>Ga0185299_10000159_pt1 | contig 213523 bp, 176 predicted proteins | sample PaiPotPPA55metaG_FD_128002 | JGI IMG/M metagenome (GOLD analysis project Ga0185299, IMG submission 128002) | Iron sulfur acid spring bacterial and archeal communities from Banff, Canada, to study Microbial Dark Matter (Phase II) - Paint Pots PPA... ...
CGGTAAGTGCTGATGTTGGCGAAGGCTCGATTGTGCTCGCGGTAGGCCAGAGCCATCGCGAGAGCGGTCTCGGCCTCAGGATGGCTGGCGCGGATCCGTTCTTCCATTTCAGTGAGGCCGAGCGAGAAGAGGTTGGTCTCGACCGCGGCAGCGCGGTTGACTTGCCAAACGGTGTCGAGGAGGGACTGGACGAGCTGGGTTTCGGTGGCGCCTTTGGGCTGATATTCGTCCAAGAAGGCTTGGGAGTGGCGCTGGTAGGCGGATTGGTCCTCGGAGGGTAGGACGACGGTTTGGCCAGTTAATCCATGACGCCAAGCGTTGAGAGAGGCGCGCTGCTTACCGGCTGCGGTGCGGAGACCGGTAGAGTGTTGGGCGTTAGCGCGATTGATGGCGGCACGCTGGATGGCGGCACGATCGTCAGCGCGGTCATCGCCGTTGGGGCGGAAGGCGCCATTAGGGGTCTTTGAGTCTTCCATTTGATAAATCTCCTAACTCGGATTTACCATGCGCGGCCGGAGCGCTACGGGGTGGAAGTTGGGAAGTTGATGATGGGGAACGGAAGAAAGGGGATTTTGTGGCGTGATCCGCGTACGCCATAAGTGGCCCAACTCCAGTCCGGAATGGCGACCAGCCAAGTGGATTTCGATAGTCCCGGCGACCCCGCTCTTCGCAAACAGGAACTAGCGAACAGTTTCGGATGGCAACTTGGCGATTGCGGCCTGGGCGGCCTCAGCAACCGATTCCAATTTGCCAAAGTTGGATCTTTCGTTGTCGCCTAGCAACTGGTGAAGGCTCGGCAAAGCCTCAGTCGCCTGGAGTTCTACAAGAGCGTAGATCGCGAGAACCCTCATGCTCGGATTCTGATCCCTCAATGCCAGGATCAATGGTTGAACCGCGGATCTGTCGCCAATCTGCCCGAGCGACCACGGGACGATATAGTTAACCTCCGCATCCTTCAAGAGAGGCACAAGGATGGGGACCGCGCGTGGGTCTTTCAAGTCACCCAGTAGGTGCACGGCGTAGTAACGGTCTGCGCGGATCTGCCCTGGGAGGGACCACCTGCCGCCCGGAATGCCTTGAGTCTCGGGTCTTTCAGAATGATCGCCGAGAATGGCAACAATCACGTCAAATCCATGGGGATCGCCGAGCCGCCCATAGATGAACGCGGCGTTTCCCCTTAAGTGCCGATCTTCGTGTGTCAACCATGACTCCAGTTTGGGAAGAACACTGATATCGTTAGCTGCGACGATTGCCTTAGCCACTTCCATCTGTCGCCAGAACACCGTGGTGCTCTCGAATTGCTGGAGCAACCCGGCAACCGACGGACGTTGCTGCCCTCGATTCAGACCCGGCGTTGCAAAGAGCAAAACGAGTGGAACGCCAAGCGGGGCGACTATCGCTTGGAAGACCCTCGCCGGGAAGAAGAGGACTTTGCCCATAACGTTTTCAGTTTAGTCTTCTAGGAACTTGCCGAGCAGAGAGAAAGAGGATTTCGCAGCACAACTCCGGAATAGCGACTTCTCGCTCATGTGGAATACTTCGGACTAGCCGACGATCTGGGACTTGGGAAACCCTTTCCGTTACCCCTTTGTCTCGGGAGCCATAGGAACCCGAATATCAATCAGGGCACAGTTGTTAGATTGTCGCGTCTGTAAGACCCCCAACCACCCCAAAGCCAAAGCCAGGATCGAGTGATTACGTGTGATTTATGCGTGACCCAATCCTGATGTCGAAATGTAATACCTCCGCGCGCGTGCCCAGCTTACTATAAAGGGCAATGGCGGGTGCATCCGCGCGATCGGCCTGCACGAATATGGTGTAGGCATTTCGCGCGCCAGCTAATGTCTTCAGTTCTCCAATGAGTGCGGTTGCGACGCCCTGGCGCCTGTGCGCTTCGGCCACGGCGATGTCGTAAATGTATATCTCGGTGCGCTCCTGTTCGAATTTTTGGAGCTCGTAGGCGACCAGCCCGCCAACGACCACGCCTTGTTTCGTTGCCGCAAGAGCGATCAAATGTGAACCGCCGAGGAGGCGCTCCAAGTATGCCGCACTGGGAGGAGCCCCGGTATATGTCTCAGGCTCTTTGAATGCGTCCCCGAACACAGTCATCATGGCACCCATTAGCTGGACATCGCTGGGCTGAAGTTGGCGAACACTGAAATCCGCGAAAGGCGGTATAGAAATTGTCCTCCGAGTGCACAAGACTACGATACATTGTAACCATCACATGAACACCGGCGATGGTTACGGTTAGCAGATAGCGGGGTTTGGAACTGCACCCCCTCCTTTCGGATGCACGCAGAATCCAGTTCACGGCCTGCTATTGTGAGTGATGCGGCTGAGACCGTTTCCAGCGAGAAGTTGCGAGACTTGCGATAATGCTTCGCGTTGTGCTGTTGGTGCTCGCTTGTAATTTAGTCGTTGCCTCCGCGGTTGCGGAGGACGCGGATGCCGGGATTCGCGTGGAGGGACCTGGTGTTGCTCCGCAACTCGGGTTTGCGTGCTGCGATCAGGGCATCGAGCAGATGCAGTTTTTGTTCGCGAACCCTGAGGTGATTGCCTCGTTGAAGGACCTGCATGCCGAAGTTGCCGTTTCGATTCTCGATTTTTCGCCAGAGCGGGCAGAGCTGGTGCGGCGGCTTAATCGGGAGGGAATTCCGGTTATGGCGTGGATGGAACTGTCGAAGGAAGAGGGCTTTTATCTCAATGCGGACAACGCGCCGGAGGCTGCGGCTCGCGTAGCCGACTTCGAAAAGTGGACCGATGAAAATGGCCTGAAGTGGGAGGCGGTCGGGCTCGATGTCGAACCGAACTTCAATAAATTCGCGGAGCTCAAAGGTCATCGATGGCGGTTAATCATGACGCTTTTGGGCCGAAGCCTGAACGGCGGACGCGTTAAGCGGGCGCGGCAGGCGTACGCTGCACTGATTCGCGGGATTCAAACGCGTGGGTATCTGGTGCAAACGTATCAGATGCCATATCTGCCCGCGGAGCGCAGCGTGCATTCGACGCTACTGGACCGGATGCTCGGAACGGTGGACGTGCGCGGCAATGAAGAATACCTGATGCTCTATACGAACAATGCGCGCCCGTTGGGAGCGGGAATGATCTGGTCTCTCGGCTGGAACGCGCAGGCCATCGCCATTGGCAGCACCTTTGGTGACGGTGCGGCTGGTTCCGGCTCGGGCCCGCTTGATTGGGATGAGTTCTCGCGTGACCTGATTGTTGCGAGCCACTTCACGAAACAGATTGGCGTATATGACCTGGAGGGATGCGTTCGGCAAGGATTCTTGCCTCGGCTAAGGGCGATGAACTGGAGCGAATCGGTCGTTATCCCGGAGGTGTCGGTTAAGAGGGTGGAGCGGCTCGGGTTTGTTTCACGCGCTGTGCTTTGGATCGCGTCGAATCTGCTGTACCTGGTGCTGGCCATAGTGATTCTAATTGGCTGGCGATGGAGCGTTCGCAGGCGGAGGAAGCCCGCCGCGTAGCCCGTACCTTTCTATGCGGTTTTGCGATGGCTGACTTGTGTGCGGGCTGCTTTGTGCTTCTTTGCGTAGGCCGGCCTTTCCTTTGTTGCGAACGGCTTTCACGGCCCGCTTCGTGGCGTAATGCGGACGCGCCAAACGAGCACCCGCACGCACCAAGGTATAAGTATGGGCAGGCCACTATTCCGCAGATGATTACGTACCAATTTCTTTGCTCCCAAATCGTGACGTACGCAGAAGGATAGAAGGACAAAGAGCAATAAAACGGCAAACCCTTTTTATACAAGGTTCGGCGACATTGTCATGACAGCGTCGTCCATTTGGGACTAGGGCCTCCATCGAAATTTAGCTCAAAAGCGCCTGGTAACTGCATACCGGGGCAATGCTGTTATTGAAGCGTGAGCTTTCGGCAAGCCTACGCAAGAGGGGCTGATCTTTTGCCGGTGGCCTGGATTCGGCGCGCCTGAGGGTGGCCAGCCGGCGCCGGCCACGCGACCGTTAGCATCACGGGCGACTAACCATAATCGTGTGGAGCGCCAGGAGGAAACGACTAGTCCACTCCAGGAGCGGATGGAGACAGCCAAGGCGAAGGTCGTGGAGATCCGGAAAAGGTAAACGGCCGTGTAAGAATACCAGCCGCCACGCCGGCGGCAGCATTATCCTCCCAGATGCTTGCGGCGATCGGCGCTATTCCAGCCGTAGGGCGTCCGTCGGGGTCACGTTCGAGGCGCGCCAAGCGGGTATGAAGGCGGCGACAAGGGCTCCGGCGCCCAGGACCAGGGCGGCGGCGGCAATGGTCGCGGGATCGGTAGCAGTGACGCCGAATAACTGGGATTGGACGAGCTTGCCGAGGGCGGCGACGCAAGGGAGCGCGATGGCCATGCCGACAGCGATCATGAACACGGCGTCGCGTAGAACGAGCCGAATGGCAGAGCCGCCGGTGGCGCCAAGCGCGAGGCGGATGCCGATTTCACGGGTCCGGCGCGTCACAACGAACGACATCACACCATACAGGCCAACCAGCGAAAGTAGCAGCGCCAGCCCGCCGAAGCTGACGGAGAGCGCGGCGAGCATGCGCTCAGTATTGAGGGAGCGGTTGACCTGGTCGTCGAGGGTGCGGAACCAGAGGATCGGCAGCCGCGGGTCGTCCTCGCGGACCAGGCGGCGGATGGAGGGAATGGCCTGCTCGGGAGCGCCGCGAACCTTGATATAGAAGGTAGCGCCGGTGTCGTCGTGTTCGAAGAGCGGGAAGAAGACCTGCTCGGAGTCATCCCGGACGCCGCGATAGCTGATGTCGGCGACAACGCCCACAATGCGGCTATCGGGCTTGACGTCGGAGCTACCGCCCCGGGCGATGAGGACGCCGAGGGGATCGCGGCCCGCCAGATAGCGCTTGACGAAGGCCTCATTGACAATGGCGCAGCGGGGACCGATCTCGCCTACGGGACGGACGTCACTCCGGTCGAAATCGCGGCCGGCGAGGAGGCGGACGCCGAGGGTAGCGAAGTAACCGGGGCTGACGGCGTTGAAGTAGACGGTGCGATTGCTGACAATGCGGCGATCGGTCTGGATGGTCACATAGTTGGACCAGGCCCAACCGTTGAGGAAGGCAATTCGGGCTGCGGCGGAAGAGCGCGCCACGGGCAAAGCGCGGACCTGCTCGTCGAGGCGGCGGATGAGGCGCGAGGCATCGGCGCCGGAATAGCCGTTTTGCAGCGGAGCGATGGCGAACGAGAGGAGGCTGGACGTATCGAAACCTGGTCCTTTGGCGAGCAGGCCGGTGAGCGTGCGCAGGAACAGGGCGGCGCCGACGAGGAGGATCAGAGAGAAGGCCACCTGGAGCGTGACGATCATCTTACGGAGGCGCACGCCGCCGAAGCCAGTGCCGCCGCGCTCGCGGAGCGAGTTCACCAGGCTGTCGCCACCGGCGTGAAATGCGGGAGCAAGGCCACTCAAGAGGCCGGCGGCTATGCTCGCCAGGAAGGCGAAGGTGAGCAGGCGAAAGCTGAGGGTGTCGCGCAGGGCGTTGGCGGCGAGGTCGTGCGGCAGGAACGCGATGAGCCCGCGGATCGCGAGCGGAGCCACGGCCGCGCCCAGGACACCACCTGCTACCGCAAGCAGCAGGCTATCGGCAAGGAGTTGACGTCCGATACGGCCTCGCGAAGCGCCGAGAGCGAGGCGAGTGCCGATCTCACGGCCGCGTGCAGAACCGCGGGCGAGAAAGAGTCCGGCCACGTTCAGGCAAGCGAGGCCGAGCAGAACACCGGTGGCGGCGAACAATAGCCAGAGCGGTTGGGAGAGGCTGCGCCGCAGCGGCGAATGGCCCTGGGGCGCGGAGGCGAGTTCGAGAGTGGTGGCCAGGTACTCGCGGCGGTGGTCGGCCGAAATCCTCGGGAACACGGGGGAACGCGTGCTTTCCTCGAGCCATGCCTTGAACCACGGCTGCAACCCGGTCTGCGCCTGCGCGAGTGTAACATCCGGACGGAGGCGGGCGAGGATCTGCAACCAGCGGACGGGGCTGTGGAGGAGATCGTCTTCGTCGAGGTTCGCGTCGGCGGACATGGAGGTGGGCATCCAGAAGGCGGGCACGGCGCCGACGTCGACGCCGCGGAAGCCGGCGGCGGCCACGCCGACCACTGTCATGGGGTGATTCCCGATCAGGACCTTGCGGCCGACGATATCGGCAGCGCCGCCGAGCTGCGCCTGCCAGAAATCATACGACAGCACCACGACGGGACCGGCGCCGGGCGCGGCATCATCTTCGGGCTCGATGACGCGGCCGAGCGTGGGCCCAACGCCGAGCACGGAAAAGTAGCTTCCGGAGACGATCTCGGCGGCCACCGGCCTGGGATCGCCGCCGGCTGTGAGGTTGACCTGGATTTCGGCGCGGCAGAGGACGCCGTCGAGGAAGCGGGTCTGCTGCTGGAGGTCGCGGCAGATGGAGTAAGGCATCAGGTTACTGGAGCCGGTGGCGTAGGTGATGAGGTCGTCGCCGTTCCAATCCACGAGAACCAGGCGCCCGGGCTCGCGGACGGGCAGCGCGTGGAGGATCACCTGATCGACCAGCGAGTAGATGGCAGTGGTAGCGCCGATGCCGAGGGCCAGCGAGAGGAGCGTCGCCGCGGTGAAGCCGGGGCTGCGAAGGAACGATCGCGCGGAGAAGCGCAGATCGTAGAGAAAATCGCGGAACCAGCGGGTGAGCCAGACGTCGCGGACTTCCTCGCGCACCCGGGGGAGGCGGAGCTCGGCGGCGACGCGGCGGCGAGCCTCGGGCTCGGGAATACCGGCGGCAGTGAGGTCAGCGACGCGGCGATCGAAGTGATATTGGAGCTCGCGATTGAGGCCGCGCTCCAGGGCCCGTCGGCGGAACCAGTTCAAGAGCTGGATCATCGGCTGCCCTCCTCGAAGATCAGGTTGACGGCACCGGAGAGGCGCGCCCAGCTATCCTTCTCGACGGCAAGCTGGCGTCGCCCGGCGGGCGTAAGGGAGTAGAACTTGGCCTCCCGGCCGGTCTCCGACTGTTTCCACTCGGCGCGCAGCCAGCCTCTCTGCTGCAGGCGGTGAAGGGCGGGATAGAGCGAGCCCTGGTTGACCTGGACCACCGAGCGCGAGATCTGCTCTAACCGCTGCGCGATCCCGTACCCATGAGCGGGTTCGAGCGATAGGATCTGGAGGATCAGCATGTCAAGCGTGCCTTGCGGGATGGGGAAACGCGGAGAGGGCATCGATACCTCAAGCTTCTACAGTTCAGGATACGCCCGGGATAGGTCGAAGGTCAAGGTGTGGGAGCTAAGAATGCGGGTGCATTTGTCAGGACGAATCGGATACCATCGGAGAATCAAATGCGGAAGAACAATATCATGATCACAGCGTTAGCATTCGTTATTCCGATTCTTTTCCTCTGGCCGGCCTATGCACGAGCGCAAGCTGCGAAGGCTCCCTATCCGGTCATGGCTCCTCTCGATCAGTATTTGATTCCGGACGAGAAGGCTGAGATCGCGCTGGCCCGGAGTTCCGCTCCGGCATCGATTTCGGATGCGGCCGAAGTGATGGTGCTGCGACGAGATGGCTACGCAACTGCTGTAAAGGGCTCGAACGGCTTCGTCTGCATCGTCGAGCGATCCTGGGCGAAGCCGACTGATGACCCGGAATTCTGGAACTCTAGGGTCCGCGCCCCGAACTGCTTCAATCCGGCAGCCTCAAGGACGTTTCTGCCTATCCTTCTGAAGAAAACCAAGCTTGTGCTGGCGGGAAAATCTAAAGCACAGATCCTCGCGGCTACTACGTCCGCATTGGAAAAGAAGGAACTACCCGCGCTGGCTCCCGGAGCGATGTGCTACATGATGGCGAAGCAGCAGTATCTGAGCGACGACGGCATGAACTGGCATCCGCATGTCATGTTTTTCATTCCGGGCGATGCCATGAAAAGCTGGGGAGCGAATCTCCCTGGTTCTCCGGTAATAGCAGCGAACGACCCGGAAGAAAGGGTGACCATCTTCATGGTTTTGGCCGGCACTTGGTCCGATGGGACGCCGGGCCCATCCACGATGCACTGACTTCAAATCGATTCGAGTTGATCACGCGGGTGACATATCTCCTGCGAAGCCGCCACCGGCCTTCCGACGACGTTGTATTTGGACCGCGCGCTGGCGAGATCAGCGTTACGCCAACCAATGAGAGTGCTTTCCTCATCGTGATTCTGGTAAGCCAAAAGCGTACAACGAGCTGCCCCCAGCTACGACCAAGTATTGCTTTCCGTCCAGCTCATACGTAATCGGGCCGTTGTTCATTTTGCCAATGGCTTGGTGCCAAAGGGTCACGCCGTTGGTGGTTCGAAACGCCATCACGTTGCCGGCAATGTCACCGCTGAAAGTCAAGCCGGTGTCCGACGTCAGAACGCCCGCGGTGCCGGCACCGTCGCCGAGGGGATGGTTCCAGACAATCTTTCCAGTTTGATAATCGATGGCCCGAAGAAACGCCCTACCAGCGACGCCATAGTCGGCGCCTGCCCATCCATAGGCTCCATGTTCGGATTTGAAGAAATAGATGCCGTAGCCGTCCTGAGCGCTCACGATGAACAGGCCGGTCCGCTGGTCAAAGCTCGGCGGACGGAAGTTGGTGGCGCCGCTTTCATTGGGCGCTACCAGAACGCCGTCCTTGGAGGGATACTTGGCCGGGTCCGGAATGGGACGCCCCTCGGCATCAATGCCCTTCGCCCAGTTGACCGTCGCGAAGGGAACCGTCAGCAGGCTCTTACCAGTGGTCCGGTCGAGCACAAAAAAATATCCGTTGCGTGACGCTTGCATCAGCAGCTTGCGTGGCTGGCCGCGAAAATTCGCATCCGCCAGCACAGGGACTTCGTTGGCATCCCAATCGTGCATGTCGTGCGGCGAGACTTGAAAGCCCCAGACCAGTTTCCCGGTATCTGGGTTGAGCGCCACTATACTGCACGTCCAGGGATTATCCCCGGGCCGGACTTCGCCATTCAGTACCGGGGTGGGATTGCCAGTGCCAACATAGACGAGATTGAGATCGGGATCGTACGTGCCGGTGGTCCACATCTGCCCGCCGGTCGCGCCGCCGCTGGCTGGCTCATTCTTGCCGGGAGGAGGCGTGCTGTAGAAAATCCACTGCGTCGCGCCGGTGTCCGCATCAACCGCCTTCAACTGACCTGGCAGGTTATCGAAGTCACCAGAGACGCCGACCATTACATGATTTCCCACGATGAGCGGCGCATTGGTTGACCAGTAACCTCTCTTGAAATCGGCAATGACGATGTCCCACTTGACCTTGCCGTCTTTGGAATTCAACGCGATCAAGTGACAATCGGGAGTGGTCAAATAGACCGAGTCCTTATACACCGCCGCGCCTCGATGGCCGATGTGGAACGCGGTATTGGGAGGATTTTCGTAATGCCAGAGTGTCTTCGCGGTGCGCGCGTCGACCGCCCAGATGTTGTCCGGCGTAGTCACGTAGAGGATGCCGTTCGCCAGAATCGGCGAAGCCTTGATGGACTGATTCTGGCCAGTCTGGAAGCGCCAAACCTGATGGAGGGAGCCGACATTCTGCGGTGTAATCCCGGCCAGACTGGTATGCCGCTGACCGGAGTAACCGCCGTGAAAGTTGAGCCAGCTATCCGTTGGCGGGTGCAGCAGATCTTTCGGATCGACGCCTTGCGCCGAACCGAGGGCGGTCAGAACCAGTCCAATGCCGAGAGTCAATGAAGGTCGCATTTACTTGAGTGTGTCCAGATAGGCGAAGACGTTATGCATGTCATCGTCGGTATATTTTCCCAATTGATCGAAGTGGGCCGACATCGGGTTGTCGATCTTGAACTTCACCGCATCCTTTGCGAAGGTTTTCCGCGCCCCCGCAGGATCGATAACCACGATAGTGAATTCATCCTCGCTGGCCAATCGCCCGCGGATGTTCTTGCCGGAAGCGAGCGTCACAGTGACTTTCGGCCGAGCCGGATCGGGCCGGCCAGCGGTGGGATAGAGCATCCGCTGCAATAGCGCCAATCCTTTATAGCGGGTGGCGATCCCGGCGAGATCGCCGGTGACGGAATGGCAGCCGGAGCAGCCACCGGCCCCGTTGAAATAACTGCGGCCAGCCGTCGCGTCCCCGGTTGCCAGGTCCGCGGCGTCAACCGCGCGGCGCCCTCCGCCAAGCGCTTCGAACTTAGTCTTCTGGTCATGGAGGAAAGCGACGATCGTGCCCACATCCGCGTCGCTCAGGTCAAAGGCGGGCATGCCCCGCTCCGGGCGCCCTGTACGAAGAAGGGGTCCGATCTTGTCTCCCCGTACGTCTTGGGCGACAAGCTCTGAGCGAGTGAGGTCCGGCCCGGTCTCGCCTCCTGCCGCATCGCGTCCGTGGCAGAATCCACATTGCGAGCTAAACCGCAGCTCGCCGGCTTGAACCTGCTCGATCGGGTAAGTTTGCGGCGTCAGTGTTAGCGGCCCAGGCTGGGAGGCGGGGCTCTGCGCTGGATTGCGTGGCGAACCTTTCGCCTTGCCGTTGTTTGGTTTCTTCATTGTACTTTTGCCTGGGGCAGCGGGCTGGCCGGTGGTCTGGTCGCCGGGCCCTTGCCCGATGGCCATGGCCGCGGCAATCAAAACCGCGAACCAAATCAGTATCGTTCGTCTCATGCTCTCAGCCATACTGGCGAAATCCGCGGCTGAATGCAACTCGTCAAGAACGCGTCCAACTCGTCAAGAACGCGTCCAACAATGTCACGTCGAACAATGTAACGTCCAATAATGTGAACATCTGAGTTCGAGCGGCTATTCCAAGGCCGATGAGAAAGGCCGCGATTGTGAAAAAGCCGGGAGAAAAATCTGTGCCGTGTTGCTTCAGATGCCGGCAAACCAGGAGTAGCCGGCCTCCGGAGACGCCGAGCCCAGGCCTTTGCCGATGTTTTTGAGAGAATCCGTGATGGTGACACGCGAGAGGTATTTCACGCTCTTATAGCCGAGCTGGCGCGCGACGCGCAGACGCAGCGGGGCGCCGTGGCGGGTGGGGAGATCCTGGCCATTCAGGCCGTACGCGAGAAACGTCTGGGGATGAAACGCGTCGGGCAGGTCCAAGCTGTCCCACGATTCATCGAAGGGAAAAACAGCGACGAACTTGGCCCGCGGACTGACCCCCACGAAATTCAAAATAGTAGAAAGCTGCACGCCGGTCCATTCAGCTATGAAAGACCAGCCTTCTTCACAGGCCTGATGCGTGATCTGAGAGCGGGAAGGAAAGCGCTTGAGTTCATCGAGCGAAAAACTGGACGGACGCGCGACCATGCCATCCACGGTGAGCCGCCAATCCGCGAAGCCGCCGGCCAGGAGGCGTTCGAAAGGCTCGGTTTGTGGAGGCTCGCCGCTGACGGGAACAACTTTAGAGATTTCGCTGCGATTGAATTCACGCGCGAGCGAATGATGCGACATCAAGACCCGCTGAGTGGCGTAGGTGAGCGTTTCGCCGAGGCCCCAAACGCCGCCGCTGTCGGGCGGGATGAGTCCGTAGCGGGAAGCCAGACGCGCAGCGATAGGCAGGCCGGCGGCACCTGCACCAACCGCTAATCCAGCGGTGATGAGTCGACGGCGGGAGACGGGATCACTCATGAGGACTCCTTTCTGTTGGCCGAACGGCCGGTGATCATGGCGCGCATGCGGCTGGAAAATCCGGCGAGGATCAACATGGCGATGTGGACCAGAAGAAAAAGAAGAAGAAAGTCTGCGAGGAAAAAGTGGAGCGTGCGGGCAGTTTGGTGGCCGCCGAACATGGTGACGAACTGCGGAATGACGGAAGTGATGGCGGGAGACATGGCGAATCCCGTGATGATAATCAGCGGAAAGACTAGAAATATGACGGCGAGATACGAGAGCCGCTGGAGGACGTTATAGGAATCTTCTTCAACCGGCCGCTTGAAGCGCAAATGATCGAGAGCGCTGGCGCGGAGGGAGCGCCAGGAGAGGTCGGCTGAGCCGGGCAGCAGCCGATTACGGAAGTGTTGGGTGAGGACGCCGGAAACAAAGTAGAGCAAGCCCGCCAAGACGGCGATCCAGGCTGATTGGAAATGCAGCGAGCGGCCCCAGCCCGACGGTCCGCCCAGCATGGTTGGAAGCGGAAGATCGAAAAGAGAGGGAGTTCCGATGCCGCCGGTTTCGCCCCAATAGAAATGAGGGTGCGCCAGGATGATAGCAAAACCGCTGACCACGAGTCCGAAAAAGCTAAGCGAGAAAATCCAATGGGTGATGCGGACTAGCGCGGAATGGCGCGGCGAATCCAGATCGTCAGAGGTTTGGACTGCGAGCCTGGGGGCGGCGGATGCAAACCCGGCCATAGTTAGTGGCCAAAGAATAGCACAAGGAAAGTGCGGCGGACAACAGCATTGGGGGTTCAATGTGCAAGCTCGGCCGCTAGCTAGCTACTGTGGTGTAAAGCGAATGATTCGTCGCGGCCGCTTAATTTGAGGCACGAAACCGGGGGTTAGTCAGACGCGAACGGCTTCTCAACAATGTTTCCGTCTCAGTTCTCTATAGTTGCTCAACAGCAGATCAGCGGCACTACTTGCGCCCTCAACATCCAAGCCGCGGACATAGTTGTAGGCATGCCAGAGCATTTCCAGCGCGCGCTCCGGTCTTAGGGGCGGCGGTTCCAATGTCCGCAAGCCAGCCATTCGGGACGGGTTTCTTGAACGCCGATTCAGAGACGTTTTCGCTCTTCTCGCTTTCATGATTTCTCCTTCGTTCATACATCCGCTGTTGCAATCAGCAATCACCGAGCCAAGAGCGATTTGTATGATTTCGCCAAGATAGAAGCGCATTTCCGCTGGTCGACGGGCAGACGGTGTCGAGGGAGTGTCACTCGAGTCGGGGCCATGCCGCCGGTTGGACAAAAAACGACGCCAGTCGCGCCGGCGAGAAATGGCCGTTAGCTTGCATTGTTCCCGGAGTGATTTCGATTTCAGCGGCGGACGGGACCAAGGCGGCCATTGTGCGTAACAGCCGGCCTCGAACGGGCCACGCTTTTCGTCGCGCCTGGGGACGGGTTCGCTGGAAAATAGCGGCAATCATCATCTTCACGGGGACTTCTACAATTCTGATCGCCTGCCTGGCAGTGGCTGTTCTAAACGTCGTGGTGCGGCGTGAGAGTTCCAATGTCGTGGAGAAACAAATTCAGATACTCGTGCAGGCCAGCCGGTCCGTTGCTCCGGCAATTCTTGATCATGCCGGGGCATGCATGGCGCCGGCGACGAAGTCCGGGGAACTCAAGCCCGTACTGGCGTACACGGATGAGGCGTTTCCCCAAGCCCGGGCCTTTGTAATAGTGGACGGCGACAAAAGGACGGGGTCTTCGCTTCCTGGTGGTAACCCGGGTGGCGTCAAGCGTCCTAGTTGGCTGCCGGAAACCGGATTCGGGGGCTTGGTTGAGGATCGGGGGCAACTTGAGATCCGTAATGTCATGGCGCGAAAGTACGGCGCGTGCAAGGCGACGGTGATCTTCAGTCTGCCGCTAGGATCCGAATTGGCCAAGCGACTGTCCTCAGCGGGGAATATTGAGTTGACGACGGTCTCGCCCAAGCCGTTCCGCGTCCACTCGCCGAGCCAGCGGATACTCGGAACGATTGAAGGAAACTTCATACCCGGCATAGTCCGGCCCACTGCCGTTGTACTGACTGTGCACAACTGGGAAACCGGCGCACTAGAAGACTGGGTCGCCTACAGCGTTCGAGCCAGCTACGCGAGCACCTTCGAAGATGTGGCGCGTTTTGGCAGCCAAATGGCGAACTGGGTCTGGCTTCTGGCCGCGTTTTCACTTACGGTGTTGGTTCTGGATGCGGCAGGCGTGTGGATGTGTATTCGGTTGGGCAGCGATATCGCCACTACTGTCGACAACCTCACCGCCGCGGCGCGCCAGATCGCCGGCGGCAACTTCGCCTGGAGGACTCCGCTGCGCAGCGGGGGCCAGTTGGGTGATCTAGTTTGTAACTTCAATGAGATGGCGATTGCTCTGGAACAGCTTCACAAGGAGGAGGCCGCAAGGCTACAGTTCGAGAGCGAACTTCAAGTTGCACGGAGCGTTCAGGAATATTTGTACCCCCGTGTGGTGCCAGTGCTGCCTGGGGCCACCGTTTCAGGTCAAACGTTGGCGGCGGAGATGATAGGGGGCGATCTGTACGATTTCTTCGATCTCGGTAGAGAGCGAATTGGTATCCTCTGCGCGGACGTGAGTGGAAAGGGAATTCCGGCCGCCTTGATGATGGCGAACCTGCAGGCTGTCGCACGGGCGAACTCGGGCGACAGAATTGAAAGCGCCGCTATGCCGCCCGCTCAGTTCGTTGAAATACTCAACCGACAGCTCACCGGACGCTTCGGCGACAATCGCTACGCGAGTCTGTTTTGGGCAGAGTACAACGGCCAGACCGGCGTGCTGACGTATGTCAACGCGGGCCATCCGTCGCCGATTTTGACTCGTTCAACCGGCGAGATCGAAAGGCTGGAGTCAGGTGGGGTTCCCATCGGAATGTTCGCTATGACGCAATATACGGCTGGGAAGATACAGATGACGCCGGGAAGCCGGCTAGTGATCTTCACGGACGGCCTCACAGATGCCCAGAATGCCGCGGAGGAAGAGTTCGGGGACGAACGCCTGATCGATTGTTGCCGAAATATTGCGGAGGGGGTTGATGCGAAAGGCGTGGCGGACAGAGTGATGCGGTCGGTCGCAGAGTGGTCGGCTGAGACGGAGCAGTTTGACGACACGACGGTCGTTGTAGTGGCTGTCGCGCCCTGACGTCTCGTCGACATCACTGTCACTCCTCCGTTGAAAGAGGACTTTCTTCTAACGGAATAAACCAAGCTGAATGGGTATTTCCGCGCCTGGTAGACTCCTGGCCCCTGGATTGCTTAATAAGCACGCAAATGTTCAAGAACAAAACAGAATCCCCAGACGATTCAAAAGCAGTGTCGAGAAGAAACCTGCTAGGCATCGGCTCCGCGTTAGCGACTACCGCACTCGCAGGAGTCGCTGCCAATGCGCAAACACAAGCGAACACCCGTACGGCGGAGCGTGGTCCGTCAGCCAGCAATCCCGGCCCAGAGAACAGGCCGCTGCTAAATGAGAATCCGAATTCGAACACGCCCCCTCCAACCGACAACGGAGACGTGGGGCCTATTTGGTACTCCTTCGACTTGACACACAAACGAATTCAAGAGGGGGGCTGGACTCATCAGGTTACACAACGCGAATTGCCATCCTCAAAAGACATTGCCGGCGTGAACATGCGCCTGACCGCGGGTAGCTTCCGCGAACTGCATTGGCACACCGCGGATGAATGGTCCATTATGCTGGCCGGGAACGCTCGGGTTACAGTTTTGAATCCCGACGGGACCATCTTCATTGATGACGTGAGCAAAGGCGATCTGTGGTACTTCCCCGCCGGCTATCCACACTCGATTCAGGGTCTCGGACCAGATGGGTGTGAGTTTCTACTGGTTTTTAACGAGGGTCTTTTTTCGGAAGACAATACGTTTCTCCTCTCCGAGTGGTTGGCACATACGCCGGGTGAGGTGCTGTCGAAGAATTTCAACCTCGATAAGGCTGCTCTCGCGAAGCTGCCAAAGGGTTCCTTGTATATCTTTCCCGCAAATCTACCGAGAACATTAGCGCAGGACAGGGCAGCTGTGGGCGGGCAGAAGGTGCAATCGCCAGTTCAGTACACCTTCAAGATGGAGTCGATGGCTCCCACGTTCCGAACGCCTGGAGGCGAGGTCCGTGTGGTCGACTCGCACAACTTTCCCGCTGCGAGGAACATTGCCGCCGCCATGCTAACTATCAAACCTGGAGGCCTGCGCGAGCTGCATTGGCACCCAAACGCCTCTGAGTGGCAATACTATGTGGCCGGCAAGGGCCGAATGACAGTATTCACACCGGTTGGATCCGCACGCACCGTGGACGTCAGAGCCAACGATGTCGGGTATGTTCCAGCAGTCGCTGGGCACTACGTCGAGAACACAGGTGATACGGACCTGGTGGTCCTGGAGATGTTCAAAGCGCCTGAATTCTTGGACATGTCATTGAACAACTGGATTCGACACCTTCCACCGGAAATGGTCACGTCTCACTTGGGCTTGGACGCATCCACTCTCCAGTCCATTCCCGCCGAGAAGCTGGAACTCATCGCGGGATCCTAAAACAAGCCCAGACGCCATCAAGACAGCACTGTCGACATGCGATCCAGGACAGAGGCAGCCGAAAGCACGCAACACGAATTAGTGTTGCAACAACGAGGACATCCGACTTCCAGCCCGTGGCAGCTCGATTGCACTCTACCGAGGCGGATGCTTAACGAAGGAACAACTCACAAAAAGGATTGAGGGAGAAAACTTATGAACGTGCAACGTAAGATATTCGCGGCGGTTGGGATCGCGCTGGTGCTCGCTACTGGGTCATTCGCACAGCAAGTGAAGACCGACTATGATCGCAGCGCAGATTTTAGCCAGTACAAAACCTACTCCTGGGAGAAGGTCCAAACGCAAGACCCGCTGTGGGTCGGACGAATCAAAGAAGCCGTGAACCCGGCGCTAACAGCGAAAGGCTTGACGGCGGTGGAATCGGGCGGTGATATCGCGATCGTGGCCATCGAGATGACCAAGAACCAGCAAAGTCTCAACACCTTCTACAACGGTTTCGGAGGCGGTTGGCGCTGGGGCGGTGGATTCGGCGACGCAACTACAACGGTTGACAACTACAAGGTAGGTACTCTCGTTGTCGATCTGTTCGACGCCAAGACCAAGAAAATCATCTGGCGAGGATCGTCCAGCGACACCCTTTCAGACAAGTCCGACAAGAACATCAAAAATCTTGACAAGGGCGTGCAGAAGATGTTCGATCACTTTCCTCCAGACGTGAAGAAGTAAGCGGAGCCGGACGAAGGAGAAATCTGTATGAAATTACTTCAACTGAAATTACTTCAACAAAGTATGGCGCTATTCCTTTCCTGGGCGTTAGTGCTGGTGGGCGTACAAGAGGGGTTCGCTTATCAGGCCGACGCATCAGTATCCCAGCCACCGCCTCAGGCTGCGCAAGAAAGTACCGAACAACTGCAGCAACTCGTAGCGCCCATCGCATTGTATCCGGACGCTCTGATTGCGCAGATCCTGGCGGCTGCAACGTACCCGGACCAAGTAGTAGAGGCCGGGAAATGGATGCAGCAAAATAAAAATCTTCAAGGCGACCAACTGGCGCAGGCCGTAGACAAACAATCCTGGGATCCCAGTGTCAAGGCTCTCACGCAGTTTCCAGCGGTACTGGCCAATATGAACCAGAACCTGGCCTGGACATCAGAGCTAGGCGACGCCCATGTCAATCAGCAGCAGGAGCTGAGCCAGGCGATCCAAACCATGCGAGAGCGGGCCAAACAAGCAGGGAACTTGAACTCGACAGCCCAGGAGAAGGTTAGCAATAAGGGAAAAACTATTGTTGTTGAACCAGCAGAGACGAACGTGGTCTACGTACCCCAATACGATCCTTGGCTGGTGTATGGAGCACCGCTGGCTGTCTTCCCCGGTTGGTATCCGTATCCCGGCCTCTTTCTCGACGGTCCTGGAATCGGTTTTGGACTGGGCTTTGGGGTTGGGCTATTTGCAGGCTTCGGCTGGGGTTGGCACGGTTGGGGATACGATTGGCACCACGGCGGGAGAGTGGAGTACAACCACAACACGTACATTTCGCATAGCAGGACCATCGTCAATCGCAATAGTTTCAACTCGAACCGAGCGAATTTCAATCGCGCTGCGGACTCTCATGGCCGAAGTGTTGGTGGGCATGAGGGTTTCAATAGGAGCAACAACTCGCACATTTCAGGCGGAACGCATTCCGGCGCCTTCAGCGGTTTCAATCATGGCGGGATTGCGAGATCCAATTCCTTCCGAGGGCAGTCCAGTTTCGGGGGCTTCCACGGCGGTGGTGGCGGCGGCTTCCATGGCGGCGGAGGTGGACACGGCGGCGGAGGTGGACACGGCGGCGGAGGGCACAGATAGTTTGCACGAGGTGACTAAACCATGAAACAAGAGACGACAAAAATGATAAATAGGATCAACCTAAGGATTCAAAAGTTTTCAGGGCGCGCCCGGTCCGCATTGGTTCCGTTCGCGGTCCTTGCGATGTGGGCAACTAATGGTGCTTACCCGGGTCTGGCTCAGCAATCCACTCAGCCGACCTTCCAGTCGACCGCGGAAGCAAGTCAAAGTCTGTTCCAGGCTGTGCAGAGCAACAATGAGGAGGCCATCGCAAAGATCCTTGGAGGACCGACGGAACTTACCTCCTCGCGTGACACGGGCCAGGATAGGCTCGACCGCGAAATGTTCGTCCAAAAATACCAGGAGATGCATCGTCTGGGTCGTGAGGCTGACGGATCGGTGACGCTTTACATCGGCGCCGAGAATTGGCCCTTCCCGATTCCTCTGGTGACGAAAAACGGTACCTGGCGCTTTGATTCGGACGGCGGTCAGAAGGAAGTCTTGTTCAGGCGAATCGGAGAGAACGAACTCATGGCGATTGCGGCTTGCCATGAATTCGTCGCCGCCGAACGACGCTATGGCGCAGATCCGAAGACTGCAGATCCGGCGGACATCTCGGTTGCGAGCTTGATCGCGAAAGCAGCTACCGGATCCACCAGCGCAGATCCCGTATTACTGCATGGTTACTATTTCCGCACATTGTCGATGCGGGGAAGCGACGGCCAGAAAACCGGCCGATTTTCTTTGATCGCTTATCCAGCAGAATATCGATCCTCCGGTGTGATGACCTTCATCGTCATGGCTAACGATGTGATCTATGAAAAGGATCTAGGGTCAAACACTTCGGCGCTCGCGAGCGCGATGAAAGGGTTTTACAAAGACGCGTCTTGGCACGCCGCCGAGGAATAGAATTTGTTAGAGGCTCCAGATGCGCCGCGGGTTGTTCTTAGCGCCGGTCCCGATTCTTCTGTCCTCGGTGGCGCTGTTCGGCCAGGACCTCCCACCGGGCGGTCCGGCGGCCGCCGCGGACTCATCGTCGAATCAAGACTCCGGCAGCAACACCGATGATTCAGACTGGGTACGCGCCTGGATGAAAATCGCTGCGAAGGCGAGGGCCAGCCAACCGCATTTCGTTGCGCCGATCGTTACGACTCACGTTATGCTGGTGCAGCAGTATCGCTATGACATGTCGTGGCAGCGGGATCCGAGCGGCGCCACGCTGACGTCCAACTACGGGAGTTCGCGAGGTCTCGAGATTATCCCTTCGTCGCGCCTCGAAGTCGGAATATTTCCACCGAGCTACTTAGTTCATCAAACCAACATCCCGGACGGATTTAGCGATCTTTCGTATCAGGTTAAATTCCGGGCTTTTTCCAGAACGGAGGGCGAAGGCGACTATTTTGTAGGGTTCTTTCTTGGCGGCAGCTTTCCGACCGGTCGAGTACCCGACGGGCTTGGTCACGCCGTCGTATCGCCGACCTTCGCCGCAGCCAAAGGCCTTGGTCCGTGGGACATTCAGAGCACGATTGGCGCAAACCTTCCGACTAGTGGCACGAATGTTCTGGGCAGGGTGCTCCTCTTCAACACCGAAGTTGACTACAGAATCAAGGGAAAGATCTGGCCCATGCTCGAGCAGAACTCGACATTCTGGTTGGACGGCCCTTTGACGGGCCGTAAGCAAGTCTTCCTAACTCCGGGCCTGGTCGTGGGACCATTTCCGCTTACGGGGACAGTCCACGTGGGATTCGGCGTCGGCGTGCAGACCGCGGTAACTTCGTTCCATCAGTACAATCACCGCTGGATTTTTTCGATACGTTTTCCGTTCTGACCGAGCCCTGAGTTGCGGACGATGCCGGGACTCTTTTCGCCGCGATTGTTCCCGCATGTTAGTCAGAATGGATGGAGCCGATAAGTGTCGTTAAGACGTCAGCCCTGACGCTCCGTCAACATGCTCAGGAATCGCGGAAGCAGGACGAGGGCTTCTGCTTGTGGAAAGCAAACGATTCCTTCCCATGTCGCGGGTTGGCATCGCGGATGCAATTACTCCGGTTGATGTTACCTGACCACAAGATCACTCTTCGCACCCGCCTAGGATTCATTGGACTGGGCTACCTAGGCTCACGGATCGCGCGGCGCCTGGCTACTGCCGGGTTTCCCATGGTCGTGTACGATCTTGACAGAAAGAAGGCGGTAGAACTCGCCGACCTCGGCGCCGAAGTTGAACAGCATCCTGGAAAACTAACGAGCAAGGTTGATGTAGTGTTGTCGTGCCTTCCAGACGAACGCGCCGTGCAATCCGCCTACCTGGGAACTGGCAACGTTCTGGATAGCGCCAGGCCCGGTACTCGAGTTATTGAGCTGAGCACGATCTCCCCGGAGGCATCCCGGCAGTTAAATCGGGCGGCGCGGCAGTTTGATGTTTCGGCACTCGATGTGGCGGTCTCCGGCAGTACGTCCTCCGCGGAAGCGGGCGCCCTGACGCTATTCGGCGGTGGCGACCGCGAACTCTTTGAAACGGCCGAAGCGATTTTTTCCGCCATCGCGAAGCAGTGGTTCTACATGGGCCCAAGTGGCTCCGGTGTGGCCATGAAGCTAGTGGTGAATGCCCTTTTGGGAGTGGGTATGCAGGCGATCGCTGAAGCGGTAGCGTTAGGCACGAGTCTGGACCTGCCACGCGAGCTCCTCTTCGACACGCTGGCCAAGACTGCCGTCGTAGCTCCGGCACACCTCGGAAAACTGGCGTCCGCAAAAAAACAAGACTATGCTCCGCAATTTCCGGTTCGCCTTATGCGCAAGGACTTCCGGCTTATTTTGGACGCAGCGACACAGCTTGGACTTTCGATGCCCACGACCGAAGCAGCTGCAGGAATCAATTCCGCCGAAGCCGAGTCCGGGATTGAAGAAGACTTTTCCGCTGTCGTCCGCCGGATGGAAAGGGCGGCTGAGGTAGAAAAAGGTTATGCTGCCGGCGGCCTAGGAAAAGGAAGGAGCCTCTAGAATGACATTACGAACGCTGGGACAGAGCGACTTGAAAATCACATCGATTGGAATTGGAGCTTGGGCGATTGGCGGTGGAGAGTGGGAGTTCGCCTGGGGCCCGCAGGACGACCAGCAGTCCATCGCTGCGATACTCGCGGGACTGGATCACGGCATAAATTGGATCGATACCGCGGCAGTCTACGGGCTGGGACATTCAGAGACTGTCGTGGGCCGTGCAATCAAGGGGCTCCACACGCGTCCTTACGTCTTCACTAAGTGCAGCCTGGTCTGGAACAAGTCAAGAACCATCTCCCACAACTTACAGGCCGCCTCCATTCGGCGCGAAGCCGAGTCCAGTCTGAAACGGCTAGGGCTCGACACTATCGACCTCTACCAAATCCATTGGCCGGCCTGGTCGGGCAATCCCGAGAGCGCCTCGCCAGGATCGATCGAAGAGGCAATTGGCGCTCTGGCAAAACTCCAGTCTGAAGGGAAGATTCGTCACATCGGGGTCTCGAATTTCAATGCGCAGCAAATGCAGCGCGCCTTAAGCATGGCTCCGATCGCTTCTCTCCAGCCGCCATATTCGCTTCTGGCGACTGAGGTCGAGGTTTCGATCCTTCCTTTCGCACAGGACCACCAGATGGGCGTCATCGTCTATTCTCCGATGGCTTCCGGACTGTTAAGCGGTGCAATGACGCGCGAACGGATTGCTGCGCTGCCGGAAGACGATTGGCGCAAGCACAGTCCGAATTTCCAGGAACCGCTGCTATCCCGCAACCTGCGACTGGTTGAAACACTGCGCTCCATTGGCCGTCGCCACAACGCCACGGCCGGCGAAGTGGCTATCGCATGGACTTTGCGAAATCCCGCTGTCACCGGCGCGATCATCGGCGTTCGCAACGCCCGACAGGTGAGCGGCATTGCCGGCGCCGGCGGCGTACAACTTAGCGCGAACGACATTCTAGAAATCGAGCAGTGGCTGACACGAAGAGCCGCCTGATAGCCGCGATCAATGGCGCCCGCGTGCCGCTGTCACGGGTATTGTATCACCCGCAATGGGGCCGATTCCGACCTGCGACGGCTGTATCGTGAGTAAACCGCGAAACTGCTTGTACATACGTACCTTAAATCGAGCCCGGATCGATTATTCGCGCTGTAGTCACGATTTCCGCGTAAGCAATCTTCAGTCAAATCAATCCCCCCGGCGCGACCTACCCTGCGAGACGACGCGCTGACACCACTGTCGCCATTCAGCCACATAAGACTTTCACGCGCCATAAGGTTAGCCGCCTAAGCCTTTCGTTTTGGGCTGGTTAATTGAATTGTTGCCGGTCACCCCAGTGGCTGCAAGAGTGCACAGATCTCGTTGTAATGTGGATTGTCCGACTCGCGCTCCGGCGCCCTTATACGTTCATCGTGATGGCCATCCTCATCGGCATCATGGGCGCACTTTCGATCGTCACAACACCGACCGACATTTTCCCCTACATCAATATTCCAATGGTCGGTGTGATCTGGAACTACAGCGGAATGAGTCCGGACGACATGGCGAGACGTGTTCTGGTCGTTTCGGAGCGCGCCATGACGACCACCGTGAATGGCATCGAACGAATAGAGTCGACGGCGTACAACGGCGTGGGGCTGATCCGCGTCTACATGCAGCCCGGGACGAACGTAGATTTGGCCGTAGCCCAGGTGACGGCGGTTAGCCAGACGCTGCTTCGGACCATGCCGCCCGGCATTTTCCCGCCGCTGATCGTGCAGACCGACGCCTCCAGCGTTCCGATACTGCAGTTGGGTCTGAGCAGCAGCACGCTTACCGAGCAGCAGCTTTATGACTACGGTCAAAATTTTATTCGCACCCGGCTGGCAACCATACCGGGCATCTCCGTACCTTTGCCTTACGGCGGAAAAGTCCGCACGGTGATGGTCGACCTGGATCCGGATGCGCTATACGGAAAGGGGCTCTCAGCCACTGACATCTCGAATGCGCTAAACCTTCAGAATCTCATTCTTCCGACTGGCACGGTAAAGGTTGGCACGCGCGAATACCTGATTCGCCTCAACAGCAGCCCTGAACTGATATCGGCCATGAACGACATGCCGGTCAAGGTCGTAAACGGCAATCCCGTATACTTTCGCGACGTCGGACAGGTCAGAGACGGGTATCAGGTGCAGACTAACATTGTTCGCATTAACGGCGGATTGTCATCACTGCTGACTGTCCTGCGGCATGGCGGCGCATCGACATTAGCGGTCGTGCAGGGTGTCAAGGACCTTCTTCCTAAAATACAGTCGTCGCTGCCGACCTCATTGAATATTACCCAACTCTTCGATCAGTCGCTGTTCGTGCGGGCCTCGGTTCAAGGAGTCGTTCGTGAAGCCAGCATAGCCGCGTTGCTGACGGCGCTCATGATTCTTCTTTTCCTTGGAAGCTGGCGCAGCACGTTGATCGTCTGCATTTCGATCCCGCTTTCGATTCTCACCTCACTTACAATCCTGGGGCTGCTCGGGGAGACGATCAACGTGATGACGCTGGGCGGCCTGGCTCTCGCGGTCGGAATTCTGGTGGACGATGCGACGGTGGAGATCGAAAACGTCCATCGCAACATGGGCATCAAGGGAAAAACCCTGGTTCGCGCGATTTTGGATGGGGCGCAAGAGATAGCTATACCGGCGTTTGTTTCCACGCTGTGCATCTGCATAGTCTTCGTTCCGGTGCTCATGTTATCCGGCGCGGCGAAATACCTGTTCACCCCGCTGGCGATGGGCGTGGTGTTCGCGATGCTGACGTCGTATCTGCTGACCCGCACAGTGGTGCCGACGCTGGTTCACTATCTGCTGCAATCGGAGATGTCGTTGTATCAGGAGGGCGAAGGTGGAGCCTCGCCGGCGTCCAAATCCGCTGGCGTTATCTGGCGCGTCCATCAGGCTTTCGATCGAAAGTTCGAGAAATTCCGCGACGGTTATCACAGACTGCTCGAATGGGTGCTAGGGCACCGTGCCATCACCGGCGGAGCCTTCATGGCTTTCGCGGTGGCGTCGGCCGGACTGGTAGTGGTCGTCGGCCAGAATTTCTTTCCGTACATCGACGCGGGACAGATGCGGCTGCATGTCCGCGCTCCCACCGGCACTCGGATCGAGGAGGCCGCGGCGATTTTTTCGTCAGTCGAGAGCGAGATCCGCAAAGCGATTCCAGCGCAGGAAGTCGATTCCATTCTCGACAACATCGGACTCCCGAATTCCGGTATCAACCTGGCGTTCAGCGACAGTATCACTAACGGCAACGGTGACGGCGACATTCTGATTTCGCTCAAGGCGAATCATCGCCCGACGCTCGAATATACCAGGAAGCTGCGGAGCACCCTGGCGGCAAAATTCCCGGCCGAGACATTTTTTTTCCAGGCAGCCGATATCACTAGTGAGATTCTCAACTTCGGTTTGCCGGCTCCAGTGGATGTTCAGGTGACCGGTAACAACCTGGTTCAAAACGCTCAAGTCGCCCAAAAACTACAGAACCAAATCGCCGGCCTGCCGGGAGCCGTCGACGTCTTTATCCGGCAGCGTCTGGATTACCCGACCGTGGATGTGAACGTCGACCGGATTCTGGCCGATGAAGCCGGGCTGACCCAGAAGGACGTGGCATCCAGCCTGCTTATCTCGCTATCGGCTAGCGGTCAGGTGGCGCCAAATCAGTGGCTGGATCCGCAAAATGGGGTGAATTATCAGGTCGCCGCGCAGACACCGCAATACAAGATCGACACCTTTGACGCGATGCAGCGCACACCGATTACGGCCCTTTCGGGCGGGTCAAAGCAGCTGCTCTACAACCTTGCCGGCTTGAAAAGGAACAACTCGCCCGAAGTTGAGAGTCATTACGATATTCAACCCGTGGTTGACATCTTCGCGAGTCCAGACCAGCGCGATTTAGGAGGTCTCGCGACAGACATCGAGCGGATTATTGCCAAAATGCGCCCGACACTCCCGCGCGGAACCTCCATCGATCTGCGCGGCCAAGTGGATACGATGCGTACCTCTTTCACTCGTCTGGGTCTGGGAATGATATTCGCGGTCGTGCTGGTCTACCTGGTGATGGCCGTCAACTTTCAATCTTGGCTGGATCCCTTCATCATCCTGACGGCGCTTCCTGGAGCGATGGCGGGGATGCTCTGGATGCTGTACCTCACCAGAACGACTCTCAGCGTTCCGGCGCTCATGGGCGCGATCATGGGCATCGGCGTTGCGACGGCCAATAGTATCCTGCTGGTCACGTTCGCAAATGACGAGCGCGCACAAGGGAAAAACGCCATGGAGTCGGCTCTCTCAGCGGGGTTCACACGAATCCGGCCGGTCACAATGACCGCGCTGGCAATGATCATCGGTATGCTTCCGATGGCGTTCGCGCTCGGCGAAGGTGGCGAGCAGAACGCTCCTCTGGGAAGAGCGGTGATCGGCGGCCTCTTGTTCGCAACGCCTACAACGCTGTTCTTCGTCCCAATTATTTATACGTTGCTTCGAAAGAAGGCGCCGGTAGACATGGACCGGCAGATCGCCGAGGAAGCGGGTGAGGTTCCCAAGCCATGAATAACACTGATACCGATCAGAGGCATCACGGGTCCTTCCGCAAGCTGTTTTTTCTAGCTGCTATTCTAGGCGCGGCCGCAGCCGTTTACTTGCTGGGCTACTTGCCGCGCGAGCGAACTACGAAGCAGCTGGATGCCGCCGCCGCGGCCCGCAGGATCACACCGCCCCTGGTGAACGCCGCGGCGGTTAAGCTCGCAGCCCCCAGCACCGAATTACTGCTGCCGGGAAACATCACGCCGATCACGGAAGCGTATATTTACGCCCGCGCCGCCGGTTATCTCAAACGGCGCTACGTGGACATCGGCGATCGCGTCCGCGCCGGCCAGAAGCTCGCCGACATCGAAGCGCCGGATCTCGATCAGCAGGTTTCTCAGGCGACGGCTGCGCTGGCGCAAGCCCAGGGACAGCTCGGCCAGGCGCAAGCGTTGCTCGAGCAGCTCACCGCAACGCGCGATCTAGCGGTCATCACCTGGCAGAGATACAAAATCCTGACCGCCGATGGCGCAGTGTCGCGGCAGGATGGCGATAATCAATCGACCTCAGCCAAAACATCGGAGGCGAACGTTGTCGCACAGCAAAAGACCGTCCGCGCAACAGAGGAGTTCGTTCGGGCGAGCCAGGCAACGTTAGACCGGCTATTGGCGCTTCAAGGTTACGAGCAAATCACCGCGCCGTTTGACGGCATCATCACCGCGCGGAACGTCGACGTCGGCGCCCTCATTTCCGCCACTGGGTCTACTCTTGGTCCGGCGCGCTCCAATGCCGCCGGTCCATCCGATGTTCCCAGTGGAGGCGAAATCTTTCGGCTGGCGGAAATCGGTAAGCTTCGGATCCTGATTGCGGTTCCACAAACGAATGCGCCGGGTGTCAAGGTAGGCCAGACGGCGACGGTCAGCGTGCAGCAAATTCCCAATCTCAGCTTTAAAGGTAAAGTGACGCGCACTTCCAGCTCTCTTGACGCGCAATCCAGGACGCTACTGACGGAAGTCGACGTCGATAATCCCAAGGGCGTGCTGCTGCCGGGAATGTACGCGACGGTTTCGTTTAATACGGATCGACCCGATCCTCCGTTTCTGGTACCAGACGCTGCGCTGGTTGTCCGAGCGAGCGGCACGGCGCTGGCTGTCCTCCAACCTTTGACCCCCGACGAACAGCAGAAGGCCAAAGCGGAGGGAATCGATGCGGCGACCCTTGCCCGCGTCAGGCGCGTCCACTTCCAGGTTGTGACGCCGGGTCGCGATTACGGGATCGAGTTGGAGGTTCTCAACGGCCTAAAGGTAGGTCAAGAGGTGGCCGTGGATCCCACGGACGCCGTGCAGGAGGGGGCACTCGTTCAGGTCACCGCTTCGAACGCAGGTCAAAAGGAGCAGCGATGAGGCTTTGGTGGCAGGCTGCGGTCCTGTTGGTGGTCATTCCTGTGCTCGGAGAAGGACAGACCGGTTTTGTGCGGAACTCGTTCATCAGTCCCTACCAAGCGAAGCCAGTTCCGCCGGTGAATCTTCAGAACTCGCAGCGGATTTTCGATTTGCTGCGCGCCGGCCAGTTGTATCTGTCATTGGCGGATGCGATCGCGCTGGCGCTGGAGAACAATCTGGATATCGAGGTAGAGCGATATCTCCCACGAATCGCACAGACTGACATCCAGCGCTCAAAAGGTGGCGGGTTACTACGCGGATTGAGCCTGCTGGTGGACGAGCCGGCCCCCGGAATCGGAGGACCGAACGGCCCGCTGCTCACGAATCTCACCGCCAGTTCGACGCCGGCGCCGGCGGTCAACTCCAATCTTTCAGACGTCGCGTTGATCACGCAGCAGCAGAACGACTTATCGGTGACAGGCGCGATCCCGCTGTCGTCTGGTCCGGCGATTCCGCAATACGATCCGACTATTTCGGGGTTACTCAACTGGGCGCATCAAAGCACCACGGAATACAATCCACTCCTCACCGGCTCTTCGAACTGGCTGCTGTCCAATAATTTCAACGGAAATATCGGATGGACTCAAGGATTTTCGACCGGAACTCAGCTGAGCGTGACGTTCGACAACACACGCTTGACCTCCAACGCCGCCCGCTACACTTACAATCCGATTCTCAGTTCGAGCTTGGGATTCACCATTACACAGCCGCTGTTGCGCGGCTTCGGAATTGAGTTGAATCGCCGATACATTCACATTGCCAAGAACAACCAGAAGATCGCTGACCTGGTGTTTCGACAACAGGTGATCGACACGGTGGCCGGCATCGCCAGGCTCTATACGGACCTGGTGAGTTTGAATGAAGACCTCAAGGTGAAGCGAGAAGCATTGCGGCTCGCCGAGCGGCTCTATGCGGACAATCAAAACAAAGTTCAACAAGGCCAGCAGGCACCGATCGAGGTGACTCGGGCGCAGGCTCAGGTTGCAGTCAGCCGGCAGGCGCTGGTCTCGGCCGAGGGTCTGGTTGAGCAGCAGGAACTGATTGTCAAAACCGCGATCACCCGGGGCGGCCTGGCGAATCCTATCATCCGCGCGGCGCATATTGTCGCGACAGACACAGTGACGGTTCCAGAGACAGAACCGGTGCGGTCCGTCGAGGACCTTACTGCCGAGGCAGTGCGGAGCAGGCCGGATTTGGCTCAGGCGGGGATCCAGGTGGAAAACTCTCAAATTAGTTTGAAGGGTTCGCTCAACGCTCTCCGACCGGAGCTGGACGTGGTTGGGACCGTACAGAACGGCGGCCTTTCCGGTGACGTAAATCCGGCTGCGACGGCGCTTACACCCGGCGCAACGCTGTATCCCGGCGGCTACGGAACCGCGCTCGGCCAAATCTTCAGGAACAATTTCCCAACTTACGCTATTGGCCTCCAGCTGTCGCTACCATTGCGCAATCGCGTTGCCCAGGCGGATGCCGTTCGCGACGAACTGCAGGTCCGGCAGAGTCAGCTGCGACGCCAGCAATTCGAGGATCAGGTCCGCCTGGAAGTCGCCGACGCCTATGTCGCCATGCAACAGGCTCGGGCGGCGTACGAGGCTGCCGTTCAAAGCCGCATTCTTCAAGAGCAGTCCGTAAAAGTGGAACAGGAGACTTTCGACGTCGGACTTGCGACGAATTATCTCGTGATCCAATATCAGACTTTTCTAGCCCAGGCGCAGTCGACCGAGGTCAGCGCGAAAGGGGCTTATGCAAAGGCGAAGGTTGCGCTTGATCGAGCCACGGCAAGCACTCTCGAGGTCAATCAGGTATCGGTTCAGGACGCGCAGAACGGCCGTGTAGCGCGGCCATCGGCGCCAATCCCGCCTCCATAGGACACTAGGGTGCGGTCGACACGGCGCGGTGCGTTCGTTAACGGGGAACCTCGCGTTGGAACTGGCGTTCGTGGGCATCCTTACCCAGGTTTTCAGAGGGTCTGGGCTGCCTTTGGTCACGCCATGACCGGCAAGCGCGCTCACCTAATGCGGCGGCAGCGCCGAGGGCGCGCCTGAACTGTATGTCAGCGATCCCGACGGTATCAACGTGGGGCTTCAGGATGTCTCTTACTGCGGAGGACGTAAGTTACTGCGGCGGCGCGGGGTACTTGGGCGAAGTTTGCACGGCTTCCTGACTCCCCGGCTTGCCCGATTTCGCGCCCTTCTCGATCAGAAATTTCACCACGCTGTCGTACTTCAAAGCTTTCGCGGCATCGAGCGCCGTGCGGCCATCTACGTTGGCGGCATTGAGATCGATACCCAACTCGGCCGCCAGCTTCACGGTCTCGAGTGTGAGAGCTTCGCGCTCTGCGCGGGCCGGCTGAATCCACGGCGTTCCACCGCCCATCCCCGTGGCAGCCATCGCAGCCGTCGTCACCTCGGTCCGATGTTGCTGACGTGCTTCCGCGATGTAGTCGGAATGGAGCACGAACAACGGATCGGCGCCATGCTTCACCAGCAGGCGCATGACGTTGGGTTGGATGAATCGCGCCGCCAGCCAGAACGGCGTCGCGCCCACGATGGCGGGGTCAAAATGATAGTCCTTGGATGAGCGGCGCGTCGGCGTCCAGGTGCGAAGCGGAGCGTTGGGATCCGCGCCATGGCCGAGGAGAGCTGTCACCAACTTCTCATCGCGCCGCATGATCGCTTCGTGTAGGGCGGTAAATCCCGCCGCGGCTTGGTTCGGGTCAGCGCCCTTGTCGAGCAGAAATTCAGCCAGGTCCCGATAGCCGGAGTGAACGGCCAGAACCGTGGCGCTGACACCCCAGGCATCGGCATCGTTCACGTTGCCGCCGGCGGCGACGAGAAGTTCCGCCGAAGTGAGATCGCCCACGCGCGCGGCGAACATCAGGGCGGTTTCGCCGCCATGCGGGATCGCCTTGTTGTAGGCCAGGATGCTATGCGGAGGCACAGCCATTACATCAGTCCAAACATCCGAGCGAGCTTTAATGTCCGCGCTATGAGCCAGCAGCACCTTCACGACGTCAGGATGCTTCTCCGCCACCGCCCACATGAGCGCCGTCTGGCCTCGCGCGCCGTGCGCGTTAGGGTTGGCGCCTTTGGCGAGCAGCATCTCCACGATGTCGGGATAGCCGGAGCGAGCCGCCACCATCACCGGTGTTTCGCCTGCAAGCAGCGCCAGGTTCGGGTTCGCCCCGGCGTCCAGCAATCTTTTGACCATAGGCGCGCTGCCGTTCTGGCTGGCCACCCAAAGCGGCGTGACCCCGAGATCGTTAGCCGCGTTCACGTTCGCGCCTGCGCGGATCAACCGATCGGCGCTTTCGAGATCATCCTTGTAACTCGCCCGAAGGAGCGCGGTGGAACCGTCGGGCTCGGCGGCGTTGACGTCGACACCGGCCCTCAGAAGGAATACGCCAAGCCCGGCTACGATTAGATATCGCCAACTGGCCGTCATCGCCATGTTTCCTTATTAGACTCCCGAAAGAGTATCGAGCGGAAGCCGGCCGGTGCTGCCGCCCAGGTGATCGACCGGGACGTCCATCTTGTCCATCAATGTCACCAGCAGATTTGCAATGGTGGGTCTGTCGGAGTAAGTGAGATGACGGCCGCCTTTGATTCGCCCACCGCCTCCACCGACCACCAGCAACGGCAAGTTCTCCCCGGAGTGCCGGGTGCTGTTGGAAATCCCGGAGCCATACATTATGGTCATGTGATCCAGCAGCGAGCCATCGCCGTCGGGTGTGGCGCGGAGCTTCGCCAGGTATTGCGAGAACAGTTGGGTGTGGTAGCGGTTGATCTTCGACATGTGCGCGATCAGCTCGGGAATGTCGTTATGATGCGACAGCGGATGATGGGCTTCAGGCACGCCAATTTGCGGATATGGGCGAGCGCTTTGTTCCTTGCCAATCATGAACGAGATAACGCGCGTGAGATCAGACTGAAACGCCAGGAGCTGCAGGTCCAGCATCAGGGCGAGATGATCTTCGAAGACCGGCGGCGCGCCCTGCGGCTGCTCCATGGAAGGCAGCTCGACGTCACCCTGATCCTCGGCGGTCTGAATGCGGCGTTCGACATCGCGAATCGCCTCCGCATATTCGTCTATTTTGACTTGATCCTGCGGCCCCAGCTCGCGTTTCAAGTCCGTCAACTTGGCCGTCACCGAATCCAGGATGCTCTTGTGCTGGTGCAATCTCGCCTCGCGGGCGGCATGCTCGGTACTGCCGCTATCGCCGAACAATTTTTCAAATACCGCGCGTGGATTCCATTCCATCGGCAGCGGCTGCGTGGCGCTGCGCCACGATAGCGTGTGAGTGTAGACGCAGCTCAGATTGCCGGTACAAGCGCCAGCGTTGGCCGGGGCGTCCATGGAGAGCTCAAGCGATGCAACCTGTGTGTCCTTGGCGAAGTGCCTGGCCAGCAACTGGTCCATCGAGACGTCGGCGATAATTTCGACTTCGTTGCGTCCACCATGGGTAGTGCCGGTGAGAAACGATCCGGACGCGCCAGCGTGGATGTAGTTCCAGTTCGCTTTGATACCGGACAACACCAGCATCTGATCCCGGAACGGGGCCAGCGGCTCGAGTATCGGCGATAGCTCGAAGGCGCTTCCTTCGCCTTTCGGCACCCAATATTCCATGGCCATGCCATTGGGGACATAGAACGCCTGGAACCGGTTCACGGGCTTGATGCCAGCGCGTGCGAAGGGCGCGAACATCGCGTCTAGAAACGGCAGCGCCATCGTGGTGCCGAGCCCCTGCAGAAGGGTCCTCCTCGGCAACGATTTCTTAGTGAGAAAAGTCATGTCTGTCGTCTCCTAGAAAATTGGGGCTCTCAACAATGCCAAGAGTAAGCGACGACCACCGGTAATTATTCGTCGCTGCGTCGCGGACGATTTTGCGGATTGCCGGCCGGTCGTAGTAGTCGAGCCTGCGCCCGAGCGCGTAGGCCATAAGCTTTTCAGTCACGGTGCGCGGGAATTGCTCGGGCTGATCGAGCAGCAGCGCCCGCAGTCCAGTGAGTCCGTCGATTTTTGTACCGCCCGCGGTTGCGCCACTCGAGTCAATCGGCTTGCCCAATTCGTCGACGGTCCGCCAGCCGCCGATGACGTCGAAATTTTCCAGTGCAAATCCCAGCGGATCGATGACCGAATGGCAGCCGTTGCAAGAAGGATCCGACCGGTGCTGCGCAAGCCGCTCGCGCATGGTGGTAGGCTTGGCGCCGGGCTTGGTTTCCAGGTTTCTGTCAACGGTGGGCGGGGGCGGCGGTATGGACAATCCGAAAATATTGTTCAGCAGCCATTTGCCACGCAAGACCGGCGACGTGCGGTCGGGGTAGGACGTCGTCGCGAGCAGCGCTCCCTCGGCGAGCAGGCCGCCGCGTTGATCGTGATTCGGAAGCGTGACCCGGCGGAAACGGCTGCCATAAATCCCGGGAATCCCGTAGTGCCTCGCCAACCGTTCGTTGACGAAGGTGTAGTCGGCGTTCAGGAGGTCGACAATGCTGCGATCCTCGCGCAGCGTGCTGGCGATGAAAAGCTCCGTCTCCTCTTTGAACGCCTGCAGCAGACTCTCGTCGTAGTTGGGATAGCGGTCCGGATCAACCACCACTTCTTCGACGCGGCGAAGATTCAGCCATTGGGCGGCAAAATCGTTCACCAGCGCATCGGTGGCGCGCGGGTCGGCCAGCATACGCCGCACTTCCTTTTCGAGGATCGGAGGATTCGCGAGCTCGCCGCGCTCGGCTAGGGTGAGCAAGCGATCGTCCGGGATGCTGCTCCACAAAAAGAACGATAGACGCGAGGCCAATTCAACCTCACTGGTGCGCGAGCTAGCCGCTGACGGCGTAGCGCGATGGACGCGCAGCAGGAAATCCGGGTCCACCAGAAGCCTCTCCAGCGCGAATTGGATTCCGGTGTCAAAGCTTCCGCCATCGCGGCGGCCACTGTCGAAAAACTGGAGCAACGTCTGGACGTCCGCTTTCGTTACGGGCCGGCGATAGGCGAGCCTGGCCATCCTTGAGAGGATTGTGCCGGCGCAAGCATGTTCTTCCGAAGCAACACTGGGCTGGCAGACGAAAATCGCGCGACGGCTGGGTGTGTCCTTCGCGATTCCGGCTATCTTATAAGGACCACCGATCTGGACGGAGCCCACGTTCGCGTAATCCATGTATACGTTGTCGTCCGCGATGACCCGGCCCCTTTGCAACGGTTGTGGAAGACCTTCGGGTTCCCACAGTTCGCGGACGAAGGTAACCCCGACGATGTGGGGACCAGCCTGCACCGGGACGCGCAGTTCCAACCCGGCATCGCCGGTAAGCTGCATGTATTTTTCCCATTCGGGGTCTCCGGCAAAGCCCGGTTCGCCGTCCCCGGCGTAACTGGTCGCGGCGGGCCTGCCTTGTGCGCCGCCTCCGACCGTGAAGCGCTTCAGTAGCTTGCCGTCCAGCCGAACGTCGAGCTTCTGCGGCCATCCCATGCCCTTGAGGTAATCCTGATATTGCCGCTGGAGCCGCACTTTGATGAGGTATTCGGCGGATACGGGAAAATTGTGATGAATCGCTATGCCGCCACGAGATCCGAGCGGAAGATCTTCGCTCTGCCGATCGTTTTGCAGAACATGCAACGGAATCTCGAATCTCTCGAGACCGGGGCTGGTGGGAGGAAGGCCCGTGGCGAGGCGCGTGACCTGACGGGCCACCGACATGTAGCGCTCCAGGTGCGCGGTCGAAATCGAGAGGACATCCGCGAAATTGTCGAAACTACCGTCGGCAGTCTCATCGCCAGGCAGCAGCGGCTTTACATCGAGATCCAGCGCGAACAGGTCGCGAATTGCGTTGTTGTATTCCGCGCGATTGAGACGATGGACCGCGCTGATACGGCCGGGATTCGGGTTGGCCGCCCAAGCTCGGTCGATTTCGTTTTCAAGTGAACTCGCTACGGCGTGATATGCCGCGGCGTCAGGACGGGGCGATCCAGGAGGCGGCATCGAGCCGGCCTGAAGCTTTGCGATCACGCGTTCCCAAACCTCCGCGTTAGCGCTGGGGTGGCTGGCGTCCAGGGTGTCGAGCGAAAGTCCCGCGGTGTGGAGTTTCTGGTTGTGGCAGGTGACGCAGTAGGTGTTGAAAAACGCTCGCGAATCAGGGGACTTAGGAGGCTGCGCGCGCGACGGCGACAAGGAGATGACCAGGAGCGCGAGAATTAAGGCACGCGCCGCGTGCGAGCGTCGGCTCGAGCACATTTCGCCCTCCCATCGGCCGGGATTCCGTAGTGCGTCCGGTCAAGTGCATTATACCAGGGCAGCGTTGTACCAAGGCATGTTGCGGGCGTAGCAATGCGCTGGCATGATTATAGGCGGTATGGACAGGCGAACGCTTCTGAAACTCCTTTCGACTCCAGTCATTACCGGCTTTCCAGCGAGGGCGGCAGCTGTCAAGGATCGAGTCGTGATCGTTGGCGCGGGAATTATGGGTGCTTCGATCGGCTATCATCTTGCGAAACGCGGCGCCCAAGTCACCATTCTCGAAAAGCGGCGCCCCGGAAACGGAGCGACTGAGAAATCGTTCGCCTGGATCAATTCCACTTTCTCCAAGCAGCCGCGCGCTTATTACGATCTAAACTTATTGGGCATCGCTGGTTGGCGCCGTCTGAGTATGGAGTTTGCGGGCGACTTGCAAATTCAGTGGGGCGGCAGCGTGCAGTGGTTCGAGCCTGGAAGTCCAGGCTCGGAAAAATTAGCGGACAACGTGCGAGCGCACCAGCGCTGGGGTTACGGAACTCATCTTGTGGACGAAGCAGAGCTCCGACGCTTGTTGCCATCGATCGCTCCCGGGCCGGTGGGCACGGCGTGTCACAGCGAAATCGAGGGAACGCTCGATCCGATGCATGCGCTAGGGGTGCTGCTCAAGCGCGCCCAACAGTTGGGCGCGAAGTTGGAATATCCGTGTGAAGTGACAGGAATTTCAGTCGCGGGCGATCGCGTGCGCTCCGTCGAGACAACCAAGGGGCCGATCGCTGGGGATTTTCTGGTGTTGGCGTCGGGTGTCGATACTCCCAGGCTGGCAAAGATGGTGGGAATCAACGTACCGCTGAAAGAATCACCGGGATTGCTGGCCCACACCGCGCCGCAGCCGCGCATGCTGGAGCGGGTCGCGCTCGCTCCAGGAACCAATATTAAGCAGCACCCGGATGGAAGGATCGTGACCGGTACAGATTTCGAGGCCTCAGCTACGCTCGACACCAGTCCCGAGTTCGGCATGAAGCTGCTTCACAACGCCGAAAGATTTCTCGATCGATTGAAGGGCGCTAAGCTCGAGACCGTAACGCTGGGCCATCGCGTACTGCCTCAGGATGGCCATCCGATTGTCGGGTTCGGGGAGCGCTGCCCGAATCTTTACATCACGGCCATGCACAGCGGGGTCACGCTGTCGCCATTGATCGGACAAATGGCAGCTATGGAGATTTTGGACGGCGCAGACGTCGATTTGTTCAAGCCTTTCCGTCCTGCTCGGTTTAGCTAAAGCCGAGAGAGCAGTGTTAGCCCCTGGAGAGACTTGGTGGGGTTGAGCTCGCGCTAAGAGCGGCGCACGGGAACACTTTTGCCTCCCGGACCGTCTTAAGCTCTAATGACACGATTAACTCTGAGCGCGTGTCTGGCATTTCTCGCGGCCGTTGAACTTTTCGGCCAAACCGGTAGCACGCCGTCGACCTTCGAAGCCGCATCCGTGAGGCCAAATAAGTCCGGTGCGCAACCTGGAATCCAGTTTCTTCCGGGCGGGAGATTCACGGCGACGAACATGCCCGTGTTTATGCTGGTTGCGAGTGCGTACGATGTTCCCTTTCAGTCCGTTCGTCTTTCCGGCGGGCCGGATTGGATACGTTCTGAACGATACGATATCGAGGCGACAGCCAGCCCGGGCGCAGTTCCGGCCGGATCGTCGACCAAGGCTCGCGAAGACAAAACCCGCCTGATGCTCCAGGCACTCCTCTCCGATCGGTTCAAACTCACTATTCGCCGCCAGACCAAGGAACTGCCGGTGTATGCCGTGGTCGTCGGAAAAAACGGGCCGAAACTTCAAAAGGCCAAAATCGAGGAAAAAGACTGCCCGGCAGGCCCCGAAAATTATGGCGTTTCCTGCCATAGCTTCATGGGCGGGATGGGGCGGGGGCTGCATGCGAAGGCGGTCACGGTATCGGACATCGTAAGGTTTGTCGAGAACTGGTCGGATCGCCCCGTGGTCGACAAGACCGGCATCCAGGGACTTTTCGAAGTAGAGACAGGTGGCTGGGCGCCGCTCCGCCCCAGACCAGTGCCGCCGGGCGCTGAACCGTCGGCCGAAGACATAGCTATGGCGGATCCAACGCGCCCAACTTTATTCCTGATATTCGACCGGCTCGGCTTGAAAATGGAATCGCAAAAGGCTCCAGCGGAGGTTTTGGTGATCGATCAGGTTGAAAAACCGTCTGAAAATTAGCAAACGCTTTTGCGTCGCGAACCGTCTTAGACTCTAACAGCAGCGTGACCTGGGAGGATATCAAGTGACACGAATAACTGTGGGCGTGTGTCTGGCATTGCTTTCGGCCGTTGGACTTTGCGGCCAGTCCAGTACGCCCCCCTTGACCTTCGAGGTGGCATCCATCAAACCGAGCGCAACGGACGACCGCCGGGTAATGATCCAAATACAACCCGGCGGCGGCCTCCGAACGAGCGGGACGTCATTGAAAATGCTCCTCACTTTCGCCTACGACGTCCGAGATTTCCAGATTTCGGGCGGTCCAGGCTGGATCAACAGCGACCGCTATGAGCTCGTGGCGAAAGGGGGCGGCGCGGCGGCTTCAGATACTCCCGATGATCCGCGCAAAATGACCGACGAGCAGCGTAAGACTGTCGGTGACCAAATGCGAGAGCGGCTGCGAGCGCTGCTGGCCGACCGGTTTCAATTGACGCTGCACCGCGAAACAAAGGAACAATCGGTGTACGCCCTGCTAGTCGCAAAGAATGGGCCCAAGCTGCAGGAATCTCAAACGAAGGACGGTCAAGCGAAGGAAGGGACCGGCCCGCGTGGACCGATGATGAGAATGGGTAGAGGCGAGCTCTCCGGGCAAGGCGTGGCGCTGGATATGCTGACGAGGACTCTGTCCAGCCAACTGGGCCGTACGGTGATTGATCGCACCGGGCTCAAAGGCAATTTCGATTTTAAGCTCACCTGGACGCCCGATCCAGGGCAGTCCGCCGGTCCAACTGGCGGCGGGCCACCGCCGGGCGCGGACGCTCCACCGCCGCCCGACCCCAATGGTCCTTCGATCTTTACCGCCTTGCAGGAACAACTCGGGCTCCGGTTGGAGTCGCAGAAAGGTCCGGTTGAAATGCTGGTGATCGACCGGGTGGAGAAACCCTCGGAGAACTAGCTGCGTCCAGGCCTCATGATTTATCCCGTCACTCGCATGCTAGTCTGGGCCGCCGCGCTCACTAGCAGCCTGGCCCAGTCACCGGTCGCGCGCAAGCAATTCGACGTCGCGGCGGTCAAGCTGAACACCAGCGAGGACCGGCATTTCGAGTTCCACAATCTTCCCGGCGGGAACCTCACCGCCACAGGCGTGACGCTCAAGATGCTCCTGATGCAGGCCTATAGCCTCCAGTCCTTTCAAGTTTCGGGCGGACCGGACTGGATCAACGTCGCACGTTGGGACATCCGGGCGAAAACTGAAGGTATAGATGGACGGCTTCCACGCGACGAATTCGGGAGGATGCTCCGCGCCCTGATAGAGGATCGCTTCCAACTTAAGGTCCACCACGAGACCCGGGAAATGCTCGTTTATGCGCTACTGGTGGCAAAGACTGGACCAAAGTTAACTCCCCACGCAGGCGAGTCTAAGCCGGGTCGGTTGGACCGCGGATGGCTCAGTTTCAACAAGCGCGGAACGGCAGCCCTCGCGTCGGAACTTTCGCTTCAAATGGGGCGTATGGTCATTGACAAGACCGGCCTCCCGGGCGACTACGATTTCGAGCTGCACTGGACGCCGGAGCCTGGGCAGGCAGGCGCCGAAGCAATGGGGCTGCCGCCGGAAGCATCGGATGGGCCGCAGCCTGTCGATACTAACGGTCTTTCGATCTTTACAGCTTTGCCACAACAACTCGGGCTCAGACTAGAATCGCAAAAGGGCCCGGTCGAAATGCTGGTGATCGATCACGTCGAGAGAGCTTCCGAAAATTAGCTGTGCTATGAGCGGAAAGCGCATCTTCGACTGTCTGCGATACGCCGCTATCGCTGCTCTGGCTGTTTTCCTTCTTTCGGCAACGGAACACCATGGGCAGGTAAAATTCGGCGGCTTGGCAGTCCCCGGCGCGACCGTGACCGCGACGCAGGCTAATAAAACATTCACCGCGATCACCGATCCGCAAGGCGCCTATTCCTTCCCCGATCTTCCTGGCGGAACATGGAACATTCAAATCGAGATGTCTGGCTTTGCAGCTTTCCACCAACAGGTACAAGTTGTACAAGATGCGCCTCCCTCGGAGTGGAATCTGACCATGCTGCCTCTCAACGAAATGCACGCCGCGGCAGCGCCCGCGCCTGCACCGGCCGCGGTTACGCCTAGCCCGGAAGCGAAGCCTCCTGAACCTGCCAAAGGAAAACCCCGCAATGCGAAAAATGCACCGCCGGCCCCCACCAACACAGCGAGCGCCTTCCAACGAACGGACGTGAATGCCGCCACAGCGAACACTCCTGCCGCAGGAGCGCAGGCCGAGCCGGAAGCGGGTATGCCGGCTAATGACGAACTTAGCCAGCGCGCCGCGGATGGGTTCCTGATTAACGGCACCGCGAACAATGCCGCCAGTTCGCCGTTCGCGATGGCCCAGGCCTTCGGCAACAACCGGCGAGGATCGCGCTCGCTGTATAACGGCAACCTGGGGTTCATCGTCGATAACTCAACGTTCGACGCCCGTCCATTTTCGCTGACCGGCCAGGACACGCCTCGGCCTGACTATAACCACGTTCAGGGTGTGTTCGCGTTCGGCGGCCCTATCAAGATTCCGCATTTTATTCGCAACGGCCCCAACTTCTTCGTCAACTACCAATGGACTAGAAATCGCAATGCCAGCGTCGGGACGGGACTCATGCCGGACGCAGCCGAACGCCTGGGAGATTTCTCACAGGTTTTGAACGCACAGGGGCAGTCCGTCCAGATTATCGATCCCGTCACCGGGTCGCCTATTCCCGGCAATAAGATTCCACAGAGCCAAATCAGTCCTCAAGCCTCGGCGCTGTTGAACTATTACCCGCTTCCGAACTTTCCAGGCGGCACGCGCTATAACTATCAAATACCCATCATCAGCAACACCCACCAGGACAGCCTGCAAACACGTCTCAATAAAACCATCGGCCGCAAAGATCAGCTTTCCGGAACGTTCGCTCTACAGAGCACGCGCTCGGACAATCCCAACCTGTTCGGATTTCTTGACACCAGCAGCGTGCTGGGTCTCAATTTGAACACTAACTGGAGACATCACTTTACTCCGCGATTTTTCATCAACCTGGGATACCAGTTCAGCCGCAGTGCTTCGCGCTTCACACCGTTTTTCGAGAATCGCGAGAATGTCTCAAACCTTGCGCAGATCGCTGGGAATAATCAGGAGCCTATCAACTGGGGACCGCCGACGCTCAGCTTCGCCAGCGGCTTCTCCGGCCTTTCAGACGGGCTGCCGTCCTTCACGCGCAACCAGACCAGCGCCGTGACGCTCGACAACTTCTGGTCTCGCGGGCGTCACAACATCTCATTCGGAGCTGATTTCCGCCGCCAGCAATTCAATCTGCTATCGCAGCAGGATCCGCGCGGAACGTTCACCTTTACGGGCGCGGCGGCCGGATACGATTTCGCGGGATTTCTGCTGGGCGTACCCGACACCAGCGCGATCGCCTTCGGCAACGCCGACAAGTATTTCCGCTCGTCCATCTATGAGTCCTATATCAGCGATGATTGGAGAATGAATCCAGGCTTCACGCTGAACTTCGGTGTTCGGTGGGAATACTGGTCGCCCATCACGGAAAAGTACGGGCGTCTGGTGAATCTCGACATCGCTTCTGGTTTCACGGCCGAAGCTGCCGTGAAGGCCACCAACCCAGTCGGCTCCCTTACCGGGCAAACCTATCCCGACTCACTGATTCATCCCGACAAAGGCGCGGTTCAGCCTCGCGTTGCTTTCTCATGGCGCCCCTTGGCTGCGTCCTCCATGGTGGTTCGCGGCGGTTACGGCGTCTACTACAACACCTCGGTCTACCTGCCTATCGCCACGCAGATGGCGCAGCAGTATCCGTTCTCCAAAAGCCTGAGCGTGCAGAGTACTCCCGGCAACCTGTTATCGATGGCCGATGGATTTAACGCTTCTCCTCTGATCGCGAACACGTTTGGGGTCGATCCCAATTTCCGCATCGGGTATTCGCAGAACTGGCAGATGTCGGTGCAGCGCGATCTGCCGGGAGCGCTGGTGGTGACCGGTACGTATCTGGGCAGCAAGGGTACCCGCGAGCAGCAGGAGTTTCTGCCCAACACATTCCCATCCGGCGCCGTGAACCCGTGTCCAACTTGTCCGACCGGCTTTGTTTATCTGGCTTCGAACGGCAACGCCAGCCGGAACGCCGCCCAATTGCAATTGCGCCGCCGCTTGCAGAGCGGATTTACCGCGAGCTTGCAATATACGTTCTCGAAGTCGATCGACGATGGCGCGCTCGGCGGTAGAAATCAGGGCGGCTACGTGATCGCTCAGAACTGGCTGGATCTCGCCGCCGAGCGGGCGCTTTCGAATTTCGACCAGCGGCATCAATTGAGTCTTCAAGCGCAATACACCACCGGCATGGGACTCCGCGGCGGCACGCTCGTGAACGGATGGAAAGGATCGCTCTTCAAGGAATGGACCGCCGCCAGCCAGATCACGGCCGCCACCGGTATGCCTCTCACGCCCGTCGATTTCCTGGCAGTCGGCGGCACAGGCGTCACTGGAAGCATCCGCCCCGAGTACACCGGCGCCCCGCTCTACAACGCTCCCGCCGGGCTCTTCCTGAATCCGGCCGCCTACGCCGCTCCACCGCCGGGCCAGTGGGGTAATGCCGGCAGGAACTCCATCACCGGGCCGTCGCAGTTCACCTCGAATGCTTCACTGGGCCGCGTCTTCCAGTTGACGGAGCGATTCGGACTCGATTTCCGCGTGGACGCGACCAACGCGCTAAACCACGTCACTTTTCCGAGTTGGAACACCACCTTTAACAGCTCGCAGTTCGGCTTGCCGAATCCCGCTAATCCCATGCGCAGCCTGCAAACCACCTTGCGCTTGAGGTTCTGAATAATGCGATCCTTACTGGCCCTCTATTTTTCCTTTCTTCTTGTGGCGGGCGCGCAGCAGGTGGGGCAAAACGCAGCATCTCCCTCCGGTGCCGCCGCCACCTTCCAAAGCAATACCCAGTTGGTGATCGAGACCGTCTCGGTAAAAGGCAAGGATGGCAAACCTATCGAGAACTTGAGCGCCAAAGATTTTACAGTGACTGAGGATGGCGCGCCGCAGACCATCCGGTTTTTTGAATATCAACGACTGCAAGATAGTGCGGCGGATGCCCCGGCTACATCGCAGTCCGCCGGAGCTGGGCCACTCCCGAAGCTGCCCAAGAGCCAAATCACGCCTGAAACGCCCGGAAATGTAAAGTATCAGGACCACCGCCTGCTGGCGCTGTATTTCGACATGAGCGCCATGCCCGAGCCCGATCAGTTGCGCGCCTTCACCGCGGCACGGACTTTCATCCAAAAGCAGATGACGTCATCCGATCTGATGGCACTGATGGTCTACCAGCAAGGCGCGGTGCAGATCTTGCAGGATTTCACCAATGACCGCGATCGATTGCTCAGCATCGTTGAAACCTTGATCGTAGGGGAAGACCAGAATTCCGGCGACACCGCTAACGACGCCAGTTCGGCCGACACCGGCGCGGCGTTCGGCCAGGATGATTCCGAATTCAACATCTTCAATACCGATCGGCAGTTGTCCGCTCTTCAGACCGCCGCCAAAATGCTGGGTTCGCTCAGCGAGAAAAAGGCGCTCATCTATTTCGCTAGCGGGCTGCGCTTGAACGGCGTCGATAATCAGGCGCAATTGCACGCTACCATCAACGCCGCGATAAGGGCCGGCGTTTCGTTCTGGCCCATCGACGCGCGCGGCCTCGTCGCCCAGGCGCCATTGGGCGACGCTACTCATGGATCGGCCGGCGGCATCGCCATGTACACCGGAGCCGCGGGAGGCGCGCTGACCTTCAGCTTCCAGCAATCGCAAGACACGCTGTGGGCTCTGGCCGCGGATACCGGCGGCAAGGCTCTGCTCGATTACAACGACCTGACGAAAGGAATGACGCAGGCCCAGCAAGCCATTTCGAGTTATTACCTGATCGGCTACTACGCCAGCAACGCCGCGTTGGATGGTAAGTTCCGCCGCGTCAAGATCTCGCTCAATAACGGCTTGGCCGCCAATATCGAATTTCGTCAGGGCTACTTCGCCGGCAAGCAGTTCGGCAAATTTACAGTCGCCGAAAAGGAGCGGCAGCTCGAAGATGCGCTGCTGTTGGGCGATCCGATCACCGAGCTGACCATCGCCGTCGAGGTGGATTATTTCCAGCTCAACCGCGCTGAGTACTTCGTCCCGCTGGTGGTCAAGGTCCCCGGTAGCGAATTGGCGCTCGCCAAGCGCGGCGGCGCCGAGCACACGCTGCTCGATTTCATCGGCGAAATCAAAGACGACTTCGGGACCACCGTCTCCAACGTCCGCGACAAAGTGGATATCAAGCTGAGCGACGCCACCGCCGCCGAATTGGCCAAGCGGCCGGTTCAATATGACACCGGCTTCACGCTGCTCCCAGGCAAATACAAGATCAAGTTCCTGGCCCGCGACGCTGAGACGGGCCGCATCGGAACCTACGAAACGCCCTTCGTGATCCCCAATTTAAATAAGGAAGACAAGCGGATTCCCATCAGCTCCGTGGTATTGAGCAGCCAACGAGTGGAGCTGAAGGACGCGCTGTACAATGCCACCAAGGATAAAGGAAAGGCCGAGACTGTCAATCCGCTGGTGCAAGAAGGCCAGAAGCTGATTCCCAGCGTGACGCGAGTGTTCAGTAAGAGCCGCGACATGTACATCTACCTGCAGGCTTACCAACCGGCGGTGGAAAGTGCTCAGCCGCTGGTGGCCTTCGTCACCTTCTATCGCGGCCAGGCTAAGGCGTTCGAGACACCGCCGCTCCAGGTAACCGAGTCGCTGAATAACCGGTTGAAGACCACGCCGCTCAAATTCAGCCTCTCACTTAGTAAGCTCCCGCCAGGGCAGTATAACTGCCAAGTTACTATCTTGGATCCAACCGGTCAAAAAGCCGCGTTCTGGCAAGCACCGGTCATGCTGGTGCCGTAACAGGCCGTCGCAAAACCGCTTCCTGACGGTCGCGGCTCGGTAACGAGCTACGGCAATCCGAATACGTACAAAGCCTGACCGCTTTGCGGGATCTTGATATCCGGCGCAATCGCCGCCGGCACGTTGCGGGGACTTCCGCCGCCCAGTCCAGTCATCACCGCAATGTATTGCTTTCCGTCGACACTGAACGTCACCGGAAAACCCTGCACTGACGTACCTAGCCGCGTCTCCCACAACATCTGGCCGGTTTTTACGTCGAGAACATGCACCCCGCGGTTGATGTCGCCGACCAGCACCCAGCCGCCCGCGGTCGATAAAGCGGCCGTCAAAAACGGCGCGCGCTGCTCGTATTTCCAGGCCTCGTTCATGGTCTTCACGTCGTACGCCGCAAGTTTGCCGATGTTCCCGTTGGTGCCCGGCATCGGCAGGAATTTGCGATCTCCACCCGCACCGCCGCCTCTCCCGCTAAAGTCTACTTCGCGCGCGGTAAAGTCCATGCACGATTGACTAAGCGGCGCTATGATCAGGCCGGTTGGCGGATTGTAACTCATCGCTTGCCAGTTCTTCCCGCCTTCCGTGCTGGGGCATACGTTGATCGGTTTATTCATCTGCATTTCGAGAATATCCGTGCGATACCGGGGCGTTCCGGTCTTGGGATCGATGTGATCCCACACCGTCTGCTTCACCATTTCCTTGCTGCCGAGATATTGTCCCGTCCGCCGATCCAGTTTCCACAGGATGCCCGCCTTGCCGGCATTGAACGACACCTTCTGATCGCCGATGTCCACCAGAACGCGCTCGAATACTTCGTCGAGGTCGAATGACTCGCCCGGCGCGTGTTGGAAATACCAGACCAGCTTGCCGGTGTCCGGATTCAGTGCAACGGTCGAGTTCGCGTACAATGTCTTATCGAAGGGCGTCAACTTGCGGCTGAGGAAATTCCAGGGCTTCGATTGCGCGACACCCCAGTAGGTGATGTTGAGATCGGGATCATAGCTGCCCGCCAGCCAGGTCTCGGCGCCCGCCCGATTATTCATCGGCAAATTGCCCCAGGTATCGCTGCCGGGCTGTCCCTCGCGGGGAATCGTGTAGAACCGCCAGGCGCGTTGCCCGGTGTGGATGTCGAATGCGGAAATGTAGCAGCCTTCGCCGTCGAAGCGCGCGCAGCCGGTCAAACCCATCAGCACCTTGTCGCCAATGACGATGTCGCCGCTGGTCGAAACATGCGGCTTGTCGGACGCCGGCGTGTCCCACATAATCTGACCGTTGCGGGCGTTGATCGCCACCATGTGCGCGTCGCTGGTGGACAGCAACACTTTGTCTTCCGCGATCGCGATGCTGCGGATGCCGCCGTAGCCCGGCGCTTGATCGGGACCCGCGCGCGTCTCCCAAATCAGATCGCCCGTCCTGGCATCCAACGCCTGAACGATATTGCTGGGGCTCGCCAGATAAATGATGCCGTTGTGCACGATCGGCGTGGTCTGATTGGCCCCTGAGTCGTTCATCGCCCAGGTCCACTTCAATTGCAGGGTCCGTACGTTGTCGCGCGTGATCTGATTCAGCGGACTGTAGCTCCATCTCTGATAATTACGTCCGAAGATGAGCCAGTCCTCGGGCGGCGGGTTCCGGAGCATCTCTTTGGTCACCGGAACATAATTCTTGACCTCGCCGGCAACGTTGACGCCGTGAGTTGCCGCCACGCCGCCTCTTCCGTTACCCGAGCCCGCGCCCACCACCATCTGACCGCCGCCGCGACCACCGCGTCCTTGAGCTTGCGTGTTACCCGCCGGCGCCTGGCCGTTGGCAATCGTGCGGATCAACATGGAAGCGCTACCAGTCAAAGCCTGTTGACCCGGCTGCGCGCCGTTGCGCTCCAGGATGTATGCGGTCGCGTTAAGCGCCGCCGGTTCACCCAGCGATCCGGGATTAGTGGGCGGCATCGTCTGCAGGATCTGGCCGAATAGCTCGCTGACCATCTTAGGACCCCACTTGAGCATGAACGTGCCCCCGGCGAGCGCGGGCGCATCGCCCGAGCCTTCGAAGTTCGCGCCGTGGCAGGCGGAACAATTCTGTTCGTAGACGGCGCGTCCGCCCTGGGACTGCGCGGGAGTGAAGATGCCCGGCTGCTGCCCCGAAACCACGCTCACCGTTATCGCCGCAAACATCGCGCACCAAAACAATCGAGACAAAAGTGTCAAATGCCGCATATCGAATTCCCCTAGTATACTTCCTTCATGCGGTTCGCATCTGTTAGTGTGGCAGGCGCCTTAATCCTGAACTCTGTTTCGCACGGAGCGCCGCGCCCCGAAGTCTGGACCTTCGATCGCCTGGATAAAATCGGGGGCCTGCGGACCACGGTCGTCGGCCATCCCCACGTCATTAAGACTCCTTTGGGAAAAGCCGTGCAGTTCAATGGTGTCGATGACGCACTCTTCATTCCCGAGCATCCTCTGACCGGCGCGGAAACCTTCACCTTCGAGGCAATTTTCCGGCCTGAGCGCGGGGGCGCTCCGGAGCAGCGCTGGTTTCACCTCGCGGAACAGGACCCTAAGACTGGTCAGGACACGGATACGCGTTTCCTGTTCGAGATCCGCGTGATCGGCGACCAATGGTGTCTCGATGCGTTTGTCCACACTCCCATGGCGAATCAGGCGCTGCTATATCGGAATCTCCTGCATCCACTCGACGTCTGGCATCAGGTCGCGATGGTCTACGACGGACAAGAATTCAGCAGCTACGTCAATGGTGCGCTGCAGGGAAAAGCCGCCATCCACTTCGCGCCCGAAGGGCCCGGCCACACATCGGTCGGCGTGCGGATTAACAAGATGTTCTACTTCAAAGGTTCAGTTAGGCAGGCGCGCTTTACCCGCAAGGCCCTGACGCCAGCCGAATTTCTGAAGCTCCCGGCGCAGGCCGCGGCGCCTCCGGTGCATTGATTGATGCCGCCCAAACCAGCGGCCGGCCGCAATCTAGCGTGTGTCAAGCGCTTCCAGCGGCGGCCAGCAGTGAACGCTTTCAATGTTCTTGCTATCGTTAATGAATTATGCGAACTTTCGCGAGATGCGGACTTTCGGCGCTATTGGCCGCCGTTACCCTTTTGGGCCAGGCGCCCAGTAACGTGAAGATCGACAGCCCGCAGGCGCGGGTCTTGATCGTCACCGAGCAGCCGCATCATCCCAGCGCCCTGCATGAGCATCCCATGAACCGCGTCATGATCTACCTGGGCAGCGGCCAAATGCTACGCAGGACGCCGGACGGGAAAGTGCAGAAGCTCGAATTCAAGGCTGGCGATGTGCGATGGAGTCCAGCCGAGGGGCCGCACACCAGCGAGTACATTACCGATCATCCATTTCAGCTCATCGAAATCGAGCTGAAGAACCAGCCCCAGGCTCACATCGAAATGCCGGCCATCGATCCGCTCCAAGCCGATCCGAAACACTACTCGCTCGAATTCGAAAATGATCAGGTACGTGTACTACGCGTACGCTTCGGACCGCACGAAAAAGGCGTGCTCCACGAGCACAAGCTCAACCACATCGTCGTTTATCTGAACGACCAGGCCAAGGGGAAAGCCGGAGAGGTGCGTTTGGACGAGCCAATGACTCACACCGAAGAGAACCCGCTGGATCACGCCGTGGAGCGGATCGCTGTCGATTTGAAATGAGAACCGGCTAAGGCTGGAGCACTTTCACGACAAAATAGCTCACCTGACTGGGAACGCTCTTGAACCAATGCGGGGTCCCGGCCGGGACCACCAGTACATCGCCCTTGCTCAAGTTATGAGTTTCCCCGCCTTGGATATCGGTACCGAGGTGTTGATCTGCTTTAGTCATCCTGCCGCCGATCATAGTCCCGCCAGTTACGAACGTCGCCGTGCCGTCGGTGACGTAAATAACGTCTGTCTCTTTGTCGTGCACTTCTACGCCGCCCTGTTTGTCGCGATGGCTCCCCATCACGATGTAGTTTGGCGTGCTTACCATAGTTCCACCTTTGGCCAGTTTGGCTGCCACCTCATCGTGGCCGATGTACGACACCGCGTGCGTTTCCACCGCGACAGTCATCAAAACGCCGATGGTCATTCCAATAGCAACCGCCAGCAAGATTTTCATAATCGCTCCTTTAGGCAAACAGCCGTCGAGTATGATAACATCCACCACCGGAATAGTAAAATGGACCGAGTTCCGCTAGGAGAAAAAGTATGAACATCAAACGCAGAGATTTTATTGGCGCGGCATTGGCCGGCGGTGTGGCAACGGCGCAACAGGGAGAATCGCCGAGTGCTAAGGGTAAGGAAGGCCCACCCACGCACAAGGCGAAGGTAGTGAAAGTTTTCAAAGGGCCCTGCGAACATCCCAACGCTCTAGAGGCCACCAAGGACGCGCTATGGATCGGCGACCAGGTGAGCGAGATCGCATACAAGGTCGACTGGAGCACTCATAAAGTCCTGCACCAGGTTCAGACCGAGTCGCACAACACCAGCGGGATGGCGGTTGGCGGCGGTTATTTGTGGATGTCCGCTAACGGAAGCGTGAACAACCGCCGGCCGGCGCGTCCCACGGATTCCCCCAAAGATGAAATAGTTCAGTGCGATCTCGAGACCGGCAAGACGATCAAAAGGTATCAGCCGCCATGGCCCAGCGGCTCCCACGGGATCGTGTGGGTGGATCAGACCAACAGCCTATGGGTAACGGCAGTGGGCTTGAAGTGCATCGCGGAGTTGGATGTGAAAGACAACTTCCGGATTAAACATCTGATCCCAGTGCAATATAACCGCGTGCACGGAATCGATTGGGACAACGGCGCGCTGTGGATTATGTTCTCGAGCGACTACGTGATTCAAAAAATCGACGCGGAAACCGGCAAGGTGCTGGAAGCGGTGACGCTATCCAAGGAAGATCCAGACCCGCACGGGATGTGCATGCACGATGGCCATTTGTATTACTGCGACGCCGGCTTCCCGGTGGGCAGCAATGTCAGCAACGATCCGAATTCCGGTTGGATCTGCAGGATCGACGTGTAGAGCCTCATCGTACGGCGGGTTACACGATGGCCTCAGATCCGGCCACAGCCGAACCACGCCACCGCGCGACCAGTTCGCTTGCAGCGCCAGGCCAATCCGGAAACTGAAACTTGAAGCCGGAAGCCAGCAGTCGGCCAGGCACAACGCGGCGGCTCTTCAGGACCAGCTCCGACTCGGTCTGTAAAGCAAAAGCGCCAATGTCCACCATCCATCTTGGGATGGGCAAACCGATGCGGATGCCCCACGCATCCCGGAGGGTTCGCATGAACTCACGATTGGGAAGCGGATTGGGAGACGCCAGGTTGATGATACCCGAGAAATCCTCCCGCGCGATCAGCAGTTCCGTCGCTTTCACAAAATCGGCCTCGTGAATCCAGGAAACGTACTGGGTACCCGGCCCTTGTGTCCCGCCCAAGCTGCGCCGCACCAGGCCTAACAGCACATCGAAGACTCCGCCCCGCTCCGGACTCAACGTCAACGCGCTACGGATTGCGATTTTCCGCGTGCGCGGCGTAGGAGTTGCGAAGAACGCTTCTTCCCATCGCTTCGCTACTTCGATGGAAAAGTTCCAGGTGTCCGGCGCCCCTGGTTCGTTCCCGCCCAATTCGCCGCTCGCCTCGTCCATGGCCCGGTCCGGGGCATGACGGTAGATGGTCGCAGTGCTGGCATTCACCCATAAGCGCGGAGGTTGTTTCAGGGATGGCATCACTTGATTCAACAAGCGCGTGCTTAGCACTCGCGATTCTTCGATGGCCTGGCGGTTCTCCGTCGTGTAGCGGCAATTCACGCTGCGCCCGCTAAGATTGATGCACAGGTCGGCTTGTTCAAGTTCCGCGACCCACGCGCCGGGCTTGCGGCCGTCCCACATTATCATGCGCCAGGGCGTAGCTCGTGGGCTTCGACTGAATACAATGACCGTGTGACCTTTGGAATGGAAATGGCGGGCCAGGATACGGCCAACCTGTCCACTGCCGCCGGGTAGGATGATCCTCATCGCTTCGGCTCGCTCAGACCCGTTCCTCGGTTGCTGGCAGATACTTTCGCCACTCCGGTGATTCGGCGATTTCTCGAATCACGGCATTCCGCTCACCCAAGAGCGCCTGCATGTAGCGGCGGAGCACCGCGCGTTCAGCGAGGCGTCCCAACACTCCCAGGGGCGCAGCAAAACAGAAAATGTCTCTCATCTCGGTCTCATCGCGTGACAGAGACCGAAAGAAGTGATCGTGGATCATCGATTGGAAGGGCCCCTTAATCATGGTGTCCTGAAAGTACGCCGGCCGATCCATGGCCGTGATCTCGCTCGTGAGCTGCTGCCAAATGCCGAAGTGTTTCGCGCGCCATGTAACACGTCCTCCCAGGCCGATCAGTCCGGAGGTAACTCCGCCAGCAGCCACGGCCGCTTCGCCCCAATGAATGTTGCCGGCCAGATGTACCTCTACGCTTCGCGCCAGATCGAAACATCCTTCAATCGGAGCGCCGATCTTCGTAACTTCTTCCAGTCTCACCATCAGTGCTTACTCGCGTTCTCCGCCAGCATCCGGACGTGCTCCAGGACTCTCCAGTGAATACGATGAATAATCGCGTCTGACCACCATCGCCAATATTCCGCCGGCCACAAACCGTGTCGATACCAGGTGCTCCCTTCGAGGAGCGTGTGGCCATTCGCCAACGGCGTCAGCCGGAACTGGCCTCGCTCGGAAACTAAGTATCCGTGCAGATGCTTAGGATGAACCTTTGAATAAGGACTCCACTCTTCCATCGGAGCCGGATTTTCTGTAACGCGGAAACGCAGCAGGCGCGGCTCGTCCCAGACCTCAATCGGTTCCACGAAGGGGCCGGTCGAGAACTCGCAATACCGTACAGCCCCAGGACCGGATCCGTCTATGTGCGCGCGTTTCGGATAGGCCAGACCGGCATGAAAGAACCACTCGCGCGGTTCGGGCAAGTCCGAAAACGAAACGACCTTTTTCCAGACCTGTTCGGGCGTCGCCGCAACGGTGATCGTGGTCCGGACTTCAAAGACACGTGGAGGAGCCTTGGCGTCGTATAAAACAGTCGCCGGCGATAGGATCAGCAACATTGTGACGCCCCGAGTTCCGTATTGGGAAGACTCCGCAAGGTAGACCAAACAACCTCCCAGCGCGCCGAGGGGCATGGTAAGTGGTAGGGCCATTGCAATGCAGAGCAAGCCGTCCAACCCTAATAGCAATAACAGGCAAGCTGCTGCCATCACCGCGACTGCCCCGGCAGTTGCGGCGCCGGTCACGGTTGGCGGTCGAACGACCCAGGACGCGGTTGCTCCGAGGACGCCGGGCAGCAGCAAGAAGATTGTCCATCCGTATGTGCCGGCCTTCAATAGCGCAACTCCGCAGCCAGCCAAGGTAATTACGAGCAGCAGTCCAACAACAGCACGCAATAGTCTGTCCATGGCTTAGCTTCCTTTTGCGATTTCGATTATTTGCAGCACGGTCACCCGCAACGGCCGCATGAGCGGTAAAGCGGAAAGCCGTATCAGGGTGGCGACGCTCTTCGACGCCAGTTCCAGCAGTTTCTCGGTCCTGGCTTGGTTCGGCGATTCGTCGGTAACCCAGAAGAAGATCACGCCCATCTGAAAAAACCAGAGCACCCCTGGCAGCTGAGATTCGAGATCGCGGGGAATCCGCACGCCGCAATCGAGCAGAATGCGCCGGAACCAGGCGATATCGATGTCACGTATCTCCTTCGTTTGCGGGCTGAATGGCGAGAGCGGATGCTTAGGATCCGCACCGTTTCTCAATAGCGCTCGCAGCACTCCGCGGTTCGGGGCAAAATGGATCAGCTTAGTGCGAATTAGCTCCTGCAATCGAGCGTTCAAGCCGCTGGCGTGCTCCAACGCCGTTTCGATTTTGGGTTGCATCTCCGCGCAGGAGCGCTGGTAGAAGTCCATGACGATAGCGTCCTTGGAAGGGTAATAGTAATATGCCGCGCCCGTCGCAACTCCGGCCTCCCGCGCAATGTCCCGCATGGTCGCGGCGTCGAATCCGTCCTTCCGAAAGAGCGCCAATGCGGCCTCTAGAATCCGGAAGCGGGTATCGTCGGCTTTGGGAGTTACTCTGCTGGAAGGGGCATTCTTGAACGTGTTCAAGAATGAGTATGCGCCTGTCGGAACATAGGTGTCAAGACATTTTTGAACGTGTTCATAAACAAGGACCGAGGACCCCGGTTTGATCTGCCGGATCGACCTGTAGATTCTCACCCTTACGGGTCTAGTGGTTCCAGCGGATTGGCTTGTAGAGAAGCGCGCATCGGCAAGAACGTCAGATCGAAGGCCGAGATTCGGCTCAAGATTTTTTGCGGAACATAGCCAAGCTCGTCCATGCAGCGCTTATCAAAAGTGCTGCTCTCAATGCTCTGGCTCTGCCAGGGGTCGGTTGTCACCAGCGCCGTCTTGTCAAACGGAATGCCGTAGCGGTAGATTAGTCTCGCGGCGTTGCGCATATTGGTGGTGGTATGACGCGCATGCGGGTCGACGATGATAGCATCCGCCGGAATGCCGAAGCGCGTCATCAGATCGCGCTTCATCTCGATCGCTTCAGAGAATTCGGTCCGTATCGGATGAACGAAGCCGCCGGAGACGATGAGAAATGGCGCTTTGCCAGCACGGAAGCGTTTGGCCGCGAGTTCATCGCGCAACCTGCCCGCGGGCGAAAGGTTGACGCCCGGCCGGTCGTTGCCCGCGCCCGGAACCACGATAACCGAATAGGGATACTGAGCCCATTCCACGGTCTTCACATGCTGGAATGCCGGCGCATTCTCGCCTAGCTCCATGGGTTCATACCTGCTCGCTTCATCCCGGTGGTTCAGAAGAATGAGCTCAGATGAAAAACGTAACGACGGCAGGAAGAAGAGATCCAGCGCCGGACGATTGTCTTCCAGCACCAGCACTAAGCCTTGGACCACCTGGTGATATGACTCCGTTTTAGGATCGTAGGTCATCGCGTCAATCGCCGCGTAGCGCGGCGCCTTCCCAATTCCGTAGACGTCGATTGCGAGATTCATGCCGCGCGCGCAGTCTTCCCAGGCGTGTTTCAACAGTTCATCGCCACTCAATCCCTGGTAGAGGACGTACATTCCGCTGGCGCGCAACGATCCATCGGCCAATCCACGAAACATTGGCGACTTTCGGTACAAGGCGGCCAGTGCATTGCCGGCCTCCAATGTTTGGGCTTCGCTCCATCGGAACGCCTGTGTGTTGCAATCGAGATCGCTACCGCACGATTTTGCCGCGTGATCCATGGCCGCCAGCCGTTCTTCCGCAATCTTATGGAGCGCCGAGTCACCCTTAATTTGCGCATGTACCTCGAGCGTCCTCTCCAGCAACGTGAGCAAATAGAAATTCTTATCCAGCACCGGAGACTTCATCGCGATCGGGGCGTGCTTTGGCTCGATGATTTGCGCTTCGGCAAACATCACGCTGGCAAGCAGCAGCGCCGCGGTGCTCGATAGCACTCGCCACGGTCGTGGGCCAAATATCAAAGATGACATCGCAATCGCTCCAGCAGTTTCACGTGGCGTATTGTATCTCAATCGTTAACAGAAACATTACTGGGACGCTGGCTTCCCGGTGGGGAGCAAGGCAATGGACGCCTGCCGATGTTAGCTAGGCTAAAATCCGATTGGCCAACATCGGATTCTATTCGTAAAAGGCTGCGTACGGAATGATACGGTTATCGCCGTTGAAGCGGCTTGATGAACACAGGGCGCACTCGGCGCGATAACTTGGGTTGAGGTCGTGGATAACTCGCGGCAATACGACATCGTCGTCTGGTAGATGGTAACTGTCCATCATGAGGCGGGGCTTCCATTTGATGAGAGTCTCCTTAGCTCCCACCAGCGCATGACGCTCCGCGCCTTCAATATCCATTTTGATGAAGTCGACTTTTGACACGCCGATGCCGCGTAGAATGTCATCGAGCGGTCGTACGGGAACGCGAATATTCTTTCCCCCGACCTCCGGCAGAACGAGACTTCCCGTCCCCGAGTTTGCGACGCCAACGCTAAACTCCAGAGTGTCTTTTTTGTCCCATGCACCTTCCGCTACGACTACAACACGCCCGTCGGCAATTTCATTCTTGAAGTTGCGGTGAATGCATTCCACATTTACCGGGTCTGGCTCAACTAAAATGACCTTCGACGCTCCCATCCGCAATGCATCGTCATCGAATGTTCCGATGTGGGCACCTACGTCTACGACCACATCGCCCGGTCGAACAGCGTGTCCAGGCTCGGATTGAGTAATCCATTTCTGTTCGGCTAGAATGTAGGCCAACAAATGCCTGCCATCCATATCTTCGCCGTTCTTCTTAGTCCAGAACGGACGTGTTGGCGAATCAATCCGTTCGATCCCCAGGGATGAATCTTCAGCAGTCACGGTCAGCGATTTAATTTCGGTCTTTCGAAGCTCTTCGAACTTCTGCATGGTCCAGGGATAAGCAAAGAGCTTCTCCCAGGGGCAAGGCTCGTAGCCTCCGAGCGCCTTATGGGCAATAGCAAATCCATAGGGCCGCTGCAAAGCCGCAAGATAAATGCAGAGGCCAATCACGATGGCGGAAATATATTTCGCAATTGCCAGCATCACAATCGAATACTATCGTCGTTTTAAGTCCTTATCTTTAGTCGCTCCTTAAAGTTAGCGGCGAATGTCGGGCATGCTACAAAATACCTCTGTCCGCCGTCAGACTCCATTGACTCTTTTATCGAGCTGGGCGAGCTCCAAAGATAGTCGCCGTTTCTCGCCGGGGTTTGGGCCGTGATATCCTTGCTCCAATAACCGAAGGATGATTGCATGCCCGTCGTTTCAGATATATCTGCGTTTCACGTATTCTTGGCAATCGCCTCGGTCGGATTCATCTTTCTGCTGGTCTCGCTGATCTTCGGCGAGATCTTCGGCCACTTTGGCGACGCGCATTTCGACACTCTGGATCATGGCGGCCCCAGCTTCTTCAGCCCGCGCATCCTCAGCGTGTTCATTACCTCATTTGGAGGCTTCGGCGCCGTTGGCATCCATTACGGTTTGTCCATCCTGGCGGCGTCGGGCGTCGGATTCTTGAGCGGTGTTTTCTTCGCCGGCCTGATCTACCTGTTCGCGCGGTTCCTGCATGGACAACAAGCCTCGACCGACGTGCGCAATGCCGATCTGATCGGCCAACCAGCCCGGGTTGTGGTCGCGATTCCCGCTGGAGGCGTCGGACAGGTGCGCTGCCGGGTTGGCGAGGAAATGTTCGACAAGATCGCCCAATCGCGCGAGGACACACCCATTCCGGAAAACACCCTGGTGCGCGTGGAAGAGACGCTCGGCGACATGGTTATCGTTCGTAAACAGTAGTTTTTCGAGGTGAAGTATGCTATCGGACCTGGCGGGATTGCTTCTCCCTTTAATAATTCTCGCCGTCGTACTCGCGTTAATAATCGCCGCGGCGCTATTCAGCCGCAACTATCTGAAGGTGTCCCCGAACATGGTGGCCGTGTTGAGCGGGCGCAAGCGCAAGCTCGCCGACGGACATTACGTCGGTTACCGGATGGTCCGCGGTGGCGCCGCACTCAGAATTCCGCTGCTCGAAAAGGTCGAGTATCTTTCCCTAAACGTGATGACCATCCCGCTAGAGATCAAGCGGGCCTACACAGTCCAAGGCGTGCCGGTATCGGTAAAAGCCGTGGCGAACGTCAAGATTCGTGGGGATGAGACGTCGCTCCACGCCGCCGCCGAGCGCTTCCTCGGCATGACCCACGTCGACATTCAGAAGGTCATCTTCCAGACCTTGGAAGGGCATCTTCGCTCCATCCTCGGCACGCTGACGGTAGAGGAAGTCAACAGCGATCGCCAAAGCTTTGCGCAGAAACTCACCACCGAGGCCGCCATGGACCTCGAGAAAATGGGCCTCGGCGTCGACGTTCTGACCATCCAGGAAGTCAGCGACGAAGAGGATTACCTCAACGCCCTCGGCAAACGCCGGACGGCGGAGGTTAAGCGCGACGCTACTATCGGCGAGGCCGACGCGAATCGCGATGCAAAAATCAGGTCCGCCAGCGCGATGCAGGAAGGCGAGAAGGCCAAGCTTGGCTCCGAGGCCGACATATCGCAATCGCAGCGCGACCTTGCTCTTCGCCAAGCCCAGTATCAAGCCGAGATTGAAGCCGAAAAAGCGCGAGCCGCGCAAGCTGGTCCGCTGGCGCAAGCCAAGGCACGACAAGCTGTAGTTGCCGAAGAGGTGAAGATCGATCGCACGCGCACCCAGGAGCAGATCGCAGTTCAGGAACAAGAGGTGCTGCGCAAGCAGCGCGAGCTCGAAGCTACCGTTATCAAACCCGCCGATGCGGAACGCCAGGCGGTGATCGTTCGCGCCGAGGCCGCCAAGTCCGCCGCGGTCTTGGAAGCGGAAGGAAGGCGCTCTGCGCTGATCGCCATGGCGGAAGCCGAACAGCAGAAGCTGCGAATGGAGGGCGCCGGGCGTGCAGCCGCGGTCGAGTCCGAAGGCCGCGCCGAAGCCGCCAAGATTGAGGCCATCGGCTTGGCGCAGGCGAAAGCAATTGAGGCGCAGGGTGTCGCCGAGGCCGCTGCTATCTTACGCAAGGCCGAAGCCTGGAAGCAGTTTAACGAGGCGGCGCGTCTGCAGACCGTGTTGGAAAAGCTACCAGCCATCCTGCACGCCTCCAGCGGAATTTTCGGCGCGGTCGCGGCGCCTTTGGGTAATATCGACAAAGTGGTAGTCATCGATCAAGGCTCCGGAGACGGCGCGTCCAGCGGCATTGGCAGGCTTGCGAGGGCTGGCCCGACGGTCGTGTTCGGCCTCTTGCAGCAACTCGAAGCGCTTGGGCTCAATGTTCCATCGCTGCTTCAACAATTGGGCGTTCACCAGTCCAACGGCGGCGTACCGCCGGACAGCTCGCCACCCGATATCCCGAGGCCTGACATCTCGATAGTGAAGAAGACTCCGGACCGCACAGACTGATACCGTGCCCCCATCGGTGTATTACACTTCAGCGCACGGCGCTGGTGGCGAGTCGAAGCCCCTTGTGATTCATTGCAGCGACCCGCGCTATCAGCCCCATTTCCAGGAGTTTCTTCAGACGGGACTGGGTCTGGCGCACTACGCCTTGATCGCCGTTCCCGGTGGACCGCACTGTCTCACCTTGTCCGACTATTTGCCTAAATTCGCTTGGGCCGGATGGCGCTGGGTCAAGGTGATGGAGCGAGTTGCCCAACCGGAGCGGATAATCCTGATCGCTCACGATGACTGCCGATGGTATGTGAGTATGGGATTCGTCTCAGCTATGACCAGGCTGCGCGAGCGGCAGATTGAGGACCTGAAGACTGCTCGAACGGAACTCGTGGAACGCTTCAGCACCAAAGTTGATCTCTACTATGCGCGCCTGGAAGGCGATCACGCCGTGTTCGAAAACCTGTAATTCGGGACCGGTCCCACTTTACCGCCATTACGATCAACATCACCTGATCGAGGTAAGTTTTTGTATAAACTGATCGTGAACAGTCCTTGATGTTCCTGGGGATGTTCGCGGGAGATTCGAAGAAATGAAACGCCTACGCCTGATCGGTTTTATGCTCGCCACGCTGACGAGTCTTTTCGGCGCGGACAACGTTCTGACGAAGCAGGAGCGGGCCCAAGGTTGGATCCTGCTCTTCGATGGCAAGACCCTGAATGGCTGGGACTCAGCCGCTACTCCGGCTCCTGGACGGGGCCGCGGACCGAGTGGCGCGGCGAAACAGGGCAAGGCGCCTGCTCAGCCTGGAGCGGCTCCGCAGGTGGGCTCGAATCCGCGGGCCTGTTCCACTCCAGTAGGGCTCGCGGCTGTGCCCGCCGGCGCCTCGCACTGGGAAGTTGTAGATGGATTGTTGGTCCCTTGCGGTGAGCCGGCCGGCTATCTGACTTCCAAGGAGAGTTACAAGAATTTTGTTCTGCAGGTGGATTTCAAAACCGGAGAGGATACCAATAGCGGCGTCTTTATTCGCTCTCCGGAGGGCAGCGGCGGCTACGAGGTGCAGATCTGGAAAGCGCAGCCCCAGGGCTACAATACCGGATCCATCGTAGGCACCGCCAAGACGGAAGGGGAGTTCAAGTTCATTGCGGACCAGTGGAATCACTACGAGATTACGGCCGAGGGCGACCATATGGTCATAGTTCTGAACGGAACAAAAACTTTGGACGTTCACGACTCGAAATTCCCGGACGGGCGCATCCGGCTTCAATATCAAAAGTTCCCGATCGAGTTCAAGAATATTAAATTGAAATTGATCAAGAACTGAGAAGTCTCAGTTGGTCTTGCGGGCGGCACCGGGAAGTTCGCCGGCGCGAAAGCCGTTGAGCAGGCTCGGCACGGCGTAGTTGCCTTCGTGGCACGCGTATTCGTAAATCGGGCCGGGCGCCCGCGCCAAGGTCAGTTCGCCTTTCCAGGGATGCGTGAAAGCGGTAGGGTCGTCAATTTCGAACCGATAGAGAATCGTATCCCGGTCAAACAGGCTGAACCGTTCTACAACGTGAAGATTTCTGTCCCAGCCGTACATACCGCCCGCGTCCCCATAGAAACCGCCGCCATCGTTGAAGTTGGCCGTGTCCACCACGAGCGTGCTGCCTTCCCAATGCCCGACTGAATCGCCCAGCCAGAGTCTTACAGTCGACGGCAGGTGCGGGCGGCCGTCTAGAGGAACGATTCGCGTATCGTGGATCATCTCCGCGTGAATTATCACTGCATCGTTAGTCTGGACGATCTGGTAATTGCTGTTGTAGGAGTACGGAATCATCGGCGGTATGGCAGTTGGAAAAACCAGGCACCGATCCTGGAGACCGAGATTCTTTGCGCCAACCGGATGACGAAGCAACTGCTGGCGGCGGCGCTTTTCGGCGGCAGCGGCAGGCGTAAGAGCGGGAATCAGGCCGTCGGGAGGATCTGTAATGATGGCAGTCCGGAGAGTCTTCACCACGTGAGAACCAAATTCCCGGAAGGCGGTATTGTAGGTTCCGACGCTCTTCGCAGCGGCCTTCGGTGACGGCTCCTCATTTTCGGCTGCCATCAGGCGCTCCCACTCGGCCGCTTCCTGTGGCGTGAAAAACTCCTTGTTTTTGAATCGGGCAGGGCGCTCAAGAGGAGTGGCAGTTGCGGAATTCCAGATGCCGGCAAGATCGGGATGCTGGATTGCAACCGGTGCCGGGCGTTGCGCGGCCGCCGGGCGGACAAACGAAACCGCGGCCAGGACCAAGAGCCATCTTCCAGTAGCTATGAGCTTGTAGTACTCCAAGGGACACAGAATAGCATGGCATTCAGTATCATCACGACGCGCGTGCGCGTCAACAGCCGCATTCAGTATCATGATGATGAGCCCTATGCGGTTTCGAGCCCTTCCTGTCGTGTTTGCCATGGCCGCCCTGCCCGTTCCCGGCGGCACCCGCGCGCTGGACCGGCAGTTCCAGCAAACCGTCCGGCCGTTTGTCGAAAAGTATTGCTTCGGATGCCACAGCGGCCAAACTCCCGCCGCACAACTCGATCTGAAATCATACTCGACCATGGAGATGGTGACCCGTGATTATCCTCGCTGGGCGCTGGTGCTCGAAAAGCTGACCGCCAACGCGATGCCGCCCAAGCCGGTTCCGCAGCCGCCAGCGGAAGACCGCAAGCATGTGATCGATTGGATTCAGGCCGTACGAACCGAAGAGCTGCGGAAAAACGCAGGCGATCCGGGATTGGTGCTGCCGCGCCGGTTGAGCACCGCCGAATACGACTACACCATCCGCGACCTGACCGGCCAGAATATGCAACCCGCGCGCGAGTTTCCCGTGGATCCAGCCAATCCAGCGGGCTTCGATAACTCCGGCGAATCGCTAACCATGTCCCCAGCGCTGCTGAATAAGTACCTGCAGGCCGCGCGCGGAGTGGCCGAACACATGGTGCTAACGCCGGATGGAATCGACTTCGCGGCTTATCCGATGCTGGTCGAGACGGATCGCGACAAGTATTCGATCCAGCGCATCGTCAACTTCTACCATCGGCAGCCCACCGACTTTGCGGATTATTTTCAGGCCGCGTGGCGCTTCAAGTATCGGGCCGCGCTCGGAAAGCCAGCCGCGACCCTGGCCGCGATCGCGGTGGATTCGAAGGTGAGCGCTACGTATCTACCCATGGTGTGGCGGATTCTGGAGGAGAAGGACGCAGTTGGTCCCATCGCGAAACTGCAGGGGATGTGGCGCAATTTGCCGGGGCCGGGCGCGGACCAGCCGGATGTCCTGCGAGCGAAATGCGTCGAAATGCGCGATTTCGTGGTCAAGATTCGCAGTCATACGGCCATGCAATTCGCCGCGCCTGTGGTGAAAGGATTGCCTCCCGCGTCGCAGCCTCTGCTGGATTGGAAGCTGCGTGAGTTTGCCTCGCACCGCCGCGATAGCGACCCCGCGGATCTGCGGAATGATATCGATCCGCCGCCGGTTGTGCCTGAAATCCCGGCTTATCCCGGGCTTCACCGGGAAGCCGCGCCACGCTGGGCCGCTCTTTCGGCCAAAGCCCGCGCGGACGATTCCGATCTCGTGGTTCCGGCCGCCGAGCGCAGCCGTTACGAAGCTGCGTTCGCACGCTTTGCCTCCGTTTTTCCGGACACGTTTTATGTCCAGGAGCGCGGCCGCTATTTCCCGGACGATTCCGAGGACAAGGGGCGCCTGCTGAGTGCGAGCTATCACAACACCATGGGTTACTTCCGCGACGATACCCCGCTGATGGAGCTGATTCTCGACGAAAACGGCCGCAAGGAGCTCGAACGCCTCTGGAATGAATTTGACTTCATCGCCAGCTACACCGCCCGTACCTATGTTCAGTACTTCTTCAATCAGAGCGGCGAGGTTCAAGGGAAGGGCGCCGAATCCGGCACTGCGCGTCCACCGGATCACGAGGTAACCGACCAGGAAGTCATCTTCGGCTTGCGGGACGCTTATCTGGACAAAGCACTGGCCGATCCTCGGAATGACGCGGTCGCTCTCGACGCAATCAACGTCCACTTTGATAGCGTGAATGCCACGCTTCGGGCTCTGGAAAAGGAGCGGAAGGATGCCGAGCCGAAGCATCTCGATGCCCTGGTGCAGTTCGCCACGCGGGCCTACCGCCGGCCGCTTACTCAAGCTGAACGCGCGGATCTGGTTGCATATTACCGCCGGCTTCGGGAAAAGAACGGCCTGTCGCACGAGGACGCTGTGAGGGAATCGATTGCCGACGTGCTGGTGTCGCCCGATTTTCTCTACCGGATCGATCTGCTCGACGCGGGCACCGCTTTCTCGGGATCGGCCATTCGTCGCGCGGTATTGAAAACCTCCGCGGGGGTCCAAAGCCGGCCGCTTTCCCCCTACGCTCTGGCGAACAGGTTGAGCTACTTCCTATGGTCCAGCATGCCCGACGAGGAGCTGTTGCGGCACGCGGCGGCGGGCGATTTGGAAAAGCGCGACGTTTTGCTGGCCCAGACTCGCCGGATGCTGCAGGATGAGCGCGTGCGCGGACTGGCTACCGAGTTCGCGGGCAACTGGCTCGATTTCCGTCATTTTGAAACCAACAATACGGTCGATCGCGAGCGCTTCCCGGCCTTCAATAATGATCTGCGCGAGGCGATGTTTCAGGAACCTGCCCGGTTTATAGAGGACATCGTCCGCAACGATCGCTCAGTGCTCGACATGCTGTATGGCCGCTACACGTTTGTGAATCCCGTCCTGGCGAAGCATTACGGCATGCCCGAAGTAAAAGGGGACTCCGACAATTGGGTTCGAGTAGACGATGCCGGCAAGTACGGTCGAGGCGGCCTACTGCCCATGGCAGTCTTCCTGACTCAGAACTCGCCGGGCCTTCGAACCAGTCCCGTGAAGCGTGGATACTGGGTGGTTCACCGCGTGCTTGGCGAGATCATTCCTCCCCCACCGCCCATTGTTCCCGAACTTCCGGCGGACGAAGCGAAGTCAGACTTGCCGCTCCGCGACATGCTGGCCAAACATCGTTCGGTCGCCGTGTGTGCCGGCTGTCACGCGCGATTCGACGTGTTCGGTCTTGCGTTTGAAGGCTACGGCCCGGTGGGCGAGGCGCGGACCACTGATCTCGCTGGACGTCCCGTGGATACCAACGCGGTTTTTCCTGGCGGCAGCCAGGGAGCGGGAATGGAAGGCGTCGAGACCTACATCCGCGAGCATCGCCAGGCTGATTTCGTCGATAACCTCAGCCGCAAATTGCTCGCCTACGCTCTCAACCGCTCGCTGCAACTTTCAGACGAGACCGTTATTGATCGTATGAAAACCAGGCTTCTGGCGAAGGAGTACCGCTTCGATTCGCTGGTGGAGACCATCGTCACCAGCCCACAGTTTCTGAACACGAGAATCTCGGACTCGCGGGAAACACCCGACTTACCACCAAGCAAGCCACAATCCGGCAAGTTACAATCGAGAAGGTGAGGAAGATGCCTGAATCGACCAAGAACTCCGCGCCTCGCATATCCCGCCGTACCGTACTGCGCGGGGCGGGCTGCGCCATGGCGTTGCCGTGGCTGGAGTCTTTGGACGCTTTCGCCGATACGGCCACGCCCGCCGCGTTTCCGAAACGATTCGGCGTCGTTTTTCTGGGGTGCGGTATCAACGAGGATCATTGGAGCGCTGAAGGCGCGGGTGCCGCCATGAAGCTGAGTAAAACGCTTCAGCCGCTGGAGCCCTTGAAGCAGAAGATCAATGTGATCGATGGTCTGTACGTCAATGCGCTGACTGGGCAAGGCATTCATCCCGCGCAAACCGGAAGCCTTCTTTCGGGCGCGCACATCTCCAAAGGAGCGATCATCCATTCCGGCATCAGCGTGGATCAAATGATCGCCAACCGTGTGGGGGAAAACACGCCGCAGTCCAGCATCGTTCTGGCGTGCGACCAGCCCATGACGGGCTACCACGAGACGAACTTCTCGCTGGCCTACAGTTCGCACATCTCCTGGCAGACCCCCGACTCTCCCGTCCCAGTGGAAGTTTACCCGTCGCTGGCGTGGGACAACCTGTTTGACAACCGTGGCAGCCTGCTGAACGCCAGCCTGCTCGATCGCGTTAAAGACCGCGCCGAAGCACTCAACCGGAAGGTCAGCTCGGCCGACAAGAGTAAGCTGGATGAATATTTGACCAGCGTGCGCGAAGTGGAGAAGCGCGTGGAGGGCATGCGCGCTAGCAAAGATAATGCCGATGACGCGGCCAAGGCGAAAAACACTGTAGCAGCCACGATGGACCGGCCGGCGAATGGCTTGCCCGAAGATCTGCGCGATCATGCGCGCCTGATGTGCGACATCATCGCTATCGCGTTTCAGACCAACCGGACTCGGGTCGCGTCGCTGATTATTTCACGCGATCTTTCCGCGATGTATTATCCGTTCCTGGATGTCAAGGATGGGCATCATGCCGCATCTCACAACAACAACTCGGACGGATACGAGCGCATCGCGCGTTTCCATGTCAGTCAGTTTGCATATCTCGCGTCTAAGCTCGACGGCATGAAGGAAGGCGATGGCACGGTGCTCGATAATACCTGCCTGATGTTCCTTTCCAACCTGTGGATCGGCCGCAAGCACGACAATTTCAGATTGCCGCTGGTGCTGGCCGGCGGATTGGGAGGCACGCTCGAAACCGGTCGGACTCTCAATTACCTGAATGCGGGCGAGGACAATCGCAAGATGTGTAGTCTGTACCTGTCGCTCATGGATCGTTTCGGGGTAAAGCTAGAGCAGTTTGGCGATGCCCGGGAGCGGCTGGAACGTCTGTAGATAAATAAGAGAGAACCTGGCGTCGATTCCGGCCATTGTCCGCATGGCTGACACAATGGCCGGAATCCCTGGATGGAACTCCCCTACGATGCGATAAAAAGCGCAGCGCCCCGCGAGCTCATCCTATTGCGCTGGCTGACTCTCCTAATTGCATCGACCGGGCTTTTCGCCGGGGCCGCCCTCAAGGCACGGGATCGCGCTCAGGAACGTGTATATGGCAGTAATCTGACGGTCCGTCAAGTTCTGAAACGCAGGCCAGGGCATGACCTGGAGCTTAGCGCCGTCGAACGGCGGAACTCCGGGAGGGTTGAACCCAGGAAGCCCAAGCAGGCAGTTGGTGGTTATCGGAGGATTGGCTGTTAGGCTGCAGTTCGGGTGAGCGTTATCCAGGTCAACGCCCGTTCTGAGGATCTGCATAAACTGGGCGAGCGTGTGGTCGCCTTCCGGTAATCCGGATTTGCCGGGAGTCAGGTTGCGAGAGATAATGTGAACCGTTCCGCCGGGACTTGGAAACGCCCCAAAATCATGGCCGCCGCCTAGGTAGGCTGCCGGATTGATCTTTGTGACACCGCGAAACGGGCCGTTAGGGGGCATGAGCAGGTAGGGATTGCCAGGGGCCGTGTACTGCACGGAAGGGTCCGCAGTGTGACAACCGTTGCAGTCGCCGGCAACATTGACCATAAAGCTTCCCAGTCCGACCATGTCCGGGTCTTTGCCAGCCATGTTCAACTGAATCCCGCTACTTATGGCAACCGTGAGACCGATCTGAATCATTTGTTTTTCGTCTTGCGAGCCATTGTTGTCGTTGGCTGCCCTTCCCCGCGAAGGAACAGCCGATATCCCCAGTACCAGGACAGCGCCGAAGGCTGCCCCGGTTGTCACTGTCTTCATCATTTTGTTTTTGAGCATCAATCACCCCTCTTAAGGTGCGGGTTGATTATACACCCTAGTAAAAACCCCTGCATGGCACTCTAGTAAAAACCCCTGGTTTGGTCATCGCCCATGGGTCCCCGGTCACCTAACGATAATGGACCGTTAAGACGTGAGAAGCTTCAAATTGAGCCGAAACGAGACTGAATACTACAAAGGACAAACGGAATGGCAACTCCTCTAGCAACGATCCCACCCGACAACCCCAAACGCAATCTCACACTGTCGCAACCCAATAACCTCACCCACATTGGGCTGGTCGGCGATACCTACACCATCACCGTGACGGGCGAGCAGACCGAGGGACGCTTCTGCGTAATTGATATGCACGTCCCGCCAGGCGGCGGACCGCCACCGCATCGGCATGACTTCGAGGAGACTTTTATCTTGCTCGAAGGGGAGATGGAAGCAACCTTCCGTCGCAATAAGTCGATCGTCCGTGCCGGCGACACGCTGAATATTCCTGCGAACTCTCCCCATCAGTTTCACAATACTTCCGCTAGGCCGGTACGCATGCTCTGTATCTGCTCTCCTGCGGGACAGGAGAAATTCTTCATGGAGGTCGGGGTACCGGTCGCCACCCGCACGACGCCCCCGCCGAAGTTGGACGAAAAAGACCAAGCCGCCTTCATCGAGAAAGTGAAGGCGCTCGCGCCCAAGTACCGCACCGAACTACTTAGAGAAGCGTAGACGACGAAGCGCCTGGCGCCAGTTAGAATTCACGTGCCAACGAAGTTATTTTGAAACCGGATGCAGAAGACCTCGGAATCATCGCTCAGCTTACTAACCTATGTCCCGCGCCCGGCCTGCGCGTTATTTATAAGTCATGAATCCGACGACTGAAACCTCGAGTCTCCAGGCGCCCGTTCTCGGCATGGCGTTCTTGATCAGCTTGATGAATAGCTTTGGCCAGGCAATGGCCCAGGCTCCGCCCGCGATCGTACGCACCATGCCGCCGGCTGCATTGCGTTCGGTTGATCTTTTTCCGAACGCAGAAATTCCGAAAACGAACACCGCTGGACCTCAGGGATCATATAAGTCCTTGGTGTGTATATCTATAACGGAGGCGATTTACTTGCCTAGTATCCCTGCTTAGACTGTAATGAGAGGTGACAGCGTGATCCAAACCATTGCGTCTTTCCTGAGTGAGCTGAGGGTCGGAGCCCGTTCCCTGGCCCGCGCAAAAGGCCTCACGGTGACCGTAGTACTGACCCTGGCCCTCGGAATCGGGGCCAATGCCGCCATGTTCAGCCTCGTGCGCGGCGTCCTATTGCGCCCGCTGGTCAACCGTGACGAAGATCATCTCATCTACATCCGCCAGAGCGCTCTAGGCAGCGGAAACGCCAATGCATCGTTCTCCGTGCCGGAAATCGCGGACATCCGCTCGCGCGTGAAAACGTTGACCTCGTTCGGCGATTTCTCCGTCATCGGTTTCACTCTGGTCGGACTGGGTGAACCTCGCTCGGTTCAGGCCGGCGTGGTCGGAGGATCCTATTTCCAGGTGATGGGATTGCGCCCTGTGCTCGGCCGCTTGTTAGACGCGCACGACGATGGCCCCGGTGCCGCCGGCGCCGTGGTTTTGACCTATCGTTTCTGGTCGACTACGCTGGGAAGCGATCCCACCGTGCTTGGTAAAACCGTCCGCCTCGGTTCGTTCGTGGACTCGCGGCCTGCTACCATCGTCGGTGTCCTGGAGCCATGCGTCCCCTATCCCCAGGAGACGGAAATCATCGCCAACATCGTGACCAGTGAGCATCATCTTTCCGCCACCATGGTCACCGGCCGGATCCATCGCATGACTGAATTATTCGCCAGGCTGGCGCCGGGCGCGGATCTGGAAGCGGCGCGTACCGAACTGCGCTCGGTATACGAGCTGATGAAGCACGATCATCCCGAAGCCTATCCGGCCAAAGCTGACTACCAGATCAGCGCGGTGAAGCTGCGCGATGAGCTCACGTCGGGTGCGCGCACCATACTGCTAGTGCTGATGGCAGCGTCGGTGCTGGTTTTTGTCATCGCCTGTTCCAACGTCGCGAACCTGATACTTGCGCGCACCGTCCGCCGCGAAGGCGAGCTCGGCATCCGCGCGGCACTGGGTGCCAGTACCGGCGCCTTGCGTCGTACCCTGTTGGCCGAAAGCCTGCTGCTGTGCGTCGGCGGGGCAGCCCTCGGATTATTCATCGCCGAGCCCCTGGTAGTCGTGCTCGCGCGCTACGCCTCCCGCTTTTCTGTCCGTGCCCTCGACCTCACGGTCGATTCCAGCATGCTATGGGTGGGAGCGGGACTTGCCGTGCTTGCCGCAATCCTCCTCGCATTCGTTCCGCACCTGCCAACCTCGGGGGGCGCCCAGGGATTTGCGCTGGCCAGCGGGAGCACTCGCGTCACCGGCGTCGCGAATCGGAAATTGAGAATCTTCGCGGTCGTGCAGATCGCCGCCTCGTTCGTGCTGGTGGCGTCGGCTGGCGCCTTCGTGAAGACGCTGCTTACGCTTCAGGCCGCGCAGACACCTTTCGAAATGCGCCACGTGCTCGCAGTGGACGTGCCCGTGATGCACGAGGGAAAGAACCCCAGCCAGATCGTGCAATTTTACCGGGAAGCGGTGCGCCGAATCCGGGAGCTGCCCGGTGTTCAGAACGTTTCTATCGGCTCGGCCGTTCCGTGGCGCGAAGGCGATAACAATTTCGCGCTCGAATTTGGTACCGATGGCCACGTTCCAGCCGAGGGCGAGGAGCATCACCGTTCCAGGATGCGAGTAATCTCACCGGCATTTTTTGCAACTCTTGGCCTGCCTATGATCGAAGGACGTGATTTCAACGATGGCGACCGCAACGGAAACGATCGTGTCGCAATTGTAAGCCAGAGCCTGGCGCAGCGGATGTTCCCCAAAGGCGAGGCATTAAACCATCATGTGCTGTGGACCGACCCGATCCTGAAAGTCATCCCCATTTTCGGCTCCGATCCGTCGTTTCGCATTATCGGTGTGGTGCCGGACATGGATGACATAAATGTGGTGCCCAAGCCGACCATGGCCGTGTACCTTCCTTTCGACCAGGAGTCAGCCTTAGGCGGCGGGCGCATGTTCGTTCATACACGCTCCGATCCGTATGCTCTCGTCACCCCCATCACGCGTATCCTTCGCAACATGTCTGCCGACCAGCCCGTGGAGCGCCCGGCCACCCTGCAAGACGTCCGAGCGAAAGTACTCTCCTCGGACCGGCTCAATGTGATCGTCTTCAGTGTTTTCGCCGGAGTGGCCCTGCTCATTGCAGTGGTGGGCGTCGCGGGCGTGCTGGCATTCTCCGTCAGCGGGCGCACGCGCGAGTTTGGAATCCGGCTGGCGATCGGGTCGCAGCCGCGGCATCTGCTGACACGGGTGATCGCTGAAGGCGCGGCCATGGCCATTGGCGGACTGGCTGTCGGACTTGCCTGCGGGCTAGCGCTGGGGCAACTGGCCGGCACTTTTCTGGGGGATTTGAAAATGCCTGGCGTGCTGCCGGTCGCCGGCTCTGCCTTTGTGTTGTTGCTCGCCGCCGTAATTGCGTCGGTGATACCCGCGGCGCGCGCAGCCCGAGTGGATGTGATGCAGGCGCTGCGAACGGAGTAAGGTGTGCCTATCGGCTGGGCTGCCGAGTTAAGATCGGTGATGAGATCCTCTCATGCCCCGTCTTTTAAGCATCGCGTTCTTGATCATCCTGACTGCTGCCTTAGATCCAGCAAAGGCGCAAGCTCCAGCCTCGGTCGCGCGCCCGCCGCGACCCACGCCGCCGACCCGCGATCCCAACACGCCTGGCTATGTCGCCGCGAAAGAATTACCTGACGGCGCCAACGCTCCGGCGAATGCTGACGGAAACTTCATTCTCGGCCCCACGCACAATCCCGCACCAGAGATGACCGTGCAGGAAGGCGCGCCGCAGGGAACGGTCTCCACCTTTAGCATGGAATCGGGCGCCAGCAAGATCTATCCTGGCATCGCACGCGACGCCAACACCTTTGGCGTAGCCGATCCCACTGATCCCGCCAAGCTGGTGGTCACCACCAGCCATCCCGCTCCCTACACGCGCCGAGTGGCTGTATATGTCCCCAAACAATATGTCCCCGGCACGGCCGCGCCATTCATCGTCGGGGCGGACGGGCCTGATCAGTTGTTGTTCACGGCGCTGGACAATCTGATCGCCCAGCACCGGGTGCCAGTGATGATCGCCATCTCCATCAGCAACGGCAGCGGCGACGCTCAGGGAAGCGAACGCGGGCTGGAATACGACACCATGTCAGGCCGGTACGCGGAGTTCGTCGAGAACGAAGTGCTCCCACTGGTAGAAAAGCAATACAACGTAAAACTGACCAAAGATCCCGACGGCCGGGCGACCATGGGCGGCAGCTCCGGCGGCTCGTGCGCGTTGATCATGGCCTGGTATCACCCCGAGCTTTACCATCGCGTTCTCACTTACTCGGGCACCTACGTGAACCAACAGTGGCCGTCGAACCCGGAGACTCCCCACGGGGCATGGGAGTTCCATGAACATCTCATCCCCAACAGCGCGGTGAAACCGCTGCGCATCTGGATGGAAGTTGGTGATAGGGACCTTTTCAATCCGAACGTCATGCACGACAATATGCACGACTGGGTGGTTGCCAATGAGAACATGGCCAGAGTGCTGGCCGCCAAGGGCTATCATTATCAGTTTGTATTTGCGCGCAACGCCGGACACACCGACCGCGCCGTGAAACAACAAACGCTGCCCGAGGCTCTGGAATATTTATGGCAGGGATATCCTGTTAGCGGGCCAAGGAAGTGATTCCAATCTCTTTCAGCTGACCGAAAAGTTTGTATTATTTGGTAGGACTCGGGAAATTCCGACGAGCTTTTTCGCGCTCCCCAGGGCTTCCGCTTGACGATAATGGGTGAAACGGTTCAAAGAGCGGCTGAGAGGACGCTAACTAAGCGCTACGAAGCGCTCTTCCGCGTTTCGCAAACCCTTATTTCAATCCGTTCTTCAGAGGAACTCTTCAGCATTCTCGCGCGCGAGTTGCGAGCCGTGGTGAACTTCTATGTCATGGGCGTCGGCATCTACGACGAGAAGGCGCACGAGATGCGTACCAAGTCGTACGGTGAGCCGGGCATCCCCCTTCAGGCTCCAAGCTTCGCACCGGAAGAAACCTTCGGCTGGTGGGTCTACCAGAATCAACAGCCCTTAATAATTCCCTCCTTAGAGGCGGAGACTCGATTCCCGAGGGTGGCCGAGATGCTCAGGAACCGGGGAGTCCGTTCGGTTTGCGCGCTTCCTTTAACGACCGTACACCGGCGCCTAGGGGGGCTCGCTTTGGGAAGCCTGGAGGCCGATGCCTATAGCCAGGAGGAAGTCAGCTTTCTTTCGCTGGTTGCCAACCAAGTGGCGCTCGCGGTGGACGACGCGCTGAATTTCGACGCCTCACAACATGCCACGGAGGCCTTGCGCGCGAGCGAAGAGAGTTTTCGCCTGATCGTCGATAGCATGCCTGCGTTCGCATGGTACGCGGGTCCGGATGGGGGGATCGAATACCTAAATAAGCGCATTGTGGACTATACCGCCGAACCGCAGGAGCAGTTGGTGGGTTTTGGGTGGGCTAACGTACTCCATCCCGAGGATGTCGAGAATACGAAAAAAGCATGGTTGCGTTCCATCGAAACCGGTGAGTCATGTGAAGTAGACCAACGTGTGCGCCGGTTCGATAACACCTATCGCTGGTTTCGCACCACCGCTCAGCCCTTTCGGGATGACAGCGGCCGCGTGATTCGCTGGTATGGCGTTGCAACTGACATTGAAGACTGGAAGCGCGCTGAGGAAGGCCTCCGCGCAAGTGAAGAAAATTTTCGCCTGATAGTCGATAGTATTCCCGGTCTTGTTAATACTACGACGGCCGAAGGAAAATTCGAATTCGTCAATCAGCAGATCTTGGATTATTTGGGCAAAACACTTGAGGAAGTGAAAGGTTGGCGCGCCTCCGACATTGTTCATCCCGACGACCTTTCTGGCCAGTTGACTGTCTGGAACCGCTCGGTCAAAAGCGGGGATCCCTATGACGCTGAGTACCGCATCCGTCGTGCCGATGGAGTGTACCGCTGGTTCCATGTACGCTCGCTCCCCTGCCGGGATGCGCAGGGGAGTATCGTCCGCTGGTATACCCTGCGGACGGATATTGATGACAGGAAGCGCGTTGAGGAAGCCCTGCGCGCGAGCGAGCTGAATTTGCGCCTGGTCGTCGATAGCATACCGCAGTTCATCACTGTCCTTGACCCGGAGGGAAGAGTCCTCTATGCGAACCAGCTGCTGCTCGAATACATCGGTTCGAATTTGGAAGAGCTGAAAGCAAATGATTTTCCTGCAATGATTTTCCATCCGGATGATTTCGAAAGGTTGCGGGATGAACGCCAAAAGGCTCTTGCCAGTGGTGCTCCTTTTGACCTGGAGCTACGGTTACGCCGGAATGACGGGCAGTATCGTTGGTTTCTCGTCCGTTACAACCCGCTGCGCGATGAACGGGAAAAAGTTCTTCGCTGGTATGCGTCGGCAACCGATATTGACGATCGTAAGAAAGCAGAAGACCGGTTGCAGTTGCTCCTGGATGTTACCAATCAGGTTGTCTCAAATTTGCAGCTCCGCGATCTCCTGGGCGCCATCTCGGCAAGCGTCCGGCGCGTCATGCGATGCGATCTGGTGGCCGTCTTCTTGCCGGACTCCGACGGCAGCCGCTTGCAAACCCTTGGGCTCGATTTTCCGGAGAGCAAAGGGTTTATTCGAGAGGATTCCTGCTCGATGGAAGGCTCGCTGGGCGGTTTCGTCTTCCGTACCGGCAAGCCCTGGACAGGCACTTCCGCGGACGTGCTTCAGCTCGGCCTAGAGGATGACAATGTCATCCCCGAGGGCCTCAAGACCGGTTGCCTCCTGCCGCTTGTCAGCCGGAATCGAGTCCTCGGTCTGCTGGGTCTCGGCAGACGAGACGAGAATGCCTTCAGTCAGCCTGATATCGAATTCCTTGCGCAGGTAGCGAGCCAGATCGCCATTGGGGTCGAGAACGCTTTGGAATATGAGCAGATAACGGCGGCCAAGGATCGGCTGTCGGAACAAACGTTCTACTTGGAAAATGAAATCCGGCTCGAGCACAATTTCGAAGAGATCATTGGAAATAGTCCGAGGCTAAAAGCTGTGCTCGAGAGCGTTCGGATCGTTGCGCCGGCCGACTCGACGGTCCTCATCCAGGGCGAGACGGGCACGGGCAAAGAAGTGATCGCCCGTGCAATTCACAACCTGAGCTCTCGCAAGGGCCAGGCCTTTGTCAAAGTGAATTGCGCGGCCATTCCCATGGGCCTTCTCGAAAGCGAGTTGTTTGGCCATGAGAGGGGTTCGTTTACCGGCGCGATTGCCCAAAGGATTGGAAGATTTGAACTAGCGCACAAGGGAACGCTGTTTCTGGATGAAGTCGGCGATATACCTCTCGAATTGCAACCCAAGCTCCTAAGAGTCCTGCAGGAGCAGGAATTTGAGCGATTGGGCAGTACTCGCACCCAACGCGTCGATGTTCGCGTGTTAGCGGCGACGAATGCCAGCCTCACCCAAATGGTCGCGGAAAAGAAGTTCCGCAGTGATCTCTACTATCGTTTGAACGTGTTTCCGATCGATGTCCCACCCCTACGGGACCGCCGTGATGATATTCCGCTTCTGATCCACTACTTCGCTAACAAGTACGCTCGGCGCATGGGAAAACAAATCGCGAGTGTTCCCAACGAGACGATGGAGGCGCTCTCCCGCTACAATTGGCCAGGTAATATCCGGGAATTGCAGAACCTTATGGAGCGGGCCGTCTTGCTCTCTTCCGGTCCATCGCTGCGAGTGCCGTTGGGGGAAATTCTCACGGAATCAGGCCCCGGCGCGGCTAGCGGGGGCAATGCGCTGGAGCAAGCCGAGCGAGAGCAGATCGTGCGAGCACTCCGCGAAAGCAATTGGGTTGTCGGAGGTGCTCGGGGAGCAGCAGCTCGCCTGGGCCTCAAGAGGACGTCGCTAGCGTACAAGATGCAGAAGTTGGGGATCTCTCGCTCACCCCAGTGAGGCCCGCGGGCGCCCGCAAGCCGGTGATCTGCCGGACCGTGGGCATGTGCGTCTAAAGATCCGTCACAGGCCGAGCCCTTCAGCTTTCCCGACCCGTGCACCCTTACCGTGGCGGGCGAGCGTTTCTAAACTCCGGCGCCCCAGAAGGTCGACGTTTGACCAGGCGTAAGTCATTCGGATTCTTACTAAACCACGAGGCTGCCCGAAAGGCGGCATCTGCCGAGCTGGTGTTGATCGCTAATCTCTCCGTAAGGGAGAAGGTGGCTGCTCTGAACGCCAACCGTGGTTCTCCACATGCAAGTTGTATCGGCAAGGAAGTGAAATGAAGTCTAAAGCATTCCGTTACTACATGCACGACGGACCTGCCGCTTTTAGTATCGAAGTGGCCGGCGCCCTGAGTGCAGAAGGCGCAAAGAAACTTGAACAGGATTGGCTGAGTGCCTCGGTGGTGATCGGCACGAAACAGCTTGTTGTCGACCTCTCTTTTGTGACCGAGATAGATCCGGTAGGCCGTCAACTGCTGCTCCGGTGGCGCAGAAATGGGGCAACTGTTGTAGCCAACACGCCAGAATCACGGGTACTAGCTGAGTCAGTTATCGGCCGTCCTCTGGGTGCCCTGGCCCGGATCGCGTTTACCTCAAAGCCGTACTGGTCGGGGTCGAATAGCTCCTGATTTCGGCCGCCAATCCTATGACCAGGCCCGCCAGAGCGCACAGGATCGCAACGCCGAGATGCGCTACCAGAATATGCCAAGCATCCAGGTTGGGGCAGTGAATCTCCAGCACGCTGGTTCCGACCAGCCCCGCTAACAGCCCGGTGGCCGCTCCGGTCATGCCAGGTGAAAGGATGGCCCCTCGGCGGAGCATCAGCCAGAAGGGTACGGCGGCCAGGACTCCAAATGGAGTGCCGGCCCGGATGCAGGCCCAAGCGCTTGCCCAGAAATTTCGCTCTTGCTGGAACTGGAATAAAACGGCCATCGCGATCATCAACGCGATCGTGATGGCAACCGGTAGCAGCTTCGGAGAAACTACATGGCGACTGCCAGGCACCATCTGATGCACCAGCGAGTAAGCCAGCAACCCAGTGCTGGTTGCCAACACGGTTAGAATCGCAGCAGTTTGCAGCGGGGTCATGACGGCGATCGCGAACGCCCCCATGCGGTAGACGCCTAAGGCCACTATGGAAACAAAGATCCCGGCGAATGCTCCAAAGAAGCACCACACGGGAGCGACTGGGCGCACGGGGCGCAAACCAGTAGCCATCCCATCTGCAATGTGACGAAGTGCTTCTGGTGAGGGCGAGTCCACGCCAACAGGCATATTGAGCGCATTTACGAGTTCCTGGCAGCGATTACAAGTTCTCACGTGATCTTGAGCTTGGGGGCTCAACACCGACTCCTCGCTGAGAGCCCGAGCTACGTCTTTGCAATTCATTGAGCAGCTCCTTTCGCCCCGTCCTCGGCTTCGATTTGGAGTAACGCGCGTAGCCGCTCGTAAGCACGATGTGCTTTCTGTTTGACGGCGCCCACGGTGGACGACGTGGCTCGGGCTACTTCTTCCAGAGTTAATCCGCCCACCTTCAACATCGTCACCACTTCCCGCTGGGCGTCGGGGAGGGCCGCGACAAGCGTGTCGAACGCGGGAGCCGGGTTTCGAGTCTCGGGCTGTACCAGCCGCTCCGGCACGACCTCCATCGTAATCTCGTGCAGCGTGATGCGTCGCATTCGGCGGTAGCCATCCACGCGCACCCGCCTTGCGATCGCATATATCCAAGGCAGAACCGGCTCACCAGGGCGGTACGTGTGCCGCACGCGATGTATGCGCATCCACGTTTCCTGCAGGAGGTCATCAGCCTGCTCCCGGCTCGCCGCCTGGCTCTTGAAGAATCGAAGCAAAGCGGGGCTTAGGGCGCCCACCAATGCTGCCGGCGCATCCGGATCGGCTTGTTGGTAGCGCTCCATCCAGCGATCCAAGTCTGCACACGACTGCTGCGGCACGATGTTCTCTTGCGGCACGATGTTCTCTTGGAGAGCAGACTCCATCCGCACGTCATTCGCACCAGCCACGCGCGGAGTTACGGCCTCGGGGAACATTTTTAAAAACTATAGACAATCAGGGATTTGGCCGAGCCGGAGGACCGTTGCGTCAGGCCAGAAACCCAGATGTTCCATTTGCCCCTGGGAGCGGTTGCACCAGCAAACTTTGTAACCAAACGCCTTAGCTCCAACAACATCCCATGAGTTTGACGACAAAAAGAGGATCTCGGATGCAGGAAGATTAAGGATTTCGGTCGCGAGTGCGTAAACTCGCGGCGACGGTTTGTACGTTTTCACTGTATCCACTGAGATTATTTCGGCAAAGTATTGTTCCAGACGATTGTGGCTGACCGCAGACTCAAGCATCTTGGGCGAGCCGTTTGAGAGGATGGCCATCGGCGCTCCCTTCAAGGCGTCCAAAGCCGGTCTGGCGTCGGGAAATGCCGACGGGCGGAGATAAGCATGCATGAGTTTCTCAATTTGGGCGTTGCTCGCATCGATCTTGAGTTGAATGACAGCTGAACGCAATGCGGCTTCGGTGACATCCCAGAAGTCCTCGTAGCGTTCCATGAGCGATCGCAGCCAAGTGTATTCGATTTGCTTCTGTCTCCACAGAGTTGAAAGTGCATGCAAGTCTCCGGGAATGCCGTGGCCGGCTCCGAGGACGACTGAGTGAACATCGAACAAGGTGCCGTAGGCGTCGAAGACAAAGGCCTGCGGTTTCATTTGCCGCTTCAGACCGGCACACCGATCCGAACATGAAGGTCCAGCTTCCCGCGAAGCGTATTCATCATGATGCAGCCGCGGTCTGCGATCTCGACAACCCGTTCGAGGAGCTCCCGATCGCGGCTCTCTGCCGTAACATACAGCTCAATTGCCGAGAAGCGGGCTGGCGCGTCGGCAATGGTGCCGATCACTTCGGTACGGACGTCGGAAATCTCCGCTTCCCGGGCCTTGATCGCCGCCAGGAGATTGCTCATGAAGCAGCCTCCCACCCCGGCAAGGAACAGTTCTCCGCCCATGGGACCCATATCGGCGCCTCCTTTCTCGGTCGGCCTGTCGATGAGCACCTGGTGATGGCGGAGGGTCGCTTCGGAGGTCGAGGCTGAAACTTGACGCAGCTGAATCTTCATCTGGTTGGTCATATTATTTACTCCCGTCTCTTATTAAACCCACAAATGCCCGAGCGTATTGCTGCCAAAGGCGCCTGATCGTCCAGCGCGACTCCTTGGCCGTCGGAGCGCACGCCGAGTTGCGCCCACAAGTGACCCAAGTCCACCTCGACTGGCTTCGAAGACATCTGTCCATAGAGTGTTATGAGCGTCCCGCCATCGCTCGCCTTATCGCCTATCTGGAACGCGCGCTCCAGAGGCCAGTCAGCCTCAATGGTGCCACCCGCGCGATTGATAGCGCGCAGAGCGTCCTGAAGGCCTTTGGAATTTCCGGTTCGCTTCCGGATTTCAACGTCGGCCATCAGGCAAAATAGCGCGCCGCCCCAGTAGGTTCTTCCCCAGGTGTGCGTGTGGTCGAGTCCGAGATCGCCGGCCTGCGGCAGTCCCTGAGGCATATCTCGTACCATTTCGCCCCAAACTTGCTCAGCGCTCAAGATCCCAACCGAAGCCCGCGCGATCGGTTCGACGTAGGTGGCGATGCCTTCTTCGATCCAATGATGACGATCCTCGACTGACGGAAAGCCAAAATGAATCATTTCGTGGGTGAGCTCCCAGTCGTTGTAAAGATCGGCCAGCGTGGCGTGCTGGCCAACGGATATTCTGCAATGCGCCCCGCCCTGGCCAAAACTCACTCCATGGGAAACACGGCCGTGTTGCGAAACGGTGATGTGCACGCGAGCGTGTGCAACTGGGAACCGGCCGAAATAAGCCGTGACGGCCTGGGCGGATCGCGTCACCCAATCCAACAGAGCCGTTTGGCCAAGATCGAATTGTTCGGAGTTGATCGAGATATCGATAGTCGAGCCGCCGACCATGATGCGGTTGGAAGCGCTTGACGCGCGCAGTCCCATTGTCGCGGTCGTACACAAGAGACGCCCCAACATGATTCGGCGGTTCATGTGGATCGAACGTAGAAAACGCTAGTGCTGAACAGCCATTGGTGACCCGCCGTTGACGGTTCGACGTACCTGGCTGCCAGATATTCGACCCGCCAAAAGAGCATCTACCGAAACTTTCCCCGGACCGAAGATTAGCACGATAAGCGACGCGATCAGGAAGGTATACGGTGCCGCGGCCGTGAACTTGTCGGGATTTGAAAAGATGGAGAACAGCGCTTCGCGATCGGCTGTGAGGTAGGCTACGAGCATGTCGATGACGAGAGGCAGCGCGATCAATCGCGATCCCAGCCCCAAAATGAGAAGGACGCCGCCTCCAAATTCGAGAGCCGACACGAAGTATGCGTTCAATGCCGGCGCCGGTATGCCCAACTCCGTGAAGAAGGCGACTACTTTTGAGATATCGTTCAGCTTCCCCCAACCAGTTTCCATAAACTGCCAGCCCCAATACAGGCGCACGGCCAGCAGAAACGGAGATTGAAGGCTCGACCCGACGCGAATCAAGAGCAAATAACATTTTTCCAGAAGCTCTTTCATTGAGTTAACCTTGCTTTCTTCGGGCCGGCGGGCACAACCACCCCAACTCGGCCCAAACCGTGAACCATTTTTCGAGCATCGATTGTTGTTCCTCAGTCGACGCGGAACAGTCTTTGAATGCGCGGCGGATAGCCTTGGCGATCGGCTGCCCATCACGGAGAGCGCTGAGCAGGCGATACTCCTCCGCGGCGATTCTACGGTAGTAAACGGTAAAGTCCAGCCGGTGAACCACGAGGAAAATTTGCTCGGGTTTCGAACTGCTGAGGCGCTTCGTCATGTCGCGATGTTGTTTCTTCAGAGCGGCGTTGCTCACGGCTCCACGCTCGTCCGACGCCCGGTTCACCTGAATCCGCAAATCGTCCACGGCATACTGTAGAGCAAGTAATCGAATGTAGGGTTGCAACCCGGCACGAAAGTCCGGGCCAAGCTCCAGTAGATCTTCGGGGCCAAGCACTTTCTCGGCGGCGTTGTCGAACGCTTCGATGTGAGCCCATTCCAGCCGCGCCATATCGAGCGCCAGCGCGCGGCGGCTTCCTGCAAACTTCGGGTTGAGCCGCAGCCAGTCTTCAAGACGCGAACCCAGGTTACGCAGCGTGAATGACTGCGAAGGGCACTCGGTAAGATACGCCCGCGAGAGACGATGGAAAGCTCGGTTTCCGAGCACCGCGCGCAAACCTGGAAAGTCATCGTACAGCGAATCCAACACGCGGAACCAGTAGCTGCGGCTGTAGATTTCCAGCCGTTCGGATGCGCTCAAGCGATCATTCGGCTTGATGAACTCAGCATCTGTTTTCGGAGCAATTCGATCGGACCCGGTGAGCGGCTGCAGAATCGCATGCGCCATTCGCCGCTGTACTTCGAGAAGAGTCATAACGCCACCAGAGCAGGAGCGTGGATGTACCTCTCGGCCTTGCGCGCCTCTGCATGAACCTCATCAAAGGCAGGAATCTTGTCGTCCCATTCGAGCAGAGTGGCCGTGGACCCGATCCGGTGAATGGCATGTTCATACATCTTCCACACCGGATCGATCACCGGATGATCGTGCGTGTCGAGGATGTATTTCTGAAATTTCGAATGGCCGGCAATGTGGATCTGCGCCACGCGCTCGGCGGGAACGCTGTTGAGATACTGGTACGGATCGAAATCATGATTTTTCGAGGACACGTAGATGTTGTTCACGTCTAACAAAATGCCGCAATCGGCGCGCTCGACCACTTCGTTCAGGAACTCCCATTCAGTCATTTCCGACATGTGAAATTCCGCGTAGCTGCTCACGTTTTCGACGGCGATCGGCACTTCCAGATAATCGCGAGCGTCGCGAATGTTTCGCGCCGTAATCTTGGCCGCTTCGAACGTGTACGGCATCGGAAGCAGGTCGTGGCTATAAGTGCCATCCACGCTGCCCCAGCAGAGATGATCGGAAAGCCACGGCGTCTTGGTGCGTTTAACGAGCGTTTTCAGCCGCCGAAGATGCTCGCGGTTCAGCCGCTCCGCCGAGCCGAAATACATGGACACGCCGTGCTGAACGACGCGATATTGTTCGAGGATCCGATCTAATGTCGCGAGCGGACGCCCGCCGTCGACCATATAGTTCTCCGAAATGATTTCGAACCAGTCGACGATCGGCTTCTTTTCGAAGATGTGCGCGTAGTGAGGGATTCGCAGTCCGATTCCAATGCCGTAATCCGTGAACGCGTTAAATCGATTTGCAGGCATGGCCGTTAAGTTTAGGTCGAGCCCCTTTTGGGGCCCGACCCCAATTCGCCATAATTACTGCTTCTTGGAACCGTCCGTAGCGCAGCCGCCCTTTCCTTTGCAGGAATTCTTGCCTTTGCAGCCGTTGTCGCTGGTCTTGCACCCGCCCTTGCCTTTGCAGGAATTCTTGCCTTCGCAGGCGTGCTTTTCCTTGTCAGCATTCATTGTGGTCGAAAGCTGACCGGCGTGGGAGGACATTGTCGGGTTGGAGCTGCCCGATGCTTGGGCAGCGTTCAAACGGGCCATTGTACCGCCCAGCAAGCCAGTAAAGGCCGCGGCGAGCACCAGGGAGTTCTTGTTGATTTTCATTGCACTTATCTCCTAGTTGTTGGATTGATCGGCGGTTGGCCCGCCCAGCTAATTGTTGCCGTCGCTCGACTGCGGGTCGATCACACCGTCACCTGATACTTCGCGGACCGCGCCCAGGAGTTACGGTCGAATATGTTTTCGCCACTGTTCGATAGATTCCACGGCGGCCCCGAGCAAGGCGCCTCCCAAGGAGCCGACGATCACGACGCCCGCGTGCCACACCAGAATGTGAAATACGTTCAAGTTCGGACAGTTGAACTCGAGCACGCTCAAACCAGCCAAGCCGGCGAATCCACCAGCGACCGCGCCCATGAGTTTTGGATACAGAATGGCGCCGCGCCGCAGGATAAACCACAACAGTAATCCCGCCGGCATGGAAAACGTGAGCCCATTTTTCAGGCACATCACGCCGGCTGCAAGAAAGGTCGATTCCGGCTGTGAGCGAAACGTGGCAGCGATCACCATCATGAGCAGGATCAGAATCGAAACGAGGAGCACGGCCGGAGCTAAGATGTGCCTGCTTCCAGGCACCATCTGCCGAATCATAGAATTAGCGAGGAGAACCGCGCTCGCAGCGAGCGTCAAAAACATGACGATCCTCTGTACGAGACTCAGCGTGCCCCAGCCGTTCATTCCGAGCACCAATGCTCCGACAGCCACCACAGATAGAAAAACAATGGCGCACCCAATAAACAAGATACGGACAGGCGCCAAAGGCCGGATCGGTCTTAGGTCCTCCAAAATGCCAGACTTGACCCGCCGCAACAGGATCTCTGACGGGTAGGGAGCATCTTCGGGATTCAGCAGCGAACTGATGACATCGTCCATGTCCCGATAGGTCAATTTGATGCTCCTCACCACGCCCTTGCACGACTCGGTTCTGGTCGAGCCATCTGCCGATACTTCGCTGCAGCCCTCGAGTTGGTTACGGCGTCGTAACCGCAGGTTGAATAGAGTGAGCGATCAATGGCTGGGAGCCTCGCGGGACCGCTGCTGGAAGCGGCCCCGCGTACCGTTACAGCGCCCGGAGGAAGGCGACCAAATCGGTCTTTTCTTGCGCGGAAAGCTGGGTTTCGAGGATGAGGTTGAAGAATTCCACCGTGTCCTCGAGCGTAAGCAGACGGCCGTCGTGGAGGTACGGCGGGCTGTCCTTCACTCCGCGAAGCGGGAAGGTCTTGATCGGGCCGTCCGCGGAGGCCATCATGCCGTTCACCATGTGAGCTTTGTAGAAGCGCTCCGCTTGCAGGTTGTGCATGAGATTGTCTGTGTAATAGGGTGCTGGATGGCAACCGCCGCAGCGGCCTTTTGCGAAGAAAATCTCCTGGCCATGCAGTTCGCTGGCATTCGCTTTCCTGGGGTCGAGTTTACCCTCCACGTTCAGCTTGGCGGCCGGTGGAAAATCCAACAACTCCTCAAACTCGGCCATGGCATGGACCTGGCTCCCACGATCAAGAATATTCACGCCTTTCTTCATCGCGATGACGGGGTCGCCGTCGAAATATGCGGCGCGTTGTTCAAATTCAGTGAAGTCCTCCACCGTCTTCAGAGCGCGTTGGGAGCCAAACAGGCGCTGCTCGTTGACGCCGCGGAGGGAGGGCGTATTGATACGATGGCGGAACTCCTGGGGTCGAATGTCGCCGACCAGATGCGTTGCGCGGTTGGTGTGGCCATTGGCGTGGCAGTCCAGGCAGGCTACGCCGCGGCTGGAATGGACGGTCCGGCGGTCTTCGGTTTGGTTATACTGCTGTTGCGGAAAGGCAGTAAGAAGTAGGCGTAGACCTTCAATCTGCTTGGGATTGAGAATTCCGTTGAACAGGTCATAGTAATTATCAAGTGTGACGAGCTTGCCTTTGGAAACGTCGCCGAGGTCCGGGCGGGTAGTGAGAAAGATAGGTGGCGGAAATTCGGGCAGGAAGTGTTCGGGAATATCGAAGTCGAGGTCGAAACGTGTGAGCTCGCGATTCTCCTGCTTGTTCATTTCGTCGATTTCGGCTTTCGGGAAGACCATTCCACCTTCCGAGTGATTGGGATGAGGGAGGGGGAGGAAGCCAGCCGGGAAGATGTCGCGGGCTTTGACCTGATCGGGCGTCAGTTTCGCGAGCTGGTCCCAAGTAACTCCCGATGCCAACTTGACGCGCACGCCCGCTTGGATCGGCTTGTTGCGTGACATGGTGACGCCGGGCGCGGGATGATCGCTCAGATCGTAGCGCTCTTCGAGGAGAGCTGTTTGGCGTTTCATGATGTCGGCTTTGGCGGCCGACATACGGGCCATAATAGTCGCAAAAGCTTCGTGGATGTCGACCGGTGCGTAACTGGATGGTCCCATCTTCTCCTGGGCTCCGAGAACCCCCACTCCAACGGCGAGGCTCGCAGCCAGTATGGAGGGCTTGATCCAATGCTTCTGTATTCGCATAATCTCCTTCGGCGCCCGGGCGGTTTGTCGTCTACTGGGCGGCTATTGAGTCCACACCAGGGCCGGGGGATTATTCCAGGAGGTTGGAGAAAGAATCCGGGGAATATTTGGCCTTTCGCGGTGTCATTCTAGGAGGGGAGGTTGTCTGCCGTCATTTGCCGAGTGTGTGTTGGGATGTAACGCGTCCCTGTACCGGTATGCCCGGTCGCTGTGCGGAGAGCCGCGCGAAGCTGAAGAATTGTTACAGGAAACCTACAAGCGGGCGTTAGCAGCCAAGCGGAAGCCGGTGGTAGCGAATGCCGACGAGATCCGGCCGTGGATTTTCACGATCATGCGGCACGTCTGGCAGAACGAGATCCGGCGGATTTCGCGGGCTAAGGAGGTCGTTTTTGAGGAGGCGCCCGTCGTTTCCGGTGAGTACACCGAGTTTGGCATGACCCGGAAGTTACTCGTTTCCGAGGTTCGGGCGGCAGTGGATTCGCTGCCAGTGATGTGGCGCGAGATTATTGTGATGCGCGATATGGAAGATCTTTCCTACGCCGAGATTGCCGCGATTCTCGGCTGCCCACTCGGGACGGTGATGAGCCGCTTGGCTCGGGCGCGGGATGCGCTGCGGGAGTTGCTGATGCCGCGGGTTCCGGAGGTACGGCGATGGTGAGATGTTCAGAAGTACGGCCGAGGATCGCGTTGTACGTGGATCGGGAAGTGACCGGCGCGGAGGCTTTGGAGTTCGAGGCGCACCTCACGGAATGCGCCGAGTGCCGGCGGGAGTATGACCACTTGCGCGGGATAGTGGATGCAGTGCGCGGGGCGAGGCCGCTGTATGAGGTGCCGGAACGATCCCATGTGGCCGTCGAGGGGATGGTCGCGGACTGGGAGCGGCGGCAGAGGCAGCGCCGGTGGGTATCCGCGGTGGCCGCGGCGGCAGTGTTGATCGCGGTGGCGGCAGCGTGGTGGGTCTCGGCCGACCGGTCGGGGTACGAGCAATTCGCGGCACAGACGCATCGGAATTATGCGCGCAAGACATTTCCGCTGGACATCGCGTCCAGCCAGCCGAAAGTCGTGTCGGACTGGCTGGAGCCACGGATTCCTTTTCACTTGACGCTGCCCAATTATCCGGAAGGCGGCGGCCCGAAACGCTACGCGCTGGCGGGTGCGCGGCTGATGCAGTATCGGGGAGAGGACGTCGCTTACCTGGCGTACGAAATGGACCGGAAGCCGATCTCACTGTTGATTTCGTCCTCAGCGCGGATACTGCCGTCGGGCGGGGAGAGCTATCAATCCGGGGGGTTGACCTTTTACTTCTCGTCAGAACAAGGATTGCGAATCATTACCTGGAAGGATAAGGGCCTCACTTACGCTCAGGTCTCGGATCTAGATGTGAAAGGCGCCGAGTCGTGCGTGATTTGTCACGGAGCGGCGGGGGAACGGCGGAAATTCGAGGAACTGCGGAAGCGGATGTAAGCCTGTCACAAACTAGAGGTCGCAGCATCTAACTTCCAGGAGGTACTTCCATTTTGCGAATGCTGCTGGCCGCTTTAGTAGCGTTCGCACTACTGTTGCCTGCTTCGGAGCCGCCGCGCTCATCCCGCCCGCCCAGACGGCCCACGATCCGTTATTTCATCGCCACAGCCTATTCAGTGGAGGGCACGGGTGCTTCCGGCAAGTGGTCGCATCCAGGCACTGTAGCCGCCGACCGTAAGGTCCTGCCACTAAACAGCCGCATTCGCATTTATGGCGCCGGGCGATATTCCGGCGATTATACGGTGGAAGATACTGGTGGCAAGGTAGACGGCCACCACATCGACGTCTATATGCCCAGCCGCGCTGAAGCAAAGAAGTTCGGACGCCAGCGGGTGAGGGTGGTGGTCCTGCGGTACGGCGATGATACGGCAAGTCCACCAGACCCGCAGCAAAAGGCTGAGGCCAAGGTCATAAACCGAAAGGTGCGCGCCAAGGCGAATGCGGCGCCGGCAAAATCACCGTAGCGATCAGACCAGCTCGATTTCGTTAATTTCCTGCGCGGATTTTGACAACGAAGTTGTTAAAGTCTTTGACCTGTTCGAACCAGTGCGGCACGCCGTTCGGAATAACGATCACGTCCCCTTTGACCAAATGGTGCGTTTGTCCGCCAGTGATGCTTTTCCCGCGAGGCTCCTCGGGATGGTCCCTTTTTTCTCCATTCACCTGGCCGCCGGTCACAAAAGTAGCCGACCCGCCCGTGATATACATGACGTCGGTGTACTGCATGTGCGTCTCGACCTCTCCGGGCTTCAAGCGGTGACCGGTTCTTACGTCGTAAGCCTTCCTATCCAGCAGAACGGTCGATATACCGTCGGCAAATCCGGCGGCCACTTTCTCCTTATCGATATGAACTACTTCCGATGGGGCTGCTCCAGCCATGCGGGGTTTCACCACGTAGTAGTTCACCAGCTTATCCACCTGTTGAAACCAATGTGGCGTCCCTGCCTGGATTACCAAAACATCCCCCGGGACCAAGTGATTGCTGTTTCCTCCGGTGATGCTTTTGCCCCGAATCTCGCCCGGAGCGGTTGTCTTGCCATCCACTACCGTGCCCCCAGTGACCACCGTTGCTGAGCCTTCGACCACGTACATGATGTCGCCATATTGAGCGTGGACCTCTACCTGGCCAGGCGCTATGCGGTGACTGGTCAAAATCTGGTAAGCGCCGTTGTTCAGGAGCGTGCCTCCCTTGGCAAATCCCGCTGCCATTTTCTCGTGGTCGATAAGAGTCACAGCCGATGAGGGCTCCTCGGCTGCGCTCGCTGAAAGAGACATGACGGATAGAGCCGCAATGATCGTCAAGATTCGCATGGTTTCCTCCCAGAAAGCTTACCACTGAGTCTTTGATCTGCGTTCTCCCGCGCGTCGGCTGGCACGCAAGGAACCCGACATTCGAAGCCCCGGTTGCCTTTCTACGAGTGTCCGAGAAGCGTTGCTGCTGATTTTGCAATGCTGACCGCAAACTGTCGGGCGAGAGGCTCGGCGCTCTCCGGGGTATGTCTTAGAGTCGCAAGCCAGAGGCCGTGGGCCAGGCAAGTGTTGACCGCGTACGGGACAACATGGAGCGAGACCATTTCTCGCGTCCGGGAAGCAGCGAAACCCCTAGCAACTTCCCGATCCCACAACATTCTGACGGAACCGATCTCATTTCGGTAGAGGTCCGTTGCGAATTCAGGAGCTTCCAAAAGAGCCCAACTCATCAACATCGCATTAGCTGCACCGTCCACGCAGACCATCATGGTCGCTTCGGCCATGCTCTCAATCCAGTCACTCTGGTTCGCGACGATAATCGAGGAGAGATGACTGTCAAGCAAGCGAAGACGCTTCTCGAGGTTGATTTCGACGGCCTCCCGGAACAACTGGGTTTTGTTCCCGAAGTGGATGTTTAGCATGGCCTCTGAAATTCCGGCGGCATGGGCGAGCGTGAGCGGCGTAGTTCCGTGCAGTCCAGTCATAGCGAATTGCTCCGACGCAGTCCGGAGGACATGCGCCCGCCGGTCTGGTGCAGCGAGAGGGTTATCTTTTCCGGCGATCGCGCCGGCTCGGTCGTCGTAGAGCACTATCGCAGAATCTTGTTTCATGTGTTTCTTAAACCATCGTTACTTGGTATAGAACAGGGTTTCGATCCTTTTCTTCGCCTCTCGCTTCGCTTTGACACGCGAGGCACAATAGGCCAAAAGCAAGAGGCCACAAATTATTGAACCCGACAAAATCAACTGGAACCTCCTGGACACCTGCTGCGCCTGCATTCGTGATGCCACTCCATTGGTCGTGTGGTGAGTTTCGGTTTATCAGCGGAGAAAGTCCATAGACGCCGGGCTTTGGGCATTTGCGTTGGGCAGATGCCATACAGCCAGCAGGCCTAACGACTAATGCGCAAGGGTCTGCGCTCGTGGTCCGCGCGGATTGTTTTTCCTGAGCGAGAACGACAACAAGAACATGATTCCCGCCGCAATTCCTAACATCCAGAACGCGTCGATGTAAGAGAGGACCGACGCCTGATTCAGCATGGACGTATAGATCCTGCTGTATGCCTGCGTCTGTGCGTCGCCAACTCCAGCGCGTTTAAGTTGATTGGCAAGAGACGATACCATATCCCTAAAGGCCGGATTGCCGAGGCCGGTATTGCTCGACAACATCACTTGGTGAACCTGCGCACGGCGAGCAAGTATGGTCGTGACGGCGGAGGTGCCGACACTACTGCCTATGTTGCGCACAAAATTGACCAAGCCGGCCACAGCGTTACTCTTCTCCTGCGGCAATCCGAGATAGGCCACCATGGTCGTCGGGATGAAGATAAATCCCATGGGCACGTACTGCGCAATACGCAGCCAGGTGGCCGATGCGAAGCTGATTTGGAGATCCAGGCGATGGGTGGAAAAAAACATCGCAACGGTCAGCGTCGCCCAACCGAAGGCTATTAAATAGCGTGCCTGTATTCTACTCGTCAATTGCCCGACCAGCGGCAGTTCAATGAGCAGAAGAACCGCGGCTGCTGATAGGACCATGCCGGCGGTTCGCGCCGTGTATCCAAGAAGGCTCTGTAGAAACTGGGGCATCAAGACTGTAGTGGAAAAGGACCCTGCGCCCACCATGAACATCATCAGACTCGCAGTTGCGAAGTTGAGATTCTTAAACAGACGTACGTCAACAATAGGTTCCTTGACCGACAGTTCGCGAATGACAAGGCAGACGAGGCAGATGGCGGAAACAATCGAAAGCGTGAGAATAAAGTTTGATCCGAACCAGTCGTCTTCTTGCCCTTTATCGAGCACGATCTGCAGGAAGGCAATTCCGATGGCGAGGAATCCGAAGCCGACATAGTCGATTCTGCTCTCCTGGAGAGTCGTTCGCTTGAGGAAGGGAGGGTCTTCGACAAATGTAAGTACGAGGAATAGGGCCAGGATGCCGACCGGCAGATTCATCAGAAAGATCCAGCGCCAGCTGTAGTTATCCGTGACCCAGCCGCCCAGAGTTGGTCCGATAGCGGGAGCGCATATCGCCGTCACCCCGTAAATGGAGAAGGCCAGTCCTCTCTTTTCAGGTGGAAATGTGTCGGCAAGAATAGCCTGAGCCATCGGCTGCAGACCGCCGCCGCCAGCGCCCTGAATCACACGTGATATCAATAGAACGGCCAGTGTTGGCGCTATGCCGCACAATAACGAACTCACGGTGAAGAGAGAGATACAGATGAGAAAGAACCGCTTCCGTCCCATCAGTGAGACCAGCCAGCCTGTGATTGGTAGAACTATCGCATTTGAGACCAGGTAGGAGGTCAGAACCCAGGTGCTTTCCTCACTGCTCGCTCCCAGGTTTCCGGCAATATGCGGAAGAGCAACGTTGGCGATGCTGGTATCGAGCACCTCCATAAAGGCCGCCAGCGATACTACAAACGCAATCAACCAAGGGTTTGCCTTTGGCTTCCATGCTAATGGCGGATTAGGAGCCGCGCTCACGGGTTCCTACAATCAAGGAGGCGGTGCGCCGGTCCCGCTCCTCTCAGCATTTAACTCCAGCCCCCACCCAAAGCTTTATATAACTGGACTACGCTCAGCAGCTCGTTCAACCTGATTTGCCTGAGGTCCAATTCCGCCTGAAGCAGATCGCGATCGGCATCGAGCGCATTGAGCTGGGTATCCACGCCGCCGGTATATCGCGCGTACGCCAGGCGTTTCCGATCTTCAAGAGCTGTGACCAGTGCTTGCTGTTGCACTCGGCTCTCTCTCACCCGTTGGTGAGCAATTAAGGCGTTCGATACTTCGGTAAAGGCAGTCTGAATAATCTTCTGATATTGTACGACTGCGCTATCCTTTTCGGCTTCGGCCAACCGCACGTTGGAACGGAGGCGCCCGGCTGTGAATATCGGCTGCGTAACCTGCGGCACAAAGCTCCAGGCGCTGTGCGGACCGCTAAACAGGCTCGACAATTGCGTGCTCTGACCACCGATAAGCCCGCTAAGGCTTAACTGCGGGAAGTATGCGGCTCTGGCAATCCCAATCTGAGCATTGGCTGCAATGAGGTTCTGTTCGGCAGCCCGAATATCAGGACGCCGCTCCAACAACGAAGATGGCAAGCCAGCGGGAACTTCGGGAGGAAACAGATCTTCGTTAAACGCGCCCTGGTGGTGAATCAGATCACCGGGATTTTCTCCAAGCAGCAGGCTGATTTGATTCTCGGTCTGCTCGATCTGCTGCTGGAGTGTGGGGATGGTCTCGGCGGCTGTATACACGAGTTGCTCGGCTTGACGCAGATCGAGCACTGTGGAAACGCCGCCTGTTTGACGGTAGGTGGTGAGGTTTAGCGAATCCTGCCGGGTGGCGAGCGTGGTCTTCGAAATCTCCAATTCGTAATCCAGCTCGCGTACTGTGAAGTACGCAGTCGCGACATCGCTCACGAGGGTAGTAATAACAGCTTTTCGATTTTCGTCCGCACTCAAAAGATTAGCGCGTGCCGCTTCGGTCGCCCGGCGCAACCGTCCCCAAAGGTCTACTTCGAACGACAGCAAGTTGAGCGATGCCTCGCCCCAATTGCGATTCTGGGATGACACAAACGAGGGAGGCAGCGCAAACGAACCATCTCGGGAAAGCCTTGTGAACTGTATGTCCCCGCTGGCTCCCACTTGTGGAAATTGGTTGGATCGCGTGATTCCCAGATTTGCTCGTGCGGCTTCCACTCGGGCTACCGCATCTCGCAAATCGTAATTCTGCTGGAGAGCTGTCCTGACCAACTCTTGTAATTCCGGATCCTTAAAGACCTCCCACCACTTAAGGTCCGCCAGAGACTCCGCCTGCGGGGCGGGCAGCGGACTAGGAGCGCGGAAATTTTGTGGGATCTGCACCGCCGGCCGATGATAATTCGGTCCGAGCGTGCAACTAGTGACCAAACCCGCGGCCATCAAAACAGCGATCGCTCGATAATTCATTTCAGTCTCCTTGCCCCGGTGACGGAAGCATCTCAGGCGCATTTCCATGTACACGTGCAGCGCCTGAGACCCTCTCTACCAGATAGAAGATGGCGGGGATGAAGAAGATACCGATCGCGGTTGCGGCCAGCATGCCTCCGATGACCGCGGTACCCATGATCTGCCGCGCCACAGAGCCTGCGCCGGACGCGGTCCACAGCGGCACGCATCCAAGTATGAACGCAAATGACGTCATCAAAATAGGACGAAGGCGGAGCCTCGCCCCTTCGAGCGCGGCATCCACCAGGGGCTTGCCGTTCTCGAACTGTTCCTTGGCGAACTCGACGATTAGAATCGCGTTCTTGGCGGCCAGGCCGATCAGCATCACTAACCCGATTTGCGAGTAAACATCGTTTTCGATTTGAACCATGTAAGCCGGGAGAAATGCCGAGAGCAAGACGCGGCGTAACCACAACACTCCAAAGGCGCCGAACACCGCGACCGGCGTGCTCAAGAGCACGCTGAACGGCAGCGACCAGCTCTCGTAGAGCGCCGCCAGAATCAGGAACACGAAAAGCAGCGAGAACCCGAAGATGATCGAAGGCGAGACTCCTTCCCGTGCCTTTTGCTCCTGATAGGACATGCCCATATAGTCAAATCCCATTTCGCCTGGCATCGTTTTCTTGAAGACATCTTCCAGTGCCGCCGTGGCCTGGTCTGAGCTGTAACCGGGTGCGGCACTGCCGTTGATTTGCGTCGAGCGGTATTCGTTGTAGCGCATGGTGAACTCGGGCCCCTGGCGCGACTCGAACTTCGTTAGCGCGGCGAGCGGCGCCATATCCCCACTGCCGTTGCGCACATAGAATTGCCCTACATTCTCCAGATTCGACCGGTAGGGCTCTTCCGCCTCCACGTACACCTGCCAAGTTCGGCCGAAATCGTTGAAGTAGTTAATGAACAGCCCTCCCATAAATGCCTGGATGGTCTTGTAAACGTCGCTGACTGCCACGCCTTGCTTCAGCACTTTTTCCCGGTCGACATTCACGAACTTCTGCGGCACGCTCGGCAGAAATGTTGAGCTGATCGAGCCAATTTCGGGGCGCTTGCGAGCGGCCGCCATGAACTTGTCGAGGTTGTCTGCCAGGAACTTGACATCGCGCCCGGCGCGGTCTTCCAGCACGAACGTAAATCCGCCGGAAGTGCCCACTCCAGGGATCGCCGGCGGCGAAAAACTGAAGACAGTTCCCTGCGGTAACGTGCTGAGTTGCTGGTTCAGTCGCGCCCTGATTTCCTGATACTGTTCCGCACTGCTCTTACGCTCGCTCCAGGGCTTCAGAGTGACGAAATAGAAGGCGTTGTAAGTGGTCCGGACAAAGCTGAGCAAGCTGAAGCCGGCGACGCTGGTGGTGTACTGGACGCCGGGCGTGCTTGCGAGGATCTTCTCAACCTGTCTCGATGCGGCTGCCGTTCGCTCCAGCGAAGCTGCATTCGGGAGTTGCATGTTGACGAAGAGATAACCCTGGTCCTCGTCGGGCAGGAAGCTGGATGGCACGCGGCTGCCAAAGAACAGCCCGGCGGCGCCGAAAATCAACAGTGCCACCAGCGCCAGGGCGCTTTTTCTAATCAGCACGCCGGACAGGCGGACATAACCGTGCGTGGTGCGCTCGAAGACGCGATTGAACCAGTCAAAGAACCTGCGGAGCAGCCCGCGGCTATCCTTCTTTGGCCGCAGCAGCAGGCCGGCCAGGGCGGGGCTTAGCGTGAGGGCGTTGAAGGCCGAGAGGACCACCGAGATCGCGATCGTCACGGCAAATTGCTGATAGAGCCGCCCGGTGATCCCGGGGATGAAGGCAGTTGGCACAAACACTGACGAGAGAACTAAAGCGATACCGATGACGGGTCCTGAAAGCTCTTCCATTGCTTTTCGAGCGGCATCTTTCGGGGCCAGACCTTCCTCGATGTGCCGTTGCACGCCTTCGACAACGACAATGGCATCATCCACCACCAGACCGATGGCCAGGACCAATCCGAACATTGAAAGCGTATTGATGGAGAAACCGAACAGCGGGAAAAAAACAAACGTGCCCACCAGAGAGACTGGCACAGCCAGCAATGGAATCAGCGTAGCGCGCCAGTCCTGCAGGAAGAGATAGACCACCAGGATCACCAGCACAATGGCAATCAGCAGAGTTTGGATGATCTCCCTCATTCCCTCTGTAACGGCGCTCGTCTGGTCAAGCGATATGGCGTAATCCATATCGTCGGGGAAGCGTTGCTTCATCTGAGACATCAGTTTCCGGACGCCATCTGCCGTTTGGACCGCATTAGAACCGGGCAACTGGTAGACGGCGACGATCGCGGCGTTTTTGCCATTCAAGCGGCTCACAATGCTGTAATCGTTAGTGCCCAACTCGATGCGCGCGACGTCTTTCACGCGAACAATCCCGCCATTTGGGTTCTCGCGGACTATGACGTCTCCGAATTGCTCAGGCGAAGTCAATCGGCCTTGAGCAAGAACGGAATAGGTAAATTGCTGGTCGTTGGAGGTGGGCTCGCCGCCAACCTGACCGGCAGGGTTCACCGTACTCTGCGCTTGGACGGCGTTGACGATATCGGTCACTGTAATGCCCAGCTTCGCCAACTGGTCGGGTTTCACCCAGAGCCTCATAGCGTACTGCCCCGAGCCGAAAACCGTCGTCTGGCCGACACCATACAAGCGTGCGATGGGATCGTTAAGGCTGATATAGGCGTAGTTGGCCATGAATTGCGCATTGCGAGTGCCGTGTGGGGAGAACAAGGAAACCAGCATGAGCGGGGCGGTCGCTGACTTTTTGATGGTGACCCCGAAACTGTTAACGTCAGGCGGAAGCTGACCGGTGGCCAGGTTCTCGCGGGACTGGGTCAGAATCAGATCCGTGTTCGGGTCCGTTTTGACGTCGAAGTCTACGACTAGCGTAGTCTGCGAGTTGCCCGTGGCGTTTAAAGAATACATGTAGTTCATGTTGTCGACGCCATTGATTTGCTGTTCGATGGGGGTGGCGACGGATTGCTCCAGTGTTTGCGCATCAGCGCCGACAAACGTGGCTTGAAGCTGAATCTCCGGCGGTACGATATTCGGAAATTGGGATACCGGGAGGGCTGCGATCGTGACAGCGCCTACGATCACGGTCAGAATCGAGATGACCATAGCCACGATCGGGCGGTTGATGAAGAATTTAGACATGTCAGTTGCCCTCCACAAATGGCTTGGGGCTGACTTCAGCGCCGGGACGAGCTTGCTGGATGCCCTCAGCCACTACTCGCTCGCCCGCCTTTAGCCCCTCGGTTACGATCCACATGGAGCCGATCCGATCGCCGAGTTTTACGGTCCGGATACCGACCTTGTTTGCACTGTCCACGACGGCGACCTGATAGCCGCCCTGCAGTTCCGTCACAGCGCGCTGCGGAACGAGCAGCGCACCCGCGCTGGTCCCGACTTCTCCGCGGACCCTGCCGTATTGGCCCGGCCGCAGCCTGTTGCCGGGATTCGGGAAGAGCCCCGTTAACTGAATCGCGCCGGTGCTCTGATTCACCTGACGATCTGCAAAGAAGAACTTACCCTTGTGTGGATAGGTGCTTCCGTCGGCAAGAATCAGGTCGAGTTGTAACTTCGACAGATAACCTACGCCGCCCCGCGTCAAGCTCAGATATTCCTGTTCCCCCACCGTGAAGTTCCCTCGTATGGGGTCGAGTGTCGAAACGGTCGTAATCACGCCGCTGCTGGGGTTGACCAGATTACCCACCTGCACTTGAGCTTGTCCCGCGATTCCATCGATGGGCGAGGTCAGGTGCGTGAAGCCGGTATTCACCTTGGCCGCCTCGACTGCGGCCTGAGCGGATTCGACCGCTGCCGTGCTGGCCTCGATCTGCGCTTTGGCCGTCTCAACACCAGCCGTTGAGGCTTCGATCTGAGCCTTGGCGGCTACATTGTTCTGTACTGCGTTATCCAGGTCCTGCTGCGTAACTGCTTGCTGTTTCGCCAGAGGCGTGTACTTGTCTACGTCCAGTTGTGTTCTTTTTTGGCTCGCCATCGATTGTTGGAGTTGTGCTTGGGACTGCGCCAACTGCGCCTTGGCTTGCGCGAGCTGCCCTTTGGCCTGTGCGAGCTGTCCCTGCGCCTGAGCGAGTGCGGCGTCGAAAGGCCGCGGATCGATTTCGAAAAGCAGTTGGCCTTTTCTCACAAACGAGCCTTCCGAGTAGTTTTGCGTGAGCAGATATCCGGTCACTTGCGCTCTGATGGCCGCGTTCACCATGCCATCCAGGGTTCCGATCCACTCGTGGTAGATGGGAACGTCGCGCTGCTCTACCGTGACTACCTCGACCTCGGGTGGCCGTGGCGGTCCCGCGGCGGAAGTTACTCTGGTGCAACCTGCCGCAGCCATTGCTATAGGAATCAAAACAGCCGTCGTAAAAATGTCAGTTTTCTTATTGAATACAGTTCTCACCCTTCGTCTCCTGTGCTGTGAGTTTAAAGAAGGCTTTAGAGCGCTTATGCGTGGTCGAACCCTTACGCTAGCCGCCTACGGCGGACCGGCTTCCCCGTAATTTCCTCGACGAGAGCTTCCGTGGCCACTCCCTTTGCGATAAAGCGGGCTCCTGCCTCATTCATCGCCCGCAGCAGGCAGCACCCGGCTTCATCGATCCCCGTAACTTCCCTGATGTCGATTTCGACTGCTCCGCCGCAGATCGGCGCAGAACGCCAGGTATTTTCGGTTTCGGCAACCCAGGCGCCTGCAAGTCTCCCTGAGAGATGCAAGCGCCAGAGGGTGCCGTCCTCCTGAATTGTGATTCTCAGCATTTTCGTTTCGCCGGTTCCGTCTTTCGAGACGCATGTTCGAGGCCAGGCGGGCCAACCCAGTAATCACCTGACCGCGAAAGGATTTAATCCTCCTCTGGCCTTCCTAAGCCGCCTGCCGGTACCTGCTTCCGAGCACGGTGCCAGAAATCGGGCAGCAGGAGGCTGAATCTGGTCGATATGCGGTGCCGCCAAAATCAAGCGAATCCGAATCGACGGCGTCTTCATCCAAAACTCTAAGCCGGAGCGATAATTGCTCTTAGGGTGACTATGGTTGTGGTGGCACAGAGGCTGAAGTTGGCGCATTCGACTGAGTCGCTTGCGTCCAGGTACGAATCATTGATCCGCCTGGCTGAAGCTATTCGATCTCACCAGGACCAAAGGGACCTATTTCAACTACTCGCCGACGAACTACGCCAAGTGGTTCCGTTCGATGCCATGGCCCAATACGACCTGGCCGGCAACAAGGTCAACTGGCATTTCTCCGAAGCTTACGATTCGCTGAAATGCCGGGTCTCGGATATTTCCAAAGAGGAGTCCGTACATTGGTGGGTGCACCGGAGTCAGCAACCGGTGGTGCTTCAGGCCGCTAACCTCCAGGTCACGAACCAGGAGACGCGCTTCCATACGACCATCGAACAGCTCAATAAAGTGGGACTCCGTTCGTTATGTGCTGTTCCTTTGAGCACGGCTCATTCGCGACTTGGCAGCCTCGTTTTCGCGAGCCAAATCGCTGATGCCTACTCCCCGGAAGAAGTACGGTTTCTATCCCTCGCCGCGGGACAGATCGCCCTGGCGATGGACGACGCGCTGAACTTCCATGATTCGCAAAGGGCACAGGAGCGATTGCAACTTCTTCTTGATCTGACAAATCGCGTGGTCTCAAAGCTGGACTTGCGAGAATGTCTCCGGGAGGTCTCTGCCAGTATCCGTCACGTGATGCAGTGCGACGGCGTCGGCGTAGCCCTTTCCGATCCGGAAACAGGCCATTTGCGCATTTACGCCTTCGATCATCCTGGTAATAAAGGGACTGTTGGGGAAGGAGACACTCTTTCTAGCGAGGACTCGGAGAGCTTGTTGAAGGCATTCCGGACGAGCCATCCCGTCTGTGTCGCAGAGGTGGATAGTATAGCGGAGCCTCTGGCCACCGCCGAAGGCCTCAAATCGTTGTACCACTTGCCTCTCAGCAGCCGGGACCGCGTCCTTGGAGTTCTCAGCCTGGTCAGTTCCGGAGAGAACGCTTTTGGCGAGGACGACGCAGCGTTCCTGGCTCAACTTGCGAACCAGATCGCCTTGGCCGTTGAGAATGCCATCGCTTACGGTGAGATCGCGAGCCTCAAAGATAAGCTCGCCCAAGAAGTAGTTTATCTGCAGGACGAGATTCGAACCGAGTTGAAGTTCGAAGAAATCGTTGGCAACAGCGACGCTTTGAGGCGCGTGCTGGCGGAACTGGAAACCGTTGCGCCCACTGATTCCACGGTGCTCATCTACGGCGAGACAGGCACCGGCAAAGAACTCATCGCGCGGGCCATCCACAACCTGAGCTCGCGCAAGTCGAATGCTTTTGTCAAGCTGAACTGCGCGGCGATTCCGACCGGCCTGCTCGAAAGTGAATTGTTTGGCCACGAGAAGGGCGCCTTCACCGGTGCAATCGCGCAACGTGTTGGCAGGTTCGAGTTGGCCAATCGCGGTACCGTATTTCTCGACGAAATCGGCGAAATCCCCTTGGAGCTGCAACCGAAACTGCTGCGGGTATTACAAGAGCGCGAATACGAGCGTTTGGGTAGCACACGAACGCTCCATACCGACGCGCGGCTGATCGCCGCGACGAACCGCGATCTGGAGGCGATGGTGCGGGACCAGACGTTTCGCACCGACCTGTACTACCGGCTCAACGTTTTCCCGGTCCGAGTGCCTTCATTGCGCGAACGGCGGGAAGACATTCCTTTGCTTGTCCGCCACTTCGCCCAGCAGTTCAGCCGCCGCATGAACCGGAACGTGGAAACGATCCCCTCGGAAACAATGAATATGCTGGTCCGCTATGACTGGCCCGGCAACATTCGGGAATTGCAAAACGTGATCGAGCGGGCGGTAATCGTTTCCACTGGACCGGTGCTGAAGGTGCCGCTGGACGACTTGAGGCCACGGGCTCATTCGGCGGAGTCCCCGAATGGCGCCGGCGCGTCCGAGGATCTAGTGAAGATGCGCGGCGTGCTCGAAGACGCCGAGCGAAAGCAGATCTTGGCCGCTCTTAAGCAAGCCAACTGGGTCGTTGCCGGTCCCAAGGGAGCGGCTGCTCTGTTGGGGATGAAGCGCTCGACGCTTCAGGCGCATATGCAGAGGCTCGGGATACGGGTCTCCCGCACTATAGATTAGGGTGACTGCACGTTAAACTCGTGGGTGGCCCTTCCGGCGTCATGATCGGCGAGAGGGGACGTTCGCGTTCTGAGCCAGGTATATTTCTCGAGATTTAAACAACTCCCAGTCAAGACGTGCCCGCCGCCGGCCCTGATGCGAGCAGCGGGCACGAGGGGAAGTCAGTCGAGCCGTTGGACAATCGTGCAATTGATCGAGAAGCCGGAGCTTCCGAACCTGGCGCCGCCTGGTCCCGTAATCAAGCCATCCTGGACGAATGTCAGGATCTGAAACTCTTCACGCACCTGACCTCGAAAACCCTGGTTGATTGCGTCTTGGGTCCATTCGAACAACTGAGCATCCCATGCCGGACTATAATCCAGAGCAATCGTTGGTATTCCGCCAACAACGTTATTCGGTCGAAAGCCGTCAGCGAGATCCGCGGACAGCCCCTGACGTTGTGGGTTGGCGCATCCCTGGGCTCCATTGGTCGAGATGAAAATGCGCTCGATCGGGCTGGAGAAGGTGTCATCGCCTCCCAAATGCAAAGCTGCCATCAACGGAGCAAATGTGTTGTGCTCGATAGCCGCTCCTAATGGAATGCTCGTATCCATGGACAGATACCACACCGGCCTGCCGAAGCTAAAACCGTTGATCAGGTTGAGCGTCACGGTCATGTTCACCGGGTCGATCGCGACCACCTGATCATGAACTTTTGAGTAATCGACGTTACCATTTGGGAAGCTGATGTCGACGGCGTTCACACCGAAGGCAACTATTGGGGCGTTATAAATAACGCCGGCTGCATTGAGAACTTGAACAAACGGACTATAGTCTTTGTCGCCGATGGCGCCAGGCTGAGCAGCACTTGGAGGAAACTCTTGGCCCGCGGGGCCCGGGGTAATACTACGGACCGGCGAAAAATCGACCTTTCCTTTGTCGAAGACCAGGTCACCGTTCTGATCCAGATTTGCGGTTCTTGCGGCGTTGGCCATGAAAGTCATCTTTGCTGAAAAATTCAGCCCCAGCTCGGCCGCGACATTAGCGTCATCAACGTCCAGCAAAACGTACCAGACGTTGGTTCCATCCTTCATATGACCGAGATAAAGAGGAACAGTGATCGTGCCGGTCTGGTCATCAACGGGACCGGTCTTAAGTAACTGGACCGGCCCGACGAGACTTGGGTTCACAGTGGAAGGCGACGGTCCGAAGTACGAAAGATTCACCGTCGTGCCGACCGACGGCGGAGCGGGAAACAAATTGCAGCCCGGCCCTGGGCCGATCGGCCCTGGTCCGGGACCTTGCGCAGTATTGGGATTCGACGTGGCGGCCGCACCGGTTATATTCGCGTTGCGTAAGTCGATCTTTCCTGGGAACGCCTTACGTGGCGTGAGAACCCGGGGTGAATCTTGCGCCAGGGCGGTCATAGCCAAGGTGAAGGCAATGGCCGGAGCCATGGCGCGTGAAATTTTACGAATGCTAAAATCTTTACAACTCAATTGAGACTCTCCTCATTCTGAAATTGGGCTCTATCGATGTGATGTGTACCGATAGGCTGACCCTGCCCATGATTCGCTTGAGTCCCAGAAAAGGTTATGCGGGATTAATGAATTCGATCGCCGCGTGGAGGCATTTGAGACGCCGTTGGTGGTATTGGCGAACTACACTTGCGCGAACCCGCCATCGACAAACAATTCCGTTCCCGTGACGTAGCTGCTGTCGTCTGATGCGAGGAACACCACAGCCTTAGCGATCTCATCGGGTGTGCCGAGCCGGCCCAGTGGAACGCTACTGGAAATCATTTTCTTTCGTTGCTCGCCCACGTCCGAGGACGCCAGGAGCTCACTCAGTCCGGGCGTGTCAATCGCACCTGGGCTCACGGCGTTCACACGAATACGGCGATCCTTTAAGTCGGTTGTCCATGTCCGAGCAAACGAACGGATGGCAGCTTTCGTGGCGCTGTAGACGCTATTCGACGGCAACCCTTTACTGCCCACGATGGACGCGTTCAGGATGATCGAAGCGCCATCGGGCAGTAGCGGAAGCGCCTTTTGGACCGTGAACAGCAAGCCTTTGACGTTGATACTGAAGATCGAGTCATACAGTTCCTCAGTAATTTCGCCGAAACGAGCATACTTCGCCACACCGGCGTTCGCGAATACGATATCCAGTCTGTGCTTCTCCCGCGTAATTTGCGCAAAGAGTCGATCCAGATCGCTAAGTTTCGATACGTCTCCTTTTACGCCGGTCACATAGCTTCCGATTTCTTTCACCGCGGCAGCCAATTCGGAATCGCGGCGGCCTGTAATGAAGACGTACGCACCCTCGTTCACAAAACGCTTTGCTGTCGCCAGGCCAATCCCGCTGCTACCACCGGTGACGAGCGCAATCTTCCCTTCAAGCTTGCCCATGTGATCTCCTTGACACCAGAAGCTTCGCCGTTAGCACGTAAACAGCTTCCCCGTTTTGATTCAGCATTGTACTTCGAACCGTCACGATTCCCTGATGCGGCTTTGACCGCGAGGGCGTGATTTCAACGATCTCGCTTTCGACGCGCAAGATATCGCCTGGACGTGTGGGTCTGGGCCAGGCGATCTCGCCACCTAACCCGATCAGGCCGTTCGCAAATGGCAGGCCACCATTAACGAGCAGCCGCATGGCTACGGCGCCAGTGTGCCAACCGCTGGCTGCCAGTCCCTTAAACACGCTCGCCTCGGCCGCGGCCTTGTCAAGGTGGAACGGCTGTGGATCAAATTCCGCTGCGAATTCCTTGATCCGTGCTTCTTCCATTTGGTAAGTTCCGGACGTGAATCGCTGACCGACATACAAGTCGTCCAGATATAGCCGTTCGACTTGCCGCTGCTTTGGCATTTCACTCATCGCGACGCGGCCACCTCCCGGTCCAGATATAGGTTCAGATGGGATTGAACCTGTCGAAGCGCTTCATCGTTTCGCTGGAGGCGGCTCATCATGAGCGCGCCTTCGAGCAATGCCACGATCAACGTGGCAACCCCTTTCGGATCAATCCCAGGGCGTGTTTCTCCGCGTTCCTGGGCTTGCTCCACAATATTCTGTAAACGGCTCAGCCAGGATCGAAGAGCTTTCGCGACATGCGCGCGAAGGACCGGGTTGCCATCATCAGCGTCAATCGCCGTGTTCAAGATAGGGCAACCGCCCGCCACTGGGGATCGGTGATCGATGAAGTTCGCAATGAGCTGCTTGAGCTTGTCGATACCATTTGCTCTTTCATCAATATGTAACAGTCGCGCGTTCCAGGCGGCCTCCCAGGTATAGTCGAACGCCTCAGCGGCGAGTTCCTCCTTGCTCGAGAAGTGACGATAGATTCCGCCCTTCTTGAGGCCGGTCGCTTCCATCAGATCGTTGAGGGAGCTCCCTTCATAGCCTCGTTTATTGAAGATCGGAGCGGCCGCCTCGACAATCCTCTTTCGGGTTTGTTGGCCTTTGGTCATGCTTGGGACCGAACGGTCTCTTACAATCTTACTGCTACGGCAGTAGATGCCCGGAACGCCAGGCGGGCTTCAAAAGTCCGCAAAAAAGAAAGATGCGACCGACCGGTCTCAGAAACATCCAAGCGTTTGAGAGGTCGCCAGTGTGGTCCTGAAAACGATGCGGATTCGTGGGATGCGAGGAAAGGTGGCGGTGTCGGCGATCTTGGCGGCTATCGGGCTGAACGCTCCGGGACAAACCTCCGGTCCCCTTGGATACTCCATCGTTACCCCGCGTCCGATCAGCCCGGCTGAGGGGACGACCAATCCAAGCGCGCAGGCTACTCAACTTCAAAACCCGTACCTCGGAAGCGTGCCATCCAAAAATACGGGCACAAGAATCGAGTTGTCACTTAAAGCCGCGCTCGACCGGGGCCTTCGTTATAACCTCGGGCTGATCGAATCTAACCACGCGAGCGCAGACGTACGTGCTGAACGCCTACGCGCTCTCTCGGTATTGTTGCCGCAACTCACGGCCCACGGAAGCCAGAGTTACGAAAACCTTAGTTTCAAAGAAATCGGCCTGAAGCTTCCGCCGATCCCTGGATTGCCCACGCTGCCCTCCACCAGCGGCGGATTTGGATACCAGGATGCACGCATCAGCCTCACGCAGTCTGTCTATGATGCCGAGCTTCGAAATCAGTATCGGGCTCGAAAGAGCGATCTACAGGCATCGATACTCAGCGTCCGCGATTCGCGCGACGTAGTCGTATTCGCGGTCGGAACCGCTTACTTGCAAGTGATCGCCAGCGCTGCCCGCGTTGAGACCGCAAAAGCGCAGCTTGCTTCCGCCGGCGAACTAGATCAACAAACGGCCAATCGGGTCCGCAATGAGGTCTCGCCCGAGATCGACTCTATCCGGTCGCAGGTGGAGCGGCAATCCGCCGAACAGCGGCTGACGAACGCAATCAATCAACTCGAAAAGGACAAACTGACGCTTGCGCGGATCATCGGACTGGCCATCGATCAGGATTTCGAATTGAGCGATCGTCTGGCTTACCACCCGCTTTCCGGAACCACAAGCGAGAGCGCGACCGAAGAGGCGTTGCGGTCCCGGGCCGATCTCCGCAGCGCCGAAGCGAGCGTACAAGCTGCGGCGTTCACGGTTCGCGCTCAAAAAGCTCAGCGCCTGCCCGTCGTTTCCGTGAGCGCGGATTATGGCGGAGCCGGCGCGAATATTGGAAACTTCAATCAGGTCTACACCATCGCAGGCAACATTTCGGTGCCTATCTATACCGGCGGCCGAATCCATGCGGACATCGAACAGGCGCAAGCGGATCTGAGTCGCCGCGAAGCCGAGTACGAGGACTTGAAGGGCCGCGTCGCTTACGACGTCCGTATTGCTTGGCTCGACCTAAGCGCATCGGATTCAAGCGCGCAGGTCGCCCAGCGTAACAAGACGCTGGCGAATCGGGCGCTCGTCCAGTCGCAGGATCGTTACACCAATGGCGTCACTAACTACCTCGAAGTCGTTCAGGCACAGGAAGCAGTCACCCAAGCGAGCGAAAACTACATCGAGAGCCTGTTCTCATACAACGTAGCGATGATTTCTTTTGCGCGCGCCATCGGAGGCGCGGAAACAAAGCTGCCGGAGCTTCTAGGAGACAAATGACATGCCACGGACCGTCGAAAGACAAGTGATAGATTTGGAGAAAACAGCGCGGCCGCGGGAGGCTGATGACGCTGCTGAGAAAACCGGCAGCGAGAAACCAGAATCCGGAAGCAAGGACTCCAGCAGAAAACTTTCCCGATGGGTTCTGCTTACGGCATTCGCGATAGCTGTCGCGGCCACGTCACTTTGGTGGCTGCACTCGCAAAATTACGAATCAACCGACGACGCCGAGATTGAAGGGCACCTGGACCTGGTCAGCGCCCGCATCAGCGGAACCGTGACGTACGTCAATCCGCGAGTCGAGAACAACCAGCTCGTACAGGCGGGGACCCTGCTGATGGAGCTGGATCCGCGCGATTACGCTGCCGAACTCGAACACGCGAAAGCAAATCTCGACACCCGGAGCGCGGAAGCTCGCTCCGCACAGGTAACGGTTCCGATAGTGGACGCGAGCGCGTTCGGGCAGCTCCATTCAGCAGAGGCTGCCAAAGAGCAGTCGCTCGCAAGCGTCGAGTCCGAGCAGGCGAATCTGGTTGCCGCGCGGCATAAGTTACAACAGGATGAAGCGATCTCTGCCCGAGCCGAACGCGACCGCGCCCGTTACCAGGCATTAGTCGAAAAGCAAGAGATCTCGCGGTCCGATTACGACGCGCGCCAGACAGAGGCTACCGCGGCTAGTGAAGCAGTCGAGACCGACCGCGCGACGATCACGTCCCAAGAACAGAAGATCGCCGAAGCGCGGAGTCTCGTCATTCAGCGGGAGGCGCAGATTGAAGCCTCGCGCATCGCTCCGCAGCAGGTTACCGACGCTCGTGCGAAATCCGAGTCTGCCTCAGGGCACTTGGAACAGGCCCGTGCTGACTTGCACACCGCTCAGCTCAATCTCAGTTACACGAAAATCTACGCGCCGGTCAGCGGCGTGATCGGACGAAAAACGGTCGAGCTTGGTCATCGCGTCCAACCCGGACAGAGCCTGCTCGTGATCGTTCCTTTGGACGACATCTGGATCACGGCCAATTTCAAGGAGACGCAGCTTAAGCGGATGAGACCTGGCCAATCGGTCAACGTCCGAGTGGACACTTTCGAACGTGACTACAAAGGCAAGGTAGAGAGCCTCCCGGGCGCCGCCGGTCCCCTCTTCAGTCTGTTTCCGCCGGAAAATGCGACCGGGAACTACGTGAAGGTGGTGCAGCGATTCCCGGTGCGAATTCGGCTCGATAAAGATCAGGATGCCGAGCACCTCTTGAGACCCGGCATGTCGGTCGAGCCAACTGTCGATATCCACTGATTTTCAGGAGCCGTCGTGTCGACCGAGAAGCGCGCCATCAATCCATGGTTTATCGCCGTCACCGTCACGCTCGCGACATTCATGGAATTGCTAGATACGTCGATCGCAAATGTAGCCCTCCCTTACATCGGCGGCGGCCTCGGCCGGAGCTACGACGAAGTCACCTGGATTCTCACGACTTATCTTGTAGCGAACGCCGTTATTCTGCCCATGTCTGCCTGGTTGAGCCGCGTCTTCGGGAGAAAAACATACTATCTCGGCTGCGTTGCGCTGTTCACGCTAACTTCATTTTTTTGCGGTTTGGCGCCTACTCTCGGGATCATGCTCTCGAGCCGCGTGCTACAGGGCATCGCGGGAGGAGGCTTGGCGCCGGTATCGCAGGCCATTCTGGTTGATACATTTCCTCCGGCCAAACGCGCGTCGGCCTTCGCGCTGTACACGATCGTAATTGTAACAGCCCCTGCCATCGGGCCTGTCCTGGGCGGCTGGATTACAGACAACTACGATTGGCGCTGGATATTCTTCATCAACATTCCGATCGGCTTCTTGTCGTTCTTCCTGAGCAGCAGGCTCCTAAAAGATCCTCCTGCGTTTGAGGCGGAGCGAGCCTCGGTGCGAACAAACGGCAAGATAAGTATCGATGGCATCGGGATCACGCTGATTGCCTTGGCATCGGCGGCCTTGGAAGTTGCACTCGATCGCGGGCAGATCGATGACTGGTTTGGGAGCTCCTTCATCTGCTGGATGCTCGCAATTGGAGTCATCGGATGGATCGCCACCGTGGCATGGGAAATCCGTCTGAAAGAACCCATCATCGAGTTCCGGTTGTTGGGGAGTCGCAACTTCGCCATCGCAAGCGCCCTCTTTTTCGTGTTCGGGTTCGGACTCTTCGGAAGCACCACACTTATTCCGCAGATCCTTCAGTCGCTATACGGATATCGGGCTACGGACGCAGGCCTCGTATTGGGTCCTGGGGCTCTTGTAATCACGCTATTCGCGCCGATTGCAGCCCAACTGATCCAGCGACAGATTGTTCCGGCCCGCGTACTGCTCATGATCAGTATCATGACCGTAGGCGCCGCCATGTGGTACTACAGCACCTTCACGCTGGCGACCGACTACTCACACTACGCGCTCGCCAGGGCTTATCAAGGGCTCGGGTACGGATTTTTCTTCGTGCCTGTCAACGTGCTCGCGTACTCGCAATTGAGGCCGGACCAGAACAACAGGGCTTCCAGTCTCACGAACCTTTTCCGGAACTGGGGAGGTAGTTTTGGCATTGCATTCATCACCACGGCGGCCGAACGCCGGCGCCAATTCCATCAAACAAATCTCGGCTCGACCATCGGGACGACGTCGCTACAGCTAGGCGACAGGATCACCGCGCTGACGAACTATCTGATTTCGAAGGGATTTTCGGGTCCGGACGCCGCTACCGCTGCGCAGGGATATCTGCACCAGCAGCTTCTGCATCAAGTGAGTCTTTTGTCTTTCATGGATTGCTTCCGTGTCATTGCCTGGCTGACATTGGCCGCGGTGCCGCTGTTGTTGTTTGTCAGGCGTTTCAAACCGGCCGGCAAGCCGCCCACTGCTCATTGAGGAATTTCGATGACTAATCAACATAGCTAAGTCGCCGCCGATAGCACCCCCCATCGGCCAGCCCGCTAGAATGTCTTCCGACTGTTTTACACTTCGGCAACCCGATCGATAACGTCGCCATCCTGAGGCGGCGTCTGCTGGAGACGCAGCCCATTTCGAAGCTCCGCGATGAACTGGGTTTGCAGCCCCACGGTCTTCTATCGCTGGCAGAAGGAGCTCCGGGGCGGCTGGCTTGGCAGAAGAAGCCAGCCAACGATTCCGTCGAGCAGGAACGGTCAGCTACCTGGACAAAAAGATCCAGACGAAGGACGAGGTGCTGGGCGAGCCGAAGGCGGAGCCGTCGCGCCAAAAAAGACATTGGGGAACTCCGGACGGGAACGCCATTGTCGCTGGACGATGCGCGGCTTCTGGTAGCGGGCTACGTCGGAGCATTACAATAAGGTTCGCCTGAACAGTGCCATCGCCTACATCACGCCGAAGGACATGCCAGCCGGGCGTCAGCAGGAGTTCCATGTCAGCAGGAGCTTCGAAAAATGGCGTTATACTCCCTTGCTGACGACGCTTTCTGTCCATTTCAAGCTGAATTAACACACACCGCACTCGTTTGGATCGGCTCGCCGGTGCAAAATGCAAGCCACATATCGAGCTGTTAGCCTACAGTGAAAGCACCAACCAATCGCTATGACCTGGTAGAAACCTTAGTTGACAGTCATACGATCCGCTTTCATCTTCGGCTCGCATTGGGGATGAACGGTCGCCAGACTGCTCAATACGAACGCCCGGGCAATCGGTCCCGGCGGGTACGAACCAAACCTTAGTACTAGACCGGGCGAAACGGAAGTACTGGATTAAACATAATACCTTATCTGCCTCGTTTCGCCCCTATCCGATTCATTCAATATGCCATTTAAGTATGCTCCTTTGCCAGTCGCCAGTGGCCTCTCGCGGTGGTTTACAAAATGATTACGCACTTCGTCTCCCTGAACTGCGCGAACTGCGGCGGGGCGCTGGAGATCTACGATGACATGGAGAAATTCGCTTGTGGCTATTGTGGCAACGAGATCGCGGTGCAACGCCGAGGTGGAACCGTTGTGCTGCATGATCTGGCGGAAGACAGCAGAAAGGACCGGATCGACACTCAGAAAGCGGCCGAGCTACTAGATCTCATCCGCTTGAAAGAAGAGGCGCAGGGGTTGTCTCGTCGACGTGAGGGGATGCAGACGGAAAAGACCAACTGGCAAAAGTGGGGATATTCGATAGGGTCCGCACTTCTCCTAGTCGGGTTTTTCGCAGTAAGGTCCGGTGGTTTTGTAAAAGGCCTAAGTATGCTGATGGCAGGAATTCTCACCATAAACTTCATACGCAGGAAGGACAAGGCCACGATAGCAGATGTTCGAGAACTAGACTTAAAAATCGATCTCTTGAACGGAAGAATCCAGGACCGCGAGAAGCTGGTCAATTCGTCACGAGAACGCCTCGCGCCTCGTTGGGATTAGCGACTCTTCACTCAGACGGCACCATAAAGCCTTACAGTGCTCACGAAGACAAACGCGGTAAGCGATGCCGCACTACGAAAATGGCGGACTTCTTTGCTACGATCTTGCTCGCGTCGCTGCGTCCATCTCACTAAAGGGAAGATTGTTTTGGTTGTGAATAAGTTCTGCGACGATCCCCCCTCGGGTTGAAACTCCCATCTTGATCATAATCAGACGCAAGAACACTTTCACGGTATTGGGGCTTATATTCATCTTTTCTGCCAATTTCTTACTGCACAATCCCATCGATAAGCCACTCAACGCCTGCCCTTCTCGCTCCGTCAAATTGTATTTGGTCGCTACTGCAGATACTGCGTCGGTAACGGAAACGATCTTCTCGATATGAAGCGCCACCATAGTCCGGGCCGGAACACCTTCCTGGGACTCCATGAGATAGGACGTACAACTGTAGTCGCTCTTACCCAAGCGAAAGGTCATCTTCTTAGAAGGTTGTTCGTTCGGCTTAAGATCGCCAACCATCTCAAGAACCTCCCTGGGCGGGAAAAAGGGTGGTTCAGGTTGTACGGTAGGGTAACTCTGGCTCTTCAGTATTGCAGCCGCTCCCCGATCATAAGCTATTGGCTTGAGCGATAGGTCCATGAGTAGTAGACCCGCTTTCGGAGAGTTTGCGCTAAACGTGGCGTCCGGCAGGACCATGTGGCGTAATGCCGGTTTTTTTGTCGATTGCATCGATCGATCCCCGATCCTTTTCTAACTAGCTGGGCCCGCGACTCAGGGGGGAAAGCACAGCCAGTCATGGCAGTCTTACTTCCACTTCCAACCCATCTAGGCGATGAAGATGAGTAACAACTGGACGGATTCCAGATAATACGAATGTTATAAGGACTACCTGGACTAGCGATAGTTATCACGCATGATCAAGATTATACCCCGACTCGCAAATGACCGCAGCGAGGGTGGAGCATCCAGCGACATCCCAAACTACGCTCCGTACTGCACCTGATCGGCATCATTATCACGAGGGGTTCTGAAACTGACTTGCTTAACTTAACTGTCGCAATCCTTTTTCAAAGTTTTTTGAACGCAGGTTGATTATACACGGGTCCCGGCCCGTTTCGTTCCTGGATATACTACCAGCCGTAAGCGAAAAGTACCAGTACGGCCAATGGACGGATCACGGTAGATAATATGGACCCAGGGCGAATTACTATCACTGGCCCATACGTTTCAGACGAAGAACGTCCAACTGGGTCACGATCAAAGGCGCTACGTCTCCAGAGCCTAAAGACCGTTAGCCAAGAGACATGCCCAACGACTCGGTGAGTTAGGAATTAAACAGACTTACGTTGGGAGCTTTGCCGGTCGTATTCGAGAGCGCTCTCAACCGGGGTTCGAACTCCGTTTCCGGGAATACTACGCGTTTGGATTATTCCGATTAGGCAATTGTACCGGACGCGATGGAATGATACAGTTAGCTCCGGGAGTAACAACAATGCATCTCACTAAGCTGATTTTAGCGACCACTGCGCTTGCGGCGGTCGCCGTCGCACAAAACCCGATCACGGCAGACTCACCGTTTCAAGTTCGGTACGCATCGAATTTGACGGTTGGTGATTCCGTGATCAACATCACAAACACCGGTGCCAACGGCGCAAGCCTGTTTGGACCCGGATTCGGTGGTGCCGTTGGTAACATCTGCGTCAACGTGTATGCGTTTTCGCCGGATGAACAATTGGTATCATGCTGCTCTTGTCTAGTAACGCCGGATGGATTAGTATCCCTTTCGGTAGTGAACGATCTGATCAGCAACACACTCACTGGCGTCCGCCCCAGTTCCGTGGTGGTAAAACTGATCTCCACTCTCGCGGGTGGGAATGGGACTGGCACGAGCTGCACCAACAGCGCGGCGACGCTCGGCGGGCCGATTGTGGCGGGGCTGGCTGCCTGGGGAACTACGATCCACGCCTCCGCAGCTGGGTTCGCAACCACTGAGACAGCCTTCACACCGTCGACTCTGAGCGCCGGCGAGTTGGGCAGCGTTACCAATCGTTGCACCAACATCATCGGCAATGGCAGCACCTTCGGCATTTGCCGTAGCTGCCGGGCTGGTGGATTGGGCGCCGCGAGGTCGAACTGATCGCCGTTGGTTGTTTGTGATTTACTGCAGGGCCGTATAGAATCACTGGCGTAACTGGATGTCAGTTACTTTCTCGGGGCGTTACTGCTGCAACTATGGCAGCAGTTGACGCCTCGATTTTGAATTTTAAGAATTTCATGAATGTCGCTCGGAGGGGCACCATCATGGGGCCGACAACACTTGTCGTGGCAGCCGCTGTTTTATCGGTGGTTGCCGCAGCGCAAAGCCCTATCACCGCAGACTCGCCTTTTCAAGTCCGGTATGCGTCTAATTTGACTACAGGCGATTCAGTAATTAACATCACTAACACGGGCGCCAATGGTGATAATCTGTTTGGTCCCGGAACCGGTGGCAGCGATGGTAATATCTGCGTAAACGTCTATGCCTTCTCTCCAGATGAACAGCTCATATCGTGCTGTTCGTGTCTCGTAACTCCTAGCGGACTGGTCTCCCTTTCTGTTGCGAGCGATCTGATAAGCAACACCCTCACTGGTATCCGTCCCAACTCCGTGGTGATCAAACTTATCTCTACACTGGCTGGTACGGGTGGAAGTGATGTGAACTGCACTAATAGTGCAGGTCTAGCCAGAGGAGCCGTCCTCGCGGCCGGGTTAGCGGCGTGGGGCACAACCATCCGCCCCGGAGTTGGCGGCCTTATCACAATGACCGAAACGCCGTTCACGCCAGCCACGCTAAGCGATGGCGAACTGGCGAGCATCACCAACCGCTGCGCCTTCACTATCGGCAACGCCAGCCCGTTTGGCATCTGTCGTTCTTGTCGAAGCGGCGGCCTGGGCGCAGCTAAGGGAAGGTAATCGCCCGGCCCTCCACCACGGGCATTAACCATTTTTGATTAGTCCGCTTGGGCAATTGTATGGTACTAGGTGGGGTGGTAATGTAAGCTCCGGGAGTACCAACCATGCGTATCACTATGCTCATTCTTGCGGCCGCTGCGCTGACAGCGGTGGCCGTCGCTCAAAATCCTATTACGGCAGATTCTCCGTTCCAAGTTCGGTACGCATCGAACTTGACGGTTGGTGATTCCGTGATCAACATTACAAACACGGGTGCCAACGGCGCAAGCCTGTTTGGGCCTGGCTTCGGTGGTGCCGTTGGGAACATCTGCGTCAACGTGTACGCGTTTTCGCCGGATGAACAATTGCAAGCATGCTGCTCTTGTTTAGTAACGCCGGACGGATTAGTATCCCTTTCGGTAGTGAACGATCTGATCAGCAACACGCTCACTGGTATCCGCCCAAGTTCCGTGGTGATAAAGCTAATCTCCACGCTGGCGGGTACGGGTGGGTCCGGAACGAGCTGCACTAACAGCGCCGCCACTATCACGACCGCGACAATCGTGAGGGGAATGGCTGCTTGGGGAACGACGATCCACGCCGGAGCAACCGGAGGCTTCGAGACCACTGAGACAGCCTTCACGCCCTCGACTCTGAGCGCTGGCGAACTGTCCAGCGTCGGCAATCGCTGCCTCAACATCATCGGGAATGGCAGCGGCTTCGGCATTTGCCGTAGCTGCCGGGCTGGAGGGCTGGGCGCCGGAAGGTCGGCGAACTAACCCCGCTGCTAGGGGGCGCATCGTTCCATAGAGCGTGATTAATAACTCCCAATCGAGCGCCCCTTTCATTCTTTCACTGTAGCTGTCACCGAGGTTGCATTGGAGGGCGCAGCAAAACCGGCCGGTGCATTGATAGATATGACAGTCTGCCCGGGGCTCAAGGGAACAAAGTCACTACTTGCAGAGGGAGCGGGACCGGTAATTCTGACCGAAGAGGCCACCTTAGCGACTGCTGGGTTGCTGTTTTTCAAATCGAGGGTTGCGCTCACGCCCGGGCGCAGCCTTTGTGCGGTTATGTCGGCGCCTCTTAGCGTCTTGGGATCGAGATAGACGGACCAGAGTGCAATCTGCACAGGCCTGCTGGAATCCGACAAAGAGACCGTGAAGGGACGAGGGTCACGCACCAGAACCGTTCTTAGGTATTCAGCCTCATCGGGCGGACCGTACGGTCCATACACCACCATAAAACCAGAGGGTGCCAGGAAAATTGGGGCAACGCGGACGCGATACCCAGGCGCGCTTGCAGTATGTTCCACCGTTCCTGAATCGGCCAGTGCTTGGAGATGGTAGGGAGCCCGCATCTCGCCCGCGGGTATGTTAACCGTGATTGTCCCCGAACCGATCTCGTCGACGCGCTTCGAGAGAATCAGGGCCTTTGGATTACTGCTGGTTAGCGTTATATCAACGCCACCGGGGGGCGCGGGCTCACCCAGCAAAATCGAAGCCGACACTTCAAGATCCTTCCCAAGAAATATCTCCCCGTTCAAGCCGATTCCAGGCAGCTCGACATTCACGGTCACCGTGCTGAGTTCCGATGGAGTGGTGAAACCCGCTGGCGGAGTTGGGCTCAGGATTGTTTTGCCCAATCCGGCCGCATTGAACAGGGTGCTGGCTGACGTTTCTCCGGCGTTGATGGCTAGCTCTGACTCTTTTACTGAGCCGACGCTCGGGTCCGAACTCGCGATCTTCACCAGGATCGGTGAACCACCGGAAATGGGTTGTTGTGTGATGAACTTACCCGATTGATCGAGGATTCCGGAGAACAGCGTAATCTTGGCCGGCATATGCGGGGTAGTTTTAAAGGACGGTTGCTTGAACGGGCCTGCGATCAAAATCGCCGATGGCGCGAGTGCGACCGATCCACTAATACTGCCGAAGCCCGGGGCGGTTGCAGTATAAGTAACAGTTCCTTTATCCCCAAGCGCCTGGACGTAAAAGTCCGGGGTCTCCCTGTAATGCCCATTCATCTTCAGGATGATTGACTTCGAACCAGCTTCCACTGGATTTCGAGCCAGGAGCAGCCGGCTAGGGTCGTCGCTCGTTATCGTCACTTGCAAGCCCCCTTCGGGAGCTGACTCAGCCAATCTCATGCTGGTAAACACTTCCAGATTCCGGCCGACCGTCACGGGCTCCGGTGCGAGGAAGCCTGGGGCGGCAAGCACGCTGGCGCCCGTGAGGGCGGAAATTATCAGCAGATTCCGGAATCGATATTGCATTAGTCACCTCGCGTATAGAATTGGTGCCGCCAAACTGATTCACAGCGGTAAAGCGCCGCCAATCGCCGGTACAGACAATCACGTGATGTTAAGCGTAACGAATGTATTTACCGTCGGCGTGGTATAGCCTCCCGGCTGCGACACCGAGATCGTCGGCGTCCCCGCACCCACGATTGTGACTGGTACAAACACGTGATCGAGGCCTGGCTGCAATGATACAGTTGCGGGTACGGTCGCAGCACCAGAGCTGCTCTGGACCGAGATGCGTAGCTGTTGATTGCCAGCCAAAGGTTGCGTTACGAAACCGAGGGGGTTACCGCTGGAGTCGAGAATAGCAGCGAAAATCACAAGTTGTTTGCTGGTCTGCTGCGTATGATCGATTGTCGTCGGATTTAAGTCGACGAGCACGAAACCAGAGTTGGTGAATTGAGCTGTTCCTGTTACCGGACTGACGCCTGGGAAGGTGGCTGTGTATGTCCCTGAACCGGAATTAGCGCCCGCGTAGATGAAGAAGGTCCCGACTCTGGAGTTCTGGGCAATCTGAACAGTAATCTGTGACGCTCCCGGATCGGTGGCGTTGACGGCCAGCAGTAGTGAAGGCGAATTGCTTTGGATGGTCACAGTTGCCCCACCGCTTCCCGCAGGCGCCGGAATGGTGACGGTCGCCATCTGTTCAAAACTGAACCCGATCAGGAATCCGCTGTCAACGATCAGGCTTGAACCTGTAACGGTTGCCGAGACGAAAGCCGACCCAAATCCGGTGGCGCTAGCTGTGATTCCTGCAGTACCGGGGCCTTGAGGTTGGAATAACGTGCTGCCGCTGCCCGATCCACCTGGGATTGTAATAGTTGGAGGACCGATAGTGCCGACGGACGGCGTATTGCTGCTGACAGTCACCGACACCGAGCCGCCGCCAATGACCAGCTGAGCAGCGCTGAAGACACCACCGGGAGCGGATCCGACGAAGACGGTGATGGTAGCGGCTCCAGCAGCCAGTGGCTCGCTAAACGAAGCTGCCCCGAAGCCGCCTGGGGATTGAATCAAAAGCCCGGGTGCGACGATGCTGATGGTTCCGTTTGCTGGGCTGAAGCCGGCTGCGGAGAGTTGATACGAGGGGCTCGTGCCTGCGCCGCCCACTGCCTGAGCGTAGACGTCGGGTGTATGGTTTTGACCCGTGACGATTGTGACCACCAGATCCTGCGTCCCAGTCGCTGTCGGAGACGACGCGAAAAGCAATTTACTTGGATCGTTGCTATGAAATGTGAACGCCGTAGGAGCACCGACCGGACCGCTAAGTGAGGCGCTCACGTTAGTCTCCAGACCCGCACCGATAGTTGCGCTGAACGCAATTATATCGGACACCTGAACCGTGAAAGTAATCTGCGCGCCCGCGGTTGGATTTGTGAATCCAGGGGGAGCAGTTATAAGAACATCGACAATACCGGTGTTCGTTTTGCTTGCGACGAAATTAAAGCCTGCACTGCTCGTGCCGCTGCTGAATCCGACCGATCCAGGAGAAGTTGTCCCGATGCTGGCGGCATCTGTCGTCACGGTGACGTTAACGGAGAAGCCTCCGGCGATTTGCTGAATTCCGCCGGCACTACCGTCTGGATTTAGATAAACGGGCGCCACGGTTAGGGGTGTAGCTATGCCCTCAAACGTCGAGATTGGGTTACTCGTTCCATCCGGACCTTGCAGAATGAATCCGGCGGGAGCCAGAGTGATGGTAGCATGTGCGTCGGCGTAGCCTGGCGCCGAGAGAGTGATAGTAACGGTGCCGGATGAGGCCAACGCCTGGACGATCGTCGAGACTGTAGTTGTTCCAGCAGCGAGAATCGGCTGGATCTGGGGCTTTCCAGCCGAAATGCCGCCGCCGACGAGCGCCAAGCTAGGACTCGTGGAGGTGATGGTGAGGGTTACGCCGCTTGGAGATGGCGCTGGAGGATTTAGCGTGATGATAAGCGATGTTTGCAGATTCTGGCCGACAGTGGCGTTGTTAACACTAATTTGCCCGCCTCCCGTAACCGTTGTGTTGGTCAGCGTGAAGCTGGCAGTGCCTGTAACACCAATGACCGCGGCAGTTACTGCGTAGGTCCCTGCGGCGCCGTTCGCTGTGAATTGGACCGAAGTTGCCAGTCCGCTGCTATCGGTGATAACCACCGTCGTCTGGTTTCCTGCAAATGTTCCGCCAGGGCCTGACGCCGGCGCTGTAAACGTAACCGAAGCTCCCCGAATTACATTCCCGCCTTGATCGGTAACTTTCGCCACCAGTGGATTTGCAAACGCCGTGTTAGTTCCCGCGCTCTGCCCGGAGCCGCTTACCGCGGAAATTGCCGCCGCGGGGCCCGGCTGATTCGTGAGTGTGAAACTTGTAGTTATGCTCGTGCCGTTGACGGTGGCGGTCACGGTATAGGTGTTCGCAACAGCGTTGGCGGTAAGCACTGCTGACTGGGCGATACCAGACGCGTTCGTTACCGCGGTGTTGACATTGCTCGCGAATGTTGCACCGGCGCCGCTTACAGGCACCACAGTAAATGTCACCGTCACCCCGCTGACCGGGTTGCTTGCCGAGTCCGAAACAAGGACTTTCAGCGGACTCGCGAAAGCAGTAAGAATAGGCGTACCTTGCAAGTTGCCACCGTTCACTGCGATGGCAGCCGGAGCGCCGGCTGTGTTAGTCAATGTGAAGGTGGCCGACAGCGCTCCTACAGTCGCCGTCACGCTGTAGCTGCCCTTGGTTCCATTCGCCGTGAACACCGCCGACGTCGCCGTACCGCTGGCATCCGTCACCGCCGTGATCACGCCTCCAGCGAACGTGCCGCTGGCTCCGCTTCCAGGCGCAGTAAACGTCACCGTCACTCCGCTCAGCACGTTGCTGCCTGCATCCTTCACCACCACCGACAGTTGAGACGCGAAGGCCTGATTGATCTGCGCGCTCTGTCCCGACCCGCCCGAAACCGTGATCGAAGCCGGAGCGCCGGACGTATTCGTCAACGTAAAGGTGGCCGTGGCCGCCAGCCCACTTACACTTGCCGTCACGCTGTAGCTGCCCTTGGTTCCATTCGCCGTGAACACCGCCGACGTCGCCGTACCACTGGCATCCGTCACCGCCGTGATCACGCCTCCAGCGAACGTGCCGCTGGCTCCGCTTCCAGGCGCAGTAAACGTCACCGTCACTCCGCTCAGCACGTTGCTGCCTGCATCCTTCACCACCACCGACAGTTGAGACGCGAAGGCCTGATTGATCTGCGCGCTCTGTCCCGACCCGCCCGAAACCGTGATCGAAGCCGGAGCGCCGGACGTATTCGTCAACGTAAAGGTGGCCGTGGCCGCCAGCCCACTTACACTTGCCGTCACGCTGTAGCTGCCCTTGGTTCCATTCGCCGTGAACACCGCCGACGTCGCCGTACCACTGGCATCCGTCACCGCCGTGATCACGCCTCCAGCGAACGTGCCGCTGGCTCCGCTTCCAGGCGCAGTAAACGTCACCGTCACTCCGCTCAGCAGGTTGCCGCCTCCATCTTTCACCACCACCTTCATCGGATTCGCGAAGGCCTGATTGATCTGCGCGCTCTGTCCCGATCCGCTCACAACCGCGATCGAAGCCGGGGCGGAAGCGTTGACAGTCAGAGTAAATGTGGAAGAAGCTCGACCCGACGAATCAGTGACCGTGATGGTAACCGAATTCGGTCCCACGGCCTGGGCGACTGGAATTCCCGAAATAACGCCGGTAGTGGAGTTGATCGAAAGGTTTGCCGGCAAACCGGTTGCGGACCAGGTTTCGGGCGGGTTGCCGCCGCTCGCGACCACAGGGAAATTGTATTGAGTCCCGACCGTGGCGTTGGTTAGTGCGGTAGTCGTGATGGTGAGCGGGCCGTTGACCGTCACGGTCATCGTGACGTCGGCAATATTGGTGCCGCTAGCATGCAGCGTAGTCGTGCCTGGACCCACCGAGGTCACCGCGACGCGAAGCGTTGGCACATTACTGCCGTCCCAGAAGAAACTAACGTTCGCAGGTACGGTGGCAACGTTGGTGTTACTGGAGCTGGTGTTGATCACCAGTCCGTCGAGAATTGAAAAATTCGATCCTCCAGGCACTGTTGCAAACAGCCGCAGGTCAACCATAATCGTCTGTCCGTTTGCTCCGATGGTGGCGGTCGGGTTGACCCAGGCGATGGTAGCTCCGATCTGTAATACGAGTGGTGAGGGGGCTGAGAAACCTGGTGCGGACGCGCCTATGCTGGAGGCGCCAACATTTACGGCCGTGATTTGGGCCGTTCCGCTGGTAGCACCTTGCGCGATATTGACAGTTTGGGGCGATAGCGTGATTTTGGCGTCGTTTGTCAACGTGACCGCGACGCCCCCTGATGGAGCGGGTTGCGAGAGAGCCACTGTTAAGGTGGCCGTCTGTCCGAGCTGTAGCGACGTGCTGGGGGTGGACAACGTGATGTTCCCCGGCGACGCAACGGTAACGTTGGACGTGGTATCGGCAAATCCAGGCGCGCTGGCCGTCACGACTGTCGTGCCTGGTGAAACGCCCGTCACCTTGAAACTGACCACTTGGGTACCTTGCGAGACAGGCAGCGATGGCGGAACTGTGGCGATGCCCGTCATGCTCGACTTCAGGGTGAAAGTGATTGCGCTCGGAGCCGGCCCGGAAAGGGTCAATGTCAGGGTCCCATCTCCAGTGGTCCCAAGTACAGTCAAATTGGCCGGCGACAACACTGCGGTCAGGGCTACGGTGACTTGCGAGGTCGCCGTGGTGAGGCCGGGCGCGGTCGCTGTGATCGTAGTCGGGCCATTCGCAACGCCAGTAATAGTCGGCTGGCGGGTAGGAGTAGTCTGGCCCGCATTGAAGCTAATAGAGTTCGACGATAGCGTCGCCTTCGAGGTGTCGCTATCCATCAAGGTCACGGTGACGGGTCCTTGAGGCGGCGCCGCCAGCGTAACAGGGAATGGAACGGTGTCTCCTGGCGCAAGCGTCAGTGTGGCGGGTATGACTATACTCACTGGCGGCTGAGCGACAACTACCATAGCGCTCCCGGGTTGGAAAACTCCACCCGAGGCAGTAACGGTCGTATTTCCAGGTGCCAGCGGCGTTACTTGGACATTGACGCCGGTCGAATTGGCAGGCACGGTGGCACTTGCCTGCATGCTAATCACCGTGGAATCGAACCCCGTAAAATTCACGACTTGCCCCGAATTTCCGGCAGGGTAACTCAAAGTGACGGTCAAGCCCGCTGGCGCGGTGGTCAAATTTAGAGGGTTCGGAGTAAGTGTGATTGTCGCCACGTTCGCAGTGATCGTGACGGTTGCGGGAACGCTGTCCACGAACCCGTCGTTCACGATCAACTGAGCCACGTAGGTTCCGGCTAGGTCGGCGGTGAACGTCGGCGCTTTTGTATTTGCTCCCGAGAGGATTGCAGTGCTCGAAGCTGGAATGGTAGTAAGACTCCACTTGAACGTCAATGGGTCGTTATCAGCGTCGGAGGAGCCGCTGCCATCCAAAGTGACCCCAGCTCCAACCGTTACTTCCTGGTTCGGACCTGCCTTGGCGACCGGTGGCGTATTAGTGGTCGTTATCGTCACAGTCGCTGGCGAGCTACTGAGAGATCCATTGTTTACGATGAGCTGAGCGACATAGACTCCAGGAAGGTCGGCGACGAATGTCGGACTCGCTATGGTGGCGGGCATAGGCGACAATTGCGCCTTGCTGCCCTGAGGCAGTGTGATCAACGACCAACTGAGCGTCAGCGGTAACGATTGTGGGTCAGTTCCCGATCCCTTGAGCGTCACCGTCGTCCCATGGACTACGGTTTGGTTCGGCCCAGCCTGCGCCATCGGTGCCTGTACGGCGTTTGTACTGATAGTTACCGTGGCTGGCGCGCTGTCGACTTGGCCGTCATTGACAATCAGTTGAACCACATAGGTCCCCGGAAGGTCAGCTGTGAACGTTGGGTTTACAATATTTGCGTTATTCAGAACGGCCTTGCTGTTGAGCGGCAGGGTAATCAAAGACCATTTGTATGTCAAAGGATCGCCGTTCACATCGGTGGATCCGGAGCCGTTCAATTGTACGAATGCTCCGATCGCGACGACCTGGTTCGGGCCGGCGTTCGCCACGGGGGGACTATTTGCCGTCGTAATGGTGACCAGAGACGCCGGGCTGCTCACCTTACCATCGTTGACGACCAATTGAACCACGTATGTGCCGGGCAAATCGGCCACAAACGAAGCCATGACGGACTGGGCGCCGAATATGACGGCGGCACTATTCGCCGGCGTGCTCTTGAAACTCCACAAATACGTGAGAGGATCGCCATCGACGTCAGAAGAGTTACTGCCATTCAAATGCACAGTTGAGCCAACTTGAACAGTTTGATTACTTCCGGCGTTTGCCACCGGGGGCGAGTTGATGGTACTCACGGTGACGGTCGCGCTGTCGGTTCCCACACCGTTAGAGAGCACCAACTTTATGACATAACTGCCTTGTGCATCTATGACAAAGGAGGGTGCAATAGTATTAGCTCCCGTCAGTGAGGCAAGCGAGCCTGGTGGGACCGATACGAAAGACCAGCTATAAGTTAATGTTCCGACGCCGCTAGGATTACTAGATCCCGAACCGTTTAATACGATGGTGGCGCCTACCACCCCAGTTTGATTCGCACCCGCGTTGGCCACGGGGTTCGCGAACGACCACACGAGGTTTGAGAAATCAAAGGCAACCGAGCGATCGACCCGAATAGTGAATGAATCCATGCTTTGAACCTGGGCGTTAGTCGCCGCAGGGCCAAAATGTATGACATTCTTACCCGGCACGATTTGCACGCTCGGAACGAGGCTTGATAGGACAGCGGTGACCCCATTAACCGACGGGCCCGTATTGAGAAGAGTGGCTGTGTAGGTTACGTCGTATTGCGTACGCGTGATGCGCGTTTCACCTTGATATTGGTACCCTATGATTGAAAAGTTCGCCGCCCCAAATACAGTTCCGGGCAGGAACATCAATAAAGCGAACACGATTCGACACACGTATTGCATAATGACCTCGCAGCTTATTAGCCCCGATAAAGACCTTCTCGGTTTAGATATCCAGTTACGGTTGTCCGTGCTGCCGGCTATCCGGCGGCGACGACGCAGACGCTCCGTTTAATTCTTCCTCGATGATCTGACGAAAGTTTTCGTACGACAGCATCCCACTATAGAACCGTCCATTTAGTAGAAAGCTCGGCGTCCCCGTCACGCCTAATGTTTGAGCTTCCGTCGCGTAGCCCTGCACACGCGCGGCTTGCTCTCCAGAGTCCAGGCATTTGTCGAAAGACTCGGTATTGAGCTGTAAGAAACGAGCAGTCTCCTTCAGTGCAGGAACTTCGAGCTGCTTGGTCTGTTCCAGCCGGTCGTGATACTCCCAGTACTTTCCTTGGGCCTCGGCGCAACGAGTTGCTTCAGCGGCTTTCGGGGCGTTGGGGTGCATGGGCAGCGGCATGTCCTTATAGGCAAAAGCCAGCTTCCCTTTGAAGTCCGCCTCGAGTTTGTCGAGCGTGGGTTGAACCTGCTGGCAGTAAGGGCACTCGTAATCCGCGTATTCCACCAACACCACTCGAGCGTTTTCCGGCCCTCGGACAGGAGTGGTTTTCAGTGCTGCCTCTACGCGAGGTGGCGCCACACGAAACGAGATTTTGGCTTGACCGCGAAGGCTCTGCAGGTAGTCAGCTCTGAGCTTGGTCAGCCTGCGCTGGCGCAATGCTTCGATGATCTTTCCGCGGACGGCTTCGTAGGATTCTTTCGTATCAACACCCTCGAAATATACATGCAAGGCCTCCTCCGAGGGATCTTTCGCGATTGCCTGATTCACATGCTTGTCCAGCAACTCAGCGACAGTCAGGTGCTCTTTTTTGGCCTGATCTTCCAACAAATATTGGTCGACGTAATCGGCCACCACCTTCTGTTCGGCCTCGTAGAAAGCCGTGCGCGCTTGGAAAAGCGCCGTGGGGTTCTTCTGTTCAAAGTCAGAAAGAGTTATTTTGGTCCCGTTGATCTCAACGATGACCACCGAATTGTTCGGTCGATCGGGGCTCGCGGCAAAAGCACTTACCGCAGCTAAAATTGCTGGTACAAACGCCAGGGTTCGCATCCGTAATTCTCCGTTTCGGAAAGATTGCATATCTTATGACGACTAAATTCACGATCAAAATCGGGCAACCGGGTGGTAGCCCGGTTACCCAAGAAATTCTACATAGACAACCTAGTTCGCCGTCCTCCCCGCGCCCAATCCACCAGCCCGGCAGCTACGGCAAATGCCAAAGGTACTGCCATTGCCGATGATGTTCTGGCAACGATTGGTAACGCTGGCCAACTCACCGACGCTCAGGGACGACGGTGTGAAGGCTGTCTCAGTGGTTGCGAACCCAGCTGCCGAGGCGTGAATCGTGGTTCCCCAGGCCGCCAGTCCGATCGCAAGTGCCGGGAAGCTAGCAGTGGCCGCACTGTTGGTGCAGCTCGTGCCAGACCCACCCGTACCTGCGATAGTGGAGATCAGCTTTACCACCACCGAACTCGGACGGACACCGGTTAGTGTGTTGCTAATCAGATCGTTCACTACCGAAAGGGATACTAATCCATCCGGCGTTACTAGACAAGAGCAGCACGATACCAATTGTTCATCCGGCGAAAACGCGTACACGTTGACGCAGATGTTACCAACGGCACCGCCGAATCCCGGTCCAAACAGGCTTGCGCCGTTGGCGCCCGTATTCGTGATATTGATCACGGAATCACCGGCCGTCAAATTCGATGCGTACCGAACTTGAAACGGTGAATCTGCCGTGATCGGGTTTTGTGCGACGGCGACCACCGCAAGGGCAGTGGTCGCAAAAATCAGCTTAGTGAGATGCATAGTGTGGTTACTCCCGGGAGGTACTTTAGCATTGCAACGTCGTAGGTACAATCGTCTAATCGACATAGCCCAAAGGCTTATGTCTTTCGGATTGGAACTAAACCGGTGTCACCTGATCGCGAAAGCCCAAATCCAGGGGTCCGGAGGGCAGGAATTGGCGCGAAAGTCCACGGAAAGGCAGGAAAAGTTATAGAAACATCTAGCTCCCCGAGGCGTCTCGCGTATAGTACTTATTCGCTTGCTTTCTAGTGCGTCTCGCGTAATAGTGGTCGAGGAGGAACCAGATGCGGAGGACTTTAGTTTCGGTATTTTTGGCCTTGGGCTTGTCGTACTGTGCGGTGGGAGCAACCGTTGATGTTCAGGTGGATAACCTCGGGTCAGGTTCGTACCGCTATTCATATCAATTGAGTGGGTTCGCTTTTCAAGTGAACCAAGAGTTGGACTTTGATTTCGACCCGACCCTTTATAGCATGCTAACGAATGACGTTGTCGGCACTGGCTTTGATGGCATCGTGTTTCAGCCGAACAATCCCCCGGGTGCGCCTGGCGAGTTTGGGATTTCGGCGAATACGAACAATCCATCCCTCGCGGGCCCTTTCAGCATAGATTTTAAGTTTCTGGGTTCAGGGTTTCCGAGTGGCCAACAGCCGTTCTCGTTGAATCAGTTCAGCGCCGATGGCAGCTTCGAAGGTACCATCGAAACAGGTACGACCACGCCGGTCACCGGAACGACCACTGTGCCCGAACCTGCGAGCGCGAGCCTCGTTGTTCTAGGAGTACTGGTGGTCCTGCTAGGCTCAATCCTGATCAGGGTGAGAAATCCGATTTTCTTTGTTTCTTAGCGTACCGTTACTGTCTCGCTTTCTTACCGGAAGCAATCTAGCTTATACTGAAAGCGGCGGCCCTACAGTTATTGTCCCTGGCTGTAGATGCATCTAGGTACTCCCGTGATTGTAGGTCCGCTACACCGAATCACTAACGTACAAGCCTGAGGGGCAAGACACTTCACTCAATTGATTACGGCCTATAATTTCATCAAGATTGCCCAGCTGCTCTTTCGAAACGCTGTTTGAGCATATCTTTTTCGAGGCTTAGATCAGCCACGAGTTTCCTGAGCCGACCGTTCTCTTCTTCCAGCTCCTTCGCGCGCTGGACCGCCTTCGCATCTACGGAACGGTACTTCGCTCGCCAAGCGTAGACAGTATGCTTAGATACCCCCTGCTCACGTGCGACTTCGGCCGCGAGCCGGCCCGCCTCGAGTTCTCTAACGACGGCCAGGATCTGTGTTTCAGTGTGTTTTCTCTTTGACATCCTGTCCTTGCTTTCGCTGACGCCATCAATGGTTTCCATCCAGAATCGGAGGACATGTTCGCGGGACATTCAAGTACCGACAAGAACGGGATCGTCCATCATGTTCACTGTAACTGCCGATTCTTTCAATTTCGCGATCGAGGCTCCCTTTCTTGAGTGAGCCGCCGTCATAAACAACGCTGGGACCCTTTTCCTGGCCACCCGTGTTCTAGGCGTCCGACCAGAGCCCTCGCCAGTCGGACGAAAATGTCGCTCAGGTTCTCAGTCTCTCCGCTGAGACCAGTTTAAGTTAACTTCGTACCCGGGGGTCCTATACTCAGAGGGAACAATACTATACCGAGGTGATGCGATTCAATCCTCAAAGTGGAATAGCCAAAAGGATTAGGCTCTTTCCACATAGTGGGCTAAAGGTACTAATTGGAGTGTTTGGCTCTTGACACTCTAGTCCTGGTATGAGAATCTCTCCATGAACCGCTATTCGGAGGGGTTCGTATGACGAGTATTCAGAAACTGGGCGGATTTCGGGTAATATTGGTCCTTACACTGGCGTGCGTTGGATGTATCGCTTGCGCTCGCACTGCAAACGCGGCATTCCTGGGACCTTACGCCTTGGGCAATTTCACGATAAGCCAGACGGATCCAACTGACGGATCGACGGTGATGTCGCCCGACGCTGGCCTCTCCGTTGTTATCACCGGCGGAAATAATGGTAGCGGGAATCCTAGCGAAATCGACTGGTTCATCATTGCGCCTGCGAGCGGAATAGCAACTTTCAACTGGGCTTATTCTTCCCAAGATACTCCGGGGTTCGACGGCGGCGGTTTCCTTGTAAATGGCAGTAATACCATTCTTTCGGTGACGGATGGGGAATCCGGGAGCGAAAACGTTGGCATTTTCGCTGGACAAACGTTCGGCTTTTTTGCGGCCACGGCCGACAACACGGGCGAGCCCGGTGTTCTCACAATCAGCAACTTCAGCGGTCCCCTTCCGGTCCCTGAACCGGGCACCGCTATCCAGGTCATCGGAGCCGCCTGTATCGCATCCTGCAAGTATTTGATGAGGACGAAGCCATGAAACGTTGGCCCCTGATAATCGTGGCGCTGAGTCTGGCAGCTCAGCTGCTGTTCTCTCAGCCGCGGAACTTCTCTCCGACGGACATCTCCGGGCAAATCCAGCTAACGGCCAAAACCAATCTTCAGGCTTTGGCCGCGCCAACGACACCGCTCTCGGTTAGGGCCGGCGAGTTATCGCTGTCCCGGGAGAAAGGTGCCGCGCGGCTATCGCAGTCCCAGGAGAAAGGGAGGGGTATTCCTTTGTTGCGGCCGCCACAATTGAGCCGCCCTCTAAGTTTCTCGGCTTTGAGCAGCTCAGTGACGCCTTCAACTCAAGCGTTGACTGTGGGACCGACCGGCAGCTTTGGTTTTAATGGCATGACGCATCTCGATCAACGGTTGGCTAACAACGGTAACCAATTTAGTGTCGAACCGCCTAACACGAGTATCGCGGTGGCCAATGGCTACGTGTTGGAGGGCGTGAACAATGCGGTCCAGGTATATAGCACCAACGGTACACCCCTCCTGCCTTCAGTCTTGTCTTCAAATCAAGTCTTTGGGCTCGGGCCGGCGATTAATCGGAACACGAATGTGTACGGTGTGTTTCCTACCGACATGCATGTTTTTTATGATCAGTCAATCAATCGGTGGTTTATCGTACAGCGCGCCCAGGATGAAGACGTTTTGGGTAATCCCTTGCCCTCATCACATTTATATATAGCGGTCAGTCAAACAGGCGACCCGACTCAGAACTATAACGTCTATACGATGGATAGTACGAACGCGTCGAATTTTGACTGCCCTTGTATCTTCGACTACCCGCAGCTAGGCGCCGACCAAAACGCATTCTACATATCGGGGGATGAGTTCACGCCCTTCTTCACCTTTGTGGATGCGGCGATACTTGTAATCTCGAAAGCATCGTTGGCGGCGGGAGCGCAATTGCCGCCTGCGGCTCGGTTTCTTATTCCGTTAAGTAGCGGCTTCGAATTTGCGATTCAACCGGCCGTTACGCCGCCGGGGGGTAGTTATTTCGTCGCAAACATTAGCCAGGGAGGCGCGGGACTCGAATACTTCGTTAGCAGCCAAGGACAATTCGGTTTTGACAGCAATCTGGCAGTATGGGCGATGACCAACACGAGCTTCATCGATAACCCTTCGATGATCAGCAAGATTGGTCTCACCGAATCCCTATTTCCAACCCTGTCATATACGGTTCCGGATGTTGCGAACCAAAAACCTGGCCCTCCTGGTTCCAGGCCGCTGGGAGAAGGCATGACTCCCCCGGGGCCCTTGGAGCTCATCGATGGTGGTGATACACGGGTACAGTCGACATCATATGTGGCCGGGCGCCTGTGGGTAACTCTGGCCACTGAGTTGTTCGATAACTCCGGCAATCGGGTGATTGGAGTTGCGTACTTCGTGCTATCACCGACCTTTCGGTCGGGAGTGTTGAACTCCAGCATCCTCCGCGAGGGGTATCTGCTGGTTCCGGGGAACCATATGTTGCGTCCCGCATGGGCCGTGAACGCGCAAGGCAGTGGCGCCCTGGTGTGCACACTAGTAGGCCCGAGCTATTTTCCAAGCACAGCGTTTCTACCTATTAGTCTGACTTCGACATCATCGGTTCTCCAATTGTCTGGCGCCGGAACTTCGCCAGAGGATGGTTTTACCGGATATACGGGCAGTGGCCAGGTGGGCGTCGCGCGGTGGGGAGACACATCATCTGCTGCTGTTGATAGCTCTGGCGTGATTTGGCTGGGGGCTGAGTATATTTCCAGCGAACCCCGGACACCGCAGGCCAATTGGGCTACGTTCATAACAAAGTTCACAGGTCAATGACCGGGTGAGCCTATGTTTTCTGTGATGAAACGCAATGTCCTGCGTTGCGAGTGAGTGTGGTTAATACGGCTACAGCACGAGCAAAGGATGTGACGAAACTAGTGGACGGCGGTTTGGTCCTTTTGGACGCATCGCTCAAGCCAGTTGCGTTTGACCGCGGTGCAATGACCATCCTAAACGGGTCGCAGGCGCACCATGAGAATCTGCATCGTGAGATTTCCATTCCCAAAGAGATTTTGGACGTAATCAAGAACCACAATCCCTTGGATCTGGCCTCTGTAAGACTGCATTTCTGGACACCCAGCGGGAAGTATAGTCTGCGAGCGTATCGCATCGAGCCCCAGGCGGAAACGTTGACCGAACCGCTGGTGGCCCTACATTTTGTTAGAGCCTCTTCTGCTGAAACGGCGGTTCGCGATGTTGGCGCCCAATACCATCTGACGGAACGGGAGCAGCAGGCGTTGATAGGTATTGTCAGTGGCCTTTCCAGCAAACAACTGGCGGCTCAGATGAAAATCAGCCCGAACACTGTCAAAGCTTACATCCGCTTGATCATGGTCAAGATGGGCGTTGAAAGTCGGGCCGAGATTGCTGCCAAACTTCTTCTATAACCGTGGCGGCTACAGCCCAACCTTGATTAAGAGCACGTGAGTCAAGGCCGCTTGAAATAGTGCCAACTACGACTTTTCAAACCTCGAGCTTCCGGAGCCGCACAGCATCGAACGAACAGGCACTCGGAGGAAGATACCCGTCCCTCGAAACGGCTCCGGCAGTTTAGAAGTGTACTACACTATCCACCAAACTAATACTTTGGTAACAATAACCGGCGGCACAAATTTCCGATACATTTTTTTTTAGCCAGCGTGAGCGGTCTGCGGTTACTGTCCCGGTTTTCTGGGTAGGATGGGAGCATGCTTGTTCCCTTGACACCCATCCGGTGTCTCCATCGCGCGGTTGACCTGTTTGGAAAGAAGATCGGCATCGTTTCCGGTGAGCGGCAGTTCACCTACGCCGAGTTTGGCGATCGCGCCGAGCGTCTGGCCTCGGCCCTGAAGAAAGAAGGCATCCAACACGGCGACCGTGTGGCGTATCTCAGCTTCAACAATCATCAATTGCTGGAAGGATATTACGGCGTTGTGCAGGCGCGAGCGATCGTCATGCCCTTGAACGTCCGGCTTTCGCCCCTCGAGCTGACCAATATTCTGAACCACTCCGGCGCGCGGATGCTGTTGTTTGAAAACGATTTTGTTCCATTGGTAGAAATGCTGAAGCCGGCCTGCCGTGAAATCGAGCGCTTCGTCACCTTGAACGACAAAGTTCCGATTGCGGATGTAACCTACGAAGAACTGCTGGACAAAGGTCATCCCGAGCGCGCGGATATCTTCAGCTTCGATGAAAACGCGGTCGCCGAGCTGTTTTACACCAGCGGCAGCACGGGCACGCCGAAGGGCGTGATGCTGGGACACCGGACCCTATACCTACATGCGATCGCGGTAGCCAGTCTGTTTCGCGAACCTGAGACCATCGTCGATCTGCACACCATTCCGTTGTTTCATGCCAACGGATGGGGGCGTCCCCAAGCTTCCACGCTGCTCGGCCTCAAGCAGATCATGGTGCGGCGTTTCGAGCCGACCGGCGTTTTCAAGCTGATCCAGGAACATCACGCCACCGACATGAGCCTGGTCCCGACCATGGCGAACGCCTTGTTGAACGCGCCCGACCTTGGGAATTACGATTTATCAAGCATGCGCAACATCACCCTGGGCGGCGCGGCATCGTCACCCGAGCTCGTGGATCGAATGGAAAAGGCCTTCCATTGCGACGTGTATGGCGGCTACGGTCTGACCGAGACCGCGCCCCTGCTCACTTCGGCCCGCCCCAAGCCCGGCCTGGTATATGAATCGGACGCCGACCGTCACCGCCGCCGGTCCATGGCGGGCTGGCCGGTGCCCGGCGTTATGGTGCGCGTAGTGGACGAGAAGATGCGCGACGTCGCGCGCGATATGCAAGCCATCGGCGAGGTTATTGCCGCGGGCGATCACATCATGGAAGGCTATTTCCGCGAGCCCGACGTCACCGCGTCGGTGATGACCGGCCCATGGTTCCATACCGGCGATATGGCCGTTTGGGATGAGGACGGATTCATCCACATTGTGGATCGCAAGAAGGAAATCATCATCAGCGGCGGCGAGAATATTTCGTCGCTCGAAGTGGAGAAGGCGATCTTTGCGCATCCTGAGGTGTTCGAGTGCGCGGTAGTGGCCGCTCCAGATGAAAAATGGGGCGAGGTCCCGGTGGCCGTGGTGGTGCGCAAACCCGGTTCCGCCCTGACGTCCGATCAATTGCTCGAGTTCTTGAAGATGCGGCTGGGACGATTCAAGCTCCCCCGGATGATAGACTTTAGTGAGGAGCCCCTTCCCAAGACTGGTACCGGGAAAATCCGGAAGCTGATATTGCGGGAGAAGTTCTGGGTGGGCAAGGAAAAAAGAGTCCAGGGCTAGTGGAAGTGTCCAGGGATAATTGAAACCTCACGGGCGGCCAAGTTCGTCCAAAGGAGGGCGCTTTGAGATCACTTGTTTTAGTGTTGGCGTTTGCGGTCGGCGCAGCCGGCCAGTTTCCGGGGCAATATCCGCCCGGACAATATCCACCTGGTCAATACCCTCCGGGCCAGGGCCCCGGCGGAGGTTCCGGCATCCCGATACCACGCCGTGGCTCGCAGAAATCCACGGATCAGAAACAACAAACAGCCGTTCAGCCGCGCAGTTTCAGCGGAGTAATTCGAGAGTTGACCGACAAATCGTTCGACCTCGAAACTACCGACACCCGAATTTTGACGATCCAGTTTACCGAGAAGACCACCAAGCCGGATGGTCTCAAGACCGGCGATGGCGTGGACGTCGAGGCTACCCAGAGCGCGGACGGCCCCTTTCAAGCCGTGAGCATCAAAGCTAACCCGGCTATGGCTCGCAAAATCGTCCCCAGCGGCCAAGGGCAAGTGGACGCGGAACCGGAAGAGGAGCGGACCGGACCTCCGCCGACCATTCTTGTAAGGCCAGACCAGAATCCTGGCGACGACGCGCCTAAGCTGAAGCGCGGGAAACCGGCCGAGTATGCCTCCAATAAGCGGCCCAGCGATGACGATTCGGTAGACGCACCGGACGCGAGACAGCCCGTTACCCGAGAACCAATCCGGCGAGAGCCTCCTCCGCCCCCGATCAATCCGCGGCAGGCATTCATCGCGAAGGCGCGAGATGTTGCCAGTACTTTTGTCGAGGGACTGCCTAACTACGTCTGCCAGGAAATGACCACACGCTATGCCAGCGAGACACGCGTCCCCAGCTGGAATGTCATCGATATAGTTTCAGCCGAGGTAGTGTACGAGAACGGCAAAGAAAGTTATCGGAACCTGACGATTAACGGCAAGCCGACAAAAAAGCCGCCCGAGGAATCGGGCGCCTGGTCGACCGGCGAGTTCGGCACCATTCTGGCGAATCTCTTCTCTCCCGGGGCGGATGCCGCCTTCAAGTACGCCCAGGATGACACCATTTCCCATATCGCGGCTTCGGTCTACGATTTTCAGGTCACCCGGCAGCGCTCTTCGTGGAAGATCTGGGTGCCCGGCCAATACATCCTGCCCGCTTATAAGGGCTCGGTGTGGATTGACAAGCAAAGCGCCCACGCGCTTCGCATTGAAATGCAGGCCAAGGATATTCCCGAGGAGTTCCCACGTATTTCCGTGGAAACAGCCGTGGATTTCGACTATATCACTCTCGGTACGCCTGAGAAATTTCTGCTGCCCGTCCACGCGGAGGTGTTGAGCTGCTCACGCGGATCAAACGAGTGCGATCGCAATGTGATCGAGTTTCGCAACTATCACAAGTTCACCGGCGAATCGATCATCAAGTTCAATCAGTAGCAGTACCGATTCCAGAATCAACACCGAAGAGCATCCGGTACTTCTCTGGAAGTTTCACGGGCTTCATGTCCGGGCCGAGAAAAATGTGCCTGGTCTCGCCCGATGCCAACTCGCGCGCCGTCGCGCAGTCGCAAATCTGGTAGTGGAACTCGACCATTCGAGGATTGGCGCGAGCCACCCAAGTCTTAACCCCCACCTCGTCGTCGTACCGCGCTGGATGAAGGTAGCGGCAATGTGCGTCGACCACTGCCAGCCGGATCCCATCCTGGCACTCCATGTCCTTGTACCGGATTCCCGCGGCACGGCAATACTCGGCGCGGCCAAGTTCCATCCAGATCAGGTAGTTGGCGTAATATACCACGCCCATCTGGTCGGTCTCGGCGTAGCGCACGCGAAAACGGGTTTCATGAGAGGTCACCGCTGTATTGTAGTTGGACCGAAGCGCTGCGTGTCGGCTATCGATAGGCCGGCGCGTACGCGGAACGCTCGCCTATGCGGTTGGCGAAGTATCCAACGACCTGAGTCATTTCGTGCAGGGCGCGCTTGCCATTGGAGACCGAGATGGGGCAGGTCAGCGCGTACAGTGTCTTCAATAGCCTGAAGTTCAGCATCAGCATGATCTGTTCCAGGCGATCGCCGTTGGCGTGAAAGGCCGGGCCGTGAACCAGCAGATAGGTCAGCAGCCGATAGTCGTTTTCAAGCTTAGAATGCAGGGCGTCGAGATCGAAACGTTCACGCACCTGCGCCAGTTCCTGCTGCACTTGAAGGAAGAGCAGGTTGTTCGCTTCCGCGACATCGCGGGAGTAATCGCGGGCCGACTTGGCGCTCAGAATCAGCTGGCAGGTGTAACGAAGCCAGTAGATGAACAAGCCAGCGGAAACACCGCCCATGATTAAGCTAACGATCATTAGGGTCGTTTTGAAAACCTCGTACCGTCTCTGCTGTACTTTTATCTGAGCAGAGAATATCATCGGCGGGAAGCTGGTACAAGAGTTTGCTTTGTTATTAAGGTCATTTTCCAAAAAGGAGCTCAGGTCTTTCCCTGGCTCGTTCGGAGTGATGGTGGCCACTTGGTCGACCGTTATACTGGAGATGTATGGCGAGTCTCGTCAGTTTGAGTGTGCCCAATCTCGATCCAGTGGCGCTGGCCGAAAAGCAGCAGAAGTTGTTCACTATCCTGGCTTCCATGCGGCGAGTGATTGTGGCTTATTCAGGCGGGACAGATTCGGCTTATCTGGCCTGGACCGCCGGCCAGGTCTTGGGAGAGAACGCTGTCGCCATCACAGCGGATTCGGCTTCCATCCCCGAATCGCACAAGCGCGATGCCGAAGCATTCGCGCGGGAATGCGGTTTCCGCCACGAATACATTCAGACGCTGGAGTTCGATAACCCCGAGTACGTTAAGAACGATCCCAATCGCTGCTTCCATTGCAAGGACGAACTATTTACGCGACTGGAAGCGGTCGCCAAGGATCGCGGGGTCGAGCACATCGTTTATGGCGTCAATGTGGACGATCTGGGCGATTATCGGCCAGGGCAGCGCGCCGCGAAATTCCACGGCGTCGAGGCGCCGCTAGTGGACGCTGGACTAACGAAAGCCGAGATCCGCGAGTTGTCGCGCCTGGCAGGCCTCAGCACGTGGGATCGTCCGGCCGCGGCTTGTCTAAGCTCGCGCGTTCCTTACGGAACTCCGGTGACAGAGGCAACCGTGAAAACTGTTGAGCTAGGCGAAGAAGCGCTGCGGGCGCTCGGGTTTCGCCAATTCCGAGTGCGTTTCCATGGCGAGTTGGTGCGCATCGAGGTAGCCAAAGACGAACTCCCCAAAGCTCTCGCTCCCGCGATGGCGCAGGCATTCGTGGAGATCTTCAAGCCACTCGGCTTCCACTACGTCACTATCGATCTGGAAGGTTATAGGCAGGGTTCGCTCAACTCCGTGCTGAAGCAGTAAATCGCGCCTGGAGGCTAAACAAAACCGGCTCGGCGCGCACGGTGGAGAAGGAAACAAGCGCCGAGCCGGTCAGAAGGGAGCAAGGACCTTCCTCCGAAGCAGTCCTGACTCTGCCAAAGAATGCCACACAACCGCGCGACCGCCAAGGTACTTTCGAGCCCTTTTTACACAGAAACGTACTATGACTTCCAGGCCCACCCGTACTATGACGGGGAGTCAGTTTCGCGTGCCGATGGTCTCGGTTCGGCCGGCCAGAGGCCTCACAGCGCGTCCGCCGCAAACACCCACGCCGGTGTTCAAGAGCGCGTTCAGCAAATTGTAAAGAACGGCATAGATCAACTGCTCGTTGACCGGCTGTTTTCCGGGAAGGCGAAAGGACGCCGGAAGCTCTTTGGCGATCTGGAGGCGGATGGAATGGGGCAATGTGTGGCCGGAGCGATCCTTCTGGTTTGCCAAGGAGATAGGAGTTTGTAAGACGGCGCCGGATTTTCCATCCACATAAAACTGGCAGCGTGAAAACCAACCCAGGTTACCTGGGTCCGCGGCGTCAAACAACAATAGCGGAGCCTGGCGGTCGGCCGCCAGCAAATCCAGGCAAAGCTTTCGCTTGGTGTCCTCGATTTTGTATTCAAAACCAGCCTGTTTCGCGATATTGGCAACAAAGTCGGGATCGAGTTCCAGCAACAGGATTTTATGATCGCCCGCCTGGAGAACCTGCATGAACCTTCATTCTACCTGTTCCCTTCATCCGGCGAAGAACGTCTATTTAGGTGTAGGCTACCGATATGGCCGCTGTTTCTGATTCGCCGCTGGCACGCATAGTCGATCTGCGACACCTGCGCTCCGGCGATCTGGATGCGCTGCTGGAAGAAGAGACAGAAACTTGGCGGGAAACACTGGACTGGGATTTCCGAGCTTCGGCCGGCTTAGTGCGGCGGTTCCTGGATATGCAGGCACTCAACGGCTTCTCGCTGCTGGTGAACAGCCACCCGGTAGGCTATTGCTACTTCGTTTCAGAAGAACGGAAAGGCCTCATCGGCGATCTCTACGTCATGCGCGAGTTCGCGACGGTAGCAAACGAAGAGCTCTTGCTTGGGACAGTGGTGGAGAACCTGATCAAGACGCCTTTCGTGCAGCGAATCGAGTCGCAGCTGATGATGCTCCGCACCGCGCGACAAATGAGTCTGCCCCAGCAGCGTTATTTGCGGGTGCATGTCCGCAACTTCATGGAGCTGGATCTGGCCAACGGCGCCGCGCTGCCGCCTGGCAAGCTTGGCTTTTCGGCATTGATCGATAGCTGGAGCGAGCGTAAGCAGGACGAAGCTGCATCGCTTATCGCGACCGCCTACCAGGGGCACATCGATAGCGAGATCAACGATCAATATCGCTCGCCCGCGGGAGCGCGCCGTTTCCTGCTGAATATCATCCAATATCCCGGTTGTGGAAGCTTCTTCCAGCCCGCGTCATTCTTGGCGCTGGAGCCGCAAACCGGAAAGCTGTGCGGGCTGTGCCTTAGCAGCCTGGTGCAAACCGACGTCGGGCACATCACGCAGGTGTGCGTTTCCAAAGCGGCTCGTGGAACGGGATTAGGCTACGAATTGATCCGCCGCGCGTTGGAATCGCTCTCGAGTCACGGATGCCGGAAAGCGACTCTCACGGTCACGGCGGCCAATGTGGAAGCGATTCAGCTCTATGACCGAATGGGATTCGGCAAGACCCGGGATTTCGCAGCCTACGTCTGGGAAGGATTCTAGGATCGCTGATCAGCGATAGCCGAAAAAGTCCGCCACCTGCTCCGCCACCCGAGCAATAGCGTCCTCCAAATACGCTCCGGTTCCGTAATGATGCGCGGTGAAAACCGAGATCACGATGTTGCGGCTGGGGCTCTCGAGAACTCCGACGTCATTGGCGATGTAAGGCAGGAAGTCGCCGGTCTTGTGAGGAACGCGGAAGCCCGTTCCGGTAAGGTATTTCGGCAAGCGTGAGCTATAGACCTGGCCGCGCAGCATCTGGAGCATCAGGTCGCTCGACTTCTTGTTCACGGCTTGCCCTAGCTCGATCATCTCCAGCAGCTTGCCTATATCTCGCGCTGAGGAGAGCCCGAACGGCGTTTTCCCCTCCCGATGAAACTGATCGCGAGAAGGCGCGGCGGCAATGGCCTTGAACCAGGCATCCGCGTTGAAGACAGCGCGCGTGTTTTTCAGACCATAAGACTTCGCCAGTTGATTAACAGGCTCAAGGCCGCCGACTTTGGCGTACATCAGGTCGGTGGCCGTGTTGTCGCTGACGATGATCATCAGGGTAAGCAGGTCTTTGATGGTCAACACCGCCCCTGGCTCGAGCGAGCGAATAATTCCGGTGCCGGGGCGTTTGTCAGATTCCTTCAGCGTAATTTTGTCCTCGAGCGAGAACTTGCCGGCCTCGATCTGACGGAACGCTTCCACCATCAGCGGGATCTTGATGACGCTCATGGTGTCCATCGGCCGATCGGCGTCGATGGCGATCTCCTCGCCAGTTTCGAGGCACTTGATGTAGATGCCCCAATCAGCGTTGATGGATTTCGTGATGCGTTCGATGCTGGCCTGCAGGCGGGAGAGAGGAGCGGCGGACGGCTGTTGGGCCGACGCAGGTAATACGAACAATACAGGCAAGAGTGCCTGTGCTACGGCGGAATATTTCATAATTCGTCCTGAAGGACGAAGATATCACGCTGGCTACTTCACTGCCGCTTTTTTGGCGGCCTTATAGTCGGCCACCAGCCGCTTGGCGATCTTGTCCGCTACGTCGGCGCTCGCGCCCATGAACTTGCCGCCCAGGCTCTCCGCGGTAGCGGACCAAATTACATCTCCGTCTTTGACCAGGCGAACAGTGGCAATTGCTTCGTGCTTCCGCTCCTCGGTGCGGCGGCTCTCGTTTTCGCCAATCGTCAAGCCCATGTTGCGATTGCTGCTGCTGGTGGCGTAGTTACGGGTCCCGGCACTGCTGCCCGAGCCCATCTGGCTGTGCGCGTTTACGCCGTCCGACGACTGGAAGGTATCCGTGAAAACCTGATCGTCGCCCGATCCCTTCAAGGTGGCATCGGCCTTGTCTTCATCCTCGGTGATGATGAACAGCTTGGAGCTATGCAGGCTGGTCATGAGCAAATCGCGGATGGTCAGAGCCTCGTCGCCGCCGGTCAGAATATCAATGTAGATCCGCCGGACTTTCGCCAGTTGAGCGGCCGATTCCTCCTCTGGCGTCGGCTCGTTAATAACCGGATCGTCGAACGGCGCGAAGAACAACAGCGTACAAAGAAGTAGAGGCATCGCTTACCCCTTGCCGCCCTTGCGCGCGTCGTCATCCTGGAAATCCACTTTGCGTCCGGTGCGTGCCTCCAGGATCACCAGCACGGTCCTGATATCATCCTTGCCGACCTTAAACACCATGGCTTGCTGCCGATTCTCTTCGTCGGAATAGCCCACGGTCAGAAAATGCTGCCGCTTTTTAGCCAGCAAGAACAGCGGCGAGATGAGAACCGCGGCGATGTAACGCCGATCCACTTTCTGGCCATACTCGATGAGGTTGATCTTGTCGTAGGGCACACGCCAGCGGGCATTCCTGGAAGAAAAGATAAAATACTCGGCATCCACAGCCTGAACCCTACCCCCGCAGCCGGCCGGGATTTCGGAAATCGTCCCGCCGACATACTGGGCCTGAGTGCCGTTATTTCCACCCGCGACCAAAAGCAAGCATGCCAGCAGCCCCGGCACCCCGAGTCTCATGAGTGTCATACTGGAGTTAGTAGATTTATCCCGCAGAAACTCTCATGGCTGGTAAGGCAAGGTTAGTGCAATTAGCGGGAGCCGCACGCTTTGCGCGAGGCGCGGCGCCCGAATTCTTTCGGCAGTATCGACGCGAGCGCAAGCGCCCCGTGGCCGCAGCGCCGTTTCTTCCGCATCCCAAACGATGGCCGGACCAGGGCCTGCACGCCGCCTGGCTGGGCCACAGCACGGTACTGCTCAAGATCGACGGATTTACGATTCTCACCGATCCTGTACTAGGAGAACGCTGCGGGGTCCGAATGGGCCCAGTAACAGTGGGCATCAAGCGGCTGGTGGCGCCGGCGCTCGGCAGACCGCAGCTTCCACCCATCGATCTGATCTTGCTGTCACACGCCCATTTCGATCATTTGGATCGGCCAACGTTGCGGAGCCTCGAGCGTGCGGGCACTACAGTAGTAACTGCGCCCAACACCAGCGATCTGCTGCGGGTGCGGCGTTACAAGAGCGTGCACGAAGTCGGCTGGGGAGAACGGGTGCGCGTTGGCCCGTTGTCCATTTTAGGAATTCGCGTCAACCACTGGGGAGCGCGGTTTCGCACCGACACGCATCGCGGATTTAACGGCTATTTGATTGAGACCAGGCGCCATCGGGTGGTGTTCGGCGGCGATACCGCGCTGACGGATTCATTCCGGGCGGTTCGGGGCGCGCGGCCGGTGGACTTGGCGATCATGCCCATCGGCGCCTACGATCCTTGGATTTCTGTGCACTGTAATCCAGAGCAAGCCTGGCGAATGGGCGCAGATTGCGGCGCTGAATTCTTGTTGCCGGTGCATCACCAGACCTTCCGCCTCAGCCGCGAATCCTGCCTGGAGCCGGTGGAGCGGTTTGTAGCCGCCGCGGGGAGCCGTCCGCAGCGAGTGGTGACGACACGGGTTGGACAAGAGTGGTCTCAGGTCTAACGTTTGTCACATAATCTCGATCTGAACCGGATTTGAGGTGACGCCATCCACCGTTACCGTGACATTCACCACGCCGGCCCCGCGCAGTGATAAGGACAGCGGAACGTTCACCTGATCGACACCCGGGAACTGCGGTTGCGGCCCCGCATAGAGGGCCGGGAAACTCATCCCTGCAATGGTAACGCTGACGTTAGAAAGTGAGGAGCGCCCGCTAATCCCGGTCCCGTAAAATGACAAGTAAACGGGAGCATCCACGCCAGGATCAATCGGAAACAGGCGGCAGCTCCCAGGTGTATCGACACATCGAAACACCGTGACCGGAGACTGAATTTCAGTCGGAATGACGATCCGGATGGCGGTGGCCGCAGCGACATCGAGGTTGTTGATCGCGAACAGGCCGGGAGCAACAGGCTGAATTTGCACCGTTGCGGAACTTTGCGATGCGCCGTTGTTGATGAGCACCTGGGCGGCTCCCGGCGCAGTCCCGGCGGGGATCTGGAAGTTGATCTGGCTGGGGGAAACGAACAGCAGGCCGGCTTGGCGCGGCACCGAGGCGGAATCTGTAACTTGGACGGTGACACCGCCCAGCGTCGCCGGCCAAGGGGTCGCGGCGGCGGCGGCCGATTGCATGGCTAGATTCATGCCGATAGCAGTAGCCACGGATGCCGGAGCAACACCAATGCTAGCATCGGCGGCGGACGTGATTGTAACCTGCGAAGTGTTCTGCGCGAAGGCCGGTGTTAAGAGCGCGACAAAAATGATAATAGATTTTCGTTGCATAGCCGAATCCTTTCACCAAGATGCGACAGGATGTTAAAAAGATGCGACTGGATGGTAAAGGTTACTGCAGCATTTGTGCAACCAAAGAGCTTTCCCAATCGTTCTAAAGGTGTGCGGCTGATTATTGCTCTGGCGCTGGCCGCGATTTCGGCCTCGATAGCCGGCGCGCAGGACGCCCGCGAGATCGTGCGCAAATCGGTTGAACTGGACCAAGCCAATTGGCTGCGCATGAAAGACTATACCTGGATCGCGCATGAAACCGAGCGCGACCTCGATTCCAAAGGCGCGGTGAAATCGGAAAAGACCAAGGCTTGGGAGACGCTGGTTCTCTACGGCCAGCCGCATCGGCGGATGCTGGAGCGCGATGGGAAGCCGCTCCCTCCCGATGAGCAGCGCACGGAACAGGCAAAGCTCGACAAGCTGGCGGCCAAGCTGCAGGACGAGACACCCGAGCAAAGACAGCGCCGCGTGACAGACTACGAAAAGAAGCGTCAGAAAGACCGCGATTTCCTGCGCGAGGTTACCGACCTCTACGATTTCCATTTGGAAGGCGACCAGGAAGTGGATGGTCATGCTGCCTGGGTGATCTCCGCGACGCCCAAGCCGAGTTATCAGCCCAAGCACAGGGATGCTAAGCCTTTGCTGAAGATTCGCGGCAAAATCTGGATCGACAAATCCGAGTACCAATGGGTCCGATTAGAAGCGGAGACGACTGACACGATCTCATTCGGCTTGTTTATCGCGCGGCTGAATCCGGGAGCCAAGCTGGTCTTCGAACAGACGCGAGTCAACGACGAAATCTGGCTGCCTAAGCGGGAATCGGTGACAGGATCGGGCCGGCTGGGGTTGGTGAAGAAAATCGCGCTGCAGCAGGAATTGGTTTGGAGCAACTATCGCAAGTTCCAGGTGGAATCGAAAGCGATACCGACACAGTAACGGGTGGGGGCAAGCGGCGAGACGTGCCCCCACAAAATGCAAACTACTACTTCGCGCCAGCGGTCGAGAAGCCGTGCTCGGTTGGCGGAGTGGGCGGGACCGCGCCGGGCTCGAACAAGTCGGACAGATCGGTAGCATTGGCCGCATCGCCCAGAAATGGTCCCACGCGGAAGATTTCCTGCATGGTGCGCAAATCGGAGGAATGTGTGTAATTCACCGGGCTCGCGTACGGAAGGCCATTCACGTTCCGGTGAGCGTGCGGAGAGATGATGATCTCGCCTATGGTGTGATTAAAGTCGTCCCCATTGTCACCGGGGACGCCGTCCGATTCGGACTCGTCCCACCAAAGGATGATCACGCCGTGGTTCTTATAGGCGTTTGACGCCATGATGACGGGAACGATCTGGCTCAGGAAGTCGTCGCCCTGCTTGATATTGGCGGCATCTCCGGTTAGCCCCTTATAGCCTCCTTTGAGCGACGTGTGCATGTCGTTGTATTGGTCGGGGGTGATCCAGTTGTAGTCGGCTACAGTGTCATTAGCCAGATCGGTCATCAACTGCTGCAACGGTGCGTAGTGGGCCGACAGCGGATTGCTAGGAGTCGCATTATTGCCGCCGTTGGTATCGGTGAAGAACACCTGCGGATTATGTTTGGCGGCGTAGTTATACTGGCTGGAGCCGTTGAAAGCGTTGACAGGCCCCAGGCCAAAGAGACCCGAGAAACTGCTTAGCGGAACGGTCCACAGATTCTCCGGCAGAGGAACATCCGTGAGCTGCCCGCTCCCATTCTTAGTAAGGTCGATGTCTTCCTGATAGGACCGCCAGGTTATTCCAGCCTGTTGGAGCAAGCCGCTCAAGTGCTGAGTTGTGTTCTGGTTCGTGCCGCCGCTGCCATATGGGTCGTTGTCGTTCAATACGCCAAAGTTGGTACCGGCCTCCGCCCAGAGGTAGTTTGGCTCGGAAGGATGAATATGCGGATTGTTTCCGCTGGGCGTGGCCAGAACGTTATGGTATGCGCTGGCATATGAGACCTGGCTACTGATGTGGACCACGGAGCCATTGATTACAGCAAATGCTGTGCCGTTGACCAGGCTGTTGATGAACGGAGCGTTGGGGTTCTGATAAACCTGCTGGATCGGGCCAATGAACTCGTTGGCCGGCTGGGTCCAGTTGTGGTTTTCCATCGCGATCACGAAAACTGTTTTGATGTCGGAAGCGCTTGCGCTAGAGCCGAATAATGCACTGAAGAGCGCTAAAGCGCCGAGCGCGGCGCGGTGTCTGACTTGCAACATTGAAATGAAACCTCGACTTATAGGATTTGCGGCGGGTGGCCGCTAGATATGTTTAGCAAGCCAGTTTTACAGGGCGATAACAGGTGTATAACGGACGGGAAAACTTTGGCGAGGCGTCTTAGGGGCGATGGCCGCTTAATTCTTCGGCAGGAAACGTCCGGCCCTTCCCCATTGGCCCACCGACTTCCTTCACCGTCATCTCCACCTTCGCGGCTGTAACGTGCGTGAAGATTTGACCGAAGAACCAGCCCTGCGCAAAACCCTGTCCCTTTAGCTTGCCGCCTGAGCTACCGGCTTCAAGATAAACAATGCCATCCTGTATGGCGCGCACGTACTGGTGCCCGTGGCCGCTGATAACGTAGCGCACGCCATACCGCTTGACGAGCTGATGAAATGGAAACTGGCTGCTCTGGAACTTTACGGGGATCAGCCAGAAAGGTTTGTGGAAGAGCACGAATTTCGGATCGCGGGCTTGGTTCTGCTGCAGGTCGCGCTCTAAGAACTCCATCTGCTGGTCGCTCAGGTTTTCGGTCTGACTGTTATCGAGCACGGTGAAGTGCGCGTTCTGATAATTAAACCCATAAGTGGCCGGATGCCCGGTTTCTTTTTCATAAATCTTGCGAGACATTTCAGACCATATGTCGTGATTTCCCGGAGTGAAGAACTGCTGGAGCTGGGAGTGATCCCAAAGTGGACGCAGTGCCCGCCACTCGGCTTCGGCGGTGGCGTCATTTCCACCTTGAATCGTATCGCCGACGTTGATCACGAAGTCGGGGTGCAGCACGCTGACATCTCGCCAAACGGACTCATAGACCTGCGGCTCGGCGTCGCCGGTGCGATCACCCAGGATGGAAAAACGAAAGTCGTTGTTGGGTTCGGAGGAAGAACGTCCGGCGATCCCCACCCAGCCAAGCACCGCGCAACATGCGATCGAAAGCGGGCGTGTTCTTCCCACGGACGTGATTGTAGCAGGCGGCGCAGGTAAATTAAATGGTTTTCATTAGAAAAGCCCACGCGGCGTTCGCTAGAATGGTTGCATCACCCACATGTTCCGTCTTCTCCCCGCCGCCCTTCTTGCGAGCACTGTCCTTTCGATCTCCGGATGCAAGCGCGCGGTGCCGGAAAATGTCGCCGCGACGGTTAATGGCCGCGTGATCACCTACGCCGACCTCGACAATCAGTATCAGACGCAGTTCATGTCCTCGCCCGAACACCCCAGCGACGATCAGATGATGATTCAGAAGCTGGAGGTTTTGCGCACACTGGTGGACAACCAGATCATGCTGCAGCGCGCCGAAAAACTGGGATTGATGGCGACCGACGCGGACGTCGAATCAAAGTTCACGGAGTTGAAGGCGCCCTTCACGCAGGAGGAGTTCCAGAAGCAACTGGCATCGAGAAAAATGTCGGCGGAGGACTTCAAGGCACAGCTCAAGCGCGATCTCAGCATTCAGAAACTTTTCAACAAAGAGATCACGTCCCACATTTCCATTTCGGACCACGACGTGAGCGATTTCTACAACTCCAATAAGAGCAGCTTCAATTTTCCCGAGCCACAGGTGCACGTGGCGCAGATTCTGGTCACGCCCACTCCCGATCCGAATGTTCGCAATCTCAAAGGCGACAAGGCGCAGAACGAAGATCAAGCTCGCAAGAAGATGGACATGCTGCTGGCCCGCTTGAAACAAGGCGAAGATTTCGGCGTGGTCGCCCAGAATTTTTCCGAAGACCCTACCTACGCGCCCAACGGCGGCGACCTTGGCTTCGTCCCGGAATCGGCGCTGGAGAAAGCCAACTCCGATATCCGCAAAGCGATTCAAACCGCGGCGCCCGGCCAGATGACTCCTATAGTCCACACGTCGGAAGGCTATCGCGTGTTCAAAGTGTTTTCGAAGGAACCCGCCGGGCAGCGCGAGCTGGCCGATCCGCGCGTGCAGCAGAATATCCGGGAGACGCTGCTCAACCGCAAAGATCAACTACTGCGCGCGGCGTATTATGAGGTAGCCCGGGATGAGGCGAAGGTGGTGAACTATTTGGCGATGACGGTGGCGCAGGCGCAGGAGAAGAAGTAGCGCTGCGGCGGTCCCTCCGGCTAACCTCAGTGGGCCCGAGCAATCTTGCCCGTAACCACAGAAAGCGCGGCGGCAATCACGAACAATATGGCAGAGATAATTTCCAACCTCCGCTTCCAAACGAGAAGAGAACTTGCAGGGTAGAGCGAGAGATACGCCTCTTGTACTCCGGAGGCAGTGGGAAAACCCCAAGAATTGTAGTGTGCACTTGTTTTCGACGCCACTCTCATGTGGACTACAAGCATTAAAGACCAAGCGATGCCGACGCATACGAAACTGGTACCAAATAGGAAAAGTATCCAATTGATATTCATGCTTGTTTGTGGAGTTGCTCGGATTCCGAAAGCAGCCCTGTAAAGGTGGCTCGCTAATTTCCGGAACCTTTGGCCTTGGTCTTCGATGCCGGCAGCTTCCGAATCTCTTCGAAATACTGCTGCACGTATTGTTGATAGGCCAGTGGGACTTCGTCGCGATTGATCTCGCTGCCGGCTTCGGAGTGCTCGGCATTGCGCTGCGAGTACTGGGTCTTCAACTGCTGCTTGCCGGAGGCGACTTCCACCATCACTTCGCCGGACACGTTCTGCGCCCGCTTCCCGATGATCTCGCTGATCTTGCCCATCGCGGCCAGCTCCGCCGCCTCGCGCGCGGTTTTGTCGCCGTCCTGCTTGCCGATGCCGCTCTTGCCGTCCGGCGAATTCGGTTTATCCGAACTCTTGCCCTCGCTCTTGCCCTGCGCCGATTGCTCCGAGCCGTTCTGCGACTGCTGATCGCCTTGCGATTGAGCGCTGGCATCGCCATCGGCTTGTTGCTTGCTCTGGGACTGCGACGATTTCGAGTCGGTGCTCTGGCTCTTCTGCTGGCTGGATTGCGATCCATTTTGCGACTGCGAGCTGCCTTGCTTGCCGTCGTTCTTGTTGGGCTTCAACTTCGCCATCAAATTGGCCAGAGCATCGCGCATCTTTTCGCTGAGGCTGGAGTTTTCGCCCGAGCTGCCCGATTGGCCGGAGTTCTTCATGCCAGTCTGTTCTTTATCGTTTTGCGAATTGCCCTGAGGAGAATTGGTATCACCCGAGTCGCTTCCAGCTTGCGAATTTTCCCCTTTGTCGGAGGGATCGAGCGGATCTTCTCCCGGCGGCGGCTGCTCGGTTCCGGTGGCTTTGCTCTTGGCGGAGCCGTCGGGCGTCCCATCCGGATTGCTCACCTCTGGTTCATTGGCGGCATCCAGCGCGGCGTCCGGAGTCGCGTTCGGATCTTCGGCTTTCGCGTCCCAAGGATCGGCTGCCGTTCCCTTGTTTTTGTCGTCCCGATCGAACGGGCGCTGGCCGCGCATGCGCTTGGCATCGGCAATGTCGCGTGACTGGCCCAGGAATCCATCGAAGCCGATGCGCACTAATGACGGCCGAAGGTCGAGACTGTGGTTGATTCCATATCGCACGCCGAACATCGAGCACACAATCGCGGCCAGCGCCGCGTTGACATACAGCGTGCGGGGAGCGAAGAAGGGCAGCCCGCGCTGGACGTCGGCGGAGCGCGCCAAGTCTTCAGCGGCCTCCTTCTGTTGTTCGATGAACTGCCGGGACGACACCACGCGATCCGGGTGCTCGCCGAAAAACACCGCGGTGGAAAGCGAATCGTGGAATCCGAGCTGCTGGTCGAGCGACTGCGCCACCTGATATCGTGAGAGAACCTTGTTACGGGCGCGATAAGCGCCGGCGGCCAGGCTAATCACAAACAGTAGAACAGGCCAATACCAATTGAGAATCTGCGTGCCTAAGATTAGAAGCAGGATTGCGCCGCCCAGACCTAGTGATGCGGCAAAGGAAGCCTGATGGAAGAGGAGATGACGCACCTGTCGCATCCGGGCTTGCCGGACTAACTCCGTAAGTGCGCTGCGCTCACTCACTTATTGATTATCCCAGAAAACAGGGATCACCGTCTCCTTTTAGACTCGCTTATACTATGAGCCGTTCCACAATTACCACGTCGCGCCACTGGCCGTCCAGCTTTCCATGCTTTTCATAAGTTCCGACCTCGCGGAAACCAAGCTCGCGGATCAAGCCTCGGCTGGCAACGTTTTCAGGAAACACGCGGGAAAGCAGCTTCCAGAATCCGGCCTGCCGCGCGGCCTGGATCAACGCTTTGAGCGCCAGGCTGCCGGCGCCCTTCCTGCGACAGGCGCGCGCCACGTACACCGACGTTTCGGCGATCCCGGCATAGCACTCCCGCGGCCGGTACTGCGACGTAGAGGCAAAGGCAACCACTTCGCCGTTATCCTCCACAACGACCACAATAGGATGAATACCGTCGAACCATTGGCAAACGTCGGCGGCGGAGCGTAGCCGGGTCTCAAAGGTTGCCAACCGATCCTCGATGCCTTCGTTGTAAATACTGGCCATGGATGCGGCGTCATCGGGCGTGGCATTACGGGTCGTCATACTTGGGCGGTTACCACCGGCGCTGGAAAGCGCACCGGAAAGTTGACCGAATTCGCGATGAAGCAGAATTGATGCGCCTTGGCGTGTAGCGCCTCCGCTTCCTGGATTCGCCCGCTGTCGGTAATCGTCATTACTGGACGCAGAGTCACTTCGGTGAAGCGCCCCGATCCATCGGAGTCTTCCGCCATGACGCCGCAGGCTTGGTCGGAATATGCGGTGACCGTGATGCCGGCGTCCGCGCAAAGGTGCAACATCCACAACATGTGGCATGTCGATAGCGCGGATACCAAAAGCTCCTCCGGGTTGTAGCGCGCGGGATCTCCCCTGAAAGCGGCGTCGGACGATCCCGGAATCGGCGCTGTCTTTCCTGCCGCGAAAATCTCGTGATCGCGTTTATAAGCGCGGTAGCCGGCGGTTCCCTGCCCGGTATTGCCGGTCCACGTGGTCTGGATCTGGTACCGATGCAACTTGCTTTCCACGGCCCTAACTATTGTCCGCGGCTGGCCGGCGGCACGATTCCGTTCATTCGCGCGTACACCACTGCTTGCCCGTAATGATCGAAGCTGTGCCACATCAGTTCGGTCACCAAATTGATCCGCGAAGTCTTGCCATTTCCGAACGGCGATTGCAGCAGGTCCATGGCATTGGCCGAGGAGATCGCCGAAGCCGCCTTGTGCGCGTATGCGAAGGCGTCTTTCAGGTATTTCACCGCCGCAGCCTTATCGGTGATCGAGGCCGGACCGTTTTCGTCCTTGCCCATCTCGCTGGGATTTTTCTCACCCAGCGCTCCGGCGGAAATGCCGTAGAGAGTGGCCGCGATATGGGTCATCTGTTGAGAGAATGAGCGGACGTTCTTGAACTCGCCGTCAGTCGGGCGGAAGCTGTACTTGTCGGCGGGCATGGCCTCAGCGAGTCCGACAATCTCGCGCTCGGCTGAGCGGAGTTGATCATCCAGCACCTTGCCCATGCTGGCCTGAGGCGAATCCGCCGCAAAAAGCATCGCGCTGCCGGCGGCTAGCGTCATTACAAACAAAAATCGTGTCATGGATCCTCCGGGGATAAGAAACCATTATAGGGCGTCAGACCGCTACAGCAACAGACTTCGGCGCAGTCTTACGCATTATCGCGCCCGCCACGGCGCCGACGCATACAAATCCGACAATCTGAGTCAGGATGTACACGGCCGTGTAATTCGTGGGGAAACCGTACCAGTTCCAGTAGGAGATGTTGGTTCCGAGCGATGCCACCACACCAGCAACGGTCACGAAAGCGAGGCGTCCACCGAAGCTGCTGATGTGAGCCTGTGCCAACAGAAACACTACCAGGAAGGCTTCCAGAAGTTCTGTCAGAAACTCAGTCACCAGCCGCCGCGCTGTCAATCCGGTTTCGCCTGGCGGATGATAAACCAAGAGACCGGACGGATTGGCAGCCAGCTTCTCGTCATAGTGCTGCATGGCTGCGTTCTTCTCCTGACTGGTCGCGTTCGGGCCGGCGCCAGTTGAGGGGAAAACAAACAGTCCCGATTTTTCGCCTAAGGCCGCTTGCATGGCGGTCAGTACCGCCGGCTCATTTTGAATCTCCTGGACTCCAACCTCGCCGAGCGGGAGCACCACATGCGCTAGCGACATCCACATGAACATCGCGACGCCACCCAACAAACCGGCCAGGACAACGCGCTTTGCCATACTAGAATCCTCCAGACATATTAGAATCCGCCAGAAAGGATAAGATACTCTCCAGAAAGCAAATTATCAAGCATGCACCGGACTAGCTTGCTCTTGCTCGCCGCGGGAATCTTCGCTGGTGCTGTCGCTGTTCTCGCAGCAATGGGCGGCGCATCGCTGGCTTCCCCCGACCATCCCGCCATCGAATACGCCACGCGGCCGCCGAACGATGCCGTCGCTCAACTGAATCGCAAGATCCAGGATGGGCAAGTTCAACTGAAATTCGAAGGCGTGCAAGGTTATTTGCGATCGGTGCTGGACGCGCTGGATATCCCGATCGAATCGCAGATGGTGGTGTTCTCCAAGACCAGTCTTGAAATGCATCTCATCAGCCCCCGCAATCCGCGCACGATTTTCTTCAACGATCGCGTAGCCATTGGCTGGGTGCCGCACGAGCCGTTCGTAGAGGTGATAGCGGACGATCCGCGGCAAGGCGTCATCTTTTACACGCTCGATCAGACGCTCGCGCAACGGCCGGCGTTCGTCCGTCATGACGAGTGCCTGGTGTGCCATGAATCGTACTCGACCCTGGGCGTTCCGGGCATGCAGATACGCAGCGTTTTCACGGCGCCCGACGGGCGTCAGATGCGGCAGTTTGGCGACTACACGTCCGATCATCGCAGTCCATTCGAAGAACGCTGGGGCGGGTGGTACGTGACGGGCAAGCAAGTTCCCGTGCATCACCTGGGCAACGCCATGGTCACAGGTCCGGATAATCAGGAGCCGTCCAGCGGGAACCCTCCCATGGGATCGGTCCAAGTGGAGTTGGACGCGGGAACTTATCTTTCAACGCACAGCGACATCGTGGCCCTGATGGTCTTCGATCACCAGGTGCAGATGATCAACCTCATGACTAGGGTCGGCTGGGAGATTCGCTTCGCGTTATACGATCACCACGACCTTACCTCTCGCCTTCTCACGGACGATTCGAAGGATTTGGTTGACTATCTTCTGTTCATCGACGAAGCGCCGCTGGGCGGACAGATCCAGGGCTCATCGGGATTCGCCGAAAAGTTCGCCGCGCGTGGTCCTCGCGATCGCAAAGGCCGGTCCTTGCGAGAATTTGACCTGGAACGGCGTTTAATGCGCTATCCCTGCAGCTACATGATTTACACGGATGCCTTCGGTGGTCTTCCGCCAGAGGCGAAGCAGGCGATTTACAAGCGGATGTGGCAGATCCTATCTGGGGAAGAGACAGACAGGAAGTACGCCAGGCTTTCCCTCGCCGATCGGCAGGCCATAGTTGAAATATTGCGGGACACCAAGCCGGACTTGCCCGGCTATTTCCAGCCAGTAGTGCGTTAGCCATCCCGGAAAAGCCTTGATGGAACTCTATCGCTGGCTGCCTCCGGAAGGCGTCAAAATCCTGCTGGTCCTGTTTCTGTCCTTTTTGATCGGGCTGGAACGGGAGGAGCACAAGCTCGGCAGCGAGCAATACACCTTTGGCGGCGTGCGCACATTCCCGCTCATCGGATTGATCGGCTACGCCATGGCGCTGGTCTCCGGCGGTGAATTGCTGCCCGTCGCGCTGGGCTTCGCGGTTGTGGCGGGATTCCTGCTGCTGTCCTACTGGCACAAGTTGGAAAGCTCGGCCCCGGCCGGCGTCACCACCGAGATGTCCGGGCTGGCGACCTATCTGGTGGGCGCGCTGGTTTATCACGAACAATTCTGGATCGCTACAACGCTCAGCGTCGCCGGCGTGTTCCTGCTGGAGTTGAAGACCGGGCTCGAGAATCTTACCAAGCGGGTCCCGGCTGAGGAGATCCTCACCTTCACGAAATTCCTGCTGCTCACGGCCGTGGTTCTACCCATACTTCCCAACCAGGATTTCGGCCCGTTCCAGATCAATCCCTTCAAGACCTGGCTGGTGGTGGTGGCAGTGAGTGCTGTTTCTTACGGGAGCTACGTCATCGGCCGCCTTACCAAAGGAGGCGGCGTTGTCCTGGCGGCGATCCTAGGCGGCGCATATTCGTCGACGGTCACAACACTGGTTCTGGCACGCAGAGCCGCTCGCGAGCGCGAGCCGCATCTTTTCTCTGGCGCAACTTTGATCGCCTCCGGAATGATGTACCTGCGCCTGGCCGTGCTGCTCGCGCTGTTCAACCGCAGTCTCCTGATTGCTCTCGGGCCGTCCTTTGCCGTGCTGGCCGTAATAGCTATCGGGTTTGGCTGGCTTTGGTCCAGGCGGCGTGATCCGGGCGAGCACGAAGTCCGCCGGGAATTTGATCCGACGAATCCTCTCGATCTGCGCGTCGCTTTCACATTCGCGGCTCTGTTTTTGGCGATGCTGGTGGCTACGCACTGGGCCATAGCGCACCTGGGAAAGGCCGGAGTCTACTCGTTGGCCGCGATAATGGGTGTGGTGGACGTGGATCCGTTCACCTTGGGGATGACGCAGTCGGACGCAGCTTTGCCGCTGGCGGCCGGCGGGGTTTTGATCGCCGCGTCCAGCAACAACCTGGCCAAGGGAGTTTATGCTTTCGTATTGTCGGATCGGAAGACCGGCATTCAGAGCTTGAGCCTACTAATAGCTTTGGCGATTTTAGGCCTTGCGCCGTTATTGTGGTTATGATACATTTGTTTAGTGTATTAGTATACTAGTACATCACAGAAGGCGGCGATGTGGACGGATATCCGCAATGGGTTCGTTTTGTTGCGGCGCGAGAAGGGCGTCTCAACCCTCATTATCTTAGTGTTGGCATTGGGAATTGGCGGCAACGCCGCAATCTTCACACTGTTGAAAGCGGCTTTTCTGGACCCGCTACCTTATCGCGACGCGGGCCAACTGGTCACTATTATGGAGATGCAAAACCACGGCTGGAGCCCGAGTACCGCCGAGTATGTCGAGATCCGAGCGCGCAACCGGTCGTTTGAGCAGATCGCGTTTGCCGAACACCGCGATATGCAGCTTTCGGGATCGGGGGAGCCGGTTCGTGTTTTCGCCGCCCGAGTCACGGCTTCGTTTTTTCCGCTACTGGGTGTTGGCGCGTCGCTAGGGCGGACGTTTCTTGATGAAGAGAATCAGCCGGGCCGAACACCGGCAGTTATCCTCACCGACGCATTTTGGCGCTCGAAACTGGGCGCCGACCCAAGCGCTATCGGACGGGCGCTCCGGCTGGATGGACAGCCGGCGTTAGTGGTGGGCGTACTGCCGCCCCGGTTCCATTTCGACTATCCGCCGCTGGGCATCGCGGAGCCGGTGGACGTTTATGTCTCGTATCCGCTGGAGCATTCCTATCCGATGCATCCGAGCGGAAACGGCCTAGGTGTGCCGGTGCGTGTGCTCGCTCGTCTGCGCCCGGGTGTCACGTACGCACAAGCAGACGCCGATCTGAGGAGCATCGCGGCGATCCTCACGCACGACAATCCTTCCGCATTTCCGAACATCTGGCACAATCCCAGCCTTTTTCACTTCGTGCTAGTGCCGCTCCGCGACGCCATCGTGGGGACACAGCGCTCCCTGCTGTGGCTGCTGTTGGGCGGCGTCGGTATATTGCTGCTGATTGCGTGCGCGAATACGGCGCAGCTTTTGTTGGCGCGCTCGTTGCGGCGAGGTCGAGAGATTGCGATTCGGGCGGCGTTGGGCGCCAGCCGGCCGCGTTTGATTCGACAATTTCTTTTGGAGGGACTGGTGCTGGCGGCATGCGGCGGCGTGGCGGGATTGTTGGCAGCCGGATGGATCGTGCGAGTGCTCTTGGCCGTGCTTCCGGTACGCAGTCCACTCCTGGCGTCGGCCCATTTGGACGCGCGGGTGATCGGATTCACTCTGGCGATATCGCTGGTGTCGGCGCTCGTATTCGCAACGGTTCCGGCGCTTAAGGGCAGCCGCTGGACACTCGGGCCATCGCTTAATGCGCGTGCCAGCGGGGGCGAAGGAAATCGCTGGCGTAATGCGATGATCGCAATTGAAGCAGCGCTTTCGGTATTCCTGCTGTGCGGAGCCGGACTGGTGGTGCAGAACTTATGGACGCTGATATCGACGCCCATGGGATTCGACCCGAACCATGTGCTGGCGATGCGGCTGAAGCTGCCGTCGTCCCGGCCGCAGAACTCGATAGACCCGAAAGCAGGGCTCGCATTTCAGGAGTATTTGGAGAAGATCGAAGCCATCCCTGGAGTGGAGTCGGCAGCTACGGTAACCGGCCCGCCGTTGCGGCCCGCACGGATCGGCAATGCTGAGCTAGTAGGCGCGAAGGAGCCCAACGGTGAAAACAAGGTGGTTTGGTCGGTGAATCATCTGGTGAGTCCGGATTACTTCCGTACGTTGCGGATTCCGATACTCGCCGGCCGCATGTTGCGCAAGGACGATGCTGGGCCGCGAGTGAAAGTGGCGGTGGTCAATGCAGAATTGGCGCGCCGTTTTGGATATGGGCGGGACATTGTCGGAAAACAGTTCGACGAGCCGGGCGAGCCAATCACCATTGTCGGGATGGTGGGCAACGTTCGCGCACGCGGATTACAAACCGATCCGTATCCCGAATTGTACCTATCGTCGCTGCAACTGGACTGGGTAAATGTACATTTGGTAATCCGCTCGGCGCTGCCGCAGGCGCAACTGGTAAAGATGGTGAAGGCGGCGATCCAATCCTCCAATTCCGACCAGGCCGTGTTTGGCGTCATGACAATGGATGAGCTGATCGCGGACTCAGTGAGCGAGCCGCGCTTCGATGCGTTCCTGATCGGCGCTTTCGCACTGCTGGCGGTGGCGATGGCGACGGCGGGAATGTACAGCGTAATCTCCTGCCTGGTCTCGCAGCGTACCAGTGAGATTGCGATCCGCATGGCGCTGGGCGCCACTCGCGTAGCTATCGTCCGGACCATTCTGGGAACAACCACGGCCTGGGTAGTGGCAGGATTGGCCGGTGGTTTGGGCCTGGGACTCGCGACCAGAAGCACGGTGCGAACTCTTTCGAGCGCCGCGGTGCAGGGCTCTCCCTGGATGTACGTCGCGGTGGTGCTTTTCTTTCTCGCGATGACGCTGCTGGCGGCGTACCTGCCTGTACGGCGCGGCAGTCGACTCGATCCCGCGGTGGCGTTGCGCTGCGATTGATCGGCTATCATTTTTGTATGCGTACTCTCGGCGCTCTCGTTTATGTTGTGGCCCTGTTGCCGCTGCCGGCAGCGATCACTGAACCGGTCCACGTTTCGGATGGCCTGGTCTCCGGAGTAGCAGGTACAGACTCCGACGTCCGCGTCTTCAAGGGCATTCCTTTTGCAGCTCCGCCGGTGGGCGATCTGCGCTGGCGCGCGCCGAAAGGCGCTCAACATTGGGATGGCGTGCGCGCCGGCGACAAATTCTCGCCCACTTGCGTGCAGAGGCGTCCGGCCAACGCGCCCGCGGATCGCGCGATGAGCGAAGATTGCCTGTACCTGAATGTCTACACGGCCGCGAAATCAGCTAAGGATCACCGCCCAGTGATGGTGTGGATTCACGGCGGAGCTTTGGTCACCGGCGCGGGTTCTCTTTACGACGGCGAGGCATTAGCTAAAAAGGGCGTGGTGGTGGTGACGGTCAACTATCGCCTGGGTGTGTTTGGCTTTTTCGCGGACCCGGAGCTCACCAAGGAATCCGACCGCAATTCCTCCGGTAACTACGGCCTGCTGGACCAGATCGCGGCGCTCGAATGGGTGCAGAAGAACATCGCGGCATTTGGTGGCGATCCGAAGCGGGTGACGATTTTCGGCGAATCGGCGGGTTCGTGGAGTGTTAATTATCTGGTGGCGTCGCCGCTGGCGCACGGACTCTTCCAGAGGGCTATTGGAGAAAGCGGCGGTGAGTTCGCGCCGGCGGCTAAACTGGCTGACATGGAGCAGGCCGGCGTGAAATTCGGCCACTCCATCGGCGCAGATTCGCTGGCCGCATTGCGCGCCAAGCCCGCCGATGATCTGGTCAAGGCCCTGGGATTTGCGACCGCTGCGAACGTTGATGGCTGGCTGCTGCCGCAAGATGTTTACACGATCTTCTCGCAAGGCAAACAGAACGACGTGCCGGTGCTCATCGGATCGAACGCCGATGAAGGGACCATGTTTACACCTGCTACGGTGAAGGCCGCGTCGTTCCGCGAAACGGCTACGAAGCATTATGGCGCGGAAGCCGATGCATTTGTCAAGTTATATCCCTTTAATACCGACGAGGAGGCTTGGGCCGCGCAGGCCGCCAGCATGCGGGACCAGGTATTCGGTTGGGAGATGCGCACTTGGGCACGGATGCAAACCAAGACCGGCAAGTCCAAAGTTTATCTTTACTTCTTCAGCCGCGTGCCTCCGGGACAAAACCGCGCCAAGGGGGCGTATCACGGGTCGGAGATCGCGTATGTGTTCGGCAACCTGGAAGTCGCTCCATTCGCGGTTAGCGCCAATAGCGGGCCTCGGCCTTGGCAGGACGTCGACCGGAAACTGGCCGACACGATGTCGTCCTACTGGGTGAACTTCGCGACCACCGGCGATCCCAATGGCAAGGGCCTGGTCAAGTGGCCGGCGTATCGGGCCAAGGATGACATGCTGATGGGCCTCGGTGACTCAATCGAGGTGCAGCCTGTGCCCAACAAGGCCGCGCTCGATTTTCTGGATGGATATTTCGAACGCCAACGGCAGTCCGGCGGCGCGCAGAGTCAGTAATTTGGCAGGCGTTGCCTTGCTCTCGCGTGGATGAAGATTCGTGACGTTAATCGAAAGGTGGGTGATGGAGTATCTCGTTATCTTCGAAAAAGGACCGACGTCCTGGTGCGCTGAAGCTAATCGAGAGTGCAATCGAGCTTCACCTTCGCGGAATGCGCGAGGACGGCGACCCCATTCCCGAACCGACAGCGGTCGCGGCAGGTTTCGTCAATGCCGCGCAGCGCCCAACTAATTACCATACGTGATAAAGTTGCACCTATGCGCTGGATAATGCTGCTCGCGGCTTCGGCCGTTTCGCTGTTCGCACAACTTGCCCCGCCCAACGATAGCGGGATCTCCATGGGACATGTCCACCTGTACGTTGCAGATCCGGACGCGCAAAAGAAACTCTGGGTCGATCTCCTGGGCGCACAGGTGACCCACTCGGGGACACTCGAGCTTTTGAAATTCCCCGGCATCTTGGTGGTGGTGGCGAAAGCGCGGAATCCAACCACCGGGGGCTCGGACGGATCGACCGTGAATCACTTCGGTTTTCTGGTGAAGAGCTACGCGGACACCAAGGCCAAGCTGAGCGGCGCCAATGTCAGCTTCACCATGGATCGTCCGGAGAACAAGCAGATGATCGCGCAGTTTCCGGATGGCGTGCGAGTGGAGTTCACCGAAGACGCTAAGCTGACGGCCCCGATCGTTTTTCATCATATTCACGAGGTGGCCACCGATCCGGAGAGCGTGCGCGCGTGGTATGTGAAGACCTTCGGCGCTAAGGCCGGCAAGCGTGGGGAGTTCATGGCGGCCATGGTTCCCGGTGGCGAAGTCGACTTCCGCAAGGCCGACACCGCGGCGGCGCCGACGAAGGGCCGTTCGCTCGATCACATTGGGTTCGAGGTAACAAACCTGGAAGCGTACTGCAAGAAACTGGAAGCCGAGGGCGTGACCTTCGACACGACCTATCGAGTGGTGCCACAACTGGACGGGCTGAAGATCGCCTACGTTCTGGATCCGATCGGTACGCGCATCGAGCTGACCGAGGGATTCGCGTCGAAGTAAGGCGCGCTCTTACTGGGCCGATCTCCGTTTGCCGTAGCCAGGCCGGTATTGCACGTGGCAAACCACGCAGGCATCATTGAGCTGATCGTTGAGCGCGACAATTCCAGCCATATCCTTCGCCATGGCCGCCTTGAACGCAGTAGTCCCTACGTCCACCAGCATCTTGGCATCTTTGTTCCAGTCGCCTTCCCGGACACGATTGGGCAGCATGAGCAAGTTACCGGATTCGGCCAGTGTCAGCGCCTGATTTCGAAGGGCGTTCCACTCGACATCGGTCTTGGGCGGATTCCGCTCAATATAAAACAAAGCGTCTGAGGCGGGGTAAAGGACGTAGATCATCAGTTGGCTGACGGTCCCCACTGGTTGGAATGAGGGAGCCTGCGCGGTGGCCGCGCCCACAACAAAAAGAAGAAGAATGCCGAGTGCCCGCATCGCGCCTCCTTGGCTGACGACTTATTATCGGAGTCTAACACTCTTCGATACAGACAGCGGAGTTGCAGAACATTTGCGCATACTGAAAGAGTGGCGGTTCGTTGGCAAATTGTCGCTGATTTCCTAGTTCTAGCGGTGGCGTTCTATGCATTGCTAAGGTGGGCGCGGTCCGCTCGCGCCATGCGTATTGCCTTGGGTGTAGTTGGGCTGCATGCATTGGCGCTTTTGGCGCGCCACTTGGATCTGGTAGTCACGAGTTGGGTGCTGGATGCGGCCGCGATCCTGTCGACCCTGGTCTTACTATTGGTCTTTCAGCCTGAGCTTCGGCGCGCGTTCATGCGGCTTGACAGCGCATTGAAACGATGGCCGCGACCCGCGGTAGTTCGTAATCAGACTAGCGTAGCCATCGCCGAGGCGTGCTTTGGGCTGGCTCGATTGCATCTGGGCGCTCTGCTGGTAATTACACGTCAAGATTCGATCAACGAACTGCTGGAGGGAGGCATGGCGCTTCGCGCCGCCGTATCCTCTGAGTTGCTGGAGGCAATTTTCCAGAAACTTTCTCCGCTGCACGATGGCGCCGCGATCATCGAAGGCGACGAGCTGGTGAAAGCCAACGTGGTGCTGCCTCTGACGCGGCGGCAGGATCTGCCGGTCTCCTACGGCACGCGTCACAGGGCGGCGATTGGTCTGGCGGAGAGGTGCGACGCATTGGTCGTCGCCGTTTCAGAAGAACGCGCCCAAGTGTCGTTAATGGATGGCGGAAGAATCTATCACATAACGGATGTGGAGCACTTCGTCAGCACGCTGGATGGCTTGCTCAGCCCGGTCCGCGAGGGAATTGCAACTCGCCTGCGCCGGCTGTTCTTCACGAACCTGGGCCTCAAGTTCGCGTCGCTGGGTCTCGCAGGCGTGATCTGGGGCATGTCGTTCCTGGCTTCCGGGACAACCATTCGGACAATCAGCGTGCCGATCGAATTCAGCAATGTACCGCCGGGCATGGTGGTTGGCGGCCAATCCGCCGATACGCTGGAGGTCCAGGTTCGGGGGAGCCCGTGGATTATGGATTCTCTGAATTTGGCCAGGCTAGTGGGCAGTTTCAACCTAGGCGGCCTTCAGGCCGGGTCGCATACGCTACGGCTGCGACCGGAATCGCTGGATCTGCCGCCGGGAATCGTAGTGGACCGGGTGACACCGGAGACGATCAGTGTTCAAGTGGCGCTGGCTCAGGCGCGGCGGCAAGCGGGGAAGTAAAGGGACAGCACTCCGCTCCCTTTGGTCACGGCTCGGAAACACGGATTGACCTTGACATTCGAAACGCGTTGAAGGTAACCTCAAAATCGGCACAATCAGGCAAACTGGGGTGTACCTTCGGGCCCGTTGTGTATCATGTTGGGGAGGTATCGATCCGATGCGAAATACATTTCTAAGCGTGCTGTTGTTGGGGGCGATGTCGGCCGCCGGCCAGACCGGGACTTATAAAGCTCCGCGCGGGCCGGATGGACATCCCGACCTCAATGGCATTTGGCAAGCCATGAATACCGCCAATTGGGATCTCGAAGGCCATGCAGCGCAAGCCAGCCAGGTAGTCACGATGGGAACGCTGGGCGCCGAACCGGGCGGCATCGGCGTAGTGGAGGGCGGCAAGATACCCTATTTACCGGCGGCGTTGGCAAAGAAGCAAGAGAACTACAAGAACCGGTTGACGCTCGACCCGGAAGTGAAATGCTATCTGCCGGGTGTGCCGCGCGCGACGTACCTGCCTTATCCATTTCAGATTTTCCAAAGCCAAAGCTATATCGCGATCGCCTATGAATATGACAGCGCGTTTCGCAACATCTATTTAAAGGACCCGGGACCTGCGCCGATCGACACCTGGATGGGACAATCGTATGGCCACTGGGAAGGGGACACACTGGTAGTGGATGTGACCGGCCTGGATGAACGGACCTGGTTCGATCGCGCCGGCGATTACCACGGCGACGATCTGCATGTGGTGGAGCGCTACACGCCGATGGCCCCGAACATCCTCAACTACGAAGCCACCATTGAGGATCCCAAGGTGTTCTCGCGGCCGTGGAAAATCAGCATGCCGCTCTACAAGCACGTGGAAAAGAACGCGCAGTTGTTGGAATTCAAGTGCGTTGAGTTCGTGGAAGATCTGATGTACGGGCAGTTCGAAAAGAAACCCACCAAATAAAGACGCGCTTTATGAGCTGCACATTTCTTGCATCCGTGGTTGCTCTCGCCGTGGCAAGCATTGTGCCGCTGGCCGCCCGGGCGCAGGGAATCGCTGCCAAAACGAAAACTCAGGCCGTGCCGCGTAGCGCGGATGGCCACCCGGATCTTCAGGGAATCTGGACGAACGCCACGGTCACGCCCATGGAACGGCCTGCTCAGTTTGCCGGGAAGCTGACGGCCACCGATGAAGAAGCGACCAAGTACGAGAAGCAGAACAACGACAACCTCTATGGGGATAAGCGCAGCGAAAACGCCGAGCAGGATCGCGATCACGCCTATAATGCATTGTTCTTCGACCGTGGAACGGAACTGGCTCGAGTCGACGGAGTGAAGCGGACGTCCCTGATTATTGATCCGCCCGACGGGAAGCTCCCGGCTTTGACGCCGGACGCGAAGAAGCGAAATGCGGCCCGCCTTTTAGCGATCGAGCAGCGTTTCGACCGCCCACAGGACCGGCCGCTGGGCGAGCGATGTTTGCTGGGGTTCGGTTCCACGTCCGGGCCGCCGATGCTTCCAGTGCTATACAACAACAATTACGAGATTGTCCAAACTCCCGATACCATCATGATCCTGGTGGAAATGGTCCACGACGTTCGTTACATCCACATGGATGGGCGTCCGCATCTGCCGCCCAACGTGCGGCAGTGGATGGGGGACTCCATTGGCCGGTGGGAAGGCGATACACTGGTAGTCGACACAACTAATTTCACGGATAAGACCAGGTTCAGAGGGTCGGGACAGAATTTGCATGTGGTTGAGCGCTTCACGCGTGTCGATCCGGGAACGATCCTCTACAGAGTTACGATGGATGATCCCACGACATTCACGAAGCCTTGGACTCTCGAGTATCCGTTCTTGGCGACTCGTGGTCCCATCTATGAGTATGCGTGTCACGAGGGGAATTACGCGATGCCGGACATTCTCGGCGGCGCTCGCCTCTCAGAAAAGACAGCAGAGGGCGCGAAAAATAAGAAGTAAGTCAAGGAGAGAATTGAAATGAAAATTAAGTTAGCTATCGCATTTGCCGGCGCAACCCTGATTCTGGCAGGAGTTCCGGCGTGGGCGCATCACGCATTTGCCGCGGAGTTTGACGCCAAAAGGCCGGTCCATTTTGAGGGCGAGGTCACGAAGGTTGAGTTGATCAACCCCCACTCTTGGATCCATGTGGACGTGAAGGGTCCAGATGGCGCTGTGACCAACTGGATGTTCGAGGCCGGCAGCCCCAACGTGCTGTTGCGGCGCGGCTTCACCAAGAACACCATCCCGGTGGGGACCAAAGTCATTGTTGACGGATATCAATCCAAAGACGGGTCAAACCGGGCCAACGGCAGAGACATCACTCTTCCCAATGGACAGAAGCTGTTCATCGGCGCGACCGGCACCGGCGCTCCGGACGAAGCCGGCGGCGAAAAGAAGTGAACTGAAAACTTCTTAAGCACATGAAACTCAGGTCGAAGCGAGTCATCCTCGCGGTCGGGGGAATTGCGGTTGTGTGGATGGCTGGCGCTGGTATCGTGGGTGGCCAGACCGCCCCGCCCGCGAAGCCGCAATTGGCAGAAGAGGCCTTCCATAATATCCAGGTCCTGCGGGGAATTCCCGTGGACGACTTCATGGGGACCATGGGGGTCATGTCGGCTGCTCTGGGCTTTGACTGCTCGGAGTGTCATACCGGCGCCGGTACCGACCGCGTAGATTGGGCCGCGGATACTCAGAGAAAAGTGATCGCCCGCCGGATGGTGACCATGGTGGCTGCTATAAATAAGGACAACTTCACGGGACGCCAGATGGTGACCTGCTGGAGCTGCCATCGTGGCCGGGACAAACCAGCGGTGACGCCGAGCATGGATATCGTATACGGCACTCCGTCGTTAGAGCCGGATGACGTCTTCCGACAGGCTCCCGGACAACCGACCGCGGAGCAGATTCTGGACAAGTATATTCAGGCTGTCGGCGGAGCCCAGCGGCTGGCCGGCGTCACCAGTTATATCGCTCACGGGACGAGTGTCGGCTTCGGAGGATTCGGCGGCGGCGGCCAAGTCCAGATTCTTGCGAAAGCGCCGGATCAACGGACCACACTAATCGAGTTTAAGGATGCTCCTGACCGTGGAGACAGCATCCGGACTTTCAACGGCCGTGCTGGCTGGATCAAGACTCCGCTCGCGGTGTTAAAGGAATACCAGATAAGCGGAGGCGATCTGGACGGTTTCCGGCTGGACGCGCAGTTGGCTTTTCCAGGACAGATCAAGCAAATTCTCAAGAATTGGCGCGTTAGTTTGCCGAGCACGATCGAGGATCTTCCCGGGCCATCCAGCCAAACGTCGCAGCAGCCGGAGTTAACGCTGGGGAGTCACGATGTCCAAGTGGTGCAGGGCGACCGTCCGAACGGCGTGGTCGCAACGTTGTACTTCGATTCGAAGTCTGGACTGCTACTTCGAGAGTTGCGCTACAGCAGGTCGCCGATCGGGCGAGTTCCCACGCAGATTGACTACTCCGACTATCGCGACGTCAACGGAATCAAGATGCCTTATCGGCTGACCTTCGCATGGCTGGACGGCCGGGACTCCATTGAGATCAAGGACGTGCAAGTGAATGTCCCGATTCCTGAGGCGAAGTTCGGGACGCCGGAACAAGTTAAAGGGCAGTAGGCCGTGACCGCTCCCTCTGGTCACGGCTCAGACAGCGGAGACAATCGAGTTAGTTGGTCGAAGTGCTGGCTTTAGTCGGATGCAGAAGCAGTTTTTGTACTCGCCAATTTAATATTTCGGCGACGTACAATTCGTTTTCAGACGGACACGCCATTTCGTGAATCCAGCCGAACTGCTTTAACTGCCGGCCCATGCTGCCTATCGTGCCGAGAACTTGGCCGTCCAAGGTTAGCTTGTAGATGCGGCCTGGATAGGCATCTGAGCTGTAAAGATATTGCGTCGGGCCCGGAGTAATGCAGATCGCCCAAGGCGCGCCGGATGCCATGGTCGCGTTTCCGGCCGGCGCATTGGGATTGGGCGGGTTCCCCATCCACATGTGCACTACCGGCGGGACGGGCACATTGATCTTGATCTCTCGCAGAAAAGTTCCATCCGGGTCGAATACTTGAATGCGTCGATTGCCGCGATCGGCAACGTAAATGTTTCCCTTGGCATCGGCGGCGATGCTATGCGGCGTATTGAACTGGCTTTGGCCGCTGCCATAGCTGCCCCACTGCTTCACCCAATCGCCGTTCTTGTCGTATTTGGCCACACGCGAGTTGATATAGCCGTCGCTAATAAACGCGTTGCCCTGCGTATCCCAAGTCACGTCGGTGGGCTGCCGGAACTGCCCATCTATCGCTGGAAGCGGCGGTCTGGGATGCTTCCACGCTTCGGCACCTTCATCGGATGCTTCCTTCTTGCGGCCGAATACCATTACGACGCGGCCCTCGGGATTGAATTTGATAATCATATCCGAGCCTTTGTCGACGGCCCAAACATTATCATCTTTGTCCACGCGCACGGTGTGTGCGAAGGACCAGGCGTACAGGTTGCGGCCGATCTCGCGGATATATTTTCCGTCGGGACCGAACTCCAAGAGCTGCGATGCTGTCGCTGCGTAAGCGGGGCCGGTCGAGTTGCCGCGAGAATAAACGAAGATGTGTTTCTTCGAATTAACCGCGACGCCCGAGGCCTCGCCGAGATAAAGGTCGGCGGGCAATTTCAGCAGATTTGGAACCGAATCGAATGGAATTTCGGGAACGGCTGCCTCTTGGGCAAACACGCACGCTGTGAAGCCTAATGTTGCGACGAGGGCAAAAAGTTTCAAGGAGCCTCCTTTCGGCACTCCAGCTACGATACCAAAATCGGGCCGAAGTGGAAAATCGCAGAGATTATAGGATTGGCGTTCGGCGTGGCTAGAGTGGGTTGGGGCTTCGCACAAGAGAGGGAGGCGGCCGGGTTCTTCGAGTTGCGAGTTTATACCCGCGCAGCCGGGGAAGCGCGATGCACTCGCGGCCCGTTTCGCGGACCGCACGGCGGAGATCTTTGCAAGGCATGGTATTACAAACGTGGGCTACTGGATCCCGATCGAGAGCGATCCGGAGTTTAAAGAGTAAAGAGGCCACACGCACTCGGGCGTCGGCACGAGTGCCAACGTGGCACCCAAGAGTGCGTGCGCTACGAAGTGTTGCGGCGGCGGGCTGCGTTCAACATTTCCTGCTTGGAATGAATCCACTGTTCGAAGCTGGCCTGATCGTTTCGAGCGCGAGAGAGGGCCTCGGTCACGACTTCGGGCGCCGGGCCGCCAGTGACTCGCCGAATATTGACGAAGTTGCGAGGATCGAGAGCGTGCTCGATTTCGTGCTGAGTCAGGGGAAAGGAAGGGTTGTCGGCAAGCAGGGCGGTTGCAATGGCACTCGGGCTATCGTCTTCTCCGGCTCTCTTTACGGCCTTCGACACCAGCCCATGCGCCTCGCGAAAACTCATACCGGCGTGGCGCACCAGCGTATCGGCCAGTTCGGTGACGGTCATGAAATCGGCGGCGGCACGGCACGCCAAACGTTCGCGATCGACGTCCGCGCTTTTCAGCACTCCAGCGAGGAGGCGCAGCGCACGGAGGGCATCCGCAAACAAAGTGAACACCAGCGGCTGCAGGTCATCTTCGCTGTCGTTGATGTCGCCGAAGGGTGTGTTGTGCGCGCACGTGAAGACCGCTTGCGCCTCGCCGAGCGCGCGGCTGGCTAGGATGCGGGTATGCTCTAGCGCCACCGGATTGCGCTTTTGGGGCATGATGCTGGAGGACTGCACGAATGCGTCGCTCAAGCGCAAGAATCCAAATTCGCGCGTCGACCAGAGCAGCAAGTCCTGCACGAACTTGCCGGTGTTAACCATTGCGACAGCAACAGCCGCAGCCGATTCAGTCACATAATCGATAGACGCGATGGCGCCGTAGGAGTTCTCGGCAAGGCCCTCGAAGCCGAGCAATTGCGCGGTCATCCCGCGATCGATGGAGAAGCCAGTGGTGGTGATGGCGCATGCGCCCAGGGGGTTGAGGTTTACCCGCTGGAAGGCGGCCTGGATACGCGCGAAATCCCGAGCCAGAAATTCGGCGACGCCCAGCAGGTAGTGCGCGAGTGTGGTCGGCTGCGCCGGCTGCGTGTGGGTGTGGGCCGGCATGATGGTCTCGACGTGCTGCGCCGCAAGATCCAAAACCACCGTTCGAACACCGGCCAGGGCGGACGCAAAAGCCAGGAGTTCGCGGCGAAGCGTCATGCGGTAGAGAGTGATGGCGATGTCGTTACGGCTGCGAGCGGTGTGCATCTTGCCGGCCAAATCGCCACAGGCACGCTCCAGGAAGCTTTCGATAAAGAAGAATAGATCCTCGGAGGAGCCGTCGTAACGTGCCCGCGCGATCTCTTCCCGGTCGAGATGATTCAGGGCCGAGCGAAGCGACTGCTCTTCGGAGGCGGCAAGGATGCCCTGGTGGGCCAGCATTCTGATGTGAGCGTAGTGAATTTCGAGCAGCGCGTCGAGAAAATATCGCTTGGCATCTTCAAAATTCGGCCCGAGAACGGTCTCGGCATAAATCGGCGCTGGAAACGAGTCGGGATTCACTAACTACCTTGGCGCGCCCGCATTTCGTCCATTCGCGGCGGGAAGTCCGGCGTGCTGGCCAGTGAACGCGGGATTTTTGCCGAGGCTCACCAGGTTCGCCAGGATGCGGTAGGCGCCTGGAACGCCAGATGGCAATTGCCGGTAGAGCGCGAACGCGTCGTAAATGTAGAAACCCTTTCCAAAGCGAGCTAGCAACAGTCCACCCTTTTGCGGATCCTGCTCCGGATCGTGAGTCTCCACCAGAGGTTGATAATGCTGATCCCAACTTTGCAGGAAACCGTGGCCGCGCTCCTCCACCCAGCCTTTGAAGTCGGCCTCGGTGATCCGGTTGGGCCAAGTGAAGGCCGGACTCGACGGCTCCAGTAGCGTCACCTCTGAGTTCTCGTCGACCACCTTCTGCGGATTCTGGCCGAGCGTGAACGGGTACGGACCATAGTTGTGATCGAAATCCTGCAGGTTGTATTGAACGATGAGAACACCGCCGTTCTTCACATACTCGATCAAACGGCCATTGGCGGCTTTCAGATCGGTGCGAGCAGCGTAGGCCCTCGTGCCCAGGATGATCGCGTCGTACTCACTTAGATTGCCGCGCGTGAGATCGCTGTTGGCCAGGATGCGCACGTTCTGGCCGAGATCATCGAGCGCCTTGGGCACGTCATCACCGGTGCCAGGCAGAAAGCCGAGGTGCAGGCCGGTCGCTGTTTTCACGTCCACACCGACGGCGCGATAGGTCGCGGGACGATAGAAAGGATACGGCCGCGCGCCGGGATATCCGGTCAAGCGATAACCCTCGCGGTAGGAATGTCCGCCGTACTGTGCGATCGCGGTGATCTCATACTCAGCCGGCTTTACCAAGTCGGGAGAAACGGAGAATGTGATGGTTTGATCTTCGCCGTCGCGCGCCAGAGAGAACGGCGCTTCCGCTGGATTCGATCGCCATCCGCGTGGTAACTCCAACCGAAGCACACCCTCCGCCGGACCCTTGACGTTGCTGTGAACCGTGCAGGAGAATGCGAACGACTTGGACGTCATCGGAACGGCGCCGGCGGACGGAGATACTGTCACGGAGATCGGCGGGGCCACTAACAGTGGGTTCTGCACCATTCCGATTCCAGGCATGCGCTCATTAGTCTGTACCACCTGTTGTACTTCGAACGGCACGCCACGATAAACGATTCGAGCGCGGGTGGCGAGCGGATATGGCGCGAGCGGAAGATTGCGGTAGCGTTCATCGATTAGGTTGTAATATGCCTGCTCCTCATTGGGGCGCGTGAAATAAGGGCGCGTAAATGATGCGTCGGCCGGTGCAGCCACGGCGAATTTCCACTGGACTTCTTTGCCAGCGGCGACTTCATGCTCGGCTGTGCCGGTGGGACGAATGCTCCAGTTTTTTCCGTCGGAAGCCTGGACGTCGACGCTCTCGATGGTCAGATTTTCGGGGCTCTGGTTGTAGATCTGCGCTTCGACCGCGAATGACTGGCCAGGGATGGCGATGGTGAATGTCGGACCATTGCCTCGTCCACCAAAAGGTCCCCTGCCCGGAGTTGGAGGCGCAACCGAAGCGCCGGGTATAGCGGTTGGCGGAGTTGTTTCAGCAGCAGCCGGGCCTCGACCCCGACCACCTCGGCCTCTCCCGCCCTCTTCGGAAGCGACGGTAGTCAAGAACGAGATTTCGAGCGAGGCGGCGAGTGCCTTTTCAAACTGCTGTCCTTTGAGACGCAGCTCAAACTCAACGTCGCTTTTACCTGGCTCTGCTAACTGGCTGTTTCGTACCTGTTCGCTAAGCGCACGCGTGGCTTTAAGTCCGTCGGCGAGGATCGGCGCGATCGCCGCGGGACGATCGGCCGCGTATTGTTTCAAAGCATCCGCTGCGAGCCGCGAGACCTGGTTCAGGCCGTCTCTTAGAAATTGCGTGTCACCCTCGGCGAGGCTGGCGATGCCGCCCAGTGTCACATCTATTCCATCGAAGAAAGACGTCTCGTGCTCCGCTGCGGGCACTCGCGATCCATAGCGGTGATAGGCGCTGTTGACGGGCGCAGCCGGTGGAATGGTGCCGCCACCGTTCTGCGACCTTTGATATCCCAAGCCTTCGCGCGCGATCTGCAAATAGGTAAGACCGGCAGCGGGCTCAGGCAGGCCTTCGGGGATTTCCACCGTAACAGGCGGCCGCGTGGTCGACCAGGTCTGATTCACATAGTCGAAGAATTTAACCGGCACGTACTTGTCGGTGGCGTAATCGTACATGCCCTCCTTGGTCTCCTCAAAGAACGGAACGCGCGCGTAAACTTTCAGCGGCGCCCACGGCCGAAGTCCCTCGCGGATCTGTTCGGGGAAACGGTTTGGATCGGCTGCGGCGACATAGGCTTCTTGCGCCATTTGTCCGGCCACCTGATGATTGCCATGACCGTCGGTGGCAGCGCCAACGAACACGGAGGCCACTATCAGCGGACGATACATCCGTAAGACGCGCACGGAATCCGCGAGAACGCGCTCGTGATCCCATTTTTCAAGCGCCTCTTCGCGCGTTTTCGAGAATCCATAGTCGACTACGCGGGAAAAGAACTGATCGACGCCCATGTAGCGGTCGGCCATCAGCAGCTCCTGCGTTCGCAGCAAACCCAAGGAGTCGTAAAGATCCATGGACATGACGTTCTGGCCGCCTTCGCCACGATTCAGCGTCATGAGCCCGCCGCGCGCGCCGAGTCCGCGAATCTCGTAGGCGAGCATGCCGCCGTCCTCGTCGTCAGGATGCGCGGTGAATAGGAGAAGGCTAGCGCGGGTCTGCAGCGACCGCAGTAGACGCGACATCCCGGCCGCGCCGCGATCCGGTGCGATAGCCTGGGCATCAATAGCCGGCGCCTGTTGCTGCGCGCGGCTCAAGCTCGCATATATTCCCAGCAGAAGCATAAGTGCAAGAATCGCTAGAATTCGTGGAGGGTTGAGTCTGATCATCAGTAAATTCCCGTGGGCTCGCTAAAGCCTCGTCCCCAAGGCTTGAATTCTTATGATACAGTAGCGAACAACGAGGTTTCGAGCTTCCGGTTCTTCCCGGAACTCGCGCTCAGGGAGGCAACGAATCATGATTCGACGAAGTAGTGTTCTATTTTTCCTGCTGTTCGCATGCCAGCTCGCATTCGCGCAAACTCAGGCCATTAACGGCAGTATTCGAGGCCGCGTCATAGACGCCGCTGGTGCGGTGGTGCCGAGCGCTAACGTGACGGTGACCAATACAGAGACCGGTTTCTCGCGCGCTTTAGACACCGACGACAATGGTCTGTTTGTATTCCCCAATCTTCCGCTCGGCACTTATACAGTGACGGCGCAGAAAACCGGGTTCTCAACCGAGCGCCACACGAATATAGTGTTGGATGCGGGGACCGAAGCGGTGATCGAAGCCCAACTTAAAGTCGGATCGGTAAGCACCACAGTGGAGGTAACGTCCGGCGCGCCGGTGGTAGAGCCATCGCGCTTGGCCACGGGCCGAACCATCGGCCACGAGGAAGTAGATAATCTTCCACTCACTTCACGCAATCCGTATAATTTCGTGCTGTTTCAACCGGGCGTCAGCGGGCATCCGAATCCCGAGCTCGGCATCCCGCGCACCATTAATACCAATGGTCTGCTGGATCGCATCAATTACCAGATGGACGGCATGGTGGACACCGAGACGGACCGTTATGGGCTGCGCCTGTTTCCTATCTCCGACATCTATGTGCGAGAGGTTCAGAGCGTTACGAACAGTTTTGCGCCGGAGTTCGGCAACACCGCCGGAGACATTTACAACGTCATCACCAACTCCGGCACCAACGATTTTCACGGGGAGTTTTACTTTATCGGCCGTCCGCCGGATGCCGTCGCGCGTCCGATTCTGCTGGCGGCGAATAAGGTTGCGCCTTCGATCGATCTGCACGATTACGCAGTCAATGGCGGCGGGAAATTAAAGAAGGACAAATTGTTCGTGTTTGCCGGATACGAACATCTGTTGCGTGCCTTGCCGGCGCCGAACACTATTAATCAAAGCTTGGCAAGTCAGCTGGGCCTTTCGCCAAACCTGTTGGAAACGGCTCCCTCGGTACAACACGCTCAATTCCTGAATATTCGCGCGGACTGGGTCGTCAACACCAATAACTCGGTCTTCTTCCGCTACAACTACTTCCGCAACGAGTATCCTTTCAACACCAACGTTGGAGGTCTGCTGGCTCTGGATGTCGCGGAAGACTTTCATGACCGGGCTCACATTGGCGGCGTCCAGTGGCTTTCGACCATTTCGCCTACGGCGCTGAATGAATTGCGCATGTCGTGGCCCTATCGGAATGAGCAGCACGTGGCTAGCCCCGGTGATGGACCGGGACCGCGGATCGTGGTATCCGGCGTCGCAACGTTCAACGGCTACGGGCCGGGATTCCCCGGCGATCATTTTGCCGAAAAGATCCCGAGTCTCAGCGACAATTTCACTTTGATCAAGGGCCGGCACACGCTGAAAGCAGGCGTCTCGTGGCAAGAAAATAACGATAACCAACTAAACCCGATCAATAATTTCGACACCTACACCTTTTCGAGCATCGCGAGCTATCTGGCGGCCAAGAGCGGCGCGAATCCGCTTGGCTACTTGAGTTACCAGGCCAACGTCGGTTCGCCGGGAGACTCCTACAAGTCCTATTTCTACGGCTTTTTCGTTCAGGATACGTGGCAGATCCGTCCGAACCTGCTGGCCACATATGGCGTCCGTTGGGACCGCTACCAGGCGCCCAGCGCGGAAGCGAACGCGCCATTTATTTATACGCAAAACTTTGCTACCCCTAATCGCGATTGGGCGCCGCGTCTCGGCCTAGCCTGGAGCATCGATCCGAAGACCGTGGTGCGGACCAACTTCGGGATGTTCTACGAAGCGCCACCAACCAATCTATGGTTCAATGCGCTGGTGAATGACGGGGCCCGTTCGTTCACCGCATCATTTTCGCCCAATCAAGCCGGCGCGCCGTTATTCCCTACGATCATCCCGACGGTGCTGGGCGCCACGGCCGGAACCCCGAGTATAACTGCGGTTACTCCCAACTTCAAGAATGCATACACGCTAAATGCTAACGTACAGATTACGCGCCAGCTATCGCAGAATGACGCTCTAACGGTCGGCTTCATTCATACCGGTGCTCGCGATCTTGGGTATTTGCGTAATATGAACTTAATTAATCCGATCTCGTTCTTGGCGGACGGAAGACCGAAATACGACACTGTGGTGAACGCAAATACGCGTTTATATCCGCAATTCAATGGCATTACGCTGCAAGACGTCGGCGCGTCTTCGGACTACGAAGCCCTGATCGTGAATCTCAACCACCGCTGGAGCCGGGGTTACGCCATTAGCGCTTCTTACACGTTTTCTCATACTATCAGCGATGCCCCGGATGCCAACAGCTTCGAGCAGAATGTCCCTATCGAAGACCCGACCAATCGGGAGCGCGATCGCGGCAACAGCATCGTGAACCGGCCCCACGCTTTTCTGGTCACGGCTGTGCTGGCGCCGACTTTCAAGATCGAGAACAAGTTCCTGAAGCATCTGGCCAACGACAATCAACTCACGATTTTGGGCAACTTTTCTTCAGGCGACCAGCAGAACATCACATCCAGTGTTACGACCTTAAACGGCGACAACAATACCACCAGCCAGCGCCCGCTTTTCATCGGACGTGATACGGTACGCGCACCGAACGTTTATCAAGTGGATGCCCGCTACACGCGCATCCTGTTCACGATTCACGAGCACATTCAACCCAAGCTCCTCGCGGAGGCTACCAACGTGTTCAATCATCGGAACATCACTTCGCTGAACACCGTGGTTCCGACCACTTCGCTGGGAGTACCGACAATTCCGCCGGTATTCGCGCCCACGGGCACCGTGCTCGAAGGCCGCATCATCCAGCTTGGAATCCGATTGGATTGGTAAGAATGCGTGCCAGCGGCGCCGCGGGAGTGCTGGTGTGGGTTGTATGCGGCGCCGCATTTGCTCAGCAACTGCTTCAAGTTGAGAACGCGGCCAGCCTGCTCATTGGGGATGTCGCGGCAGGCTCTTTAGTCAAGCTGCAGTTGATAATCCAAGGCGGCCCGGTGACGCCCATCGATCCGGCCACGATCTCGGCTCAGCTTCTGCGAATGGGCTTTCAAGATCCACTGCCATTGTCTATAGTGGAAGTCTTGGATGCGACGTCGGTGCTGGTCGTGATTCCAAGCGCCACGCCGCTCGGACCGGTCAGCATCACGCTAAACTACAACGGCCAAAGCGCTACGCAAAACGTCTATATCGTTGCCACCAGCTTCGGACTGTATTCAGCCGGTGGCGAGGCGGCCCTCGCGCAGAATATTACAAGCAACGGGCTTCAACTTAATAACCTGACTCATCCCGCACACGCGCAGGACTTCGTAACGCTGTGGGGAACTGGCTTAGGACCGGCGACCGCGGACCACGTCACCGTATTACTGGGCGGACATCCTTTTCCGGTCGCTTACGCTGGACCGTCGGCCGATTATGCGGGGCTCGATCAAATCAATTTTCAGGTGCCGGACGATCCGGCGATCCCACAAGGCTGCTACGTCGCCGTGAATATCCAGATCGGAAACTCGATTAGCAATCTGGCGACACTCTCACTCTCGCGCGACGCTGGGCCATGTGTGCATCCCTTCGGCCTGACTGCGGACGAGCTAGCCGCGCTGGATTCGGGCGGACAAGTTTACGTGGGCCAAATCAATCTCGATAGCACCATTGGTGCGCCACCTGACTCGCTCTTCAGCCCTGCTTATGTCCGGATGGAGTCCGCGAACGCGCAATTCCTGAGCTACAACGCCAGCGGTCTTTCTCTAATTAGCCAGCCGCTGTTCGCTGATGATTACTTGTCCGGATGCACACTCATCGGCGGCGGAGTGTCCGCTGGGTTGTTCGCCTTCATCTTCAGTCCGTTGAACATGGGCACGCAAATTACTATACAAGGACCAGCGGGCCAAACCCTCAATCTCTTGCCTCCTGGCGCTGGTCCACCATCGCTATACAATGGTTCTGAACCCTCGGTGCCTGCAGTTACTAGTCCGGATCAATTGCCGGCGCCATTCTTTTCCTCGGGCCAGTGGAAGGCCAGCGCCTCGGGCAATACCAACGTTCAGCCGTTCACGGCGATGTTCTCGATCCCGAATCCAATCCAAATCACTAACTACAGTCAAGTAAGCATGGTTGACCACACTAAGGATCTGACTATTGCATGGATTTCCACCACTTACTCGAATGGGGACTTTGTGACGGTCCAATTGTACCCGCAGTTTCCGATTGAGTGGTTCGCCACGACCGCGGTGCTCTGTCGGGTTCCCGCTTCGGCCGGCCAGGCAACCATTCCAGCAGCGCTGCTGGCGTTCTATCAGCCATCGGCAACTGCAACGCTTTCACTCTCGATCAGCCGCAAGCCCGGCACGGCGGCATTGTTCACGGTAGGGCTGAGCGATGGCACCTCGATCCCATCGGCTATCCAGTATCACTCCCTCGAAGTAATCGACGTTCAGTTTCAGTAGACTGACGCGCAATTCAGCTAGAAGATTAACTTCAGGCCTAACTGGATCGCGCGCGGGCCGCCTGAACCGAGCACGGTGTTCGAGCTGGTAACGTCCGGTGTTTGGGGACGTAAACCGAACAGAACGCCCGCATCGCCAGAAGGATCGGTGTAGGAGTTATCGCCACCGGGTCCACCAAATGTATTGGAGATGTTGGGATGGTTGAAGACGTTAAAGAACTCGGCTCGGAATTGGGCCTTGAAACGTTCTCGCAAGGTCCAAGTCTTGGTGACCGAAAAGTCCACATTGACATAGGGGAAGCTTCGGAAAATATTTGGGCCTGTCGTCCCATAGCTTCCAAAGGCAGGCGGGATCAGGACCGATTTTCCGTTGGCGTAACAGCCTAGGTTGGCCAAAGAAGCCACGGCTAGTTGCCCCATGGCAGTAGCCTTCGCCAGGCATGCCGGGTTGCTGGTTCCCGCGAAATAAGGAATTCCGCCTTGGCCATCATTGGTATTGATGAATGCCTTGGTGGTCTTAAAGTCGGCCGGGTTCCCGAAGAAATTCCATTGTTCACCGTTCGTGGTCGAGTTGTTGATTTCGCCGGTTCCGCTGAAATCGGTCGAGAGGTCGTTCACACCCCAAGGCAGCGAGCTCTGCGCCGACACGATCGAATTGAGCGACCAGCCCTGCAGCATCTGTCCAGGCGACTTGATACCCGGGATCTGATAGGTGACCGAAAAAGTGAACCGGTGACGGAGATCAAACTGGCTGTTTCCATACAAGGCCCTGGTGTTGTTGCTGTCAATGGGAGACAAGAAGCTCCAATTGTCAGGCGATTGCGAGAGCGCGTGCGAATAAGTGTAGCCCAAAACGTAAGATACTCCATGCCAAGTCCGCTGTGTCAGAGATACTTGAAGGCCGTGGTAATTAGAGAAGTTACTGTTGGATAGCCAGTAAATGTAGCTCAGGTACGGAAACCTGGCGTTATAGGGACGCGCAGCCTGCTCAGCGGCGCTGTCGGGGTTACAGTTGTCATAGCCGGTTGAAGCGCTGGCTAGGCATTGTCCGGCCGGACTATCGGGATTTGCCGGATTTCCCCATCCGGGGCTGAAACCGCCGACCGACCGTGGCTGATTCAAGTCCGTCAACCCAAATAACTTCGTCGCGTGATTGCCTACATACGCAACGTCGATGGATAGGTTATTCGTTATTGCCCGCTGTATATCCAGATTCCACTTACTAACATAGGGCGTGCGAATATTGCGATCCGCAGCCAGGGTGACACAGGGCTGCGGGGTCAAGCCGGAGGCTAAAGTGACCGTGCCGTCGCCGCAGGCGGGTGAAGCATTGTAGATTGGGGTGCTGGCGCTGTTATTCGCGTAGTTGTACTTGATGGTTCCGGGCGTCTTCGCCGATCCGAGCGCAGCGCCAGTGAAAGTTATCTGTCCGACATTGATGGAGCCGCCAGCCGTGGTCGGAGTCGGGTTGCCGTTAGTGTAAAGGGCGACACCAGTCGGCACGGTGCGCAAACCGAGCAGATTGCCGATGGCCATGAACGAGTCATAGCTGGATTGCTCGAAGTAAATTCCGGCGCCCGCGCGAACCACCGTCTTACCATCTCCGAAGACATCCCATGCGACGCCGAGCCGGGGCGCGAAGTTGTTGTGATCGCCATTAATAACAGAGCCAACCTGTTTGCCCGCCTGGACCAGGCCCTGGGTCTGATCGAAGTTGCCGATCAGATTGTTGCGCTCGTTGAAGATCGTGTTTAGCTCGTAACGTAAGCCCATATTTACGGTCAAACGCCGCGTGACACGCCAGTCATCCTGGACGAAGCCGGCATAAGCTTCGTTTTGCAGATGCCGCAGCAAGTTACCGGCGGTAAACAGCGCTCTGTTCATGTTGCCGGCGAAAAAGTTCGTCAGGTTAGAGAACCGCAGGGGACCCTTAGTGTTGGCGGTAACGTTGTTGGTGCTCTGCATTACCAGCACTTCACCGCCCAAAGTAAACGCGTGTTTTCCGCGGAGAATCGAAACGCTATCCGTGAACTGGTAGACACCGTTCGGTCCAACAGTCTTAGGCCAGCTCGCCCCGAATTGGAAGCTGTAGCCGCCCTGAAAGGTGATGGCTGGGAGTCCATAGTAAGCAGGATTCGTCTGGCCGGTGAAGATGTGATATGTACTTCCGTTGTAGTTGTAGTTCGCGGGATTTTGCGTTGAATCGGCGCTGTTGAAAACCTGAAAATAGTGAGAATAGCCGACCCGCAGTGAGTTTACCACTGTAGAACTGGGGACCCAGGTCCAACTTCCGGAACCGACTTGAGAACGTGCATATTGATTGGTCAGCCACTGCTGCCCTACTTGGGTTGTGGGAGCATCCACCAACAGTCCGGCGCCGGGACTGATGAAATACATGCCGCTGAAGGAGTTCTTGGAGTTGAGGCGATAGTCAACCTTTACCAGTCCGGAGTCGACCTTGTTGACGCTGGCTAGCGAAGTGTTGATGGTGGTAGTTGATCCGTTGTTGGCCGGGAATAGGCCCGGGAAATTCGACAGCGGCGCACAACTGGTGCTGAGTCCCGCCATTTGCGCGCTTAAAGCTGTGAGCGTTCCAGCTGTCCTTGCAGCATTGCAGGCGCCCACCAGGCTCTGCGCTGATGTGCTGGTGGGAGATGTGATCGGGACATCATGCGGAACCGGGTTGCCGATGCTGTAGCGCTGTTCCTCGAAATTGCCGAAGACGAACAGCTTATCCTTTATGATCGGGCCGCCGGCGCTGCCGCCGAACTGCTCCAATTCGAGCGGCGCCACGGGACTCCCCGGCGTCGTCCAGTAGTTCAAGGCATCCCAGTCGCCGTCTCGACCGTAGGCATAGGCGGTGCCGTGTAATCCATTGCTGCCTGATTTGATTCCGACGTTGACCACCGCCCCGGGCTTCCAGCCGTACACCGCGCTGGGATTCTGTTGCGTCTTAAACTCGTCGATAGCGTCGATGGGCAGGATTGTTCCTGCGTCGCCGGCCGCCATCACGGCGTTCATCATGCTCTGCGCCATCCAGGGATCGTTGCTGTTTATGCCGTCCACCATGAAGTAGTTGTCGTGTGGCCGACCGCCGTTGGTGCTGTTCGTCCAACCGGAGTTGCCCGGATATTTGGACACGCCCGGACGCAGGTCGATCAGGTTCTCGAAGTTTCGTCCGTTCAGCGGCAGGTCATTGATCACTTGATTGGGGATGGTTCCACCTAATTCCGCGTTGTTGGTTTCGACGAGGGGAACTTCGGCCTGAACCGTTACTACCTGGCGCTGCTCGCCGGGTTGTAGGGAAACATCGACACGAATGTCCTGACCGACCTCTAGGTTGATGTTCTGGCGCTCGAGCGTCATAAAGCCTTGGAACTCGACGTGGACTTTGTAATGTCCGGGAAGTAGATTGGGAGCATTGTATTCGCCCGCCGAATCGGTGTTGATGGTCCGGGCCGTGCCTCGATCGATGTCCTGAATCGTCACAGTGGCACCGGGAATCGCAGCGCCACTTTGATCGGTGACGCTTCCCGCGATGCGGGCCGAGCTGCCTTGCGAAAAGAGCGGAGAGGCGGTTAGTAGGACCAAGAAACATACTCCCAGGATCAGAGCGGCGTTCCTTACATCCAGATAGCAAATTACGCGCGCGCATCGAGCACCCAACATGGGGAACCTCCTAGTTAGTCGGACGATTGGACTGCAAACCTGGAAAACGTAATCTTAAGTGTGTATATCACCTAACGCTTTGGAAGTCAATGAATTTCTAATATGTCAGTACGTGGAAGTGCGACGGCACAAAATCTATTTCCACGCCGCGTATACTGGCTTGCTGACTAAGAACTCCGGGTTCACGCCCGCCCGCGGCCGGAACTTTTGCACGCGCCCGTTGTCCACTTCGGCGACGTAGAAATTCCCGTCCTGATCGGTACTGAAGCCGTGAACTCCCCAGAATCCGCCTGGGAAATCTCCCCAGGTTCCAAAGGAGTAAAGAAAGTGGCCGTCGAGGTCATACTTCAGCATCTTGGACGTTCCGCGATCAAAGGCCCACAAGCTTCGGTCGGCCCCGATATAGATCAGGTGAATGTCAGAAGGTTCTTGACCCATGCTGAAATCGTAGAGGAACTTCCCATTCTCGTCGAAGACCTGGATGCGGTGATTGGCGCGGTCGTTCACGAAAACGTGCCGCGTCTGCGGATCGAGCGCCATGCCGTGGACGTTGTTCATGTAGCCCGGCCGCTTGTCGTTCGGAGGAGTGCCCTTCTGACCCCAGGCCAGCAGGAACTTCCCATCCTTGTCAAACTTCGCGACACGCGTTCCGTTGTAGCCATCGGCGACGAACAGCGTGCTATCGGGCAGCCAATTCAGGAAGGTCGGCCGGTTAAAGTGCGTACCATCGGCGCCTTTGACGGTGGGCGTTCCGATGGTCTGGACCAACTGCTTTCCATCGTGCGTGAATTTGTAGATGGCGTGCATATGATCATCCACCACCCAAACGTGCTTTTCCGGATCGTACGGATTAATGGTAATGAAATGCGGACGCTTCATGATTTTGTCCCACTGCGTCCATTGCTCGGTGATGTTGCCGTTGGCGTCCACCACGGTCAGACAGTGTTCCCATTTCGCGTCCACACCTAGAGTGCCCTTCCACAACTTGGGACCATCGTCGGGATCCTGACCGCTTCCGCCCGCTCCCGGCAGCGCGGCAACTGTGGCATCGCGCCATGGCAGGCGCCCGATGGGGAACGAAAGGCTCGGGCCGAACTCGGGAATCAGCTTAGTCTCGGGTCTTTTGATCTTGGGCAGCTCGCCGCGGAACAACAGGAAAATGCGGTTGGGATTTTCGGCGTAAACGCTCTGCCCAGCACCCCAGGTCCAGCTTTCATTGCCCGGGAGAGTGCTGATGTCTTTTGGCCAGTCCTTCACCACTTCATAGGGACCGAACGGATCCTGGCCGCCAATCACTCCGGGAATCGCCGCGAAACCGAGTCCCGGTTTTCCTTGCGCCTGAACGGACGACACCTTATTTCCGATCAGAAAGCCCAACGCGAAAACAACAGTGATCCCCAGGAGCACTGCTACGGATCTACGCATAAACTTCTCCTTCTAAAAAAATCGCCAGAACATTTCAGTTGGTAACACGCTCAACCTCATCCGGCAGTAAGTCAGTGACGGGTATCATATCACCACGAACCGTAACCAGGCAAGAGAGTTTACAGACAGACGTTTACAGACAGCGAGATCCGCAATGACCTGTTACAATCCCTGAAGAAGTTCGAGCGTGTTTCAAAGAGGAGGTTGAAAACCATGGAATCATTGTTGAATGTGAGCAGACGAGGTTTGGTCAAACTAGGGCTGACTGGCATTGCTCCGTTTGCAGCTCTCGCTCAGGACGCCGGTCCGGATGGCGGGAAGATCGGAGCCGTGGGTGGACGAGCGGAAGAAGAGCTTTTTCCCGGACCAGGATTGCCCGGCGGCGGACAACTGGAAATCCGGCTGACGGCGACCATTTACACCAGCGATCCGGACCAATTGGACGTGGCTCAGCGGATGAAGCCGTTCAACCTTGATTCTTGGATCGTGGAGTGGACGCGAGTGGCCGAGAAAAATGAAGAGGAGGCCGAGAAGCTGGCGAGCGCGGGACGCAAGGTCACCGCCAACGAGTATTACCTGCGCGCCTCCAATTTTTATCGCGAAGCGTGCTGGCCTCAGCCGGTTACCGAGCCGCGCATGCTGCCCTCGTATAAGAAGATGCGCGAGGCGTTCGACAAGGCCTGGCAGTTAGTGAGGCCGCCGTTCGAGCGTGTACAAATTCCCTGGGAAGGAAAAACGCTGGACGGATATTTCCGAAAACCGGGCGGCCCGGCAGGGAGGCGCTTTCCCACTGTGATCGCTTTCCAAGGCGCCGATACGATGTGCGAGTCCACCATACTTAACGCCGGTGGGTATGCGGCTCGAGGCATGGCGTATCTGGCCGTCGATTTTCCGGGGCAGGCAGGTTCGCTGCGCCTCAAGAATCTCCATCTGCCGCCCGATACCGAACGAATAGCGAAGGTCATGATCGACTACCTGGAAACGCGTCCGGACGTCGATGCGAATCGAATCGGGATGCAGGGAATCAGCATGGGCGGCTACGGAGTGCCGCGCTGCGCCAGCGGAGAAAAGCGGATCAAAGCAGCACTGATGAGCAGCGGCTCGTTCAACCTGCTGCAGGATCTTTTCGATTACTACCCCCCCATCCAGGAACGCGTGCGGTGGATCGTCGGCGCCGAGGACATGAAGGATGCCCGCAGGAAACTTGCGGAATACACACTAGACGGAAGAGCGGATCGGATTGAGTGCCCGATGTTAATCGGCTATAGCCGGGACGATAGGATCATGGACCCGCAAGGGTCTCTGCGCCTTTATAAAGCCGCCGTCAAGTCCAAGCGCGAGATGATCGAGGGGACCGGCCATACCCAGGCTTCGAACGCGGGTGGTCCTAGAGAGAGACGGCCGGCGATTCTGCCAGACTGGGCCGCCAAACATCTGGTGACGGAAGGGTAGTTACTCGCTTTCGAGCGAGCACTTACTTCTTCGGCTTTTCGTTTTTCAGAAAATCGTCGAAATTGACGTTGTCTTCGCAGACCATTTCCGAAATATGCCAGTTCGGCCGTAAGTCAAACATCATCCGGCCGCCCCAGGGTTTGGTGTAGGCCTTGGGATCTTCGATTGTCACGTCGATCTGCAATGTCTTTGAGTCCACGCGGCGCATCCGCTCCACGACATGCAGGTCTTCACTGTGCGGGTGACCTCCGCGGTCGGCCCAGGTCTTGTCGTTAAAACCGATCGTGTCCACCACCAGCGTGTCGCCTTCCCAGTGCCCGATCGAATCGCCAAACCAGGTCGGGCCGAGACTGGTATCGTGCGGGCGCCCGTCGGTCCAGATCTGGCGGATGTAGTGATCGAACTCGAAAATCATCAGCACGCGGCTGGGGCTTTGGACAATTTCCATCGGGAAGGGATGCAGGTACACGCGCGGCACGCCAGGAGGAAAACAGCCAGTCGCGCTAACCGTTGTTGGATTGACAGGATCGTTGGAATCCTCGACGCTGCGAGGTCCGAAGGAAGGCTTATTGGCCTTGAACCTCTCCTGTGCCCAGGCCGTCATGGATGGCTCATCGGCGCTATAGGTGTACCCGCCGTAGCGGGTGCCCGGCATGTTTTTCTTGTTCCACACACCAGAGAGATCGGGCGTGGAAGCCTGGGTCTTTGCCACAGTTGACTCTTGAGCACATAGAACGAGGGGTGAAGCGAGTGCGGCCGCCCCCACAAGGATCGATCCCATCAAGCGATTTCGCATATCACATCACCGCCGGCGAGGTTAGTTCCCGCCGCCGGTCTTCATCTCCTCGCCGTTCCCCAGAACAACCTTGGTAATCCACATCGAGTTTGCGCCCGTCTTAGCGCGAAAGCCGGTAAGGGTGACTTCTTCGCCGGGCTTAAATGTTTGCGCGGTCCATCCAGCTCTTACTAAGTGGTTCGGGCTGGTAAGCTCGCCTTGCCATTCTTGTTTCTGGCCCTTGTCGTCTTTGACATCCAAACTTACTATGCAATGCGGGTTAGTGAACTTGAAGTTGGTTACATTTCCCTTAATCGTGACCGATTGCGTGACATCGTACGCCGCCTGCCCATGGTGCGCCAGAACGAGGCTAGGAACTAAGAGGACACTAGCAGCCAAAGTTAACAGCATCAATCTATTTTTCATTCCACACTCCCGGGGAGCATCCAAACCGCAGGTTCTGCCTTAAAAGGACGCACGGACACGCCGTGACTAGTTTGTAGACGCTCGACATAATATATAGCACTGCCATCTTTGGCCTGTCAACGCGAAGCGTGGGGTGTCTTACGCCCGCTATCAGTACTAGAATCTTAGTCGTATGTATATCACCCTTAACCGGCGCCAATTCCTGGGAACCGCAGCGGGAGCCGCGCTCTCGCGCGCGAATGCGCAGTCCACTTCGGAGTGGGGCGCTCCCGTGCTCGACATTCACCTTCATCCCCGCCGCGAAGAAGGCGGGGAACTCAACCACATCAACGGCTCCGGTGTGACAAAGGCAGTGCTGCTGACCGGATCGGCCATGGCAGATCACTCGCAGGCTGTCGTGGCTAAGAACCCAGGACGTTTTGTCTGGTTTACCGGCACGGATATGACCAAGCCTGACGCCATCGCTGTTCTGCGAAAGAATCTTATGGCGGGCGCGATTGGCTTGGGCGAATTGAAATCGCATGTGGCCTGCGATGGCCCTGAGATGCGAGCTGTGTATTCGCTCGCGGCGGAGATGAACGTGCCGGTGCTTATCCATTTCGCCGATTTCCCGCAGTTCGAGGGCGAGGGCGTGTGGAACAGTGGCATTGCGCGCTTTCCTGCCGTCGTGAAGGCCAACCCGAAAACCGCATTCATCGGGCACGGCGATGCGTTCTGGGCTAACGTCAGCGCCGAGGTTCCCGATGGCGTGCCTTATCCCACCGGCAAGATCAAGCCGGGCGGAGTATCGGACCGGATGTTGAGCGACTTCCCGAACTTCCATGGCGATTTCTCGGCTAACTCAGGCCGGAATTTTCTCGCGCGCGATCCGGATTTTGCGGCGAGATTCGTCGAACGCCACCGCGCCAAAATGATGTTTGGATGCGATTGCAGCTGCCGCGATGGTCACGGCGCCGGACAAAACTCGAAACAGCCGCTGATCGCTGGCAAATGCGTCGCACGGGAGACGCTCACGGCATTGAAGCAGATGACTTCCGCCGAGCTGTTCCACCAGATCACCTGGCAAAACGGGATGAAGCTGATCAATATTAGTAACTGAGCGCAGGGTGGCCCGTGATCTGGGCGCAGATTCGAAACGTGTATACTTGAGAACTTCGATGGGTGAACCCGCCGTAGCATCAACCGTCGCCCGTCCGCGACTGACTGGCGATCAAAAACGCGCTTTTTTCGCAGCCTGGGGCGGATGGTTACTGGACGGCATGGACGGCTTCATTTTCTCGCTGGTCCTGGTGCCTGCCATGCGGGATGTTTTGCCGAAATCCGGAATCGCCGCCACACAGGCCAACATCGGCTACTATGGCGGGCTCCTGTTCGCGCTCTTCATGATCGGGTGGGGACTTGCATTGGTCTGGGGACCGATCGCCGATCGCTTCGGACGCGCCCGTACATTGATGTTCACGGTGCTTTGGTTCTCGGTTTTCACTTTCTTGGCCGCTTTGTCGCAGGGCATCTGGTCGTTAGCCCTCTTCCGATTCCTGGCCGGCGTCGGGATTGGTGGAGAATGGTCCATCGGGGCGTCGCTCATTTCCGAATCCTGGCCTGAAACTCGCCGCACCTGGGGTGGATGTTTGATGCACACCGGCTACTACGTCGGCTTCGTCGTAGCCGCATTAGCCAACTACTACATCGGGAGCCAGTTTGGCTGGCGATGGATGTTCGTGGTCGGCGGCGCTCCAGCGCTGTTCGTCGGATTCCTGTTCAATCGCGTTCGTGAGCCAGAGAAATGGCGGGAGAAGCGCGCGCAGCTCGGCGAGAATCTGAAGATGCGCCGCTCGTTCTTCGAACTATTCTCGCCCCAGTATCGCCGCCGCACCATCCTTAACTCCATCTACTTGGTCGCTTCCATCGTCGGCCTCTGGGCAGGATCAGTGTATGTCCCGTCGGCCATAACCTACATCGCGGATCGCGCCGGCAAGACCGCTATGGAAGCAGCCCGGCTGGCATCGTATTCAACGGCGATTCTCGGAATCGCCACCATCATCGGAGCGCTGATCACGCCGCTGCTCGCCAAGAGATTCGATCGCAGAACCACGCTCGGAATATTCTTCTCGATCATGCTGGTATTCCTCTGGCTCGCTTTCGGCTACGTATTCTATTTGCCCACGAACGCGCTCGCTTGGTTCATGCTCTGCACTTTTTTCCTCGGATTGGGCGGCGCAAATTTCGTGGTGTACTCATTCTGGATTCCCGAACAGTATCCGACCGAATGCCGTGTGAGCGCCTTTGCCTTTACGACTAACATTGGACGTTTTGCTGGAGCCGGTCTAACTCTTCTGGTTGGCGCGGGCATCCGGCATTTTCAAACGCTCGGTACTCCCGTCGCTCTTACGGCTCTGGTTTTCGTCGTGGCGCTCTTGCTGTTGCCGCTCGGTGCAGAGACTAAGGGCAAAGCACTGCCGTCGTAAAACTTCTTAGTAATGAGGTGATGAATGCAGGATTCGAACTCTAAGAACAGTTCAGGATTGAGCCGCCGCTCTCTCCTTGGGATGGCCGGCGCAGGTCTGGCCGGCGCCATTGGAGCGCGAGCTCAAGTCACGGGACTCACGCCCGGCGGTGGCACTCCTCCGTTTCCGCTGGCACTCGGCGCGCTCGATTATCTCGATCGCAAACAGTACATCCACAACATGGAGATCGTCGCCACCGTGCCTGGTTCGACCATTAGCGGCGGTGAGCCTCTCATGGCGATGTGGGCCCGCGGCAAGCAGCGATTGCTCCCGGCCAATGGCGGCTTCCTGGATGTCACCGATCCCAGAAAGCCGGTGGTGATGAACAAGGGGATCACGCGGGGATTCGGCGCCGTGGTCTACAACACCCAGCTCAAGAAGTGGATCATGATGTGCACCGCCGCCGCGCCGCTCACCTCGGCCACTCCGGAATTTCCGCATGGCCAATACGACAAGGAGTTGCGCGACAAATCAGTCAACTTCAAAGGACTGCGCGGCATACGCAACTACGACATCACTAATCCAGAAAAGCCGGAGCTGCTTGAGGAATACAGTACCGGCGTGAAAGGCAACGGCACCCACCATAATTTTTACGACGGCGGCAAATATGCCTACCTCGATTGCGGTTGGGACGATCAGCTCCGCATGGAAAATCACCAGCGGCCGTACAGCAACGCCATCATGATCGTCGACATGTCCGACCCGTCGCACGTCAAGGAGGTCTCGCGCTGGTGGGTTCCCGGCCAGCGTTTCGGAGAGGAAGCCGAATACAAGAAATACATCTTCGCCGGCGACCGCACTTCCTGGACCGGCAACCACGGCGCGCTCACTGTTCCCAAGCGAGTTGAGGATGGAGGAAACCTTGGCTACGGCGGCTTCGGCGCTTTCGGTATGTTTGTCCTGGACCTCAGCGATGTCGCGCATCCCAAGCCCATCGGCCACGTGCAATACGAGTTCAACGCACTCGGCACAATTCCTTTTCACACCGTCTATCCCGTGCTCGCCGACCCTTCCCACCCGCGGCTGCAAAACATGATGATCGGACTGCATGAGGCCCTCGAAGCCGATTGCCGCGAGGTCTACCACACCCCGTACATGATCGATGTGAAGGACCCACGCAATCCGAAAATCGTCGGATTGTTCCCCAAACCGCAAGCCCCGCCCGATGCACCATACAACGATTTCTGTCTCGCGCGCGGCCGCTTCGGATCGCACAATTCGCAATGCTGGCTCGCGCCTGGAGTATCCAAGCCCGAGATTTTTGCGGCAGCCTGGTTCAATGCCGGCGTCCGGGTTTTCGATATTTCTAACCCGATCGCGCCCAAGGAAGTGGCCTATTTCGTGCCGCCGCACGAGGGCGAGATCAACAATTACGAAAGCTGGTGGCGCGGGTCGACCGAAAACTGCTTCGTCGAATTCGATCGGAACCTGATCTGGATCGGAACGCACGAGGGCAGTTATTGCCTTTCCTGCCCGGCCCTCGGCAAGCCGATACTCGAACCTCGCAAGGTCGAGAGATGGTCGGTTGCGCACTGCAATGCCGGATGGGACGAGTCGACTCCACGGGCTTTCTATTTCGGACGATCCCTGAAGCAGCTAGGCTAGAAGTGGAGCAGGCCGCGGGCCTGCCATTCAAATGAAGGCAATGGTGCTGAGAGCGCCCAGCCATCTGGCGCTCGATCAAGTCGCGCGTCCCGACGCTGCGCCCGGTCACGTTTTGGTGCGAATCACCAACAGCGGCCTATGTGGAACAGATCTCAAAATTTATAACGGGGCGATCCCCGCCAAATATCCGCTCATCATGGGTCACGAAATGATCGGCGAACTGGTCGACGGCTCGCCTCCCGCCGCCATCCAAAAAGGCGACCGCGTCATCATTGATCCGGTCCTGTCTTGCGGCACTTGCTTCCACTGCCGCATCGGCCAGGCCAATCTGTGTCCCGCCGGCGGGCTCATCGGCCGCGAAACCAATGGTGGATTCGCCGAATACGCCGCGGTCCCGGCCAGTCAAGTGTTCCGCCTTCCCGATTCCATCGACAGCCGCACGGCGCCGCTCATCCAGGTCGCCACCACTTGTCTGCACGCGCAGCGAATGACATCGTCGTTCGAAGGGCAATCGGTCGCAGTGATCGGACTGGGCGTGTCGGGTCAACTCCATGTGCAACTCGCCAAGGCGCGCGGCGCCGCCACCGTAATCGGGATCAGCCGCAGTGCTTTCAAGAATGATCTCGCAAAGCAGCTTGGCGCCGACCTCACCATCACAGCCGGTCCCACTGCGATTCAAAAGGTTCTCGATGCCACCGATGGGCGCGGCCCCGACGTCGTCATCGAATGCACCGGCGTGATGACCGCCCTCGCCGACGCCATCCGCATGGTCCGCTTTGGCGGACGCATCATTCTCTTTGGCATCATGAGCGCCAAAGAAGGCGCGCTGCCGTTCTACGATCTCTATTTCAAAGAGCTCACGCTGATCAATAATCGCGCCGCCACCTCTCAGGATTTCCCGCCCATGATCGATCTGGTCGCAAGCGGCGCCGTCCGCCTGGAGCCGCTGGTGACGCATCACATGGCGCTCGGCGAACTGGAGACCGCGCTCGGAATGGTGGAGGACGGCGCCGACCGCCGCCTCAAGATCATCCTCGATCACACGTGACCCGGCGATCAATCTGGTCGAGCGACACAGCCATTTTGGTTTACATGGCGCTTGGCACGGTTGTCGTGCACTTGCTGACGGGCGGGCGCTACGGATTTCAGCGCGACGAATTGGCGACGCTCGACGACGCGCGTCACCTGGCTTGGGGCTACGTGGCCTATCCGCCGGTCACACCATTCTTTGGGCGCTTGTCGTTACTGATGTTCGGCACTTCTCTGACCGGCTTCCGATTCTTCGCAGCACTCGCGGAAGCGTCGGCCGTGGTGCTGACAGGCCTGATGGCGCGTGAGCTGGGCGGACATCGTGTGGCTCAGCTCGTCGCTGCCGCTGCAGCCATTCCGTTCTGCTTGGGCGGCGGCGCGCTGATGCAGTACGTCTCGTTCGATTACCTGTGCTGGGTGTTGACCGCGTACTTCGTCATTCGTCTGCTCAAATCGGATGACCCGCGCTGGTGGATTGCCATCGGCAGTGCGATCGGGCTGGGAATGCTGTCGAAGTACACGATGGTGTTCTTGGTGGCAGGTCTCACGGCGGGAGTGCTGCTGACGGACGCACGCCGGCGTCTAGCGAGTAAATGGCTTTGGCTCGGCATCGCCGCAGCTGTGGTGATCTTCCTTCCAAACTTCATCTGGCAGGCGCAACACGGATTCATCTCGCTCGATTTTCTCCGCCATATCCATGCGCGTGATGTTGGCATGGGCCGAACGCGATACTTTCTTCCCGAGCAGCTTGAGTTCACGCTTCTGGCCTTCCCGCTCTGGCTGGCCGGCCTCTATCTTTATTTTTTCGCGCCGGAGGGCCGGCGTTTTCGTGCCCTGGGTTGGATGTACATCGTGCCTCTGCTGTTATTCGTCATCGCCCAGGGACGCGGCTATTACCTGGCAGCCGCTTATCCGATGCTTTATGCCGGCGGCGCGGTGTTTCTCGAACAATGGTTGGCCTCGCGCGGCCGCCAATTTGCCGGTTCATTGCGAGCCATCGTGTGCACCGCACTGGTCGCGGACATGATCATCGTCGCTGCGCTCTTCTTGCCGATCGTCCCCATCAACTCGACCTGGTGGAAGTTCGCCGTCAAGGTCAATGGCGATTTCCCAGAGGAGATCGGCTGGCCGGAACTGGTCGAGACAGTCGCAAAGATTCGCGATTCCCTGCCCCCGGAAGATCGTGATCCCTTGGGTATCCTCGGCACCAACTACGGCGAGGCCGGAGCGATCAATCTCTATGGCCCGCGGTACGGATTGCCATCGGCGATCAGCGGCGTGAACTCCTTCTGGCAGCGCGGCTATGGCAACCCGCCGCCGGAAACGTTGATCGTCATTGGCCTGCCGGGTGGCTACCTGGAGACTAAATTCGCCGCCTGTGAAGTGGCTGGGCATACCTGGAATCGATATGGCATAGAGAACGAGGAAACGCGCAGTCATCCCGACATTTTTGTCTGCCGGCACCTGCGCGAGAGCTGGCCCGAGTTCTGGAAAAACTTCCGGTACTTCGGATAGCTGGGCTCCGCTTACGGTAGAATCGTTCGATTCGATATTTAATCGCAGTAGCGATAGCCTTTGCGACTGGCTGCTCGCGGTCGCACACATCCCCGACGGTATCGGCTGCATCCCAACCGGTGCTCGGCTTTTCGAGCACGGCTCTCGTTCACGAACGCGACTCGGAAGCCGCCTTCGTGAAAAACCTCTCGATCGAGTCCATTTCCTATCTGCACCGCGAGGTCACCAAGCGGCCGCACATGGCCGGCTCCGATGCATCAATGGCTGTCGCCGAGATCATTCGCAAGTCACTCGAGAACGCCGGACTTGTGACTGAGGTTCACGAGTTCGAGGTACTGCTTTCCACGCCCAAATCGATCGGCGTCGAACTGACCGCACCGGCCCGCGAGCCACTGAGCGCACGCGAGCCGCCCGATCCGCTTGACCCGGATTCGCGCAACCCGGAACTGGGGCCGGCGTTTGTCGCCTATTCTGCTTCAGGCGCGGTTCAAGCACCCGTTGTATACGTCAACTACGGGCTGCCACCCGACTATGACAAAGTCGCTGCGGCCGGCATCGACGTGCGGGGCAAGATCGTCATAGCCCGATACGCAAGAAGCCACCGAGCCGTCAAGATCTACACCGCGCAACAGCACGGAGCGGCGGCCATCATTATTTACAGCGATCCGGCCGATGACGGATTCGCCAAAGGTCTGGTGTGGCCTGAGGGTCCGTGGCGCGCCGATTTCCAGGCCCAGCGCGGAAATGGGAAATATAGTTGGTTCTGGCATGGCGATCCGCTGTCGCCTGGTGTTGGAGCGCGCGCCAACTCGACCATGATGGATGAAGCTACGGCGCCCACGCTTCCCCGAATTCCCGCCATCATCCTCTCGTCAAAAGAAGCAGCCAAGATCCTACATAGATTGCGCGGCCCCGCCGTGCCCTCTGGCTTCCAAGGTGCGCTGCCCCTCACCTACCGCCTTGGCCCCGGGCCTGCCGTCGTGAAAGTGGATGTCCAGATGGATCAGCGCAGGCGGCCCATCCGCGATATTATCGCGCGCCTGCCGGGCCGCGATCTCAACCGCTGGGTTATCCTCGCCACGCATCATGATGCCTGGACCTTCGGTGGAATGGACCCTGGAAGCGGAACATCGGCTGTCTATGAAACCGCGCGGGCCTTGGCGGCATTATCGAAAAACGGCTGGATACCCGACCGCTCGATCATCTTCGCCTTCTGGGATGCCGAAGAGCCCGGATTGGTCGGGTCCACTGAGTACGCCGAAGCATTCGAGCGCGAACTCCGCGAGAAAGCTGTCGCCTACATCAATACGGACCTGTTCATGCGTGGTCACTTCTTCGGCGGAGGAACGCCCTCGCTGCGCGAGTTCCTGGTCCAGATTGCCAAGGATGTTCCCGGCGTAGATGGGCACGGGAGCGTTTACGACGATTGGCGAATTACCTCCTGGCAGAAACAGCCGCCCGCGCGCCGCCGAAAGGGGCCTAAGGACTTCGAGGTCGAGTTGGCCGCGCTCGGAAGCGGCGCCGATTTCGTGGCCTTTCAGGATTACCTGGGCCTCCCAACTTTGTCGATTCAGTTTGATTTCGATGGCAGCTACGGGACTTATCACTCGAACTATGACTCGCGATACTACGTCGAGCATTTCAGCGATCCCGGTTTTCAGGTAGCGCGCACGCTTACTCAGGTTTTTGGCGTGGCCCTAATGCGGCTGGCTGATTCTGCCGTGCTGCCGTTCCGCTACTCGCATTACGCACACAAGATCTCCGAGTTTCTCGACGATGCGCAGATGTGGACCCGCGATGACGATGGCAACGAAATCGTAAAGCTGGATCTGGGAAAGGCGAAGGCCGTTGCCGCGGAAATCGAGACGCGCGCCGACGCGCTCGAACGCAGCATTGACGCCAACATCGAAGCCGGGCGCTGGTCCGATACGGCGCGCGCGTCGCTCAACGACCGGCTGGCGCATCTGGAACAGACGCTGCTCGATGAAAGCGGAACTCCGGCCGAGCGTTGGTATCGACACGTAATCTATGGCTGGAATATCTATTCGCTATACGACGGACAGCCGCTGCCTGGTTTGGCGGAAGCAATCCGGGTGGGAGACCCGGCCCAAATTGCCAAGGAGACCGCTCGGATTGAAAGTGCGCTTCGACATATGCTGGCGGGCCTTCCCACGGCGGGGAGCTAGGGCGCAACGTAATTACGAAGCCACATTACTTAGGTTTGAATCGCATGTCGGCGTTCGCGAAACCAAGCCGACTATCCAGGATTCGCGGGTGTCCACCGCGTTCTCGAGATCGATTCGGCGGCCTCCAGGGCGCCCATGTTTGCATTCTTACTGGTCCCCAGCCGGTGAAACGTCCTCAATGATGTTACCGTCCGGTAGATCCGACAGCTGTTCACTGTCTTCAAGAGCAGTTTCGAGCGGCTCGGAGTCAGGAAATTCCTCGGCAATAAATAGACCCAATTGAGGTGGCGTGGATTGAGTAGGTGCGGCAAATCGCGCCAAGATATTGCCACTAATACATCGTGCGGATAGCCGAATGCCCACTTTTTGGCCCTCGCTGGCGTTCAGGTGATCGCAATCCAAATCATTCACCTGAAGGGACTCAATCGCTGCCGGAGCTACAAATTCAGCATTGTGGAGGATGAGAAGCTCATCGCCTTTTGCAAGCGAGACGGCTTCCATGCGAGCGACTACAACAAAACCATCGTAATGCGTTTCTTCTACGACACCGCAAGCAGTGGCCTGACCAAGGGTTACGCGGTGACTGATGACTTCGAGCGAGAGTAACTCAGCCAGTGCGTAACTCAAAAGCCGAACAAATTCCGCAAGTGAGTGAAACTCATCGAGACCGATAATTTCATCAACATGGCTGTGGGCCGCCTCGTTGCGACGTTGAACGAACGCACTCAGCTCGGCATCAAGTGTCGTACTCTCCCCACGCTGCTCTCTCAAGAAGCGTTGTAGGACAGGATGCCGGTGGAGACGCCCGCTAAGTTCGCCGACACCGAGACATCCAAAGAGGCGCACGAGCGCATCAAGGCGATAATTTTGCCGATCGATGAAAAAGGCGTTTGGCAACAATGCATAAGGTCGATCTCCTGCTAGCCCGTCTGCGAGGTGCGCCACAACGTCACGCTCTTGCAACTCGCGATAGGGCCCCGCATCCCCAACCTTCAGCAGGATCTGCGCAATCCCGATGCGATGTTGACGGAGAATCGGGTCCGGTAGTTTCTCGTACTGCTCATACAGCGCCGGGAGGAGACGGAGGTATTCCGTCGCAAGTTCCTCGACGAAGGTTTCGTAGACCGCATACAGTCTGGTCAGCGCGGCACAGTGATCGTAGATCTGCCAGACGAGCCTGTTGGGCGCAGCTGTGAGCAAATCTGCTATTGATTCTGGCACGTCGTCGATGTCAGCAAAGCGCGCCCGGACACGATCAGTGAACGCTGCAACGTCCTTAATCGCCTGAATGTCGTCATGCAGGCGTTCTGTCAAGCCGGAAAACATCGCTCACCCCAGCTGTTCCTTGAGCATGTCATCAAAGAACTGAATGCGGTCTTGGACGTCACGCTTAGTGTTTCCTCGACCTGTGAACGTGCCCTGAGGGTATTTCTCAAAGAGCGCACGTGTCGCTTCGATGATGGCGTGGCGTTTGTCGACGAGTTGATCAATGTTGGCAAGGTGGCGAGAAATGCCAACCATTACGGCGTCAGCGAACGCAATTTGTGCACGGGGTGCCCAGCCCTTTTTGGCAATGTCCCATGGCCGCGCAAACAAATCGTCATAAATGGCTGTGCCGAGGGCGAGGGTCTGCTCAAACAGTGTGCGCAGGTGGTCGATGTCCTCGTCCGCGAATCCGCGTGCGCGCACCATGTATAGATCCAGAAAGCCCTTCATGCCCCGTTGGTAGTGCTCCGCATGCCTGAGCGCGAAGAAACGCAAGACTATTTCGACATCTCGCATCATAACGTAGGTTCGATTTGACACGAGTTCTTCAGCGCGGTTCTTTTCTGCGGATTCGCTGTATGGCGGTAGCGCCCAGATACTTCGGAAGATATCGTTCTTCACCAGGTCTAAGAGGAGCGAGTTGAACTTTCCTTGGTAGAGCGCATTGCGGATCTCCTGGTGACTGAGACTGATCCCTCCAGTGTTTAGGCGCTCGAACACTTCTTGGCGAAGGAGCGCTTCATCTTCGCTGGTTGGAGCGGACTCTTTAAGCAGGACGATGTATGAGATTGAGCGTCGGTCGATGCCCTTGCGGATTTCGGATGGCAGAGTATCGTAGATGCGGCCATTCAGCTCCGGCCACTGTTCCAGACCGTCGAGCGTTAGCTTGTTGGTGTAAAAGTCCAGGATTGCCGTTATGCGTTGCTGACCATCCATGACTTCATATTTGGCAAGGTCTGACTCATACACGAACAGAGGCGGAACGGGGATGTTCATGATGAATGACTCGATGAGCTTTGATTGGCGTATCTTTTCCCACCGCGGTCGGCGTTGGTAAAACGGGCGCAGTTCCATCCAATTAGGGCGTTTAAGCGCTTCGACAAAGTTCGGCAATTGCTCCCGATTTGACTCGGTGACAATGCGCAGCTCACGCTTGTTGTACTTCGTGTTGATTTCTTCGTCCAGAATTCTGGGCTGCGGTACCTTCGTGGGTTGTTCCCACATTCTATTTTCCGACGGTGAAAACGGCGACATGAGCAAATATACTCCCGACTTGCGAGCGTGTGGTGCGGCGGGCTTCGACAGACGATTCTAGCAGGATGACAGTGCTTGAATGCCGGCCATCCGTCGCCGAGACGATGGTCTATTGGAGCGGTTGACGGACAGCAGTAGCTCGTGACGACGTGGTCCCATCTTACTTAAGGATTGTGACCAGGAACTAATTGACTCTAGTCAACCCGTTTAGGCAGCGCTCTACCAATAAACCGGATCAAGAACAATCAATGCGCTTGGTTTCCCACCCGCTCGCCACCCTCCTACCTACGGTTCAACCCACAACCCAATACGGATGTATGATAGACCTAATATGCGTCGAACCCTGTTGCTGCTCGTCACCGCTGCCGGCTTTGCCGCCGGCCAGCAAATCGTCCAATTTAAGGACCACGTCATTGAGGCCAACGCCAAGGGCGGATACGCGGTCATCGTCACCGATCTCAATAAAGACGGTAAGCCGGACGTCATCGGCATCAGCCAGCAGATTCCCGATCTCACCTGGTATGAGAATCCCGGCTGGCAGCCGCACGTGATCGTGAAAGATCTTCTCGGCCAAGTCAATCTCGCGGCATACGACATCGATGGCGACGGCATCCCCGAAATCGCACTCGAGAGCGGCTTCGCCATGCAGCAAGCCAAGAGTCCCGGCCTGGTGTGGATGCTTTCTCACATGGGCGACCCGCGCGAGCCTTGGAAATCGACCAAAGTGGATGCCTTCCCCACCTCGCACCATATCGCCTGGGCCGACGTTGATGGGGACGGCCATAAGGAATTGATCAATGCCCCGCTGGTGGGCGAAACTAATGCTGCGCCCAAATACGAGGGCAACACGCCGCTGTTCTTCTATCGAGTACCGAAGGACTGGTCGAGCGAGTCGGCCCAATGGAAACGCCAGACCATCACCGACAATCTGAGCGGCATCACCCACCGCATTCGCGTCGTCAACTGGAGCGGCAAAGGCAAGCAGGAGCAGTTGCTTGTCGCCAGCTTCGAAGGCGTGGTGATGTATTCGGCTTCCGGCAAAGGCGACAACCTGAAGTGGGATAAGAAATTGATCGTCAAGGGTCACGACTCGGAGCCAGCACCGCGATTGGGCAGCAGCGACGTCAAAATCGCCCACCTCGGCAAGCACCGCATTCTCGCGACCGTTGAGCCGTGGCACGGCAACGAAGTCGTCGTCTATACCGAAGACGGCAAGGGCGGCTGGAACCGTCATGTCATCTATGATCAGCTCACCGAAGGTCACGAAGTCTGCGTGGGCGATTTCAACGGCGACGGCCGCGATGAGATCGTAGCCGGCGATCGCGCGCGTGGCAAAGTCTCCACCTCGCATGTCTTCTACTCCGGCGACGAATCCGGGACGAATTGGCACCACGAGGAACTAGATCACCTCGCCATGTCCGCCTCCGGTTGCCAGGTTGCCGACATGAACGGCGATGGCCGCCCCGACATCGTAATGATTGGCGGCGCCACGCACAACATTAAGTGGTACGAGAACCTCGGCCCGATGAGCACTGCGAGCGTTAGCAAAAGCCACTAAACGCGCATAAGTTCTCCAAAAAATAAGTACGTTTGCTAACATTGTGTTAGCCGGAGGAGCGGTGCGGCGGCAATGCTGAAGGTCAACTTCACGCTAAACGGGCAAGCGACTTCTGTCCCTTACGAACCGGGGATGCAATTTCTCGAGGTTTTGCGCGAGCAGTGCGACATCCTCTCTCCAAAAAACGGTTGCGCTCCCGAAGGCGCATGCGGGTGCTGCGCCATTCTGGTCGATGGCCAGCCCGTGCTTGCTTGCCTCCGTAAACCGGAACACATGGAAGGCCGCGACGTCGTAACGATGGAAGGCATGCCGGAGGACATGCGCCGCGTCTTGGGCGAGGCGTTTGTGCACGAAGGCGGCATCCAGTGCGGCTTTTGCATTCCCGGCATTCTGGTTCGCGCATCAACTTTGTTGCGTAACAACCGCACCGGCGATCGCGAAGTCGTCGCCAAAGCCCTCGACAGTCACCTGTGCCGGTGTACAGGCTACGCGCGCATCATCGACGCTGTCCAGACCGCCGGCGAAATGTGGAACGACGGCAAGCAGCTTCCGCGCCCGGAACCACGCCGTCATTCCTACTTTGGCGAAGAATTCGGATTGAGCCGGGCCACCCTGCCCAACGGCACTCACAAGAATGGCATCGGCCAATCGATTTCGCGCTATCTCGGCCTTGACCAGGCCCTCGGTGAAAAGCCGTTCGTCGACGACATGCGTGTTCCCGGAATGCTGCATGGCGCCGTCGTACTGAGCGAACATCCGCGCGCCAAGGTTCTGGCCATCGATACCGCCGAAGCTCTCGCCATGCCCGGCGTCGTACGAATCCTCTCCGCGCCCGATGTCACCGGACAGCGTGGCACCGGTCTGGCCATTCCCGATCTGCCGATTTTTGTCGCGGCCGGTGAAACCACCTGCTGCGTCGGCGACATCTTCGCCCTGGTTGTCGCTGACACGGCCTTCCACGCCCGTCAGGCTGCCGAAAAAGTGAAGATCGATTACGAAGTGCTGGAGCCGGTGACCGATCCTTTCACTGCTCTACAGCCGGGAGCGCCGCAAGTGCATGCGCCCGGCAATCTGCATGTACATCCCAACCTGCTCGAAACCACCGCTTTTTCCCGCGGCGATGTGGATAACGCGCTCGCATCTTCGGTCCACATCATCGAGCACACGTTCCGGACTCAGCCGGTCGATCCGGCGTTTCTCGAACCCGAAGCTTGCCTGGCGTTGCCGCAAGGAAAGGGCGTCAAAGTTTACTCGCAGAGTCAGGGCTCGATCTTCGACAAGGCTCAGATCGCCAAGGTTTTGAATCTTCCGCCTGAAGAAGTGGACGTCGAGCTGGCCGCTAGTGGCGGAGCTTTCGGCGCTAAAGAAGAGCTTTCCATCCAGGCCCAGACCGCTCTCGCCGCGCATTTGCTCGGCAGTCCGGTGAAGACGGTTCTCACGCGTAAGCAATCCGCGCAGCTCCATCCCAAGCGCCATCCGATGACCCTGCACTACACCTTGGGCGCCGATGCCGAGGGCCACCTGCTCGCTGCGCGCGTTCGAATCGTCGGCGATACCGGCGGCTACGCAGGCACCGGAGGCAAATGCCTGCTTCGCGCCGCCTGCCATTCCTGCGGACCTTACCGCGTACCCAATGTAGATATCGAATCCAAGGCTGTCTTCACCAACAACCCCACCAGTGGCGCGATGCGCGGCTTCGGTACCAATCAGGCGCATTTCGCCATCGAAGGCCTGATGGATATCCTCGCCGAAAAAGTCGGAATCGATGGTTGGGATATTCGCGAGCGAAATATCCTGAATCCCGGCGACGCCTTTGCCACCGGTCAAATCATGCGGCCGAGCGCCGCGGGCATCCGGCGCAGTCTCGAAGCCGTCAAGGATATTTATAAGAACGCGAAATATGCGGGCATCGGCTGCGGCATCAAGAGCACAGGCATCGGTAACGGGACCATCGATAGCGGACACGCGCTGATTCGCGTCCTGGAAGGCGGGCGTCTCGAAGTCATGACGGGCTATACCGAAATGGGACAAGGAGTTTTCACCGCCGTCCGGCAAGCCGTTTGTGAGGAGACTGGCCTCTCTCCCGAAATCATGACAGTCCATTGGGACAAGGACCTTGGCGCCAAGTGCGGAGAGACTTGGGCCTCGCGCGCCACTACGCTCAGTTGCGCCGCCTCACAACGCGCCGCCAGCCAACTCGCCGCCGACCTGAAGCAATCGACGCTCGAACAGCTCGCCGGCCGCGAATACTCAGGCGACTACATTTGCAACTTCACCACCCGGCCGGGCACGCCCGAAGCGCTGACTAATCCGACCACCCACATGACCTTCAGTTATGCGACCCAGGTCGTAATTCTCGGCGAAGACGGCCGGATCGAGCGCGTGGTTGCGGCTCACGATGTCGGCCGCGCTATCAACCCCAAGGCCTGCGCCGGACAAATTGAAGGGGGCGTCCACATGGGCTTGGGCTACGCCCTCTCGGAAAATTTCACCAGCACTGGCGCTCGGCCCGACTCTCTCTTGCTGCGCGACTGTGGCATCCTCAAGGCCAAAGACACGCCTCGCGTGGACGCCATCCTCATTGAGGTTCCGGACGAAATCGGAGGCTACGGCGCCAAAGGAGCCGGCGAAATCGGCCTGGTGCCCACAGCCGGAGCAGTGGCCGGCGCTCTGTATTCCTACGATGGAATCCGCCGCTTCAGCCTGCCGATGGACGATTCACCAGCCGCGGCACCCTCGGTTCCTAAATCGCGCCGCAAGAGCCCTGTCCTCGCCGCAAAATAGTTTTACTGGCGCTGTGCGATCGGAACTTCCTTGGGGCCATCGTCCAGCCCATCAATGACGATCTTTCCAGCGGGCCGCGCAGGAGCGGCTTGGCGTGCGGACATCTGCCGCGCGGCAGCAATCAGAGGCGCGAACTGTTTGCCCATTGAATCAGTCATGAAGCCCGCGAAGCGCTGTAGCGCTGCTTCGCGATCCAGCGCCATCGCGTAGCGCACCGAGTTCCCTTCGACGGCGCCCACCATTCCCCGCGGCGCATTCTTCTGCATTCCTGCGAGTAAGCGCGCAGCACTCGCGCCGTCAGTCGTGTCGAGGATTATCTGAAGATTAAACCCATCGCGAAAACTAACGCCCAGCTTGATCTTCTTCACCGGGCTGTTTCCGTTGGCCCCTGCCCCAAGACCTGCCAGCCGGTCCGCCCTTCCCCAGACCCAGAAGTCATATGTGCGAGCCATCAACTTAGCCTCATCCTGCTGCGGGTTCGGCAAAGCCGCCAACTTGAGACGCGTCAATGCTCCGAATGAACCTCCTTCGGTGCCCATCAGCGCGGTATCCTCTGAGAGCCGCGTGAATTTCAATCCACCGGCCTGTGGACCCACCGGCAGATTTCCAATGTTGCCCACCATCATGGCCAGGACGTCCTTGTTAAAGATCGATATCAACACCCGCTTTGAATCTCCTAGACCGGCCAGCATCTGGTCCTGCTCCTTCGGCGTGGCGCCTAGCTTTCCAGCCCAGTCGCGCAGTAAGGTTCTCATCAAATCCGACCCCAACAAGCTTTCCATGTCCATGCCGATGAGCAGATCCGGATGCGGATGCGCAAAGCGCCAGTCCAATTCATCTACTTGAATCAACGCCGGACTTGCTGAACTACGGACGCGCTGGACCCTCGGACTCCGCGGAGTAGCCACCCGCGCGGGAAATGCAGGCGTAACATCAGTGGGCACTTGGTACTTTTTCCAGTTCCGGTTCATATCTCCCATGACATCGATGGGCTTGCCATCGCGGCACGTCGGCGCCTGGGGATTCTGCCGGCAGTAATCCTCGGTGTCCTTGTAAACCGGAATTGGTTGAGCTAACGCGATACAGCCGACGAGCAATGCGGCAGAGCAGACAGTTTTCTGAATTGGCATGGACGAGTCCCTGGTCTGACTTCGGCCCTTCTTCGCACCGCCAATATGGGGTGAAGCACTGAGTTTGCTCCGGCCATCTCCGGCCTACGAAATCCTGTTGATATCATGAGTGTCATGAGGCTTGGTTGGATGTTTCTCGCTCTCTCCCTGGTAGGCTGCTCATCCTCTCCGTCCAATGAAAAGCAAAACAAGAAAGTTTTTGATCCTCCTCCCATGCATTTCACCGCCACGAATACCTCCAATTCCGTGGCCAAATTTATCGAGTTGGTCGGGTTTCGGATCAATGAAAGAAGACCCGGCCAGTTGCAAATTCAGTTCGGCGTCGCGAACCACTCGGAGGCGGACATCGGCGATGTGAAGATGATCATCAACCTGGGAACGACCGCCGCGAAGCCGGGCGATCCGCCGCTGATGACTTTTCCAGCGGGAGTATCCAAGCTTGGTCCTTCAGACCTGAAGGATGTCACCGTGGACGTCCCGACCAAGCTGCGCGTCTACGAGCTGCCGGACTGGCAATTTCTGAAAGCCGACTTTCAGATCACCGAACCACAGCAGTAGGATGGTCAGAAACGCCCCAGCGATTGTGGCAAAACAGATCTCTTGTGTGCCGCGTTCGTGCGCCGAATTTGAAACTTACGAGTGGAACGAAACGTGCCCGCTGACTTGCCGACAATCCCGCGTCCGACTCGCCGGCGGCATTTCCAAACCAAAGGAGTTCTAGTGATTCTCAAGAACCGTTGCATTTCGTATTGTGGCTTTGTTCTCTTGCTTACTTTAACGTCGCTACTGAGCGCGGCGCCGCGGCTCGGCCTTACGACGACAGCGCTTACCGTCTCGATCGTGCCTGGACAGAACGGACCGGCGCAGTCGGTTGACGCCTCGAACCTGGGCGACGGCGTGTTGAATTTGAGCGCCACTTCCTCGGTTTCCTGGCTGTCGGCCAGCATCGGCGCGCCGCATCCTTGTTCGTTGAAGGGCAACTGCATTCCAGTTCAAATTGCTTTGCAGACTTCTGGGCTTGGTGCTGGCGTCTACACCGGAACCGTAACCGTGAGCGATCCTAACGCCGTGGATGCTCCTCAGTTCGTGACCGTGACAGCGCTGGTCGGCGGAGTTGTCCCTGCCAAGCTCGAATACTATGTTCCGCCCAATGGATCGGCCTCCAGCACTTTCACCACGGGTGGGCCCGTAACCACGACCGTAAGCAACAACACCCCATGGCTCGCGATTGCCGCCAACGGAGCGGGCAGCTTTGAGTTTGGTATGCCTGTTCCCTATACGGTTACGGCAGCGGCGCAAAAAGGGATGGCCACCGGCGATTACAACGGCAGTATCGCGATCAACGGATCGTCGTTTGCGCCGGACAACAAGTCCATTGCGGTTCTGTTACACGTCACCACGCAGCCCATACTTCAAGCGAATCCCGCTTCGATCAACTTTCGAATTGCACAGGGCGCAAACAAGCAAACCGCCTACGTGGCGACGTCAAATGGTGGTCAAGGTACGCTCAGCATTTCCAACGTCACCGCGGGAAGCGTGCCCAATACCACGTCAGCGGCTTGGCTCAGCGCTCAGATTGTCTCGGGCAACGCGGCGCTGGTGAGCATCGTGGCCGATCCCACGGGACTCTCGCCGGGTACATATCAGGGCACCGTCACGATTGCGAGCAACGCGGCCAACAGCAGCGTAATTGTTCCGGTGCAGCTCAACGTCGTAGCGCAGACAGCGCCGGTTTCAGCGGCCGGCGGAGTGGTGAATAACGGGACATTCGCCGCTGGCGAGTCGCTGGCTCAAGGCGACATTGCCGCGCTATTCGGAGATCAGTTGACTTACGGCGATCCGCAACAGGCCAGTAGCCTTCCCTTGCTGACCAGTCTTGGCGGGACGCAAGTGCTGGTGAATGGCCAACCGGCGCCAGTATATTACGTCTCGCCGGGTCAGATCAATTTCGAAATCCCCATCGATGCGGCAACTGGTGACGCGACCGTGCAAGTGGTTCGAAATAGTCAAGCCGGCAATCTGGCTTACCTGAACATCCAGCCCAGCGAGCCACGCTTCATAACCAACGGCGGGACATACGCGATTATGACCACGCCCAACAGTGCCCTGACCGGCATCCCCAGTCACCCCGTGACGGGCGGCGATATTGTGGTGATTTATACCATAGGCCTCGGACCCACGTCGCCGCCGGTTCCTTCGGGAACGGCCTCACCCACGAGTCCGCTGGCGACCATCGATCCTACGACAGTACAGGCCTGCTTCGGGAATAATTCGCCCTTCTCGCCGGCTCCCTGCGTGAATCCGCAGTTCGTCGGACTCACGCCGGCATTCGTCGGCCTCTACCAGATCAATCTCGCCATTCCACAGCGTCTGGCGTCCGGCAACGTCCCGTTCTCTTTCACTGTGAATGGCGTGCCTAGCGATATCGTACAATTAGCGGTTCAGTGACCGATCGCCTTTATTATCACGACAGCTATTTGACCGAATTCCGGGCTCGCGTGGTTGAAACGAGCCCGGATCGCCTTCGTATTTATCTGGATCGCACTGCCTTCTATCCCACTTCGGGTGGCCAGCCTTTCGACACCGGAAAGCTGGGCGTAGTCAACGTCACGGACGTGGTTGATGAAGACGGCCGGATAGCTCACCAACTATCCGCGCCGCTGGATGCAGCCGAAGTTTCTGGCGTCATCGACTGGCAGCGCCGATTCGATCACATGCAGCAGCATACCGGCCAGCATCTTCTGTCCGCCGTGCTGGTGAACCTGTTCAACGCGCCGACTTTGAGCTTTCATCTGGGTGTCGAGTCCTGCACCATCGATGTCGCGCGCTCGCTCGATCCCGCCCAGATCCGGCAAGCCGAGCGCCGCGCCAATGAAATCGTCTTCGAGAACCGGCCGGTAACCATCGGTTTCGAGGATTCCTCGAAGGATCTGGGGCTGCGTAAGCCGACCGAGCGGGAAGGCGTGATTCGCATCATTTCCATTCAGGATTTGGATCGCAGCGCTTGTGGAGGCACGCACGTCAAGTCCACCGGAGAAATCGGGCCGATTCTAATCCGCAAGCTCGATCGCATCCGCGGCAACCAGAGAATCGAGTTCTTGTGCGGCCTGCGCGCGGTGAAGCGTGCCCGAGCCGACTTCGAAGCAATCTCCAGCGTCGCCCGCGCTTTTTCCGCGCCGCCCGATGAAGTCCCGGCTTTAGTCGCCGCGCAATTGGAAAAGCTTCAGGAGTCCGACAAAGCTCGCCGCCGTCTGGCCACCGACCTTGCGCAAGCGCGTGGACGGGAGTTGTATGTGGATACCCCGCCAGGTCCGGACGGCATTCGTAAAGTGGTGCGGCGCATAGTGACCTTAACGGACGACCTGCGTGCGGAAGCCCAGAGCTTTACAGCCGGTCAGAAATCGGTCTTCCTCGCGATGGGAGAAAATCCTCCCGCCATCATGCTTGCATCGTCGCCCGACAGCGGCATTAACGCTGGCGAGTTTCTCAAGGCCGCGCTGGCCAAGGCCGGCGGACGAGGCGGCGGGAGCGCAACCATGGCGCAGGGGAGCGTGTCGTCGAAGGATTTATTGGACCAGTTTGTACTGCCGTAGGCGCGGCTAGACATACAGCGGAGCGATCGACACTATAATCAAGCCCGCTAGGAACAGGATCAGCATCAGAGCCAGCAGAACTCGCACCTTCCCGCTTGCGCCTGCGAACTCTTTCCATACCAGCAGGCCCCATAGCGCGCTGACCATCGTGGCGCCTTGCCCCACCGCGTAACTAACAGCCGGTCCCACCTGTACCGTCTTAGGAGCGCTGGCAGCGACGAAGTTAGCGATGGCCCCGATGCACCAGATGAGGCCACCCAGAATGCCCAACGCATGCTGCTTGAGCGATCCCTTGAAGTAGTCGAACATCGACAAGGCGGGGCCCTGCACCGGAAGATTCAGAAAATATAGATTGAAGATGAAAGTCGAGAGAAAGACGCCGACAGCGAATAGGAATGCTACCGCGTAAGGTCCCAGCCCTGCGTTGTCCGGCCCGCCGCCTTTGGCCATTTCCACCAGCGGATAGAAAGAGCCCATCAACAGACCGCTGATTAGACTCAGCAGGATTCCCTTCGGACTCGTCCCCGGAGCTTTGCGCGGCGCTGCCTTGCCTGCTTTGGCCTGCACTGGTTTTGCATGGGCGCTATATGCCCAGGCATCCACGATGATGGCGCCGGCCACGAGCGCCACGCCAGTTCCTAGAAGAATCGGATTGCCCTGCGGATTCAGAAAGTAGTTCCAGATGACACCCACCACTAGGGCCAAACCGATCCCGATCGGAAATGCCACGGCCATTCCGGCCACCGAGATTGCTGCCACCAACAGCATATTGGCAAGATTGAAAACCAGGCCCGCCGCGGCGGCATAGGCCATATTGCGCCGAAGAGCGATGAGCAGGTTGTCGGAAAATGACAGATCGCTTCCCATGGAGCCAAAGGTATAGGCCGCCACGATCGCCGCTATCAAAACGCCCAAGCTGTAGTCGTAATAGAAGAGCTCGAAACGCCACTTTCCGGATAGCTTAAAAGTGTTGGCCCAGGATCCCCAACAAATCATAGACAGAATGATCAGAAGCAGTGCGCTGTTATAAGTAGTCGGGAGAATCATAGGCGTTCAAGAAGGCATGGCGATTTTATCATGCTTGTTCCGGGACTGCCTACAGCACTCGAGTAGGCTTTTTGCCAGTACTTCAGTTCTAAGGTCCCACCTAAAGTTTTGCCCTAGTTGGTCCGAATTTAGAGATTAGTCATGAACGTGTCTCCACAATCGAAAGCATTGATAAGACACCACGTTTCGGTGGCGCTGGTCCTGCTCTTAGCCGTGGGGGCCTACGCGGCGGACCGGCATAAGGTGGATGTCGACGCCGAAAGCCAGGACGGCATCTTGCTACAGAGGATCCAACAAGAGCCAACCAAGCCGCGCAAGCTGGCGCTGCTCGAAAAATATGCCATGGAGTTTCCGAAAACCACTTCCATTGCATGGGTTTACGAGCAACTCCTGCATATCTACAAGGATGACAAAGATAACGACAAAGTGATCGCCACCGCGGAAGCCTTGCTGGCGGCGGACCCGGCTGACCTTGATGCCGCTTACGACGCCCTGCAGGCAGCCCAGGCCAGAGGCGATGCCGAGGCGGTTCGCAAATACGTCCCGCTCTCGTGGGACCTCGCCACTAAGACGTTGCAAGTAGGCAAACCCTCCGATCCCGACGACGTGCCGGACTGGGCTAAGCAGATGGAGTTTGCCAGGGAAGTGATGGCCTTCTCCGAGTACGTACTAGCGACCGACGCCGCCCAGGAGTCCGATCCGCAGAAAAAAGCCGACCTGATCCAAGCCTTGGAAACGCGCAACCCGCAGAGTAAGTTTCTGGCACAGGCGAGGAACGACCGGCCTCGCATCGATCTCGCCAGTCTTCCGCCGGAGAAAGCGGTCGCCTTGGCTGAGAAAGGTCTGGTGGACGATGCGGATAACGAGGATTTCCTGATCACGGTTGCGAATTATCACATGCAGCGGGAAGAGGATCTGCCGAAGGTGCTGAATTACGCGCTTCGTCTTCTGGATTTGCTGCCGCGCAAGCCGAAACCCGACGACGTGAACGCCGAGGAGTGGGAAGCGAAAAAGAGTAAGTATAGCGGATGGGCGAATTGGATGACCGGCGTGATTTATGCCAAGCAAGCACGCTATGGCCTCTCGGATCGCTACTTGCGCGCCGCGTTGGGTAGCCTGCGCGAAGAGCGATTGCTGGCCGGAGCTTATTTCTATCTGGGCTACGACAACTATGCCATGGCTGGAGAACTTCGCGACAAAGGCCGTGCCATTGAAGCTGTGAAATTTGATAAGCTTTGCGTTGCGATCGACGGGCCATTTCGCGAATCGGCGTTGAAAAACCTGGAAGTGCTGCGTAACGAATACAACGTTGAATAGCTGGTCACGGCGGGAGACTCGCAGAATTGCCCGTGGGCGAGTGTTATTCTGATAAATGCACCTGAAACTTTGCCTCGGCGGGCCGCGGGTTCTGCGTGTCTCCGATGACCGACTTGCATTTTACCCCCGTGTTGAGGCAACCTGTAAGGTCTTCCAGCTTCTTTGGGTCTGAATTGCATGCGGGTGAGAATCCTGTATCACGATCATTGTTTCGACGGGGCCGCATCCGCCGCGTTCTTCAGCCGTTTCTTTGAAGGCACATACGACCCGCGCGCGACCTTTGAATTCACCGGACTCGCTCACAAAGCTTCACAGCTTTTTGAAGATGGCCTATTCGACGGCGATGTCAACGCAATTGTCGATTTCAAATATTCCCCCGACCCCAGACTGACCTGGTGGTTTGATCACCATCAAAGCGCCTTTCTAAGTCCCGAGGACGCCGAGCACTTCAAGCACGACTCCAGCGGTAAGAAGCTCTACGATCCTTCCTTCAGCTCCTGCACCATGTTCATTGCGCACGTGGCGCAAGAGAAGTTCGGTTACCATGCCCCCGATCTGTTAGAGCTGGTGGAATGGGCTGATATCATCGATGGCGCGCGTTATACGAGCGCGCAGGAAGCCGTGGAACTGCGTGCACCGGCTATGAAGCTGACCCTGGTGATCGAAAGTGCCAAAGGTTCGGAAATCATCCACAAGATTATTCGCTGGATGCGTCACCGAAGCTTGGGCGAGATCATCCTGGAGCCGGAAATCCAGGAATTGTACAAGCCGCTATACGCACGGCACATTCGCTCCATCGACATCATTCGCAATCACGCGCACGCTGAGAACGGGGTGATCTTCTTCGACTTAGTCAGTGAGGGTCTGGAAGGCTACAACAAATTCATTCCGTACCATCTGTTTCCTGAGTCGACTTACACCGTATCGGTGAGCAATTCGAGTTTCCGCACCAAGGTGTCGGTGGGTTCTAATCCCTGGGCTCCCGAGATTCCGACACACAACCTGGCGAGCATTTGCGAGCGCTACGGCGGCGGCGGCCATCCGCGCGTGGGTGCGATCAGTTTCGAAATCGGAGCGGTGGAGCAGGCCCGCCAAGTCGCGCAGGAGATCAAGCAGGAACTGGAAAACTAAAACGGTTTCTAGTTGCTGGTTTCTAGTTGCTGGTTGCTGGCGGAGAGCTTTTCTGCTGTGAATGCACAGTCGTCACGTGGTGATCTCCGGATTCGAGGACACTGAGAGTTGGCGGCGAGCAAGGGAACTCAGTGCCGAGCTTTATGGGAGTTTACGCAAAAGGGGAGTTAGCAGGACTTTGGTCTGCGCGATTCAAATCCAGACACTGCGCTCGATCTTTACTACCTCACCCAGACACTAGAAACTTCTCCACATACTTGCCGATCACATCCACTTCAACATTAATCGAGGCCCCGCTCCGATAGCTTCCCAGGATCGTGTTGGCATAAGTATGTGGAATGATGGCCACGCCGAGCACCAGGTCGTCCAGCGCCGCAATAGTGAGACTGACCCCATCCAACGTCACCGAACCTTTGTGAATCATGTAGCGGTCGAGTGTTTGGGGAACGCGGATCTTGAGCCACCAGTTTCCATCGGCCAGAGCGTCGAGTGAGATAAATTCGGCGGTTCCGTCGATATGGCCCTGGACGATGTGGCCGCTGAGACGATCGCCGATCGCGGCCGGACGCTCGAGATTCACACGCGAGCCTGCCTGGAGCGCGCCGAGATTGGTGCGCGCCAAAGTCTCGGGCGACAGATCGCACCAGAATCCGTCCGGTTCTACTTTGGCCGCCGTCAGGCAGACGCCGTTCACCGCAATGCTGGAGCCTTCTTTGGTATCCGCCAGAACGCTGCGGCAATTCACTTTCATGCGCGCGCCGGCCACTCCAACGATGCCGACCTCTTCGACGATTCCCGTGAACACGTCACTTCTCCACGTACGCTTCCACCGCGAACTCGTCCGGCGGAATGGAATGCAGCTTCACCAGCGTGAGTTGGATGGCGTCGCGACGGTGCAAGCGCCCCGCGCCACCGGCCACCGGAAGCGATCGCAGGCCGCCCAAAATCTTCGGCGCGTAGTAAAAGAAAATCTTGTCGGCAACGCCCGCTTCAAGCGCCGCCCAGTTCAGTTTGCTGCCGGATTCGATCATCAACGATCGGTACTGTTCGGTGGCTAAATATTCCACCAGTTTCCCGAGATCCGTGCGTCCTCCGGGGCCATCGAACACCAGGACGCGTACGCCGCGATATTCGAGCGCGCGGCGGCGCTCCTCGGAAGCGGCCGAAGTGGTAAGAATCGCTAGATCGCCGTTGAAGCTGGCGACAATGCGCGAATCAAGCGGGATGCGCAGTGTGGAATCGGCCACGATTCTTAGCAACGGGCGGCTGCGTTCCAGGCCCGTGCGATCGGTCAGTAAGCAATCATCGGTCAGCACCGTTCCAATACCGGTGAGGATCGCGTCCGAATTGTGACGGATCTGTTGTACGTGCGCTCTCGCCCGCTCGCTGGTGATCCAGCCGGTGTTGTCTTCCGGCGCGGCAATCTTTCCGTCTAGTGTCAGAGCCGCCTTAAGTGTCACCAGCGGCCTCCCGGTTCGCATGGAGTAGATGAAAGCCTCGTTCAATTGAGCCGCTTCCTCGGCGTAATCGGACGCCATTTCGACAATGACGCCGGCGGCCATCAAACGCCGAAATCCTTTCCCGGCGACCAATGGATTGGGATCCTCCATGGCCGCGACCACACGAGTCACTCCAGCCTTTATCAACGCATCGGCACAGGGCGGGGTGCGGCCGTGATGCGAGCACGGCTCCAGCGTGATGTAGAGTGTGGAACCGCGTGCGCTCCCGCCCGCTTCGTCCAGCGCCAGAATCTCGGCATGCTTCCGCTGTGCATAAGTGTGGAAGCCGCGCCCTATCACTTCGTCACCCTTGACTAGCACAGCGCCCACAGCGGGATTGGGACTGGTACATCCGGCGCCTCGCCGAGCCAGTTCCAGCGCCTGGTCCATCGCGGGGATCTTCATGCCGCGAATAACGACGCGATGAATTTGTCGGGCTCGAAGGGAAGCAGATCGCCGGCCTGTTCCCCGACGCCAATGTAGCGGATGGGGAGATTCAACTCACGCGCGATTGCCACCACGATCCCGCCCTTGGCGGTCCCATCCAGCTTGGTGAGCACTATACCGGTCACGCCGCTCGACTCGGTGAATTTGCGAGCCTGCTCCAGACCGTTCTGTCCGGTGGTTGCATCCAGCACCAGCAGAACTTCGTGCGGAGAGCCAGGCACCACCTTCGCGGCCGTGCGGCGCATTTTTTCCAGTTCCGCCATGAGATTGGATTTGGTGTGCAGCCGGCCCGCGGTATCGACGATCACATAATCCACTTTCCGTGCTTTGGCGGCCTGCAGCGCGTCAAATAAAACGGCGCTCGGATCGGCTCCCGCGGATTGCCGGATAACGTCAGTTGAAGTGCGCGCGCCCCACACCTGTAGTTGCTCGATCGCCGCGGCGCGGAACGTATCGGCGGCGCACAGCAGCACGCTTCGCCCTTCTTCTTTATAGCGGTTGGCCAGCTTGCCGATAGTCGTCGTCTTGCCGGAGCCGTTCACCCCCACCACCACCACGACAGCCGGCGGCTCAGCCACGCGCGGCACCGGACGTTCGGTGGCCTCCAGCACCTCCAACAGGTGTTGGGCGATAAGTTGCTTGACCTGCTGGGCGTCGCCGACCTGTTTGCGATCTACACGCTGCCGGATACTCTCTAAAATCTCGGAAGTTGTGTTTACGCCGATATCGGCCGTAATCAGCGCGTATTCGAGTTCTTCCAGGACCGCGGCGTCGATCTCCTTGCGGCCGGCGATCGCATCTTCCAGACGATCCACCAGGCCCTCGCGAGTCTTCTGAATGCCGGCTTTCAGGCGCTCGAGAAGATTGGGTTCCTGCTGTACCGAACCGAACAAAGTTTGGATCATGGGGGAATTGGGCGGAAAACTTCATTGTAGCGGAAGCGTGCTGCGCTGACACAAAAGAACCTGTAGGATAAAGCTGGAGATCGGAATGCCGGAAGGCCCGAAAATCGTGGTCGTTATGCCCGCCTATAACGCGGCCAAGACGCTGCGCTTCACCTATGCGGACCTGCCGCCCGGTCTGATCGATCAGGTAATTCTCGTGGACGACGGCAGCTCCGACGATACAGTGAAGATCGCCAGAGAGCTAGGCCTGGAAGTATTCGTGCACAATCGCAACTACGGTTACGGCGCGAATCAGAAGACTTGTTATCGGGAAGCTCTGAAGATGGGCGCGGATATCGTGGTCATGGTCCATCCGGATTACCAGTACGATCCGAAATTGCTACCGAGCGTCATCCAGCCTTTGGAGCGCGGGGAATCGGATGTTGTGCTGGGCTCTCGACTGCTGATTGGCAACCCCGTCCGCCAGGGAATGCCGTGGTGGAAGTATTTCGGGAATCGCTTTCTCACCGGCTTGGAGAACCTGGTCTTCGGCTTGAAGCTCAGCGAATACCACACGGGTTACCGGGCCTATCGCCGGGAAGCCCTCGAATCCGTCAATGTGGAAATGAATTCTGACAATTTCCTGTTCGACCAGGAAATCATCGCGCAATTCATCGCCTCGGGGTTACGAATTTCCGAGGTCCCGGTGCCGGCTCGCTACTTTCCGGAGGCGTCCTCGGCGTCCTTCATCCAAAGCTCTGTGTACGGCTTATCGATTCTCCGGCTTCTGGTCCGGTACGCGGCCCACCGCGCGGGATTCCGCCAGCGCCAATTCCAAAGTCTGCAAAAACGTTATCAGCGGCTGGCGGCAGGCGACTACCGGGCGTGAGCCTGACCGATCGCCGAGCTTAGCTACTCTGAGAGTAGCGAACTTATGTTTCCAATCCTGCAAAAGCCCACCGGAACGTTAGACCCGGTCTGCGGAATGACCGTGGACCCGCAGCATGCGGCCGGGAGTTCGGTTTATCAGGGCAAGACTTACTACTTCTGCTCAAAGGGTTGTGTCAGTAAGTTCGAGGCGAATCCGGAAAAATATTCACATCCTGCCGCGCCGCCCGAACCGATGGCGACCGAAGCTGCTCCCGGCGTCGAGTATACCTGCCCGATGCATCCCGAGGTTCGCCAGATCGGACCGGGGTCCTGTCCCAAATGCGGCATGGCGTTGGAGCCAGTTACCTTTACCATCGCCAGTGTCGACGAGGTGAATCCGGAGTACATCGACATGCGGCGCAGGTTTTGGCTCAGTACCGCGCTTACCGCTCCTCTGTTGATTCTGATGTTTCTGGGTGCGCACTCGCTGTGGCTCGAATTCGCGCTCTCCACGCCAGTGGTGCTGTGGGCCGGCTGGCCGCTGCTCGTGCGTGGTTGGGCTTCCGTCGTGAACAAGAGCTTGAATATGTTCACGCTCATCGGCGCGGGCGTCGGAACAGCCTATCTATACAGCCTGGTCGCCACCCTGGCGCCGAATATTTTCCCGGCGGGGTTCCGGGGTGCAAACGGTGGCGTCGCGGTTTATTTTGAGCCAGCGGCGGTGATCGTCGCGCTGGTGCTTCTTGGCCAGGTGCTCGAGCTGCGCGCCCGGGGCCAAACCAGCACGGCCATCAAATCGCTACTGGGTCTGGCACCTAAGACCGCCCGCAGAATCCGTGACGACGGAAGCGAGGAAGATGTCCCGCTGGAACAGGTTAAGATCGGCGATCGCATATTGGTCCGGCCCGGTGAGAAAGTGCCGGTGGATGGCGCAGTCGTCGAAGGATCGAGCGGGGTTGACGAATCGATGATCACCGGCGAGCCGATTCCGGTCGAGAAGACGGTAGGCGCCCGCGTGACTGGCGGAACGATCAACGGCACGGGAGCGTTCGTTATGCAAACCGAACGCGTGGGCGCCGACACATTGCTGGCGCGGATCGTGAAGATGGTGAGTGAAGCGCAGCGCTCGCGCGCGCCCATCCAGCGGCTCGCGGACGTAGTTGCATCCTGGTTCGTGCCGGCTGTGATCGGAGTGGCCGTAGTGACGTTCATCGCCTGGGCCGTGTGGGGTCCCCAGCCGCGCTTGGCTTATGCGCTGCTCAATGCGGTTGCTGTATTGATCATCGCCTGCCCCTGCGCTTTGGGATTGGCAACCCCGATGTCGATCATGGTAGGAACCGGACGGGCTGCCACGGCGGGCGTTTTGATTCGCGACGCAGAAGCTCTGGAGACGCTCGAAAAAGTAGACACCTTGGTCGTCGATAAGACCGGTACTCTGACCGAGGGCAAACCGAAGCTGGTCACCGTCGACAATGTCGAAGCCCTGCGATTAGCGGCTAGTGTAGAAAGGATGAGCGAGCATCCGCTGGCTGCCGCAATCGTCACCGGAGCTATCGAGCGCGGCTTGACGCTGTCGAAGGTGGAAGATTTTGAGGCGACGCCCGGCCGAGGCGTGGCCGGATTCGTGGATGGCCGGCGAGTCTCGGTTGGAAACGTCATCCCCGCGGACTTGGACGTGCGTGCCAAGCCGCTGCTACAGGATGGCCAAACCGTAGTGTGTGTGAGCATCGATGGCCAATCGGCCACGCTGCTGGGCTTGGCGGACACGATCAAGGCGTCCGCCGTGGACGCTATCGAGATTTTGCATCGCGATGGCATCCGTATTGTCATGCTGACCGGCGACAACCGTGCGACCGCCGGAGTGGTGGCGTCAAAGTTAGGAATCGACGAAGTGCTGGCCGAAGTGCGACCCGATGAAAAAGCGGATGTGGTCGCGAAGCTGCAAGTCCAAGGCCGCGTGGTAGCGATGGCCGGCGATGGAATTAATGATGCTCCAGCTCTGGCGCGCGCACACGTGGGCATCGCGATGGGCACGGGAACCGACATAGCGATCGAGAGCGCCGGCATCACACTGGTGAAAGGCGATTTGCGCGGGATTGTCCGCGCTCGCTCATTAAGCCGGGCAACGATGCGCAATATTCGACAGAACCTTTTTTTCGCCTTCGTCTACAACACGGTGGGCGTGCCAATCGCGGCCGGTGTCCTTTATCCGTTTTTTGGCCTGCTTCTGAGCCCGATGATCGCAAGTGCCACAATGACTTTCAGCTCCGTTTCAGTGATTGGAAATGCATTGCGGCTCAGAAGACTTCAACTATGATCGATTTGCACGCGCACACCAACGAATCCGACGGAACATGCACGCCCTTGGAGCTGGTTGATCGCGCGCTGGCGATCGGGCTGGAAGCGCTGGCCATTTCCGATCACGATACTTTCGCCGGTTACGACCAGGCGGCGGGGCCGGCGCTGTCCTACGGCCTTGACTTAGTTTGCGGCATCGAGCTGAGCGCGCGGCTGGATGGCAATGGCCTTAAGCGCGGCACCGTACATTTACTCGGCTATTTTCTCCACCAGCCGCCAGCGGCCGAGTTCCGGACGTGGCTTGGGGAATTGCAGGCGGCGCGCCGGGAGCGAAATGTCAGGCTGCTTGCGAAACTGCGATCGCTGGGTGTGGAGATCGAGCTAGCGGAAGTAGAGCGCATAGGTCGAACCCTGACCGGGCGGCCGCATTTCGCGCGCGTATTGATCCAAAAGGGGTACGCGGCCAACTGGGAAGAGGCATTTCGTAATTACCTTGATGAATCAGCACCGGGCTTCGTGGAGCGCGAGGCGCCGGACGTTCCAACGGGCATTCAGCGAATCATTTCCGGTGGTGGCCTACCAGTGCTGGCGCATCCGGTTCGGCTCGGGATCCGCAATCCGGCTTCAGAAGAATCCCTAATCGGCAAGCTGCGCGATGCTGGGCTACGGGGAATCGAAGTCTACCATTCCGATCACAGCGTTTCCGATCAGGTGCGGTATCTGGAGATTGCCAGGAAATTCGCTCTGTCCGTGACTGGCGGCTCCGATTTCCACGGCGATATCAAGCCAGGGGTCGCGCTCGGAACCGGAGTAAGTGGCGGTCTGAATATACCGGGATCGATTCTGGAAGAATTACGGAAGGTCTAAAAACAAGAAAAGCGTGGAACGAAGTTGCCCGCGTTCCACGCCATAGTTTTATAGCAACAGACTTAGCGCTTCATTCGCTTGCGCAGCAGGCCGAGACCCAGTAGGCCGGAGCCGAGCAGGACGAACGAGAGCGGTTCGGGGGAGGAGAAGTTATTTGTGACTTGCGAAATCATGGCCGATCCGGGGCCGACGCCAGTGTCAACCAGAATGTCTTTAGAAACCGAAATCGATCGGACCGGGGCAAAGAAGACCTGATCGCTAAAACCGGGCGGCGGATTGGTCACCGAGATTTGACCTAAAGCCTGAGGGCAGCTGGTAAGGGTGCCGTTAAGGCAATACTGTTCAGTTACATTGGCCGATCCGGTTCCAGTAATGGAGCCGTTGAAGAAAAGCTCAAGGTTCGTAATGCCCGGCCCCGTCACCGTGAACTGAATCAGGCTATCCTCCCTGGCCTCGGGTCCGCCGTTCGTATTGTTGACATTCCATGCCGATTGGAACTGAAAGCCCTCGTCCCCCATGACCACCTGGGGAACCACAGAGATGTTCGCAGCCGGAACGTTGAGATCTGTATAGCTCCAGGCACTGAACGTTAGAAGATTAGTCGTGCATGTGAAGCCAGGCACCAGGTAATTACCAAGTGATGTACCGGAGCCCGTGGGGCAAGTCGTTACAGTGGCAAAAGCTGAAGAAACTAGCACCAGGGGTGCCAGCGCGATCAATAAAAGCCTGTTCATCTTATTTCCTCCGAAATAGAACCGTAAAGCTGGCCACCTAGCAAGAATCCCAGGCGACTCTAACAGCCAAACCGAGTGTAACATAGCCCTAGGGTTTTTCAATGGCAATCGTATGAAATTTCGCTCTAGCCAATTCGTCACTCAGTACTATGACCAGCGTCCCATCGTACGACAGTTGCTACGCTAAGTAATTATAAATCAATCATATACTGTTCAAATCTACCCTATCATTCGCACTGGAACCAACACTAAGTTACGGCATTGATATACTTCGTTGGAGGTCGACAATGAGAACAGTCTTGTATCTGCTCAGTTGGGTTGTAACCTTAGGGCCGGGTTGCGCGGCCCAGGGCTTTCAGGGCCCATTATTCGCTGGAATGAAGTGGCGCACGGTTGGCCCTTATCGCGGTGGACGAACCCGGGCGTGCACCGGTGTCACTGGCCAACCTAATGTCTTCTACATCGGCGCGGTCAACGGCGGGGTGTGGAAAACCGGCGATTATGGACGAACTTGGAAGCCGATTTTCGATGACCAAGACACCGGGTCGATCGGCGCTATTGCGGTAGCGCCGTCCAATCCCGACATTATTTACGTCGGAAGCGGCGAAGGCCTGCAGCGGCCGGACCTTTCGGTTGGCGACGGTATTTACAAATCCAGCGACGGGGGTAAGACCTGGACTCACCTTGGACTGCGAGACAGCCAGCAGATTCCTCAGATCGTCATTGACCCTCGAAACCCGAATCGCCTGTTCGTCGCCGTGCTCGGCCATCCCTACGGTCCCAACCAGGAACGCGGGATCTTTCGGTCCACGGACGGCGGCCAGACGTTCCAGAAGGTACTTTACAAAGATGAGAACACCGGCGGAGCCGACGTCGAAATCGATCCTTCCAATCCGGATCAAATCTATGCGTCCCTGTGGGAGGCGCGGCAAGGTCCGTGGGAGAACGGCGCTTGGAGCGGGACCAGCGGCGGCATGTTCAAATCCAACGACGGCGGCAATACCTGGCACGCGTTGACGAAAGGGCTGCCTGAAGAAGGCGTCACCCAGGCGGCGATCGCCATTGCGCCCAGTCTTCCAAACCGCGTTTACGCTGCGGTAGCCAGCGGCCGGAGCACGGGACTCTATCGTTCCGATGACGCTGGCGAGAACTGGTCTCGCATCACCACTGACAGTCGTCCAGCTTCGCGCATCGGCGGTGGCGATCTCCCTGTGCCGGCTGTGGACCCGAAGAATCCGGATATCGTTTACAGCGCCAGCATCGTGACCTGGAAATCGATCGATGGGGGCAGGACCTGGACCGGAATCCGTGGCGCGCCGGGCGGCGACGATTACCAGAAAATCTGGATTAATCCAATTAACCCGGAAATTCTTCTGATCGCCAGCGACCAGGGCGCGATCATTACCGTAAACGGCGGCGAAACCTGGAGTTCCTGGTATAACCAGCCAACCGCAGCCATGTATCACGTCGCCGCCGACAACGCCTTTCCTTATCGGCTCTGCAGCGGTCAGCAGGACAGCGGCTCGGCCTGCGTCTCCAGCCGCGGCAACGACGGTGAGATCACCCTTCGCGACTGGCATCCGGTGGGCGTGGAAGAATATGGCTACGCCGCGCCGGATCCACTGAATCCGGACATCGTCTACGGTGGGAAGGTGACCCGCTACGATCGCCGCACGGGTCAGGTCGAAAATGTCGCGCCTAAGCCGATTCGGACCGCCGATTTTCGCGCGCTGCGCACCGCGCCGGTGCTCTTTTCGCCGGTGGATCCGCACATCCTTTATTTCGCCGCTAATGGTCTATGGAAAACGCGCGATGGCGGCCACAATTGGCAGCAAATCAGTCCCGACCTCGCCCGGAAGGATTGGGAAATACCAGCGAACGTCGGCAAATATCGTAGCGAGCCGACCGCTAAACCATCGCAGCGCGGCGTAATTTACGCGGTGGCGCCGTCGCCTCTCGAGGTCAATCGCATCTGGGCGGGCACCGATGACGGCTTGATCCACGTAACTGTAGACGGAGGCCTGCACTGGAAAGATGTCACGCCTCAGCAGCAGGTACCTTTTGCGAAAGTCGCCATTCTCGATGCCGGGCACTTTGACGCGCAAACCGCGTACGCAGCCATCAATACGCTCCGCCTGGATGACCTTCGACCGCACATACTCCGCACACACGACGGGGGCAAGACCTGGACTGAGATCGTCAACGGAATATCTAATGACGCGCCCGTGGATGCCGTCCGCGAAGATCCCAAGCGTAAGGGCCTGCTCTTCGCCGGCACTGAGCGCGAGGTCTATGTTTCGTTCGACGATGGCGATCATTGGCAATCGCTGCGGTTGAACATGCCGCCCAGCTCGATCCGCGACATCATTGTTAAAGACGACGATCTGGTTGCCGCTACTCACGGCCGCGGATTTTGGATTCTGGACGACATCACGCCGCTGCGGCAATTTGCTCCGGCGGTGGCGAATGCCTCTGCGTTTCTGTTCAAGCCTCAAGCTGCTACGCGCGTGCGTTGGGACATGAATACCGATACGCCCATCCCACCCGACGAGCCGGCGGGTGAGAACCCACCGGATGGCGCGATCGTCAATTACTTTCTGGGTCCGGTATCCGCCGGAGTGGTGACGTTGGAAATTTCAGACAGCGGCGGGAAGCTAGTGCGGCGTTATTCCAGCGACGATCCGATGCCAAAAGCCGATCCAGCGTTGGCGATCCCGGCTTACTGGATTCGTCCGGCGCAAGTCCTTTCTAACCAACCGGGCATGCATCGCTTTCTGTGGGATATGCACTACGCGCCGCTGCCGGAAGAGCGGCCCGAATATCCGATGCAGGCCATTTATCACGACACTCCGATCGCGCCCAGCTCGCCCTGGGTGATGCCTGGGAGTTACACGCTGAAGCTCACTGTCAACGGCCATAGCTACACCGAATCGCTCGCGGTGAAGATGGATCCTCGAGTGCATACCTCGCAAGCGGATCTCCTGCGGCAATTTACCCTATCGAAGCAGTTGTCCGACGATATGACCGCCGCTTCAAAGGCGCTGGAGCAGATGCGCGCGGTACGCGAGAAACTACGGCAATTGCGCGATCGCGCGGGAAAAGGCGCAGCGGCAGATTCCATGTCGGCTTTCGAGCAAAAACTAACTTTGCTTGAGGGCGCCGGTGGCGGCGGGCGTGGCGGAGGCGGACGCGGCGCAGCCCCTGGGCCCGACACCATCAGCAGCGTGAATGGATCCCTCGGGCTCCTGATGCGCCTGATTCAAGGTGCCGATGTCGCGCCGACTTCGCAAGCAGTTGCAGCGGCCACGGAACGCCGGAAAGCCATGGCAGGCTTGCTGCAACGCTGGGCCGCGATGAAGACGCAGGACCTCGCCAACCTGAACACGCAGCTCAAGCAGGCCGGTCTGTCCGAAGTCACGGTAGAATGAGGGCACTGGAGGCGGCTTATGAAGCGTATCGCCGTAATCTTGGCAGCGGTAATTGCCGCGTTCGCGAGCAACGGAATTCGGCCGCGCGGCAGCCCCGCCGATTATCCCGCCCATGCGACCAGTGAGGGAGTTACGATTGCAGCGGCTGTCGTCCCACCCGCCCAAGTCCGCAAGATATTTTCGGCCGATCTCAACAGTGGCGGCTACATCGTCATAGAAGTGGCGGTTTATCCGGAATCCGCACCCGACGTGGATGTTTCCTCGGGCGATTTCATGCTCAGCCCCGCCGGCGAAACTAGCGCAGTCCCACCGGTAAGTGCGCGCACGATCGCCGGAGTGTTCGATCGCAAGAACTCTTCTCCGCGCGGTCGCGATACCAATGTGGACGTAGCCATCGGCTATGAAACCGGCAACGATCCTGTCACCGGCCAGCGGCGAAGTGGCACTTACACGGGTGTTGCCGTCGAGAATGGTCCTCAAGGAACTTTAGCGCCCCCGCCCTCCGGTCCCGACCCATGGACCATTAAGCAGGAACTCGAGGAACGATCGCTGCCGGAGCGCAAGAGCATCCAGCCAGTGGCCGGCTACCTATACTTCCCAAAGCTGAAGAAGTCTCGGAGCGCCGGCTATGAGCTCACTTACTACGGCGTGAGCAACAAGGTTCGCTTAACAATCCCAGCCGCTAAGTAGATCATCGAGGACCGAGCGTCCAGACATCTAGAGTATTCTGCACATCATCCACCGCCGCGAATCGGACCTCGCCGCCGGTACGACCAAATGCGAGCCCGAAAGCTCCGCCCGCTGCCCCTGGGTCAACTTGAAACTGCGCCACGAACTTCCCGTCGACCGTGAATTCCACCAGCTCATTCTGCATCCCTCCTGGATTGACGGCATCTCCGTTGGCAGTGATCAAATGCCCGTTGGGCGCAAGCGCCAAACCGAGCGGCCCGTGCAGATGAACGTCGTCGGCGTAGACCACCCGTCCCATGCCTGCATCCTTCGACGTGGTGCGCGCACGATCAATAGCAAACACTTTATTGTCTCCGGTAGATGCTACATACAACACGTCGTGGTCGGTATCGTAGGCCAAGCCTGTAGGACCGATGACTAATGCCGCCGGGTCGAAACGATGCGTGTAGCCGGAAGCGATCCGCGTAGACGAGCTAACCGTGACCGCCGTGCCGGTAATCGACAGATCAAGCCGTGTAATGGTTCCGTTCAGCACGTTCGACACGAATACCTGCGGGCGTGAGCCTTCGTCGTGGATCGCAAGATCCCACGGCCCATCCAGCTGCGATGCATCGGTTAAATTGGCGACCATGGCGCCGGCAGAGTTCAAAATCAGCAGCGAGCCTTGCTGAACCGTACTTGATGTTCCGTCCGTGGTGGGCAAGTTGCCGACCAACACAAAGCCTCCCTTCAATACGCCGAGCGCGGTGGTCAGCCCCAACCCGGTTTTGCCCTGAAAGAATACGGATACTTCGCCAGTGGGCGCTACCTTCACAATCGTCGTTCCGGTGCCCTGTTGGTTCGCGCTGTTGTTGAAATTTGATACCAGAATGTCGCCTGGCTCCAGCAACCCGCTCTTTGCAAAGCCGCTTGGGACGAACGCCACACCGTAGGGATTGACATCACCATTGGCTGGAACAGTGGAAACGATCCGCTCTGAACTGGTGGAAAGCTGTGACAGAATTCCCTGAGAGTTTTCGTTGTCACCTTTGGCGGCAAACAGGACAAAGCAAAATGCAGGTATTGCGGCGATGCAAATAACCAATTTCATGGACCCGTCCTTTCTTGCGATAGGACGCTCGATTACCTGCTGCAATTGTGAAAGCTTTGTAAAAAAAGCCCGGGGAATTAAATAGACGCTGGTGACAAAGGACTATTTCACGGCGATGGTAGTCCCAAGCTGAGTTCTGTGCCCGCCGAGCTGTAGCCGTATCGGCACTGCCGCGCCGGCCGGACAGCCATCCGGAATGCGGATGTTGATCTGTTGGAGGCCTGAAGTATAACCGGGAGCCAGCCCGGCAAAGGTCACATCGGCGTCAAGCCCACCGATGGTTGCGCTGACCGCCGCCGGGAGCCAGGAAAGGCCGTCCTGTCCTGCTGGATTTGCCCCGCCGAAGCCAGTTCCGTACACCATTACGATCGATCCATGCGCCGCAGGCACGGCTGGGCCGGCGGCCCCGTTATAGGTGTAGTCCTGATTCAGGACGCTGGCCTGCCCGGTTCCCGATTGGTCGACAGTGAACAGCGCCGGGGATGCGTCTACAATCTGCAGCGGCGTCGCCAGCAAAAGATTTCCGCCGCTCGAAATCTGCAATAAGGCGCTCGCATTTAGAATCGCAGTTGGCGGGACCACGAAGTTCAGTTGCGCAGGACCGTTGTATAGAATTTCCGCGCTTTGTCCGTCGATCAGAACGCGTAAGGACTGCGCGCCGGGAAGGCCGCGGTAGAAAAAAGTCAAAATCGTGTTCGGGCCGGCCGAGCCAGCCTGCCAACTCGCGCCATTCACAAGAGCGCCGATCGAAGGCCGTAGCGGCAATTGAGCGGAATCGACGCCGCTGATGTCCACAGCATAAGAATTGTTGCGGCGATTGGGCGAGAAGTCCCAGAACCCTGCCGGCAGGGTGATGCCCGGCGCTGCCGTGAAGTTTCCCGCTCCGTCATAGACGAATGGATCAACCAGGTTCGGACCAAACGGCATGTTCTCCGACACCGTCAAGACGAGCTGGTACCAACCACTCGGCAGGGTCGCGGCGACGAAAGCGTCCCAACACGAAGCGGTTACGGGGTCGGCGGCAACTTTGCCGCAGCCCCCATCGCGATTGGCGGCAAGCAGCAAGCCCGTAGAATCGAAAAGCGAGAGGGAGGGGTCGAATCCCCCGGCTTCAATTCGGGCTCCCGTCGAATTTACGCCGCCCGCGTAGGACCAGGTGCGTATCAGGACGGTTCCCGGCTGGCCGAGAGCAAAAGTGAATTGCCTTCGTTCGTCGTCTTGCGCGAACGCTCCAATGAAAGAGAAATCCGCCCCCAAGGCGGGCAAAATAAGAGCAACGATGGCATATAGGAAGTACCGCATTTCAGTTCCCATGTCTTAGTCGACTCACGCCCGCTTTTGTCTCCCGGAACTTAGATATTTTCCTTGGTAATTTTCCACTAGTCTGTCATGAACGGCAGGGTAGTGTTCGCTCTAATGATGGCTGCGACGGGTTTAGCCCAAGAGTTGCCAGTTAGCGGGGACACGCACGTGAATAATCTCTATCCGGATGTGAACTTCGGCGCACTCCCTTTCCTGCAGGCCGGTGGAACCACCCGAACATTTGTGAGGTTCGACCTGTCGGGTATCGCGCCTGGTCTAAGCCCTTCCGACCTATCCAGAGCCAGCCTGGTCTTGTGGGTTGGCCGAGTGGCCACCGGCGGCGACGTACAGGTTTCCGAGGCGGCCGGGCCTTGGGATGAAGCCACGTTGACCTACACCACGGCGCCTGCGTCAGGCGCTTTCATCGCCACGTTTTCAACTCCGAAGGCAGCGCAGTTCGTGATGGTTGATGTGACGGGAACGGTTCAGAAGTGGCTGCTAAGTCCCCAATCGAATCAAGGGTTCGTGTTATCCGGAGCACCGCAGACCCCGGCAACGGTTGTCTTTTTCGACAGCAAGGAAAGCGTTTCCACGAGTCACCAGCCAGAGTTAGATCTGTCATTCCGTTCCACTGCCGGCTCCCCCGGACCACAAGGCCCGCCAGGACCAACGGGTGCGACAGGCCCGTCGGGTTCAATCGGCACACCTGGTCCTGCTTCGACAATCCCCGGTCCGGCAGGTCCCGCTGGTCCAACTGGCGCGATCGGTCCTGCTGGTGCGGCATCTACAGTTCCTGGTCCAACTGGTCCAACTGGGGCGGTATCTACAGTGCCTGGACCAATTGGCCCGACCGGCGCTGCCTCCACCGTGCCTGGTCCCACCGGTCCCGCCGGCCCGACGGGTCCGATAGGTCCAGCGGGAGCGGCATCGACCGTTCCTGGTCCGACTGGTCCAACGGGCGCAGCATCGACCGTCCCTGGTCCAACTGGTCCCGCGGGTGCGGCATCAACCGTTCCTGGCCCGACTGGTCCAGCGGGCGCTGCATCGACTATTCCTGGTCCGACTGGTCCAGCGGGCGCGGCATCGACCGTTCCTGGTCCGACTGGTCCCGCGGGTGCGGCATCAACCGTTCCTGGTCCAACTGGTCCCGCGGGTGCGGCATCAACCGTTCCTGGTCC
>Ga0185299_10000161_pt1 | contig 210821 bp, 175 predicted proteins | sample PaiPotPPA55metaG_FD_128002 | JGI IMG/M metagenome (GOLD analysis project Ga0185299, IMG submission 128002) | Iron sulfur acid spring bacterial and archeal communities from Banff, Canada, to study Microbial Dark Matter (Phase II) - Paint Pots PPA... ...
AAGGCTCCAAGTAATCTTCCAGCCGGGTAAGCAGTCCCCGGACCACGCGGGGATGAACCTTGGCATCGTCCATCAATTCGCCCAAACGGGCTTGAAAACGTCGCTCCATCGACATACTCCTTTCGGGGATTCCATCCCCGGAAGGACTTTGTACCCAAAGAGTTTACATTCGATCAATAGGCAATACAGTCGAAGTACCCAGTACTCCTACTCGGTACTCGGTACTCGGTACTCCGTACTCGGTACTCCGTACTCGGTACACAGCACTCGCCGCGCTCCCCTCACGGGTCGCGGCTAAACATCGGCTAAACACGGCTAAACGTATTATCCGCCCTGGATGGGCATGCACACCTGCTGCAGGAGCTTCTCGCAACGTTCCTGAAGTATGTCGGCGAGATTCGGTAACGGCTGTCCAGCGGGCAGCGCCTCGGTGAGGGCCGCCATCCAGCGCGGAAAGGCATAGAGCACGGCGAACGATTCCAGGGTGACCGCTTCCATGCGCGCGTGCCGGCCGCGGCGCTCGGTTTCCTGCCAGAGCGTTTTGCTCTTCCCCGAAAGCGCCAGGTCCTCCTGCGGCCGCAGCAAGATGAGGTGATCGAGCACGGGAGGCTCTGCATCAAAAGCAGAGAGTTTGATCGCCAGGTCCTTTGGCTTGGCCGGGCCCCGGCCGAGAAACAGGCCGACGCCCACTTTCCAGGGTTGGCCGTCCTTGCACGTCCAGTGACCGATGCTGATGGCGCCGTAAGTCGGGTGCTCGCCAAAGGTCCATTCCCCGACCACATGCTGGAGACGCCAGGGTCCCACCTTGACGCCGTGTTCCAAACAGACCTGCAGAAATGCGCCGAGGCCGGCTTGAAGTTCCCGTGTCGCTCCGGTTAGGGCGCCTTCCGGCTCCAGGTTGAGCCGGGCGGCCTTATTCTCTTGCTCCCATAGCTCGGTGAACTGAGTAGCACCGGCCGAACCGCTGAACGCGGCCTTGGCGGAAACCGAGGTCGGAGGCACGGCCGGCTGAGCCGGCATTTCCTGGTGCAGAACCTGACCGGCAGGCGTCTCCACAACGACCACCGACTTGACATTCGGCGGCAAGGGGATTGCGGGCGTGGCCGCTGTAGGCGCCTTGGCCGTGTCGCGCTCCACAACGCCGCCTGGAGAGGCGCCATAGATCATGTGATCGAACAAATGGCGAAACTGCTGCAGCATGTCGCGCAGGGTCGGCTCCGTGCGCGCAATCCGCTGCACTTGCTCCTCGTTGAACGGATAGATCCCCGGCAAATCAGCGAAGTCGGGCAATTCCTCCAGCGCCGGCCGGAGCCGCGCCTCCACGATGCTCCGCACCAGCTCCGGCGGCGGCGCTTCCAGGCGCAGCGTCTTGATCGTGCCATGCTGGGGGACATGAACGGGATTGTTGAGGCGATCTTGAATGTAGCCGTCCAGCGACGGCACGAAACGATTCCACAGTCCCCGTTCGGCGAAAACCAGGAAGCACAGCCCGTCAATCTGGTGCATGGCCTGCACAATGCCGGCAAAGAACGACTCGGCGACGCGATGCCCGTCGTCAGTCCTGCGCGCGAGCAGCAAATCCTCCATCTGGTCGAAGGCGACGACCACGGGAATTTTCAGGTTCAAGAAGATTTCCATGAGCACCTTGAGCAGGGCCAGCACCAGGTCCTGCCGGGTCGGCCGCACGCGAAATTCCAGCTCCGCGAAACCGAAGGTCAAGAAGTTGGCCAGGTCGGTCTCGTCGCCGACGAGCGTGGCGCGAGCGAAGCCCTGGTACAGGTGGCGGCGCATGAGCCCGGCGGTGTTGTGCGGCTCGCCGCGCTCGACGCACTTGCCGACAAATGCGCACGCCTGTTCCGGCTCCAGGCTGGCCTCGCGGCAAACCCGCCGCACGGCGCCGACGGTTGCGCTGCCGCCGGACGAGGCGAGATGATCGATCAGCCACTGCGTCCGCTCCTGGGCTTGCGACGTGCCCAGCCCCAGCTTGCGCGTCCAGCGGCCCAGCCCGGGAGCGGGGAACAGGTCGAGGCGCTGCTCCGGCGTCAAGGAAGTCAGCGCCTTGTGAAGGAGCCGGCGCACCAGCTCTTCCCCGACAAACTCGAGCGGCCGAATCCCCTTCTGCTTGCCGCCGCCCAGCAGGGTGTCGATGATCTGGAAGAGCAGATATTCCAGAAAATCCGAATCCTTCTGGTAGACGCCGGGCGTGACCAGAAGCTGCCAGCCACCGTCATGGCCGTGCTTGATGGAATGCAGCAGGTGGGTCTTGCCGGCCCCCTTGTTGCCGAGCACGGGAACCACCTCCGAGTGCGTCGTGGGGTCGTAGCGATAAAGGTCCACGACGCCGAGCAGTTGGTCCCGTTCGCGGGCAAACAGTTCCGGCACGTGATAGCGGGAACAGACCTCGTCATCGGGATTGCGGGCAAAATAATTTCGGAAGGGGTTGCCCGCTCGCCGCAACACTTCCTGAGCTCGTTCCGTCAACGGTCGTTCCGCAGTGGCAACTGACATGGGACAGTCCTCTCGTTATTGCGCAGGCTTACGTAATAAACAATTTCATGCCCGATGAGCAGGGCGTAAGGCGGCTCCGGGATTTCATATAGGGGGCCGGTCCACGGATGCAGGTAGATTTTCTGCTGGTCATGCAGGCGGCGCAGCCCGTCGTGAAAACGGCCGATGGTCAGGTCGGCGGTCGTACCCTGGACCTGGCGATACAGGTCCGGCAGCGGACAATCGCTGGATTGGCCGGTATCCTGCCAGTCCTTCAGGTAAGCGATGGCCCTTGTTATCCACGTTTCCGAGCCGTTGCGGGAAGGACCCGGTCCCGGCGCGGCCGCTTGCAGGGCCAGCGCTTGCCCCGGCTTTTGCAGTTCGAGGAGGACTTTCTGTACCGTGGCCTGGAGGGTATCCAGGCCCGCTTGCCATTGCCGTGCGGCGGCGATCAGTTCAGCGACCTGGACTTCACGGGCCTCGAGCGTGTGAACCAGTTCTTCCAGCACCTGCTTCGGACTGATCTCGCTCAGCAAGTAGCTGAGGCCTTTCTCGGAAACGGCACAAATTTCCTGAACGCTCTTGCCGCTGGTCTGGCTGCGCACAACGCGGAGCAGTCCTTCATCCTTGCAGCGCTGCGCCACTTGCCTGGCGCCGGCGTTGGCGGCAAACAGACCCGCTGCCCTTTTGCTGCTGTGCAACGGCATGCCGTCCGGGTTGGCCACGGCGCGGCGCAGGGCATCGACAATAAGCTGGCTCGATTTGTCGGCCACGACACCCTCCCTGGCTTCGCCTGGCAAAGACTGGATTTGCGCGCGCTCCTTCTGGCTTCGCAGCCGCAATTTATGCGAAGATGGCCAAATGATGCAAGATCAGGTAAGAATTCTGCAAACGCAAAGCAAAGGAGAAGTTCCATGCCAAGCAACCTGTGCCGCTGGGCCATGACTGTATCCATGCTCGTCCTGCCGCTCCGCGCAATCGTTTTGGGCGGTGAGACCGCGGGACCCAAGGACGCCGGGCAAAAAGCGCTGGACAAGCAGATCCGGGCCTCGTTGCCCAAGGTGATGAACACCGGCGCCGACCTGTTCAACGAGGGCGATCGCGCGGGCTGCTACCGCCTTTACCAGGGATCGCTTTTGACTTTGCGGCCATTGCTGGAACATCATCCGGATTTGCAGAAGGCCATTGATGCCGCCGTGGCGGAAGCCGAGCAGCAGCCGACCGTGGGCGCCCGAGCGTTCGCCTTACGGGGCGCTCTGGATAAAATCCGCGACAAGCTGAGATCAACCGAAACCGCCGCTGCGTCAGCGGCCAAGCCATCTGGAAAGTCCCCGGCAAAGCCGGAGCCGGCGCTCTGGGACCGGCTTGGAGGAGAAAAAGCTGTTCGCAAGGTCGTGGATGATTTCGTCGGCCTGGCTGCCAAGGATTCGCACGTTAACTTCGACCGGAACGGCAAATACAAACTTGATCCCGTAAAGGTTGCTGATGTGAAAGAGCAGTTAGTGGACTTCATCAGTGCAGCCAGCGGTGGACCGCTCAAGTACACGGGCAAGAGCATGAAAGAAGTTCACAAAGGAATGGGCATCAGCACGGCCGAATTCAACGGCCTGGCTGCCGATCTGAAAAAGGCGCTCGAACAGAATGGCGCCCGCCGCGCGGATGTAGAGGCGCTTCTGAGAGCCGTGGAAGGAACGCGCCAGGATATCGTTGAAGTCAAATGAGGAGAGCGGTCATGTCGATGATAGATGCGTCAGCACAAACTACAACCGTCTGCGTCTTTCAATTTGTTTTGCCACATGGAAGGGATGGTGCACACCGTCCAGGACCAGCGGTGCTTCCTGATCGAAGAAGATACGCAGCCGCCCGACATCAAGCCAGCGCTCGATGCGGTTCGCCTCGACAGCGACCTGCCTGATGCGGCGCAGCTCAACGCCGGGCCGGCCGGGGTGGTGAAAGCCAAACTGGTAGAACAACCGCTTCGTGGTCAATCGATAGTTATGTCCGAGAAAGCGCCTTATCCACACGAGCGCCAGGGCGAGCCAGAGCGCGACAATGATCGGCAGGGCCGTGTAGCGCACCACATTGGAACCGCGCCAGGCGCCGAGCGACCAGGCCACGGCGATAATGAGGCCCGAAAGCAGAGCCAACTGCATGAAGCGCGGCAGCATGGCCCGGCCGGCATAGGACCCGTACCAGACGTCAACCTCCTCTGCGTCATCCCGGCGATTACCGGAAACACGGTCGGCTGGCCCGGCAATTGGAGCTTCCCCAGGCACCTCCGGCGGGGGGACGCGAATTCCTGGTTTGTCGGGCGCAGCATCTTCCATGGGAATCCCCTGACTGACGCGCTGCTCGGAGTGTAGCCGGCACAACCTGAGAATGGAAGCCACGGACGGTGTTTCCGAGCTGGTTGCCGGAAAACCTTGCCATTTCTTTAATTAGAAATGCGCGGCACCTGGAAAAGCGACTTGACACCTGCTCTTCCGGGCCGTAAGAATTCAGCTTTCTATAGGACGTTTCCGAGCGCACAGAAACGGCAGCAAAGCCGAGGCACGTCCCCAGAGGGATCCGGGCGGGCTTCGGCGACTTTTTTAAGCATGCGGGTGCAGCGGTGGCGGAAGAAGCCTCCAACATTCCCAGTCCGTTCGATCTCCGGACGATCAAGTACCTGGTCCGGCTGATGGGTCTGCACGACCTGAGCGAGATCGACCTGCGCGAGGGGGACCTGCGCATTCGCCTGCGGCGCGGCCCTTATGACCTGGCCATGCCGGCGTTGCCTGTGGCTCAGCCCGCTGCCCCGCCGGGGCCGGCAAACACACCGCCTGCCCCTGCCGCGTCTGCAGAACCGGCCCGGCCCGGCAAAACCTTGATCCCCATCAAAAGCCCCACGCCGGGCACTTTCTACAAAGCGCCGAGTCCGGATGCCGAACCCTTCGTCAAGGTGGGCACGCGCGTCACGCCGACGACCGTGGTTTGCATGATTGAGGCGATGAAGATCTTCAATGAAATCCCGGCCGAGTGCAACGGCGTCATCGCCGAAGTTCTGGTGGAAAATCAACAGCCGGTCGAATACGGCCAGGTGCTTTTTCAAGTGGACCCAACTGGCTGAGAGCAGTGGTCAGTGACCAGTGGTTAGAAGGGATATGTAACCAACGAACCACTCACCACTGACCACTGACCACTGCTTATGTTTCAACGCATTCTCGTAGCCAACCGCGGGGAGATCGCTTTACGGGTTATTCGCGCCTGTCGAGATCTGGGCATTGAGGTTGTTGCAGTCTTCAGCGAAGCCGACCGCGAGGCGCCCTACCTGGCGCTGGCGGACGAGGCGATTTGCATCGGCCCCGCTCCTGCCGCGGAGAGCTATCTCAATATCCCGCGCATCATCAGTGCCGCCGAGATCGCCGATGTCGAGGCGATTCACCCGGGCTATGGCTTTCTTTCCGAGAATCCGCACTTCGCCGAGGTTTGCCGATCCTGCAAGATCGAGTTCATCGGCCCGCCGCATGAGGCGATGCGCCGCCTCGGCAACAAGAATGAAGCGCGCAAGCTGGCCCGGCAAGCGAACGTGCCCATTGTCCCCGGCAGCGAGGGGCTGATTCAGAATGACAATGAGGCGCTGGCGCTGGCCCACGCCATGGGTTTTCCGGTGCTGATCAAGGCAGCCTCGGGGGGAGGCGGCCGCGGCATGCGCGTGGCCCGCAACGACATCAGCCTGCAGGCCGGCTTGAATGCCGCCCGCCAGGAAGCGGAGAAGGCCTTCAAGGACGGCAGCGTCTACCTGGAAAAATACATCGAACAGCCGCGCCATGTGGAGGTGCAGATCCTGGCCGACGCGCACGGGCATGTGGTCCATCTCTTCGAGCGGGATTGTTCGCTGCAACGCCGCCATCAGAAACTTGTGGAAGAGTCCCCGGCTCCAAACTTACCGGTCTCCGTGCGCGACGAGATTTGCCAGGCGGCGATCCGCCTGGTGCGCAGTGCCGGCTACCAGAACGCCGGCACCTGCGAATTCCTGGTCGACAAGCAGAACCGCTTCTATTTCATCGAAGTGAACGCGCGCATCCAGGTGGAGCACCCGGTCACGGAGCTGGTCACGGGCATCGACCTGGTCCAGGAGCAGATCCGCATCGCGGCCGGCGAGAGTCTTTCTTTCAAACAAGAGGACATCCGGCAGCGCGGCGTAGCAATCGAATGCCGCATCAATGCGGAAGATCCGCAAGCGGACTTTCGCCCGTCGCCGGGGCAGATCACGTGCTGGCAAACCCCAGGCGGACCGGGAGTGCGCATCGATTCTCACGTCGTCCAGGGCTATCGGGTCCCGCCCAATTACGATTCTCTGATTGCCAAGTTGTTGGTCCACCAGCCCACGCGCAGCGCCGCCCTGGCGTGCATGCGGCGGGCCCTCAACGAGTTCGTGGTTGCGGGAATCAAAACGACCATTCCTCTGCACCGCGAGATTTTCAACCATTCCAGCTTCATTGAAGGCCAGGTTGATACGACGTTCGTGGAGCGCCACTGGCAAAAGGCGTAGACTCAGGCAGGGAAAACTCTGAATTCCCCGCCTGGCATGCGGCAGAACGGGACTCGTATCATTTCGGCGCCTCAGTGCCGTCCCCTGCTGCCTTGAACTGCCGCAGGTTTATGGATACTATCGTTGCGGGTACCCATCCCAACCTCAGAGCGCGGGCCGAGCTAACGCTTTTTCCCGGTCCTCGCGGGGAGTCGCTACGTGACGAGTGCTTCACGGGGCGTCATTTTTCTTCTGTCGCTCCTGATCGCAATTCCAAGTGCCGGCGCGCCGCCGAAGTCCGCCGAACCGTTTCCCACGAAGGCAGGCGCGGAGTTTTTCGAAAAGCAAATCCGTCCGATCCTCGTGCAAAATTGTTACCAATGCCATTCCGGCGACCCGAAGAAGGCCAAAGGGGGCTTCGTTCTCGACACGCGCGATGGAATGCGGAAGGGGGGCAAGTCGGGAGCCGTGATCAGTCCGGGCCGCCCCGAGCACAGCCTGCTGATTGAAGCCGTTCGCTATGAATCGTTGGAAATGCCCCCCAAGGGGAAGCTCGCCGACGAGTTAATCGACAAGTTGGTGCAGTGGGTCGAGATGGGCGCGCCCGATCCGCGCGCGGGGAAGGCTGTCCGCGCCGGAAACAAGATTGACTTCGCCCAGGCGCGAAAGTTTTGGGCGTTTCAGCGGCCGCAAGCGGTCCCTCCGCCGAAGGTTCGCGACTCAGCCTGGCCGGTCACCGACATCGACCGGTTTATCCGGGCCCGGCAGGAAGCGGAACACTTGCAACCCGTCGCCGACGCCGACCGCGTCACCTTGATCCGACGCGTGACCTTCGACCTGACCGGCTTGCCGCCGACCGTGGCGGAAATCGACGCCTTTGTGGCCGATAAATCGGACCATGCATTCCCCACCGTGGTTGATCGGCTGCTGGCGTCGCCGCGCTTCGGTGAGCGCTGGGGACGGCACTGGCTCGACGTGGTCCGCTACGGCGAGTCCACGGGCAAGGAACTCAATCTTCCCTACCGTTATGCCTGGCGCTATCGCAACTACGTCATCGACTCTTTGAATGCCGACAAACCGTACGACCGTTTCGTCGTTGAGCAGCTTGCCGGCGACATGCTTCCCGGCAAAGGCCCGCTGCCGCACGACACCTCAGTGATTGCCACCGGGGTCCTGGCATTAGGCCCAAAAAGCGTCGCCCAGGGCGAGGAGCAGTTTCGCTACGATGTCATTGACGATCAGATCGACGTCACGGGTCGTGCCTTTCTTGCGATGACAATCGCCTGCGCCCGCTGCCACGATCACAAATATGATCCGATCCCCACCGCCGATTACTATGCCCTGGCCGGAATCTTCCGCAGCACGGCAACAATGTCCGGCATGAAACCCGGCCGTAGAGTCGTCAGCGAGATCAACCTGCTTCAACTTGCCGAGCCCGAGAAATCGCCATCGGCCGATGAAAAGGCGCGCCGAACGGAGATTGAGCAGCTCGAAAAGCAACTCGATCACCTGCGCGAGCTTTTAAGGCCGCCGGCCGGCAAAGGGGCGCAAAAGAAGGCGGCCGCCAAGCCGTCAGGCCCGCTTGCGAAACCGAACATGACCCCGAAACAGATCCGCGAAGAGATCAAGACTACCCAGGAGCGCCTCGACAAGTTGGAGTCCACGCCCTCAACCGCACAAGATCTGGCAATGGGAGTGCGTGAGGGCGTTGCGAGCAATTCCCCTCTCTTGAACCATGGCGAGTTGAGAGACAAGGGAGCGGAGGTCCCGCGCGGCGTGCTGACAGTCTTGAAGACGCCGGACTTCCGCGTCGATCCGCGACACAGCGGGCGCTTGGCGCTGGCCCGCTGGATCGCCAGCAAGGATAACCCGCTCACCGCCCGCGTGATCGTCAACCGCGTCTGGCAACATCTGTTTGGCCAGGGGCTGGTCAACACGGTGGATAACTTCGGAGCGCTCGGAGAGGAGCCGACTGATCCCCCGCTTCTGGACACGTTGACGGTTCGCTTCATGAACGGCGACAGATGGTCGCTCAAGAAGCTGATACGCTCCATCGTCCTGAGCCGGGTTTATCGTTTGAGCAGCGCTCACGACGCCAAGAACTATGAGGTTGATCCGTCGAACAAGTTTCTTTGGCGGATGGAACGTCGGCGACTGGATGCCGAGGAAATCCGGGATGCCATGCTGGCTGCCAGCGGACAGCTCGATCTGGAGCGCCCCGCAAGCTCCCCCATCCTGGAGTTGGACAACGGCATTGTCCGGCCGGGAAAAGGGCTGCAAGATGCACGCAAACCGACGAACCACCGGAGCATTTACCTTCCGATCATCCGCGGGCTGGTGCCGGAGATGCTGCAAGTGTTCGATGCGGCCGACCCCAACCTGATCGTCGGTCTACGGGACGTGACGACTGTGTCGCCGCAAGCCTTGTTCATGATGAACAATCCGTTTGCCATCGTGCAAGCGACTCAGCTCGCGCGCCGGGTTCTTGGCGCCCGAGGGCTAAACCCGGACGCCCGTATCGATTTGGCCTACCGGTTGGCGTTGGGTCGTGTGGCCTACGAACGGGAAAAAACGGACATCAAAAGTTATCTATCGAGCTACCAGAAATCCGTTGAGTCGGCCGAACCCAAGGCAAATGCACAGTTCGCGGCGTGGGCGAGCTTCTGTCAGACGTTGTTTGCGTCGGGGGAGTTCCGCTACTTGTATTGACCTCGTGCCTTGTCGGTCTGCTTCAGAGGAAGGAGCCGATCATGTTCGATCCATTTCGGGATGGGATGCCGTCGCGTCGCCGGTTCCTGCAAACCGCCTCGTGCGGTTTCGGCTTTCTGGCACTGGCCGATCTGTGCACGCGGGCGGCAGCCGCCGATGCGCAAAACCCGTTGGCCGCCAAGCCGCCGCACTTCAAGGCCCGGGCCAAACGCGTGATCTTCCTGTTCATGGCCGGCGCGCCTTCGCACGTCGATACCTTCGATTACAAGCCGAAGCTCCAGGCGGACGACGGCAAGCCCGTCGCCAAGGGAAACCCACGAAAACTGCTGAAATCGCCATTCAAGTTCAGCCGCTACGGCAAAAGCGGCTTGTGGCTGCCGGAGACCCTTCCGAACCTGGCCAAACACGCGGACGAGCTGTGCCTGCTCAACAGCATGTACACCGACATCCCCGCCCACGCTCAGGCCATTGCCGAGATGCACACCGGCAACTTTCGCTTCCTGCGCCCCTCCATGGGCGCCTGGACGCTCTATGGCCTGGGCACCGAGAACACCGATCTCCCCGGCTTCATCGCGCTTAATGCACAGGGGGCCGGAGCGCAAATCTTCGGCAGCGCCTTCTTGCCGGCTGCCTTTCAGGCGACCCGGATCGACAGTACCCCGCGCAACCGGGGAGGCGGGGTGGCCAACATTCAGAACCCGCGGGTCTCCGCGGAGCTTCAACGCAAGCAACTTGATTTGCTCGGCTCTCTCAACCGCGAGCGTCTCGAGCGCGACAAGGTGAATCCCGGCCTGGAAGGGGTGATCGAGTCCTATGAGCTGGCCTTCCGCATGGAAGGCGCGCTCCCGAAGCTCATGGAGCTTTCCGGAGAGACCAAGGCGACGCAGGAATCCTATGGCATCGGTCAGCGGCAGACGGAAGCATTCGGCCGGCAGTGTCTGCTCGCCCGCCGCTTCACGGAGGCGGGAGTTCGCTTCATCGAAATCGGCACGGGCTTTCGCTGGGACAATCACACGAACCTGCGCAATGGACTCACCGCAAGCTGTAACGCGGTGGACAAGCCGATTGCCGGTCTGCTCCAGGACCTCAAGCAGCGCGATCTCTTGAAGGACACGCTGCTGGTTTGGGGCGGCGAGTTCGGCCGCACGCCGGCAGCCCAGAATCCAGACGGACGCGACCACAACGCGGCCGGCTTCTCCATGTGGATGGCTGGTGGCGGAGTCAAAAAGGGATATCGGCACGGCGCCACCGACGAGCATGGCAGCGCCGCCATCGACAAGAAAATGCACATCAACGACCTGCACGCGACCATGCTCTATCTCCTCGGGCTCGATCACGAAAAATTGACGTACCGCTACAGTGGCCGGGATTACCGGTTAACCGATCTGGCGGGGAAAGTCGCGAAGGACGTCGTTGCGTAGCGCGGGACAAAGGCTCCCGGTTCGGTTGCGCGCGTCGGTCCGGCCGCTGGGGTTCCTCCTCGAGCGGCCGCCGCGCGATCATCAAGCAAAGGACAAAGCCAAAGCCCGCCGCAAAATGGCTGCCAAATCGCGCAAGCGCAGCAATAGCGGTGAAGGTCATTGGTCAACGGCCCAGGGATGGTTGTCGGGACCAAGAAGCGTCTCCAGTTCCTTGGCATCGCCTTTCCAGGCCAGAAGCCCGTAGCTCGCTTTGGCCCGCCCGCCCGATGGGCGAATCGTCACCTGGACCTTCTGGCCATCTTCGAGCGGCAGAGGGCGCTCCAACTTGAGCGCGCCCTGTTCGTAAGTTGCTTCGACTTCCAGGCTCATCATAATAAGTCCGCAACTGTTGATCGGGCGATGTTTATTCTAATCCCGTTTTCACTCGAATTCTTGCCGTTTTTACCTTCCGGCAGATTCCTAGTGCAAGTTGTAGTATTCCTGGCTTCCTGCCAGGGTCACCTCAAGGCTTAAGAAGTCCACCGTGGACGTGGCCCAGCCGGCGATCTCTGTGGCGGAAGGCGCTTGGCTGCGGTGCAGCAGGTTGATGAAGAAGGCTTCCCACGGTAATGGCGTGAGGCCTGGGTCGCCATAGAAGCTACGGATGGCGTCACTGCGGAATTCGCGGCAGGTCAGGAAGGACTGTGCCGTTGCCTGTCGTCCCGACGCGGCTAGCGGCGGCAGCCAACCGTTTACCTCTGGCGGCGTCGCCGTGCGCCGCAACAGCAGGTTGTAAAGCGCCTGTACGAAGTTGGCGTCCGCGTTGGACCCGCCGATGAGCGCGTTGGCGCGGTTGGCGAATTCCGGGGATGCGAGCAGGGCGCTGGTCAGCTGCTCCTCGGTCATACCCTGCTGTAGTGCTCCCACCCAGTTCGCCAGGCCTGCCGGATCGGCATTGCGGTTCAAGAAGCGGCTGTAGAGGTTGTTAACCACGCGCGACAGGCCTTCTTTGGAGCGGGCCAGAGCATTGGCGACGCCGCTCCGCCCCAGGCTCGCGAGGGAGGCGACCCAGCCGTCGAGCTCCGGAACCGCGCCCGCGCGGCCGAGGAAGTCGTTGTACAGGCCCTGGACAAACTGCTCATCGTGCGTCAGGTCGTTTTCCTGAATGGTGACCACGGCGCTGACCGGGCTGCCAAGAGACACGCCGCCGCCGGGGACGGTGAGCGCGAGGTTGAACGTCTTTGTCGTCTTGCTCGAATCGCCGCGGTCGATGATCGTGACCGTGAAGGTTGCGGACGTCTGTGCGGCGGCAAACGTCAACGTGCCCGACAATGGTTGGTAATCGGCGCCGGCCCTGGCCGAGCCGTCGCTGGTCGCGTAGTGGACCGTGCCGGCGCTCGCGCTGCTGCCGGAGCGGACGACCGTGATCGTGGCGGCGCCGGCGTTCTCGTTGACCGTGTAAGCGGCCGGATTGAATGCCAGCGCTCCTCCGGGTTTGAGCACAAACATTGTGACGCTTTCCTGCGGCACGTTGACCGTGAAGCTGGCGCCGTTCAGGGAGATGTCGGCAAGGCGCGTGATCGAGGCCTTGGTCTGATCGCTCGGGTTGATGGCGGCAAGCTGCCATTCCTGGGCGGCGCCGCTGGCAAAGTTGCTGAGGTTGACGGTTACATGCGTCGTGGCCGCGGGATTGGCGGGATCAAACAGGTTCTTGTTGACAACCAGCACTGTCAGAGCACCGTCGGAGGAGCGCACGGCGCTGAAGGCATCGACCTGATCGGGATTGGCGACGCTGGCGGCCACGCTGCGATCGCCGAAGGCGGAGTTGCTGCCGTCGTAGTTGCGAAACAGCTTCATGGCCAGGTAGGCCGGCGAGCCGGTGGCCGGGGTGGTCCAGCGGTCGGCCAGGTCGAGGCCCTCGCGGCCGAAGATACCCCAGATGTCGGCCTGGGTGGTGGCGCCGTTCATGTCGCCCTCGGCGCCCCAGTTGTATTCGGTGACGCCGATCCTGGTGCCGGGGTAGTAGGTGTTGACCCAGTTCTTCATCAGGTTGATAAGGTTGACCTTGCCGCCGTTGATGCCGGTGCTGGCGATCCAGCTTTCGTCGACGTAGTTCGGGTCCCAGAGGCTGCGCGTCGAGCGGCTGCGCAGCAGCTCCATGTTGGTGGACACGTCTTTGCTGAACTGGCCGCCCTGGGGGGTAGAAGTGCAGCGTGAAATAATCGAGCAGCCGCTGCCCGGTGGCGGCGTCATGCTGGCGGAGCTGGTCGAGCAGCCAGGCCTCCGCGTTCAGGCCGTTGTAGGTGGCGCCCCAGTTGCTGGCGGCGGCATCCGCGCCACTGATGAAGTAATTGGTCCAACCCCACTCCTCCGGGCCCAGGATCTTCGCGCCCGGATCGAGCGCTTTGATCATGGACGCGTAGCTAACGATGCGGTTCAAGAGCTCAGGCAGCGTGTCGCCGGAGGGGGTGAATGTCGCGATGGGTCGAGTTCCACAGTCCAGGCTCGTTGCCCAGCGTGTAGTAGGGCAGGGAAGCACTTTCCACCAGGGGGCAGCCATCGAATGGAACCGAAGAACGGGAAGCAAGCGTCCGGGATTCCGTATCGCGCTCGCTCGATTGCTAACGGAAATATAGGCCAGTAAGGGAACCAAGTCCATGAAAGCATCGGCAGTTGCCATCCCGCCTTATTTGCGCTAAGCTGTCGAAACCCAATTTAATCGCCGATGAGATTTTTGTGCTCATGGATTTACCCGCGCGCGAGTCAGGCGGCGTCACAGAAGATGTGCGAACGTTGCACGCGCTCGGCTACCGACAGGAACTGTGGCGGCGGATGAGCGCCTTTTCCAATTATGCGATTTCCCTGTCGATCATTTGCATTCTGGCCGGCGGCGTGACGTCTTTTCATCTCGGGCTGTGCAGCGTGGGCGGGGCCAGCATCGGCCTGGGCTGGCCATTGGCCAGTTTGCTGGCCCTGGCGTTCGCGGCCACCATGGGACAGTTGGCTTCGGCCTTCCCCACGGCGGGCGGTCTATATCATTGGGCAGCGATCCTGGGCGGCCGGGGTTGGGGCTGGGCCACGGCCTGGTTCAACCTGGCCGGATTGATCACGGTGCTCGCCGCCATCAACGTCGGCACTTATCTGTTTGTACAAGGGGCGCTTGGTCCGTGGCTGGGCTTCGATCCGGCTGAGCTTTCCGGGGCCAAGCGAATGACAATACAAATAGCCGGCGTGCTCGCGATCACTTTCTCGCAGGCGGTCTTCAATCATCGGGGCATCAAGGTGACGACGCTGCTCACCGATTTCAGCGGTTACTTGATTCTCGTCGTAGCGGTCGCGTTGACGCTGGCCATGCTGCTCTACGCGCCGCGGTATGAGTGGTCGCGCCTGGTTCACTTTGCCAATTACAGCGGCTCGGCGGGCGCCGACGTGTGGCCGCGCAACCACAGCCTGGGCTGGCTGTTTGCCCTGGGGTTGCTGCTGCCGGCGTACACCATCACGGGCTTCGACGCCTCGGCGCACACGGCGGAGGAGACCGTGGGCGCGGCGCATGCCGTGCCGCGCTGCATCGTCCGCGCCGTGTGGGTGTCCGCCCTGTTCGGTTGGCTGATGCTGTGCGCCGTGGTGCTGGCCATTCCAAACATGGACGAAGCAGCCGCCCAGGGTGAGAACGCATTCTTGTGGATCACGAATGGGGTCTTACCGGCCTGGTTGGCAGGCAGCCTTTGCGGGGGCATCGCCCTGGCCCAGTATTTCTGTGGCTTGGCCACGGTGACCTCGGCCTCACGCATGGTCTATGCTTTTGCACGCGACGGCGGCCTGCCGTTCTCCCGGCAACTTCGTGCGGTAACCGCTTCGCAGCGCGTTCCGGCCTTGGCCATCTGGCTGGTGGCGGTGCTGGCCGTGGGCTTCACCGTGTTCACACCTGTCTATTCCACCATCACGACGGTGTGCGTCATTTTTCTCTACATCTCCTACCTGGCGCCGCTCACGTTAGGCCTGTTCGCCTACGGTCGTTGGTGGACGAGGATGGGGCCATGGTCGCTGGGCGGATGGTATCGCTGGCTGGCCGGAGTGTGCTTGGTGGGCGGCATCAGCTTGCTGGTCATCGGCGTGCAACCGCCCAACGACAAGGCACTGTGGATTGTCCTGAGCAGCGCGTTGCTGCTTGTCGTTTTCTGGTACAGCCGGGCGCGGCATCACTTTCAGGGACCGCCGCAGCAAGTCATGCTTCGGCAAACCGAAGAAGAAAGCGTGGCTCTGCAGAAAGCGGTAGAGAACGGTTAATTTCCTCCACAGGACGAGCCGTGGATACGGTCAAGTTGATCGGTCTGGATTTCGGCACGACGACGAGCAGCGCCGTCATCGCCTCGGCCGAACTCCTGCCTAACGCGGCCACCGGGCGAACGGAACCGGGCAATCTACGAGAATGTTATAGATCTGAGATCGTGTTCACGCCCTATTCCGGCAATTCTCTGGACCTGACCCGGCTGTCGGAATACCTGGATGCCTGGTTGACGGCAGGCGCGGTTCGAGCCGAGGAGATCTTTGGGGGCGGCGCCCTTCTGACGGGATTGGCCGCGCAAAAGGACAACGCGCCTGCCCTGGTGAACCTGATTCGGCAGCGCGTCGCGGATGCACTCATAGCCAGTGCCGACGACCCGTCTCTCGAATCCTGGCTGGCTTTCATGGGAAGCTGCGCGCGGCTGTCGCGCGATCATCCCGAGACCCGGTTCGTCAACCTTGATATCGGCGGCGGAACGACCAACCTGGCGCTGGGCAGGAACGGCGAAGTCCTGAGCACCGGCTGCCTGTACCTTGGCGCCCGCCATATCAAGGTCGTCCCGGGCACGTATCGCATCGTCGAGCTCTCGCCGTATGCCCGACGCCTGCTGCAGCATCTCGGCATCGACAAGGACCAGGGGGCGGAACTTGTGCGACACGAAGTGGAAGCCGTGTTGGACTTCTATGTGCTGCTATTGGAAGCGGCGCTGACCGGCCGGCACAGCGTGTTCGAGGAGCCGGTGGCACGGCTTCACCAGCAGGTCGCCTTTAAACCGGAACCTCTCTCTGGCAACGCGGATCAAGTCGTGGTAACGCTCTCCGGCGGCGTGGGAGAATTGGTCTATGCTGCCGTCCAGGGAGAAGCCCGGCAGCCCACGACTTATTTCGGCGATCTGGGAATCGACCTGGCAGCGCGATTGCTGGACGCCTCGCCCTGGTCGGCCCATTTTCGGCACTATCGTCCGGCCGGCAAAGGCCGGGCGACGGTTTATGGCTTGTTGCGGCACAGCACCCAGGTTTCAGGCAGCACGCTGTTCCTTCCGGATGCAAGCTTCTTGCCGCTCCGCAATCTGCCGATTCTGGGCACCATTACCCGGACGACTTCAGAGAGCCAACTGCGGGACTTGCTCGACATGGTTCAGAGAAGTTCCACCGGCGGATGTTTGCAAATCCGCTTGAGCGAACGCGGTCCTGCCAGCGTGCGGCAAGTGGGGACGAGAATCGCGCGGGAACTCAAGGCACGAGGATTTCCCGCCAGTCAGCCATTGGTATTTCTCGTGGCGGAGAATCTCGGCAAAGCATTGGGTCAGTACATTAGCCAATGGGGAGCCTTGCCGCTGAAGTTTGCTGTGCTCGACGAAATCAACATTCCCGACGCACAGTATGTCCATCTTGGTAGGCTGCACAATCATGTGATTCCAGTTTCCTTCCACGGAATACAGGCATGACGGAGAAACGTGTGCGCGCCTTGACCCCGCTTTCGAGTATCCAGGTGCCGGATCCTAAAGGCGACGAAGCCTACACGGGTCGATTCTTCGATCAAACGATTAGCTTCCGAAATCTAAAACAGCTCCTGGGCGCCGCCGACTTCAGCAAGGCGGGGGATCGGAACGCCAACCTGGCCGCTGCCAATGAGGTGATCCGCGAAGCCGCGCGCTGTCTCCTTTCCGAGCTCACGCTGCAACGCCTCTACGATCACCCGTTGACGGATGACGAAGGCTGCGTCGATGCTGTGATGCGCGTCAACTACGACGTCGATCGGGATGTCTTTGCGACCATTGCATCCATGACCCTGGGAGAATTGAAAAACCATTTGCTCCGCGCGCCGGGTCCCGAGGTTCAGCGCATCGGGCGGGCCTTGACCGGAGTGATGGCCGCCGCGCTGGCCAAGTTGTGCGATGTTCACGAATTGATTCTGGTCGCGCGCAAAATCGCGCATCCGACGCGGGCGCGCACGCTGCTCGGAGCGCCGGGGACATTGTCCTCGCGTTTGCAACCGAATCATCCGTCCGACGATCTGCGCGGCATTACCCTGCTGTGCTACTGGGGCCTGGCGCTGGGCTCCGGAGATGCGCTCATTGGCGTCAATCCGGCCATCGATTCGGTGCAGAACGTATCCACCATCCTGGAGCGCCTCGACAAGATCCGCAGGACAACCGGGGCGCCGACGCAGATTTGCGTGCTTGCCCACATAAAGACCCAGCTCGCGTGCCTGGAACGCGGCGCCCCGGTGGAAATCCTCTTTCAAAGCCTGGCCGGCACCGAGAAGACCAACCTGTCCGAGTTTGATATTTCGGTGGACCTGCTCGATCGCGGCTACCGCATGATGGCTGAAAAAGGTCCCTTGCGCGACCGGGCCGAGCAATTCATGTATTTCGAGACCGGGCAAGGCAGCGAATTCACCTACGGCAAGCACAACGGCATCGACATGACCACAACCGAGGCGCTCTGCTACGGCCTGGCCCGGCGTTACGATCCTTTCATGGTCAATAATGTGACGGGCTTCATCGGCCCGGAGACACATCGCGATAGCTTTGAAATGGTCCTTGCCAATCTGCAGGATCAGTTCATGGGCAAGCTGCTCGGCCTGCCGATGGGCATGGCCCCCTGCTATACCCTGCATTCCCACATCACGTTGGAAGGCCAGCAGATGGCGACGGAGCTGCTGACGGCGGCCGGCGCCAATTACTACATGGACGTGGCCTTGAATACGGACCGCATGCTCGCCTATTTCGATACCAGCGGCCACGATAATCAGACCTTGCGCGAAATCTGCGGCCGCCGGCCGGCGCCGGAGTTTCTTGAATGGGCGATTGAGAAGCAGATTTTTGCGCGCGATCCGCAAGGCCAGGTGCTGCGCGGCCCGCGCTGGGGGCAACCCCAACAGTTTTGCGCTTCGACCGCGGAGTTTGACGAACTGGTCGCCGTGACCCCCGCCGTTTACGGCTTCGCCACGGCCGGACCAAGGCCGGCCAATGAGGTGTCCCGCCAAGTGAAACTCCATCAAGCCGTCGGCCGGCAAGCCATTCAAGCAGAGCTGCGCGTTGACGAACTTCAAGCGATCACAAGCTTCCGGGTTGTGGAGACGCAGGCGCACAGTAAGGAAGCCCACCTCAATGCGCCGGAGTTGGGAAGCCGGTTGTCGCCCGAAGGGCTGGCGCCACTGTCTTCAGAACAAACGCAGGTGCAGATCCTGGTCTCTGACGGGCTGAGCGCCGAGGCGGTCCATCACAATCTGCCGGATCTTTTGCCGGTTTTACTGGACGGCCTGCAGGCTCGCCGTCTGCGCACGGGGCAGCCGATCCTGGCGCGCTATGGGCGGGTAAAGCTGGCCGAGCCGATCGCCGATCTTCTTCAGACCGAGTTGGTCGTATACCTAATCGGCGAAAGACCGGGCGGCGACGCCCTGGCCGCGCGCAGCCTGTCCGCCTACCTGGTCTACCGCCTGGCCGACCCCGCCGCGCAGCGCCTGGCGGCCGAATTCAGTGGCAATCCGACGATTCGCTTTGAATACACGGTTATCTCGAACATTTACGGCGGCGGTCTGCCGGCAATCGAGGCGGGGGCGGTGCTTGTCGAAAAAGTCGTTCAGATTCTTTCCTGGGAGGCAGCCGGAAACCGGCTCGAGGCGTTGCTCAAGGGACACGCATCCGAGGGTTCTCATCAAGGCGGCTTGCGTCCACGCCGCGTGGAAGGACGCGCCGGCCCATTCGAGTAACAGGGCCAACCGATGGAGTAGCAGGGCGACCGTGGCCCTGATTTCCAAAAACTGCCGGCGGACCAACTGCCGAACATTTTGCATCGAATCGGATACACTTGCTACCATGAAGGCAAAGGAGGGCGCAATGATTGAACTCACCGAATCACAACGCCGAAGTTTGCTAAAACCGAACGGAGAACCCGCCCGGATTGTGGATCCAACGACCAAGCAGGAATACGTTCTGCTCAAGCTTGAGGATTACCAGGATTTGCTGCAGGGCGCGTATGACGACAGCCCCTGGACGGATGAGGAAATGGGTCTGCTGGCCGCCGAAGTAGACGCGATGCTCGACGATGATATGGCCATTGAGGACCCCAGGCCATGACTCTCAAACGGGGCGATGTCGTCCTGGGAAGAGTGCCTCATACAGCGGGCACGCGCGGCAAGAAGCGGCCGGCTGTTGTCATCCAAAGCGATGACTATAACGCGACGCTTCGTCACGTAGTCGTAGCGGAAGTAACCAGTAATCCCCGTTGGCTGGGCGACCCGGCTTCCCTTTCCATCGACATCGCCACCCCCGAAGGTCAGGCGACCGGTCTTCACAAGAACGGCGTAGTCTCCTGTCTCCACCTGGTCACCATGAGCATGGATCGCCTCGATCCACCCATTGGTAGCCTCGCGCCGCCTCTCTTGCAGAAGCTTGATGACTGCCTCAAAGCTGCCTTAGGGCTAAAGTAAGCGAGGCGCTGCAGACCTACAGGAGTTGCTCGACCTCATGTCCCCTTTGCTCACTCGAACAACACCACGCTGGCCGTGAAGCCGTGAATGAAGTTTTGCCCGCCGACCGGTCCCAGTTCGCCCTGGGCGAAGAAGCCGGCGAGGGGCAGAACGCCCATTTCCTGACGGACGGCGCGGGCGTCGTGATGGGGCGCGGCGAACAGCCGGGTGCCGCGGCCGTTGCAGGTGAAAACCAGGGCGCCGCCCGGCCGAGCTTTGTTTGCCTCCCGATCGATTTGCAAGAGGGCACGCAGATCTTCGTCGGCCGTCTCGGCGTCCCGGACATGGAACTGGATGGTCTGACCCACGCGCACGCGGTCGGTCATGGCCAGCGCCCCGGTTTCGCGGTCGAGGCCCAGGACATTGCGGACGAGAAAATCGCCGCGCTGAAACTCTGCCTTATATTCATTGATGACCCGGCCGATGTGCAGGCCTTGCTGAAAAAGTTGCTGGTCGCGCGGGCTCAGCTCTTTCCAGAGCTGCTGCAGCCGGACCAGCGGCGGCTGGCCGCCCAGTTCCTCGATAATGTTCTCGCGACCCTTGGTAATGACCATGTGCTGACCAATCGGCCGGCAACCTTGCGAGACGATGCTGCGCACTTGCAGCGGACCTTGCAGCAAAACCCCCACGGCTCCTTCGATCGGCGACTGGTCCTTCTGGAGCAGCCGGCTTTCGCCCGGTCCGTGGCCGCCGCTCGCCATGCCGCCCATGACGCGCAGTTTTGGATGATCTTCATTCATCTGCTCCAGGAAGACGTCAATCGGAAAGGTGAACGGGTCCGCCAGCAGCAGGATGGCAGAGTTGTCGGGATTGGCCGTCATCAGACCGTCGGGCCAGCCGAGGATGCTTACGCCGTCCGAGGTCTGCTCCAGGATCAGGTGAAAGGGCTCCATGTCAACCGGTTGCGACCAGCGGGCCAGCCACAGGCTCACGGCCGGATTGTGCTCGATCTCCTGATCGTTGCCGACGATGGCCTCACCGCTGCAACCCATCAGGCAGCGCGGCGACAGACGCTGTTGCAAGGCCTGGGCAATCGCGTCGGCTTCGTCGGCGTGGTGGGCCGAGAAGAAAGCCAGGGCCAGGTCCGGCGTGCCTTGTAACTCGGCAAGGGCGCGGGTGCAGACCTCGTCAACGGCACGCGTGCTGTCACCCGCGGTAGAGATGGCGGCAGAAAAAGGCATAAGCAAGTCCTTGATCCGTAGTGCAGTCCATAGGTCAGTGGCCCTCGCTAGGGACCATGGACGCGTTCAAAACATTCTATAGAGCGCGTTCGAAGATGGGAAAGCTGCCCTGCTGGCGGAAATGATGCTGATAGAAACGCATCAGATGCGGAGCGTCCGAGGGCGCCTGCGCCGCGAAGGTTTCGACCTCCGTGCTGCGCAGCCGGAAAACAGCATGGCCTAACAGTTCCAGTCCGAGCCGGTTTACCTCCCCGCCGCGACAAATAAAGCTGAACAGGCCGTTGATGCGCTTGGTTTGCATCCCTTCCGTGCCGAAGGCGCCCAGGCGGAAACAGGGCATGGCTGAATCCACCTGCTTGGGATTGGCATACTCCTCGTTGGCGATGACCAGGCCGACCGCCTGAAGCGTGTCATCGCTGCGATCGCGGACGGTGTAGACGTCTCCGGCAGGAAAGTAAGGATTGCGCACGTAGTAATTCTCCAGCTCCGGCGGGGAAGTGCTGCGGAGCGCTTCGGGCATGAGCTTGGCCATGGCGGGGATGTCTTCACGCCGGAAAGGCGTGATGCCCGGATTGCGGCGCAGACCCGGCGTCGGCATGTCGGCCATGTCCAGCACGAAATTGACCATGTCGCGCACCTTGCGAAAGCCGTGCGCCAGGAAGAATTCCTGCTGCGGCAGCCAGTCCTCGCGGTAAGCGGCAAATGCCCGGGGCAACTTGCGCTGCTGCATGGCCTGCAGGACGGCTTGAAAGAGCGGCTCCGCTTTGTCCTCATGCCCCTTCACGCACCACGGATAATTGACCCGCCCGTTCGGATGAAAGGTAGCGTAGCCGACCGGCTGCTCGTCCGCCAGAGCGTAGAAGCGCGTGCGTGGATCGAAATCCTTGGCCCGGCAGCGGCGGCGCACTTCCTCGGTGTTGGCAGGCTTGAACTTGGGGAGCTGGCCGGCGGCCTCATTATAGATGCGCGCTTGCGCTTCCTCGTCCCCGGGCTGGAACGTTCGAATGGTCATGGGGCCGTCCTCCAGGGCGGATGCGTGAACAGGGGAATTATAGCGGATGGCTAACGGCCGTTGACGATATTGGAGCCATCATTTTAGCGCTGAAGCAGATCAGGCCGGAAGAATTCGGCCCCCTGAACGCGGATGCGTTTCAGCGGCCAGGCTTCCGGCGGCGTTACCAGGCGGGGACCCTCCTCGCTGATCAGGAAAGTATCCGTGCTGAAAGCGGCGCCGACGCTGGCGTGCCAGGTGATTCCCCAGTTGGCCTGGAATAATTGCTCATTGCTCGGCAGCAGGTTCATTTCCACCGGCAGGCGTCCCGTGATATGTCCCTGCGGGCAAAGGCGCCACTCGTGCTCGAAACCGGTCAGGCGATAGGTATGCTGGCCGGCCGCGAGAATCTGCCGCGGCATGGCATCGGGCCAGGTACTGGCAATATACGTGGCGCTGATCTTGCAGGCGGCGTCGTGCTCCTTCTTGAAGGCCGGGTCCGGCTCGCCGAAACAGACGGCGCGGCTGGAGGTGGCGTACAGCCCGTATTTGCGCGCGGTCAAGGTCATGACACAGTAGCGGCGCACCGGGAGCGACGTGTAGCCGCACTGCCGGTAACGCCGCGACCGGCCGTCCGCGGCCACTTCGATGCAGATAGGCTGGGCGCCGCGATGCAACAGACGATGGCTGAGCTGGGCCGCGACTTCGCGCTCGGTGATCTCGGCGTTCATCGTGCGACAGGTTGCTTCCAGGGCGTGACTTACCAGCGGCCCGAGGACCTGAAAACAGGCTTGCTCGTATGGCGTCAGCAGGCGGCGCAGACCGCGGAGCTGATCGGCCACCACCTTGTGGCTATCGAACGGGCGATCGCAGATCATTTTGCGGTTATGGCACAGGTCAGCCACCAGCTGCTCGCGGCCCCAGTGCCAGGGCCATTCCTTGAGCTGAAAGCCGAGGCCGTTCAGCTCCTCGTCGAAGAGACGCTGCGCATCGACATTGCTGGCGATGACCCAGCGTTGATCGGCCGTGAAGTAGAGGGCCGGCAGTTCCGAGGCATCCGGAACGCCGCGCGCCGCGCCGCCGCTGGTCAGCCAGGCAAAGTTCTCCGGCTCGACAACCAGAAGACCTTCGCAACCAGCTTCCTGGAGCAAGGCCGCGATGCGCCGCTGTTTGGCCTCGACGTCGGCCCTGCGGTCGGTGCCTGAATCCGCATTTTCCGTTTTCCATCGGTCAGGCGTAAGAACGGCAGTGTCGCCAGTCGGGCTCATTAGTCGTTGCTGCTCGCAATTCTCTTTAGCGCGTCCACGGCGGCGGGTAGGCGCCGCGGGCGTAACGCTGCGCCATTTCCAGATAGTGGGCGCAGATCGTGTGCGTCCGCTCCAGTTCTTCGGCCGTGATTTCGCGAACGACCTTGCCGGGCATGCCCATCACCACAGAACGCGGCGGGATACGCCGGCCCTCGGTCACCAGGGCGCCCGCGGCGATCAGGCACTCTTCCCCGATTTCACAGCCGGACAGCAGCCGGGCGCCGATGCCGATCAGGGTGTTGCGGCCGATGCTGCGGCCGTGCAGGACGGCGCTGTGGCCGACCACGACGCCTTCGTCCACGTCCATGGGCAAATCATAATCCGTATGCACGACGCAGCCGTCCTGGATGTTCACGCGCGCGCCAAGCGTGATCCGCGCCAGGTCGCCGCGCACCACGCTGGCAAACCAGATGTTGACTCCGGAGGAAAGGATCACGTCTCCGGTGACCACGGCGCCGGGGGCGACATAGTAGCTCTGGATTGTCTGCATGTCGGATATCCTTGCTACACACGGCTAAGCCATCGAGAACGGGCCGCCGTGACCATTGTATGACAGCCACGCGGCCGATAGAACACTCTTCTGTTTTCGCAGCCCGCGAACCTGTCCGAATATAACGATTTTACGGATAGGTGGCGGTTTTTGTCTCGCATGAAGGGCGCTATGACCAGGAGCAGGCCAGAAAAACTGCGCCGCAAGACGGCGGCGCTCTTCTTTCCGTTCGATCTGTTCGGCAGCGGCGGGACCGCCCGCGGGGCCGAACTGCTCGCCGACGCTTGCCGCGAGATGCTTGACGACAACAAGCGCGAACGCAAGCCGACGCGGGCACGCGCGTACACCAACTGCGTGCGCGTTGAAGAATTCAGCTTCAAGACTCCTGCCGATTACCTAACCTGGCACGCTGACGCCCGGGATGCCGTCCGTCGCGCCTTGCAAAAGATGGAGTTCCTCTTCTGGATAACCGGCAACCATTTGGGGGTGTTGCCTGTTTATGAAGAACTCGGTCCGGACACCCTGGTCCTTCAGTTGGACGCCCACCTGGACATCTATCATCTCTCGGATTGTACCGAGGAACTTTGCCACGGCAATTTCCTGCTGCACGCCGGTGCACCCTTGCCGGCGATCATCAACGGGGGCAGCCGCGAACTGCTTCTGCCGCCCGCGCACGTAGCCAAATACTATCGCCAGGTCTTTACCGCCGCGGAGCTGGCCGTCGAGCCGGACGCCGCACTGCGGGAAATCCGGCAAGCCTGCGCGGCAGCGAAGTCCGTCTTTCTGGATATTGATTGCGATGTCTTCGACCCGGCCTTCTTCCCGGCCGTAACAAATCCGCTTCCTTTTGGCATTGACCCGCGCATGCTTCTGCGTCTTGTGGATGCGGCCTGGTCCGAAAATGTCGTCGGCCTGGCCCTTTCCGAATTCGATCCTGCCCGGGACATCAATGATCGGAGCCTGGCAACTTTGCTCTGGCTGCTGGAATTTGTGCTGTTGAAGCGCCACGAAGTTTCGTAGAACGGAATGAATTCCGTTCTACGAGACTATGGCCCCCGAACTTCTGCGCGCCGGCAAACAAAGGCTTCCAAAAATCACTTGCAACTGCCGTCCTGCCTTTTCGCTGTGACCTATACTCCGATAGGAACAATCTGGGCCCCTTCCTGGTCCTCGCGGAGACCTCCTCGTGGATTCACCTGCTACTTCGGATACCGACACGCTGTCCGTTCGCAACGAAGAATTGGCCAAAGCTCCCGCGGAAGCTCCGCCGGTTGAAGCGGAGGCCGCCGAGCCGGCCTGCCCGCGGTGCGGCGCCAAATTGATCGACCCGCAAGGGCTGGGTTGGTGCTCCAAGTGCGGCTATTGCCGCACGCTTGCCGAGGAAGCCCCTCTGGCCATGGTCTCGGAAACGGCCGTCACGCAACAGCCTTCGCCCCTTGGCGTCCTCGAATTCTTGGACATGATGGCGCGGCTGCCTTACTGGCTCAAGGTGCTTCTCTGCGGCATGGGCGTGGTCGCCGTGCTCTCCCTGTTTGCCCGCCTTGTCTTCCCGGACGGCACGCTGGTGCGGGCCCTGTGCTGCACGCTGGAGCTGATGTTCAGCCTGGTCGGCCTGGTCCTGGCTCAGGCCTGGGCTCTGGTGCGCATCGCGCCGGAGGAGGACTCCCTGGGTCCCAAGGATATTTTCTTTGCCACCAAACTCTGGAAACTTACCTTCCATCGGCTGCCCGACACGCACAAGCAGGTCTGGCTCGGCGGCTGGAGCGTGACGGCCGGACTCTGCTCGGTTTTCCTGGTCGGCGGGTTCTCCTACTGGGCGCAGTTTTACCAGCCCCAGAAAATCGCCTCCAAGGAGCTGCTTGGCGCAGTGCGCGACGCAGAAAACGGCAACGACAAATCGCTTACCGAAGCTGTCGAAGACTTCGCCGACAAGCAGGACCTGACGAAAAAGAAAGATGATCCGCTCAAGGATGACGACGCGCCGGACAATCGGCCGAAGGTCCAGTGCGTGGTCATCGGCTACATGGTTAGCAACAAGCAGTTGTCGGGCCTGGTGCTGGGCAGGCTGGACAATGAGCGCTTGAGCTATGCCGGCACGGTCGAGAAAGGGCTCGGCGAGGAGCAGAGCAAGGATATTCTGCAAAAGCTCGCCACGGCAGTCCGCCCCACGCCCCTCATCAAGGGACTCAACCTCGCCGCCATCTGGGTCAAGCCGGAGCTCTTCTGCGAGGTGCATCACTCGGGCACCGACAAGGACGGCAAGCTTATCAAGCCGAGGTTTGCCGCCCTGCTGACAAAGGATTATTAACCGCCAAGCGGACTGCCGCACTCCAGGACGGCCGGACATCCAGCCGTCCCTTTCCATTTCACCTCGAGAAGATCAATAAACAAACGTCGGCTAAACGGCAGAACGTCATTGCCTGGCTGGCGCTTGACCGCCAGTGCCGGTGTGGTAACCTACTTGATGTTCGTTGCAGAAGGCTTTGCAGGTTTCCATGGCCGATCACCATTCACAGACGTTGCCTGCGCCCACCGCGGAACAGCGTCGCGTTGCCGCCGGGCAGTTTGAGCGCGCCAGTCAGGTGCTGGCGACCGGCAACTATGATTACGCAATCCAGCTGCTCGTCACCTGCTGCAAGCTCGATCCGGGCAATCTGATCTACCGGCAAACGCTGCGCAAAACCGAGAAGAAGAAGTTTAACAATAATCTGCGCGGCAGCCGCCTGGCGTTTGTCACAACCTCGGCAGCGAAGACCAAGCTGAAGGCTTCCCGGGCCTCGCGCGATCATCTGAAGGTACTGGAGCATGGCGAGGAGGTGCTGGCGCGGAATCCCTGGGACATCGGCACGCAAATGGACATGGCCGAGGCCGCCGAAGCGCTCGGGCTGCTCGACCTTGCGGTGTGGACGCTGGAGCACGCCCGGCAAAAGAATCCCAAGGATGCCACCGTCAACCGCATGCTGGCCCGCCTCTACGAAAAGCGCGGCAACTTCAGCCAGGCCATCGGCCTGTGGGAATTGGTGCGCAAGGAGGATCCCAAGGACGTCGAGGCCCAGCACAAGTCGAAGGATCTGGCCGCCAGCGACACCATTGCGCGCGGCAACTACGAGGCCGTGGTCGCCAAGGCCGCCGCCGATGTCGATACGGGCGAGCACAAGATCGCGGAGCCCGCCAAGGATACGGCGACGACCACGCCAGTGTCCCTCCCCGACCAGCGTCTGGCGCGGGAAGCCGCCGCCTTGCGCACGCGCATCGAGGCCGATGCCACCAATCCGGCTTCCTATTTGCAGCTGGCCGGCGTCTATCGCCGCGCCGGGCAGATTGAACCCGCCCGCGAAGTCTTGCAGCAAGCCCTCGGTCCCACCGGCAACTATTTTGAAGTCGCCATCGAGCTGGCCGATCTGGATATCGAGCCCTTCCGGCGCAATCTCATCCTGACCGAGGACAAGCTGAGGAACGCGCCGCAGGATGAGGAGCTGCGCAAGATCCGCATTCGCCTCCTGAAGGAAATCAATACGCGCGAGCTGGACCTGTACCGGCAAAAGTCGGAGCGTTTTCCCACGGAGATGAGCCACCGCCTGGAGTTGGGCGTGCGCTTGCTGCGCGCCGGCCAGACCGACGCGGCCATAGTGGAATTGCAGGCCGCGCGCTCCGACCCCCGTCAGCGCTGGCGGTCGCTGTTGTACCTCGGCTACTGTTTCAAGAGCCGCAACAACTGGCGCCTGGCGCAGCGCAACTTTGAAGAAGCCATGCAAAACCTGCCCCTGGGCGAGGATGGCACGCGCAAGGAGCTGCTTTTCCAGCTAGCGGCGGGCGCCGCCGAAGCCGGCGACCTGACCAAGGCCGTCGATCTAGCCTATGAGCTGGCCAATCTTGATTTTGCTTATCGCGATATCAGCAAGCTGCTTGACGATTGGCAGGCCAAGCTGCAGCAAGCCTAAATCAGCTAGCAGCATACTAACCCGAAGCGCCAGCGAGGCCTCGCTAACGCTTCGGGCTCGTACAGCACATTGGCGCACGGTCGTATAGTCCCTTGCCTCCTGCCCTTTGCCGCTGGCCTTTTCCCGCGTATATTGTCTGTTTCTGAAAATCAAAGGACCGGCTCTGAGAGGATCGATGCGATGCCCCATACGAGAAGTGCCAAGAAATCATTGCGCAAGAGTCTCAAGCGGCGCTTGAGCAACCGCGCCGCCAAGAAGGCGATCAAACTGCAGATCAAGGGACTGCTGGCGGTAGCGGAGAAAGGCTCGGCCGACGACTTGCGCAAGGAATACAATGTCGCTGCCCGGAAGCTCGACAAGGCGGCGGCGCGGCGCGTCCTTCATCCGAATACGGCAGCGCGCAAGAAATCGCAGCTGGCCAAACTGCTTCACAAGAAGACGGTGGGCTAGTTCACAGAGGGTTGCGGTTCGTAGCTCCGCTTCAGACGGTGTGCCGGGCTGACTCTGGAAGCACGAACCCGCAAATCGTTTCAGCGCACCCCGCCCTCCGCCCCATGTCCCAGGATCAGCGACCGCGCCACTTCCAGCGCCGCCTGTACCTGGTTATCCATCTCCATGGACATCGACATGGACGGCCGCAATTCGATATCGAGATGCGGCGCCACACCCCGGCCATCGTAAGATTGCTGGCGCGGCGAATAGAAGCGGGCAACGGTCATGCGAATCCCGGTTTGGGCGGAAGTCAGGCTTTTGATCTTCTGGATCGATCCCTTGCCGAAGGTCGTCTTGCCAACCAGTTTGCCGCGCAGGTTATCTTTCAGCGCGCCCGCCACCATCTCCGCCGAGCTGGCGGTCTCGCCGTCCACCAGCACCACCAGCGGCACGGCCAGGATGTTCATGCCATGCGCGTGGTAAGTCGTGTTGTACTCACCGGCCACGCGGCCCTGCGTGGAGACAATCACGCCGGCCGAGACGAAGCGCTCCACGACCTGGCGGGCTACATCAAAGAGCCCGCCGGGATTGCCGCGCAGGTCCAGAATCAGGGCCCGCATCCCCTGCGCCTGCAATTTCTCAATGGCCAAGTTCAATTCTTCCACAGTGCCTTCCTGGAAGGCCAGCAACTGCAGGTAGCCAATCCCTTGCGCGAGGTCCAGGAAGCGCGGCTCGGATACGCTGGCTAGCCGAACGACCTGACGCTTCAGCTTGAGGACGCGAGGCTCCTTCTTGCCGGTTTGCGCCTCGATCTCCACGGTGGTTCCCGGCTCGCCCCGGAGAAGCTCGACGGCGGCCTCGGCGAGAGCCGGTCCGGACTTGCCGTCAATGCGCAGAAGCCGATCGCCGTAGAGCAGGTCATGCTGCTGCGCAGGACTGCCCGGCAGGACCTGGGATACGAAGACGCCGTCTGCCGTTACGTTGAGTTCCGCGCCGATGCCGGCCGCTTCGCCCTTGAGCGAAGCGTTCAGTTCGCTGAACTGTCGAGGTGTCAGATAAAAGGTGCATTCATCGAGCGCGTTGCAAGCGCCGCAAGCCAATTCAAGAACGACGAGGCTCGGTTTCAAGCCAAGATCTTTTTTCGCCGCTAGGGCCAGGTCGCGGGCCAGGTTTTGCGCATCGCTCAGTTTCCGCACCGGCTTGTCCGCCCAGGTGCCTTGCAGCTCGGCCCGAAAGACGGCCACCGCCTCGGACGGCAACTCGCTGAAATACGCCTGGCGCATTTCCTCGCTCAGGGCCAACGACAGCTCATCCAACCCCTGCTTGAAGAGCAGCGGCAACTGTACCTTGCTCGGATCGACATAATCCGCCTGAAGCTTGGCCAGCACTTCGCCGTAATGCTGCAGGGCATTCTCCAGCGACATCGTCAGCACCTGCTGCCGATAGCTGCTGTCCTGATGTCGTGCCATCTGCTGGGCACGCCGGAGACAGTCCTGGTGGCCTTCCCTGGCGCCTTGGAAGGAGCGATTGCGGATGAGGATCTGGTACCAGAGGTCGGCCGCCCGCGTCCACTGGCCGGCTTGCTGCCACTGCTCGGCCTGCGCCTTGAGCTGGTCCAGCGTGTCCGACGTTTCAAACACCGCCCCCGTGATCGGCGGGGCGAACAACGCCGTCCCGAGTAGAACGGCAACGACACTTGCCAGGTGCAGCAGACTTCGCCGGTGTTCCAAGGCACACCTCCGGGGGAGGGTGGCAGTCCAGGGACCATGCCCTTCGTTGGCGAGGCGGGAAACCGAACCCTTTGAGTATAAGGGGAGCAGCCCAATCGGTCAAATCGACGCCGGCCCGCGTGACCAACTTTTTGCGCTAGGCCGGCAAGCGCTCCCGTATTAGTATGACGTTCGTCCGCGGTTTTTGTTTACTTATTTTTCGTCGCTGTCATGATTGATCCGGTTCGTCAGGAAGTCATTGCGCTGGCGCAAACGGTGGTGGTGAAGGTCGGCACCAACGTGCTCGCCGGCCCGGACGGCACGCTCGATGGCGCGCACCTGCAATGTCTTGCCGATCAGGTCGAACGCATCCGCCGGACCGGCCGCAAGCTGGCGCTGGTCAGCTCCGGGGCTATCGGCGCCGGGGTCGGTCAGCTCGGCCTCGGCCGCCGTCCCAGCGACCTGCGCCACTTGCAAGCCTGCGCCGCCGTCGGCCAGAGCTCGCTCATGCGCGCCTACCAGGAGTGCCTGAGCAAGTATGGCACGCAGACCGCGCAGATTCTTCTGACCGCCGGTGATTTTGACAATCGCACCCGCTATCTCAACGCCCGCAACACCATCCTGACCCTGTTTGAATGGAATTGCCTGCCGGTGATCAACGAGAACGACACGGTTAGCATCGCCGAGATCCGCTTCGGCGACAACGACCATCTGGCGGCCATGGTTACCAATCTCTTGCAGGCGCCGCTGCTGGTCCTGTTGACGGTGGTGGATGGTTTGTTCGCGGCGGACCCGGCCGGCGCGGCCGACGCCCAAGCGCTCGCCACCGTGCCCTATATCGATGGCTCGGTCATGGATATGGCGGGTGGCAGCCGCAGCAGTCTCGGCACCGGCGGCATGCGCAGCAAGCTGCGCGCGGCCCGGCTGGCCACCGCCGCGGGCGAGTCCGTGATCATTGCCAACGGCCGGCGGCCCGGCATTCTGGACGCCATCTTCAGCGCCGAGCAGGCAGGCACGCTTTTTCTACCGCACGGCAGCACTATCCCTGCCTGGAAAAGATGGTTGGGTTACACGGCTCGTCCCAGGGGCCGCTTGGTCGTGGACGCCGGCGCGCGCAACGCCGTGCAGAACAAGGGCAAGAGTCTTCTACCGATCGGTGTCGTGCAGGTGGTCGGCTCCTTCTTCAAGGGGGACGTCGTCGCGCTTTGCGATGCCGAGGGCACGGAGTTTGCCCGCGGCCTGACGAATTATGCCGCCGCCGACGCCGGCAAAATCTGCGGCCTGCGCACCGACCAGATCGGCCAGGCCATCGGCGCGATTCCTTACGAGGAAATTATCCATCGGGATAACCTGGTCGTGATTCTCTGAAGTGGCGGCAGCGAATCCAGGCACGGGAAAGCAGCAGGCAAGTTGAGGGGTGTGTCATTTTTCTGGTTCAACATCCATTGAGACATTTAACGGGAGGTGCGCAGTGACGGGATACATATGGCTTGCACTGGCCGGCGCGCTCGCGATTGGCTTGGATGACGACGATCTAACCAAAAAAGAACATGCCCGGTTGGCCGGCGTATGGAGTTTTACGCTCGTTGAAGTGGACGGCAAAAAGCAGCCGGAGGTCCCTTTCTCGACCAACAAGATGATCCTGGCGAAAGATGGCAGTTACGCTGTCGTCCAGGGCCCTCGGGTTACGCGGGGCACCCTCAAGCTGGACTCGACGAAGGATCCTAAACACTACGACCCCACGATCATGACCGGCCGCCTGAAAGGGCTCACGGTCCCCGGAATCTACCAACTTGAGGAGGATACTTTGACGATCTGCCTTCCCTTGCGCAGCAAGGACCGGCCGGCCGTGCTCGCCAGCAAGCCGGGCAGTGGTCTGATGCTCCAGGTCTTCAAGCGCGAAAAGCAATCGGTGAAAGAAGCCATGGTCGAGGCCGTCCGGTTGGAGCTGGCAGGCACCTGGCAGGCGGTTTCCTATAGCCTCGACGGCAACAAGGCCTCGGACCAGGACATGAAGAACATCCAGCTCGCCATCGACGCCAACGGCAAGACGCGCGCGCTCCGCGACGGCCAGGTCTTCATCGCCAGCACGACGACGATCGACCCGAGCAGCAATCCCATGACCATTGACATAACCTTCACCGAGGGCGACCTCAAGGGACGGACGGCCCTGGGCATCTACAAGATCGAGGAGGACCTGCTGACAATCTGCCGGGCCGCGCCCGACAAACCTCGGCCGGACGCCTTTGCTTCCCAGCCCGGCAGCGGACATACGCTCATGACTTACAAGCGTGAAAAGGCGAAGTAGTTTGAAGTTGGCTATGGACGTCTGTTTCTGGAATAGCGCTCACTCCTGGATGGGCGGGAACAGGCTCAGTTCGATGAGTCTCTTGCAGCGACAGCTTTGCCTTTGCTTGCAGCAAGTCCAGGAACTGGCCTACGCGCAGATACTTTTCCAAATTCGCGCGTTCTGCGGGGGTGATCTTCCCCCGGTTATTCTTGTGCAAGAGCCGGCGAATCTGCTTCCGGGCACCGGTGCTGAAACGCATTTGCAGGAAGGAACGTGCTGCATCAGGGGGCAGGCCCGCGCGCGCCGGACGGACGATATCTTCAAGAATGTCGGCTTCGGTGATGGGTGGTGTGCTTGCCATGGCAGGTTCGCTCCCGGTTGCGCGTCACCGCTTTAAGCTCGTCGGCTCCGTTGAACTGTACCAGCTTCTGCTATTCCGGTCTACTTCACCAGTTCGAGGACACTCCACAGGCTTGGATCTTCGGCATAAGGAAATTCCGCGCCCACGCTCAGCACCTGTTCTCCCAGTTCGGCGTCGCGAACGGCATAGTAAAAGCCGAGACGCCGGTTTTGTTCCGGATCAAACCCGTTGAGCACGCTGGCGCCCAGGAAGGCTTCCAGGATGTAGCCATGCCGGGTGCGCGTGGCCTGGAACGGCACCTCGCTTGGACTGCACAGCGGCGCGTCGTTGAGCGCGCGGTGGATCTTCACCTGGCTGAAGACCGGCTCATCGCTTTCCGGGCCGCCTCCGGTCGGCAGGAAGTGAAACTGGTGGCAATAGCGGCTGGCCCGATGACTCGTCCGCGCGTCGCGTGTATCGACCCACAGCGACAGGCCATCCGAGCCGCGCAACCGGGAGGCGTTTCCTTGCGGCTCCTGGTCCTTGCCGTGGACCTCCACCTGAATGCCAAGGCCGGATTCATTCCAGGCAAGGCGCACATCCGCAAACGGCCGCCGCTCATCGATGCCCGCAAAACTCTCGATCCGGCACGATTCCGGTAAATCAAGCAAGCGGTCGCCTTCGGCGGGGATATCCTTGAGGTAGCGGCAGGGGTAGGAAACCCGAAACAGAAACAGACTGGGAATCAGTGTCATCAGAGATCCCTATTAATTCAACAAACTCCGCTCCACCACCTCGCGGGCTCGTTGGAACTCGGGCTGCCAGGTGATTTCGGGGCGGCCGTTGGCCAAGCAGTCGCGCAGGTTCTCCAGGGTGTTTCGCGCCATGTGCGGGCACTTGTTGCAGGCACAGGTGATGCCCGGCACGGGGTGGTAATGGTGCTGGGGAAACTTGCTTTGCAGTTGCCACATCATGTTGGCTTCCGTGGCCACCAGGAAATCGGCCGGGGCCTGGTAGCCAGCCACGTAGCGGAGCATGGCTTCGGTGCCGCCGATATAGTCGCTGTGCTCGCGGATGTTGGCTGGGCACTCCGGATGGGCAATGGTGATGGCTTTGGGCAGGCGGCGCTTGAGCGCAAGCAGGTCCTGCACGCTGAAAATCTCGTGCACCATGCAGGAGCCGTTCCAGAGGATCATTTTCCGGCCGGTGACCTCTTCGAGATACTGTCCCAGATGCCGGTCGGGCACGAAGAGGATTTCCTGGTCCTCCGGCACGCGGCGAATGATTTGCTCGGCGTTTCCCGAGGTAACCACCCAATCGGAGAGCGCCTTGACGGCCGCCGAACTGTTGATGTATGTGACGGTCTGAAAGAGGCGGCCGTTCTGGCGCAGCATTTCCTGGTAGCGAGCCAGCTTCTGAGCCGGGCAGCTCTCGGCCAGGCTACAGCCGGCTTTGAGATCGGGCAGCAAGACGCGCTTGTCCGGATTGAGCATCTTGGCTGTTTCAGCCATGAAATGCACGCCACAGAAGACGATGGTGCCGGTTTGGACCTGCGTCGCGGCGCGGGCCAGCTTCAGGCTGTCGCCGGTCAAGTCGGCCAGCGCCTGGATTTCGCCATCCTGATAGTAATGGGCCAGGATCGTGGCATTTTCGCGAACCTTGAGCTGCTTGATTTCATCAAAGATGTCGTGCATGGCAGGACCCCTTGTTTTTTGTGTGGCGGAGGAGGAACCCACATCCAGCCTTTATAGACGGCCTTGCGTCTTTGTCCTTATTATATCGGCAGGGTCAATGAGCAAATAGCCAGTAGCCAGTAGCATGACAAGCCTTCCCCTTCACGGTGAGCATATTACGCTGGCCCAGGCGCTTAAGGCGGCGGACTTCGCGGACACGGGTGGGCAGGCGAAAGCTCTTATTCGGAATGGGGATGTCATGGTGAACGGCGAGGTGGAGACCAAACCGGGGCGAAAACTGGTTTCCGGCGACCGCTTTCAAATACGGAATGGCAATGAGTGTACCATTGGCGGGTGAAACGGATGTGCCCGGCATGGGCCTGCCTGGCTTCGGACAAGGCCGAGCCGCAATCCTTACGGCTGATCGACCGGCCCGGCTCTCTCTGGCGGTTGGTCTTCTTCCTTGCCTTGCCGGTGCTCGCCCAGCAGGCCTTGATTCTGTCGGTAAGTCTTTCCGACCGCTTCCTCGCGGGCAGGCTCGAGCCGTTACCGCGTGCGCAGCAAGCGGAGGCGATCGGAGATCAGGTCACAAGCTTAGGACTTCTTGCCAGTACGCTTCTCCCCGGCAATGGCGTGGCGAACGTGCTGGCTGCGGAGGTACCGTGGGAAGCGGCCCGGCAGATTCATAGCCGGCATATTTCCTATCAAGCGGCCCAGACCATGGCCATCTACGTGGGCTGGACGATCGCCAGCCTGACCGTGCTCATCAGCGTGGGCAGCACGGCCCTGGTGGCGCGGTTCATCGGCGCCGGTGATCGCCCGGCGGCGATCAAGGTCACTAACCAGTCGTTGCTGCTCGCGGTTGCCCTCGGCCTGACCGGCACGGCGCTTGGTCTGCCGGGGCTCAAAGGTTTCGTCGCGCTCCTGGGATTGCACGGCGATGCGGGCGTCTTCGCGGCCGACTACATGCGGCCGCTTATTTTGTTACTGGTGTTTCAAGTCATCGAATCCGCGGGCATCGCCTGCTTTGTCGGCGCAGGCGATACACGCATGGGATTTTACGTGCTTGGCGGAGTGGCCTTGCTCAACCTGCCCCTGGCATGGGCGCTGTTTCTGGGCTGGGGGCCCTTTCCGGAACTCCGCTTCGTGGGCATTGCGGTCGGAACTGCCATCAGCCATACCCTCGGCGGCCTGGCGGTGCTTGTCGCGCTTGCCTCGGGCAGAGCTGGTCTGCAGTTGCGCTGGAGAAGTCTGTGGCCGGACTGGTCTCTCCTCTGGCGCATGCTGCGCATCAGCGTCCCTGCCGGCATCGACAGCCTCACCATCATCGGCGGGCACCTGTGGTTTTTCAGCATCATCAACCAGCTCGGCGACGCCGCCATCGGCGCGCATGGCATCGGCCTGGGGTGGGAGGCCACGAGCTTTCTGTTCGGCCTCGCCTTCGGCACCGCCGCCATGGCTCTGGTGGGTCAAAACCTCGGAGCCGGTAGACCGCAGATGGCTATGCGCAGCGGCTGGGTGGCTTTCGCCCTGGGCGGAAGCATGATGGCGTTCATGGGCGCGGTGTTCTTTGCCTTCGCACCGCAGATGTTTCGCCTGTTCTGTCCGCTGCCCGAGCAACAGCCCATTGTGAGCGCGGGCGTGCCGGTGCTTCGCCTGGAAGCCTTTGCCGAGCCGGCGCTGGCAAGCCTCATGATTTTTCTCAGTGCCCTGCGCGGCGCCGGCGACACGCGGGTGCCGATGATCTTCAACTGCATTGGCGTCCTCGGCGTGCGCGTGCCGCTGGCCTACCTGTTGACGCGTGCACACGTCGATCTGGGTGCGTGGGGAACGCTTCCCGGATGGAATCTGGGACTGTTCGGCGCCTGGCTGGCCATGTTTGCCGATATCTACGTGCGCGGCGGATTTTTCTTGTACCGGTTCGCGAGCGGCCGCTGGAAGGCGGTGCGCGTGTAGGTCCGGCTTGCCGAGCCCGACGCTGGTGCGTTTAACCGCGACCCGCTAGGGGAGCGCGGACGGAATCCCTCGCCCATTACTGGAACGCGCTCCCCTGGCGGGTCGCGGCTAAACGAACTATGCCTTCTACTGTCAAGTGGCGAGAGCCTTGATGGCGGCAGCCTTGTCCGGCTGGAAATCAAAAAGCTCTTTGAGATGACAGGCTTCGAAAACGCCGACTGTTTCCGGCGTGGCATCACACAGCTTGAGTTGCCCGCCCGCTTCGTTCATGATGCGGCGAATCATGACCAGTTTCGCCAGAAAGACGCTGTACAGGCATTCCAACTGTCCCGGCCCGAGACTGATCACCAACTTGCGACAACCCTCATTATGGATCAGATCGATGATCTGGTCGGACATTTCCAGGATGTCGGCTTCATTCATTCGCCCACGGCGCAGACGTATGGTAGAGACATCGTTGTCGCGCTCCACGACGATATGACGACTGGGGTTAGCCATGGGAGTATCTCAAGGCCGCAACGCCAGTCCAGTGGCGAGTTCTGTGGGCGTCTTGTGGGTAGTTTATCATACTTACGTCGACGGCCAAGAAAAGGCTGGTCGCTATACCTGCGGCAACGGAATTCGACTTGGAGCATCGCCATTATGGCCTGCCTGCTCCGCCATCGCCTTGGGGTCGGGGCGAGCCAGAAGGACACCATCCGCTTCTGCTTGAGCAATTACAGGCACACGCTGGGCAAGCAACGCCGGCGCATATCCTTCGAAGATCACAGGGGCATATCGGCAGGAAGTCCCGCGTACATGTCCCGGCCATGCGGGCGCTTCCCCTTCGACGAGAACGTCCAGACGCCGGCCGAGCAGGCTCCGAAAATACTTCCTGGCAAGCCGGGACTCCAACTCCAGCAAACGCCGGCGCCGCTCGGTGACTACCGCAGGATGCACGCGGCCGGGCAGATTTGCCGCCAGGGTGCCGCGGCGGGCGCTGTACGAGAAGATGTGGAGCTTGGAAAAACCGGCTTCCTCAATCACCCGGCAGGTTTCTTCAAAGTCCGCCTCTGTCTCGCCTGGGAAGCCGACAATCACGTCCGTAGTAAGCGCCGGTTGATCCAAAGTGGCGCGCAGGCGTCGGCAGCGCTCCAGGAATCCTGCGACCCGATAGCGGCGTTTCATTAAAGCCAGGATCCGATCCGAGCCGCTTTGCAGGCAGAGATGCAGGTGCGGGCAGATGCGCGTCGACCGCGCCAGCGCCTCGACCAGTTCGCCGCGGACCTCGGCTGCCTCCAGACTGCTGAGCCGCACGCGGAAATCTCCGGGCAGCCGATCCAGTTGCTCGATCAGATGCCAGAGCCGGCACCATTCTTCTTTCGAACTGCCCTTGCTCAGGTCGATTCCATAATGCCCGAGATGAATCCCGGTGAGCACCACTTCCTTGCATCCCCCCGTCGCCAGCCGGGAAACCTCCGCGACAATCTCGTCCGGCGGCCGGCTGCGCAGGATGGGCCGCACTTTCGGGATGATGCAAAAGCTGCAATTGAGGAGACAGCCGTCCTGAACCTTTACAAAGGCGCGGCGATGGTTGTCGAACCGCGCGATACCGGAAGGGGCATGAGTCACGCCGAACTCGTGCAAGTCCTCGGCCATGCGAGCCTTGTCCGTGATCACCTTGGTGACGCCCGGCAGACGGGCCACTGCGTCTGGGTCGCGCGTCGCGAAGCAGCCCATGACGACAATGGCTGCCCGGGAATTCTCCTGCGCCAGCCGACGAATGAGTTGCCGGCCCTTCGCGTCGGCTTCATGCGTGACGGTGCAGGTATTGACAATGCACAAGTCCGCCCGCTCGCCCTCTGCCACCTCGCGGTAGCCGTTGGCTTCGAGCATCTCCTTGACGTACTGCGTTTCGTACTGGTTTACCTTGCAGCCGAGGGTCATGAGGCGACAGGTTCGCGAAGCGGTGGTCATGTGTTTCAACTTGGTGTAGGCGGTTCTGGTCGGGCTAGAGATCTTTTTATCCGCTGCGGGAAGAAAGACCTACCTGGTTCCCAGGCTCTGCCTGGGAACCCGCTGCTCGCGAGGCTCTGCCTCGCGAGGCGGAGCCTCAGAAACAGTGCGTTCCCAGGCGGAGCCTGGGAACGAGGGGTGCCCCGGCTGCGGCTGAGCTACGTGAAGATTCGTTCAAGTCGCGGGGCATAACCGGCCGATTTTTTTGGATAAGGGAACGCGCGCCCACGCGATCTCCGGGGGACAGCGAACCATGTACGAAACGCACTTCGGCTTGCGGCAGCGGCCGTTTCGGGGCATTCCCGATATTGAGTGCTATTACCCCGCCACCAGCCATGAACAAGCCCTGTCCCGCCTGCTCCTTGCCATCAACGATGATGAGGGATTAGTGCTGCTCACCGGAGAACCCGGCACCGGCAAGACCATCCTGGGGCATATCCTTGTGGATCGGCTCGGCGAAACAGTTTGCTGCGCGTTCCTCACCAACAGCCATTTTGCCGATCGGTCCGGCCTTCTCCAGGCTATCAGCTACGACCTGGGACTGCCGCACGAAGGACGCACTGAACAAGAGCTTCGACTCTCCCTGACGGAGTTCTTGCTAAAGAACTACGAGGCAAACAGGCGCAGCGTCGTGGTACTCGACGAGGCGCAGCATCTTACGCCGGACTTGCTGGAGGAATTGCGTTTGCTGGGCAATCTAGAGGGCAAGCGCGGCAAGGCAGTTCAAATCGTGCTTTTGGCTTTGCCCAGTATCCTGGAAACCCTGGAGCTTCGCGCCCTGGCCGCGTTTGATCAGCGCCTCGCAGTGCGTGTTCGGCTGGAGCCTTTGGGCCTGCATGAATCGGCGGATTTCCTGGTTCATCAATTGCGTAGCGTGGGCGCCGTCCCGGAGCAGATCATCTCCGACGAGGCGCTGGAGATCGTGGCCCGAGGCGCGCGGGGCATCCCTCGCTTTCTTAACCGAGCCGCCCACCAAGCCTTTACGCTCGCTCATAGCGCCGGCGAAACGGCCGTGGATGCTGAGGCGGCCATGGAGGCGCTGGTCCGCGCGGGATTGGCTGAGTCCGACGAACAAGAAGCCGACGACGGTCAGATTCTGTCCGAAGAAGATCCGGTCGAAGTCGGTCACGATAACCCGGAAGGGGAGATCACCGGACCGACATTACAGCCTGTGGCGCCTGAACCGAAGATCGAGATACATCATCATCCAGAGGGACCACGAGACCCCGGACGCGCGCGCCGTCTGTTCGCTTCCCCCCGGCGACCGGCCTGAATGCCGCGCGTGTCAGAGCCTGAATCGCGCAGACGACTTCAGGCGAGGAGCCCGTCATGGCAAGGATTCGCGAGGCACTCTGGAAAGTCGATAGCGCGCACGCTCCGCGCGGCGATCTCACGGCCGCTCCTTGTCCTGCAGTCACAGCCGCTGAGGCGCACGTCGAAGAAGCGGAAATTCCCTTCATCGAGGTTGGCGGGCCGCACAAACTGGTTGAAGGATCACCATCGGTCATGGCTCCCGGAAACGCGGCGGAAAAGGCGCTCGCTCCTCGAGGAGCCGTTCCCAGAGCAGAAGTCTCAGCAGGATCAGAAGTCGCCGCGAAGCCGCAAGCGGCCGGGGTTTCCTTTCGACCGCTCCATCGCCTGCAACCCGAGCTGTTGCCCGCGGCACAACGATTCTCCCGGGAACTGACGGCATTCCATCAGCCCGAGGATCCCCTCAGCGATCAATATCGCACGCTGCTGCGCGACCTGGCGGCGCACGCTTCTGCGGCCGGACCGCACGCAATCCTGATCGCCGCTGCCAGCAACCGCCACGAGCCGGCGGCCACTGTCGTCAACATTGCGGTCACCAGAGTCAAGGAAGGCACGACCTGTGTGGTTGTTGATGCTGATCCTTATGAGCCGAAAGTGACGGGTCTGCTCGGGCTGCCGCCGAGCCCGGGGCTTCAAGAGGTATTGAGCGGCTCGGCTTCTCTGCAACGTGCCGTGCAGGAGACGGGGCTAGCGGGGTTGCACGTGCTGGCCGCGGGGAAGTGTCCGGAGGAGGGGGGCGGATTGATCTGCAGCGAGGCCATGCGTGCCGTGTTACGGCATTTGCGGATGCGCTTCGGCTGGACCCTGATCAAGGCGCCGGTTTGGGATGGCAGGCCCGAGCTGGTGACGCTTGGTTCGGCTTGCGATGCCGCCTATCTGGTGCTTGCCGAAGCCGAGTCCCAGGAACCCAGGCTGCAGGAATTGCTGCGCCTCATGCCCCGGCAAGGGATCCCCTTGCGCGGCTGCATCTATACACATCGGTAGGTCAGGATTCTCATCCTGACCTACGAGAATTATGCAGCAAGCCCGGCCGCGGCCGGCAAAGCCGGCGCTTGCATCTCTCCTTTGTGCATATCTTTTTCTGCCTCATCCCAGCAGCGCGTGCCAATGCTCAGGGCGACTGCCCAGACGCCGGCCAACTTGAAGTAAAAGACCACGTCATTGCCGATATGCAGTTGCAAAGGCTGCCACCACAGGAGCAAGGGCGCCATGAGCAAATGGGTGAGCACCCAGTCGCGCCGGTCCCAAACTGCCAGCGCCGCAACCGGTAAGAAGAACAGATTGTAGTCGTTGGAAACGGGCGACAGGAAGGTGCCTACACCCACCAGCCAGGCCAGATAGGGGAAGACCAGGGCGGGCGTTCTGCTGCTGCGGCACATGCGATAACTGACCCAGGCGACGATCGGCAGAAGCGCGCAGGCGGCGCCAAGCAGCCCCGGAATGCCGGCGAGCCAGGTTCCCTCCCACAAATGCCTCCAATAAGTGCCAAAAGGATGCGCGCTTGGATGGATGGTGATATCGTAGTGCTGTACGAAGGCGCGCGTGCTGGCAATGTGCCGCATGGTGTCCGGGTAATCGGCCAGACCGAAAACGACGTAAGCCAGCACCATGCAGGCTGCAGCGCGAGGGCGCCGCAAGGCCAGCAAGCCAAGGCCGAGCACACCGGCGTAGACCTTGATCCATACGGCCAGAGCCAGGCAGCCGCCCGTCAGCACATCGTTGCCGAGCGAGCGCTTCGGCAACATCGCGACCGCAAGCAACAGCAGCATGAGCACCGGCATGTCGCAATTGCCGCGCTCCATTTCAAAGGCAATCGGCGTCGAGCACAGGAGCGCAGCGACGACAAAGGGCAACGGCAAGGGCCATAAATTAAGCTGTTTACGATTTCTGCCGCACCTGACGGCGGCGATCACCGTCATCAAGGTCAGCGCCGCCATCCACACGATGACCGCTTGCCACGCCGACAAGAAGCGGCACCAGCCAAACAGCACCAGCATGACGGGTGCATAGATGAAGGGCCGGTTCAGGGGATCGCCGAATGGCTCGTTGTAGGGGTCGCCGTCCTTGTGCCAGTGCCGGGCCGCATGATAATTGTTCAAGAAGTCGATGCCCAGCACGTTCGCGGGAGGAATCCAGGTGCGCTGGCCGTTGGCAAGATGATTCCGCTTGATGCTGAGCGTCCACCACCAACCGCATAAGACGAGCAGCACGATGCCCGCCAGGGCCAGGGCCCGCGCCGAGTTGGCTGAGTAGAACTTGCCCGAGAAAGGAAGAACGCCAGGGTTCAGTCGGCCGTTTCCCATGTCGCGTCCTTGCGGTGGTTGGTTCTCTGTTCCGGCCCCGCCAGGGCGACACGGTTATAGTTGATTTGCGGCGCGCTTGCCAAGGTCAGTTACGGGCCATATCGTGCGCTAGCGGCCTCGTAATTCGACAGCTTGAACAGCACGAAGCGCGCATCCGGACTCACGAGCACGGGCTGGCCAAGCAACTGCGTGAGTTCTTGCTCAAGGCGAGCGCCGTTATCGTCGAAGCCGTGGCGATCAACATAGATGGCTTCGAACCCGGCCGCCAGAAGTTGGGACACCATTTGCTCGGCCGGAAGACTTGCCGTTCTCTTTTGCCAGGCATCCCCCGCTCGCCCCTTGATCGCCCCGTAGCTCCAATGCAGGGTCCGGGAGTGCAAGTATGCCCGGAAATGCTCGTAATCGCCCATGCGATGTAAGAAGCCGTTCTCGGGGAACGGCACATAAGGCAACTGGAAGATGGCGGCGCCCGGGGAGAGGTTAGCTTCAATCTGCTTAACGAAGCAAGCGTCTTGCGCATATTCCTTGCGCACGGCCGCGTAACTGGGAACGAAAAAGCTGCTGGTCTCTTCCCAGAGCGCGCCGGCAAGCATACATCCCAGAATACCCGGCAAGAGGAATCGGGATCGGCTGATCCTGGGGAAGCGTTCGAGCCACTGATTAACGAAGACGCCCACGGCAAGCAGCGCCAAGAAGGCGATGACAATGCTCATACGCTCGAAACATCTCAGCCAGGCGCCGGCAAACAAGCTGGCCACCATGCCGAAACCGCCGACCGTGGCCAGGAGCACGGCGCAGACGTTGAAGATTTGCACGATATCGAGCAGGTCGTGCGCCGACGGCCTTGCTTTTCGGAAAAGGAATCGGCCCAGCAAGCCGGTGAAGCCGAGCACCCCGAATAGGCCGAGGTAGCCGAAGTCGCTGCAGCCAACAGGCAAGGCGGCGTTATACGCCGTTTTCTGCTGGGCCAGCCAGCCGATACGGTGCATGCTCATCGGCAACACGAGCTGTGTAATTTTCATCCCGAAAACTTCAGGAGCGGCCAGGACGCGCACGACGGCCTCGGGATTGGCGCCGTGAGTATGGCGGTAAAGAATATTAGGCATGAGGTTGGCGACGACGCCAAGAGAGACCAGGCCGATGAGCGCCAGGCCGATGACGGCGCCCCGCACATTGCTCCTGCTCAGACAGATTAACCCCGCGACACCAAACAGGAAGCAGGCAAAAAAGGCATAATAGATGCCCGTGGAGGCGAGTCCGAGGCAAATCGAGAAAACCACCAACCATTGCGATTTCGTGAAAGTTGTAACATGTCTTGTCTGCCCTTGCGATGGCGACGAGCCCCCCCGAGCCAGACAAATCCATAGCGCCACCAGAACAGCGGGCGGAACCATGAAGTACGACATCAGGAAAACGTGGCCGCGCAGGCCGCGCAGAAAGTGAAACGGCAGAAACGTGTACAGGAGAGCCAGCACCACCGCGAGACGGCCGGATATCCCTAATTGACGAAGCACCGCAAGCGCGGTGAGCAGCACGAGCGGAAACGACAGCAGGTAGAAGACATTGAATATCACCGCCGTGTCCGAGCTGAGGAGCGCGAGGAGCTTCAGCACGCCGAAATGGAAGTTATCGGCCATGGGAAAGTCGTATAGATCGGACCCGCCGGGGAAGCCGACGCGCTCCTGGTGCAGGTACCAGCCGTTCTCGATGATCCCCTTTATCCAAAGCTGCGTGAACAAGCTGTCGCCGTGGTAAGCGAAGGGAACATGAAGATCGGCCCGCCGGAGCTTGAGTGTGATCACAAGGATTACGAAGCAGAGACCGAGCGCGAGCGCGTAGTCTCCGGCGGTCTTGAGAAACCTCCTCGACACACACGTCTCGGTCATGCGCGCGCTCATGTTACGCGGCCTTGCTCGTGACACGCAGGGTTTGGAAAAATCCGGCGAACGATTCGATCACGTAGTCCAGCATCGCGGCGGTCAGTCCGGGGTAGACGCCGATGAAGAAGGCGTCATGCATCAGCTTGTCTGTGTTCTTTAGATCGCCTACCACGCGGTGCTGGACGTTCGCGAATGCCGGTTGGCGTAGAAGATTTCCGGCAAAGAGAAGCCTGGTCTGGATGTGCCGCTGCTCCAGGAATTGCACCAGTTGACGGCGTGTGAACGGCGCGCCGTCGCGCACCGTGATCAGAAAACCGAACCAGGACGGGTCGCTGCCCGGCGTGGCCCGAGGCAGCAGCAAAAACTCCTCGTGGGCGGCCAGCGCGCTCAGCAGGCGCGCGTGGTTGGCGCGGCGGGCGCCGCCGAAGGCATCCACCTTGCGGAGCTGTTGCCTGCCGATGGCCGCCTGGATATCGAGCGGCTTGAGGTTGTAGCCCAGATGGCTGTAGGTGTACTTGTGGTCATAGCCGAACGGCAACTGGCCCAGTTGCCAGCCGAAGCGCTTGCTGCAGGTGTTGTCTTTCCCGGATGGACACCAGCAGTCGCGCCCCCAATCGCGAAAGGATTCCGCGATGCGCTTGAGCCGGCCGCTCTGCATGAGCACCGCGCCGCCTTCCCCCATGGTCAGGTGGTGCGGCGGATAAAAACTCTGCGTCGCCAAATCGCCAAAGGTGCCTGTCCGCTCTCCCTCATAGGTTGAGCCGAGGGCGTCGCAGTTGTCCTCGATCAGGTACAGGTTGCGCCGGCGAGCCATATCAACGACCTGGTCGGCGGCAAACGGATTGCCAAGCGTATGGGCCAGCATGATGGCGCGCGTTTTCGGTCCGATCGCCTGCTCCAGCCGGTCCGTCAGCACGTTGCCCGTTTGCAGGTCGACATCGACGAAGACCGGAACACAGCCGTATTGAATGATCGGCGCCACGGTTGTCGGGAACCCTGCCGCCACGGTGAGGACTTCGTCGCCGGGGACCAGCGGCCGCTCGAGTTGCGGGCTGGTGAGCGTGGCGAAGGCCACCAGGTTAGCGCTCGATCCGGAATTCACGAGCACGGCGTGGTGCGTGCCGACGTAGTCGGCCAGTTCGCGCTGGAACGCCTCGCCGTGCGGACCGAGCGTGAGCCAGAAGTCGAGCGTGGCGTCGACCGCGGCGACGAGCTCCTGAGCGTCGAAGACCCGGCCGGCATAGGGGACCCTGGATTCGCCCGGTATGAAATCCGCCGGCGCGTGGCGCTCTTGATAATATTCGCGCACCAGGTCGAGGATGCGCGCATGCAGTTCCTGCCACATGAAGACTCCTCCTACCTCAGGCGGCGGCAAGCGTTGACCGGGACGTCCTGGCCAGGAATGCTGTTACGCAATGGATGATTGCCTCGGTATTCAGGCCGTGTTCCGTCAACAAGTATTGGTAGCTGCCGCAGTACCGTGAAAAGCGATCGGCAACGCCGATGCGGCAAATCCAGGTCGGCGCGTATTCCGCCGCGATCTCCGCAATCGCCGAGCCCAGCCCGCCATGGATCGAATGCTCCTCTAGCACCACGATGGCCTGATGCTGCCGGCAAATCTCCGCAACCACATCCGCGTGCAGCGGCTTGAGCGATGGCGCACTCCAGACCGCGCTTTCCGGCCAGTGACGCACGGCTTCCAGTGACGGTTTGACCATCGAGCCGGTCGCAATCCAGGCGAGCGGTCCCGGGCCCGATCGAAGCCGGCACAGGTCGCCCCACTGAATCTCAGGCACTGACTGATGCACCGCGCCCAGATCGGATTTCCCCATGCGGAGATAGACCGGGCCGGTGGTAGAAAGTGCAAGCTTCATGCACGCGCTCATTTCGGCAGCGTCGGCCGGAGACAGAATCGACATGTGCGGCAGGGCGCGCAGGACAGCGACATCTTCCGTGCTTTGATGGCTTGATCCCAGCGTGCTATAGACGACACCTGCGCCGTCGCCGATGAAGATCACCGGGAGTTCTTCGTAGCAGACATCGAGTTTGATCTGCTCGAGCACGCGGACCGGCACAAAGGAGCTGAGACCGTAAACCACGGGACGCAGCCCGCCCTTGGCCAGCCCCGCGGCGACGCCGACCATATTCTGCTCGGCGACTCCGGCGTTGAGGTATTGCGCCGGGCAGGTGCGGCGGAATTCGTCAAAGAGGGAATAGCCGTGGTCGCCCGTCAACAGGACGATGCGCTTATCGTCCTGGGCGGCGCGGATCAGGGCGTTGGCGAAGGCGGTTCTCATGTCGTTTCATTCGGTCCAGCAGGCCGCCAGCTCGGCGAGGGCAGCGGCATAGGTCTGCGCATCCAGGCGGCTGTAGTGCCAGCGGTTGTTAGCTTCCATGAAGGAGACGCCTTTGCCCTTCACCGTGCGAGCGACCAGCCCGCGCGGCCGGCGCGAAGGCGCGCGCAGCAAATCCGTGAAGGCGCGATCGAGGGCCCGTTCATCGTGGCCGTCCACTTCGTGGGTAAGGAAGCCAAACGCCGTCAGCTTTGCCGCAATACTTCCCAGGTCCATCACTTCACGCGTGCTTCCCATCGCTTGAAACGCGTTGGCATCGACGATGACCAGCAAGTTGGCGAGTTGAAAATGCGCCGCAAACAGCAGGGCTTCCCAGATGGCGCCCTCGTTCATCTCGCCGTCGCCCATCAGGGTGAAACAGCGTTGCCGTGTACCCTGACGCTGCGCTGCCAGGGCCAGCCCCACGCCCACCGACAAGCCGTGACCGAGCGAACCGGAACTCACTTCGAGGCCGGGCACATGGGCGTCCGACAGCCCCTTGAGGCGCGTGCCGTTGCCAAAGTAATGGTTCACATCGTCGTCCGTGACAAGCCCCAACTCATGAAGGCAGGCGTACTGAGCCATGACGCCGTGCCCTTTGCTGAGCACCAGATAATCCCGATCCGGCGCGGTTGCCGGGTCGTCGCCCAGGTAAAGGTGCGCGCGGTACAGGACGGCAAGGATCTCGATGATGGAAAAGGCACAGGCGATATGGACCGACGAGCCGGCGTAGGCCATGCGGAGAACGGTCGTTCGCAGCTTTTTCGGGTCAAAGGCGGACATCGGTTCCTCAAGCATTCAGGATCAGGCTGCTTCCGAAGAAGATGATGGCACAGGGCGGTGTTGCGCCAGGGCGGCGCCGAATTCATCCCGTCCACCGAGCAGCCCGGAAACAATTCCTGGAGCCGCCTGACCATCCATGTTGAGCGTGTAATCGACCAGCCAAAGCGGCCGCCGCTTGCTCTCGGCATAAATCTTGGCGACGTATTCGCCCAGGATGCCGATGCCGAGCGACGTGACGCCGAGGTTCATGAGCAGCAGCATCAGCACCGTGGTCAGCCCGGGTGGCGGATTGGTCAGAAAAGACATGACCAGGTAAACCATCGCCAGCACAATCGTCAGGCCAATGATGCCGAGACCCAGAAAGCTGAACATGCGCAGCGGCTTGATGGAGAAATTGAAAACGGCATTGAACATGAAGCCGAAAAGCAGAGAAAAATTCACCTTGGTCTTACCCTTGGTGCGGCCGCGGCGCACATAGGGAATGCCGATCTGCTTGAAGCCGAGCCAGTGAATCATGCCGCGCAGGTAACGCGTGGCTTCCGGCAAATGGGCGAAGGCATCGCGCACGCGCCGCGAGATGAGCCGGAAATCACCGCTGTGCAAGGGCAGCTTGACCTCGTCGCTCATCCAGGTGATGAAGCGCATGGCCAGCATGGTGGGGAAGACGCGGAGCCACGGCTCGCCGATCCGCTTCTCGCGCACGCCGTAGACGACGTCATAGCCTTCGCGCCATTTCGCGACGAATTCCTTGATCAGCTCCGGCGGGTCCTGCAGGTCGGCATCGATCAGCATGATGGCATCGCCGCGGGCGGAGAGCATGCCGGCGGTACAGGAATTCTGGTAGCCGAAATTGCGGCTGAGGCGGATAAATTTCCAGCGCGGATCGTTGCCGCAAATGGCGGCCATGATGGCGGGAGTCCGGTCGGTGCTGGCGTTGTCCACCACCAGCACTTCAAAAGGCATCTTTAGGGCTTCAAGAGTCTGGTTGAGCGTCCGATAAGTCTCGCCGATGACTTCCTCTTCATTGAGGACAGGCACGATGAGGCTGAACAAGCGCGGATCATCGCTCATGGGGCGGCCCCTTACCTTCCAGCCAATGGGATCAGGCCGCCCAAGCAGGGCGCCTCTCGGTTTGATCCGTGGGTTGTGACGCGAAGTAGCTCAGGTACCAGCCGATCGTTTCGTTGAGCGCCGCTTCAAGTTCGTAGCGCGGCTTCCAGCCCAGCAGGCTCCGCGCTTTGGCCGCGGATAGATACTGGTGTTTGATTTCATGCTGCGCCTCGGCGCGGATGTCGGGCTGCAGAGGTGAATGCAGCAGGCGCAGAATCTTGCCGACCAGGTCGAGGACGGTGACCTGCAGCTCATTGGAAAAATTAAAGGCATGCCCGACAACCTCGGGCCGCCGGGCCATGCATTCGGCCAGATGCAGATAGGCGGCGGCGCCGTCCTTGACATAGAAGTAATCGCGGATGAAGCTGCCGTCCGACCGGATGACCGGGCGCTCATTCCGCAGGATCGAGCGGATCGTGCCGGGGACGATGCGGTTCCAGTTGAGATCGCCGCCGCCAAAAAAATTGCCGCAGCGCGTAACGCAAACGGGCAAGTGGTAGGTGTGAAAGTAAGTCAGGGCCAGGATATCCGTGCACGATTTACTGGCGTCGTAAGGATGCCTGCCTTGCAGGGGCGCTTCCTCGGTGTAGGGCAGCGTGCTCTGGTCGCCGTAGGCCTTGTCGGAGGAGGCGACGACCACCTGGGGATTCATGCCGCAACGCCGCGCGGCCTCGAGCAGGCACCAGGTGCCCTTGATATTCGTTTCAAAGGTCGACAGCGGGCAGCGGTTGGCGGTGCCGACGATGGTCTGCGCCGCCAGATGGATGACCGTTTGAATTTCGTATTCGCTCAGGGCGCGTTCAAGGAGCGGCTGGTTTTCCACGCTGCCATGTACGACGTCAATCTGCTGGAGCAGGCCGCTACGAGCCAGTTCCGAACCTGTCACCTGGTCGCGAATCAACCCAACGACATGCGCGCCGCGTTCGCGCAGGGCGCGCACCGTCCACGATCCGACCAGGCCGGTGCAGCCGGTGACGAAAACACGGCGGTCTTGCCAGAAGTGATCCATGCTCAACAAAGACTAAGGTAAAGGGGTAGCGTGCCCGACGCGCGAGCCGTGCGAAGTACTGAGTACTGAGTACTGAGTACTGAGTACTGAGTACTGAGTACTCAGCCGCGCGTGCCGGTACGCAGGGCCCTACCCTCCTTATCGCTTTCCGCTCCTCACGCCGCCGCTCGCAGCCGCGGCGATTCCCAGGTATTCCAGGGCGCCTGGCCCTGGTTCCACAGTTCGTTCAGGTACTTGTAATCCCGGCTGTTGTCCATCGGCTGCCAGAAGCCGTTGTGCAGGTGAGCCATCAGCTCGCCGTCGTGGGCCAGCTCCATGAGCGGGCCGTGCTCGAAGATGAGATTTGGATCATCCTGGAGACGTTCAAAGATCTGGCGGCGCAAAACGAGATAACCTCCACTGATCCGGCCCCGCGCCAGCAACGGCTTTTCGTTGAACTCGCAGACGCGCTCGCCTTTCAGCTCAATTTCGCCGAATCGTCCCGGCGGACGCACCGCGGTCACGGTGCCGATCTTGCCGTGATCATGATGGAAGGCGACAAGCTGGCGCACATCTACATCCGCCACGCCGTCGCCATAGGTCAGGAGAAAATCCTCTTCCTTGACGTACCTTTCAATGCGTTTCACCCGGCAGCCGGTCATGGCATCGAGGCCGGTCTCGGCGAAAGTTACATGCCAGTCTTCTTCCGCGATCGCGCTGTGCTGAGACAATTCGTCAGGAGCGCCTAAACGAAGACTGAAATCGGAACCGGCCAAGTGGTAGTCCAGGAAGTAGCGCTTGATGATCCAGCTCTTGTAGCCGAGGCACAGGATGAAGTCTTTGAAGCCGTAATGCGCGAAGCCCTTCATGATGTGCCAGAGAATCGGCCGGTCGCCGATGGGGATCATCGGCTTGGGGATGTCGTCGGCGACGTCCCGAATGCGTGTGCCCTGGCCGCCGCAGAGAATGACAACTTGCATACGCGCCCCGCGAGTAATGCGATAACCGGGGCAAATTTGTAACAGGCTGAAAAAATGGGGTCAAGGTCACGTGCAGGAGCCGCGGGAAAGCTGCAGAGACGTAAATTCAATGATGCAAAAGACTTGTGCGGCCTGGTTGGCAACCGTCGCGTATCCGAACAGCCCTACGTTTTTCGCTCCAGCTCCTTGACGACCTCAGCAAGCAGCGCCGGGTCATCCTTGGAAACCAGGTGGTCGATGCGCTTTTGGGGCAACCCCAGCTTTTTCATGGCCCCTGCCGCAGCAGTCCAGCAACGCTGGCGCTTCTTGCCTTCAGCAAGGTAGAGTTCCGTGACCAGCTCGGAAAGCCGCTGGTGCTGGATGGCATCCTGGTTACTGTAATAGCGCTTGATGATCTTTTGCTGATGGGGAGTGTAGTCGTTCAGCATGGGTTTCCCTCCCGCAGTTTTGCATCTTAAAGCTAATTCCAATCTTTGCGATGGTCATTAGTAATTGGTCATTGGTCATTCGCCAATGACGAATGACCAATGACCAATGACTAATGACCTTGGATTACTTATTGCCTGTCTTCAGATCGTCCGGCACGGGGTAGTGAACATCGCCGGTGGCGGCCCATTCCACGCAGCGGATCAGGAGGGTCTGGTAGCCGAGATCCTGCATCGCCTTCACGTCATGGCCGAGCGTGTTCTCGCATACCCGCCCTTTGCCGTGCGTCGTGAGCCAGACGACCGGCTCGTGCTTGCCGCTGTTCTTCGGGTCGATGCTCTTGTCGGAATACGCCGTGGCAATGACCTCGCTGCCGGACGGAATCATGGAATTTTGATACAACTCGTCGTTGGCGTGCTTGAATTCGGCCGGCATGCCCTTGGCGATCGGGTGATCGGCCTTGCGGATGGTCACCGAGAAGACATGGCGTTTGCCGTGATTGCCTTGCCTGCGCCAGCCGCCGGCGACGATGTTCTGGTACTCCTTATCGAAGCTGGTGCCGCTGGTGAACGCCGACGAAGAGAAATGATAGACGACCAGTCCCTTGCCGCCGCTCACGGCATCGGCGAAGGCTTTCTTGTTCTCGTCCGACCAGCGGGTTTCCGGCTTGCCGGCCTTGGTGTCCTTGTAATTGAGCAGGAGCACGTCGTACTTCGCCAGGTTATCGCTAGTCAGGTCCTTGGCCGGGGTTTCCGTGACATCGACTTCCATGCCGGCCTTGGTAAGCAGGTTCTTGAGGAACGGGGCGGTTTCCTTCCAGTTGTGAGCGGAAACCTCGTCCCCGGTGATGATGAGCACCTTCACGGGCTTGGCGTCCGCCGCTGGGGCAGCTACCGCGAACAGCATGGCCAATAACAACGCAACAAGTGCCAAAGTTCGCTTCATGAGAAATCCTCGCGTGATGAAGAGCCAGGTAGGATGAACCAGCAGATGCCAGGCAAGCCGCGGCGCGTCAAGCTTATATGCGCGGCCTGTAAGGGATTCTATGATAATAGCCGCCCAGAAGACAGTTATTTCAGGAGACGAGGCGAGATCATGCGAGCCGTCATACAGCGCGTGTCCCGCGCCTGCGTCGTGGTGGGCGAGGAGGTGGTCGGCGAGATCGACCGCGGGCTGCTGGTCTTGCTTGGCGTGGCCAAAACGGACACGCCCGAGCAAGCAGTCTGGCTGGCGGATAAGATTGTTTCGCTGCGCATCTTTCAGGATGCAGCCGACAACCTGAACCTGGGTTTGCTTGATGTCGGCGGGGCGGTCCTGGTGGTGAGTCAGTTCACGCTCTACGGCGATTGTCGCAAGGGCCGCCGGCCGAGCTTTATCGACGCCGCGCCGCCGGAGAGCGCGATTCCTCTTTACGAAGCGTTTGTGAACGCCATTCGCGCCAACGGCATTCCAACCGCAACCGGACGGTTTGGGGCCATGATGCAGGTCGAACTGGTCAACGATGGGCCTGTGACACTCATCGTGGATAGCAAGTAAGCGGGTCCGAAGCAGCGGAGTTCCTGGGTGACTGCCAACTGCCAAGTCCTGCGACAGGCTTGGCAGTGAGCTTCTGAAACAGAAGACATTACGTGGCAATGACTTGTGGGGACTCAACGAGTTCACTGCCAAACTGCCAAAGTGCCAAGGCTACCCTAGGACGGCGATTTTGGCCCGGGCTACGGTCATGTTTAGGCGGCCGTCCGCCAGAGCTTGTGGCCTGCCGGAAAAGCCTGCCCATTCCAAAAGACTTGACTACCTGGCTCCCTGCGCGAACTCCGCCAGGACTACTTTGACATCCGTCCTATCGCCTGATAGATTCTAGCGTTAAGCAACGAGCCATCTCTCCCAAGGCCGACTGCCTCGTTCGGCGCATTTGCGAACGCACAGGAGAATTGCATAAATGGGACCGGAAAAGCAGCAGAATCAGTTGTTCGCCAAGAAGTCGTTGAAAGTGCTTCTGGATGAAATGGCGGGGGAGCATCGGCTGAAACGCGCCCTCGGACCGGTCACGTTAACCGCGCTTGGAATTGGGGCTGTTATCGGAGCCGGCATCTTTGTGGCCACGGGGGCGGCGGCCAAGGACGTGGCCGGGCCGGCGCTAATGGTGTCCTATCTTGTCGCCGGCATCACCTGCGTGTTTGCGGCCTTGTGCTATGCCGAGTTTGCCTCCATGGCCCCAGTCGCCGGCAGTGCCTACACCTACGCTTACACCACGCTGGGCGAGCTTTTTGCGTGGATCATCGGCTGGGACCTTGTGCTGGAGTATGCCGTTGGAGCAGCAACTGTTGCCAACGCCTGGTCGGGATACTCCCAGAGCGTGCTGGCCAAGGTAAGTCTCGTGCTTCCCATTGCACTCTCGGGAGCCCCTCACAAGTACGATCAAGGCCATGTTTTGCCCAATGTGTACGCCGAATACGACAGAGCACTCGTGACTCTCATGGTGCACGATAAAGACGGAAAGACGGCACCGTTGCTCGGTGAAAAAGACAAACCCACGGTTACGCAAAAGGTCGTGGACGATGAAAAGGCGTTGTGGGCCGACGGAACAGTGAAGCCGGCCAAGGGCATCTTCTGGGTCTTGAAAAAGAACGCAAACGAAAAGACGGCCGACGAAAAAAGTGTAATGGTCGGCCAGGTCGGCGACCCCGCGGTGGAAAGCAAAATCCATAATCATGAACGCGCATACTTCAATCTCATGGCGGTGTTGGTGGTCGCGGTGGTGACGGTGATTCTTGTCAAAGGCATTAGCGAAAGCGCCGGCTTCAATGCGGTCATGGTGGGGATAAAGCTTGCCGCCGTCTTGTTCGTGATCGTTGTGGGGGCGTTTTACGTCAGAACGGAAAATTGGACCCGAGATTTTGCGCCTAACGGCTGGACCGGGGTTAGTTTCTTCGGCATACCGGTGTTTGGGAAAGTAAATGCCGCCGGGGAGCCTATCGGCGTCCTGGCCGGAGCGGCCATTATTTTCTTCGCGTATATCGGCTTCGACTCCGTTTCCACGCACGCCGAGGAGGCCAAAAATCCAAGGCGGGACGTGCCGATTGGCATCATTACGTCCTTGCTTGTTTGCACGGTGCTCTACATAGGTGTCGTAGCAGTGCTGACCGGCATGGTGCCGTACTATGATCTCAGCAAGGACGCCGGCGTGTCGGATGCGTTTCATCGCATCGGCAAGGATTGGGCGGAAGTCATCATCGCCATAGCCGGCGTGGCCGGCATCACCTCGGTGCTCCTGGTCATGATGCTGAGCGCGCCGCGTGTGTTCCTGGCCATGGCGCGCGACGGGCTGGTTCCGCGAAGTATCTTCGCACGCGTTCATCCAAAATTCAGGACGCCGTGGATCAGTACGATTTTGATCGGCGTATTTGTGGCTTCCATGACTGCCTTCTTGCCCATCGATGCGCTCTTACACCTGACGAATATCGGGACCTTGTTCGCTTTCGTGATCGTCTGCGGCGCTGTGTTGATCATGCGGCGAATCGACCCCGACGCCGCCAGGCCTTTCCGTTGCCCGTTTGTCCCGGTCGTTCCTATTCTGGGTATCGGGGCCTGTCTCATCCTGATGCTGTCGCTACCCGCCGCCAACTGGTGGCGGTTGTTTGCCTGGTTGGCGTTGGGTCTGATCATTTATTTCACCTATGGGCGGCGCCACAGCATCCTCGGTAAAGAGCTGCGCGGGGAGATCAGCGCGCACGGCGTTTCGCCGGCAGGTACGCCCTTCCCGGGTCCACAAGTCTCCGAATAGTGTCGGCTCGGATAGATTCCAAATGAAGGGCTGCGCCGAGGTCATTCATGCTGAAGAAGCAACTCTTCGCCCGCAAATCCCTCGAAACGCTGAAAAAGGAGATGGAGGGCGACAATCGCCTCCGGCGCGTCCTGGGGCCGATTGCGTTAACGTCGCTTGGCATTGGGGCGATAATTGGCGCGGGCATTTTCGTCACCACGGGCGAAACAGCTGCCAACAAGGGCGGACCCGCCGTGATGATCTCTTATGCCGTGGCCGGGCTGGGCTGCGCGCTGGCGGCCCTTTGTTATGCGGAGTTCGCAGCCATGGTGCCCGTGGCCGGCAGCGCTTATACCTACGCCTACGCCACACTCGGCGAGCTATTCGCGTGGATCATTGGCTGGGACCTTGTGCTGGAATATGCCATGAGTTGTGGCGTGCTGGCTGCCGATTGGACCAAATACCTCAATGTGCTCCTCAGAGTCCTTACCGGGGACAGATGGCAGGTTCCCCCATTTCTCTCCTCGGACCCTTTCAGCACTCCGGGCGCCTGGTTCAGCTTGCCGGCTGTGCTGGTCATGGCGACGATCACGATCGTGCTGGTCATCGGCATTCGTGAAAGCGCCACGATGAACGTGCTGCTCGTGCTCACCAAGGTCGGCGTCGTTCTGTTCGTGATCGGCGTCGGCTGCCGATACGTGAATACAAAAAACTGGACCGGAATTCCGCCCACAGAACGCAAGTTTTCTGATGTCACCGATCTCCTCGAGCGCAGGCCGGATATAGCACGTCTTCTCCCGGAACAAAGTTATAAGTACTGGAACGGAAAGCAACTGCTCGACGAGTATCCGGAAGTTGCGACGGTTCTTGCCAGATGGGCCCAGGAAGAAATCAAGAAAACTCCCAACGTGGAGCTGCTCCAAGACGAACACCCGGGACTGGCTCGGTTTCTTCCAGCAAAGAACTTCGGCCCCGTAAGTGGCGAAGAACTGTTCAAGCAGTGGCCCGAGATTGCGGAGGAGATTACCAAGAACGTAAAAACGGAAATCAGCAAACTGCCCAGCCAGGAAGAAAAATGGGGCCTGATCGGTCTCGTGGGCCTGAACCGGCCGCTCGAGTCGTTGGATGACAAGGTACGCAGCCCGTTCATGCCTTTTGGCATCTCCGGCATCATGGTTGCGGCGGCGGCGGTGTTCTTCGCCTACATTGGCTTTGACTCCATTTCGACGCACTCCGAGGAAGCCAAGAAACCACAGCGCGACGTGCCGATCGGCATTCTGTCATCGCTCGTAATCTGCACGGTTTTGTACTTCGGCGTTACTGCAGTCATCACGGGAATGGAGCCATATCCGGTGATTGACCCCGAGGCCGCAGTCGCCGAAGCTTTTCGCCGGTTATCCAACAGGCACCAAAGTACGGCGCTCACGATCTCGGCTGGGCTAATCGCTGCCGGAGCCCTGGCAGGCATCACAAGCGTGATCCTTATCACCCTCTTGAGCCAGGCGCGTATCTTCCTGGCCATGGCGCGGGACGGCTTGTTGCCGCCACGGATCTTCGGCGCCGTGCATCCGCGCTTTCGGACGCCGCACCTGTCCACGCTTTTGACCGGCGGCATTCTCTGCGTGGTGACCGCTCTCACGCCGATCGATTTGCTCTTCAACATGGTCAACATCGGCACGCTCCTGGCCTTTTCCATCGTTTGCGCCTCGGTGCTTTTGTTGCGCATCCGGCGTCCCGAGGCCGAGCGGCCGTTTCGTTGTCCCGGGCTGTTCATCGTCGCCCCGGCCGGCATGCTGGTGAACGTCGCCATGATGATGTTTCTGCCGCTGGAGACCTGGGCACGGCTCATTGGCTGGCTGGTTCTGGGCATGATCATTTATTTCTGTTACGGCCGCTACCATAGCGTGCTGGGCCGCAGACTGGCGACGGGGCAAATAGAATAACCGGAGCCTTATCGAAGCGATTGATTCACCGAGGGACCGACAACCGCCATGCGCATCACCCAGGTTGACAGCGAGCTTCTCCGCCTTCCCCTTCCCCGGCCCATCACCACGGGCGAAGATCCGCATGGCTCCATCGATCATGTCTTTCTGTTGATCGCCTCCGTCGATACGGACGCCGGCCATCGAGGCCTTGGCTTCGCCTGGGCATTGCACGGCGGCCGCGCCCTCAAGGCGACGCTCAGCGATGACCTGACGCCGCTCGTCATGGGCGAGGATCCGCTCGACCACGAGCGCCTGCTGGCGACCGTCGCGCGGCGGCTGTACAGCATCGGCCGCAGCGGGCTGGTGACCCAGGCTTATTCGGCCATCGACATGGCGCTCTGGGACCTGAAAGGCAAAGCCGCCGGGCTGCCGCTCTACAAACTGCTGGGCGGGGCGCGCGAAGCGTCGCCGGCTTATGGGGCCGACCTCTGGCTGTGGATGAGCGCGGACGAAGTTCTCGAAGCCGCCCAACCTTACATCGACCAGGGACTGATGGGCGTCAAGCTCAAGGTCGGCAATCCCAATCCGGAGATCGATGCCGAGAAAGTGACGCGCGTGCGCGAAGCTCTTGGCGAGGATGTCTGGCTGGCCGTCGATGCCAACCAGCGCTACGACTTCGGGACCGCCCTGTCGATGGGCCATTTCTTCGAAGAGGAGATCGGCGCCGATTGGTTCGAGGAGCCGATCGCCTGCGACGATGTCGAGGGACACGTTCGCCTGGTGGAGAAGCTGGAAATACCCATCGCCCTTGGTGAGAGTCTCTATACGCTCAGGGAGTTTCACAGTTATTTGCAGCGCGGCTGCGTCGGCGTCGTGCAGCCGGACGTCACGCACGTGGGCGGCTTGACGCCGTGGCTCAAGGTGGCGGCGCTGGCGGATTGTTTTCACAAGCCGATGGCCCCGCATCTGATGCCGGAAGTGGCGGTGCACCTGGCTTGCGGTTTGCCCCAGGTGCACATGGTGGAGTATCTGCCGTGGTTTGCCCCGGCGTTTGTCGAAACGCCTGCCATTGTCAATGGGCAAATTGTGCCGCCTAAACGACCTGGATTAGGGCTTGAGGTCCGAGAGGACGCACTGGTGAAGTACCGGGTCGAGCCGTAGGAGAGGAAAAGCTGTCCTACGAGGCATAGTGTCGCTATACTATAAATATGAACACTATGGCCGATTTACCAACTATTCTTAAGGATCCGGCAGCAGACACATCGAAGCAGGGCGACCTCTTTGGCGTGGCTGGAGATGCTCCGGCGCCACACACCGGCCTGTTTGCTGAAATCGTCTTCGACCGTCCGCTCGATCATGCGTTTAGCTACGCCGTGCCGGAAGCATTGCGCGATGAAATTGCCGTCGGCAAGCGCGTGCAAGCTCCGTTCGGACGCGGGGACCGGGCGACCGTGGGCTACTGCGTCGGCATCGGCGATAAAGGACCGGAACGCGCCGTCAAGACTTTGCTGCGCGTGCTGGATGATGAAGCGCTGCTTACGCCGAATTTGTTACGGCTGACGCGCTGGATGGCGGACTATTATTTCTGCGGCTGGGGCCAGGTCTTGAATGCCGTGGTCCCTTCGGGAGCACGCGCGCGGGCGGGCACGCGCGCGCTGAGCTTTATGGAAGCCGTGCCGGAAGCGGAATTGCCGCAGCCGTTGCCTGAATTGACGGCCAAGCAAGCCGTCGCCTGGGAGAAGCTGCGCTCGACCGGCAAGCCGCTCGAAGTCCGCCAACTTGCGCGGCTGGCACGCTGCGGCCCGGTGCCTCTCGAAGGGCTGATCGCCAAGGGACTGGCCCGGCGTACGGTTCGGCGCGTCGAACGGCCGCCGGAGAGTCCTGAGGAGACCGAGACGCCAGAGCCGGCCGTGACCTTGAATAACGACCAGCTTCAGGCCTACACGCCCCTGGAACAGGCCCTGCGTCAAGGCGGGTTCAATGCGTTCTTGCTGCACGGTGTCACGGGCAGCGGCAAGACCGAGATTTACCTGCGCGCCATCGAGGAAGTGGTTCGCCAGGGGAAAGAGGCCATCGTTCTGGTTCCGGAGATCAGCCTGACCCCGCAGACCATCCAGCGTTTTCAAGGCCGCTGCAGCCAGGTGGCCGTGCTACATAGCCATTTAAGCAATGCCGAGCGCGGCGGACACTGGCGGCGCGTGGCTGCCGGCCAGGTGCAGGTGGTGGTCGGGGCACGGAGCGCGATTTTTGCGCCGGCGCGGAAGCTGGGGCTCATCGTCATCGACGAAGAGCATGAGAGCACGTTCAAGCAGGATACGACGCCGCGCTATCATGCGCGCGACGTCGCCGTCATGAGGGCGCGTCTGGAAAATATTCCTATTATCTTGGGCTCGGCGACGCCGTCCCTGGAAAGCTGGCACAACGCCGAGCGCGGACAGTACAAACGCCTGTCGCTGCCCAACCGCGTGCTGGAGCGGCCCCTGCCGCAGGTCGGCCTGATCGATCTGCGTCACGAGAAGTTCGGCGGCGGCCGGTTCCATGCGCTCAGTATGAGCTTCGAGCGCGCCCTGCGCGAAGCGCTCCGTGCGGGCGGCCAGGCCATTCTGCTGCTCAATCGCCGCGGCTTCTCGACGCACGTGCACTGCCCGGCGTGCGGCTACGTGGCCAGTTGCCGCTTTTGCGACCTGGCGCTCACGCACCACCGGCAGCGCGAGGTCCTGCTCTGCCACTACTGCGGCTACGAGCAGAAGCCGCTGGACCTTTGCCCCGCCTGCGGCAAGAGCGCCATCCGCTACCAGGGGCTCGGCACGGAGAAGCTGCAAGCTGAGATCGAGGAGAAGTTCGCCGGCTACGTCGTCCGCCGCATGGACAGCGACAGCATGAAGCAGCGCGGCAGCCATGCGCGCGTGCTTAGCGCTTTTCGCGGCGGGCTCATCCACATCCTGCTGGGCACGCAGATGATCGCCAAGGGGCTCGATTTTCCCAACGTCACCTTCGTGGGGGTGATCAATGCCGACGTGGGTTTGCACATTCCCGACTTCCGTGCCGCGGAACGCACGTTCCAGTTACTGGCCCAGGTCGCCGGCCGCACCGGCCGCGGCCCCAACGGCGGCAAGGTCCTGATCCAGACGTTCACATCCGAACATCCGGCGGTGGCCTTCGCCGCCACCCACGATTATGCCGGCTTCGTGAAGGCCGAACTGTCGCACCGGCGGACGCACAATTATCCGCCCTACGAACGGTTGATTCGCCTGATCGTGCGCAGCCGGGAAGAAGCGGCCGGCCGGGCCTTTGCCGAGCAGCTTGCCGGCGCTTTCCACACGGCCATGCAAGGGCTGGCCAGCGCCGCCGCGCCGCACGCTGCTATACGGCTTCTCGGCCCCGCCGAGGCGCCGGTCTTCCGTCTCAAAGGCTATTTCCGCTTCCATTTCCAGCTTCAATCCGGCAGTGCCGCCAGTCTACACCAATTGCTGCGCGCGGTGACGCCCGCTGTCCGCGTGCCGTCAGGCGTGGAATTTACTATCGATGTGGATCCGCTCAACATGCTGTGAGGCGGTAGGGCAGGTTTGCAACCTGCCGACAGCCAAGGCAGGTTACAAACCTGCCCTACGAAGTTTGTGCTTTCATGCAAATCTAGGTAGCCAAGACTCTGGACAACGGTGCTGCAAATTGGTATGCCTAGCATCAAATACCAGGCGCGCGGCCTTGGGTTGGGCCGACGCCTTTTCGGACCTGTGGGAAGAAAGGAACGATAGCGCATGACTCACACTGTTTGCGAGCCCTGTAACGATTGCAAATACACCGATTGCACGGTCGTCTGCCCGGTGGAATGCTTCTACCAGGACGACATGATGCTCTATATCGACCCGGTGGACTGCATCGACTGTGAGGCGTGCGTCCCCGAGTGCCCGGTGGAAGCGATTTTCGCCGAAGCCAACGTGCCGGCCCAATGGACCCACTGGACGCCCATAAACGCGGAAAAATCCGCGGTCTTGAAGGAGCAGGGCGGCGAGGCGCACATCACGGAAAAGAAGGACGCCAAGGAAGGTCCCGGCTGCAAGAAGAAGTAACAAAAATGGGGACAGGCACGGCGTCCTGCCGAGCCAGTCCCCATTTTAGCAAGCAGGCAAATCGGGACGGAGTGGGCTGAAACGCGCTTCGGTCGCTCCGCTCCTGAATTTGCCGGCCGCGCCGGCAGCCTGTTGAAAAAGGTGTCTGGAACCTTACCGGTAGAATAAATCTCCGGTTTTTCGCCCGCCTTCAAGGTTCCAGACACCTTTTACAACAGGCTGCATAGAATGGGGTATGCCTGCGAACCCGGCCGTCCTTCTCATCCAACTCGGAACCCCCGACGCACCGACTGCGGCCGCGCTGAAGCCCTATCTTCGCCAGTTCCTCGGCGATCCGCGCGTCATTGAGGCGCCGCGCTGGCGCTGGTGGTTCATCCTGAACTTCTTCATCCTGCCGACCCGGCCGGCGCAATCGGCGGCCAAGTATCAGCGCATCTGGAACCAGCAGACCGGCTCGCCGCTCTTGCACATCACCCGGCTGCAGACCGAGGCGCTGCAGCGACTGTTTCCCGACATGCCGGTTCGCTTCGGCATGCAGATCGGTAATCCGCCTGTGGCCAAGGTTGTGCGGGAGTTGATTGATAAGGGAGTCGATCGCCTGATCGTGCTGCCCATGTACCCGCAGTACTCGGCGACGACGACCGCCTCGGCGTTCGACGTGCTCTTTCAAGCGCTCATGCGCGAGCGGCGCGTTCCCTCCCTGCGCGTCATTCCGCCTTACTACAATCATCCCGCCTACATCGACGCCGTAAGCGCCGTGATTTGCGAAGAGCTCATGAAACTGCCGGCGGAGCCCGACCATTATCTGCTGAGTTTCCACGGCATCCCGATCAAGTATGTGGAGCGCGGCGATCCGTATGCGCAGCACGTCCAGGAGACCACCCGCCTGCTCCTGGAGAAACTGCAATGGCCCACGGGGCGCTGGACGCAGACGTTTCAGTCGTTGTTCGGCCGGGACTTGTGGCTGCAGCCTTACACCGATGACACGCTCAGGAGCCTGGCCGGCAAGGGCATCAAGCGCGTTTTCGTGGCCACGCCGGGTTTCACGAGCGATTGTCTGGAGACGATCGACGAAATCGGTTACGAGTCGCGCGAAGTATTTCGCCATGCCGGCGGGGAAATGCTGCATCGCTGCCCGTGCTTGAATGACCACCCAACGTGGATTCGGGCGCTGCAGACGTTGATTCTGCAAGAAGGCAAGGGCTGGCTTTCATAGACCAGCAGGCACAATTCCGCAGCATGGTAACCCGACCTTGCCGGGCATCCAGAGCCCCGTTCACGGGGCTTTTCGCGCAGCGTCTTAGGCCCGCCGTTCACGGCGGGTCATCGGAGCATATTATCCCACCACAGCCCCGTTCACGGGGGTTCTCGCTGTAGGGCTTGAGCCTCTAAGCTGGTACAGTGCTCAAGCCCCACAGCGAGAAACCCCGTGAACGGGGTTGTAGCGAACCTCACTACGGCGAGTGCCCCGCCGTCAACTGCGGGTCTAAGACGCTCCGCGAAAAGCCCCGTGAACGAGGCTCGGGAGGGCCGGCCGCTTTCGGTCTGTACGGTCGCGTAGCCCTTATCGCTCCAACGGCACGAACCGGTAGCTGCCCTGGTTGGCTCGGGCGAGCACTTCCAGCCGCGAGGCGCCGTGCGATGGGCGCGGGCCGCTTAACTCGATGACATGAATGACGGCGCGGCCTCGATTGATCTGCGTAATGGTTTGAATCTGATCGAGCCGCAGGTCGTCGCCATCGGTTAGAAAAAAAATCACGTCCGGCTGGAGGGCCAGGGCTCGCTTCAGCGCGGGGATGTAGTCCGTGCCCCCTTCCGGCTGGAGTCGCTCCAGGATGTCGGCCACGCGGCGCTTGCTCTCGGGTGATGCCGCAGCCAAGTTTGGACCGCTGCCGAGGGATAGCAACTCGCTGCTGCGGTTGTAGACGATGACCTGGAAGTGGGCATCGGCCGGCAGTCTTTCCAGGCTTGCCAGAAGCTCGCGCTTTGCCCTGGCGAAGGAACCGTTCAGGCCCATGCTGGCGGAATGGTCGATGACGTAGACGACCCGCCTGGCCTGCGTGCCAATCTGGAAAAAACTGGTGGTGCCGAGGTCGTTTCCTTTCCCTGAGCCGGCTTCCGTGCCGCCTCCTGGCGGAGAAGCAGACATTGGCTCCTGCTCCTCGGCGGCGCCCGAATTCGCGGGCAAGGCGGGACGGCTTGCCGCCGCTTGTTGGCGCGCGGGCGATGCGATAACTTGTGAAACCTTCAGAGGAGCGGCAAGGAGAGGGGCAATTGCTTTGGCTTGCGCGGGACGGCTCTTGCGGGGCGGGTCCTCGACAAAAGCAAACGTCACTTCCATGCGCGCGTCGCCGGCGCGCGTATCGATCGCTGGAGCGAAACCGCCGCCTCCCTTGCCGCCGCCCAGCCGCGTGCCGAGACACAGGCAGAGCAGCCCCGCGTGAAGCGCCAGCGACAGCAGAAACGCGAATTGCCAGCGATGAAAGAACCCTGCGAGGCGAGGTCTTTCCATGACCGTACCGAATTTCCGTTAAGCCTGGAACATTTTGCGGACGGAATCACAAATAAATGACGGATCGACTCAGAAGTTTAAGTTGCCCGGATCGGGCGGCCGATATTTCCAATACTGCCAAGGGGTGGTCCGACCCAAGAGCGTGGCAGGGACGCCGTCAACACCATCGAAGAAACTTCTGCTTGTCGTGTTGACCAACCTGAGGAGTAGCGGTGGTGCACGGCTGCACCACCGCTTTTCTTTGCGCGCTTGCCCAGTTTGCACACCTTATGACTGTCTTCACGGTGCAAGAGCATATCCCCTTGCTAGCGATAAGGACAGAGCAAGACTGCCCTGGTTCCCAGGCTCTGCCCTGGGAACGAGGGAGTTAGGCGGTCTTGATCTGGGCTGCTTGGTGAAGGTCGAAGCGCTCGATGCCGATTTCGCGCAGGCGATACTTCTGAATCTTGCCGGTCACCGTGGTCGGGTATTCCGAGACAAACTCCACGTAACGCGGCACCTTGAAATGGGCGATGCGCTCGCGGCAAAAGCAGCGCACTTCCTCGGCAGTCAACTGCGCGCCCGGCTTCAGACGAATCCAGGCGCTCACTTCCTCGCCGTACCTGGCGTCCGGCAAGCCGACGACCTGGGCCTCGGCGATGGCGGGATGGGTGTAGAGGAATTCTTCGATCTCGCGAGGATAAACGTTTTCGCCGCCGCGGATGATCAGGTCCTTGATGCGGCCGGTGATGCGGTAGTAGCCGTCCGGTGTCTGCAGGGCCAGGTCGCCTGTATGCAGCCAGCCATCGGGGGTAATCGCCGCCGCGGTCTCCGCCTGCTTTTTGTAATAGCCTTTCATCACGCAGTGGCCGCGAACCAGCAGTTCGCCCGGCTGTTCCGGCGGCAAAGGGTTGCTCGTGCCGGGCTCGGCGATGCGAACCTCCAGGCCAGGGAGCGGCTTGCCCACGGTGCTGACACGATGCTCGAGATCGTCGCTGGCGGCGGTCTGCGTAACGACCGGCGAGGCTTCGGTAAGGCCGTAGGCGATGGTGACATCGCGAGCGCCCATGCGCTCGGCCACTGCGCGCATCACTTCAATGGGACAGGGACTGCCGGCCATGATGCCGGTTCGGAGGCTGCGCAAATCGAACTCCGCGAAACGCGCGTGCGTGAGCTGGGCGATGAACATGGTGGGCACGCCGTAGATCGCCGTGCAGCGCTCGCTCTGGATCGCCGCGAGGGTCGCCAGGGGATCGAACGTCTCGGCCGGGATAACCATCGCCGCGCCGTGGACGACGCATAGCAATGTGCCGAGCACGCAGCCGAAGCAGTGGTAAAACGGCACGGGGATGCAGATCCGGTCGTCCTCGGTGCAGGCCAGGCAGCGGCCGGCGTAGTAGGCGTTCAGAAGCAGGTTGCGATGCGTAAGCATGGCGCCCTTGGGAAAGCCGGTCGTGCCCGAGGTGTACTGGATATTGACGACGTCGTCGGGGTTGGCCGCCGCCTGGCGTCGCTGCAGTTCGGCCGGCGAGGCCTTCGTTGCCGACCGGCAAAACTCGCTCCAGCTCAGCATGCCGGGCGGTTTCGTCTCCTTGATGCTGACCACATGGCGAAGGGCAGGACAGGCGGCAGAAGGGAGACTGCCGGCGGCCAGTTCCGGACAGACGTCGGCGAGAACACCCGGAAAACTGCATCCCTTGAAGCAATCGGTCAGGAACAGGCAGGTGATATCGGCCTGGTTGAGCGCGTAGGCCAGCTCGTTGGCGCGATAGGCGGGGTTGATGTTCACCAGGACCGCCCCCACCTGAGCCGTCGCGAATTGCAGGATCACCCACTGCGGATAATTCGTGGCCCACAAGCCGACATGGTCGCCCGGCTTGACGCCGAGGCCGATAAGGGCGAGCGCGGCCTCATCCACGAGGAGCTGTAACCGGCGATAATTGTGCTTGACCGCAACCTGAGGAAAAACGAGCGCGTCTCGGTCCGCGAAACGTTCCACGGTGCGCGCCAGCACCTGTCCAAATGTGAGACCATCAACCCAGCAGTCTTTGCTTGCAGCCATAACTCATCGAGGAATGTAGGTCCCGCGTGCCGAGCGGGACCTCCGGCCGGCACGGTTCCTTACTTCGCCTGGCAACCCAGGACCGTTTGCGGCTAAGCTATCCTTATGCAAGTCATGACACAACTACAAATCGCGGATAGCAGCCTTGCCACAGGGACGCCTTCTCAGACGGGCCATTTGCCGGCGGCGGGGTTGTCGTGCTCAGGCGGCGTACAGCTTGGTTCGCTCCATGTGCCGACCCGATTCTTTCTCGCGCCGCTGGCCGGCTACACGAATCTGGGCTTTCGTCTGGCCGTCCGCGAACTGGGGGGAGTCGGGCTCGCCACCACGGATCTGATCAACGCGCGCGCGCTGGTGCGCGGCAGCCGCAAGACCAGCGAGCTCTTGCGCACCTGCCCGGCCGACCGGCCTCTGGCGGTGCAAATTTATGGCGCGGAACCATCCGAGATGCGCGAGGCCGCCCAGTGGCTGGAGGGTTATGGCGCCTCGGCTGTGGACATCAACATGGGTTGTCCAGTCCACAAGGTCACGCGCGGGGGCGGCGGCTCCGCGCTGCTCTGCGATGTGGATCGCACCATCAGCCTTGTGCACGCGGTGGTCGAAGCGGTGCGGCTGCCGGTGACCGTCAAGATGCGCCTGGGCTGGGACGAGACAAGCCTGAGCGCGCCCTTCTTTGCCCGCCGCTTCGAGGAAGCCGGCGTCGCGGGCGTCACCATTCACGGCCGCACCAGGGCCCAGGGCTTCGGCGGCCTCGTGAACCTGGAGGCTATCCGTGCCGTCGCCGAGGCGGTGGAAAGGATTCCGGTGATCGGCAATGGCGACATCCGCACGATTGCGGACGCCGAGCGCATGTTCACGCGCACCGGTTGCACCGCCATCGCCATCGGCCGCGGCGCGCTCCTCAATCCGTGGTTTTTCGCCCAGCTCCAGCGCTGGCAGGAGACGGGCGCTCCTGGACCGGCTGCAACCTACGCGCAGCGGCTGGCCTTCATGGCGCGCCACTTTCATCTGCTCGTCGCCGATCGTGGCGAACGCTTCGGCTGTCTCCTCTTTCGCAAGGTGGCGAACTGGTATTGCAAGGTGCTTCGCCCAGGCCGGGACATTCAGCAGCGCATGGTCCGCATCGCCTGCGTGGCTGATTTCATGAGCATACTGGGGGAGCTTGAGCGACTGGAGAGCCGATCCACCTGGCAGGATAGCGAAGCCCTCGGGGATGCGGTCAGCGTGCCGAAGGGGCCCATCGAGCACTGGTAGCTCATCTCGTGCAGGACGGATTGAAATCCGTCCTACAAGCGACCTGGAAAAATGCAGCGGGTTCGCTATAGTCCCCGCCGCCATGAACCGGAAGAACCGGAATTTCCCAGCAGAACCTGTCGTCGCGCCGCGCCTTGTTCCGGCGTACACTACGTCGCATGGCACGGCTTATCGTGCGGACGCGCTGGAGGTTCTGCGGCAACTGCCCGCGGATTCGGTGTCCCTGGTGATGACCTCGCCCCCCTTCGCCCTGCGACGGAAGAAAGCCTATGGCAACGTGGCCCCGGACGAATATGTCGAGTGGTTCTTGCCGTTCGCGCAAGAGATCCACCGCGTGCTGCGCCCGGACGGCAGCTTTGTGATGGAACTGGGCGGCGCCTGGAACTCCGGAAGCGGCACGCGCTCGCTTTACCAGTACGAGCTCATTCTGCGCCTGACGCGCTTCTTCTACCTGGCCCAGGACTTTTACTGGTACAACCCGTCACGCCTGCCGACGCCCGCGGAATGGGTGACGGTGCGGCGGACGCGGGTCAAGGATGCGGTGAACACACTCTGGTGGCTGTCGAAGACGATTGAGCCGCAGGCGGATAATCGACGGGTGCTGAAACCGTATAGCAGGTCGATGCGCCGGCTTTTGAAAGACGGCTACAAGGCGGCCATGCGGCCGTCGCAGCATGACATCAGCCGGCACTTTCAGCGCGACAACGGCGGCGCCATTCCGCCGAACCTGCTGACCTTTCCGAACACGCGCTCGCGGGATGAATACTTGCAGCGCTGCCGGGAGGCAGGCCTGCCCATACACCCGGCGCGGTTTCCGCCCGAGGTGCCGGATTTCTTCGTGCGGTTTTTGACAGAGCCCCGGCAACTCGTCCTCGATCCGTTTGCGGGCAGCAACGTCACAGGACAGGTCGCCGAGGCTCTCGATCGATGCTGGCTGAGCATCGAAATCAACGCCGACTATGTCGCCGGCTCGAGGTTGCGCTTTCCCACCGCTGTGGGCAGTCCACCGCCTGCCGATTCCGCAGCAGCGTAGGCGTCGCGGCCAACTTCCGAGAAGAGTAAGAGTAAGATCAGGATTAAGATTAAGAAGAAGACTAAGAGCAAGAAAAAGATTAAGAGCAAGAATATTCGCGCGGTGCGAATCGAGTCCTACTCTTACTCCTGCTCTTGCTCTTAATCTTCTTCCTAATCTTAATCTTCATCCTACTCTTTCTCTCATGGTCGGCGCTGGGCGGAGTATCAGTTCCTCCCTACCCGATTGCGCAGCAGGGTAAGATGCCGGGCGAAGCGGTCTTCCAGATACTCGTGGACCGCGGTCAGCAGATTCAAATCATCCTTGGAAATGCTTCTGCCGTTACTCAATTCCGCGGTGTTATTGCCGATCACGCGCTCGACCTCCGCCATGGCCGCACGCAGGCGGTCGAGGCGGGCGGTCAAGGCTTCGCCGTGCAGGTTCTCGGTGATGCCCCAGAACCGGCAGGCGTCCGCAAACGTCAGTTCATCCTTGAGCCCCTCTTCAAACTTTTGTACCGCACTGCTGGCAAAAACGCCCAGCAAGTACTTCTCCTGATCGCGGGCAATTTTGACGGTGGAACTGCTCACGCTGGTGTTGGTCGGTTCACCGCCTGCCTGCAGCCGCTGCACGACATGCCGGCCTTCTTTCGTCAAGGCGTAGAGCTTCTGGCCCATCTTGGACAGCCAGCCGCGGCGGGCAAGTCCGCGCTCGCCCATGATGCAACTGAGGACCTTGTTGGAATCCGGGTACTGGTCGGCGTAGCCTTTAAGGCCGAACGTCCGCGGAAACTTTTGCCATGACGATACGATCAGTGCCTCCGCACTAAAAGGCGACTGTCCCTGTTCTTCCAGTTGGTGAGCAGCCAAGAGGATTTTTTCGGGAACAGTACATTCAGCAACGGTATTCACGCGTCTCCCCCTGCATGAAAGAACCTGGTTGTGCTATCCCCCAGCTAGGGATTGTCCTACCTCCTAGAATTGCTGGTCAAATGCAATCAAGGTTACGCAGCTGCAGAATCGGCGAGCAGGCCGGTGCAGCCGTTACAATCGTTGTCTTCGCCTTACGAAGCGGGCTCCTCTTCGTCTACGTTTGCACACTTCATAAGCTCGTGGAGCAGAATCGTGGCATAGGAGCCGGCCGGCAAGGTAAAGCAAAAACGCAGGCCCGCGCTATCTTCTTCTGCGTGCAAGTCTTCAGGGTAAAAGAGATTATGACGGCGCGTGCCTTGCAAGAGCTTGCCGAAACCTGAGAAAGCCGTCGCGCTCAAGCCGGCAGCGGAAAGCGCCGAAATCTCTCGCTCAGCTGTAATATTGCCAGCTGCATATATTTTACGCCCGAACATGGGTCCGGTATGCACCGTTTCGCGGGTGTCGAAGCGGGCTTGTTCCGTGGCGACATCCGTAGCCAGAAACAATCCGCCGGCGGGCCATTTGGACATGACGTCGCCGGACAGCACGGTGCGAAAGAGCTGATCGCGCAGCCGGCAGGCCAGGATGTGGTTGAAGAGGGCCGACTGTGCGGCGGAGAGGGCCAGGCGGCGCAGGAACGGACTGCGCGGGCCCCGTTCGCCGTGCAGCATGCCGAGGCCGAGCTTGAGGGTTTCGCCGTTCCTGCCGAAGCGTTGCGGGCCGTAATAGTTCGGGACGCCGAGTTGACGGATCCTCTCCAACAGCGCGGGCAGCCGTCCGCCCGCCTCGGGGTGGGGGTCGCGGACGAGGATGCGAAAGCGGTTGCCGCGGAGATGGCCGGGCTTCAGCTTGTTCGTGTGCCGCGTCACGCGCAGGACGCGGATGCCGTCGCCTTCCAGGTTGGCGAGCCGGTCGCTGGGCATGTCCGGGACGGAGACCCATTGACGGGTGACCGCTTGCCGGTCCTTGAGGCCGGCGGTGCCGACTTCGTTGTTGGCGATGCCGAGTCGCCGTGCAACCTGGCGGCTGAAGTACTCGGCGCCCATCGCCCGCTTCTCGATCCAGAGGTAGACGTGCGCGCCGCTGCCGCTGGGCTCGTAGGCGGGAATCTCTTCAACCTCGAAGTCCTCGGGCTCTTGCTTGATCCGGCCGCCGATGCCGGCCAGATCTTCCGTCACCAATGGGAGGGGAGCCAAGGGGTCGAAGGTCATGGTTGAATCCCGTAGGGCAGGTTTGCAACCTGCCATACCAAGAAGCGGCAGGTTGCAAACCTGCCCTACACAGGAATAGAATACGGCACATGATCACCACGGATATCCCCGTTCAGCCGTTATCCGAACAGGTCGAGCGCTGCCGCGAGGCCCAGGGAGCCTGGAGTGCGTTATCCATGCGGCAGCGGCTGAGGCCGGTACGCCGGCTGAGACATCTCCTCGCCGAGAACTGCGAGGCGCTGTGCGCCGCTGTGACTCAGGACATCGGCAAACCGGTCGACGAGACTATTGCCGGCGATATTCTGCCGCTGGCGGCCGCGTGCCGCTTTCTGGAGCGGCGCGCCGGGCGCGTGCTGACGCCGCGGAAAGTCTCCAAGCTTTCCCGGCCGCTCTGGCTCTTTGGGCAAAGCGACACGGTCTATCGCCGGCCGCGCGGCGTGGTCGGCATTATCGGCACCTGGAACTATCCGCTTACGCTCAACGGCGTGCAGATCGTGCAGGCGACGGTAGCCGGCAACGGCGTGCTCTGGAAGCCCTCCGAAGTCGCCCCCGCCAGTGCCCGGGTCTTGTTCAGCTTGGTGCAGCAAGCCGGGTTTCCGCCGAATCTCGTGCAGATGCTGCCGGCCACGCGCGAGGGAGGCGCAGAGCTGGCCAACGCCGCCATCGATCATGTCGTTTTCACGGGCTCGTCGATCACGGGCCGCGTTCTGGCCGCCAACCTGGGCCGCCGCATGGTTAGCTCGACCCTGGAGCTGTCCGGCATCGACGCCATGTTTGTGCTCGAGGACGCCGACCTGACGATGGCATCACAGGCGGCCTGGTTCGGCGCCACGTTAAACAGCGGCCAAACTTGCATTGCGGCGCGGCGCATCTTCGTGCAGCGGAATTGCTATGCCGCCTTCCTCGATGCCATCGGCCAGTACGCGGCCCGTGCGCAGCCCATGCGGCTGGCGCTCGACTCGCAGGTCAAGCAGGCGCAGCATCTGATCAGCGATGCGGTTTCGGATGGGGCGAAGCTGCTGCATGCGCCGCTGGATCAGAGCGAACTCGATCCCTGCCTGTTCAGGCCCACGGCCATTGTTGACGCCCGTCCTGAAATGGGCATCTGTCAGCAGGCGCTGTTCGCGCCGGTCCTGGCGGTGCTCCCCTTTGATTCCGAAGCAGAAGCCTTGCAGATGGACAGGCAGTGCCCGTTTGGGCTCGGCGCCTCGATCTTTAGCCAAGACGCCCGACGGGCGGCGAAGCTGGCTCTTGACCTGCGCGCGGGCAGCGTGGCGATCAATGACGTCATCGTACCCACCGCTCACCCGGAGACGCCGTTCGGCGGCAGCGGCGAAAGCGGTTGGGGCGTGACCCAGGGCGTGGAAGGCCTGCTGGAAATGACGGTGCCGCAGACGGTCAGCATCCGCAGGGGCAAATCGCGGCCGCACTACCAGTCCGCGTGCGGTACGCCGGTGTTTACTCCGCCCATTCTTCAGGGCCTGCTGCAGTGGAGCCACGGCACCACTTTCTCCCAGCGCCTCGGCGGACTGAGACGCCTGCTGGCCGGCTGGTGGAACAAGTCATAGCTCGTTCCCAGGCAGAGCCGGCAGAGCCTGGGTCTTAATTGGTCTGCTTGATGTGATGGGCCTTGTTGATCGCTGGGTTGGTCAGCACCTGGGGGTCACGGAGCTTGCCGGGCCAGTGCACCGTGACCTTGTCGACTTTCGTGGCCTTGCCGAGGCCGAAGGTGAGCGGCAATTCGCTTTGGCTCAGATAGCCCCGGGCACTGGAGACCTGGAGATTCTGCTTGCGGCCGCCGGCTTCCAGTTGGACGCGGGCGCCGATGGCGCTGCGGTTGGAGTGGACACCGTCCCCTTCCAGCACCAGGCGAATCCAGTTGTTGCCGCTGCCGCCGTTATTGCGAAGCAGGCGCGCCGGCCCGCCGTTGGCCGTGAGCACGATATCGAGAAAGCCGTCGCCGTCGATATCAGCGAAGGCGCAGCCTCGGCCCACTTGCGGGCGAAACAGGTCCGGCCCGGCTTCCTGCTCGCTGACCGGAACAAACGTGGGTTTGACCCCGGTGTTCCAGAAAAGCTGCACGGGCTGTTCGTAGGTCTGGCCGGCCTGGACCTTGCTGATATCGGGCTCGAGATGCCCGTTGCAGGTGAGCAGGTCTTGCCGGCCGTCGAGATCATAATCAAAGAAGAACGTGCCGAACTTCAGCGGCAGGCGGCTGGGCCCGGCCACGCCTTCCGCCATCGCCACGTCGGAGAAGAGTAAGTCGTGCGTATTCAGTTGGCTATCCAGCTTTAGAAATGTAATCGGCTCGTCGGCAAAGTTGGCCAGCGCCACGCCGAATCGCCCCGGACAATACTCCACGCCGTCCACGCCCATCGCTCCACGTGCCTTCCCGTCCGCATAAGCAAAGCCCGAAGCCAGGCCGATCTCCTCAAACGTGCCGTCCTTCTTGTTATGAAAGAGGAAGTTACGCACGGTATCGTTGGCCACGAAGATATCCGGGTAGCCGTCGCCGGCCACGTCGCAAACAAACACGCCCAGCGACTTTCCCACCGAGCGAACGCGCGCCTGCTCGCCAATGCCCTCCCGATCCAGGACTTGAATCCCGGCCTTGGCGGACACGTCCTCGAACCGGCCATTGCCGAGGTTGCGGTAGAGAACGCATTGCGCCCCTTCGAAGGCCAGCGGCGGCCCATAGGCACGGCCCTCGCCTTTCAACTGGAAGACCTGGCCGAGATCGAAGCCTGGCGACCAGGTCACATAGTAAGCGATGAACAGGTCAAGGCGGCCGTCGCCGTCGTAATCGAGAAAGGCAGCCGAGCTCGGGAAGCTGATCGGCGATTTGAGACTGAGAAAATCGGCTGCGGCATACGGCAGCATGCGCTCCGCCCCGCCGACACCGGCTTGTTCCGTCACGTCCTCAAACCGTCTGCCCCCGGCGCCGTCGGGCACGTTGTGGAAGAGATGGTTGCCACCCACGCCGCTTACAAAAATGTCCGGCCAACCGTCGTTGTCATAATCGCCGACCGTCACGCCCATGCCGTACATCGTCACGGCCAGGCCGGCAGCGCGGCTCACATCTTCAAATACTCCTTTGCCCTTGTTGCGATACAGGGCGAGCGTGGGCCGCTCGCCGTTTTCGTATCCGGGCCAGGGACAGGAATTGACGAAGAGGATATCTTGCAGGCCGTCGTTGTCGAAATCGATGAAGGCGACGCCGGAGCCCATGGTCTCCGGCAACAGTTTCTTCCCGAACGCCCCATTACAGTGGCGAAAATGGATGCCGGCCTGTTTCGTGATGTCCGTGAAGCGGACCGATGGAATTTTGATGTGGTCAGTCTTCGCATCGTGTGCTGGACCGATGAGTGGGTCCGGGGCCGGGCCTTCGTCTTTGGCGCCGCAGCCGGAACAAAGTATGGCGGCACCAGTTCCCAGGAGAAGCAGCACAAACAGGGCTGCAAACCGGTACGAAGTTTTGAAATTCCAGCGCGAGGTCGTCATGCTTCACTTCCTTATCGGATTAGTCGGGTAAATGACAATGGCCTGGGCCGCAGCCGCGGCGGCGGGATGGTCTCTCTGATAAATCTGCACGGCGCGGGCGCGGGCGTTGTCATCGGGTTTGTAGATGGCGTGCGTCTGCCGATAAAGGTTGCCGAGCACCCTGGCTGCAGCGGCCTGCAAGGCCGGGTCGTTTTCTTGACGATAAACCGGCCGGCATTGCGCCAGCAGCGCCGTCAGCGTCGGCAGCTTGGGCTTCTCCGGCTTTAGAGGCTGTTGGCCATATCTCAGGATCGCCTGGGAGAGATCCTCGGCAGCTTGCAAGCGGCTTTGAGCGGACGCTTTGGCGTCGGCCAGCGTGGCGGCCAGCGACTGAAGCATGGCCGGCGTTGCCTCGTCATTCCCGGCGCCTGGCTTGGCGGCCGGCATGGATTCGCCCAGCCGGGCATAGGATTGCGCCAGCCAGTAGTGGGCATCCAGATCCTCTGGTTCGATCTCGAGGGTGTGCTCGTACCGCGCCACCGCCTGCCGCAGCAGACGATCGCGCTCCTCCACCTTGTCCTCTTGCTGGGACATGCGGAAAAAGGTGTTGCCCAGCTCGTTGATCACTACGTAGTCGCGCGTGAAATCAAATTTGCGGTCGCGTGGCTGATTCCTGGGATCCAGAATCTTCTCGAAGTCGGCGACGGCGTCGGCAAAGTGGCCGTTTTGCGCGTTGACCAGGCCATTGAACCAGGCCACCACCCACCAGGGCGCCGGGGGGTCGGCATTCTGGGCGCTGTTCAAAGCCTTGACCGCTTCGCTCAGCCGGCCTTCTTCAAAGTAAACACGGGCAAGATTCAGGTAGCCCTGGGCGAGGCCCTCCTTGTCGCCGACCGCGATGACGGTGCGGAAGGCCTCCTCCGCCTGGCGCAGTTCTCCCTTCTTGCTGCCGACGCCCCCCTCGATCAGACAGCCGATGCCATAGTCATTCCAGCGCTGCCAAAGCGGCCTGGCGGGAGGCGCCTGTTTGTGCAGGTCTGCATCAACGCCTTCGACAGGCAGAAGGATCTCATCTTCGCACAGGTCGACCACGGGCAGTTGCGGCACCTGGCCGGCGTCCTTGTACACGAGGCTCATGTATTCGTAGTCGAACTTGCGATAGCGCAACCGAACTTTTAGCTCGACGGGCTCCTGTATGTCTTTTGGCACCTCGAGCTTGTAGTGCACAACTTGAGCCGCCCCGGGCGGGATCTGGTGATCGTAGAGGGGCGTGAAAATGTCCTGCGGGTTGCGGCGGTTGATGCGCTTGCCCTCGCGGTCGAGCATGAGCACGTTCACGAAATGCGCCCATTCATCGACCTTGCCCGAGTCGTCCGGGCTGCTCATGGCGCCGCTGCGGCCGATGATCCGGTCACCGGCCTGGGCCGTGAACTCAACCCAGATCTCATTAGAGTCGGCGGTTCCCTGCGGGAAAACGTGGCCCATGTTCAGCGTGCGGATGACGACTTCGACCAGGTAAGTCTTTCCCGGCTTCAGGGCCGGCAACTCCGGGCGCAGCGGAGCATGCAATTTGCCGTCGATCGAACCATTCTCTTTCAAGCCGAAGAACTCAATGAGCAGCTTGCGATCCCTGGCGTCGGCACCGCGTAAGAAACGCGCATGTGTGTCGGCAGCCTTGCGAAAGTCCTTGATGTGAAGCGGCTCGGCGTTGTCCAGGGTTTTCAGGTACGCGAGACCCGTATTGGCCCCCGGGAAGAGATGATCGTGAATCTTCCGCTCTCCCGAATTATCGAAGTCCTTTCTCCCGAAATCGAAGCTGGGCTTGAGCGGCATGTGGCACTCGGCGCAGCTGGTTTTCGCCTGCGGCGGATAGTAAAAACTGCGCGCGCCCACGCCAGACACGCCGCTCAGCAGATACGTGTCGTAATGGTTCTGGCCGCGGAGGAACTCCTTGTAGTGGTTGAGATCGGCCGGCAGACTGACCTTGTGACACGTCGAGCAAAACTCCGCCGTGTGCATGAAATCCTTCATGAAGGTCGCCTTGTGAAAATCCGGCTTGGCCTTGACCACCTGGTTATTGAGCCATTGCAGGAAACGGTTCTTGCTGTAGGCGAAGGGATAATGCTGCGGCTCCTCGATGGTGTAGTCGCCGTTGCCGCTGGGACTATTGATGTGCGTGATTGCATGGCAGACGGTGCAGGTGATGCCCGCCTGCGCCGTGGGATCCTTCACGTCATCGAATTTCGGATCGTCGAATTTCCCGCTCAAGAACGGCACCACGTCGTGACAGCCGGCGCACCAGCGCGAGGCGCGCACGTAGCCGTCGCGCTCCAGCGACACCTTGCGCGTTTCCCGGACGCTGAACAGATAGGGCGGATTGTTGAAGGAGCTCAGGTGGTGCGACGAGTGAAACCAACCCCGGTAAATGTCCTGATGGCACTTTAAGCAGTAGTCGTCCATCATGAGGGCTTCGGCGCGGATGAAGTTCCCGTCCGAAGTGCGCGTCTTGGCCGGCTCGAAATATTTTTCGCCTTCCTTGGGTCCAACCTTGCCGATCTGTCGCGGATCGAACGAGTGCATGACGCACATCACCGTCACGAAGGCGGCGACGGCCACGCCCCAGCCAATGCCCCATTTCCACTTGATCTCGGGCCCGGCATGGCGGTGCAACAGGTAAAGCACGACGGCCAGGACGGGCGTAGCTACGTGCAGTCCGTACATGACCCATCGCGACACGCTGCCGCTGGGTAACTGGGGCATCTTGTCGAGTTGAATGAGAGCGAGGCCGGTCAGGCCCACGGCGATCCCGGTGATGAACAACGAGATGCCCAGTTTCACGGCCAGGCGGTTCGGCCGATGCCGCGCGCTCGCCAGGTGTGTGAAGCCGAAGATCAGAAACGGAATGACCAGAAGGACGCCGAACACGACATGCACCATGAACATGCCGATACTGAATTGATTTTCGTACTTCAGACCTCTCATCCATTCGAGCACGCGGATGGCGACGAGATAGGCGCCGGTCGCGCCCAGCAGCGCCACCACGGCGAAGATGGCAAAGAGCAGGACTTTCAAACGCGGCCCGATGGCCGGCTCGTAGACGAACCCGCGCCTGCTGCGGAGCACCGTCTTGCTAAGTGCGGCCGCCGGCGCGGGCGTAGGATTGAATGTTTCCATCGTTTGAACTCGCTTTCCGCATTCCGCATGCGCGGCGGTGGTCGCAAGTAGGGCGTGCACGAAGGAGAGCCAGGAGCACTCCCAGCAACAACCGGCTCCAACGCCGATCAAACGGCGAGGCTCTTGCGCCCATGCAGGCGCTCCCAGCGTACTTTGCGCACCCAGTAAAATAAAACCGGCAACAGCAGGTCGATCACCTCATCCGCAATCAAGATTCCACCTAACACCGGGGCTGCCATCGGCTTGATCACCTCCGCGCCGACGCCCGTGGCCCAAAGCATCGGCGCCAGGCCAATGACGATGGTTCCTTCGGTGAGCAGCTTGGGCCGCAGACGGTGCACGGCCCCATCCATGACCGCCTGGCGCAGGCGCTCCAACGAGATATGGGCCAGGCCGCCGGCCTTGTCCACGGCTTCGCGCAAGTAGACGAGCATGATGATGCCGGTCGAAGTTGCCATGCCGAAGCAGGCGATATAGCCGACCCAGATCGTGGTCGAAAAGTTGTAGCCGAACAGCCACTGGAAAAAGACTCCGCCCGCGAGTGCGCCGGGCACGGCCAGCAACATGAGCACCGCATCCGTCAGGTCGTGATAGGTCCAGTAAAGAATCAAGAAGATCAGCCCAATCACCAGGGGAAGAATGAGCAGGAGGGTGTTGCGCGCTTTCAGCTCGTGCTCGAACTGCCCGGTCCACTCGAGGGTCACGCCCTGCGGCAGAGAAACCTTTTCCGCGACCAGACGCCGGGCTTCGTCCACGAAATCAACCAGGCTGCGATCGCGGACGTTCAGGTAGACGTAATTGCGGAGCAGACCGTTATCGCTCTTGATGGTGGCGGGTCCTTCGGCGATGCGGATATCGGCTACTTCGGAGAGGGGCACCAGGCGCGGCTGTGGCTTGGCCTTGGCGGTTGCGCAGGCAGGGACCAAGAGATTGCGGATGGTTTCTTCGCTTTCGCGCGCGACGCGCGGATAGCGGACGGTCACCGGATAGCGTTCGCGGCCCGCGAGCACTGTGGTGGCAATTTTGCCCCCCAGGGCGGTTTCGATCGTGTCATTGATATCCGCCACGCTGACGCCCTGGCGCAGCGCTTTATCGCGGTCAATCCGGATGTCGAGATACCCTTTGCTGCGGGGCGGATCGGCCTGCACATTGACTGCCCCGGACAGTTGTTTGACAACCGCGGCAACGCGCTGGGATGCGACCATCACATCCTCCAGGTTCCGTCCGAGGACGCGGATACCGATACTCGTATTGACGCCGGTATAGAGCATGTCGACGCGGTTCTGGATCGGCATGGTCCAGACGTTGGTCCAGCCGGGCATCTGCATGGCGCGGTCGATCTCGCCGCCCGCGCTGTTCAGCTCCGCGCGTTCAATGCGCCAGAGCATCAGCCGGCCGGCAAACGGCCGGGCCAGTTCCGTCTGCAAAGCCAGCAAGGCCGGCTGAGCATCGAGGCGAAGTGCCGGCACGGCTCCGCGCGCTCCATGATGAGGGTGCCCCGGCGGCTGGGCCTCGCTGCTGGCGCCCTGCGGGCCCAGACGCTGCAACTCTGCCATCGCTGCAGCGAGTTTTTCGTCCTTGACAGTCGCTCGTGTAAGGCATTCCTCGAGGATCAGTCGCGTGTACAGGGTGGGCGCGCGCTCGAGGAGCTCGCGGTCCAGCTTATCGACATGACCCAGCCAAAGAGAGCGAAACTCCGCTTCCACGGCAGCGAGCAGGCGCGTGAAAAAAGTCGGCCTCTTGCCACCCAGGGCGGCGTGCACCTCGGTGACAAAGCGCGCCGGCAGACCGGGGCGGTAATCGAACAGGTCCGCTTCCGGCACGACCCAGTTGCGTTGGGCCATGTGGCGCGCGGCCTCGTGAGCTAGCTGGGTCACATCTTCGAGCGCCGGGGACATTGCCAGCTGGTAAGCAAGATGCGGCGAAAGCTTCTGAGACAGAAGGGTGATATCAGCCTGGCTGAGCGCACGCCGCAAGGACCGGTTATCCCTCAACAACTCCGCCAGTTTCTCGAGCGCCTTCCGGACCAGCTTGACTCCGAGGTCGCGCATAAACTCCTGGTTGCGCTGATAGGCATATTCGCGCATCTGGGCGTCGTAGATGGGCAACGCCGCCATGACGGCATCGTTCAGAAGTGACGCGCCAGCCTCGTCTTTTTCGGATGGTTCGATGAGCCCTCTTTGCAGAAGGGTATTAATAACCAACGCTGCCTGGCCCTCGGCATCCGCCGAATGCAACTTGCGCTTCGGCCAGAACTCCTGCGGCCGAAAGTTAATCATGGTCTCGATCATGTCCATGGGCGCGGGGTCGGTGGGCGTCTCGGCGCGGCCGGCCTTGCCGACCACCATGTCAACTTCGGGGAAGCGGCAAAAGATCATGTCGCGCGCCTTAAGATCGTCGGCCGACTGCACCACCGAGGCGCGCGGCCAGCTAATCGGCATGTCCATGACCATGCCCTCGTCGAGCGGCGTCGTGCGATCATAGCCGAGCGGCTTGATATGCTGCTCCGTCAACAGCCCAATAAGAATGAGAAAGACGAAGGCGCCGACCCTCGCCAGCCAATGCCGCACGGCCAGGGCGGTCGCAACCATGGCGCTGAACAGCGTCGCCAGGAACACCCAGCGGATACCCAGCGGAGCCAGGCCCACCAGAAACGTCACGCTGATGATGCACACCAGCGCCGCCGGCTGCTCCAGCAGGTGGCGGAGGACGGGACGATAAACTTCGATCACGCCGCGCACCAGCCAGCTCTCTGTTTCGCGGCGCAGCCGGCCCTTGATGAAGATCGTGCACAGGGCCGGCACCAAAGTGATGGCGAGTACGGCCACCGCCGCGAGCGCGAAAGATTTGGTGAAAGCGAGTGGATGAAACATCTTACCGTCAATCCCGCCCAGGGCGAATACGGGCAGGAAAGACAGCAGCATGATGACGACCGAAAAGAAAATCGGCCGGCCGACCGTGAGGCAGGCGGGCAATACCAGGTGGCGGATGTCGCCGCGCACTTTGTCCTCGCCGAAATGGTTCTTCAGCGTGTGCATGACATTTTCCGCCATGACGATCGAGGCATCGACCAGCACGCCGATGGAGATGGCGATGCCGGCCAGCGACATGATGCTGGTCTGGATGTCGGCAATGCCGAGCTTGCGCAGGGTCCACATCATGGCGAAGGAGGCAAGGGTGGCGAGCGGCAGCGTAATGGCAATGATGAACGAGGTGCGGAAGTGCACGAGCACCAGGAACACGCAAACGGCCGCAGTGACGATCGCCTCGGTAAGGCTGGCAGTGACCGTGTGGATGGCGCCGTGAATGAGCGGCGTGCGGTCGTAAAAGGGAACGATGCGCACGCCGGCCGGCAAGCCGGCCCGAAGGTCCTCCAGTTTTTCCTTGATGCGCTCCGTTACCTCCAAGGGGTTTTCACCCTGGCGCATCAGCACAACGCCGCCTGTGACTTCGTTGCCGTCTTTTTCCAGCACGCCGCGGCGCGCCTGCGCGCCCAGCGCCACGCTGGCGACGTCGGCCAGCCGCAAACGGGGGCCGGCGGCGCTGGGGAGCACGATATTTTCCAGATCGCGCACAGCACGGTTGCTGTCAAAGGCGGTATCCGGCGCGCCGGGCGCCTGGCCGATCCAGCCGACGCCGCGAACAATGTATTCCGAGTTGCCCTTCACAATGACGTGCCCGCCGACCGCCGCGTTCGAGCGCGACACGGCATCCATCACCGTGGCGAGCGTGACACCGCGCGTGCGCATGCGGGGCGGATCAACGACCACCTGATACTCCATCGGATAGCCGCCGACGCTGGCGACTTCGGCCACGCCGGGTACGGCGGCAAGCTGCGGGCGGACGTACCAATCCTGGATGGCGCGTAACCGGCCGAGATCCAGGTCTTGCCCTTCCACGGTGTACCAGTAAATCTGTCCCGTGGCCGCCGCATCGGGCGCGAGGCTCGGCACCACGCCCGGGGGCACGGCGCCGCCGGCATGACTGAGCCGTTCGGCCACCTGGCGGCGGGCGGAGTCGACGTTGACGCCGTCCTCGAAGATCAGGCTGATCATCGAGAAGTTGAATTCGCTCGAGGAGCGCACCACGCGCACGCCGGCCAGGCCCTGCAACTGCAGCGTAAGCGGATAGGTAACTTGTGCCTCGATCTCTTGCGGGCCATGCCCCAGCCATTCCGTGAAGACGATGACCTGGTTCTCCGACAGATCGGGGATGGCATCCATCGGCGTGTGGTAAACGGCGTACACGCCCCAGAGCGCAAGCAACAACCCTGCCACGATAACGAGGAAGCGGTTGCGGATCGAGAAGGTGATGATGTGCTCGATCATGTGTGTTAATGGTCATGCATTTTTGACAAATACTTGCCCGGGTCCTTCTTCAGCGCCGTCTCGCAGCCTTCGCAACATAGAAAAATGATCCTGTCTCCGATCAGCACACGCGTCGGCGTTCCCATGGAGCCGAGCAGTTTGTTCGTAACGGGGCAAATCTTCTGCTTGAGCGCCAGCGCCTGATCGGCAGCAGGCAATGCGCGCAGGGCCTTTGCTTCCGCCGAAGGCCACGCTGGCGAAACGCCTAACGCTGCGGCGCTGCGCGCCGCCCCGAAATAGGTGGCGGCAACGCCGCGATTCAATTGCGTCTCGGCGTCAATGAGAAACGCTCCCGTCGTTGCCACGCGCTGCCCTGCCTCGAGGCCGCGAACGACGGGGTAGAAGTCGCCACATCGCGGACCAAGCACTACCTCCACGCCGTCGAACATGCCTGGCCCGGTTTCGACATAGACAACTTTCCGCGCACCCGTGTCGATGACCGCGCTCTCCGGGAGAGCCAGACAACGCCCGGCCTTCAGCAACCCGTGCCGCCCGGCGGTTGTCATCAGCGACTCCACCCCTGCCAGAGCATCGGGGCATGCCAGATTACAGATGCTATGGGTAAGCAAATCCACGGCCACTCGATTTCGCCATTCCTCGCCGGCGGCGCCTGCAAGTGCGTCAAACGTCGGGGCGGGCACCTTGATGTGCACCGTGAGCGACATGAGCGGCCGCAGACGATGTTGCGGATCGTTCAGGTCCAGCCAGACCGCCAACGTGTGCGTCTCTGCATCGAGCTGAGCCGCCAAGGCTCGGACCTTGCCCGCAAATGGCTCCTGGCCCGCGAAGGCGTCGTTGGTTGCCCCCACGACCTGGCCTTCGGCAAGCAACGGGGCATCCTTCTCAAAGACCTCCGTCTTCACGCTGAGCTCCGCGGCAGCCGGACCCCGTGGACGGCGCGGATCCGATTCGACGACGCCGAGCGCCGTAATCTCATAGGTCAAGGGTTGATACAGAACAGGCGAGGTGCGGATGCCGGCCAGTTGCAGCCGGTACGGCGAAAACTGCATGCGCGCCATGACGCCGTCCGGCAACGGCACGGCCTCGCCACGCTTGCGGCGCACGAGGTTCATGTTGCACACCGGACACTTGCTGGGCCAATCGGAGAGGACGCCCGGACACATCGGGCAGTAATACTCCGTGTCCGCGGAAGCCGGATGCATCGTCTCCGGAGTCTTGCCGCGCGTGAGTCGATCCCAGTAGTTGCGCAGCACGTCCCACTTGCCGACGACGACGAACGCAACCAGCAGCACGATGAAGAATCGCAACCGGACCTGAAATACGCGAATCGCCAGGACGATGCGGCTCCACACCGAACGGCGGCGGGGGCCGGCGCGAGGCGGCACTTTCGACAGCGTTTCAGAGAGTGGCTCGGATACGGACATGCAAACCCTTAGTTCTTGGCCGCTGCTTGCTTCTCTTTGTTCTTCAGCATCATGGCGTGGTCCCAGTGCTCCAGCATCTCGTAGTCCTCATGGCGGATCACCCACAGCGGATCGATGCCGATGACCACATAGCGCGCCGTCAGCTCTTCGCTGGGGCTGCCTAGGACCAGGCGAACTGCGTAACAGCGCGGGGCATCGCCCGGCGCTTCCCCTAGAATTTCATAGCGCTCCAGTCTCTGCCCGGGCTTGCGAATAGTGTCGGACATGACAATGGCGGGTGAGGTGCCGGGTATGGCATCTCCTGCCAGCCGTTGTTCCCGCCACGCCTGCAGAGCCGTCTCCAACGTAGCGCGGGCTTGCTCTGCTGGCGGAATGAATTCCTCGCCGCTACGGGCGCTGCGCGCGCAGCCGCAGAAAGCAACAAGCCCGCAAAGGAGTCCTGGCCGCCACCCTTTTGCCAATGAAATTGCCATGGACCGGCCCATTGATGACCTCAGGAAGAGAGATAGCTACAGGCCGCCGACGGCCTTATACTCCTCCTCGCTATAAACCCAGAGCGGATCCTTGCCGATCACGATATAGCGGACTGTTTTCTCCCCGGGGGGCTGCTGGAGCGTCAGCTTGACGGAGAAACTGGGCCCGTCGGGATTCGCCTCTTCGCTCAGCACTTCGTACCTGGCCAGCTTGGCGCCGCTTTTCCAGCGGCTGTCGACCGCATTGACCTTCGGCGATGCATTGGCAAGTTGCGGGGATTCCCCGTTTTGCCAGGCTGTAAGGGCCGCCTCCAGGGCCTTCCTGGCATTGCCTTGGGCCGGCACGAACTCCTTGGTGGTGCGCGTGGCGCAGCCGGCGGCGCAGAGGAGGAACCACCCACACACTCCAGCCAGTAAGAATTGCTTACTTAGTCGCAGCTGCATGATTCTTTCTCCTAGAACTCGGGAATAGGCTCGCTCCGATTGCGGGTGCCCAGCGCGCGCCAGGTCTTGAGGTCTATGCTGTTGGAGATAAATCGGACCGATCCGTCCCCGAGGAGGCAGTTGACGCCGCCCGTATGCGCGCTGGTGGGAGGCACCACCATGGCCATGTTCGCCATGTTGCCGGGGAAGCCGACGCCGGCGCATGTCAGGGTGTTGGGCGGGGCCACATGGTTGTAGGTCGTGCAGCACATCTCCCCCATGACCCAGCTATAGCCCTGCTTGCTGGTCAGCGGCGTCGCCGTCAGCGGGTTTGTCCCCTCGCAAGTCTGATAGGCCGAGTCGAGCGTGTTCTGATTGGGCATTGTGAACATATCGGTGCGCGGATCCGGCGTGCCGTTGCCGCGGCGCTTCTCGCTGAAAACAATCGTATTCGAGGTCCCGTCCAGAATGTCGGCGATGCGGACCTTGCTCAGGTAATAGAAGACGCCGGTGGGCGACTCGCCCGGGGCAATCGTGCTCGGCAGCGACTCGCTTAGATCGCAGAGGAAGGTCGTACCGAGGTTGGCATAGTAGTTGTTCTGGCCAGGCCAATCACTCGGCGAGCCGGCCGGATCTGAGGGGCACAGGTAAGTCGGTACAAGAGTCCGGCAAGCGTCGGCATTTTGCCTGGCTGGGTTCTGCCAGGCCGGCATGAAGTTGATGACGCCGCCCATGCCTGGCGTCTCGGGCGGCCAGGTAAAGTCGATCGACTTGTACAGGTTATCCTGCTCGATAAACGGCAACAACAAGGCATGCTGCGACCAGCGCGGATAGACCGGCGTCCCGGGCCGGCTCGCCCGGTAATCCGGACCTTTGCCGTAAGGAAAACGTCCATACGCATCGTGGTAGTTATGCAGGCCAAGCCCGATCTGCTTCAGGTTGTTCTGACACTTCATGCGATTTGCCGCCTCCCGCACCTTCTGCACGGCCGGCAGCAGCAGCCCGACCAGGATGGCGATGATGGCAATGACCACGAGCAGCTCGATCAGTGTGAACCCGGATCTTCTACGGACCATGATGTAGTCCCCCTAAGAAAAAAAATGATGCGAACAAGACCATGAGAATGAGCTCCGGCAAAAGGCTGGCGCCTTATTGCCGGCAATGCAGCCGGGCCGCGGAACGTCCTCAAAAAGCGTACCAGCGCCAATCTAGACTTTGAAAGCGCTCGTCCTTTGCAGAGCCTGAGTCCGGTGCCTATCTCCTTCAAACCAGAGGGCGCACGGCCAGGCGCTTGCGCAGTCTTGCTTTTGGATTGCCGAGAGAGATGATTACCGAGGCGGGTGGTAGACTGTTGAGACACAATGGTGAGCATGTACCGCCGTGACTTCGTAAACGGGACGGCCTGAATCGGTCTCTGCCAACTCTTGCTTTGAGTTGATATGGCCCCAGTTCTCCGTGCCATTGCGAACCGACGCAGAAGGTGCAGGCGCCGACTCAGGCGAGGGTGCCCGCGGGGAGCACCTGGGCCCGGAGCAAGGAGCATGCTTGTTTTGCGTAATAGGAGCTGCTCGACTGAAGTCTGTCGTCCTCGCCGGAGCGCCATGCGAGGTCGTTTCCATGGCATGCACGGTCTTGCTGCCAATCATGACATAATCGCCGCATTCCGCATGCGCCGGCGACGGCGCGAAGACGGCCAGGAGTGCAGAGCACATTCCCAGGGCCAGTCGAACCAGAAGCGCGTGATTCGGCAAACGCATGCAAATTTGCAGCGAGCAACCTGCGAGTACGGATTCCGAGAAATGCGGCATCCAAAGCGCAAACCGCATCTTACCTCTCCACAATGCTACAAAGCATCACAGGACTTTGCAAGCAAAACCGCTTTCTTTTTGAGCAACCGTAGGGCGGGCTCAGTGATGCCTGGCAACCAGAGACGAGAACTCCTTCCGCTGTAAACAACTGGCAGCTATGCTGAATGCCGCGCGTAAAGGCATCGCCTCGCTCTTCATCCGGAACCGCCGATGAGCATCGCCGAACTGCCGGTGCTTGGCCTGACTCATGCCGGGACCTCTGCCGTCATCGACGTCCCCGGGCTGCAGGCCGCTCTGCAGGAGACCTTTACCGGCGAGCTGCGCTTCGACCGGCTGAGCCGGGCCCTTTACTCCACGGACGCCAGCGTCTATCAAATCGTTCCTCTTGGCGTTGTCCTGCCCAGGACAGAGCAGGACGTCATAGCCACTGTGAAGGCGTGTGCGCGCTTCGACGCGCCGATCACGGCCCGCGGCGGCGGCACTTCCCAGGCCGGTCAGGCCATCGGGCCAGGCATTGTGCTCGATTGTTCCAAATACCTGGACCGAATCCTGGAAATCAACGCCGCCGAACGTTGGGTGCGCGTACAGCCCGGCTGCGTGCTCGATGACCTGAACGCCGCGGTCAAGCCGCATGGATTGCAATTCGCTCCGGACGTCTCCACGTCCAACCGCGCCACCATCGGCGGCATGATCGCCAACAACTCCTGCGGCGCGCATTCCCTGATTTACGGCAAGACTGTCGATCACGTACTGGAACTGAGAGTGGTCCTGGCGGACGGAAGCGTGGTCAGTGCACACTCCCTCAATGAAGAAGAGTTGGAAAGAAAGACGCGGAAAAACGATCGTGAAGGAGAATGCTACCGTGCCGTTCAGCGGCTCGCTCAGGACAACGGCGCCGAAATCGAGCGCCGTTATCCCAAAATCCTGCGGCGTGTTGGCGGCTACAATCTGGACCGGTTTGTCGCATCCGGCTTTAACCTCGCGCACCTGTTCGTCGGTTCTGAGGGGACGCTGGGAATCACTCTCGAGGCCAAGCTGAGCCTGGTTAAACTTCCCACACATAAGGCTCTGCTGGTCGTCCAATTTGCCGAATTGCTGGACGCGCTGGCTGCAACCCCGCTCATCCTGAAACATGCGCCGTCGGCAATCGAAGTCGTGGATCAGTACGTCCTGGACAGCACGAAGACCAACGCCGAGGCTTCGCGCCTGCGCGATTTTCTGCACGGTGATCCTGGCGCCATATTGCTTATCGAGTTTTACGCGGACGCGCTGGGCGAGTTCGCCCCGCGCCTGGACGCCCTGCAAGGCGACCTGAAGGCGCATGGCTTCGGCGATCATTTTCATTGCGCCCTGGACGTCGCCGCGCAATCCAAAATCTGGAAACTCCGCAAAATGGCGCTTGGCCTGTCCATGGCGCAAAAGGGCGACGCCAAGGCGATTTCCTTCGTGGAGGACACCGCGGTCGCCCCGGAGCGCCTCCACCATTACATTGCGGAGTTTCTCGCCATCATCGCGCGTCACGGGACCAACGCCGGCGTCTATGCACATGCTTCCGTCGGCTGTCTGCACGTGCGTCCCGTGATCAACCTGAAGACAGAGGCCGGTGTTCGCCAGTTCGAATCGATCGCGCGCGAGGTCGCCGATCTGGTTTTGAAGTATGGCGGCTCCCTGTCAGGAGAGCATGGCGACGGTCTTGTGCGCAGTCCCTTTCAGGAGAAAATGTTCGGCCCGGCACTTTACGCCGCTTTTCGCGAGTTGAAGCAAAGCTTTGATCCCCAGAACTTGCTCAACCCCGGCAAGATCGTCAATGCGCCGCCGTTGACCGACAGTTTGCGTTACGGTCCGGCGTATGTCACACCGGTTGTGCCGACAACCTTTGATTTCTCCGCAGACGGCGGCATAGTCCAGGCCGCGGAATTGTGCTCCGGCGTCGGCGCTTGCCGGAAGAAGCGCGACGGTACCATGTGTCCTTCGTACCAGGCGACGTGCGATGAGCAGCACACCACGCGCGGCCGCGCCAATGCATTACGGCTGGCGATGACCGGACAGCTTGGCGAGCAAGGATTGACCGACGGGGCGGTGAAGGAAGTTCTTGACTTGTGCCTGGAGTGCAAGGCATGCAAGAGCGAATGCCCAACGAATGTAGACATGGCCAGGCTCAAGGTAGAGTTCCTCGATCAATACCACCGCAGACATGGCCTGCCCTGGCGGAGCTGGATTTTCGGAAATGTGGCAGCCCTCTCCTCCTGGGGGCAGTCATTCCCGCGGCTGTCTCATGTGCTCATGCGCGGCGGCTTTGGACGCTGGCTCAATGAAAAGCTTTTCGGCATTGATTCGCGGCGTGTTCCGCCCGCGTTTTCCAGGGAATGTTTCGATGATTATTTTTTCGCGCGCCTCGAGAAATGGATGGAAAACAAGGCCAGTAAACGCGCGGTCCTTGTGTTTCCCGACACCTTCGCGGAATATTACGAGCCCCAGGTCGGCAGAGCGGCCGTGGAGTTCCTTGAAGCACTCGGCTTCCACTGTGAGCAAGCCTGCCGCGAAGGATATGCCGGGCCGGCGAGCTGGATGCGAAAAGTACGCTGCTGCGGCCGTCCCCTGATCTCCAACGGCATGCTGGCCAAGGCCGTTCGCTTCGCCAGGCATAATGTGAAGACGCTCTATTCCTGGGCCGCAGAGGGCAAGCCGATCATGGCCTGCGAGCCGAGCTGTCTTTTGACGATTCGCGACGATTATGCTGCTCTCCTGCACGGCGAAGACCGCCGCCAGGCCGAAGTCGTGGCTGCCGCATGTTACACCTTTGAAGAATTGGCCGAGTCGGCGATCGCCGAGCATGACAAGCAGGGCATGTCCCTCGCCTTTCAATCCGGACCGAGGCGAATCCTCGTTCAGGGCCACTGTCATCAACGCTCGCTGGTGGGCATGGAGCCGACGCTGTGCTTGTTGCGGCGCATTCCGGGGGCAGAGGTGATCGATCTGGACGCAGGCTGCTGCGGCATGGCGGGTTCGTTTGGCTACGAAAAAGAGCACTACGAGATCTCAAGGCTGGTTGGCGAGCAGCGGCTGTTTCCGGCAATTCGGCAAGCGGATTCAGAGACGATCATCGTGGCTCCGGGCTTTTCCTGCCGCCTGCAAATTCAGCATTTCACGGGACGGACTGCGATGCACCCCGCTCAGGTTTTGATGCCGGCGGCGAAGCCAAATACCGAGTACTCAGTACCCAGTAATTAGACAAGAAGGGATGGCGATAACCCTGGCAAAGTTAATGGCGAGATGTTGTAAGAATAAGATCTCAGCTTGTTCTCGGCAGGCGGTCCGGAGTACTGAGTCCGGAGTACTGAGTACCGTACTCAGCACTGTGGACGGTAGTGAGTACTGAGTACTCGGTACTGAGTATTCGGAGCTCAAGCCTCTCGAAGCCCTCTCACTTCTTTGGCCGTCCGCCCCACATCTCCTCCTCGGCGAATGGATGAATCGGTCCACTCGGCTTCGGTTTCGGACGGGATTTGAGCACCGCTTCCGCCAAAAAAAGATCCGATTTGGTGGTAATCTTCACGTTCGTAGAAAAACCCTCTGCCACATGCACCGGGTGGCCGGCCGCCTCCATTAATTGGGCATCATCGGTGATCTCCTGCCCCAGCTTGCCCCGGTTGGCATAGGCTTCGATCAGCCAATCGCGCCGAAAGACTTGCGGCGTCTGCGCCAGCCACAGTCCCTGGCGGGACACCGTTTCCAGCACTTTGTGCTGGCCATCGACGCGCTTGATCGTGTCGCTTACCGGCAGGGCCAGGAGAGCGGCGCCTGTCTTTTCCGCCTTGGCGAAGACCGCATTGATCATCTCTTCCGACAGGCAGGGCCGCACGGCGTCATGAATGGCGACGAAGTCCGCTTCCGGCTTGACCAGAGCGAGAGCGTTGGCCACAGACTCAAAACGTTCGGCGCCGCCGTCCACGATTTGCACGTTCATGAACGCCAGGTTCGGCGCATAGCGGCGGCGAAACGTTTCCTGGTCGGCCTTGGCCACGACGATCAGGCACTGGCAGACATCGTCACGCGTGATAAATAATTCGGCGCAGCGCAGCCACACGGCCCGGCCGTCGAGCTGGGCAAACGGCTTCTTTTCCTTGTCCTTGAAACGCGAGGACTGGCCGGCGGCGGGCAGGATGACGGCAAACTTCGCCATGGGGCACCTCCGCATCGTGGGAGCAGTGGTCAGTGGCCAGTGATCAGCGGTCAGTGTTTGCATTTGCTGGCCACGAATCACTGATTTCCATTCCCGATCATTCTACTCCAGGCGCCGCCCACTTTGCCAGGTCTTGGGCAAGACTTTCCATAGCGCCCAGCCAGTGCTTGAGAGCCTCTTCCCCTTCCTGGAGATCGATATCAACTCCTTGGACTTTTTGCTCGATCTGCTGCATGCCGTTTTGCAAGGCTTGCGTGCGCGCTTGCATCCCCGCCAGGCATCCTTGCCAAAGTGCTTCATGCATCTCTACTTTCGCCTCCAGCCCAGGCAACGTCCTTTCGCGTTCGATGGCCTGGGCTTCCGCTTGCTTCAGGGCAAGCTCCACATGCTCCAAAACTTGACCCCAAGCGGCTGACAGGCTGGCTTGCAACATGCGCGACTCCTTCGCGTACTTCTGGGCGTCCCAACGCCTCATAACAGATCCGGACATGTGTTGGAACGAAAGAAAGCCAAGGCACGTCTCGACGGCCATTTTGGCCAGGTTGGCTCCGGCTCAAAAAACGTGGCAAACTGACAAACTCAAGATTATCGAACACATAAGTCACTATGCAATTTACCGTTGCGCCAACCAGGCCAATTATGAGCCCTGCTCTTGTCATCGACCACCAACCCCGCTATAAGCACCGCGCCGCTAGAGGCGGAAGGACCGCGCCTCGTCGTCCTCTATACCACGCAGGGAGGCTGCCGTGTACGTTGCATGCTCCACGCTTTGTTTTGCCCGTTTTCCCCTCGAGCAGACTTTGCGCACCATCGCCGAATTAGAATTCGGCAAGGTCGACATTGCCATTCACGAAAAGGGGCCTCATTTGCGGCCGTCTGAGGTCGCTCGGGACGTCGGTCTCGCGCTGCAGCGCATCCGCATCGGGCCGAGCCTGAGCCCGGCTGCCTTTGATGTAGAAATTGAAACGGCCGACGAAGCCGAATACTGCCGGCAGCTTCGCGCCATTTGCCATCTCGCCCGGTTAGCGATGGTTTCCGTGATTACCATTCCCGTGGCCTCGGCGGGTTGCGGACTCGATGCGGAAGTCAAGCGGCTGACCGCGCTGGTGCAGCTTGCCGGCGGCGAAGGCATTGTGCTGGCAGCGGAGACGCGCATCGGCACGCTTACCGAGATTCCCGATACCGCCGTCGAGCTCTGCAAACGCGTCCCGGGCCTCGGCCTCACTCTGGATCCCAGCCATTACATTGCGGGGCCGCACCAGGGCAAGAGCTATGACCAGGTCTATCCCTACGTCCGCCATGTGCATCTCCGCGACACGGGCCGGAACGCCGAGCAATTCCAGTTGCGCGTCGGTCAGGGCGAGGTCGAATACGGCCGCATCATCGCCCAGCTCAGCCGCCGCGGCTATGACCGCCTGCTGACCGTCGAGATCAACGATCTTCCCGATGCTCCTTACGCGATGGACACGGAAGTGCGCAAGCTGAAGTATCTGCTGGAGAGCCTTGTTTAAGGCGCTGCACGCCGCGAGAATAGTGGAGAGAGATCAGAGGTCAGAAGTCAGTAAGCAGCTCTGACCTCTGACTGCTGTCCTTGAGGCTCCAACCGCCGTGCAGCCACAACCAACCGCCGCCAGTTCTGCCGCCAAATCGATTAAGCCGGTCGCGCTGATTACCGGAGGCAGCCGTGGCATTGGCAGGGCGATCTGTCTGGAGCTTGCCGGCGCCGGCTACCATGTCGCCATCAATTATGCCGAGAACGACCAGGCCGCCCGCGACACCAAATCTCAAGTCGAATCTCGGAGCGCGGCCATCCTGATCAGGGCCGACGTCGGCAAAACCTCCGAGCACGGGCGCCTGCTGGACGAAGTTCTGACTCGCTGGGGCAGAATTGATCTGCTCGTTAATAACGCCGCCATCACGTCCGTGGGCCGAAAGGACATCCTGGAAGCAACCGAAGAAAGCTGGGACCGCGTGCTTGCCGTGAATTTGAAGGGTCCCTATTTTCTCTCCCAGCGCGTGGCCCAGGCAATGATTCGCCTGCTGCCCGATCTCATCCATCCGGCGATCATCAATATTTCCAGTCTGTCTGCTTACGCGGCGTCGATCAACCGGGGCGATTACTGCATTTCCAAGGCCGGGCTGAGCATGGCCACCGCCCTCTTTGCCGTGCGCCTGGCCGAACATGGCATCCACGTGTACGAGGTTCGCCCGGGCATTGTCGACACCGACATGACAGCCGGCGGCCGGGAAGTGTACGATCGTCTCATCAAGGATGGCCTTACGCCCATGCGCCGTTGGGGCGCGCCTGCCGACATCGCCAAGGCGGTGGTCACCCTGGCGACTGGGCAAATTCCATTTTCTACCGGTGACGTGCTCAATGTCGACGGCGGCTTCCATATTCGGCGGCTGTAACTTGGTGAGTGGTGAGTGGTGAGTGAAGCGGGTTCAGACTACTCACTACTCACCACTCACCACTTGCCTTCGGTTGCCCCGCGCGCGACTTGACCATAAATTAACTAAGCAATGAGGCACTCCGAGTCTTGCACCGTTCTCGTTCTGCTGCCCGGTGTGCGGCAGTGAAGACGAGGACGCCAGCCTTTTACCCCCTAGGAGGTCATCATGGCTTACACGTTACCCCCTCTACCGTATCCCCCCGATTCCCTGGAACCCTACATCGACAAGATGACCATGGAAATCCATCACGACAGGCACCACAAGGCGTACGTGGACAATGTCAACAAGGCGCTGGAAGGCCAGGCCGCCTTCCAGAACCTCCCCATCGAGCAACTGCTTCGCGAAATCAACAAGGTGCCCGAGAATATCCGCCAGGCCGTTATCAACAATGGCGGCGGCCATGCCAACCACACGATGTTCTGGGAAATCATGGCCAAGGGTGCGGGCGGCAAACCGAGCGGTCCGCTCGCCGACGAGATCAGCAAGACTTTTGGCGATTTCACCGCCTTTCAGCAGCAGCTCAAACAAGCTGCCGTCAGCCGCTTCGGCAGCGGCTGGGCCTGGTTGGTGCTGGACGGCGGCAAGCTGCAGATTCTCAGCACCGCCAATCAGGATAGCCCGTACATGAAAAACCAGGCGCCGGTCATGGGCGTCGATGTTTGGGAGCACGCCTACTACCTGAAGTACCAGAACAAACGGCCCGACTACGTCGACGCCTGGTGGAACGTGGTCAACTGGAAGGCGATCGGGGATCGCTACGCCAAGGCGAAGGCGGGAAAACTGTAGGCCGGCAGAAGAAAATGTAGAATATTGAATACTGAATTCTGAATGTAGAAGGCAGGCAGCGTCTTTACTTCTACATTCAGTATTCAGTATTCAGTATTCAAACTTCAGTATTCGGTTCTTTCGATTCTCCCTCGTGTCGACATCTGCTCTTGACCGCATACCGCCCCTCTGTATAGTCCGCCGCGGCGTGGGGGGATAGTGCCGCCATTGCATGGTTGCCGAGGGAGCAAGTCCATGGGAAAGTGGCGAATCGGACTCCGGTTAAGCCTTGGCGGGTTATTGTTGGCCGGCTGCCAGACGCCGAATCCGCTGCAAAAGCCGAAGATGCATCCGGAATACGTGCTGCCGCCGACCGACGATTCGCGCTTCAGTTCACCGCCGACCTATCCCAAGGAAGTGCTCGACACCGGCCAGTTCAAGAAGGAGCAGAACAAGCCCCCCGATCAGCTGAAAGATTCCGGCACGACCCTTAGCGGACCTAGCGGACGAATGGGTGGCTATTAGGGTAGCTCTCGTCTGCCGGACGGGACCTGGCTGGAGCAGATTACCGGGCCGAAGGTGGCTCTTGAACCCGCGCTGCTGTACGCAGCGCGGGTTTTTGTTTTTCCGGACAACAAAATTGCTTCCGTAGCCCGCAGCGCCGGCAAAGCTCCGTGTGCCTGCCTTGCTGGCGCTGCTGGCTGTGGATTTGCTGTCCCAGGCCATAAACTTGCGGGATCGCGGACGCCAGGCCACGTTCAATATGTGCGGCTGAGACTCTGGCGTTCCCGCCGGAGACCTGCTAACCTAGGTTGGTTGCGATGGCGGCATGGTAACCCGAAGCGCCTGCGAGGGCCTCGCTAGCGCGTCGGGCTACGATTGCACAGGCATGCGAAGGCCGGGGTAAATGACCACTTCGTGCCAGTACCGATCTGCTCGCGGACCCTGGCGCCTTGCCTGGCTCCTGCTGCTGGGCTTCCTGCCTGCAAGCGGCTGCGGGCCGCACGATCAGCCCGAGGCAGTCTGGGGGCAGCGTGGCACGCAGCCCGGCGATTTCGTGCGGCCACGCGCGGCTGCCATGGATTCCCACGATCGTCTTTATGTTGTGGATTTCACGGCCCGGATCCAGCTCTTCGATCGCGACGGCAATTTTCTCAATCTCTGCTGGCAGACCCCCGACTATCGCAATGGCCGGCCCAGCGGTTTGAGCATCGACCGCGATGACAACCTGATTGTCAGCGATTCGCACTATCACTGCTTCCGGATCTATTCGCCCGAAGGCAAGGAACTCCGCAAGATCGGCGGTGACGCGGGCACCGGTCCAGGTCAGCTCGGCTACATCAGCGATGTCGTTCAGGACGAGGACGGCAACTACTATGTCGCCGAATTCTGCGAGAACCAGCGTATTACGAAGCTGGACAAGGACGGCAAATTCCTCAAGCTCTGGGGCAACCCCGGCACAGACCCGGGACAATTCGGCCGCATCCGTGCCCTCGCCATCGGACCGGACAAGAACCTCTACGTGGTCGATGCGACCAATCACCGCATCCAGGTTTTCACGCGTGAGGGCGAGCTGGTGCGTTGCTGGGGCGAGCCGGGAAGCGAGCCGGGTCAGCTTTCGTATCCGCATGATCTGGCTTTTGGAAAACATGGCGAACTGTATGTCGTGGAGCGCGGCAACCATCGCGTGCAGAAGTTTACGCCGGACGGGCAGTCCCTGGGCTGTTGGGGCGGACCCGGACGCGAGCCGGGCCGCTTTCATGAACCGTGGGCCCTGGTGGTGGACAGCCATGGCCGGGTGCATGTGATTGATACAGAAAACCACCGTGTCCAACGAATCGATTTCTAGTTGTAGCCGAATTCGCCAGAATTCGGAGCCGCTGAACTCTGGCGAGTTCAGCTACGAAAAAACGGCCCACGACGGCCGCCAGGGATTGCGACCGAGAACCTGTCATGTACCAGGCCCTTGAATACCTGAAAGACAACTGGTTCAGCCTGCTGCTCCTGGCCGTCGCCGTTAGCCTGGGCGCGGCCTTGTTGGTCACCTACAGCCGGCGACGAACCTGGTCTTTGCCCTTGTTGCTGACAGGCGCGGCATTCGCCTTGCTCGGCGTCGGCGGCCTGGTGCTTCCTTTCGGCATCTCCCTATGGATCGGAGCGGGGGCGGCTGCGATTCTCTTCGGCATGCTGCTGGTGGTCATCACGACCGGCTCGTGGTGGGCGCCTCTGGGATACACCATCGGCGCCGTGCTCCTGCTTACGCTCGGCGGCATCGGTAACGCCGCGATTGCCACGGGACTCGCCGAAGTCGGACAAATAGTACTTAGCCTGGAACCGACTCAGCCCTGGTGGCTTTTGCTGCTGGGCCTGATCCCTTTCATTATTCTCATCAGCTACCGCAGCCTGGCGGGACTGGGCCCTGTACGGCGCTGGATCGCCATTGGCCTGCGCTGCGCGCTGGTCATTTTCCTGACGCTGGCCTTGGCCGAGGTAAGGCTCCGGCATCAGAACGAGAACATCACGGTCCTCTACCTGGTGGATCGGTCCTTCAGTATCCCGGTCGAGTTTGACGCCACTGTGAGTCCCGATGCCAACCGCATCGATCGCCGCAGCGAGCGCGTCGAACAGTTCATCAACTACACCGTGGAGAATCGCGGCCCGTTGCACCGGTATGATCGGGCCGGGCTGATCCTGTTTGGCCGCCGGCCGCGGCTGGAATTGCCGCCCAGCAATGCGCCGGCCTTCAACTTCAAGACGAAGGATGCCGCCAGCACGGTGGACGGCAACTACACCGACATCGCCGCCGCCATCAAGTTGGCGCTGGCTTCCTTTCCCGAGGGGACGGGCAAGCGCATTGTGCTGATCAGCGACGGCAACGAGAATCTCGGCAACGCCGAGGAGCAGGCGCGCATCGCCAAGCTCAACGGCGTGCAAATCGACGTGGTGCCGCTCGCTGCCGGCTACCGGAATGAGAACGAGGTGCTGGTTCAGGCTGTCGAGGCGCCGCCAAGGACCGAGCAGGGATCGCGTCTGCCCATTCGCGTGCTGATCCGCAGTTACAATCCGTTTCCTGTGTACGGCACGCTGATCCTCAAGCAGATCACAGACGGCGAAACCATCCAGGTGCCCACCTCGCCGCGAAAGGTCAAAGTCAGTCCCGGCCTGACGCCCTTCTCTTTCCAGCAGCCGTTGACGAACCAGAGCCAGTCGTATACATACCAGGCGATTTTTGTGCCCGAGGCGGTGGAGAACGGCAAGGGTGGCATCATTCAAGGCCTCGAAGGTGATCGCGTCCAGAACAACAGCGCCACCACCCACGTGGTGGCCCTGGGTCAGCGCCGCATCCTGGTGATCGAGCCCGAAGCGGGCCAGCACCAGCTGCTCGTGGACCGGCTCAAGGCGATGGCCAATTCCAAGTACAAGGTGCATACGATCACGCCGGCCCGACTACCCGAAGGCAAGGATGAGCTGGGAGTCTTCCTGAGCAATTATGATTCGGTCATCATGGCCAACGTGCCGGCCGAGATGCTCAATGACGAGCAGCAAGAGATGATCCGCAGCAACACCTCCGACCAGGGCTGCGGCCTGATCATGATCGGCGGGCCTGACGGCTTTGGCGCCGGCGGCTGGCAAGGGACGCCCATCGAAAAGGCGCTGCCCGTGGATTGCGACATCAAGTCGTTCAAGGTGCAGGCCAAGGGCGGCCTGGTCCTCATCATGCACGCCTGTGAAATGGCGGACGGCAACCGCTGGGAAAAGGAAATCGCCAAGCTGTCCATCAAGAAACTGTCTCCGAACGACGAGATCGGCATCATTCATTACGAATGGGGCGGGCACAAGTGGCACATTCCCTTGCAGGTCATCGGCAAGAAACAGCGGACCTTGCTCGGCATGGTCGATCGCATGACGCCCGGCGACATGCCGGACTTTGACGGCCCGCTCAAGATGGCTTACGATGCCCTGACTGATCCCAAGCGGCAGCTCGCGACCAGGCATGTCATTGTCATCACCGACGGCGATCCCCAGCTCACCAACCGGACGATCCTCTCCAACATGAGGAAGAACGGCGTCAGCTTGACCACTGTCGGCGTGGCCACGCACGGCGTCAATGAGGACAAGAAGCTGCTGGACATGGCGGCCAGCGCGTCGAAGGGGGGCAAGTTTCACAAGGTCATGAATCCGAACGCCCTGCCCAAAATCTACATCAAGGAAACGCGGCTGGTCAGCCAGTCGTTCGTGCATCAGGCGCGCTTTGTGCCCCGGCTCAAGTTCAAAGAAGGACCCACGGAAAAGATGCCGGATACCCTGATGCCGCTGTGGGGGTTCGTGCGCACCACGCCCAAGGAATCGCCGCTCGTCGAGATTTCCATTATCGGCCCACCCGCTCCCGAAGAACAGGATTTCCCAATCCTGGCCTACTGGCATTACGGCCTGGGCAAGTCGGTGGCCTTTACCAGCGACGCGCGCAGTCAACCGGGCAAGCCGGCCTGGGACCGCGAATGGGCCGGGTCGGACATGTACTCCAAGTTCTGGGAGCAGGCGGTCGAGTGGTCGCTGCGGCCGACTGAGACCGGCCACATGACCATGATCACGGAGTATAACGACGGCCGCGTCAAGGTCACCGTGGACGCACGCGATGAAGCCAACCGGCCGCTTACGGACTTGCTCCTGCGCGGCGGCGTCACCTCTCCCCTGGCAAAGGGAGAAAGCGACCGCAAACTGGAACTGAAGTTCGAGCAAAAGAACAGCGGTTTTTACGAAGCCGAGTTCAAGGCGGAGGAGGCCGGGTCCTATTTCATCAACGCCCAGGCGGTGCGGCAGGTGGAGACCACCAAGGGCGACAAGAAGGAGATGAAAGAGGAAGCCCTCGATAGCGTCCGCTCGGGCGTGACGATTCCCTACTCGCCTGAGTTCGCCGACCTGGAAAGCAACACTGCCTTAATGGAACGGCTGCGCGACATGACCGGCGGCAAGACGCTGTCCGAGGACCTGTTGGCAAAAGCCGCGGACCTGAAGAATCCGCAAGCAGAAGGAATACGCAGTGAGCTGGCCCAGAACCTGTTTCGTTCGGGTTTGCCGCAATTCAAGAACCTGCAACCCGTATGGTTCTGGCTGGTGTTCCTGGCCGGCGTCGGCTTGTTCTTCGACGTCGCCGTGCGCCGCATCGCTATCCAGCCCGCAGAGGCGGCCGTCGCTGCGGAGCGTGTGTGGAGCCAATTGCGTGGCCGAGCCGCGGCGGCGGTGCAAACGCCTCAGTTCATTGATCGCCTGCAGAGCCGCAAGGCACAAGTCAGCGAGGCCCTGGAGCAACTGCGTGCCGCCAAGCGTTTCGAGGGCGGCGATCGGCCGATCAACGTGCCGGCAGGCGCAGAGGAAACGGAAGTAGGCGCGCCGCGCTCGCAGACGCTGCGCGTGCCTGCCCAGCAACGGCTTGGCCCAGAGGCGCAAAGGGAAGCGACCGATTATGCCAGCCGGCTCTTGAAAGCCAAGAAACGAGTCTGGCAGGAGCGCGACAAGGAAGAGGAGTCGTAGTTATTGACATTAACGTGTGGCCGGGGCTGGAGTCTTCGGAAGCCCCGGCAGACATTGCCAGCGTTTGATGCGATTGCCGGGGCTTCCGAAGACTCCAGCCCCGGCCACACAGCTGACCTACACAACAGGAGCGATTCTCCCAATATGTCATCCGCAGCCACGATGCAGCAACGGGCCGAGCAATTTCGGAAGGCGTACGCCAAGCTCCAGGATGAAATCGGCAAGGTCATTGTCGGACACACGGACATCGTCCACGGCGTGCTCACCTGCCTGTTCGTCGGCGGGCACGCCCTGCTGGAAGGTGTACCGGGCCTGGGCAAGACGCTGCTGGTGCGCACGCTCAGCCAGGTGCTCGATCTGGCCTTCAACCGCATTCAGTTCACCCCGGACCTGATGCCGTCCGACATCATGGGCACCAACATCATCAGCGAAGGCGCCGACGGCAAGCGTGTCTTCAGCTTTCAGCCTGGTCCGCTTTTTGCGCAGATCGTGCTGGCTGATGAAATCAACCGCGCCACGCCGAAGACTCAATCGGCTTTGCTTGAAGCCATGCAGGAGCACAGCGTCACCATCGGCGGCACCATCCACCGCCTCAAGGAACCGTTCTTCGTCATGGCGACGCAGAACCCGATTGAGCAAGAAGGCACCTACCCGCTGCCGGAAGCTCAACTGGATCGCTTCTTCTTCAAGCTCATTGTCAACTACTCCGGCCGGCAGGAGATGGCGACCATTCTGGAGCGCACGACGAAAGGCGAATGGCCGCAGCCGCAAAAGGTCATGGAGGGCGAGGAAATTCGCCAGTGGCAGCAACTGGTACGCGAGGTGCTGGTCGCGCCCCCGGTGCAGGATTACGCGATTCGGCTGGTGCTGGCGACGCATCCGCAGGGGGAATTCGCCACCGCCGAAACGAACAAGTACTTCCGGGTAGGCGCCAGCCCTCGTGGCGCGCAAGCGCTGGTGCTGGCCGGTAAAGTTCGCGCTCTGCTGGAAGGCCGCTATAACGTCAGCTTCGAAGACATCCGCCGCGTGTATCTGCCGGCCTTGCGGCACCGCATTTTGCTTAATTTCGAAGCCCAGGCGGAAAACATTGCTTCCGACACCATCCTGGCGCAAATCCTCAACGACGTTCAGGAAAAAGCGTCCGATTTGACGGCCATAAAAGTCTAAGCCTGTGATGCTTTCAACGATGCCAGAAACCCAGACACAACCGCTTCTTGAACCTGACTTCCTGGCGCGTCTCGAACAACTCGAGCTGGTGTCCAAGAAAATCTTCCTCGGCCGCATGAAGGGGGAGCGCCGCAGCAAGCGCAAGGGACAGAGCGTCGAGTTTGCCGACTATCGCAATTATGTCATCGGCGACGATCTGCGCTTTCTCGACTGGAACCTGTTTGCGCGTCTGGATCGCCTGTTTATCCGCCTCTTCATGGAAGAGGAGGATCTGCATTTCTCCATCCTGATCGACAACAGCTTGTCGATGGACTTCGGCACCCCGTCCAAGCTGCGTTACGCCAAGCAGGTGGCGGCAGCATTGGGCTTCATCGGCCTGGTCAACATGGATCGCGTGGTGATCGAGGCCTTCAATGACAGGCTGATCCAGAGCATGCCTGCCGCCCGCGGACGGCGCAGCGCCTGGCGGATGCTGGACTTTTTGCAGAGAATCGAGCCGGCCGGACCCAGCGACCTCAAGAAAGCCCTCAAGACTTTCTCCCTCAAATCCAGCGGCAAGGGCATTGTGGTGCTGCTGAGCGATTTCATGGACAAGGGCGGCTTCGAGGAGGCGCTGCGTTACCTGGTCGCCCGGCAGCTGGATATCTATGTAATCCAGATTTTGTCCCATGAAGAAATCGAGCCGGAAATCGTCGGCGACTTGCAACTGGTGGATGTGGAAGACGAAGATGTCGCGGAGATCACGGTGAGCGCGCCGCTTTTGAAGCGCTACAAGCAAAACCTGGCAGCCTTTCGCTCGAGCTTGAGCGAATTCTGTCTCCGCCGCGGCGTCTCGTACCTGTTCACCAGCAATCAGGTGCCTTTTGAGCGCCTGGTGTTGACCTATTTGCGCCAGCGCGGCCTGGTGAAGTGAGGGATTGAATGGTAGCGCGTCCTCCTGAATGGCTTGCCGGTTTCGGCCGCTCCTGGTTCGCCATCGCTCTCGTGATCGTGTTGCTGCTGGCGATCCCTGGCTTTCTTCTGTTCGGCCTCAACGTCGCCGGGGCCGAGCCGAGGGTGAATGAATGGCTCCAGGAAAGATTCACGCTTACGCACCACATCCCTTTCCCATGGTGGGTCGCGCTCATCTTGCTGCTCGTCCCCGTGCTGGTCATTCTGCTCTATTTCCTCAAGCTCAAGCGCAAGCCGCTGAGCGTGCCCAGCACGTTTCTCTGGCGGAAGAGCATCGAGGATCTGCACGTGAACGCCCTGTTCCAGTGGCTGCGCCAGAACCTGCTCCTGCTCTTGCAGTTGCTGGTGTTGCTGTTCCTTATTTACTCCGTCATGGACTTTCGCGTGCACGGACGGACGTCAGAGAGCAAGCATTACATCCTCATGATCGACAATTCCGCGAGCATGGGCGCCACGGACGTGGAGCCGAGCCGGTTGCACTGGGCCAAGCAAGAGGCGTTCAAGGAAATTGACGCCTCATCCGATACCGACTTCGGCATGGTGATCCTGTTCAATTCGAGCGCCGAGATCCTGCAATCGTACACCAACAACCGTGGCCAGTTGCGTTCCGCCGTGGCGGGGATCGAACAGTCCCAGCGGCCCACGCGCATTGAAGAGGCGCTCAGCCTGGCCGCCAGCCTGGCCAATCCCAGCCGCACCGCCGATGACGCCAGCGTACGGCCGGCGAACGTGGAGCCTGGCAAGGAGCGAACTTACGTGGCGGCCGAAGGGATAGTGACCGAGGTCCATCTTTTCTCGGACGGCCGCTTTCCGGATATGCCGGAATTTACGCTCGGCAATCTCAATCTCCATCTTCACACCGCCGGCAAGCCGGGGCCGGAGAACACCAACAATGTCGGCATTGTCACCTTCAATGCACTTCGCGACGAGCAGGACGCCAGCAAGCTGCTGGTTTTTGTCCGCGCCATGAACTTCCGCAACCAGAGAGTGGACACGAAGGTCTACCTCGAAGTTTATGTCAATGACAAGCTGCGCGGCGTCAAGGAAAAGCCGCTTTCTCTGTCACCCCGCAAGGTGGAGAAGATTACGGAGGCCGGCAAGGATGAAATCATTCGCGACCGGCCTGGCGAGCAGGCGGCCACATTCGAGCTGGGCGATCTCGATGATCGGGTCATCACCGTCCTGCATGCCAAGCTGGAGCGCATCAAGGACGATCTGCCGCTCGACGATGAGGCGTGGCTGGTGGTCGGCGTTGTGCGCAAGGCGCGCGTGCTTATCGTGGGGCCGCCGAACTCTGTTCTGGAAGCCTTCTTCGACAACCAGGCAACGCGCGCCGTGGCCAACGTCACGCATCTGGCACCTGACGCGCTCACCAAGGAAAACGTCTATCGCGGGCCGGCGCGTAACGGCGATTACGATCTGGTCGTCTTCGATCGCTGCACGCCGGCTTCGGAGGACGATATGCCGCGCGGCAACACGTTCTTCATTGGCCAGCCGCCGCCGCCCTACAAGCGCAGCCCCGGCGACACGATCTCCAATCCGCAGATCAAGGGCTGGATCAGCAAGCATCCCGTGATGCGCCGGCTGGCGGCCCTTCAGGAAGTGGGCGTGCTGGAAGCCTTCAAGATAAAGAATCTGCCGCCGCGTACCCCAAAGCTCATCGAGATCGATCAGAACAACGCTTTGCTGTTCACCTTGAATCGTGGCTCGTTTACGGACCTGGTGATGACCTTTGCGGTAATCGACGAGAAGGACGGTTTCAACACCAACTGGCCGCTCCTGCCGAGCTTCCCCTTGTTCCTGCGCAATGTGCTCTATGCGCTCGGCAACGTTAGTGACGGCGCCAGCGAGGAGGCCGTTCAGCCCGGCCAACCCAAGGTTTTGCGGCCCGATCTCGCCGTCAACCAGGTAGAGGTCACAGACCCGAGTGGCAAGACCAAAGCAGTGAGCCGTGGCACACGGGCCGACTTTTCGTATGGTGACACCAATCGCGTCGGCGCCTACCGCGTCTCCTGGAACGGCGCCTGGCAGCGCAGCTTCGCCGTGAACCTGCTCGACTCCGATGAAAGCAACATCGAGCCGCGCACCAGTGTGCAGATCGGCGTCGATAAGATCACCAGCAAGGACCGCGACCGCGATCAGCCGCGCGAACTCTGGAAATGGTTTGTCCTGATTGCCCTCGGCTTTCTGCTCGTGGAGTGGTACATCTACAACCGGCGGGTTTACGTCTGAGCTTACCATGAAAACTGCTTCCCCGAAGACCTCCCCTTCCCCCAAATCGCGCCACGGCATTCGCGGCGCCCTCGAGTCCAAGGCGCCGCACAAACGTGCTTTTGATGACTACCGCCGTTTCGTGCGCAAGCATTACGACGGCTTCCCTGGAAAACTGACAGCGTTCACCGGCGTAGTCACCGGCCATGATACGTTGGCGGGACGGCTTTTCAGTGCCGACGGCTTCGACGTGCGTGGCTGCAAGCGCATCCTGGATGCGGCGTGCGGCAACGGCCGCTATACGCGCTTCGTCCTTCGTCAGGCGGACCGCGACGCCATGGTGACCGGCTTCGACTACTCGCAAGGAATGCTGCGCCGGGCACGGCATCGCTTGAAACACACCCGCGCCACGCATGTCGCCGCCGATATCACGCGGCTTCCTTACCTCGATGCTTCTTTTGACGCCATCATCTGCGGCTGGGTGCTCGAGCATCTGCCCGACCCGCGGCCGGGGCTCCGGGAACTGGCGCGTGTGCTCAAGCCGGGTGGCAAAGTCTTGTTGATGACGACCGAAGATACGTTCCTTGGATCGGTGTGCAGCCGCCTGTGGCATTGCCGGACCTACAACCGCGCTATCCTCAAGAAGGTATGTGAAGAAAGCGGCCTGTGCTGGCAACGCGAGCTTTGGTTCACGAAGCTTCATGCGGTTGCCAAGCTTGGCGGGATTGTTGTCGAGCTATCCCGCGCCTAGGCACCAGTAGCCCCGGCAGTTTTGCTATCTTCTTTCTATCGCAAACGTCTTGCGAGCGTCTGCCACCAACGCAGATGACCTTCTGAGTCATGAAAGCCATGTCAGCGCAACGGGAAGAAGCTTTGCGGCTGTTGCAGAAGGTCGTCGGGGACGCGGCCGATTTCAGGCCGGGCCAATGGGAGGCGATAGAGGCCCTCGTGAATCGGAATGCTCGCCTTCTTGTTGTCCAGAGGACTGGCTGGGGCAAGAGCGTCGTTTATTTTCTAACGACCAGAATTCTTCGTGATAATGGCGCTGGGCCAACGCTTTTAGTTTCGCCGCTTTTGGCCCTCATGCGCAACCAGATTGCTGCTGCTACGGCCTTGGGCATTAAAGCAGTGTCGATCAACTCGACGAACCCGAACGAGTGGAAGGCCATAGAGGGCCAACTGCGGGAAAATACCGTGGACGTGCTCTTGATTTCTCCGGAGAGAATTGCCAGTGAAAAGTTCCAGAAGGATGTATTGATCCCGGTTGCTAGGCAGGCCGGTCTGTTTGTTGTCGACGAGGCCCACTGCATCTCCGATTGGGGGCACGACTTTCGCCCGGATTACCGGCGCATCGTTAGTGTGTTGCGGCAGCTTCCTCCGAGCATTCCAGTGTGCGCCACGACCGCAACGGCTAACAACCGCGTAGTGAGCGATATCCTCAGCCAACTTGGCTCTTACCTTGAAACGGTTCGCGGCCCGCTTGTCCGTGAAAGCCTTAAGTTGCAAACGGTCCCGCTTGGTAATGATGCTGAGAAGCTGGCCTGGCTTGCCCACTATCTGCCCAAGCTGTCCGGCAGCGGCATCATCTATGCGCTGACGGTCCGGTGGACAGAGCGCATCGCGCGGTGGCTCCAGGGACGAGGCATTGCTGCCGCTAGTTACTCTGCCGACCTGCTAGACGAAGAACGCCAGAGAAGAGAACAACAACTTTTGAACAATCAAATCAAGGCGCTGGTCGCGACGACGGCTTTGGGCATGGGTTTTGACAAGCCCGACCTCGGGTTTGTCATTCACTTCCACCAGCCTGGCTCGGTTGTGCACTACTACCAACAGGTCGGTCGGGCCGGACGAGCTATTTCCCAGGCATACGGTATCATGCTTTCGGGTGGCGACGACCGAGACATCGTCGATTACTTCATTGAAAGGGCATTTCCACCGGAAGCAGATGTTGTCGCCGTTCTGGAAGCACTTGAAAACTCTGACAGCGGGCTGATGACGCGAGAACTGGAAGCAAAGATTAATCTATCTTTCCCTCGAATCGAGCAGGTCCTGAAGACATTGGCCGTGGAAGCTCCTCCACCAATCGCGCGCCTTGAGAACCGCTGGGTTTCTACTCCTCATCGCTATGACCCGGAACGACGGCGGCGGCTCGTCGATCATCTAACGCAACTTCGTCGTGCCGAGCAGGCTCAGATGGATGACTACCTGCATCACAGCGGCTGCCTGATGGAATTCCTGGCCCGGGCACTCGACGACCCGGTAGCGGGACTTTGCGGGCGTTGTGCTCCTTGCCAAGGCAAAACCGACGTTCTCCGTCAGGTCCCGACCCATCTAACGCAAGAGGCGATTGATTTCCTTCGACGTTCGGACCTGCTCATCGAGCCGCGGGCACAATGGCAAGCGGGGGCGTTTCCCATTTATCGCTGGCAGGGTAGAATAAGCGCTGACCAGCGGGCGGAACCGGGCCGGGCGCTTTGCATTCTGGGCGACGCCGGCTGGGGCGAATTGGTACGGCGCGGCAAATACCCGTTGACTCAGTCCCGGGTGGTAGCAGGCCACCGGGAGCAAAAGTTCTGTGACGAACTGGTGGAAGCGCTAGCCAGTCTGGTGCGTTCATGGAAGCCGACGCCGGCGCCGGCCTGGGTGACTTGTGTGCCTTCGCTGAACGCTGATCATGGAGAGCTCGTCCCTGATTTGGCGAACCGCCTGGCGGCTTTATTGCGTGTACCCTTCGTACAAGCAGTGCGAAAGGTGCGTGTTACTTCCCCACAGAAGGAGATGCAAAACAGTTGGCAGCAAGCCCATAATCTGGACGGAGCATTTAATATTGATACGTGGAAGGGGATCGGAGCCCCGGTCTTGCTTGTTGATGACATAGTCGATTCCCGCTGGACCTTCACTGTTATCGCAGCCCTCCTTCGCAAAGCAGGTGCGGGGAAGGTCTTTCCCATAGGGTTGGCCGCAAACCGCTGACGAGGTGTGCAAGTGTTGACAGAAACTGAACCAGGAACTCGCGCTGAAGTGTCCCCAGACACTCAGGCGGTCCTGCTGCTGTGCAGCGAGTTAGGTGCTTCTGGTGAGCCTCGGCCCCTGACCGCCGATAAGTATAACCGCCTAGCACAGTGGCTCGCCGCTAAAGACCTTCGGCCGCGCGACCTTCTGACCAATGGGGCTTTGGAGGACCTGCCTCCAGACTTGCCGTCACCTGAGCGACTGCGCGCATTGCTGGGCCGGGGGCGACTGCTCGGCCTTTCAGCGACCAAGTGGCTTAACTTCGGGATCTGGGCTCTGAGTCGAGCCGACGAATCCTATCCGGAACGATTACGCAAGCTTAAAGGTTTCGCACCACCATTGTTGTTTGGGGCTGGTCCACCGGCGCACCTCAATGATGGCGGACTGGCCATAGTTGGCTCTCGTGATGCGAACGAGGACGCTGTAGAGTTCACGCGTCTGGTCGCTCAAAGATGCGCGGCACAGGGAATTCAGGTCATTTCAGGCGGCGCGCGAGGCGTGGACCGGGAAGCGCTGACAGCAGCGCTCGATAGTGGCGGAAGAGCGGTTGCAATTCCGGTCGAAAGTTTGCTCAAGGTAGTGGCGGACCGCACTGTCCGCGATGCCATTCGCGAGGAGCGGCTAACGGTGGCGACTCCTTACGACCCGGAAGTAGGGTTCACGGTTGGCCGTGCCATGGGCCGTAACAAGGTAATTTATGCTTTGGCAGACCACGCCGTGGTTGTTCAATTTACTGCTGGGGAAGGGGGGACTTGGGCCGGCGCAGTTGAAAGGCTGGACCATAATCAGAAATCTTTGGGTAGTGTGCCGGTATTCGTTCGAGTTACGAACGACTCGGATGAGGGATGGCTGAAACTGCAGAACCGGGGCGCCCATAAGTTCCCAATGGAGGACTTTCGAACGGGGCAAATCCTGAGTGTGCTCGCTGGTTGCGCGACCGGGACCAAGAATCCGTCTCCGGTAGACCTTGCTTCAGAAACTCCTGTATCGCCGCCAGGCAACGGCGAAAAAGCCGATAGTTGTTATGACCGTTGTCTTCCGTTGCTGCTCGACGAACTTCGCACAGAGCCGTCGCAAAAAGAGCTGCGGGGAATTGCCAAGCGGCTCGATCTCGTGCCGAAACAGCTCAACCAATGGGTCAGCCGTGCTGTTAGTGAGGGCAAGCTAAGCAAGAAGAAAAAAGGTCACAAGGTCGTGTTCGTGAATGCTGCCCTTGCAGAGAGCCAAGAGTTGTTTAATAACTTGGAGCTGCCTCACGCCGGGACTGACGCTTAGCCAGCCGGTCCGAGCAGCGACGGCCGTCTGGCTATTGCAACGACTACCATCAAATCGAACGTCAGAACCTGGCTATTCAAGCCTTCTCTTCCGACATCCGAAGCACAAGTTTCGTCACTTCAGGCCGGCAGTTAAAGCGCAGCGGATGCTGGCCGGCAAGCCCACGGCTCACATGCAGCGCCGTGGGCGGCTCCCAGAAAATCCCGCAATCGTATCTCCTGCCATAACTGCTCGGCACCAGCACGGAACCGATCAGGGGAAAGCGGATCTGTCCCCCGTGGTTATGTCCCGACAGCATCAGATCGACTTGCTGACGTCTCGCCCAGCGGATGTTGTCAGGCGTGTGACTCAGGCACAGCCGGAAGGCTCCCTCCGGACAGGTGGATAGATCGGGCGCCGGCACAAACCACGGCCCCTCGTGGCCGATCGCAATGAGCGGCTCGCCGCGCACGTCAAGCTGTTTCCAGCTGTTGTCCAGCACATGATAGCCACAGCGCCTCAGGCGCCGGCGCAAAACTGCCGGTTCATGCCAGGAATCGTGGTTCCCAAGGACGGCCAGGCCGGCAACGCGCCAGCGCAATTTGCCCAGTATCGGAAGAATCCAGCGATAATGGTTACCTGTATCCACCGTGTCGCCAGTGAAGGCGACAAGGTCGGGCTCCCACTCCTGGCAGAGATCCATGACGCGCTGATAGAAGATCTTGTCGGGTGTGCCGCACAGGTGTAGATCGCTGAGATGCAATATGCTCAGCCCATCCCAGGCGGCCGGCAGACGCGGCAGGCGCAGCGTGCGCACAGTAAAATCTACCTGAAAGATTTGATTGCCCGGCAACCTGGCCAGCGCTCGATGCTTTCCCTTGCCGACTGGTTTGTAGCCAAGGTCCGACGCAATATTACGCATCTGCGTATCGTTGCTGAGCAGAATCGCCGGCCTCGACTTCAGTCGGCGCACCACGGTGATAAAAGGCAGCAAGACGATGCCGACTGAGGCACAGAGCACGGTATACCCGGTTGCAATGATCCTGGATGCATTGCCGGAGGAGATGGCCTCCGCCAGGGAGAAGTCTAGCGGATAAGCCCGGATAAATGCTGCCAAACCGGCGACAACCAAGGCGCCGTGCAGCAGGCGCACGCCGGTCAAGAGGCGGTGAGGCAGCGCCCGCGAAAACCACCAGTTGTTGCTGAAGGAAAGAATTGCGATGTGCCCAAGGCACGATCCCAGAAGCAGGGCGATGATCAATACGTACATAGACAAAATCCCTGGCGCCGCTTGATCTGCGGCAACCGCTCCCGTTCAGGCATTACTCGTGCTCTTCTCATCCTTGGCTTGGAGCGGCTTTTCGAGGGCATCGAGAAGTTGATCGACCCGGAAGGGCTTGAACAGCACCGAGCGGAGTCCTTCCTGACGGCACTTGACAATGGAATGCCCGGCATCATAGCCGTACGCGCTCATGAGGATCACGCGCGCCTGAGGCTGGGCGTCGTGCAGCCGCTTGAACATCTCGTAGCCCGACACATCGGGCAAACGAATGTCCACCAGGATCACATCATAGGTGCTGAGCCGGGCCATGGTCAGCGCTTCCTGGCCGTCGCGGGCCGTTTCCACGACGCAGCCGAAGCGGCCGAGGAGACCATGCGCCGAGCGGCGCACGCGTTCGTCGTTGTCGGCGACCAGGATGCGCAGGCCCTTGAGGCCAGGATGCGTGCCCTCGCCGGGCCGCGGCGGCGCACTGCTCGCGCCCATGTCCTCGCCCAGCTTCTGGATCAGTTGTTTGATGGAGCGCGCCCCGGCCAGGATCTGTCTGAGCTTGTCGGCCAGCTCCGGCTCATGGCCGATGTAGCGATCGAGCACTGCCGTCGTGGCCGCGAGGATGTCGTCGACCGGCAGGGCGACGGCCCGGCTGATGGCTTCGACTGATTGCGAGGCGGCGCTGCGCTTCTCGGCGGTCAAGAGCTGAAGCGTGTGCAAGGCCGCGGCGACCTCACGGCAAAAGGTCTCGGCGAATTTCAGGTCCTCCTCGCCGAAGGCATTGAGCCTGGGGCTTTCCACGTTAAACGTGCCGATAACTTTGTCCTGCACGATTAACGGCACGGTCAGCGAACTGCGCGCGCCCTCGGCCCCTTCCAGGTAGCGGGGATCGGCGGCCGTGTCCGGGCAGAGATAGCTCTTCCCCGTGGCCGCCACATAGCCGGTGATGCCGTTGCCTTCCGCCCTGGCATAAAGGATCCGTTCTGCCGCGGCCGGCTTCATGCCTTCATGCACCAGAGGCTCCAGCCGGCCGCTGTGTGGATCGAGCAGCGTGATCTTGATGACATCGTAGTGAAGCAGATCGTGCGTCAGCCGGCGGATGTTCTGCTTGAGAAGCTCGACACGCTCGTCCATGCTCAGGTCGGCGAGCTGCTCGGCGCCAAGGGAAGCCAGGGCGCTGCCTGCCTGGTGGAGGGCATCAAGTTTTCGTTGCTGCTGCGTCTCCGCCGTCACGTCGCGGCATAGCGCGATCAAGTGCGTGATGGGGTTTGCCCCAGGCCCTGCACGCACGGGAGTGATATGCAGCTCGAGGTCGCGGTTATCGCGGCCATGGAGCCGCGTCGCAACGCTTTTGCCAGTAAGAGCTGTCTGGAAGGGCGAGCCGGCCGGTCCGAGCTGGTCGGACGATTGCAGGGCCTCGGAAAGGCTGCGGCCCACAGCATGCCCGCCGCACCATTGCTCGAAGGTAGGGTTGGCCCAGGTCACGTGCAGATCGGGACTGACGACGGCCACGCCATCGGACAGAGCATCCAGGATGCGTTCCGCTTGCAGAAGCTGCTCGCCGCGCGCCCAGGCGGCGGCGTTGGTAGTGTCAGCGTAGATGCCGTCGAAGTGCTCGCTCTGCAGCAGCGCCAGTCCGCGCGCCGCGTCGTGGACGCGCACCAGCTCACAGTCCGGTTGGCAGCGCTGCACGAAGTCCCCGGCCTGGTGATCGGGGCCTTCCAGGACAAGTATGCGCGGTCGATCCGACACGGGCTCTCCAACGCAGGTAATTCCATAAAGCTGGCAACCTTAGCCCGCAGCGCCAGCAAGGCGCCCCAAGCCGGCGCTGCGGGCTGAGCTTGCAGGATTGCGCGCAGCTTTGCAAGTGTGCCTAGATTATAGGAAACAGCGAAAAAGCTCACAAGCCACGGCACTTGACACCCATTCCAGGCAGACCTACGATAACATGCTTTACCCCCCAGATAGTCAGAGGCGGTCCGAAAGGGGAAAGGACCTTTTTTGGACAGCCCTTAGAGAAGGCAAGAGTCATGGCAGTTCCCAAGCGCAGGACCTCTCACGCTCGCCAGGGCAAACGGCGCAGCCATTTGCACGTCAAGCCGCTTCAAGTGCAGTACTGCAGCCGCTGCAACGAGCCCGTGTTGCCCCATCGCGTCTGTCCGAATTGCGGTCACTACCAGGGCCGCGAGGTCGTGCAGATGGAAGAGGAGAAATGAGCCATGCAGATTGCCCTGGACGCGATGGGCGGCGACTCCGCGCCCGGACCGATCGTCGCAGGCGCGGTCCAGGCCGTGGCAGCAGACCCCGAGCTGCGCGTCATTCTAGTCGGCGAGCGCACGCAAATTGAAACCAGCCTCGCTCAGTTCAGCGGTACGTCAGACAGACTCGAGATCTTCCATTGCACGCAGGTCATCACGATGGAGGAAACTCCGGTCGTCGCCCTGCGCAAGAAGCCCGATAACTCGATCAGTCGCTGCTGGCAGCTTCTCGCCGAGCACAAGGTCGACGCCATTGTCAGCGCGGGCAACACCGGCGCCATGGTCGCGGGCGGCTTGCGGCTGCGGCGTTTTTTGAAGAACGTCCGCCGCCCCGGCATCGCCACCGTCATGCCAACGCTCAAGGGCGCCTGCGTGCTTCTCGATGTCGGCGCCAACGTCAATCCGAAGCCAGCGCATCTCTTCCAGTACGGCGTCATGGGCAGCATCTTTGCCCGGCATATTCTCAAGCGCGACAAGCCGACCATCGGCCTGATGAACGTCGGCGAGGAGGAGCAGAAAGGCCACGACCTTGCCAAGGAGACGCACGCGCTCTTCAACAACAGCGCCTTCCGCGAGCAGTTCATCGGCAACATCGAAGGCCGCGACATCAACCGCGGCGTCTGCGATGTGGTTGTCACCGATGGCTTCGTCGGCAATGTCGTCCTCAAGGTGTGCGAGGGCGTCTTTGAGTTCATCGTCAAAATGATAGGGAAGGAACTGCTTGGGGCGCTTGATGTGGAACGGCAAAAGGGACAGCAGGCGCTGCAAGCGCTCGTCGATCGCTACGACTACAGTGCCCAGGGCGGCGCGCCGTTGCTGGGCATCGACGGGATTTGCATCATTTGCCACGGCAGCTCCGGAGACCGCGCCATCAAGAATGCCCTGGGCGTTGCAGCCCAGTATGCCCGCGCCAAGCTTAATGAACTCATCGTGCGGGAACTGGAGACGAGCCCGACGGTTTCAGGCGATGATGAATAGGGATTCCTAACTTACACGGACTGTATCTTGACGCAACTTGCTTTCCTATTCCCTGGCCAAGGCGCGCAAACGATCGGCATGGGCCGTGCCCTGTGCACGTCATTGCCTGCCGCGCGAGCCCTCTTTGAGGAGGCCGGGCAGGTTCTCGGTTACGATCTGGCCGAGGTTTGCGCCAACGGCCCGGCCGAGAAACTGAATTCCACGGTCATCAGCCAGCCAGCCATTTTTGTCAGTAGCTTAGCAGCGCTGGAGTCGCTGCGTGCCGGTACTCCCGATGTCATTGATCAATGCCAAGCGGCGGCAGGGTTGAGCCTGGGTGAGTACACCGCGCTTGTCTTCGCAGGTGCTTTGAGCTTTCGCGACGGTCTACGGGTCGTGAAGCGGCGCGGGGAAGCGATGCAAGCCGCCGCGGACGCGACGCCAAGCGGCATGCTTGGCGTGCTGGGACTGGAACAGCCTAAGGTGGAAGAACTCTGTGCGGCAGCAAGACAAGACGAGACACTCGAAGTGGCCAACATCTTGTGCCCAGGCAACATCGCTATTTCCGGCACAAAGACTGCTTGTGAGAATGCCGTGCGCGTGGCAGAGCAAATGGGCGCGCGCACAATTCCTTTGGCCGTGGCAGGCGCCTTCCATACCTCCCTCATGAAACCTGCCGATCAAGCGCTTGCCGCAGTGCTTTCCGAAGTAAGCATTCAAGCGCCGCGTGTCCCTGTCTGGTCGAACGTGGACGCCCAGCCGCACACCGACCCCGCGGAGATTCGCCAACTATTGATTCGCCAGGTCCTTCAACCGGTGCTCTGGGAACAGACCATGCGTAATCTTTTGGCCGCCGGCTTTGATCGCTTCTACGAAATCGGTCCTGGCCGCGTGCTTGCCGGCCTCCTGAAACGCGTGCAACGCAAAGTGGAATGCACCAATATCAGCGCGTAGTTTCGCGGCCTCGAACTTTGTTTTGCAGATTGGTTTGCATGCCCCCTGACAGGCCCCGTGCACGGACAGCAAGGGTGATGACTTTAAAACCTTATCCGACAAGGACCTATGTCGCTTCTACTCCGATTTGGATTTGGTTTGCACATTGGTTTGCTTTGCACGAGCGAGTACCCAGTGCATGCATGCAAAGCAAACTTCCGCATCGCAAGACGCTAAAATTCTGATTCACAAGTCAAATCTTCTCTTGCCAAGAGCGAATGAAAGTGTACACTAACATGCGCACAACGGTGCATGCAGGCGCCGTGGAGAGCGTGATCTATTACAACTCGAGCCCTTCCTTGTCGTGAAGCGAGCAAAAGGAAACGCAAGGAAATCTCAAGCAAGCATTTGCCTCTTTCCTTTTCTCTGCCTTCGTCATATTTTTCCCTTTTATGTGCGCGCCAGCCGACCGCCAAGGCGATGCGGATGCTTGCCATCCAAGTTACCTTGCCCGTCAAGCGTAAACTGTGGTACATAACCCAATGCCAGGAAGGCAATTTCGCCGTTCGCCTTTCGCGGGCCGGCCTGTGTTCGCTTGGAGGACTGTATCGTGGCTTCCGTTGAAGAACGTGTGATTGCAATCGTCTGCGAAAACCTGGGGGTGAACAAAGAACAGGTCACCCGCTCCACCTCGTTTACCGAGGACATGGGCGCGGATTCCCTCGACATCGTCGAACTTGTCATGGAGCTGGAAGAGGAGTTCGAGATCACCATCCCGGACGACCAGGCGGAAAAAATCAAAACGGTCGGTGAAGCGATCGAGTACATCGAACGGGAGATAGCCAAGAAATGACCCGGCGCGTCGTCATTACTGGGATGGGAACGGTCAACCCGCTCTCGTCCGATGTCAAGGAATTCTGGCAGGCGCTCTGCGCCGGCCGGAACGGCATTAGTTTGATTGAGCAGCTCGACACCGCGCCTTTCAAGGTCCATTTTGGGGGCGAGGTGAAGAACTTCGATCCCAAGACCGTGCTGGACGCCAAGGTCGCCCGCCACCTGGACCGTTTTTCGCAGTTTGCTCTGGTGGCGGCCATCAGCGCAGTCAAGGACAGCGGTCTGGACATTGGCAAGGAAGATCCGTACCGGGCCGGCACCATTGTCGGCAGCGGCATCGGCGGCCTCAACGAATTTGAGGAGCAGCACTCCCGCTTCATCGCCGGCGGGCCGGGCAAGATCAGCCCGTTCGTCATTCCGAAAATGATTCCGAATGCCGCGCCCGGCAACATCTCCATTCATTTTGGTCTCTGCGGTCCCAACACGGCCGTTTCCACGGCTTGCGCTTCGGCGGCAAACGCCATTGCCGACGCCTTGCGTGCCATCCAGTGGAATTACGCCGACGTAATGATCACGGGCGGATCCGAGTCGGTCATCACGAACATGGGCCTTGGCGGCTTTATTTCCGCTCGTGCTCTATCTTTGCGCAATGACGATTTCCAGCATGCCAGCCGGCCGTTCGATAAAGACCGGGATGGGTTTGTGCTGAGTGAAGGGGCCGGTATCCTGGTGCTGGAGGAGTTAGAGCACGCGCGTCGCCGCGGCGCTCCCATTTACGCCGAACTGCTGGGCTGTGGCAGCACGGCCGATGCGCATCACATCACGGCGCCGCATCCGGAAGGCGCCGGCGCCGCGCGGGCCATGCAGATGGCGCTCAAGGATGCCCGCTTGAATCTGCAGGACATTCAGTACATCAATGCCCACGGCACCAGCACGCCGCTGGGCGACGAAGCCGAGACCAAGGCGATCAAGCAAGTCTTCGGCGAGCACGCGCGCCGTCTGGCAGTCAGCAGTACCAAGAGCATGCTCGGGCACACGCTGGGCGCGAGCGGCGGTATTGAGTTGATCGCCTGCGCCCTCTCCATCGTCCACGGCGTCATTCATCCGACCATCAACTACCAGACCCCCGATCCTGCCTGCGATCTCGATTACGTCCCCAACACGGCACGCCGCACGCGCGTTGTCCGGGCACTCTCCAACAGCTTCGGCTTCGGCGGGCACAACTGCTGTCTGGCGATCGGGGCATTGATTTAAGCCTTTCCGCCGACTAAACAATCTCCAGAGGCAGTTTAGCCGCGACCCGCCAGGGGAGCGCGCCGCGCTCCCCTGGCGGGTCGCGGCTAAACGTATTGTAGCAACGTCTGGATTTCACCATGATTCCTGTGCTGGACACCATCGCGACACGCGCGGAAAACCTCAGCCTCTCACCACAAGAAGTCGCACGCTACAGCCGGCATCTGATCATGCCGGAGGTGGCTCTAGAGGGGCAAAAGCGGCTCAAGGCTTCCCGCGTCTTGCTGATCGGAGCCGGAGGGCTCGGTTCTCCCCTCGGCTTGTACCTTGCTGCCGCCGGCATTGGCCGCATCGGCCTGGTCGATTTCGACGTGGTCGATTTCAGCAATCTACAGCGGCAGGTTTTGCACGGCACGCCCGACGTCGGCCGACCCAAACTGCAGTCGGCCAAGGATCGTTTGGCGGCGATCAATCCCGGCGTGCGCATCGATCTATATGAAACTCGCCTGACCTCCGCCAATGCCCTGTCGATCTTCGAGCCTTACGATGTCATCATTGACGGCACCGACAATTTCCCGACGCGCTACCTGGTTAACGACGCCTGCGTCTTGCTCAAGAAGCCGAATGTCTACGGCAGTATTTTTCGCTTCGACGGCCAGGCTTCTGTCTTCCATCCGCCCCACGGTCCATGCTACCGCTGTCTTTATCCCGAGCCGCCTCCGCCGGGAGAGGTGCCCAGTTGTGCCGAAGGCGGCGTGCTTGGCATTCTGCCTGGCTTGATCGGCTGCATCCAGGCCACGGAAGCGATCAAACTGCTTCTGGGCAATGGTTCGCCGCTCGTGGGACGTCTTCTCCTTTACGATGCTTTGCAGATGAAGTTCCAGGAGTTCAAGGTCCGGCGCAACCCCAAATGCCCGATGTGCGGGGACAAGCCGACGATCACCAAGCTCATCGATTACGAACAATTCTGCGGCATGCGCGGTCAGGAGGCTCCGGCCCCGGCCGCTTCCGACAGTCAGCATGAAACCACGGTTGAGGAGCTCAAGCGCCGGCTCGACAGTGGCGAGAAGCTCTTTGTGCTGGACGTGCGCAATCCGGAGGAGTATCAGATCTGCCGGATTCCCGGCAGTACGCTGATCCCTTTGCCGCAATTGCCGCAACGCTTCCAGGAGCTGGATAAGGACCGCGAGATCGTTATCCATTGCAAGAGCGGCATGCGCAGTCTGAAGGCCCAGCAGTTCCTGCGCGGCCAGGGCTTCGACAAAACCAAGAACCTCAAAGGCGGCATCCTGGCCTGGGCCGACCGCATCGACCGTTCGATGCCGAAATACTAGCGAATTGTAGGGCAGGTTTTTAACCTGCCCCATCCTGTGGCAGGTTAAAAACCTGCCCTACGAGGCGAAGCGATGGCGGAAACAATCGATTGGTATTATCATCGCAAGGGCTGAACCGGCTGCAAGAAAGCTCAGGGGTTCCTTGAGTCCCACCGATTGCAGGTCGAGGAACAAGGCGATGCCGGCAAGGAACGCCGCGGACGAAGCGAAGCCCTGGCTCTGGCGAGAGCGGCAGACAAGGTCATCGTCGCCCGGGGCAAGAAGATCGTCGAATTAGACATGAAGAAGAACCCGCCCGAAGATGATGTCTTGCTGGCTCAGATACTGGGCCCGACCGGGAACCTGCGCGCCCCGACCCTGAGGAAGGGCAGAACGCTGCTGGTCGGCTTTAACGACCAAGCCTATCGCCAATTCTTCTGTGGCTGAAACACAGTTGCTCCTTGGAACGGGAGTACCGCCAATGGCCGCGACGGACCGCCGGAACGCCGAACAGCTCTTCCACGACTCCCAGGCGCGCGAGCGGTCGCGGGATTTTTTTCGCAAGCCCGCCACGCTGTGCTTCACGGATGATGAGTACCTGGACCACGAAACCTGGATTCGCCCCGCTTTTCAGCAACTGGGCAACGTGCGCGGCATGAAAGCCCTTGATTTCGGCTGCGGGCACGGCATGGCAGCCGTCGTGCTGGCGCGTGCAGGGGCGCGCGTCACCGCCTTTGATTTATCAGGCGGCTACATTGGTGAAGCGCATCGCCGGGCGTTCGCCAATCAGGTAGACATTGACTTCGTTCAGGCCGACGGCGAACGGCTGCCCTTTGCAGACGACTCGTTTGATCGTATCTGGGGAAACGCAGTTCTTCATCACTTAGACGTTGAGATTGCTGCCAGAGAATTGCACCGTGTTCTCTGTCCCGGCGGATTGGCTGTCTTCTGCGAGCCCTGGGGAGAAAACGCACTGCTCAATTGGGCGCGCGGCCGCTTACATTACCCCGGCAAACAGCGCACAGCGGACGAGTCTCCGTTAAGAGCGGAGCACATGCGCGTTTTGGAAACGATCTTTCCTCGGGTACACAGCAGAGGCTTTCAACTCCTGGCCATGGCACGCCGCCTGATCGGTTCAGGAAGAGTGAGCGAGGGCCTTGATCGCTGCGATCAGAGCCTGTTTACCCATTTTCCAGGCTTGCAGCGCTATTGCAGGTATATTCTGCTCACGTTGCGTCGTTGACTTCATATAATCTACCGCAGGTTTTTTTTCAGGCCTCTCCCATGGGTTTCCCAGCATGGAAGTGCCTGCACCAGCACCTGCGATTGCTCCTGCGCCGAAGCAGCAGCCTTCCCTTTTTCAGCTGGCCTGGCCACGGCCGGCGCAGACGGCGTTCGCCTTTTTCCTGGGCGCGATCCTCACCCTGCTGACGATCCACGCCTATAGCTACACGCGTTGGGGCACGCGCCCAACCGAACTGGAACGCGGTGTCGGCATTACCTACCGCGTGGATCTGAACCACGCCACGAGGGCAGAACTGTTGCAACTCCCCGGCATCGGCGAAAGCCTGGCCCGCCGCATCGAGGACTATCGGCTTGAACACGGGCGCTTCCAGCATGTCAATGACTTGATCGAAGTGCACGGCATCGGACCGGCGACGCTGGAGAGATTACGGCCATGGGTCCAGGTCAAATGGCAAGACGGCGATCGCCCTGATCAGGAGGCGGACGAGCAGCGACCCATTCTCCGATTAAGAGGCCGGGAGACGCCGCGAAGATCTGCATCCCCGCCAAGAGGCTCGAGCGCCAAAGAGACCAGCCTCAGCAGTCCCATTGACGTTAACCGTGCTTCCCTTACCGAACTGCAACGGCTCCCAGGCGTTGGCCCCAAGATGTCACAAAAAATCGCGGATGAGCGCGAGAAATCACCCTTCAAGTCCATTGATGACCTGCGGCGCGTGCACGGCATCGGACCCAAGACGTTGGAGCGCCTGCGTCCGTACATTACCGTGAATGCCGAATCCACGCGCATCGTTTCGGCCGACCGCGACGGCGACCCCAGCGAGCAGCACTGAGAGCAATCTTCACACGTCCGGTATAATAAAGAGACTTACGTTAGCGTGCGCAATGCGGCGGCACACCAGCCCGAAGCGCCAGCGAGGGGCCTCGCCCGCGCTCGGGCTGGTACAAGTCGCGCTCCGTGCCTTTCATGGTGGACGGGAAAGCTGATGGTGGCAAAGTTTGAACTAGACGGCAGGCTAGAACCTGCGGGCGATCAACCGCAAGCGATTGAAAAGCTGGTGGCCGGATTTCGCAGCGGCCAGTTACGCCAAACCTTGCTCGGTGCGACCGGTACCGGCAAGACATTCACGGCAGCACATGTAATCGCGAATATGGGCAGGCCGACCTTGGTTCTGTCGCATAACAAGACGCTCGCTGCCCAGCTTTACAAGGAATTCCGCGGCTTCTTTCCGCGTAATGCCGTTCATTATTTCATTAGCTACTACGACTATTACCAGCCGGAAGCGTATATTCCCCAGCGCGATATCTACATCGAAAAAGACGCCCAGATCAACGAGAACATCGACCGTCTACGCCTAGCCGCCACGAGCGCCCTGGTGAGCCGTGAGGACGTGATCATTGTCGCCAGCGTTTCGTGCATTTACGGCCTGGGTTCGCCGGCCGATTACAAGCGCATGATGGTGTACCTGCGCAAGGGCGAGACCGTCGATCGCGATCAGCTCCTACTCAGGTTGGTTGACATTCAGTACGAGCGCAACGACGTTGCCTTCACGCGCGGCAAATTTCGCGTGCGCGGCGACGTGGTCGAGGTGTGGCCCGCGTCCGAGGAATACGGCTTGCGGATCGAGCTATTCGGCGACGAGGTGGACACGCTCACCATCATCAATCCGATCAGCGGCGAAACCCTGCGTGACCTGGACGAGCTGTACATCTACCCGGCCAAGCACTTCGTCACGCCCGAAGAGCGCATCCGTTCCTCGGTGGAGGGCATTCGCGGCGAGTTGCAGGAACGGCTGGCCTGGTTCCGGCAGCATGGCAAGCTCCTCGAAGCGCAGCGGCTGGCGGCCCGGACGCAGTTCGATCTGGAGATGCTCCTTGAAGTCGGTCACTGCCCCGGGATTGAAAACTACTCACGCTGGCTCAGCCAACGTAAGCAGGGCGAGCCGCCGTACACGCTGATCGATTTCTTTCCCGAAGATTTTCTCATGATCGTGGACGAGTCCCATGCCACGTTGCCGCAGGTTCGCGGCATGTTCGCCGGCGACCATAGCCGCAAGACAACACTCGTGGAGCACGGCTTTCGTCTTCCCAGCGCCCTGGACAACCGGCCGTTGCGTTTTGACGAGTGGGAAAAGCGCATCAAGCAGGTGCTGTTCATGTCGGCCACGCCGGCGCCGTATGAAATTGAACGCTGCGGCGGCGAGGTCGTGGAGCAGGTCATTCGCCCAACCGGCCTGGTCGATCCGCTCCTGCACGTCAAACCGGCGCGCGGCCAGGTACCGGACCTGATTGAAGAGATCAAGAGACGGGCAGCCGTCCAGGAGCGCACGCTGGTGACCACACTCACCAAACGGCTCGCCGAGGACCTGAGCGGCTATTTTGCCGACGCCGGCTTGCGCACCAAATGGCTGCATTCGGAGCTGGACGCCATCGAGCGGGTGCAGGTTCTGCGCGAGTTGCGCGAAGGCGCCTTTGACGTGCTTGTCGGCGTCAACCTCTTGCGCGAGGGCTTGGATTTGCCGGAAGTCTCGCTGGTGGCGATTCTCGACGCCGACAAGGAAGGCTTTCTGCGCAGCGGCACCTCGCTGATCCAGACCATCGGCCGCGCCGCGCGCAACGTCAACGCCGAGGTCATTCTTTATGCGGATCGCGTAACCGATTCCATGCAGCGCGCCATGGACGAGACGCTCCGCCGCCGCACCTTGCAACTGGAATACAACGCCAAGCACGGCATCACGCCGCAGACCGTGCGCACCGCCATCGGCGCCGGCATTGAAGACGAAATCGCCGCCCACAAAATGGTTCAGGAAGTAATCGGCAACCCGCCTGACAATTACGTGACCGAGGAATATCTTGAGGAACTCCATGCCGAGATGCTGGCCACGGCCGCCAATCTGGAATTCGAACGAGCAGCACAACTGCGCGACCGCATTGCCCAGCTAAAGGGCCAGCCAACCGCGGCGCCGCAGCTGAAAAAACGCCGCGGTCGAAGAAGATGATCCCAGCATTATTCACTGGACCGCAGCCGATTTTCGGGATAAGTTGCTAGAACATTGATCAACCGGGATTCTGCGGAAAGAACCCCATCGATGTTGTCCTACCCCCTGCGCTGGCTGCTCATTTTGTGCATGACCGGCTTGCTGAATTTCAGAGCCTCGGGGCAATCGTCGACCTTAAAGAGCGGGCCAACGCCAGGCAAAACAGCCAACGGCCCCAAACCCGCAACTCCGGTACTGCCACGCGGCGCCCTGCTGCGCCTCCGGGGCGGTTCCAATCCGTTCCTGTCAGTCGCGTATTCTCCGGACGGTAAATGGCTCGCCTCCGGCGGGTACGAAAAAACCATTCAAATCTGGGACACAGGCAGCGGCAAGGAACTCCGCCGCTTGAGCGCCCCGGAAGGCAATATTACGGGACTGGTCTTTTCGCCGGATGGCCGGCTCCTGGCTTCGGGCGGGGTTTACGATGTCAACGTCCATCTTTGGGATGCAGTCACGGGTCGCGAAGTGCACGTGCTGGATGGCTTGCCGCGTGGGGCTTCTTCCTTGGCTTTCTCTCCCGACGGCAAGGTGCTGGCTGCCGGCGGTTACCACACCGGCGAGGTCTATCTCTGGAACACAGTCACGGGCAAACCCATCCGCCAGCTAAGCGGGTCGACCGTGCGCTGCCCGGAAATCGACGCCCTGCCGGTGCCTCCGCCGGATTTTTCTCATGTCGCTTTCGCGCCCGACGGCAGAACGCTGGCCAGCGGCCACCTCTATGGCCTCATTCGCATCTGGGATATGGCGACACTACGTGAACTTCGTCACTTTCGCGGTCCCACCAGCGACCCCTTCGTACACCTGGCTTTCAGCGGCGACGGCCGGACGTTGGTCGGCTGGGGCAGCCACATTCGCCTTTGGCAGACCGGCCCCTGGAAGCAACTGCGTTTCTTTGGCGAGCAGCCGGAGCTACGCATCTCTTGCGTCGCCCTGTCGCCGGATGGAAAAATGATCGCTTCAGGCAGCGCAGGTCGGGATGTTGGCGACCCATTGGTCCATCTATGGGAGGCGGCGACTGGAGAAGAACGCGCTCGACTGGAAGGACACGAATACGCTGTCTCCTCAGTCGCCTTCTCACCTGACGGCAGGAAGCTGGTCTCCGGTAGCCGTGATGGTACCGCGCTTATCTGGGACGTCATGAAGCCGCCCAGCGCTCAACCAATCAAGATTGGCTTGCAGGGACATGAACTTGCCAACGCCTGGCGCCAACTAGCGGACGCGGATGCAGAACGCGCCTATCACGCGCTCATGACGCTCGTTCACAACCCCGGGCCAGCCGTAGGCTTACTGCAGGATCGGCTCCGGCCCGTATTCTTGTATGAAGCGCAGCGACTCGACCAGTTCATTTACGCCCTGGACAGCAGTCTCTTCCGAGATCGTCAAGAAGCCGTCGAGGAACTGGCGATGCAAGTGGAACTGGCTGAGCCCGCGTTGCGTCGCGCGCTCGCTGCTCATCCGTCGAGCGAGGCCCGCCGCAGCCTGGAACAGATCTTGAAAGCAAATTCGCAGCAGCGCTTTTCTGCCCGTAAGCTGCAAACGTTGCGGGCCATCGAGGCCCTCGAACACATCGGCGGTGTGGACGCCAGGAAGGTTCTGGAACTTGTCGTCACCGGAACGCCGGAATTCCAAATCACCCGGGAAGCCAGGACCTCTCTCAGCCGGCTGGGGTACTCCCAGGCCGCCCGTTGATGGGAAGTGGCTCAGTTTGTCGCCTTTCGCTGCGGGAAAGCACGGCCTTTCGCGGAGCGAAAGGCGACAATACGGCAGCAAGACACTACCCGTTAATGGACCGACTTACTTCTGCCCCGGTTTCTTGAGCTGGAAGGAGGCCGACACGACGATGCGATAAACCACTTTTTTCGGCTTCAGGCCAAAAGCTTCTCCGGGTCGAGATTCCTCATTGCCCTCCTCTTCCTGCATCTGCTCGGCATACACGCGCATGGAATTCATCCGCATCATGGCTTCTGTCTCGAATGCCCCCGCCGCGGATGCATTGTCGGTTAGCGAATGCAGAGCACCAAGCTCCACGCCCGCGGCCTGGGCCAACTTCGTGGCCTCTTGTTTGGCCTTCTTGTAAGCCTGGGCGCGGGCCTTCTCCTGCTCGTCTTCCGGTATCTTGCTGACATAATAAAACAAAGGCTCGCCCTTTTTTGGGGCATTGGCATCGTACACGCCCATCATTTCCTGGGCATCTTCCTGAGCCATCTCCTCATCCTGGCCGGAAGCCTGCTTAAGCTGTTTGAGACCGCCGAGATCCGCCGCCTTGAGGCGCTCTTCCAGTGCATTGGCAGCGAGCAAGAAATCGTCCGGCTCGGCAGCCTGGAGCCGAAATTCGGCCTTGAGCATGGCGGCAACTGTTACCGGGGGAGCTTCCTTCGGTTTCTGGGCCGGCTTGTTTCCCTGGTTGCGCATTTGCCGCATCATCATGCGCATGGCCATCTGATTTTGACGATCGTTCTTCTCGTCCACGATGGTTGGCTCGCCGAACTCCAGGCTTTTTGCGGACATCCCCAGGGCCTCGAGGTTCTTTTGCGCCGACAGCTTCCGTTCCCGCAGCTTGCTCAGCGCTTCTTTCAGGCTTTTCCCTTTGGCGAGCACTTGCACACGCACGCGCAGGATTTCTGCTTGCCTTCTTAATTCGACGCTCCCCTGGCCGGTGACCGTACCCTGAGCCCCGTCGTCCGCACAAGCGGCCGACCCCACGTTAAGCGCCAGCACCAGGGCTCCCGCTCGTATAAGAACATGTCTCATCGCGGACTTCCTCTCAAATACAGATCTTGTTGGCCCAAATTTGCTGAAATGGAGAGCGTTTTCAATGGTAGATCCGTGCCCCGCCCATTGCAACAAGAATCGGCGTCCTGACGAAAAGCGCACTCCGGCAAACAGCCGGCTGTAGAATCTGGATATGCGGAGGTGCGTCATCGCCCGAGGGCATCGACGGTAGCCGACTGGCTTGTGCCGTGATACTTCGGACTGACGGGCTTCCAGAGTCAAAAAGGAGAAGCCAACCTGATGCCGAAGGAACCAGGTCGCGTGGCCCTGCTCGGCGGAGTACGGATTCCGTTTTGCCGGTCGCATACCGTCTATGCCGACCTCAGCAACCTCGACATGCTCTCGGCGGCACTGGAGGCCCTGGTCGAAAGGTACCGCTTGCAGGGCACGGTCGTCGACGAAGTTGCCGCCGGGGCCGTGGTCACGCATTCCAAGGACTGGAACCTGGCGCGCGAGGCGGTCCTGTCCACTTCCCTGTCGCCGCGCACGCCGGCCGTCACACTGCAGATGGCATGCGGCACCAGCCTCGAAGCCGCTCTTTTGCTGGGCGGCAAGATCGCACTGGGCCAGCTCCAATGCGCGATTGCAGGCGGCTCGGATACGACCAGCGATGCTCCGGTCGTCTTCAGCCGCAAGTTTGCCCGCCGGCTGATCCGCGCTGCGACGGCAAAGTCGTTCGGCAAGCGTCTCGGCGCCTTCCTGGGCGTGCGGCCGTCCGAACTGAAGCCGGTCGCTCCCGGCAACCGCGAGCCACGAACCGGCCAAAGCATGGGTCAGCATGCCGAACAGATGGCCCAGGCGTGGGGCATCAGCCGCCAGGAACAGGACCAGTGGGCCGTCGCCAGCCATCACAAGGCCGCCCAGGCCTATGCGGCAGGCTTTTTCAACGACCTGGTCGTGCCCTACCACGGCGTCACGCGCGACAACAACCTGCGCGAAGATACGAGCCTGGAAAAGCTGGCGTCGCTGTCTCCCGCGTTCGACCGAACTTCGGGCAAGGGCACGCTCACCGCGGGCAACAGCACGCCGCTCACCGACGGCGCCGCCAGCGTGCTTCTGGCCGGCGAATCCTGGGCCCGCACGGGCGGTCTGCCGATCCAGGCTTACCTGGCCGATGCGCGCACCGCGGCCGTCGACTTCCTGGCGGGCGAGGGTTTGTTGATGGCGCCGACCGTGGCGGTCGCCAACTTGTTGCAAAGCGCGGGACTCAGCCTGCAAGACTTCGACTTCTACGAAATTCACGAGGCCTTTGCGGCGCAGGTCCTGTGCACTTTGAAGGCCTGGGAATCCAAGGAATACTGCCAGGAACGCCTGGGCCTCGTGCACCCCCTGGGAACAATCGATCGGACCAAGGTGAATGTCAAAGGAGGCAGCCTCGCATTCGGCCACCCGTTTGCGGCAACCGGAGCGCGCATCCTCGCCCAGGCCGGCAAGCTCCTGGCTGCCAAAGGGTCGGGCCGCGCGCTTATTTCCGTGTGCACAGCCGGCGGCATGGGCGTCGCCGCCATCCTGGAAGCGGCTTGAAGGCGTCGCGGGTGCATTGCTGAGGAAGCGCAGCAATCGCGTCAAAGAAATGTAGAATACTGGATAATCGAATGCCTGGAAGTCAAGCAGCCGCAATCATCGTCACGAGTTGCTTATGCGCGAATGGGTCCTGGCGGAACAGAATCATGAGTTTGTGCGCTCGCAGAAATGGGAAGTCGCTGTCTTGCCCTTTGGGGCCACCGAGCCGCATAACCTGCACATGCCTTATGGCACGGACATTTACGAGGTCGAAGCCATCGCGCAACGGTCCTGTGAAAAAGCCTACCAGTCCGGGGCACGCGTGACGCTCCTGCCCACGATTCCCTTCGGCGTCAACACGAATCACCTGAAGATTCCGGGAGCGATTGCTTGCAGCCTGACGCCGACAACGCTTCTTGCTCTGCTGACTGACCTGGTGGACTCGCTGGAGCGGCAAGGCATTCGCAAACTGCTTTTGCTTAACGGCCACGGCGGCAACGAGCTCAAGCCGCTGATGCGCGAGTTACACCATCGCACCAAGGTGTTTCTTTGCCTCTGCGATTGGTTTCGGATGGCTGCCGATACTTATGCCAACATATTTGCAAAGCCCGGCGAGCATGCCGACGAGGTAGAGACGAGCCTGGGAATGGCCTATTTTCCTGAGCTGGTACAGCTCGACCGCGCTGACGAAGGCGCCGTTAAGCCGACACGCCTCGATGCGGTCAATCGCGGCTGGGTCTCCATCACGCGGCCCTGGCACCTTGCGACGACCAATACCGGCATGGGCGACCCGTTCGCCGCCTCGGCCGAGAAAGGGGAGCGCTTGATGGAGGTTGTGGTGGAACGGCTGTCGAGGTTTATCGTTGAACTGGCGGCGGCGTCCTTCGATGACAAGTTTCCTTACTAGACGTCAAGATGGGGCCATGAAAACAGCCGATTCTTTGCCCGCCCGGTCGAAAAAGATCGTGCGTCTGCTCGCCAAGGAGTACCCCGATGCCGAGTGCGCGCTGCATCACCAGAATCCACTGCAGCTTCTGATTGCCACGATCCTCTCCGCGCAATGCACCGACGCGCGCGTCAACCTGGTGACGCCGGACCTGTTTGCCCGCTACCCAAGTGCCAAGGCCTATGCGACCGCAAACCCGGCCGAACTGGAGAAGGCAATCCAATCCACGGGATTCTTTCGGAACAAGGCGCGAAACATCATCGCCTGCTGCAAGCAAATCGTCGAGGACTATGGCGGCGAAATTCCGCGCACCATGGAAGAACTGGTCGGGCTGCCCGGCGTCGGCCGCAAGACCGCCAACGTCATTCTGGGGAACGCCTTCGATGTGCCGGGCATCACGGTAGATACGCACGTCGGCCGGCTCAGTCGCCGGCTTGGCCTTACCAGGGAAACGGCGGCCGAAAAAGTCGAGCGCGACTTGATGAACCTCATTTCGGCGAAGAACTGGACAATGTTCAGTCATCACATGATCTTCCACGGCAGGCGAGTCTGCCACGCCCGCAAGCCGATGTGCAGCCAGTGCGTGCTGGCAAAGCTTTGTCCAAAGATCGGCGTCACGCAGTCCGTGTAATGACAAGCTGCATGTCGCCACGAAACAAACAAAACATAGGCTCCTGCACCAATGGATTCACTCCTCGAGCGGTTTTGCCGGTATGTCCAGGTCGATACGCAGGCGGACGAACGAGCCACTTCGTATCCCAGTTCGCCCGGCCAATTGGAGCTGGGCAAGATCGTTCTCGACGAGCTGAAGGCGATCGGCTTGAAAGACGCAATGCAGGATGAGCACGGCATTGTCTGGGCCACCCTGCCGGCGACTCTCAAGAAACCGGCGCCAACCATCGCCTGGATTGCACATTTCGATACCTCGCCCGAGACCAGCGGCCACAAGGTGAAACCCATCGTGCACCGCAACTACGACGGCCGCGACATCGCCTTGCCGGGCGATAAGAGCAAAGTCCTCCACGCTGCCGATAATCCGGAGCTGGCCGCTGTCCAGGGCAAGACGGTCATCACGAGCGACGGCACCACGCTTCTCGGCGCCGACGACAAGGCGGGCCTGGCCGTGATCGTGGAGACAGCCGCCTACCTCACGGCGCATCCGGAAATTCCGCATGGACCCATCCGTCTCTGCTTTACCTGCGACGAAGAAGTCGGCCACGGCGTGGATCATGTTGACCTCAAGAAGCTCGGCGCGCACGTGGGCTATACGCTGGACGGCGGCGGCGTGGGCGAGATTGATGTGGAGACTTTCTCGGCCGATCTTGCCGTTGTCACCATCCAGGGCATCAATATCCACCCGTCCATCGCCAAGGGAAAGATGGTCAATGCCGTGCGCCTGGCCGGGACCTTCCTGGAACGATTGCCCCGGCAAACGCTGGCGCCGGAGACCACGGGGGACCGCGAGGGATTCCTGCATCCGTACCGGCTGGAGGGCGGTGTGGCGGAGGCGACGCTCCGCATCCTGTTGCGTGATTTCGACACGGCCCGGCTGGCGGACAAGGCCAATTACCTCCGGGCTGTAGCCCAGACATTGACGGCCGAGTATCCCCGGGCGCATATCGACATCAAAATCACGCCCCAGTATCGCAACATGGCCGATCGCCTGGCGAAGGAGCCGCGCGCCGTCGCGTTTGCCGAGGAGGCCATGCGGCGCGTCGGGCTGCAGCCCAAGCGCACCATCGTGCGTGGCGGCACGGACGGCTCGCGCTTGACGGAGCTGGGCTTGCCGACGCCGAACCTGTCGACCGGAGAACACAACCTGCACTCGCCGCTGGAATGGACCTGCCTGGAGGAGATGGTGACAGCTATGAAGGTTCTAATTGAACTGGCTCAAGTTTGGGCGCAAGCGGGATGAGCATGCGCATATTGTGGAGGGTCCGCCGTGCCACGCGCTGCAAAAGAGCGCCGTGTGATCCTAGCCGATTACCGTCGGCGGTTGCCGCTCGGGATTCGGCTCGGCCTTGCGGATCAGGTCGCGGACCATCCAGGGAATATTTCCCTGGCCGAACAGAAGGAAATTGAGGTTGGCCTCGATCGGCCGTTCATTGGACCAGCCAAAGTGAATCTCGGGCGGCTTACCGACTTTTGATAGTTCCAACGCCACGGCGGCGATCACATGCGCGATCGACGCACAGTGGCAGACGCGAATCACAAACCTGCCCCCTTCCTCCGTTATCTCCATAAGCGGCTGGTGATAAAAGTCGCTGACGTCGCCCAGGATCGCTTCGACGAAGACCACCGGTGTGTCGGGGGCCAGGCGGTGACGCTCGCGAATTGCCCCTTCCTTCGCGTCCAGCGTCTCCAGCCCCGGCCGGTGCGGGATCAGCACCGGGAACTCCAGGTATTTGAGGCTTTCCCAGAGGAACTGGGACTGTGCATCCTTGAATTCAAAGCCGCCGAAACGGAGTTCCGTGCTGCGGATTGCTCGCGACAGAATCGACGAGATGACAATGGCGTGCACAAATCCCAGGGCGATCAGCAAGCCGTCGGGCTTGGCAAGCATGGCCGCGAGCGCGGCGGAGAGAAAGATGACACTGATAACAACGAAACTCCACGGCAGCCGTTGAAACCAGCGACCCTGGCGGCGACGATAGATGTCCAGAACGGCGATCATGGCCGCGCCGCTAATAAGCGTGAGTACGCTGGTCGCGTAGGCGCCGCGCTGGGCCGTCACGCTGGCGCGGAAAAACACCGTAACGAGCAGGTTGATGCCGTTGAAGATATACAGGATCGCGCCTGCTTTGAGTGCCCAGTTCAGCTCCATGCCCAGACGATGCAGATAGTGAGGCACAAAGTCGCGCAGGCCGATGGCCACGCTGGCGCCGGCCAGACAGAGAATGACAATGGCGATGCCGTCATAGGCCGTGCCGAATACCTCGCCGAAACTCCCGTTCACTTCCACGGCCGAATTGCCGTCGATGAGCACACCGCCGTGGGCCAGATAAGCCAGGGTTCGATTGGCTGCCTTTTCACTGGTGGTAAACGCTTCAGGCGGGATCAAGGTCGTGACGACCAGCGCGGAACCGAGAAGAAAAAGCGCCATGATCGACGCTGCGACGAGAAGGATCTGACGGACGTGCCGCACCCGGCTGCGCGGGTCGGCCGGCAGATCGCTGACATGGCCTTTCACGAGCGGCATAACCACCATGCTCAACTCGAAACCGCTCAAACCCAATGCCATCTTTGGGAACGACAGCAGACAGATCGCCGCCATGTACCACCAGGCGCCCGGGGCGGCGAACTGTCCCTGGGGATGCCAATGGCCCTGGGCAAGCTTTGACCACCAGGCGCGTACAAACTCCGGATGGCTGCAAAGGAACCAGAGACCGCTCCCCACGATGAAGGCAGTCATGCCCAGGTAAACAATAACGACGACGGCGGAGAACTTGATCACCTTGCCCGTAAAGCCCCGCCGAAACAGCGCCCAGAAGATAAAGCCGACAATGGACAGGAGAATGGTAACGACCAGTTGGCGATTCCAGTAAACCCGGATTCTTTCGCCCAGGGTCCGCGGCAGAAAGTAGGTGGTCTGTTCCGCGCTGCCGAGGTAATCGAGCATCCGCTGCCAGTCCGGGTTGGGATTGTGAATCAAATGCTCGGCGGCATCGGCGACCGATAGCGTACGCGTAACGACGAAATCCGTGGCGGCGAAGCCCAGCAGAATAACGATGAGCAGTTTGCCAAACCAGCCCGGGACCAGCCTTTCCAGAAGTCCGATCGCCCCCTGCCCATGCGGCGAGCGGCCCGCCACATAGGCATAGACCGGCAGCGCCCCCAGGAATGTCAAAAGCACGACCACCAGCGTCGCCAGCGGCGCCAGATAGCCCGCGCTTTCAAAGGCAATCGACGGCTGGTAGGCCAGGCTGCTGAAGTAATCGACGCCGATCAGACAGAGAATCCACGGCCATGCGTTTTGAAGCAGTCCAGGAAGCGCAGCTTTTTTGTCGGTCATTGCGGCAGGCGAGCGTACAAGGGGCAAACATTGCCAAACTCGTTTTCTGATTCTAACAGGGCCAAATGACCGAGCACATGGCCAACGGTGGCCCTGTTGGTGTGATCGCATATGTGCAGTGATGGCATGGGCTTGCGACAATGACAAAGAGTACCGGGCCACAGGGCCACGTGGCCAACAGATCTTTAGTCTCGGAAACGTGCGCGCCGACGAAGGCGGCCATTGAGTTTGCCAGTTTGGGAACGGGAGCAGGCTCCATCCCAGCATTTCCCGTGGGGCAGAATTCTGCCCCACGGGAACTTGAAGAACCTGTCGTGAACGTGGCCAGCCCCATAAGTGGATTGCACTGCGCCTACCGGATTGTCGACCGGTATGGAAACAAGCGTTGGAGGGCTGGAACGTGGAACAATCACTGCAGGTCCTTGAATGGCAGGCCAAGACCAAAGCCGATGACTTGTTGCGGGTGCTTGGCAAGCGTTTTCCGCCCGGCGCGACTGCCGACCTGGAACGATCCATTCGCCTGCTTCAGCCTCAACTCACGGCTTGGCCCTGGTGTAGTAGATCAGCACCTGGCCTTTCTTCGCCCAGACGTCGGGGAATTCGCTCGGGCGTTGCTTCTGGTCCCCGATGCAGAGGGTCAGGGTGTCGCCCTCTAGCTTGTAGATGCCGAGGAATGGCGTGCCTTCCCCGACCACGAAGTCGATCTGCCGCGGCTTCTTGCTGGCGTCGAGCTTGGCGGTGGCTTGGCGGGTCTTCTCCTTGTAGTCCGAGAAAGTGAAGCTGTCCCGTTTGACCTCCAGGGTGAACTGCCTACCCAGCTGCTCCTTCTTGTCGAGTTCCCGGCCGTGGAACAGGCTCATGAGCTCGGGGGCAGGATAGTTCATGTGCACCCGCTGAGGCAACCAGCCCCACTTGCCCTGCAGCTTCTGCGCGTCCGCCTTGGAGTCCCCGATCTCGGCGCTGGCCTGCTGCACTTCTTCGATCTGGAAGGTAAGGCGCGCGACTTCTGTGCCGTCCACAAACACCACGCGCGTCCATTGGCCGGGCACCAGTTCGTATTCAAATCCTTTGAGGAATGTCCACAGGAAATATTCTTCCGGCTGTTCGCGAACTTTGATGGTTGTCTCCAAGACGCTTTTTTTCAATACCGTGCCGTCCGGCTGCTTGATTGGCGGATGGTGCATCTCGCTTCGGACAGTGTAGTTAACACCTGTTGGGAGATTCGCGAATTCGAGGCGGATACCAAATGATTCACCGACCTTGCATGGCACCTTTTTCGTGGTGGCGAGGTGCCTGGCGGACCTGGTCTCGATGGTGACGCTCCCCGAGGTGTCTTCCGCCGGCTTCAGAATGGGGTCGGAGGTTCGATAGCGCCCATACTGGACAATCCGTGCGCTGGGCTCCTTGCCGGTTCCAAAGCTCGGGTAGATGAGAACAATAACAGTTGCGCATAGAATCGAGATTCCGTGTCCGCGTGCTCTCATGACTTGCTCCTTCCGCGATTGTGTTGGCCAGGAGCGCTTTCGGTTCGCTAGGCGAATTTTCTGCGTCGTGGTCAAGTGCTTGGCAAGCGCTTCTTGAAAGAAGTAGAGCCTCCCCACAGGGACTATAGCATCTTCCTGGCAGCGCGCGTTTTCGGGCGAGGGGTTTCGGAATACCCAAATGAAGCCGCAAGCTATTAGCCGTCAGGACGGGTCTTACTCCGCGGTGGCGGTACGGGCATGCGGATACTCAGATCGTCACCCCTGGGCTCATCGTCGTTGCCACGTCCGCCATCGTCCACGCCGTTAACGCCGACACTGTAAAGGAGATAGCCCTGATACACGAGCCGGTAAATCAGCGGTTTCCCTGAGAAAAGGTCGCCGGGCATATCCTTGAGGTACTTGGGGCAGAGTTCGGCCAACTTCGCGGGATAATGTCCCTGGTCGCGCTGGTACGCGGCCAGGGCGAAGGCGAGATGCAGGTTCCGCTGTTCCTGCGCGCACCGATCTGCCGCACTCTGTACGCTTATGAATGCAGGCAGCATCAGCCCAACCAGGATCTTGCCCATAATCTCGCCACGACCTCGGGCCGCCGTGAATCGCGCTGCCGATTCAAAGGACACTACCCCGCCTTTGAGTGCCCGCAGATCTCGGTCAATGGCTGCTGATTCTTTCGCGCGCGCGTCCCGCTCGGTCATGCGCAAGCATGCGACCATGCGGTCGCACCAGTCATTCCCAGCGGTAAGGGCAGGATCCCACTGAATGCTCCGGGTGAAAGCCCGGGACAAGAACGAGTCCTTTCCAGTAGGCGTCGGTCTCCCAGCCGAGGCCTGTTCGACAACCGCCAGCCCCTGCCGGGCCGTTATCATCATTGTGTCCAGCAACATGAACCGTTCGCTCAGATCAATCTTCTCGGCCAAGGTGGCCATCGGTGGCAGTTGTTCCAGGTCCGCCCAGCAGGCCAACACTTGTTTCGAAGTGAGTTTGGCATGCTCGAGAAAGACGAGGTCGGCCTTGTGGGCAACGTGTTCGATCGCGATGCCGACCAGCAGCTCGATCAGCGTGCCGCCGCGACTTACCAGCCTGCCGAGGCGATGACAGGCGAGCAAGTCTTGCCAGGCTTCATCCACCTTGCCCTGGGCGGTTCGCAGCATGGCCCGGCAGAGCAACGCAGATGCTAGCTGCCGGCATCCTTGCACGGTCGGCAGCAGCGCCCCGATCAATCCCGGGGTTGAGCCCGCGGTCGTGGCCGGCACGACTGGGTTGTAGTAGGCCGGACGCCGGGTAGCCGCCACGACCCGCGCCAGTGGTTTGTCCATCTGTTGGAGCCAATCGGCAAGAGCCGGCTCTTCCTTGGCCGTCCACAGCATGCCGGCCGCGTCGCTCAAAAGGTCGGCTTTCGCGTTGCTTTTTTTGTCGTTGCCTTCTTTCGAGTGCGTTTCTAAATAGGAATTCCAGCTGACCAGATACTCGCCCTTTTCCGGCGGCGGGTCGATGCCCAGCCACTGGAAGTATTCAGCAGGCAGGATACTACCCTCCGGGTGGGGGCCGAGCGCCTGGCAGATCAGGACGTTCGCATTCTTCTCGGGCGTAATACCCTTGCCGAGCCTTTCGTTGAGCGCCGTCACGTAATCTACATACCCGTCCTTGTCGAGTGGCCCGGTGACATAAGTGGTCTGCGGGCTCACGGTGAAGGTTGAACTGCCCGGCCACGCCGCGAAGGCCAGCAGAGCCACGAGCAACACCAGAATTCCTAGAACGATAGACCAAGAACCCCGGCGCATGATCGGGCATCCTCTGGAATGAAGTGAGCGGGGCCACTCTTTTGGGCCCTAGCATTTTCGCTGGTGGCCGGACGAATAACAAGGGCGAAGGTCCAACTCGACGTTCGGCGTTTAAAAGTGTCAGGAATGTCAGGATCCTTTTACGGTCCGTAAAGGGTCCTGATGGAGTCATACTCTTGCTCCTGCTCTTGCTCTTAATCATCTTCCTAATCTTACTCTTCATCTTGCTCTTTCTCTTGTGCAGTCTTGCGGGCCAAAGACGCGAAGTTGATCGCGTTTGACAGTTTGACCCTTCCGCAACATGCTTTCGATTTGCGAAGGCGGTTGCCTGTAGAGTAGCTTGGGAGACTCGTGGCGAGAGCGCGTAGAAGGATGCGCGCATTGTCTGTGGCGAGGCCAAAGCCTTCCTGGGCCGCATCCTCCGCTACCTGCTCGACAGGGCTTTGCCGCATCGCAGCTACGGAACAGGCGGAAGAAGAGCGGCTAAATCGCCGCCGGCTGTTGCCGGTTCGGAGCAGGTTATCCCAACCGCCTATTTTTTCCACAAGAGACTTTGCGGGTAGCAGTTGTATAGAGCGTCCCCTTGTCCCACCCTTGTCCCAGACAGATCCGGCTGAGCCGGTAGGCGCTTGTAGCAGCCGCATTGATGCGGTATGTTCGCGGTGCAACCCGCTAAGTTCGGGTCACTAGGAACACGTTGGACAACAGTAGCGAAAGGTCCATGCACGTGCCGGGGCGGGACATCTCAACTATCGGGGGAGTTGCAGACCATGTTGCGAAGTACCAGACTTTTGGCCGTGGCCTGTGCGTGCCTCGGCATGGCGCTCGGCTACGCTGCTGCGACGGACAAACTGAACCCGTTCAAGCGTGTCGAGGCGGAGACGACTGTACCACGGGCGACGGGCTCCCCTGCCTGTCTCGTCGGCGGGTGTTGTGACGGAGTCGACACGCCGAAGGCGCTGGCGGCCATCAGCGATCAGAAAATAAAGGTTTCTGCGGCTGCCCAGAAGGACGGCAAGAAACCCAACGTCGTCATCATGCTGGCCGATAACGTCGGCTACGGGGACATCGGCGCCTATGGCGCCGGCGAGATCCGGGGCATGCCGACCCCACGCATCGACCAGCTCGCCAGCGAGGGGTTGCGTCTAACGCAGTTCTTTGTGGAGCCGGCTTGCACGCCATCCCGCGCGGCGCTCATGACCGGCCGCTATTCGCAGCGCTTGGGTCTTGGCACTGTCATCATCGCCGGAACGCCGAACACCTTGCAGCCCAAGGAAGTGACACTGGGTAAACTGTTCAAGGGCCAGGGCTACGCCACCGGCATGGTCGGCAAGTGGCATCTCGGGGGGAGCGAGCCGAGCTGGCCGACCCGCCAGGGCTTCGACGAGTATCATGTAGGCATTCTCGAGACGACCGACTCCACCTTGTATCGCGACGCTATGCAGCGCACCGGGCTGCCCGAAGCCGCTATCGCTGCGGTCGAGCCCGGCATCTTTGAGTCCGATGCGACCGGCAACCTGAAGAAGGTGCGGCCCTATACCGTGGAGTACCGTCGACAGGTGGAAGGCGACATTGCTAAGGCGTCGGTGGAATACATCGAACGCCATGCCAAGGCGGAGGCGCCCTTCTTCCTCTACGTCGGCTTTACGCACACCCACTACCCTTCGCTGGTCCCGCCCGAGTTCGTGGGAAAGTCGCGCATCGGTCCCTACGGCGATGCGGTGATGGAGCTCGACTACCGCACCGGCCAGGTGCTGGACGCCATTAAGGCCGCAGGCATCGAGGATAACACGATTGTGGTCTGGCTCTCGGACAATGGGGCCAGCCCAATCGAGGGCCCGCCCGAATCCCGCGGCGGTTCAAACGGCCCGTTCCGCGGCGAGGTTGGCGATGCGCTGGAGGGGTCGCTGCGCGTGCCCGCAATGATCAAGTGGCCTGGGAAGATCCCGCCGCGCGTGAGAAACGAAATGGTTTCCATCCACGACTTCTTCCCGACGCTGGCGAAGATCATCGATGCGAAGGTACCCGAGGACCGGCCCATCGATGGCGTGGACCAGAGCGGGTTCTTCACGGGCAAGCAGACCAAATCCAACCGCGAAGCCTTGATCACGTTCATCGGCGAAGAGATCGCTGCGGTGCGTTGGCGTCAGTTTCGCCTCTACCCGAAGCAGTTCGTACGCTCCGCCGGCAACCCGTCGATGAACGGTGGCGCCGGCTACCGAGCCGAGGGGAACGGCGCTCCCGCTATCTTCAATATCGAACAGGACCCGCGCGAAGAGTTAAACACCGTAACCTGGAACGCCTGGGTGATCGGCCCGTATATGAAGTTGATCGGGGAATACCAGAAGTCGTTGGAGAAGTACCCCAATCCCAAGGCGGTCAACCTCACGGAGTTTGGCAAGTAAAGACCCTGAAACCGGAATCGGGCTGGTGAAGTGAACCGCTCCGTAGTCACCCTCTGGGAAATGCCGGGATAGCACTCGATTCTCGAGTCTCCGCACGCTATTACATCCGGTGCCCCTCTGCACGGCGCTTGGTGCGATAGAGCGAGCTGCGGCTGCTCCGCTGAGCGCCAGGCGGCCAACCACAAACATGAATGCCGGACACGCTCGCCCAGAGAATGATTCGCTCTCCGAGGCCACGACACTAGCCCCCGCTGGTTCTACTGATGTCACCGGAGCGCGTGTGCAATTCGTCCAAGGCGAGCGGCCAAGGTTCGCCGACGAGACTGCGGCCCTGCTGCGAGACAGAAAAGCACAGAAAAGGCACAGAAAAGCACAGAAAAGGTGTCAGGACCCTTTCCTGGGTTGAATGAAGGTTCGCGGCTAGTTGGTTGGTGCGGCGTCAATCTCTCGGCAATCCAAACAAACCTTTCGTCCAATATCCTTTGCTTCGATACTCCGGCTTACTTCCCTCGGGAAGGAAGCGCTTCACTGATTTCCTGAGCACCTCGCATGCGCATTTTGCCGCTTCGGGAAGTTCCACCCTCTTGCCTGCAAGCTCGGGTTTCTGGTCGATCGGGCTACCGTGGGCGATGGCGCTTCTTAGGTCGTAAATATCCCTAGCGAGAATAAAAGCTTCGTGACGTTCGTTCGGCTTATCGAAAAAAGTGGAGTAATGACAAGCAAAACGGAATCTTAATTCTCCGCGCCGGGCCTCTGTGTTCATCTCGGCCAATAGCAATGCCTCAAGCCCGATAGCTGCATCTAGAATAGCATCCACGGGGCGGAGCCGTGTTTCTGCGTCGGCAAGTCTTGAGCAGGCAGTTTCCAACGCGGAGTCAAGCTTGGCAAACATATACGTGACGTGCTGCCTCAATAGTTCAATTTCGTTTTCGGCAATGTCGTAGCGGCCAAACGGGATGTACAGATCTGCGGAACCGTGGCTACCGAATATGAACGGGCAAAACGTCGGCGTTCGCAAATGGATATACTCAAAGCCTACCCGCCCGGTCTTGAAGGTTCTTAGGCCACGCACGGCTTGACTAAACTTGTCCCTGAGCGCAGCAAAACCTGTGGGCTCGCCTCCTGTCGGGTTACCAAATACCTTTTCAACGTCGAACTCGCCTTCAAGAGTGAATTCCTCTAAAGTGCCGTGATGGCTGACAAATGGGCGATGCCAAAGCGGGCCGCCGTGAAGTGCCGAAATCTCATCCTCTGTCAGCCGTCTAAGGGTCACGTTCTCGAAAAGCGGCAGACTACCCGGCTCCATGTAGAAGTTAAGTAGCGGCGCGATTGCAATAATCCGGATAGTCGGCTTGTCAATGAACTCGGCAAACTCATCGAGAACAGTCTCAAGCTGGCTCGCTTCGGGTTGGAGGCTTCCGTGCCTCTCCCACAAAGTGGCGGCTACCAATTTAGGGATTCGCCCTGGGTCGTGCGTTATGTTCATGGTCATAAGCGTTGTACCAACCGTTCCCGAGTATTCGGGATGATGCTTGAGAAAGGCATCAAGGAAGTTCCTGCCCGCAGCTGTAATGGTGGCTACAATTTCGGGCTCCAAGCTAATGAAACTCGGGCGCTGCATGTACTCGCTTTGCCAGGACCTTTGGCCCGCCCTGCGCCAAACAAGGCAAGGCTCCGTAGGTCGATCGGCTACCGGCTGAAGCAACGCCGATACGTTTTGCACGGCTGTCCTCAGGGCGTTTCGAACCTCGGCATGCATGGCTATTACCTTTTTTAGCTTCGCTTCTGGGCGTGGACTTGTAATCCGGCTGTTCGGTACGGGCAAACCGGCGTAGGGCAATCTCGATGACCGAAACGCGGCTGAATGACTCATCGCGCCTTAAAGTTCCGAAGCCGGGTATGGTCAACAAGCCGGTCAAGCTGTTTCACAGTAAACACCTTGCCGCGGGTCGCGAGCAGTAGTTTTTTCATGTCTTCCCGGCGAATGCCGAAGCCGCGGCCGCTGATGCAGGCGATGACTTCGAATTTGTACGAGCCGTCCGGCTGGCCTCTAATGCTCAGGTCGGCGAGATGTTGCACACGCGTCACCTTGTCGCGCACGGTACCGTCGTCCTCGGCAACCTTCGCCTCAATCACCACTTGGGGATTGAATTCGTCGGGAACAATGAAGGACAGAAAAAGGACAGAAAAGGTGTCAGGACCCTTTTACGGTCCGTAAAGGGTCCTGACACCTTTTCCAACCTTTTCCAACCTTTTCCAACTTTGAATCCCGCTCGTTGCAAAAAACGCAAGGAAAGGGCTTGACATGCCGATAGATGATATATAAACTATGTACAAGTGAATGAACAAGAGCCGAGGGAGCGATGGCGACCGCGAAGCTGCAACACGAACTCAAAAAGAAACGGCCCTTCGAGTCGCCGGAAGAGGAAGCCGCCTTGAACATCGTGCGAACCAGCGATCAGCTGCAGATACGCTGCGCCCGACTTCTGCGAAAATATGGGTTGACTTCCCCCACGCAGTACAACATCTTGCGCATCCTGCGCGGCGAAGGCAAGCCGCTGCCCATCCTGGAGATCGCCAGCCGCACCATTACCGTTGTGCCAGGGATTACCGGCCTGATTGACCGATTAGAGCGGGCAGGTTTCGTCCACCGGCTGCGTTGCGAGAAGGATCGCCGGGTCATCTACGTGGCGCTGACGGACCAAGGCGCCAAGACCCTGGCTGACCTCGACGAGCCAGTGCTCGCCCTGCACCGGAAGCTGATGGGCCATCTGTCGCAAGGCGATTTGAAAGACCTCATCCGGCTGCTGGAAAAGCTGCGGGAACCGTGGAGCGCTTCGGACACGTAGCGTCTTTTTTGGACATTTAGGTGATATGTCAATTATATGCGTGTAAATAGCAGGAGATAGCCATGATCCAAGCTTCCCAAGTTCTGTTGTTCAACCTCACATAAGGAGAAAAACCATGAAAACGACCAGAAATTGGCAAATGGTTGGCGGCTGGGTGCTGCACGGCTTGATTGCCGGCATGATGATCCTGGCTGGATCGGCGAAGATCCTTGGATTCTTTCCGCCGGAGGAGGTGGCGAAACTGGGCCTGAGCCTGCCGATCCAGGTGATCGGTGCAGGCGAACTGGGCTGCGCCATTTTGTTGCTCATGCCGCGCACCGCATCGTTGGGACTGCTGCTCACGAGCGGATTTTGGGGCGGGGCCATCTGTCTGCACATGTCGAAAGCCCAGCCGTTCGTGATCCAGTCCGTCTTCCTGCTCCTCACCTGGGTCGGTGGCTACCTCCGTGTGCCGGGAGCATTCGGCAGCTTTAGCGCCCGGAGTCAGCCGAAGAAGGAACGCGAGCATGCCGTGGAAGCCCTGACCGTCTGAAATCAGGCAGCAGAGGCCAGAAGTCAAAATCAGCACAGCCGGATGATCCACACAACAAAAGGAGAGCCAGCCATGAACAGCGTCCTCTTTCAGCCCTTTCGCCTGCACGACCTGACCATGCGGAACCGGATCGTCCTGTCTCCCATGACTCGTGGCAGGGCCGGGGCCGCTCGCCTCCCGAACAAGCTAATGGCCGAATACTACGCTCAGCGCGGTTCGGCGGGCCTTCTCATCACCGAGGCGGTCACGATCTCCGACGAGGCCAACGGCTGGAGCGACTCGCCGGGCATCTACACCGATCCGATGACCGAAGCGTGGCAGCACACCACGAGCGCCGTGCATGAAAAGGGCGGGGTGATCTTCCTCCAGCTTTGGCATACCGGACGGGCCTCGCACAGCAGCTTCCACGGCGGCAAGCCCGCCGTCGCTCCCTCGGCCATCAAGAGCAACGAGCCGGAAATCCACACGCCCACGGGCAAGCAGCCGCACGAAGTCCCACGGGCGCTGGCAACCTCCGAGATTCCACGGGTCGTGGCGGACTACCGGCGCGCCGCCCTGCGAGCGAAGGAGGCTGGGTTCGACGGCGTGGAACTGCACGCAGCCAACGGCTACCTGATCGACGAGTTCCTCCAATCGAAGACGAACCGCCGCACCGACGCGTACGGCGGCAGCGTCGAGAAGCGTTACCGCTTCCTAAAGGAGGTGGTCGAAGCCGTCACTTCCGTCTGGCCCGCCCAACGGGTCGGCGTGCATCTCTCCCCCAACAGCCCCTTCAACGATATGGGGTCGCCGGACTACCGGGAGCAGTTCACGTTCGTCGCCGGTCAACTCGACCGTTTCGGGCTGGCGTACCTGCACGTGGTAGACGGGTTGGCGTTCGGCTTCCACAACCTCGGCGCGCCGATGACGCTGGCCGAGTTCCGCAAGGTGTTCCACGGCCCGCTCATCGGCAACTGCGGCTACACCAAGGAGACGGCGGAGAAGGCGATTGCCGAGGGACACGCCGACCTGATCTCTTTCGGACGACCGTTCATCAGCAACCCGGACCTCGTGGAACGGTTCAGGAACGGCTGGCCGCTGGCGGAACCAGCGCCGATGTCCGATTGGTCCTCGCCCACCGGGGGAAAGGGGTACACGGACTTCCCGGCCTACGCACAATCGCCCACCCAAAGCCAAAATCGGTCGTAATTCAACCAACAAGCCACACTCAATGCAGAAAAAGAGACAAGCCATGTCCAGCATATCGATCTTGCTGACGCGCAATCTTCAAGACGTGTTCGGTGAAAACGACCCCGCGCGTCGGGGGGCCACCATCGACGAAATCTACACCGAAGATGGCGTGTTCTACGATCCTACCAGCGGGGCGCACCGTGGCCGCGACGAGATCGATCGCGTCGCGGGCGCAATCCGGGCAACTCACCCTGACTTTCGGTATCAACCAATTGCCGAATCTGAGGAATTGGGCAATGGCGGGCGGCTCAAGTGGGTATCGGGTCGCCCCGGTGAGGCGCCCGCTTACGCCGGGACTGATTTCATCATCGTCCGGGATGGCCAGATTGCCGCCCTTTACCTCTTTTTCGACAAGCTACCCTGAGTTGCCGAAGTAGCAAGACGCTGCAAGGCGCTCGGGGCGGCAAGGCCCGCTACCGCTTCTTGCTTCTGACTGGTGAGCCAGTGCGCCTTCGAGCTTGGCACTTGCCCCCTGGTCCGTTGCGTTGCGGGCCGAGTTTAGTCGTAGATGGGACAAAAGGCATGGAAGGCCGCCTCGCAAAAGACGCCGGGGTCATTGAAGCGGCGATTGCAGTTCAGGGCGCTGATCGCCGCCATCTCGTCCGTGGCCAGCTCGAAGTCGAAGAGCGCAAGGTTCTCGACTAACCGCTCTGGACGGCTGGTTTTGGGAACCACGGCCGTGCCGCGCTGGATACCCCAGCGCAGCACTACCTGGGCCGGCGTCTTGCCGTGGCGCTGGGCGGCGGCACACACAACCGCCTGCTCCAACACCGATTCCTCGCGCCTGGCCATGCCCAGGGATAGGTACGATAACGCTCCGAGGGGCGAGAAGCCCGTGACCGCGATGCCAGCCTCGCGACAGAGGCGAACCAGCCGGTCCTGAGTCAGGTAAGGGTGCAATTCGATCTGCAGGACCGCGGGGGCAATGGTGGCGTACGAGAGCAGGTCGCGCAGCAATGCGCAGTTGTAGTTGCAGACGCCGATGTTCCGCACCCGGCCCGCCGTAACCAGCGCTTCCAGCGCCATCCATGTCTCGCTCAGGGGCACCTTCGCGAAGCGCATCCGGGGGTCAGGCGCCGTGGGGTCGAAAAGCCACTCCGGCGGATAGCGGACCTCGAAGGGAACATACTCTTGCGCGATCGGAAAATGAATGAGGCACAGGTCGAGGTAATCGACCTGCAGATCGCGCAGCGTGCGCTCCAGCGCCGGGCGTACGTGCGCGCGGGCATGGTACGTGTTCCATAGCTTGGAGGTGATCCACAGCTCGTCCCGGCGGCACGCACCCGCCGCCAACGCCGCACGGATGCCCTGTCCAACTTCGGCTTCGTTGCCGTAATCGCAGGCGCAGTCCAGATGCCGGTAACCGGCGCGGATCGCCGCCTGCACCAGGCCGGCCGTTTCCTCCCGGCTGACTTTCCACAATCCCAGCCCCACGACGGGCATGGAGTCGCCACTCGTGAGTGACATTGACGGAATCACGGTGCGCCCCCTCGGTTCGCTGCCTGATGGCGTTCGATGAAATCGATCACGGGCCTTGGGTAAAGCTATCCTCCAAGGGCTCGACGGTCCAAGTCGGATTCCCGTTCAAAGCCCATGTTGCCATCGTCGTCGGCTTCCCTTGTGGTGTTCGGACCGGGGTACATAGCGATGATCATTAAGAAGACATATACCGCGAGCAAACCTAAGGTCATTGAGGCGTCTCCGCCTTTCAGCCCGGCTAGTCCCAGCGGAGACATGGCCACAGCAATCAGGAAGGCGTCCAGGAACAGTAGCAGCAAAATGGCAAGAATGAAGACAAAGCCCTGCACATAGCGCACAGTTGTCCCGCAGTTGTTCGACTCAATTTGGCCTTTGCCCATGATTGCGCGAATGCAAAGGGAAACGATGGGCAAGCCAACAGCCGTGATGCTGAAAAGAGCTTTGTTGTTGGGCAAGGCGAAGTTGATGACAACCGGGACGAATGCGTTAGTGAACGGGAGCAGGCCATCCCAGGCCAGAACTCTACGCAACCAGAATCGGAAATTCGGCGGTCTGAACGGCATGAATGTATAGGGCGCCCTGCGTAGGATGCCAATTTAGCAAAAATGACCGGTAAGAAAGTGCTGCAACACCTCTTTCCACGGGCTATCCCAGTCGCGTCGCCGCCGGCGGCTATCCCGTTTCTGAGCCATGAGCTACTATAGCGTTCTGCACGGGCTGGCCTCAAGCCCCGAAATTGCTTGTTGCAATGCCCCCCGGCAGCGCCTGCGGAGCGGAACGGAAGGAGCGGAACGGAAGGGACAGTCTTCGGAACCGCTTGCCTGATCAGGTTCTACGGACAAAATAGGTGCGGAATAGAATGTGCACCACTGGCCGCCCTCAATGCGCCAGCGTCCGTGCCCGAAGGGCACTTATACGGAGTCCCCTGGACAGAAGGCCCAGCTATTGGCCAGGATGCATGCCCAGAAGGAGCAACAATCGGCGGACCAAAATATGCTGTTCCGAGTTTAGCTCGAGTAGCGCCGCCGTCGCACGGCCGACAGCAGTCAACGGCTCGACCACGGCCGGATCCGACGCAGACCAGCGGAAATGGTCCTGCCATGACTGGGTACGCGGATTGAAGAGCAGTACGATTTCACCCGTGTCGGGATCTCTTGCCTCGGAATGCATCCATTTCTTGCTGTTGCAGCGCGGACAGGCGAGGGCAAGGTTCGTGAGCTCGGTTGGTCCCTGCTGACTGAAAGGCACGATATGATCGACAGGAAAAGTGGCAACCTGCGATTCTTGAGACAGGTGGCAGTACTCGCACCGATTACCGGCGCGCTCGACCACCGCGTCGCGCAAATCGGCTGGGATCAGAGTCACGCCCGTGTCATGTGCAAGTGAGGAAGAAGTTCAGAAAGCTGTTTCAACAGCACGCGTGCCCGCAGCTTATCCACGGTCCGCTCTTCCGCAAGGGCGACCAGCGCTTGCAGTTCTTCTCGCTCCTGCGGCGTCACGGACTCCTTATTTTCGGACAGCCACAACAAGCGCCGATCCAGGGCCGGTGGCAGCCGGTAGGCAGCCACTTGCTGCAGCGCTGCAGCGCACTCACCGAGTACGGAATCAATCGTGGGACGGTCTGCTGCGGCAATACTGTTTGTCATGACTACCCCGAGTAATGGGCTACCTCGCGATGATCGTCATTATAACCAGAAGAGCTTGAAACACGGCAGGAAAAGCTGCGGGTCAGCACGCGCTCTTACGTTGTCCAATCTTCGACACGCAATCCCGGCACTTGCCGGAAGTCACGTAAGTTGCGGCTCAAGAGTGTGGCCTCTATTGTCACGATTGTCGTGGCAATATCATCGGACGGAAGGGCATCGAGGCGCGCCAACAGGTGCCGACAAGCCGGTTGCTCTTGCCATTGCAAGACCGAGAGGTGATCCGTATCGAGGACCACAGGCACGGGCATTATCCCTTGAGTTTGCCGCGACGAATAAGACGGCCAAGACGAACAATCTCCGCGTAGGCCTCATCGCCCGCGAACTCGCCGACAATTTGCCGATACCAGGGCTCGGCGCGCTTGCCGGCCAAAGAGGATTTCAGCGCGGCCAACTCTTTTTCGACCCTCGCCAGGCGGGCTTCGAGCTGTTTTGTGGATTGCGCCATGCGATTATTCTTGCCATTCTCGGATGCCAAGGCAAGCCGATATCTTCGGCGCATAACCCTTTCGTTCTGGACCGACCCCGGACGGATGCTACGCCCGGACTCATTCTTGACGAGCATTCGCGTTAAGACAGGGTGCGCCGTTGCAGCGCCGATTGCTGCACCGGATCGCTGAAACCAGTCTAAACCTCCGAGGCCCGTTTGCCGTAAAGCATCCAGAAGACCGAGTCCGCCGCCTGACCCATCGGCTCCGACCGGTGAGCGTGGGACTCGCCCATGACAGGGAGTTTGCGGCCGTGCGGTGGATAGCTAATGGAAGGTGGCGATTGTGGTGTTAGCGCCACCTGATCGACGAAGGCGGTGTTGTCGCCGCCGTTGGGGTTGATGCCGACGAAGGCAACGGTGTGGCCCCCCGCCGAAAGCGTGAAGACGGTGGTGGTAAAGTTCGCGTAGGATGTGCTCGCAGGCGTGAACGTTCCCACCGCGGCACCGTCGATCTGCACCTGGAACGTCTGGGTGCCGCTCTGGTGAGCCGCACGCTGGGCGGCGCTGAAGGTAACGACATACGAGCCGGCGGTGAGAGTCACGGCCTGGCTGAAGCTGCCGGTGGTCTGCAGGAAAGCGACCTGGCTGCCCTCCGGGGCGTTGGGGTTGCCCGAAGTAAAGCCGCTGCCGTTGCCGGAGACGCCGGCTTGCCCCACCCAGATCCACGGGGAGGTTGCGGGATCGTACAGGTACGCGGAGGTGCCGGAACCGACCGACGGCGTCTCGAAACCGGGGTCCTGCAATTGCGTCGGCGGGGGAGGGGGTGGGCCGGTAAGAGCCACCTGATCGATGAAAGCGGTGTTGTCGCCGCCGTTGGGATTGAGGCCGACGAAGGCAACGGTGTGGACCCCCGCCGAAAGCGTGAAGACGGTGGTGGTAAAGTTCGCGTAGGATGTGCTCGCAGGCGTGAACGTTCCCACCACGGCGCCGTCGAGCTGCACCTGGAACGTCTGGCTGCTGCTCTGGTAAGTCGCACGCTGGGCGGCGCTGAAGGTAATGACATACGAGCCGGCGGTGAGAGTCACGGCCTGGCTGAAGCTGCCGGTCCGTTCAAGGAAAGCGACCTGACTGCCCTGCGGGGCGTTGGGGTTGCCGGATGTGAAACCGCTGCCGTTGCCGGAGACGCCGGCTTGCCCCACCCAGGTCCACGGGGAGGCTGTGGGATCGTACTGGTACGCGGAGGTGCCGGAACCGAGTGACGGCGTCTCGAAACCGGGGTCCTGCAACTGCGTCGGTGGCGGAGGTGGCGGAGGGGGCGGGGCGGTGAGGGCCACCTGATCGATGAAAGCGGTGTTGTCGCCGCCGTTAGGGTTGATGCCGACGAAGGCAACGGTGTGGACCCCCGCCGAAAGCGTGAAGACGGTGGTGGTAAAGTTCGCGTAGGATGTGCTCGCAGGAGTGAACGTGCCCACCACGGCACCGTCGATCTGCACCTGGAACGTCTGGGTGCCGCTCTGGTGAGCCGCACGCTGGGCGGCGCTGAAGGTAACGACATACGAGCCGGCGGTGAGAGTCACGGCCTGGCTGAAGCTGCCGGTGGTCTGCAGGAAAGCGACCTGGCTACCCTGCGGGGCGTTGGGGTTGCCGGATGTAAAGCCGCTGCCGTTGCCAGAGACGCCGGCTTGCCCCACCCAGGTCCACGGGGAGGCTGCGGGATCGTACAGGTACGCGGAGGTGCCTGAACCGACCGACGGCGTCTCGAAACCGGGGTCCTGCAACTGCGTCGGTGGCGGAGGGGGCGGCGGGGGTACGATGAGGGCCACCTGATCGATGAAAGCGGTGTTGTCGCCGCCGTTGGGGTTGAGGCCGACAAAGCCAACGGTGTGGACGCCGGCCGCGAGTGTGAAGACGGTGGTGGTAAAGTTCGCGTAGGATGTACCCGCAGGCGTGAACGTTCCCACCACGGCGCCGTCGATCTGCACCTGGAACGTCTGGCTGCTGCTCTGGTGAGTCGCACGCTGGGCGGCGCTGAAGGTAACGACATACGAGCCGGCGGTGGGAGCCACGGCCTGGTTGAAGCTGCCGGTCGTCTGCAGGAAAGCGACCTGGCTACCCTGCGGGGCGTTGGGGTTGCCGGATGTGAAGCCGCTGCCGTTGCCGGAGACGCCGGCTTGCCCCACCCAGGTCCACGGGGAGGCTGTGGGATCGTACAGGTACGCGGAGGTGCCTGAACCGAGCGACGGCGTCTCGAAACCGGGGTCCTGCAACTGCGTCGGTGGCGGAGGGGGCGGGGGGGGTACGATGAGGGCCACCTGATCGATGAAAGCGGTGTTGTCGCCGCCGTTGGGGTTGAGGCCGACAAAGCCAACGGTGTGGACGCCGGCCGCGAGTGTGAAGACGGTGGTGGTAAAGTTCGCGTAGGAGGTGCTCGTAGGCGTGAACGTTCCCACCACGGCACCGTCGATCTGCACCTGGAACGTCTGGCTGCCGCTCTGGTGAGCCGCACGCTGGGCGGCGCTGAAGGTAACGACATACGAGCCGGCGCTGAGGGTGACGGCCTGGCTGAAGCTGCCGGTCATTTCAAGGAAGGCGACCTGGCTACCCTGCGGGGCGTTGGGGTTGCCGGATGTGAAGCCGCTGCCGTTGCCGGAGACGCCGGCTTGCCCCACCCAGGTCCACGGGGAGGTTGCGGGATCGTACAGGTACGCGGAGGCGCCGGAACCGAGCGACGGCGTCTCGAAACCGGGGTCCTGCAATTGCGTCGGCGGGGGAGGGGGTGGGCCGGTGAGAGCCACCTGGTCGATGAAGGCGGTGTTGTCGCCGCCGTTGGGGTTGAGGCCAACAAAGCCAACAGTGTGGACGCCGGCCGCGAGCGTGAAGACGGTGGTGGTAAAGTTCGCGTAGAATGTGCTCGCAGGCGTGAACGTTCCCACCACGGCGCCGTCGATCTGCACCTGGAACGTCTGGCTGCTGCTCTGGTAAATCGCACGCTGGGCGGCGCTGAAGGTAACGACATACGAGCCGGCGGTGAGAGTCACGGCCTGGCTGAAGCTGCCGGTCGTTTCCAGGAAGGCGACCTGACTGCCCTGCGGGGCGTTGGGGTTGCCCGAAGTAAAGCCGCTGCCGTTGCCGGAGACGCCGGCTTGCCCCAGCCAAGTCCACGGCGAGGCGGCTGGATCGTACTGGTAAGCGGAGGTGCCGGAACCGAGCGACGGCGTCTCGAAACCCGGATCCTGCAATTGCGTTGGCGGGATAACGAATATCGAGCCGGTAATCGTGGCGCTGTTGTTGGCCAGGTTGGGATCGGGATTGCCGGCGCCGACGGTGGCCGTGTCGTTGAAGGTGGCCCCAGACTTGAGGTTGGCAGGCGCAAAAACCACGAGGGTAAAGGTGTCGGAGCTGCCCGAAGCAATGTTGCCGGTGGCGGTCTCGGTGGCGCTGCCGCCTGACTGCCCGAGGGTAAAGGAGTCCGTACCTGCTGTCTGGGTCAGCGACACAAAGGTCGAGCCTGTGGGGAGAACGTCGTTAAGGACGACACCCTGGGCAGCGCTCGGGCCGTTGTCGGTGATGGTGAGGGTGTACGTGGCGTTGGTGCCCGCTGTGACAGTTGCTGGCCCCGCGGCCGTCAAGGCCATGTCTGTAGAAGGGAGCGTGCAGGCGTTGACGATCAGGTTTGCCAGTGGTGAGCCCCTGCCAGTGACCAGGTCGTACCCTGGACCACAATTAAAGGGCGGAGTGCCGGTGCTGCCGCCGGTGGTAATGTCGTGGAAATCGGTTGCGGGCAACGAATAGAGCAGCGGCAGCGTTTGCGTCAGGCCGTTGAGAGAGGATTGGCCTGCCAGAGCACGGCCCTGATCGGCAATGGCGATGAGGGCGGCCCACTGAGGCGCTGCCGCACTCGTGCCGCCGATTTCCTGCCAGCCGGGCTGGTTGTAGCTGTCATAAATCGGATAGCCGCTGTTTGGGTCGGCGTTGTAGGCCACGTCGGGAGCCGTCCGCGCTGTGGCGCTTTGCGTGACGACGCCATTCTGGTAGGAGGGTTGGGGCTCGAGCGCGCTGACCCCGCCGCCGCTGCCGCTCCAGCCGCTTTCACTCAGAATATTGCCCTGAGCATCCATTTGTAGCGTCGTGCCGCCAACGGCCACGACGTTCGGTGATACTGACGGATAAGTCGCCGGAGCGCCGGAATCGCCCGACGAAACAAAGAATGTAACACCCGGGTGTCCGGTCGGCGTCAGAAACGAGCTGTCGTAAGAATTTTCGCCGGCGAATTCACCAGCGCCCCAGCTGCTGGAAACGGCGACCACGCCGGGTTGGCTGGCGGCAAAGGCTACGCCTGCGACCAGGTTGTTGACATTGGCGTCTGTGGCCTCCACCAACAAAATCTTGGCCTTTGGTGCGATTGCATGGGCCCACTCGATGTCGAGCGCGATCTCGACGGCCCAGCCGGTATCGGGCTGCGGAAGCTTGGTACCGCCCGCCTGGTTGACTTTTGTAAATGTAGGATCGGGAAGATTGAACTGGACGTCGAACTGGTGAAGATCACTGGCCGCGTTAGGGTCGTCGTACGCATCCACGATGGCGATGGTTTCGCCGGTGCCGTCGCCGGGGACCGTGCCGTTGTTGAACTTGATCTGGTCAAAGCCATAGGCATGGAGAATTTGACTGGGCGTCGTTCCAGTGGGCCCAAAACCGAGAAACGGGTTGACGCCGCCACTTTGATTGAGGAGGACGTACGTGGGATGTGCGGTGAGAGAAGGAAGGTCTCGATCTTCGAGGACTTCAAGATGCGGACTCCAGCCGCGCCATCTGTTCATGCGCTTCCGAGAAAGACTAAAGCTGCGATCCTTACCGCGGTTAAGAATGGACAGTATCGCCGACCATGTTGGGATCATATCCATGCACCTTTCACGTCGAAGTGAACTCCGGAAGCGAACGCCGACACGCGACGGGCCGGGGAGAGCAAACTTTGTGGAGGGGGTGGGGATCTGGGTCCATGCCTGTCGCCGCTCCAGGGAGTCGGCATGGCATCTGAGAGTCACAAATCCCAATGGCGGTATGAAGGGAGGTACCGACAAGATTGCACTACGCAACAAGTAAATTTAGCATAATTTACGTGCTGCTGCCGGCCAGGAAAGCCGTTGCGGCATCGCCGGCCGCGAACAACTGCCCAACAGCTTGATAGGCTATTCGCTGGTCGGCCTGGCGTAAAGCTTCAGCAGCCCGCATCCCGTGCAACGGCGAGCGGTGATTCTCAGCCACTCACTCTCGTTGAGTTTCACACCCTTTGTTTTCAAGCCCAAGAACTTCTTACTCTCTGGAATACCACGTTGCCAGGCCAACTGCATGGCGCTGCCCACATGCATGTCCGGGATGAAGCCTTCTTCCATCGCTGCGCCACATTTCGGGACAAGCGTTCTGCGTCATGGTTTTCTCTCGTTCATACCCTTTCGTAAACGGCCTCGACGGCCAGTTCCTCCTTGCCACCCTGCTCCTGCGGCCAGACGTTGTACATCACGATTCGCAGCTTGCCGCCGCCGGGGGTGACGTCGATCCGCCAACCCCAGTCCGGGCCGGGAGGGGCGGCGTAGGTGCCCCGCACCGAGAGCGTCGTCCGGTCCGGCTTCGGGCCGGAGCACGCCATCGGCTGATGGCCCGTGTGCCAGCTGTCAGTCCACCGGGCGGCCAAGGTGCCCGCTGCGCCGTCGGTGCCGAACAGGATGGAGCCCTGCTGCGGCTTGCCCTGGTAGGACCACGTATAGTCAAGCCGGGCCCCTCCGGGGACGGGGCTGACCGCCGCCGTGGACGGCGACTCGGCGGCAACGCTGGCGTGCGGGTCCTGCAGGGTGCTCGTACCGCGCCAGCTGCCCGCGCAGGCGCTCAATGCGTCAAGGGAGTTCATGGTGATCTCCTGTCGGGCTGGAAAGAAAATGCCGCGCCAGGAAGTAAGTCACAAGGATCCGCCTGTCGCGAGCTACGACCTTTCGTCTGTCGAGCTTCCGCGGAGAGCGCAATGGCAGAGAGGAGAGAATTCCGGGAGATCGTGCAAGGGGGTTCGTTCAGCCATGACCATGCTCCCCAACTTCTACAGTACTTATTGAGAACCCGCGGGATGCAGGTCCCACGGCGGCAAGCATGCGACGGATATCGTCGTAGGACGAATCCGTTACGGGCACAAAGCGCTGGACCAAGGCGCGCTTGAGATAAGGCTGGGCGTGCGGATTGCCGCCGATTTCCAGAAATGCTTGGCGCAATTTCGTCTTCAGACGCCTAGGCAACCGGCGTGCCGCAACTACCGGTTGAATCGTGGACGGACCAAGGGTGTCGATGGTCCGTAGTTGGCGAACCAACTCGGGCCGATCGCGCATAGCCACGGCAAGCAAGTGCGAATCAATGGCGGCAGCGTCCGCGGCGCCCGAGCAGACCATGCCAATGGCACGTTCATGGAACCCGGCCTCTACCATGCTGCCAAAGTAGCCGCCGCTTTCTCCGAGCCGCGCGAGGTGGTAGCGCGTGATCCCGTAACCGGACTGGGAATGCGGTTCGTTATAAGCCCATCGGCAACCGCGCAGGTCGGCAAAGGAGCGCAACGTGCTGTCGCGCCGGACAATCACATCGGAGAAGTAAATCGGCCTGCCCCGGTAGCGATCTCCCAGCAAGACCGGCGCGGCCAGCGGTTCGACGGGCGGATTCCGCCAGCGCGTGCTCTCGACATAGGGCAAGCCGCAAACATAAGCCACGTCACAGTCGGTGGACAACTGGTCATAGCCAGTGCCAACGAGCAACCGGGCCTTGCAGCCCAGGCTCTTTGCAAGGTAATTCGTGAGGAACTCGTAGAACGGAAACAGTTTTGGCGCAAGAAAAGTAAGGAAGCGGAGCGCGGCTGGTCGCGCGCAGCCCTTCTCGCGCTTGGGTTCGAGCCGTGCGTTGGCCTGGCAGATGACTCCCATGCATCACCGAATTTCTTCGCCGAAGATAGCAAAGATCTTGGCTGGGATTGAGGAGGAACAGCAGCGCAAAGCAGAGCTGCAGAACTACGGGTCAACGGCAAAAAGGACCGGACACGCCGTCATCAAAAAAGGCGAAGTCAGGTAAAGCCTGGGTTGGAAAGTGCAGGTGAAAGGTAAGAACGCGTCGTGCGCGCTGGAGAGTCGGGAGTCTGACAGGAACACGACGTAGGGCGCATAGGCACTCACTTCTGGTTGGTTTCTTCCCTCCAGTTTAAGGAGCTGGCCGGGCAAGTCAAGCGCTCCGCCCAGTCCCACGATGCAGTCGATCGAGTAGCCGCCGTCGATGACCGGTCGCCAGGAGCCTGGAGTCGCTAGAGCAGGACGCCCCGATGAGCCAGGCGGGCTTCCACACCCGCCCGCCATGACGGCACATGAGAGCGGCAAAAGCCGCTTCCTCGCGCCCGCGCACAACTGTTCTAGCAACGGCTCAAGCTATGCACCCTTCATCGCCGGCGTTCTCCGGAAAAGGCCTGCCACCTTTATACTGTCGCCAGGCGGTCGCGCGGGTACAGTTTTCCGAAAGGTCAACCCATCAGCTTCTGAAACTCTTCAAAAAGATAGGAGCTATCATGCGGTCCGGCGGAAGCTTCGGGATGATATTGTACGCTGAAGATCGGCCAGCGGCGGTGGCGCATGCCTTCGAGGGTATTGTCGTTCAGGTTGATGTGGGTCGGCTCGAGGTCGCGCGGCAGCGTCTGGAGGTTAATGGCGAAGCCGTGGTTCTGCGTGGTAATTTCAACCCGCTGCGTGCGCTGATTGAGCACCGGCTGGTTGGCGCCACGGTGGCCGAACTTTAGCTTGAATGCCTGTCCGCCCAGGGCCAGTCCAAGCAGTTGGTGCCCCAGGCAGATGCCGAAGATCGGCTTCTTGCCGGCAAGCTGCTTGATGGCCTGGACGCCGTAGGAGACGGCACTCGGATCGCCGGGGCCGTTGGAGAGAAAGATGCCGTCGGGCCGATAGCTCAGGACCTGGTCCGCGCTGGCGGTCCCCGGCACGACCGTAACCCGGCAGCCGACCTGCACCAGGCAGCGCAGGATGTTCCATTTCATGCCGAAGTCAATGGCCACGACGTGATGCGTGGCCGGCCGCGCGGGCAACAGTTGCGAGGCGAAGGCGCTGGTAAAGCCTTTCTCCCAGGTGAAGGTCTCCGCGGGAACCACTTCGCGGACCAGGTCGCGGCCGATGATTCCCGGGCTCGTCCTCGCCTTGTGAACGAGGGACACATCGTCGAGATCATCCGTGGAGAGCACGCCCGTCATGGTGCCGCGCACACGCAGGCGGCGCACCAGGGCGCGTGTGTCGATGCCCTCAATCCCGAGGATATTGCTCTGGATGAGATAAGCGTCGAGCGACTCTTGCGAGCGGAAGTTGCTGGGAACGCGCGACAGCTCCCGGACGATGAAGCCCTCGACCTGCGGCTGGCGTGATTCGGTATCTTCCAGGTTGGTGCCGTAGTTGCCGATCAGCGGATAAGTCATGGCCACGATCTGGCCCTTGTACGACGGATCGGTCAATACCTCCTGGTAACCCGTCATGCTCGTGTTGAAGACGACCTCGCCGAAGCGTTCGCCGCGCGCGCCGAAACTGCGTCCAGTATAGACGGTGCCGTCTTCCAGAGCCAGCTTCGCGAGCGTGTCGGTGGTCGCATCAGGCACGAAACAATTCCCCGAGTTTCTTTCCCAGAGCGAGGTTGGCCACGAGCAGGCTGCAGGCCAGCAAGGCCATGGCAAATAGGGCGAGGGCGCAGGCAATGTTGTCGCCGTCGTCCGGCCGCATGAGCAAGCCCAGAATGGCGCGGGTGATCGGAAAGTACTTCTCTTCCCGGGCCAGCATCAAGCTGTCGCTTACCTCGAGCAACGCGAAGGCGAAGGTCAGGATCACGCCTGCCACGAGGTTGGCGGCAATCAGGGGCAGCGTGATGGTGCGGAGCACGCGCCAGCGGCTGGCGCCCAGGTTCTCCGCCGCCTCTTCCAGCACCGGCGGCACTTGCTGCAAGCCCGCTTGGGCCGAGCGCGTCAGATACGGCAGCCGCCGCACCGTATAAGCGACAATCAGCAGCGGCGCAGGGTTCCGGCTCGGGTCGAGCACCGACGCCCAACCGCCCAAATTCAAATTACTGTAGCAGGTGAGGTAGCCAAAGGCCAGCACCAGCCCCGGCAAGGCCAGGGGCAGCATGGCCAGACCGTCCAGAAAGCCGGTGAGCCAGCTCGGCCGGCGTATCACCAGCCAGGCCAGCGTCACGCCCAGCACCAGGTCGAGAAAGGTGCTGCAGGCGCTGTAATAGATGCTGTTTTGAATGCTGAGCGAGGAGATGCGGTTCGACCACACTTCGCGAAGATGCGCGCTGGTGTAGGACTCGGGAAGCGGGCTAAACGTCCAGCGTTCGGCGATTGCGGTGAGGGCCACGCCGATGTTGGGCAGCAAGGTCAGAAATGTCAGCCCGAGCACTGTCGCGTAAATCAAAGCGGTTCGCCCGCGTCCGGCGTTTGGGATGGACGCGGCCACGGCTCCCTTGCCCCCGCCGATGAACGACTGCCGGCTGACCAACCAGCGCGCCCCGTAGAAGAGCACCGCCGTGATCACCAGCGTGACCACGACAAGGGCATAGGCGACGGAGTTGGTGCGTTGCGGGTCGCTGACCTGATCGTAAATCTGCACCGGAATGACCTTGTTCTGATTGAAGACCAGCGGCGTGCCCAGGTCGGTAAACGCCCAGACAAAGACCAGGCTGGCCCCCGCAAAGTAGCCGGGGAGCAGCAGCGGAAACGTGATGGTGCGGAACACGCGCCATTCGCCGGCGCCGAGATTCCGGGCGGCATCCTCCAACGTGGTATCGACATTGGCGAGGGCGGCCGCCAGATTGAGGTAAAGGATGGGGAAAAGATGCAGCACTTGCATGATGACGATGCCGATGAAGCCACCGCCGCTCAGCCAATCGATCGGCGCCTGGATGACGCCCAGATTCATTAGCCACAGGTTAAGCGTGCCGAATCGGTTCAGCAGGCGCTCCAGGCCAATGGCGCCGACGAACGGGGGCACGATCAAGGGCACCAGCAACAAGGTGGAAAGGAGGCCGCGCCCGCGAAACTGGTAGCGCGTGAACCAGTAAGCAAGCGGCAGGCACAGCAACGTCGTCGCCACGGTCGTGACGGCCGCCAGTAGCAAACTGTTGCGCAGGCACTCCCAGAGCGCGGGAGCGTTAGGGACTGGCTGGAAGTAAGGGAAATACTCACGCTTCTGGATCTGAAAACCGAGGGCTTGCTGGAAATAGAAAGCGGTCCAGTGTCGTTCGCGAACGACGTCTGCGCGGGCGCCTGCCCCCGTTAGTTTCAAGGCAAGTTCTTCCGCGTTCCTTTTTCGGGCCGGTGGAAAGGTCCCCACTGTCAGGGGAAGCGATACCTTCTCTACCTGCGGCGCCTCCGGCCGGGCCTTCGATAAGATCATCAGGACCTCTGGCGGCCGCTCCCCGAACGACAGCAACCGCACCGCATAATCCTCATCGCTCGCCGAGCCCGGGAAGACGTAGGCGAGGGGATAAAGCAGGAATACCGCGAAAAAGGCGAGGAGCAGCAGTTCGATTGGCTTGGTGCGCCAGCGCATCAGTTTGTGTCCGGAAGAATAATCACTTGATCGGCCGGAACGCCCAGCGTGACGTTTTCACCGGCCTGCAGGCTTCCCGCCAGTTGCGGCACGCTCGCCAGCTCAAGCGCCTGGCCGGCCGCGACAGCGCGAATGCGTAGCTGCTCGCCCAGGTAGGTTACCTGCTCGATGCGCGCGTCGAACGCATTCACAGAGTCGGCTGCCGGGCGGATCGCGAAGGCGTGCGGCCGGATGGAGCAATAGACCTTCATACCCTGTGCCAGACCAGAATTGACCCTGGCCGCGGACAGCGGGCCCAGTCCGGTTTCAACGACGGCATCGCCGTCGCGAATCTCGCGCACGGTCCCGGCGAAGAAATTGCTGTCGCCGAGGAAGCCGGCTACAAACCGATTCACCGGCAGGTTGTAGACTTCCTGCGGTCTGCCTACCTGGACGATCCGGCCGCTGTGCATGACCGCCAGACGGTCGGCCAGGGTGAGCGCTTCCTTCTGATCGTGGGTTACGTAGACCATGGTCAGGCCGGTTTCCTTGTGCAGGCGGCGAATTTCTTCACGCATTTCGTCGCGCAGCCGGGCGTCGAGGTTGGAGAGCGGCTCATCAAGCAGAAACACGCGCGGCTCGATGACCAGCGCCCGTGCCAGGGCCACGCGCTGCTGCTGGCCGCCGCTGAGCTGGTTGGGTTTGCGTGTGCCGAGCCCCTCCAGACGCACCAGCTTCAAAGCACGCTCCACCCGGCCGGCGATATCGGCGCGCTTGAGTCCGCGAATTTTCAGCCCGTAAGCGACATTGTCCGTGACCGTCAGGTGCGGCCAAAGGGCGTAGGTCTGAAAGACCATCCCGGCGTCCCGCGCTCGCGCCGGCAAATTCGTGACCTGTTGCTCGCCAAAGAATATCTGCCCCGCATCGGGTTGCACAAAGCCCGCAAGCATGCGTAACAGCGTTGTCTTGCCGCACCCCGAAGGACCGAGCAGAAAAAACAATTCGCCGGAAGAGACTTCAAGATCGACCTTATCTACGGCCAGCGTCGGGCCGAATTGCTTGCTGACAGCCTGGATGCGAATCCGGGTCATGAGATCCTTTGAAGCCGTCGGCGCCGCGCTCCCCTAACGGGTCGCGGCTAAACGGACTGCGCGGTAGCGCTGGCGGGCGGTTTCGCCCCAGCGGTTGACCGTGGCGGTGCGGACGCGCGGGCTCTCTTCCATGATATTCCGCGCATGGGTCATCAGCTCTTTCTCGGAACAGATGGGAGCGAAGAGCGTTGCTTCCAGTTCCGCGCGCTGGGGGGATGTATCCGGCAGCTTGATCACGGCTTTCCAGGCCGCGGCCAGGTCTTCATGGGCGTCCACGATCATGGCGCCGATGGCATCGTTGACGGCGTCCCAGCGCTGGTTGCCTAGCTTGCTGTTGTAGGCGATGGCGTTGCGGAGCTGAAACGGATTGGCGGCGCCGACGGAGCGCACTTCCGGTAGATACTGGGCGTAAAGCTGCGGCACCACGCTCAGCCGGCACAGGGCGTGCTTGCGCGGACCGCCCGGCTGCCCGGGCTGAAGAATCAGAAGCTTCTGGCCGGCATCGCTGAGCGAATATTCCATGAAGGCGCGCGCCAGCTCCTTGCGCGGTGCGCCCTTGAGCACGGCGCTGGCGTCGGGGTTGACCAGGGTCTCGCCTTCGGGGAGCCAGAACGCCATGTTGAGCGGATCGCGGCCGACGGCGCTGAGGGCAAAGCCATCCAGCACGCCGGCCGCCGCGTCCTCGCCGCCGCTCACCGTGCGTGTGAGCGTGCCGCTGTCGCGAATAAACGTATGCGTGTTGGCGCCCAGGCGCATGAGCAATTGAAAGCCCTTTTCCCAGCCGCGGCCCTGCAGGATGATCTCATAAACCATGTGCACGCTGCCGGTCATGCGCGGCTCGCCGGCGCTGACCCAGCCGCACAGGCCGGGTTCGCCCAGGTCGGCCCACAGGCGCGGCTCCGCTTGGCCGATGCGTCTGAGGACCTCGCGGTTATAGAGGATGCCGAAGCTGCTCAGGATGGGCCCATACCAACGGCCCTTGACGTCATAGAGAGGAATGCCGTTGACCTGCTGTGGAATACGCTTGCCGAGAATGGCGGCGGGCATCTCGATCGATTCAAGACGCCCCTGGTCGGCAAAGCGCAGGAAGATGTCCGTGCCGCCGCCGAAGACGCAGTCGATGCCGATTCCCTCCGGATGACTCTGAAAGCGCGCGTCCACATAGCGCGCGATCTGCGAAGTGCCGCCGCCGATATCCTGCCAGACCAGCTGAACCGGGGGGAGTTGCTGCTGCCATTTGTCCAGCCCCGCAAGGATGGCACTGCCACGCTCCCGACTCGGTTTTTCCTGCCAGGCGCCGTAAAGTGCGACGAGTTCGGCCAGGTCGTCGTTGCGCCAATCGTAAAAGAGGTCGGCGAAAGCACGCTGAACGGCAACTACACCGACAGCGTCTGAATTGCTGAGCCAGTTTTGCAGGGCCGCTCGTGCGGCAGCCAGCCGCGCTTCGGAGCGTTCGCGAAACCAGTCCCGAAAGCCCAGGTCGAATTCTTCCCGGATCTCATCCCGGTGCGGGGACATGAGGACAAGACTAATCGGCTCCCCCGCGCGGCGCGTACAGCCGCCCAGCAAGGCCGGAACCGACAGACAGGCGCAGCAAAGCCAGAATCGGCAGCGCCGGGCCTGCTCATTTGCGGTCGCCGAAGTTGCTCTGCTGTTCACGGTTTCCCTGCGCCGGGCTTGCTCCTCACTTGCGCTTGTAGGCAAGCAAGAAGTCTTCGAAATGAAGTTGCTTATGGCCGTTGCCCGAGTCGGCGAAGAACTCCTCCAGCAGCTCGCAGACCAGGCTCGATTGGATGCGATAGTAATTGTGTTTGCCGTCACGGCGGTAGCCGACCAGGCCGGTCATGCGCAAGAGCGTCAGATGATGGCTCACCGCGGGCTGCGATTGATTGAGAAGCTCGCAGAGGGCGCTGACGTGCAACTCGCGGTCCTGCGACAGGGCCAGCAGAATCTTGAGTCTGGATTCATCCGCCAGTTGCTTGAAAATCTGTGCCAGGCCGCTGATAGTGCGCGGCGCCACGCGCAGCGGCGACGAATCCTTGGGTGGAATCCTGGTCCCTCGAGGCTTGGAAGTCAGGGCCGAGAAGGTGTTCAATGCAGATCCCTCCTGATGATAGCTGAACGCGCCAAGACGCCTAGTAAGATACTCTCTCCCAAAGAGGCGTCAAATGATTTCTTGAAAATTCGCCACCCTCTTCTCGGCCCTGTGTCAGCCCCTTAGCAGTCCGTAATTCCGCAGCGTCTCGCGCACGCGCCCTTCGCCCGCCGCATCCAGCGGACACAAGGGCAAGCGCAGTTCTCCGCTGCCACGGCCCAGCAATTTCATCGCCGCCTTGAGCGGGATCGGGTTCGTCGCCACGCTCAGCATGTCGCGGCATAGAGGAAACAGCCGCTGGTGCCAGTCCCGGGCCTCGCTGATCTTTCCGGCGTCGAAGGCCCGCACCATACTCTGCAAATCCCGTGGAATAATATTGCCCACCACCGAAACCACGCCCCGGCCGCCGATGCTCATGAGCGGCAAGGTCAGGCTATCGTCGCCGCTCAGGATCGTCAGGTTGCAGAGGGCGGCGATTTGCGAGGCCTGGTCCAGCAAACCGGTCGCTTCCTTGATGCCGACGATGTTCGGCAGCTCCGCGAGACGAGCGATCGTCTCCGGCAAGATGTTCGAGCCGGTCCGGCCGGGAATGTTATAGAGAACGATCGGCAAATCCGCTGCCTCGGCCACGGCGGCAAAGTGCCGGTAGTAGCCTTCCTGCGTCGGCTTGTTATAGTATGGGCCCACCATCAAGGCCGCATCGGCGCCGGCGCGCTGGGCGAAGCGGGTCAGGCGGATCGCTTCGCGCGTGCTGTTGGAGCCGGTGCCGGGCATGACCTTGAGCCGGCCGGCCGCACGCTCCACGACGGCGGCAATCACGCGCTCGTGCTCTTCGTGATCCAGCGTCGGTGATTCACCCGTGGTGCCGACGGGGGACAGGCAATCGGTCCCTTGCTCGACGTGCCAGTCCACAAGGCGGTTCAGGTCGGCAAAATCCACCTCGCCGTTGCGAAACGGCGTCACCAGCGCCACGGTCACACCGGCAAAACGTTCTCCCTTGGTGCTCATTCTTGGTCCGCAACCTCAAATGCTCATTCTTGCAGATGGCGATGCGATGCTCACCTTACCCAAGGACGAGCGTAGATGCAAAGGAAAAGTACAGATTGCTGGCAGAACGGCAAAATAATTGCTCGACTCGAACGAATTACAAGTTGGGAGTAGGGGTGTGGCGGCAAGTTTTGAACTTGCCGGGCGGCACGGCAAGTTGGAAACTTGCCGCCACAACGTGAGTAAACCGCATGAATCAATTCATCGAAGACGTCCGCTTTCATTTTCAGCAGCTTTTTTGGGACGACGTCCCGCGCCGGCGTAAAATCGTCAACATTGGCCAGCTGAAACGCCAGGCACGGCAAGCCGTTACCGCCCTGGCCCGGCAAGAAGCGATCAGGAAAGAACTGGGCAAACGTCTCGAAGAACACGAGAAGAGATGCGCCTTCCTGGCGGCACGAATCCAGATCTATTTGCACGTCGGCGACCATCCCAACGCCTGGCGTTACGCCCTGGAGCTCGATCGCCTCAGCAAAACCATCGAGCAGGAACGCAGCGCCTTGCACCGGGCGCAACGGCTTTACCAGGTCGAACGCGCCCACCTGTGCCATCTCACCGAGCAACTGGCCGAAGTGTAAACAAATTCCGGTGGTTTGCCATCCAAGAGGCTGCCGCCGCTTGAAATCTCCGCCTAATTCAGGGTCGTGTGCAAGGAGTGTTCGCCTGCCAACCAAATTTGGCAGGAGCATCTTCGGCCGCGACCTTCAGGTTGTTTGCCCGTTTGCCCAGTGCTTGCCACAGGCGTAGAAAAAACCGGACATAATCTGAGCTTTAGAGATGTCCAGGAACCAGTTTGCCACGTTTTTTGAGCCGGGGGGGGCATGCGGTGAATGTTTCTGACCCCCTCGACGGCATCAGGGCCGTGGTCTTTGACGCGGTTGGTACGCTGATCTATCCTCAACCTCCGGCCGCCGTTGTCTATGCCCGGATCGGGCGACAATTGGGGAGCCGGCGCAGTGTCGAGGAGATCGGGGCGCGCTTTGCGGCTGCATTTCAGCACGAAGAGTTAATCGATCGCCAGGGGGATTTCCGCACCAGCGAAGAGCGGGAGTTGCTGCGCTGGCAGCGGATTGTGGCCGCGGTTCTCGATGATGTTTCACATTCAGATCGCCAGGCCTGTTTTCACAAGTTATTTGAGCATTTCAGCCTGCCAGGCGCCTGGCGCACCAACGAGGACGCCGCGGCAACGTTGCGCAGTCTGGCGGCCCGGGGTATTCTGATCGCCATTGCCTCCAACTATGACCACCGCCTTCGCTCCGTGGTGGCCGGCAAGCCGGAACTCCAACCGGTGTCGCACCTGATGATTAGCTCGGAGGTCGGCTGGCGAAAACCTGCGCCGCAATTCTTTGCCGCTGTCTCCCAGGCCTGCAACGTGGCGCCTGAGCGGATTGCCTTCATCGGCGACGATCTGGTGAATGACTATCAGCCGGCCGAGACAGCCGGCATGCGTCCGGTGCTCCTTTCCAGCAACAGCAAAGCGGCCGAAACGGGGCGGCGGCAAATTAGCAGGCTGTCCGAATTGTTCTCGTAGGGCAGGTTTTTAACCTGCCTGTGCGGACGGCAGGTTAAAAACCTGCCCTACGGCTGTTTCATCGGCTTGGGAGCCACCCTGTCCAACAATTTGAGAGACGCTTCAACGAGCCGCTGACCGGTGTCGATCGACATCTTGCTGCTTCGCGCCGTGCGCGGCTCATAGCCGCCCGCCACAAAAGCCTGTGCCGTCGGCACGTAGCCGATGTAGTCGTTGGCCAGGCTGACGAACCAGGTCGGCTTCAACGGCGAGGCCTTCTTGATGCGTAGAGCGTAGTCGCAAAAATACTCGGCACCGTTCGTGGCGATGCCCAGCGGCCCGATGCGGATGGCCTGCACTTCGCAAGGAATTTTCGGTGTCCGCTGCCGCTCCTCGGCAACGAGAGTGCGTTCCCTGGCGTAGACGTCTTCCACGCCGGTGCCGCTGCCCAGCCCCAGGGCCGGCCGCTCCATGTTTGGATACGGATCAGGGCGAAGCGGCAAAGGGACGCTCTCGACTGTTGCGGCAAGCGCCGCCTCGGGAAGCCAGCTCAGGCGATCGATGGTGCGGATCACTTCTCCGGCTAGTTTTTGGCCCATCATATCGGCGTGGTCCGCACCGAATTCCCTGGCCGTGGACAGGTTGTCCACCTGGGTGATATCCCCGCATGCGCCAAGCAGAAAGACAATCGGCGTGCTCTCACCGTAATGTCCTTTCAAGTGCTTGCGCAGGTAGCCTGCGTAATCCGGGCTGAACTGCTCGCCGCCCACCACCGTGCTATGGCAGGCGAAATTCACGACGACGCCAGCGACCTTGCCGTTGGGCGGCCGGGCCGTCAGTACGCCGACATCGGGGTCTATCGGTCCAGCGGGGGAAACGATGTCGCCATGATGCGGCGTCCCGGGCTTTCCGGGATGGGTGATCTCGCGGCCGTCGCGCATGAGGAAGCGGCGGTTGAAGGAAATCGAGCCTTCCGTGCCGACGCCGATACCAAGCTCCGAAGCGTGCAGATTTTGCCAGGCGGTCTTCACCGCGCCGGCAATCGCGCCGACCACCTTGTCCAGGTAGGCAGCGTCCGCGTCCGAGCCGAGGCAGGAGGCGATGGGCCCGCCGGTGTGCGTGTGGCTGGCGCCGATCAGCACGTTGTCGCCGGGAATCTGCGTTTCCTTTTGGATTTGCCGCCGGGCCGCCTCGACGGTGGGACGTGTGATGAAGAGCGTGTCAATTCCCACGAGGGCAACCGGCGTAGTGCCGTCATGCACAACGCAGGCGACTGCCAGAAGTTTTTCCGCCGCGCCCTGCCCCTTGCGTTTGAAGAAGCCGCCGGGCATTTCCATGCCGGGGCTCGGGGTAATGTCGCCGACGCCAAAGCCGACCTGCAACATGAGCAATCTCCTCTCAAAGACAAACGCCGGTTCGTTTAGCCGCGACCCGTTAGGGGAGCGTGGAGGGAATCGTCTCCCATCGCTGGACAGCGCTCCCCTAACGGGTCGCGGCTAAACGTCGGCTCTAGCAGAATGTCCTGGTCACAAATGTCAAGCAAAAAGGAGTCCTCGCCAACAGGCCGCCTGCTGATATGGCAGTCAAGGGCATGCCTTGTTAGAGTACAGGACAATCGTTCGCCCTTTTGGAGAAACGTGCATGCTCGGAACGAAGTTGGACGTTCGGCCCTTCCTGGAGCGGGTCGGCCGGGAATTGCTGCAGATCAACCCCGCGGAAGTCAAGGCCCTGGCCGATGCCATTCATGATTGCTACGTAGGCGGCAAACTCGTGTTCCTCTGCGGTAACGGCGGCAGCGGCTCCAACGCCTCGCATTTCTGCGAAGACCTCGGCAAGGGCACGCTGCGGCGCGAAGATTTCGAGAACGACAGCAAGAAACGCCTGCGCGTGCTGAGCCTGACTGATAACACGCCGTACATTCTCGCCTGGGGCAACGACGAAGGCTTCGAGCGCGTCTTCGTGGAACAACTGAAGAACCTGGCGCGGCCGGGAGACTTGCTTATTGCCATCAGCGGTTCGGGCAACAGTCCCAACGTCCTCCGCGCCGTGGAGTGGGCGGAGGAGCACGGTCTGACAACCTTCGGCTGCACGGGCTTCGACGGCGGCAAGCTGCGGAAGATTGCCCAACATGGGCTGCACGTGCCGCTCGACGATATGGGCATCGTGGAATCGATTCACCTGACGGCCTTTCACTGGGTCGTGGATAACCTGCACGCGCGCATTTCGCTTTGATTCGCCATGTACATCGGCGTGGAAATCGGCGGCACCAAACTTCAGCTCGGCGTCGGCCTGGGTGACGGCGTGCTGCGCGGCCTGTGGCGCGAGACGGTAGACGTCAAGGCCGGCCCCGAAGGCATCCGCCGGCAAATCATGAGAGGCATCCCCGAACTTTTGGAGAAAGCCGGAATCGAGCGATCCAGTGTAAAGGGCATTGGCATTGGCTTCGGCGGACCTGTCGACGATGCGACGCATACGGTCATCAAGTCGCACCAGATCGAGGGGTGGGACAATTTTGCCTTGGCTGACTGGATGGCGGAAATTGCCGGTATGCCGACGGTGTTGGGCAATGACTCCGATGTGGCTGGGCTCGCTGAGACGCTCTTCGGCGCGGGCAAAGGGTTGAATCCGATTTTTTACATGAACATCGGCTCCGGCATTGGCGGCGCCTTGATCATCGATGAGCAAATATATCGCGGCTGCGGTCGTGGTGCAGCAGAGATCGGGCACCTGCGCATCGGTTTTGAAGATCCCACCCTTGCGTTGCTCCCCTTGGAGGAAGTGGCCTCGGGTTGGGCAATCGGTCGTCTAGCACGCGAAGAGGCGGCAAGAGCGTTCGATCACGATTCCGAGCTTTATCGCCTCGTCCTTGGTGATCCAAGCCGGATCACGGCCGTTCAAGTTGGACAGGCAGCCGCGCAGGGCGATCGCCTGGCGCGCAAGGTGATCGAAAAAGCGCTCTGGTTTGTGGCATCGGCAATCTGCCATATGATTGCGTTGGTTTGTCCAAGGCGCATTGTCCTGGGCGGGGGTGTTGCCCTCATGGAGGAGACCATTCTTCGGCCAATTCGCCAGTACGTGCAGCTAATCGTGTTCAAGCCATTCGCGGACTGCTTTGATATTGTTCCGGCAGCGCTCGGGGAAGACGTGGTGGTGCACGGGGCACTAGCCTTGGCTAAGTGCCAGGGAGGAAAAACAACTAGCTTATGAAGATTTCAAACATTGCGGTCATGGTCATGGGGAGCGCCTGGCGCAACCTGACCTTCCTGAAGCTGACCACGGACGAAGGGCTGACCGGCATCAGCGAGGTACGGCTCTCCAATCGCACTAACGCCCTGCTCGGCTACCTGGAGGAGTGCAAGAAGCGCTACATCCTTGACACCGATCCATTCCGCATCGAGCACACCGTGCAGCGCATGTTTCGTGACGACTACGGACGCGTCGGCGAGATCTGCGCGTCGGCCATTAGCCTGGTCGAAGTGGCCTGCTGGGACATTGTCGGCAAGGCCGCCAATCTGCCTGTCTACGTTCTGCTCGGCGGCGCGGTGCGCGACAAAATCAAAGCCTACGCGAATGCCTGGTATCAGGTGCCGCGCACGCCGGACGATTTCGGCGGCGCGGCCAAGGCTGCCGTGGCCAAGGGTTATCGGGCGCTCAAATTCGATCCCTTTGGCGCCGGTTACTACGAGATGGAACGCAAGCACCGAGTCCATTGCGTTAGCCTGGTGGAAGCGGTACGCGCCGCGGTTGGTCCCGATGTGGAGCTGCTGATCGAAATGCACGGCCGCTTCAGCCCGGCCACGGCGATCCGCATTTCCCGTGACCTGGAGCCGTTTGAACCGACCTGGGTGGAAGAACCCGTCCCCGCCGACAATATCAAAGCGCTGGCCAAAGCGGCGCGGCACATTCGCATCCCGGTCGCGACCGGCGAGCGGCTCCATCACAAACAGGAGTTTCGAGAACTGTTCGAGCGCCAGGCCTGCGACATCATTCAGCCCGACATCACCGAATGCTGCGGCCTGCTGGAAGTGAAAAAGATCGCCGCCATGGCCGACATGTGCTACATCACCGTGGCTCCGCACAATGTCGGCGGCCCAGTGTCCACGGCGACGGCTCTGCACCTCGCCGCGTGCACCACAAACTTCAAGATCCAGGAACATTTCAACGACTTCACCGAGCCGCACACGCGCGAGTGCGCCAGCGGTTGCCCCAAGGTGGTCGACGGCCATTTCAGTCTACCAGCCGGCCCTGGCCTAGGCGTTACCCTCAACGAAGACGTAATCAAAGCTCACCCGCCGATGTGGGGACACTTCAGCCTGTTTGTGGAAGATTGGCAGAAACGGCAGGCAGAGCAGCGTTGATCTCGTAGCCGAATTCGCCAGAATTCGGTTCGCCTGAGTCAGTCCCGAATTCCGGCGAATTCGGCTACTTAATCCTTCTTGGCCAGCAATTCGACGGCGGCGCGTAGCCCCCGATGCGTTTCAAAGAACCGCTGGGCCAGACTATCCACCAGGGTGAGGAAAGTGAGCAGATCATTCACGCGACCGGATCGCTCCCGCGCCGCCGGCTCCTCCGCCAGGCCGCCGAGTATTTCCGGCGAAAGTTGCTCCCGGCAGCGTCGCAATGTGCTGATAATCGGATCAATTTCGCGGCGTTTCCGCTGGGCGGCCACCAGCGTGAACATCTCCCAGACATCGCTCAACGATTCGTAGTAGTCGCGGCGAGCGCCGCGTTTATGTACCCGGCGCACCAGCCCCCACTCCACCAGCTTGCTCAGGTTCATGCTCACGTTGCCGCGCGAGATCGCCAGCCGGGCCATGATGTCGTCCATCGAAGACGCAGCCCCGGTGATGTAAAGCAACCCGTGAATGCGGGCCATGGTGGGGCTGATCCCCCAGAGCGAGCTCATGGTGTCCCACAGGTCCACAAAGCGGTCTTCCACCTCTTCAAGGCGCTGCGGCAGTTCGGATTTGGCTACTTTCATAAGTTTTATACCGTTTAGGAAGCTATGAAATCATAGGCGGGGTGCGGCGCCGGCGGCAAGTCTAAAAGCTTCGATTGCTCGCCTGTATTGTCAGCACGGGAAATCCGCGGTAGAAAATAGGCTCTTCGTTTGCAAGCGCAGCCGGACAGGCTCCTGGCTTGCAAACCGATTCTCTACCTGTGGCGGGCGCGATCCCTTGCGTATCAAGATTTGCGGCATCATGAGTCCGAACGATGGCCGGCAGGCCTCCCTGCTCGGCGCGGATGCGATCGGCATTAACCTGTACGAACAGTCGCCGCGCTGCATCGATTTTGCCACGGCGGAGGCCATCACGCGGGAATTGCCGCCTTTCACGGACCCGGTTGGCATATTCGTCAATCTACCCCTGCGCGCGGTCTTCGAGTCGTTGAATCGCCTAGGCCGCATTCGCACGTTTCAATGGCACGGCGAGAAACGTGAAGTCGCCGATTGCTATCCGTTTCAGATGGTCGCAGCTTTTGCCGTGAGCGCGGCGGAGCACATTCTGGACATCACGCACTACCTGGACCTTTGCAAAGGCGTTGGCCGGCTGCCCGCCGCGGTGCTGATTGACGCGCGCGTCCCAGGACAATACGGCGGCACGGGAAAGACGGCGCCGTGGAAGCTGCTCGAAGATTTTGACTTTGGTGTGCCGGTCATCCTTGCCGGCGGGCTGACGTGGCAGAATGTCGCCGAGGCCGTGCGCATTGTGCGGCCCTATGGAGTCGATGTGGCCAGCGGCGTGGAAACTAAGCCGGGCCGCAAGGACCCCGAACAAATGCGCCGCTTCATGGACGCGGCGCGAGAAGCGGCCAGCCGGTATCTCACCAAGGACAAGGTGTCTATAGACTAAGCTGTGCACGTCAACTAACTAAGCTTCATGCCCCAGCCGATGGAAGGCTGACGGCGTGTGTGCGGGACTCAGGAAAGGGAGAAAGCATTATGGCAGTGGCAGCGAAATCGCCTGCGGCGCCGAAACGCGCGGCCGCCAAGGCAGCCCCCGACTACGTGGTTGCCGACATTTCCCTCGCGGACTGGGGCCGCAAGGAGATTGCCATCGCCGAGCACGAAATGCCCGGCCTGATGGCCATGCGCCGCAAGTACTCTGCCGGCCAACCGCTCAAGGGCGCACACATCGCCGGCAGCCTGCACATGACCATTCAGACGGCCGTGCTCATCGAGACGCTTCAGGCTCTCGGCGCGGAAATCCGCTGGGTGAGCTGCAATATCTACTCGACGCAGGATCACGCCGCCGCGGCTATCGCCAAGCGCGGCACTCCCGTGTTCGCCAAGAAGGGCGAGACACTGGAAGAATACTGGGATTACACGCACCGCCTCTTCACCTGGAGCGACGGCGGGACGCCCAACCTGATCCTCGACGACGGCGGCGACGCCACGCTCTTGATTCACCTGGGCTGCGAGGCAGAGAAGGACCCATCCATTCTCGAGCGCAAGGGGGAGTCGGAAGAAGAAAGTGTCCTGCTCGCATCGATCAAACGCACGCTGGCCGACCAGCCGCACTTCTACGGCAAGGTAGCCAAAAACATCATCGGCGTTTCCGAGGAGACGACCACCGGCGTCCACCGGCTGTACGAGCGCGTGGCCAAGGGAACGCTGCTGTTTCCGGCGATTAACGTCAACGACTGCGTGACCAAGAGCAAGTTTGACAACCTGTACGGCTGCCGGGAGAGCTTGATCGACGGCATCAAGCGCGCGACCGATGTGATGGTCAGCGGCAAGAAGGCGGTAATCTGCGGTTACGGCGACGTCGGCAAGGGTTGCGCGCAAGCCTTCGCGGCCGCCCGCGCCACCGTCTATGTCACCGAAGTCGATCCGATCTGTGCGCTGCAAGCGTGCATGGAGGGCTTCCAAGTTGTCACGATGGATGAAGCCTGTAAGTTTGGCGACATCTTTGTGACCGCCACGGGTAATGTAGATGTCATCACCCGCCAGCACATGGACCAGATGAAGCACAACGCCATCGTCTGCAACATCGGCCACTTCGACAGCGAGATTCAGATCGCCGCCCTGTCCGATCTCCAGTGGGAGGAGATCAAGCCGCAAGTCGATCACGTAATCTGGCCGAACGGCAAGCGCCTGCTGGTGCTGGCCAAGGGCCGCCTCGTCAACCTCGGCTGCGCCACCGGCCATCCGAGCTTTGTCATGAGCAACTCCTTCAGCAACCAGACGCTTGCCCAGATCGAGCTCTGGACCAACGGCAAGAAGATGGAGAAGAAGGTCTATTTGCTTCCAAAACATCTTGACGAGGAAGTGGCTCGGCTACATCTGGACCAGCTCGGGGCGAAGTTGACCAAGCTCTCTCCGAAGCAGTCCGGCTACATCGGCGTGAAAGCCGAAGGGCCGTTCAAGCCGGAGTGGTATCGATATTAGTTGGTGAGGAGAATGCGGTCGGTTGAAGCGCGATTCTTCCACGAAGAGCACGAAGTTACAGGAAAAAGCGAGCCGGTGTTTTCCTTTGTGGTCCTTCGTGCCCTTCGTGGAGGCACGCCCACGCTACGTTACGTTCACGCTGAGGCTTCCGGTAATGGTGCTAAACAGGGTATCGGTCGCGGTGATGGATTGCTTGCCTCTCGTCTTCAGCACCAGGCCACTAAAGGTATGCGTTCCCTTGTCCGACGCCTTGAACGTGTAGTTCGACGGCAGCGATGCTTTGCTGTCGCTGCTCTTGAAGTGCACGGTACCTGTGTAGCCGGTGGCCACATTTCCGTAGGCGTCATACAGCGTCACCGTGATGCTAAAGGCAACGCCAACCGTCGCGTTCGACGGGCCGTTAATGACGAGCACGCTCGCCGCCGCCGGATTGACGGTGATGCCCACCTGCGTCGTGGTCATGCTTGACGTGGCGGTGTCGGTGGCCGAAATCGATTGCGTGCCGGCGGTCTTGAGCGTGACGGAGAAAGTGTGGCTGCCGGCGTCGGCAGATGTGAATGTGTAGTCGGCGGGCAGAACCGCCTTGCCATCGCTGCTGGTGAAATGGACCGTGCCGGTGTAGCCGGTCGCCCTATTGCCGTAAGCGTCGAATGCCGTGACGCTGATAGTACCGGCGTTACCGGCCGTGGTTGGTGAAGGGAAGCCCGTCGCCGTCAGGCTGCTCGCGGCTCCAGCCGTCACGGTCACACTGGACGAACCGCTGATCGTGCTCGTCGTCGTGTCGGTGGCCGTGATCGTCTGTACTCCTGACTTTTTGAGCGTGACGCTGAACGCATGCACGCCCTGATCGGCGCTGGTGAACGTGTAGTCGGCAGGCAGGACCGCGAGCGGATCGCTGCTGGTGAAGTGAACGGTGCCGGTGTAGTTGGGGTTCAAGTTATTCGAGGCGTCCACGGCGGTGACCGTGATGCTGAAGGTGCCGCCGGCAGTAACGGTTGCTGGGGTCGTGATGAGGAAAGATGGACCAAAGGAGAAACGGGCAACGAAGGCGTCCCGGCCGCTCCCGCTGGACGGTTGAAATGCGTTCTGGATCGGGAAATTTGTCGACTCCGTCCAACCGGCGACGTAGGCGTTGCCCACGGCATCAACCGCGATGGCCGTCCCTATGTCGGACCCCGAGCCGCCAAGATAGGTTGAGAAAATCAAACCGGAGCCGGCTGGGTTCAATTCGGTTACGAAGGCATCCCCGTAGGGAAGAAATCCGTCCGCACCACCCGCATTGACCGCTTGCACCGGGTTCATAAGCGGGAAGCCGCTCGTGGTATGGCCCGTTACAAACGCATCACCGGCCGAATCAACGGCGATGGCCTCACCGTCGCCAACGCCCGAGTTTAAGTAGGTGGAATAAGCAAGAGACGTTCCACCGGGGCTGAGCTTGCTGACAAATACGACCTGTGCGTGCGCCGTGTAGGTCGCCTGGAAGGCGTTGAAGGTAGGAAAGTCGGCCGACCTGGTAGCGCCCGTCACGTAAGCTGCACCGGTCGCGTCCACCGCCAAGCCGTAAGCGTAGTCGGTGTTACTTCCGCCCAGGTATGTCGAATAGAGCAGCGCCGCGCCGCCCGCGCTTAGCTCGGACACGAAGGCATCCTCAGTGCCTCCAAGTGTGGCTTGCAAGGGATTTACGGTTGGGAAGTTCGTAGACTTGGTGGCGCCGGCCACGTAGGCGTTGCCGTTGCTGTCCACGGCGATAACGGCAGGAAAATCGTCGCCGCTGCCGCCCAGATAAGTGGAATAGACCAGAGCCGATCCGGCCGCATTCAATTCCGACACGAAGCCGTCATTGCCGCCGGCATTGACGCTCTGGATAGCGTTGACCGTAGGAAAATTCGTCGACGTGGTGCTGCCGGTCACGTAGGCGTCCCCCTGGCTATCGACAGCGATTGCCTGGGAAGACTCGAACGCGCTGCCGGTGATTCCCGCTGCCGTGGTGGACTCGTTCCCGCTGCCGCCCAGATAAGTCGAGTACACAAGAGATGCACCGCCCGGGCTGAGCTTGGTGACGAACGCGTCGCTGCCGCCTCCCAGGGCCGCTTGCAGAGGATTCTTCGTGGGGAAGTTGGTCGAGGTCGTGGTGCCGGCCAGGTAGATATTGCCGCTCGCGTCCAGGGCGATGCCATTGCCGCTCTCATTGCCGCTGCCGCCCAGGTAGGTGGAGAACACGAAGCCCGTGCCATTGGGATTCAGTTCGGTCACAAACGCGTCGTTGCTGCCCGCGTTGGCACCCTGAAGGGCGTTCAGCGTGGGAAAATTCATCGCTGACGTCGTCCCGACGACATACAGATCGCCGCTGCCATCCACCGCGATCGCGCCGGCACTGTCGACGCCGAGCCCGCCCAGGTAACTCGAATAGCTCAACACGGGATCGATAACCAGAGGCAGATGCACATTGTAGGCGCCGACGGCAAAGCCAACCTGGCCGCCGGCTTGGAGGACGTAATGTCCTGAAACGGCGTGGCGCACGCCGCCGATCTGCTGGTACAGAACCGGGGCGTGCTCGATTACGTCGCCGCCGGTGGCCTGCAGAACCAGGTCGCCCCCGGCGTCGAGCGAGATCTTCTGCGTTCCCTGGAATGCAAGACGGATGACACCCGGGTTGGCGCCCGGATTCACCTGGAAGTCATACTCCAGCTGCCGTTGATCGCCGTAGTAGACCAGGTTGATGCCGGGATAGATGTTCGCGTATGCAACCTTCTGGTAGTTCGGCACGTTCGTCTGCCAGTGGCGCGGGTCGTTGCCGATGAAGTAATTGCTCTTGGCCGGCAGCTCGTCCACGCCGACAGCCCGCGCGAGCGGGTTGGCGCCCACCACGTTCATGAGAAGCATGTTGCCGCCTCCTGATCCCTGCTGCAGGCTCAGCGCTGCTTCGCCCGGCGACAGCATCAAGCCGTAGCCATTGCCGTGCGAAAGGAAATCGACTCCGGGACCGGCTTGGCCCTGGTTCGCCTCGAAGCTCAACGGCACCTGGCCATAAGCCTCTAGGGCCGCGCTTCCCCCAATGCCGCTGCCGCTCAGCAGGGTGCGCTCTTCCAGGGTTTCGACACAGAGGGAGCGACGCGGCCGTGCCCGGCGAGCTGTGCGAATCGCCAGGCCTGAATTGTGCCGGTCAGCGCCGGGAACCGAGTTGAGGAACTGCGACAACAAACGGAACATGCGAGTTCTCCATCAATACGGTGCTCTGTAAGCACGCTCGGTCCGCGGTTGCATGTCGAGGCCGGTGAGGACTAGCTTGGCGGCGAAGGAGTCACCGGCCGTGTTTTGCTCTTCTCGTTCCCGATTTCCTTTCCGGACTGGTTCACTCCGGATGTCTCTGTTACGCTGACGGCATTACGCGTCGTTTGACACAGGAGTCCTCCTCATGACCATTACCACCCTGGCCACTTATGAAGACGGCGTCCTTAAGCCGAAGGAGCCGCTGACCCTGGTACCCGGCACCGAGGTCCGCTTGACACTCGTCCCGGTGGATGAAAACTACGACCCTCTGGAGGCCGTCATCGGTATCGGCGATGGGCCCAGTGACGGCGCGGAGAACCACGACAAATACATCTATGGAAAGCTTCACCAGTGATTTTTGTCGATACGTGGGCCTGGGTTGCCCTGGCACTGAAAGGCGATCAGAACCATCGCCGCGTCAAGTCCACTCACAAAGCGTTTCGGCGAGCCAGGAGGCGTTACGTTACGACGGACTTCGTGCTCAGCGAACTCATCGCCCATTTGTACACGACACTGACCGCAATCCAGGCGCAGGGTTTCATCAATTCTCTTCTTGCGGCCGTGGACTCGGGTGACTACCTGCTGGTCCATGTGTCGCCGCAGCAGTTTCGCCGTGCCTGGCAGATGCGCCAGAAATACCAGGACAAGCCGCACATCTCCTTTGTCGATTTCACCAGCATGGTCGTGATGCAAGACCTTGGCATCGCGGATGTTTTCACTGGCGACGCCCATTTTCAACAGGTCAACCTGGGCTTTCGATTGCATCCGTAACGTCCCGAGTATTCATGCGAGAAGGCCTTCTGGGCCGCTATTCCTTCCCGGAGACGGCGGCTTTTTGTGCTCTGTGAGCACGCTCGGTCCGCGGTTATAATCAAAGCGTCATGACCTCGGCGCGCAGACCAAGCGCCGGGACATGCCGAGGCCGGTGAGGACTAGCTTGGCGGCGAAGGACTCACCGGCCGCCTTGTTCTCCTTCTGTTTTACCATTCCGAGTGCTCAAGATGATAAGCGGAAATGACAGTCGGTGCGCCTCAGATCAGAGCAAGATTTTTTCATTTTGAAGCGGCTCCTTCCATCAGACCCTCGCCACCATCAAGTTCTTTGCTAACATTCTTGAACGTGTAAAAGATGCAAGGAGTACCCATGCTTGACGTCCGTCGCGACATTCACACGCTTTCAGAATTCAAACGCAATACGGTTCAACTCGTTCGCCAGCTCAAGAAAACCGGGGAGCCGATCATACTGACGCTTAACGGAAAAGCGGAAGTCGTGATCCTGGACGCCGCTTCCTATGGCCGGGTTCGCGAGGCGCTGGACCGTCTGGAAACTCTTGAAGGAATCCACGACGGCCTCGAAGACATGGCGGCCGGTCGAATGCTAAGTCTGGAAGATGCCAAGGAAGAGGCGGCGAAGAAATATGGCGTAAGAGCTTAACGTAGCTCGCCGCACCCTGGCCGAAGCGTACCAGATGCGTCTGGGGCACAAAAACGCTGATAGCTTGACGAGTGCATCGCGACCACGTCACGATCGGAATCGTAACCCACAGGTCCGGCTCGGTCACCGGCTTTGCTCCTTTTTCGTTGCCGCGCCGGCTTTTTGTTTCGCATGCAGTTCCGCGAACAGCTTCTTGAAATCCTCCCGGCCACGCAGGGCATCGAGGTCCTTGTCCTGATTCATGTGGGCGGCGTTCTGATAGCCGGCGGCGATGGCTTGCTTTAGCCGGACTAGAGCCCGGTCTGCCTCGGCGTCAGCCTCTTTGATTCCTTTGGGGGACTTGTCCGCCGCGCGAATCACGGCGGCGGTGACTCCGCGCATGCAGGCAGCGTCGTACAGGCTGCCCGCGTCTATGCGCTTTAGCTTTTCCCACATTTCGGCCGTTTCACGGCAGCCGAAGGCGTCTTTCATCTTTTCGAAGTGCCGCAGTCGCAGTTCGATAATGCCGGGCAGCAGTTCTGGATCGACGGTTTTGCCTGCTGCCCGCTGTACACATTCGTCAATGATGGGCACCGCCTCGGCGCCGCGATTCATCGCGACGAGGCTTATCGTGAAGCGCCACATGCTCCAAAGCGTTTTGGGATGATCCTCGCCGAGCTTGGCTTTCCGAAGCGTCAGCGTCTCTTCGCGAAGCTTGAGGGCGTCGGCGTACCGACCTAGGGCATCGTAGACGTTGGCCAGGTTGTTCATGCAGTTAGATGTGAATTCGTGCTCGGGAATCTTCGCTTTCATGATGGTCAGCGCCGCTTCATTGAGCTTGAGGGCATCGGCGTACCGGCCAAGCTTCAAGTAGCTCTGTGCCAAGTTTACAATGCTTCCGAGCGTGTCGGTGTGCTCGGGGCCGAGCTTAGCCTTCTGAAGCTGGAGCGTTTCTTCGCGGAGCTTGAGTGCTTCGAGGGTCCGTCCAGCGTCGTCGTAGGAATTGGCCAAGTTGTTCATGCTCGAGAGCGTCTGGGGGTGCTCGGGGCCGAGCTTGGCTTTCCTGAGCTGGAGCGTTGCTTCGTGAAGCTTGAGCGCCTGCTCGGTGCGGCCGGCGGCGGTGTAGCAATTGCCCAGATTGTTCATGCTTGCCAGCGTGTCGGGGTGGTCGGGGCCGAGCTTGGCTTTCCTGAGCTGGAGCGTTGCTTCGTGAAGCTTGAGCGCCTCCTCGGTGCGGCCGAGGGCGTCGTAGGAAATGGCCAGGTTGTTCATGCTCGTGAGCGTGTCGGGGTGGTCGGGGCCTAGCTTGGCTTTCCTGAGTTGGAGCGTTTCTTCATAGAGCTTGAGCGCTTCAAGGGTCCGGCCGAGGGCGGCGTAGGAAATGGCCAGGTTGTACATGCTTGTCAGTGTGTCGGGGTGGTCGAGGCCGAGCTTGGCTTTCATGAGTTGGAGCGTTTCTTCGTAAAGCTTGAGCGCTTCAAGGTTCCGGCCGAGGGCGGCGTAGGAACTGGCCAGGTTGCCCATGCTCGCCAGCGTGTCGGGGTGGTCGGGGCCGAGCTTGGCTTTCATGAGTTGGAGTGTTTCTTCGCGGAGCCTGAGCGCCTCGTGGGTGCGGCCCGCCGTGGCGTACGAATTGGCCAGACTATTCATGCTCCCGAGTGTGTCGGCGTGTTCCGGTCCGAGCTTGGCTTTATAGAGTTTGAGCGTTTCCTCGTGGAGCTTGAGCGCTTCTTGAGTACGGCCGACGGCGTAGTAGGAGTCAGCCAGGTTGTGCATGCCTGCCAGCGTGTCGGCGTGGTCGGGGCCGAGCTTGGCTTTCATGAGTTGGAGCGTTTCTTCGCAGAGCCTGAGCGCCTCGTGGGTGCGGCCAGCGGCGGCATAGGAATTCGACAGGCCCATCATGCTCCTGAGGGTGTCAACGTGGTCAGAGCCAAGCTTGGCTTTGTAGAGCCGGAGCGTTTCTTCGCGGAGTCTGAGCGCATCCCGGACGCGGCCTGCGTCGGCGTACGAATTGGCCAGTCCCATCATGCTCGCGAGCGTGGCGGGGTCGTCAGGGCCGCTGTGCTCGGTGTAGAGTTGCCGGGCCGCCTGCAATTGCTCGACCGCGGTCTTGGCGTCGCCCAGGTAGCAGAATGAACGGCCCATCGTCATGCGCAGCCGGGCTTCAATCAGCGGCTGACCGGTGAAGCTCTTGTCCACGAACGGCAAGGCGGCCTTGACGGCATCGGCCAGCTTCACGTCGTAGCCCTGGCCGCCTTCCTGGTCCTTCGGCCGGGCGGCGGCGAAGACCTTGTTTTCCACGAAGTCCAGCACGGCCTTCGTCTCGGCTTCGCGCTGTTGCGCTGTTTCTTTGGCTTGTTGCTCCGCCCAGGCAGCCGCCTTAGCACGGAGCATGCCCCAAGTGGTTCCGATGGTCCCGCCCACCAACACCAGCAAGATTGTCATCGCTGCCAGCACGGGCCCCTTGTTCCGCCGGACGAACTTCCGTAGCCGGTACCCGGCCGACGGCGGGCAGGCCTCCACCTGCTCATCCTCCAAGTACCGTTGGATATCGCGCGCGAACCCGTTGGCTGTCTCGTAACGCCGCGAGCGATCTTTCTCCAGCGCCTTCATGACGATCCAGTCGAGTTCGCCGCGCACGAGTTTGGTCAGCCGGGCCGGTTCGGTCTTCCGCTGGGCGCAGATGGATGGCAGGCTTCCTCCCGACTCGCTCAGTCGTGTGCTCGGCTTGGGCGGCTCGAGCTCGCGGATCATGCGCAGCATTTCCGTGAATGCCGCCTCGCGGAGCTTCTTGCGTTCCAGCGGCGTGCTGCCCGTCAGCAGTTCGTAAAGCAGCACGCCGAGTGAATAGATATCGCTGCGCGTATCGATGTCCAGCGCGCTCAACTCCGCCTGTTCCGGGCTCATGTACTCCAGCGTGCCTACCACCTGGCCGAACTGCGTGAACATGGTCTGCTCGGTCAGCCGTTGCTCGATGGCCTTGGCGACGCCGAAGTCGATGACCTTGGGCACCGGTTTGCCGTCGTAGAGCGTGACCAGCACGTTGGACGGCTTGATGTCTCGGTGGATGATGCCTTTCTGGTGGGCGTGCTGGATGGCTTGGCAGACAGGAACGAACAACTCGAGCCGCTCGCGCGGCGTCAAATGTTGCTCGTCGCAAAACTTGGTGATGGGCACGCCCTTGACCAGCTCCATGACGAAATAGGGCCGGCCGCCGGCGGTCGTGCCGGCGTCGAGCACGCGGGCGATGTTCTGATGATCCATGAGCGCCAGCGCATGCCGCTCGGCGTCGAAGCGCGCGATGACTTGAGCCGAATCCATACCCGGCTTGATGATCTTGAGGGCCACCTTGCGGCGGACGGGCTCTTCTTGCTCCGCCATGTAGACAACACCCATGCCGCCTTCGCCGATCTGCTGCAGGAGCTTGTACGGGCCGATCATTGTTCCCGGGCACTCGAGCGGAGCTGGCTGATCGATGGTCGCGCTCTGTCCGCCCGCCGGAGACTCGAGGAATCGTTCGACCCTGGGATAAGCGGCCAACAACTCTTCCACCTGCATCCGGAGCTGTGGATCGGCCCCGCAAGCCTGGTCCAGGTACTGCGCGCGCTCTTCAGGCGACGCAATAGCCAGCGCAGCGTTAAAGACGGATTCGCTACTTGTTGTGGGGTCTGACATTGGAGTAACCCTGTTTCAGGTGCTTCGCTTAGATAAGCGGAAATAGCGCGCGGCGCGCCTCACATTGGAGCAGGATTTTTCACTACGTCGTCACGATCGGAATCGTAACCCACAAAAGGACAACTGATTATCTGTGGGTCACGATTCCGATCGTGACGCATTCTTCAGTCCTGAAAATCTGTGGGTTACGATTCCGATCGTGACAGGTTCTTCACCAGCGGCGTCCCCCATTCCGCGCCCGTCACTTTTCTGGCCCACGCCGATGAAAACGGCCAATGCTCCGCGGTATGGGCCAGACCCGCCTTCACCGGATTTTCCTCGATATAACGAATAATTCTTTCCAGTTCGTTCACGTCACGCACCCAATGATCATAGGGCTCTTTCTGCCAGAACGGTCCCGTAACGCCCAGAACGCGATTGCACCGCGTCGCCGTGAACCGGTTAACGCTGTAGACAATCCGCTGCCTCGGCGTTCGGTCATCATCAGGAAAGCCCGCGCTCCACTCAGACAGCGGCCGGAAGAGCCAGTGGAGATGACTTGGCATCACCACGTAGGAAAGCAGCTCGTAACGCTCGCCGGCAAAATGAAAAAGCGAATCGACAACGATTTTGGCCAGCCGCGGATCCGCCAGATCCCGACGAGCGGGAAATTGGTCAAGGCAGCGTTCGACCCGGAGAAAAGTCTTTTTCCAGCACTGACTTTCCATTCCGCCATGCTTAGCGCAGCCGGCTTCGGCCGGCGGGTTAGTTCGTTGCGGAAGCGGGCGATTTCCAGGAGTCCGCGCGCCGAGATGCTGCCATGTAGACAGGACGTGACGAAATACGGCGCGCCGGGAACGTCCCAATGCGGTAGATGGCGACGCCGAATGATCTCGCGATCCATTATCGACTCCTGCGGTGGGAAGCCGTCACGATTGGAATCGTGACCCACATGAAGCAGGGCCGCGTGGGTTACGATTCCAATCGTGACGGCCAACGCTCGGCACGGCTAACTCTGGGCCAATTCAGCTTCTGTCACGATCGGAATCGTGACCCACATGAGGATTGCTTCCGCGAGTCAAGGCGCAGTACAGCCAGGTCTTGGCGTAACGCCAATAGCGGTCCGCCGTTGCACGAGAAATCCCCAGTACTTCCGCGGCTTCCTCGACCGACAGCCCGGCGAAATAGCGCAGCTTCACCAGCTCGGCCTTTACCGGGTCGTGCTTGACGAGCAGATCCAGGGCTTCGTTGACGGCCACCACGTCCTCCGCTGGGTCCGCGGCGACCAGGGCGGCCGACTCCAGATCCACCTGTCGCCAGGCGCCACCACGCTTTTGACTTTGCTTCCGACGGGCGCTGTCCACCAGAATGCAGCGCATGACTTCCGCCGCGGCCCGAAAGAAATGGGTGCGGCCGTTCCAGTTTCGGACACCCGTCGTGTCCACCAGACGCAGATAGGCCTCATGGACCAGCGCGGTTGCCTGCAGCGTTTGACCCGGTTTCTCCAGGGCCAGCTTCTGGGCTGCGAGCTTGCGCAGCTCGTCGTAGACCAGCGGCAGCAACTTTTCGGCAGCCGCCGGGTCGCCGTCCTCGATGGCGCTCAGGATGCGCGTGACTTCATTCATCGGCGATACCTTGATGCGATCCGGCTGGAATTGAGAGCAGTCTAACCGCTCGCGCACCCGCATGCCAGTCTATGCCGCTGGATAACGGCAGGAATTGAGAATGTCCATAATGGCTACTCACTATCTCGTCAAACACGGCGTCCGCAGCCGGAAGTTTTCCCGGTCGCGTTCCAGGCGATCAGCCAGCAACAGCGCGGAGCCACTGAGTAACGACGTGAAGCCATAGCGCTGGCGGATGGCGTCCTTGCACGCGGCCAGGCGGCGGGCGCGCTCGTGGTCGAAATCCGGAAAAAGGCCGGGCTGCCGATCCGGCGGGCCAAGCGGCTTCAGTTCCACGCTCACCAGGCGCAACGGCAAGCGCCGGTGATAGAGCGGCTCGAAACGCTCGCGCACCGCCTCCTTGAGCTCCTGCTCCTGGTTGGTGGGCCGGCGGAAGGCGCCGTGCCCCTGGTCGCTCTCGTAATCGCCGTAGCGGATGGTGACGGTGAAGCCGTGTGCCGCCAGGTCGTGAAAGCGCATCCAGGCGGCGGCGCGTTCCACCAGGTAATCGAGCATGGCGCGCAGGAAGGCGCGGTCGGCGATGGGCGGGTCGAAACTGGTGCGGCGGCTCGCAGACTGCGGCGGCTTGCGCGGCTCCACGGGCCGTGGATCGATGCCGTGCGCCTCATCGTGCAGGACCCGGCCGCGCTTGCCGAACAGTCCGCGCAGCACCGGCACGGGGATGACGGCCACCTCGGCGACCCGCTGGACATTCAGGCGATCCAGCCGCGTTTCCACTTTCGGCCCCACGCCCGGCAACACCCGCGCCGGCCACGGCGCCAGGTACTCGGCTTCGGCGCCGGCGTGGACGGCTACGATTGCAGATTGCGGATTGCAGATTGCAGATTGAAAGACAGGGGAGCGCTCGGCAATCTGCAATCTACAATCTGCAATCTGCAATTTCTTCTGTTTGGCTTGCTTGGTCGCAACCTTGGCCACGAGCTTGTTGCAGGCGATGCCGACCGAGACGCTCAGGCTCACTTCCTCATGGATCTGCGTGCGCAGCTCCCGGGCCGTCTGCTCGGCCTGTCCTTGACGTGTCAGGTCGAGATAGAGATCGTCGAGCGCCGCGACCTCGATCAAAGGCGTACGTTCCTGGCAGACCGCCAGGATGCGCCGCGCGACCTGCTCGTAGCGCGGATACTCGCCGGGAATGACAATCAATTCCCGGCAAAGATGCCGGGCCTCCGCCAGGCGCATGCCCGTGCGCACGCCGTAACGCCGCGCTTCGTAGCTGCAACTCGCGGCCACGCCGGTGCCGACCACCACGGGCTTACCGCGCAGTTTTGGGTCGTCACGCTGCTCGACGGAGGCGAAAAAGGCATCGACATCAAGATGAAGAATGGACCGCTCAGGATTGGCAACCATGACTGCTCCGGCAAAACGACAGCATCCGCAGCTGGAGAACGGATCGCTTCTCGGAAGTGGCAATGTACTTTAGTACACATATCGTGCCGGGCTGTCAACTTTCTCGACAAATCTGCAAAAACCGTCTATCCTTCCTCCATGCAGAATCTCCGTACCATGCGCGGCCGGTCTCTGCCCCTGGGAGCGACCGCCCTGGCCGACGGCGTAAATTTCGCGGTCCTGTGCCGGCACGGCACGGCGGCATGGCTCATGCTTTACCCCATCGAAGGGGAGCAAGCGCTCGCCGAAATCACTCTCGATCCGCTGAAAAACCGCACGGGCAATCACTGGCACATCCAGGTCGCCGGCTTGCCGCCGGCGTTTCGCTACGGCTGGCGCGTGGACGGGCCGGCGGGCGGCGGACACCGCTTCGATCCCTCCGCCGTCTTGCTCGACCCGGCCGCGACCGCCATTTCCAACGGCACGCACTGGGGCAAGTTTCGCGAACCCGACCCGAAACGCACCATGCGCCGCAGCCTGTTTGTCCGCCGGCCGTTCAACTGGCGGGAAGATGTGCCGCCGCGCATTCCGCTTGAAGATTCCATCATCTATGAACTGCACGTGCGCGGCTTCACCTGTCATCCGACTTCCGGCGTGGCCGAGCCCGGCACGTTCGCCGCCCTCGTGGAAAAAATCCCCTACCTGAAGCAGCTCGGCGTCACGGCGGTCGAGCTCCTGCCTATTCACGAATTTGACGAGTCGGATTGTCCTTTTAGGAACCCCGAGACCGGCGAGCGGCTGCGCAACTTCTGGGGCTACAACAGCATCGCCTTCGCCGCCCCCAAGGCCGCCTACGCCAGCAACGGCCCCGAGCACGGCCAGGTCACCGAGTTTCGCGAGATGGTCCGCGCCTTCCACGAGGCAGGCCTTGAAGTGTTTCTGGACGTGGTTTTCAACCACACTGGCGAAGGCGACGACCGTGGACGCACTTATTCGTACCGGGCACTCGACAATGAGTTGTATTACATGCTCGGGCCCAAAGGGAAGTATCTAAACTTCTCAGGCTGCGGCAACACGGTGAACTGCAACCACCCCGTGGTGCGGCAGCTCCTGATGGATTGCCTGCGCTACTGGGTCGCCGACATGCACGTGGACGGGTTGCGCTTCGACCTGGCCTCCGTGCTTGGCCGCGATTACCTGGGCAACGTGCTCATTGAGCCGCCGGTGATCGAAGCGATCAGTGAAGACGGCGTGCTGGCGGAAACCAAGCTGATAGCCGAGCCCTGGGACGCCGCGGGCCTGTACCAGGTCGGCCACTTCCCTTGCGGGCAGCGCTGGTCGGAATGGAACGGCCGCTACCGGGACGATGTACGCCGCTTCTGGCGCGGCGAGGCCGGCGCGGTCGGCGACTTCGCCACACGTCTGTGCGGCAGTGCGGACCTCTACCAGGCCTCGGGCCGGCTGCCGATGCACTCAATCAATTTCGTCACCTGCCACGATGGTTTCACGCTCTGGGACCTCACGTCGTACAACTTCAAGCACAACGAAGCCAATGGGGAAGAGAATCGCGACGGCTCGGATCAGAACTTCAGCTGGAATTGCGGCATTGAAGGTCCGACCGACGATCCGGAGGTCCTCGCCCTGCGCCGGCGTCAGGTCAGAAATCTCATGACCACGCTGCTGCTGTCCCAGGGAGTGCCCATGCTGCTGGCGGGCGACGAAGTGCTCCGCAGCCAGCAGGGAAATAACAACGCCTGGTGCCAGGACAATCCGCTGAGTTGGGTCGATTGGGAATTGGCAAAGACGAACGCCGACTTTTTGCGCTTTGTGCAGGCCCTGATTGCCTTCCGCAAGCGGCACCCGGCCCTGCGCCGCCGGCAGTTCTTGCAAGGCGCCGGTCCCGACAAGAGCCGCAAGCCGGACATTATCTGGCACGGCGTCAAGCCTGGAGCCCCAGACTTTTCAGCCAAAAGCAAGGCGATCGCCTACGTGCTTGACGGCACGCAGACGGGAAGGGAGCCGGACAGCGATTTCTACGTCGCCTGCAACGCCTACTCGCAGGCCGTTGCGTTTGGCATTCCACCGGCGCCGGCGCGGCGGCCGTGGTTTCGCGTCGTAGACACGTCGCTGCCGTCCCCCGATGACATCGTGGATGCCGCGGCTGGCCTGCGCGTGCCGGTGGGCTGCACTTATCTGATGGCGCCGTTCTGCATGCTCATCCTGATGACGCCAGCTGAGCCAGTATTGTAACCCGCAGTGCCAGCGAGGGCCCTTGCTGGCGCTGCGGGCTACGGATCATAATCCCTGGTATGGTCGATTTGATTCGAGACGAGATGGCGCGCGAGGTGCTGCGGCATTATCCCGCCCTGGGAGCTGCGCCCGTACTTCAAAGGCTCGGCAATCGGGGCGGCTTCAGCGGCGCCTGTCTATGGCAGGTGCACGGGACATCGCCATTTTGTCTGCGTGCCTGGCCGCCCAGCGGGATTTCTGCTCAGCGTCTTACGTGGATTCATCAGTTGATGGCGACAGCTCGCGCAGTGGGGCTTTGCTTCGTCCCCCTCGTGTCGAGCAACCTTCACGGGACGACCTGGGTTGAACATCGCGGACGGCTGTGGGAGCTCGCTACCTGGATGCCGGGTTGCGCCGATTTCCAAGCCGATCCAACGCAGCAGAAGATGGAGGCGGCTTGCACTTCCCTTGCCCTCGTCCATCTCGCCTGGGCGAGTCTTATGCCTGCCCCGGGGCCATGCCCCGGTATCCGCCGACGGCTGGAACGCATCGGCGAATGGAGTGCCCATGCCAGACATGCCGGCGCAGCCGGGTTTGCCGATATCGACACGCGCGTGCGTCCCTGGGTCGAGCGCGCACAGATCCTGCTTTCGCGCCTGGCACAACAGGTGCCCTCTGCGCTTTTGCCTTTGTTGCAGCGTTCCCTGCCTCTTCAGTCATGCCTCTGTGATGTCTGGCATGATCATGTCCTGTTCACTGCCGACAAAGTAACGGGTCTGATTGACTATGGCGGAGTCAGGATTGACCACGTCGCGGTCGACCTGGCACGCCTGCTGGGCAGCATGGCAGAAGACAATATGACCCTGGTTGCCGCGGGGCTTCAGGCCTACACGCGGGTTCGTCCGCTTTCCCTGGAAGAGCAACGGCTTGTCGGGCTGCTGGATCGGACCGGCACGATTGTTGGTCTGGCGAATTGGCTCAAATGGCTGTGCTACGAGCGACGGGCGTTCGAAGATTATGCGCTCGTCGCGCAAAGGATGCGACGCTTGATCGAGCGCATCGAGCGCTGGCCGGCGAGCTCCCTGTTCTAGGCTATAAGCGCGATCCGCCTGCACCTTAGCCCGACGCGCTAGCGAGGACCTTGCTTGCGCGGCGGGCTAAGGTGCAGGCGGATCGCACACACTGATTAGCGTTTGGAGAACTGGAACGCCTTGCGGGCGCCCTTGAGACCGTATTTCTTGCGTTCCTTCATGCGGCCGTCGCGGGTGAGAAAACCGGAGTCGCGCAGCTTCTTGGCCATGGCGTTGATGGCATCGCTGCCACCATCCACGTCGCCGCCGGAAGGCAGGCCGAACATGGCTTTCAAGGCTCGGGCAATGCCCTGGCTGGCGGCGCCGGCTTGCCCGGTGATGCCACCGCCTGAAATCGTGATATAGACGTCGAGCTTGTTGCGCATATCGGTCAGGTCGAGCGGGCCGAGAATAGCGCCCCGGTCCTTGTCTTCGGTGAAGAAGTTATTCAAGTCGCGGCCGTTGATGCGCAGCTGACCGCTGCCCTCGCTGATGCGCACGCGTGCCACAGAGGTTTTCCGCCGGCCGGTGCCGAGATAAAAGACTTTCTTGGTTTTGGCTTCCGCCACGTTGGCTCTCCGAATCAGGATTGCGGTTTGAATTCCTGGGGTTGCTGGGCCTGGTGCGGGTGACTCGGCCCGGCGTAAATTTTCAGCTTGGTCATCTGTTGCCGCCCCAGGCGGTTGCGCGGCACCATGCGCTTGACGGCTTCCAGCAGAACGCGCTCGGGATGCTTGGCGAGCATTTCCCGCGCCGTGACGCGCTTCAAACCACCGGGATGGTGGCTATAGGATTGGTACGTCTCGCTGTCGAGTTTCTTGCCGGTGAAGCGGACCTTCTCGGCGTTGATGACGACGACAAACTCGCCGGTGTCCACATGCGGCGTGTACTCGGGCCGGTGTTTGCCGCGAAGCAGCGTCGCGATCTGCACGGCCAGCCGGCCCACCACCTGGTTGGTGGCGTCAATCAAATGCCAGCGCTGGGGCACCTGTCCCGTCTTGGCCATGTATGTTGCCATTGCCTTAGCCACTCTGCCTGTGTGCAAAAATGTTGAGCCGGATGACAGAGCAGGAGAGTCCCGCCGCCGCATCCGGAAAAGTCATGATAAGATGCTGGGCAAGCACGTCAAGGGCAAGGGAGGTCGTAGAATAGCGACTGGCGGCAATCTGTCCCGAGCTTCTCTCCGGAGCCACGCCAGTTATGGCTACTTCTTCCAATGTCACCGGCAACCAGCCGCCGGCCCCTTCCCGGCCTGTGCCTGCCATGTACCGTCAGCCGCTCGGTCTGCCCGCCGGCAGCGTGCGCGCGATCTTGACGTTCATCGTGCTGGGACTGGTCTGGACGGTGATGCTGCTGCCCAACTCCGGGGACATTCCGCTCTACCTCTACTATCTGATGTTCCTGTGCCTGGGCAGTTTCTTTGCCGCACACGGGCACAGCATCTCCGGGCCGCATTCACCGCTGTACTTGCCGCGCGGCACGCTCAGGATCTTGATTATCCTGGGTTTCATTGGCGTGGTTGGTTGGAAATACTACGTGACGCGCGACTGGAATGAGGTCGTGCACATCAAAACGCCCGCGGTTGGAAACACCGCCTTGCCGCTGGTTCTGCTGGGGGGCTTCTTTGCCGGCGTCTTTTTCTGGCGCATCTTTGGCCGCATGCTTTCGGGCCCGTATGGTCCGCCGCCGTGGTTTCAGGATATCCTGGCCTGGCTCGCTTTGCTGGCGACCATCGGCATGGGCGCCGAGGTGATTTACCACGGTTTCATCAAACCGGGCCTCTCCGAGGAAATCCAGAGCCAGTTGACCGGCACTACTTTTCAGATGATCCTGGCTGGAATCACCGGGTTCTATTTCGGGGCGCGCTCCTGAAGCGGATTTTTTGATTGACCGCGCCCCTGCTCTCCTCCATAATGGGTTCGATCAGCACGAACTCTACGGAAAGTTTCCAGGCGGGCGGAGCGACTCGTTCCGGCCGCCTCTCAGGATGACGTGCTGAAGTTTTTGTGACCTGCTAGTTTTGTATAACGAGGTCCGCCGCTTCTTGGGCAAAACACAGTGGCGTGTGGCCGGAAGCGCTGCGGTAACCGTCGCCAACCGCTGGAACGTGGCACCAACTGAACGAACCCGGTGACTTTATGATGCTCTTTTGCCTCATGTGGGTGTGCTTGGTGCTTGGAGGAGCGGCCGGATGCCTCCGTTACAAGGGGGCTCTGCGCGGCAAATGGCTTCGAATGGCACGGGAGCCGGCGCCGGTGCGCCGCCCCGTCTGGCAGCGAGAATGGAGCGATCGGAATTCTCCTACAAGCGGGAACCATCCCTGGCCTGCGCCGTGGGGCGCGGGCACCCGTGCGGGGCCGCCGCCCCGGCCGCCTGCCTGATTGTGTTTCCCTGGCTTGCCACCGGCTCGTCGCCGGTGCGTGAAGCCGGCTTTTGATTGCCTGGACCGAAAAGGCGGCTGCCTTGCGGTCCCCGCGACACTTGGTTGGGGTTGCCTTACGGCGTCTTTCTGTCCCGCCGTCCGGTTGCTTACTCTGAGCAGTCCGGCCGGCGCGTTGGCAACGATTCGCGCCAGCTGATTTTCTTCCCTCCCAGAAGCCTGGCGGGCCTCCTTGCTGGAGTCCCCCATGGAACCCATTACTGCCAGTCTCGTGACCGCCCTGGTCATGCTCCTGGTGGCGGTGCCGCTTGGCTATGTGCTGGCCCGCGTCCAGGATCGCTCCCGCCAGAGCAGCGCCCGCGCCCGCGCCGGTGAGCTGACCGATCAAGCCCGCAAAGAAGCCGAGAACATCATCCGCGATTCCGAACTCAAGGTGAAGGACGAGCTTTTCAAGAAACGCGAGGAATTCAACCGCGAGATCGACAAGGCCCGCCAGGAGGTGCGCGAACAGGAACGCCGGCTGGAAAAACGCGAGGACGTGCTCGATCAAAAGCACCAGGCCCAGCTCAAGAAGGAGCGCGTCCTGGAGCATAACCAGCGCAAGCTGAGCGAACGCCGCGACCAGGTGGAAAAGCGCGCCAAGGAGCTGGAGACGCTCGTGGAGCAGGAGACCGCCAAGCTGCACGAAATCAGCACGCTCAATCGCGAGCAGGCCGAGAAGATGCTCCTGGCACGGCTCGAGGTCGAGCTAAGCGCCGAGGTGGCGACGCGCATTCAAAAGTACGAAGACAAGCTGCGTGCCACCTCGGAGGATAAGGCCCGCGAAATTCTTATCGCCGCTGTGCAACGCTACGCCGCCGCGCACACCGCCGACACCACCGTGAGCACGGTCGATATCCCCAGCGACGACATGAAAGGGCGCATCATCGGCCGCGAGGGCCGCAATATCCGCACCTTTGAAAAATGCACCGGCGTCGATGTCATCGTGGACGATACGCCCGGCGTGGTCATTGTCAGCGCCTTCGACAATGTCCGCCGCGAGGTGGCCCGGCTCGCCCTGACCAAGTTGATCCAGGACGGCCGCATCCACCCGTCGCGCATCGAAGAAGTGGTCAAGGAAACCCAGGAGGAAATGGAGAAGCACATTCTGGAGCTGGGCCGGGCGGCGGTCACCGATGCCAATATCAATCCGGTACACGAAAAACTGATGCAGCTTCTCGGGCGGCTGCGCTTTCGCACCAGTTACAGTCAGAATGTGCTGCAGCACAGCCTGGAGGTCGCCCACCTGTGCGGCATGATGGCGGAAGAGCTAGGCCTCAACGGTCAGCTGGCGCGGCGCTGCGGCCTGCTGCACGACGTCGGCAAGGCGGCAGATCATGAAATGGAGGGCGGGCATCCCAAGGTCGGCGCCGAACTGGCCCGCCGCTACGGCGAAACCAGCAAGGAAGTCCTGCACGCCATCCTCGGCCATCACGACGACGTCACCATCGGTCACGTCTACACCGTGCTGGTGGCCGCCGCCGATGCCATCAGCGCCTCCCGCCCCGGCGCCCGCCGCGAGACGCTGGAGAAATACGTCAAGCGCCTGGAGGAACTGGAAGCGCTGGCCTCCGGTTTCCCCGGCATCGAGCAAGCCTACGCCATCCAGGCCGGCCGGGAGGTGCGCGTCATCGCGAATTCGTCCCATACTTCCGATAATGACGCCACACGCCTGTGCCGGGACATCGCCAAGGCCATCGAAGAGCAACTGAACTATCCCGGAGAAATCAAGGTAACCGTCGTCCGCGAAACGCGGGCCGTGGAGTATGCCCGATAATCCATGCGAATTCTCTTTCTCGGCGATATCGTGGGCAAACCGGGCGTGGCGTTTCTCAAGCGCGCGCTGCCGCTGCTGGTGCCACGCGAGCAGATTGATGTGGTCATCGCCAACGCCGAGAATGCCACCGACGGCTCGGGGCTGTCACCGAAGGACTATCGGCGCATCCGCGAGGCAGGCGTGGACCTGGTGACGCTGGGCGATCACGTCTACAAGAAGAAGGACATCATCCCGACGCTGGAACAGGACGAGCGCATTTGCAGGCCGGCGAATTTTCCCACGAGCGCGCCCGGCCGCGACTATGCGTATTGCACGAGCCGCGGCGGATCAACCGTGGCGGCATTCTCGCTGCTTGGCCGGACCTACATGCGGCCGGCGGAATGTCCGTATCAGGCCGCCGAGCGCATCTTGCAGGCCCTGGCCGGCCGCGCCCGCTGCATCATCGTGGATATGCATGCCGAGGCCACCGCCGACAAGTACTTGATGGGCCATTTTCTGAAGGGCCGCGTGAGTGCCGTCCTCGGCACCCATACGCATGTCCCGACCGCCGACGAGCAGATCCTACCCGGTGGCACTGCCTTCATCAGCGACGTCGGCATGACTGGCCCCTACGACAGCATTCTCGGAAGACAGGTCGAACGCGTGCTGTCCACGGCCGTCACCTTCGTGCCCGCCGCTTTCGATGTCGCGGAGAACGACCCGCGCCTGGGCGGTGTGATCGTTGACGTCGACGCGGACACCGGCCAGGCGACGGCTATTCGCCGCATTATGCTGGACGAGCAGGCCGTTAATGCGATGCAGTAGACGTGAGGGCTCGTTCAAGTCTTCTAGTAACAGGACAGTTTGCCGTCGATGCGCCTGTCCTCGGCTCCCGAGTAACGCCCCGTCGCCGGATCGACCCAGATCGAATGCGCATCTCCTTGCTTGCTGCCTTGAACGCGATGTCCCATTTTCTGAAGCTGGTTCACGACGTCCGGATACCGGCCTGCGCCTTCGAAACGCACGACATCCGGAAACCAGGCGTGGTGCAAGCGCGGGGCATCCACCGCGGCGCGGATGTCCATGTCATAATCCAGCACGTTCACGAGCACACACAGGACGGTGTTGATGATGGTCCGGCTGCCGGGGCTGCCGGTGACCAGCACGACCTTGCCGTTGCGCGCGACGATCGTGGGCGTTTGCGAGCTCAGCATGCGCTTGCCCGGCGCGATCAGATTGGCGTCGGTGCCGATGGCGCCTTTGCGGTCGGTGATGCCGGGCAGCCAGTTGAAGTCCGTCATTTCGTCGTTCAGAAGAAAGCCGGCGCCGCGGACCACGACGCGCGAGCCGTAGCTCCGCTCCAGCGTGTACGTGTTCGACACCGCCATGCCGTCCGGGTCGATGACGGAAAAGTGCGTGGTATGGTCGCCCTCGCCGGCGAGGGCGATGTCCGAGGCCAGGTCTTCGCTGCGTGTCGCCTTGTGCAGGTCAATGCCGCGCGCCAGCTCCCGGGCATATTCCTTGCTGGTCAGGTGCGCGGGAATTTTGACGAAATCGGTATCGCCCAGGTAACGAGCGCGGTCGCAGAATGCGCGGCGCATGGACTCGATCATGAGATGCATGGTTTCGGCGGACCAGCGCTCGTGCCGGCGCAGCTCGAAATTCTCCAGGATATTAAGCATCTCCACCAGGCAGATGCCTCCGGAGCTGGGCGGCGGCGGTCCATAAACGTCGTAGCCGCGGTATGTGCCGTGAATGGGCGGGCGCAGCCTGGCCTGGTAGGCGGCCAGGTCGGCCCTGGTGATGAGGCCGCCGCCTGACTCCATCTCCGCGGCGATCTTGTCGGCAATGGCGCCCTCGTAAAACGCCTCGGGGCCTTTTTCCGCGATTTGACGCAGCGTCCAGGCCAGGTCCTTGAGCACCAGCCGATCGCCTTTATGCCATTCCTTGGCGCCCTCGCGTTTGCCGTAGACCCGGCGCAGCTCAGGAAAATCGCGGGCATCCCAGACGAGCCAGTTCAGCGATCCCGCCAGGTGCTCGTTGACCGTAAAGCCGTTCTCGGCTAGCAGCGCCGCCGGTGCGACCACTTCTCTCCACGGCAGCTTGCCGAAACGCTGATGGGCCAGCGCCAGTCCCCGCACTGTGCCTGGCACGCCGATCACCTTGTAGCCGTACTGCCCATCCTTTCTGGAGAACATGGTCCTGGTCGCAGCCGCGGGGGCAGTCTCGCGATAGTCGATGACGGCCGGTTCACTCTTGCCGCCCGGATAGACAAGCATGAAACCGCCGCCGCCGATGTTGCCTGCCTGTGGATAGGTCACCGCCAGCGCGAATGCCGTGGCTACCGCCGCGTCCACGGCGTTGCCGCCCTTCTTGAGAATGGCGACGCCGATTTCCGAAGCCGGAGCCGATACCGACACGACCATGCCATGCTTCGCCGGCTCCGGTTGGCCGGCTTCAACCCTGTCTCCAGGCAAAGCAAGAGCCGGGAACGTCAGCAGCAAAGGCAAGACAAAGGTCCAGGGGACGCCTCGGCGATAGCGCCGCGACACAGCCGGCGCGATTCGGCAGCATACTAACCCGACGCGCCAGCGAGGGCCCTCGCTGGCGCGTCGGGTTACAATGGGATCAGATCCAGCAGAGTCATTTTGACGAAGTGACATCATTTTCTACGCCTTCTCGACCACGGAATCAAAGACTCTAACCTGCTTCCAGTTTTCCTTGTTCTCATCAATAAAGCGGATGTGCGCCGCAGCGCTTTGATAGCGGTCGTGATCTTCTTGCGTTGCGAAGACGATGTGCAAGCCCACGTCGAAATCGCGGACATTGACCGGTCGATTCAAGTCGGCGGCCAGCGTACCGACCGCGAAAAAAACTATCCCGGGATGGGTCACCAGGTGCTTCTTGCAGGCAGCCAGCAGCTTCTGTCTGGCCGACTCGGAATTGTCCTTCAGCGAGAAATAGACATTGTGCGCGAGCATCGTTGAATCATCCTGTAGCGACAGGTTTCAACCTGTCGAGGGAGACAGCGGAAAGGACAGAAGCCATTGTGCAGCGCCAACCCGATGGTTAGGCGCCGGCTTCCGTCTTCAGGCGGGCCACGGCTGCGGCCACGTCCGTTTCCAACTCAAACGGGGCATTAAAGGAGCCATCGGTGCTGACCAGCTTGGTCGTATAAAACACATCGCCGATTACCTTGGACAGCCCGCAAAGCATGAGCCGGCCGCCCAGTTCATGCAGCTTGCGGCGCACGCCGAGCAGGGGGCGGAAAGCCACGCTGGAGATGTACTTGATATTTTGAAAGTCGATGACCAGCTTGCGCGCGCCGGTTTGGTCGAGGATGGCGAGCAGGTCGTGCAGGATGGCCTCGGCGACCTTCTCGTCCTGAATGTCCCTGGTCGTGAAAGTCACGACCAGGACGCCATCTTCGTTCCGGCTCGCCAGATTGCTCTTGTGTAAATCCGCCATGATCGGCCAGGGCTTGTGTGGGAAGGCGACGGCTCAGGATCCAGTAGGCAGGCGGGACTCTACGGTCCCTGTCCGGAGCCCGAGCCCAAGTCTATCGCCTCGGGCGGGCAAATACAAACTATAAAACGGGAGATATTCAGGCGATGCTGATTTCTTGACTGGCCCGCCAGTTTTGAAGTTGCGCTTTTACAAGAGCCAGGAGTCCTGCCGGCTCGAGTTGTTTGCCAGTTTGCCAAGTTCGTGGCCACCCGTGGCAAACATGTCTTGAGTCGGAACTATCTACGGCCGATTAGGCTTACGCCTTCATGAAAGGCAAGTTTGCCACTTTGCCACGGGTCACGGGGCCAGGGCCCTTCCTCGTTGTTCGCCCGCCTTGGCCGCGTCTGTCCGCCAGCCAATCGCGTTGGGCGGACCGGCGGCGGACCCACGAAAGAGAGCGGCTGGCCACCGCATTACCTTATCGATCCGTACACGGGCGTCATCCGTTCGAAGAAGTACCACCAGTAACGATCATTCCGCCGCCCGCGCGAACGCAACCAGACCTCTCCCCAACCGCTGCTAATTCTTGGGATACGCGATCTTCGTCGTGCTGATGGTGCCGTTGAACTTAAACGGCGCCTGGTCGAAGTAATCGAGCGACACGGGCGAGCCGAGGTCCCTGCCGATGTCGAGACAGTCGTTCGCGGTAAAAGCAAGCGGAGCGGTGATGGGCACTTGGCCGGTGGCGACTTCCTGGCCGTTGACCTTGAGGGTGATTTGCGCGGGCGAGCCGGGGCGCGGCGCAAGGAGTTTGGTCTCGACCTCGATCTTTGCTTTGCCGACGGGCAGTTTATCCTTCGCCTTGATCTGCGTCCGGTCGATCTCAAACAGGTTGTATTCGTAACACAACACGCCGTCTTTCACGTAGCACGAGAGGCCGCCGGAGAAGCCGCCGAGCGCATAGAGGACCCCGTTCGCATTCGCGGGCACATCGACTTCCAGGGCCACGGTATTGTTGAACTTGCCGAGCTTCGGCGCGGCGAATTCCGGCATGCGTGTGATAGCGCCGCTGAAGGTCCACTCGGTGTAAGGCGTGCCCGGGCCATCCTCGGGATGTAAGAGCGGCACCCACAAACCGCCGCCGATGGGCAGGTTCGAGTTCTTCGCGGACTCGACGAGGAAGAGGTCCTTCATCTGCGCGAGCTTCTCCGGCATCTTCGCCGCGAGGTCGTTCGCCTGCGACCAGTCTTCCTCGAGGTTGTAGAGTTCCCACTTATCCTTTTCCGGCGTCCACTCCTTGATGCCGGGCGGGAGGCCGGGCACCCACGGCACCCGCGGTCCGAAGGCGCTGGCGAACCAGCCGTCGTGATAGATGCCGCGACTGCCCATGATGTCGAAGAACTGCGTAGGCTTGCGACCCTTCGCCTTCGCGCCGGCAAAGGTGTAGGCCAGGCTGATGCCATCGATTGGTCCTTGCGGGACGCCGTTGACCACCTTCGGCGGCGTGATCCCCAACACGTCATAGATCGTCGGCACGATGTCGTTCACATGATGGAACTGCGGGCGCGGCGTGTCGTCGTGCTTGATTCTCTTCGGCCACGAGACGGCCATCGGCTGGCGGATGCCGCCGAAGTGCGCGGCGATGAGCTTGGTGGATTTATAAGGCGTACTGCCCGCCCACGCCCAACCGGCGTGATACATGTTGTCGGCCTTCGGCGAGCCGAGCACAGACAGGCCGCCGAGGTCGTTCATCGCCTTGATGTGCTGCGGAATGGTCGAGGGGATGCCGTTCTGCGCGAGCAGTTCGGAGATAGTGCCATCCTGGCCTTCCGCCGAGGCGCCGTTGTCGCCCCAGATGTAAAAGATGAGCGTGTTGTCGAGCTTGCCCTGTTTGTCGATCTCGTCGATCACGCGGCCGGCGTTGTAGTCGGCGTGCTCGGCGAAACCCGCGAAGACTTCCATGAGGCGGCGCTGGAACGGCTTTTCATCTTCCGGAATGGCGTCCCACGAGGCGAGCGTCGCCGGCCGCGGCGTCAGTTGTGCATTCTCCGGAATCCACCCCATCTCCTTCTGCCGGGCGAAGACGCGCTCCCGATACTTGTCCCAGCCGTCGTCGAACTTGCCCTTATACTTGTCCGCCCACTCCTGGAAGATGTGGTGCGGCCCGTGCATCGCCCCGGGGGCCCAGTACATGAAGAACGGCTTGTCCGGCGCGAAGGCCTGCTGCTCGCGGAGCCACTTGATCGCGTCCTCGGCGATGTCTTCGGTGAGGTGATAGCCTTTGCGGTGGAGTTCTTGCGGGTTCACGATGGACGTACTGCGCACCATGTTCGGCTCGTATTGCGACGCTTCTCCCGCGAGGAAGCCGTAGAAGTATTCAAAGCCGTAGCCGGTGGGCCAGTACTCGAACGGCCCAGCGGCGGTCGTCTGCTCGGCGGGCGTATTGTGCCACTTGCCCCACGCGCCTGTCTTGTAGCCGTAGTTCTTGAGCACCTCCGCTCCAGTGGCCGAGGATTTCGGGATGATGCCGGCGAAGCCGTCCCAGTCGTTCGCCAGTTCGCAGATCTGGCCGCAGCCGATGCGCGTGTGATTGCGCCCACAGAGCAGCGACCCACGCGTGGGTGAGCACATCGCCGTGGAATGAAAGCGATTGTAGGAAATGCCCAACTTCGCCACGCGGCTGAGTGTCGGTGTGTTGACCTCGCCGCCATAGGTCGAAGCCTGCCCCGGACCGACATCGTCCATCAGAATGATGAGGATGTTCGGCGCGTCCTTCGGCAGCCGCTGCGGCTCGACCCGCTTTTTGTAGATCGAGTCTTGCATGGTGAGGCCCGCCGTGGAAGCGGACGGCGTGGGTGGGAAGGGAAGCACGGAGCCGTCCACGAACGCGGCCGGCGTGTCGGATGCCTTTGCCTCCGCCTTCTTGTCCTGGGCGAACGTCTCGCCCAGGCGGCCGGACGCAGCCAGCCAGCCGAGCAACCCACCGACGGCAAGCACCGCGGCGGTCAACAGATAACGCGAACGCATGAGAGTGCCTCCTGAAGCCGGACACAAGTTCTCAACATCAGGGCTGCCATCGTACGAGAAGGACCGTGCTACCGCGTGCGGTGGTCGGCGTGTCCGGCAGAGAAAAGGATACGCCGGTCCGTTCTTTGTGACCACCTGGTGGGGCCGGAGCACTTCGGCATCGTCAGTATCGATTGTGCCAAGCCGCGATGCATCAAGTGGATGCTCTGCGATTTTTATGGCAATGTGCTTATCCCGTCCCACGATCGTGGCGCTGAATCACGCAAAAGCAGGAGTCCTGTCCCCTTATTCGGATAGGCTCTAAGCGGCCAACGAACCGGAGGCCTGCTGCGCGCACAGGCCCGGCGCTGAATGAAGGCCGTGGCACGCGTGGATAGCAAACCGGGAGGTTCGAGACGGGGCCAGTGCGTCCTGAGCTGAACGTATCTCTGCCCCACCTGACGAGGCAAAGAAAAAAGCCGAGGCCAGCCGATGCAGTAATGCTCCATGAGGGCGGCCAGGGGTGCATAAAACAGAAAAAGGGGTCGGGAGTCTTTAAAGATAGTCAATGGTGGAAAAGACTCCCGATCCCTTTTTTCGCCTCCTGCCTTTGAATAGACTGTCTCTGTGTTCCCTCCGGGCGCATCCGTGAAATGCGCGAGACCGGCGAACGTTTTGAACGCCCGGCTGATTTTCGCATTGGCGAGTTTCTCGATCCCAGCTTTCGCAAGATGCTCGGCAGCGGCCCATTGCAAGAAGTCCGGCTGCGCTTCAGTCCGATGGCGGCGCGTTATGTTCGGGAACGAGTCTGGCACCCGACGCAGCGACTCGACGACCAGCCGGATGGCGGCGTGGTGCTGACTCTGCGAGTCAATCACTTGGTGGAAGTCAAACGCTGGGCGCAGTGGTGGGGCGCGGACTGTGAGGTGCAGCGACCGAAGGAATTAAGAGAAGAGATTGCGGGCGAGTTGAAGACAATCCTGGGGCGAATGGACAACGCCTTTCGGCATCACTGATTTAAGCTCCGTAGCAGCATCACGACGAACAGAGTGACCTAATGCTCAACGCCTTTCGGCATCAACAAGATACACGTACACTGGCGCGCGAAATTCTCTCCGATTTGGCGAATTTCCCGCTTTCTCAAGTCCGTAGTCTGTATCATGTAGGTAATTCTATTCGTAAGGACGCACGAATGTCAACCATAATCGAGCTTGCCAGGGAAGTTTCGAGCAAAGCACTAGCGGTTCAAAAGGTGCACTTCGACTCGGCCGAGGACCTTAAGCAGGCAATTCTTGCGGAACTTTGGGACACGGAATTGCCACAAGAAGTTGCAGATCGAATGCGAGAAGTTCTCTTTAGGGCCATGTCCAAAATCACAAAGCGTGAGAATCGGCATTGCAAAAGACACAAAACGAATGGCGACTTTGGATGGTCACACAGCCGCACCCCCAACGATAATCCGCCCGACCTTGAATCGTTGGGCATTGTTGTCACTTCGGACTTTGAACGCCAGGTAGCCCTTACCGAGGCCGGACGCCATCCACAATTCGCAGACTTCGCCGATCTTGCAACGAGTGAACTGTATTGTAGTCAGGGCGAGGCGTATAAGCGTCGCAGTAGATTCTTCAAAAGAATTCGCGAGCATCATTCGAAAACGGCGTAGGGAGACTTGTCATGTCGGTTGTTGATCTCCACTTTCCTGTGCTTGGCACGTCGTTGGCCAGCGACCACGGTTACGACCTGTACGCCGCGTTGGCCCGGCTTGTGCCACAGCTGCATGAGGAAGCTCGCAGAATACGTATCGGGCCGATTCGCGGCACCTATACCGGCAACGGGTTGTTGCAGATCGACGCACGCTTCTCCCGGTTGCGGGTCCGGCTCGCCGCGGAGGACATCCCGCTTCTCCTCCAGCTGGCGGGCAAGAGCCTCGACGTCGCCGGGCATCGATTGCGCCTGGGCGTCCCGCAAGTGCGCAACTTAATCCCGGCGCCAAACCTGGCCGCTGGTTTGGTGACAATCAAAGGCTTTACCGAGCCAGGCCCGTTCCTTGACGCCGTCCGCCGCCAACTCGCCGCCCTGGCTATTGCCGGCGAACCCGGCATCCCGCAGGTAAGTCAAGGCCCCCGCGCCGGCCAACCCCGCCGCCGGATTCTCCGCGTCAAAGACAAACGCGTCGTCGGCTTCCCGCTGATTGTGAGCGGACTGACTGCGGACGAGTCGGCACGCTTGCAGGAGTCTGGCCTGGGCGGCAGGGGGAAGATGGGTTGCGGGTTCTTTGGGGCGATAAGGGGGTGACCGGATGCGCGACAAACTGCTCGCAAAGTCATCGCGTGACGGGAGAGAAAGGACGCTCTGTCAGCACACTAAGGACGTGATTGATGCGGCTCAATCCTTGTTTGGTACTGCTGCGATGCCGACCCGATTGGGGACGTGTTGGTTACGGTTCTTCCGAATCGATGCACCGTATTGGAAGGGGTTCTTCACCAATCTCATTGCCGCTTGCGCCTTGCACGACTGGGGTAAGGCAAATGAAGGAATGCAAAAGGTCTTAGTCGGAGACAAGGGCGGGCAGCTGTTCCGCCATGAACACCTAAGCGCATTACTCATGGCACACGAAGGGGTTGAACGTTGGTTGCAGCAGCGAATGGACGTGGATTGGGACATCGTGCTCGCCGCTGTTGGTTCACACCATCTTAAGTTCGATGACCGCACGTTTGCCGAAGAAACACCCGGAGAAGCCGTAGAGGTGTACTTCGACCATCCTGATTTTGCCGACCGATTGCTCTCGCTGATTGCAGAACGCTTGGGCATGAAGAAGAGACCGACGATTCCCAGGCAGAGATTCTGGGGCTTCACGAATGACGCAGCCACATTCGACCCGACTGAACTTAGGGAGAGTTTGAAGGATGTGCGTCTCCGCAAGCTTACACGAGCGTGTGACGACCTGGATCATCCGCAAGCGCGCATGCTTCGAGCTGTTCGGGCGGCGCTGATTGCTGCTGACGGTGCCGGGTCCGGATTGCCGCGAACCGGCCGGACAATTACCGGGTGGATCGAAGGGCAGTTCGATGAATCAAAATTGTGCGATGACGTCGCCGTCTGGTCCGTGATCCAAAATAGAATCGCCGACCTGACGCGGCGGGGAAAATGGACGAAATGGAACGAGTTCCAGGATCAATGTGAAAAGCTTCCCGAACGAGCCTTGTTACTCGCCCCATGCGGAGCAGGAAAAACTCTCGCCGCATGGCGTTGGATCGCGTCGAGGACAAAGAATTGTCCGGTCAAGCGAGTTTTGTTTCTTTATCCGACCCGCGCGACGGCTACGGAAGGATTTAAGGATTACGTTTCGTGGGCGCCAGAGGACGACGCTGCCTTGCTGCACGGTACTGCGGAATATGATTTGGAAGACATGTTTGTAGCGGAAGACCCTCGACACGGAAACAGATTTGCAACCGACCCCAGGCTATTCGCCTTGCGATTCTGGTCGAAGCAAGTTTTTTCCGCCACCGTTGACCAGTTCTTGGCGTTCATGACCTACGCCTACGCTCCAGTTTGTCTCCTTCCGGTGTTGGCCGACAGTGTCGTCGTCATCGATGAGGTTCACAGCTTCGATCGGCCAATGTTCTCGGCATTGCTCGGGTTCTTGAAATCGTTTGACGTGCCGGTGCTCTGCATGACGGCCACGCTGCCAGAGCCACGACAAAGACAATTGGTGGAGGCTGGTCTCCAATTGTCAAACCCTAAGCCTCGTGACCTCAAGGAAATTGCCGAAGCTGCGCGCTATCGTGTTTCTCGCCTTGGCGAGTCATCGGTAGCAGATCGCGCCCGGGCCGCATTGCAAGCAGGGCAGCGGGTGCTCTGGGTAGTGAACCAGGTAAGCCGGGCACAAATGAAAACGAAAGAACTGGCGCTCGACTTCAGGCCGCTTGATGGGATTCAGAACATTCTCTGTGGGCCGGATGGAGTCCGCTTATTGTGCTACCACAGCCGCTTCAAACTCGACGACCGAGTGTATTGGCATCGTCAAGTGATCGACGCAATCCGTGCCGGCGCAGCGCCTGCTCTCGCGGTGACGACCCAGATCTGTGAAATGAGTCTCGACATCGACGCCGACATCCTCGTGACCGAGGAATGCCCGATTACGTCACTGATCCAGCGAATGGGCCGATGCCGGCGCGGGCGCGATGAACTTGCCGCGAAAGGGCCTGGGGAGGTGCTTATCTACGAACCTGCGAACGAGAAGGTTTACAAGCCGGAGGATCTTACTGGCTTGGGAGATTTCATCGACTTCATCACCAAAAAGCATGCTGTCAGCCAGACCGATCTTGAAACTGGTCTGGAGAGGTTTGGGCCGAGAACAGCTGAAGCCCCCAAGCTGAACTCGTTCTTGGCGAGCGGCTCATATGCGATCGGAGGTGAGGATCCGTTCCGAGACATCGAAGCCTTCAATGTTCAGGCCGTCCTGAGTGGCGATCTCGAACGATACTTAGGCGCCAGTCGCGAAGCACAACCCGGCTTCGTCTTGCCGGTGCCTAAGAAAGTCAAATCCCTTTCCGACGCCCGACTGCCGCGCTATCTGGCCGTGGCCGACGATAGACACTATCACGCTGCAACCGGTTTTTGGGACGAACGGTTGCGCTAAGGAGGTGACAACATGGGGAAGACGAAAGTGTCTACCAAACCGAAGGCGAGGCCGGCGGATCCGACTCAGGTCGTGGTCACTTACGATTTGTTCGACCTGCCGACGGCCTTCCACAAGGCCGGCTTGGCCGGGCTCGTGCTTCTCCTTGAGTCTCTCAAGGCGAGGCGAGTCCTCAAAGACGGCGACGTGAAATGCGAGCTACATTCGACCTCTGCCACGATCTCCTTTACTGAGCCACTGGTGCAGAAACTCATGGACGATGTCTACGATGCCCGAGTGGTCGAAGTGTCAGTTAGATCGAAGTGGCAAGGCGCGGAGTTGAAACGCGAAGAGCCAGTCGAAGAAGAACAAGACGGGAAAACGGTCAAAATCAAGCGATTCATCTACGACGTGGTTCAACCTCGTGGCCAATTCCTGCGGGACCATTACCCCGATGAAGATGGCTTATGGCTGAAGCTATGGCGGGATATGTTGTGGAACATTTCACGCGCGAGACCAACCACGCGCGAGCCATTCAATCAACGGGCTCATGGAAAACCATGCAAGGAAGGGCAGAACGCATGGATCGACCTGGTGAAGGTTCACAAGGCGCGAGCAATGAACGGGTTCCACACGGCCGAATTATCAAGTGCGTTGTATCCCGGAGCGCAAGCGGTCAATGCCGAGGGAGTGCCATTTGAAGGCCGGGCGGAGCAGAACCTGCTCCTGCATTTCTGGCCTTTGACGGTTCTTCTTTTCGTTCCGCAACGAGTCGAGGCCGACGGCGCTACGGACTTCGCAGGGTTTACTTTGGCCGTCCCTGAAGTAGCCGACCTCTCAGATTTTATTCATGATTATCGGCGACTGCTCAACGGTTTGAGGAAGGATGCCCGAGGCTATCGGCCGGCCCAAGCAGTTATTGACGTGCCCGCTGAAGGAGCACTTGCGTTTCTGGATCAACTCGCTCAACTCACCGGACAGACCGTGGAAAAGGGAGAACTCCGACATTCGATCCGATCTGTCGAGTGGCTGCACCTTGTCAAGGAAGGAAACAACGTCAAAGCAATGGGGTCGGGTCGTATTTCGCCGATCCCTAAACTGCTTAGCGACTACCGGAGCATCGTAGCTCCCAAGGACGACTCGACCCGATTTCGGAACCCGATATTCCGGCGCGGGCTGCTCGTAGCGCTATTGAACGACGAACTCGATAAAGACCATTGGCACCGTGCATTCGGCAAGGCTCTTGCTACGTTCGATGCCCAGTTGTTCATCCGTCAGTCACGTCCTTCCGACACTCCTGATGACAAAGGTCCGCCGCAGTTTGCCAACGACGCGGCCAAGAAATTCCGGCACGAAACTGATTTATTCACTCAAACCCGTGAGAGGTTCAAAACCATGCCTGAAGCCGAACGCACAAAAGTGCAAGCACCGCTTCCGGTCATCATCAACCGCGTGGTCCGAAACTACCTGATTGCCAAGACTGAAGCGAAACCCGGACTTTCACTTAAAAAGTTCAGGGATGGAAATGAAGGGGTTAAGTGGGGAGACATACCCAAAGACCTCCTCGATGACTTCAACAAGGCGAAGCAAAAGCTTGCACAGTCACTATTTCTTGAATTCCGTTCGCGCAAAGAGCAAGCGTTTGTCGATCACTTTGCCGCGACGTTCTTCAGCGTTACCCAGCGCCTTCCAGAAGCGGATCGCCTTGACCTTGCCAACGTCTTGACCAAGGACGTTTTGACCAAAGAGGACCGCCGCGATGACCTGAAGACACTCACGCTCTTGGCCTTGTCGGCCAATTCCTAACCCGAGCACCTACAAAAGGAGACTTTATCCATGAACCTATTTGCCACGACCCTAACCTACCCCGCTCCATCCGCAAACTATCGCGGCGAGTCTGAACTAAACCGCACGGTCATTCAAAAAATCACGGACGGCCGATTCGATTACCCGATCATTTCTCCCGAGGCGATGAGAAACGCACTGCGGGAGATTCTGGCCAGCAAGTACAAGCTACCGTGCAACCGCGAACGATTGCACGACGAGGACCAGCTCGCCGTGCGGTTCGCTGACTACCCTGATCCCGACAAGTACGCAGATGATTTCCTTTTCGGCTATCTCGTCGCGGCCAGCGGGAAGGATCGTGAGAAAATTCGGAAGGAAATCGCCGAGAAAAGGAGCAAGAAAGCGGCCGAGTCATTCACGTTCAAGCGAGACTCTGTTCTCCGCATGAACCTTGCGAAGGCACTGGAACCGTACCGCTTCAATGCCATTTTCACCCAGTCGCCGCTGTCCGCGAAGGACAGCGCATACAAGAACTCGGAGTCGTCTGCCCTCTTGCACCGTGAGACAGCCCAGACGGCGTTTCAGTACCCGGTCGCGTTGAGCGGGCAGGATTGCGAGTCGAAGCGAAACTGGGTGAAGGCTCTGCTCAAGGCGATCGGTGAGTTGTCCGACGTCGCTGGGAACCACGCCCGAAGCTACTACGAAATGGCCCCAGCCAGCATTGTCGTTCGGCTAACCAACCAACTCGTGGCCGGCTATCAAACTTACGGGTTTACTCCCGAGGGCAAGTTTCCGGAAGTGACGGACGGTATCCTCCATGTGCCGACCCCCGACTACCCGGGAAGCGAATTCTACATCGGGGGCAAGATTGTCAAGGACATGGCGGAGCAACAAGCGGAAAAGCTTGCCGGCCGTGGCGTCACTCTGGACCGTGACCCCCGGAGACTTCTCGACACCGTCGCCGCCAAATTCCTTGGAGAAAAGTAATGCTCATCTTATACGTTGAGACCCCTTTCGCCGTGTGTCGGACGTTTACCGCCGGGTGGTACAGACCAACAGCCACGTTCCTCACTCCATCCGCCGCGTACGGGTTGCTGCTCAACCTGGCTGGGCTTGAAACTCGGCTGCGGGAAGAGGACGATCAACACCCGGGAACGGTCCCTGCCACGTTAACCCGGTCGCATCTGCCGAAGCTAAAGCTCGCGTTGGGAGCGGCCGCAGAGCGCAGGGTCGGTGGCCGAACCCTAGCAATCATCGAATCGGACCGCTTTCCTCGCGTTCAGTCAGTGTTTCAACAGCTTCACAATTATCCGGTCGGTTCCTCCGGTGAAGAAAGGGCTGCGACGACATTCGGAAACAAGTACAACATTGCGCCGGTACGTCGGGAGGTGCTTGTAGGCCTGAAGGCGGTGATCGCCGCCGATGGTAACCCCGAACTGGAAACCGGGATCCGACGCGGGCTGCGAGGAGAGCAGTCTAGTGGCCGGTATGGCTTGCCCTTCCTGGGAGATAACTCCTTTTTACCTGATCGCATCGAGTTGCTCGAGAATTCGCCGCCTGCGCACTGGTACGAGCGAGTAACGCCGCAGGACGCAAAAATTCGCGCGCGCACTACACGGTTAACCATATGGATCGACCGGGCCGATCTTTCCAGAACTCAGTCGGATCTGTACGCGCCGGCGGCCATTGCGGCAGCCGATATCCCCCAAAACGCTTGGACGGAAATCGTTCCGAGTTGATCCTCCGAGAAGGAGACTACCATGGCCTCGCTCCCGGTCCTCGACTCCCACGCTCCGCCCGTCCGCGTCATGTGGAGGCGATCCAAGGCGCTCACTCCGCCGTGAAGCAACCGGACTGGCCCGATGTACCGCCGAGCCACGTGATTCTTTGAGGGCAGCCAGTCGATCAAAGCATGTGTGCGTGTTTCAGGCGAAAACGGCATCTGGCGGCTGCAACCTTTGTCCCGATCAAGGGTTGTTGCTCTTTGACAACTCGACCCCTGCTTGAGGGGACGCAAAACGTGATTGCGGAGCCGCTTGCTGGGCAGGACACCGCATCCAACGTGTGCAATGGAAGGTTGCTGCGAATGAATCCGTACAACCTTGAAAGGAGGACATGTAAGTTAGCAATCGACAGACGCTTGGAACGCCCGCTCCGCGAAACTCCGTGATGCCGAAAGGCGTTGAGCACCGGGACCGAGTGACAGGCATCGTTCCGGCTATCCCCCGCGAAACTCCGTGATGCCGAAAGGCGTTGAGCACCAGACGGCCACGTGCGTCACTGGCACGACCCGCACCCGCGAAACTCCGTGATGCCGAAGGCGTTGAGCACTACCGCTGCAATCTCTGGCAAGCCACGGATAACCCCTCCGCGAAACTCCGTGATGCCGAAAGGCGTTGAGCACCTCGACCGCACGCCGATCTTCCAGCGGTACATCAACCGCAAGACTCCGTGATGCCGAAAGGCGTTGAGCACCCGTACCAGGGGATGTTGCCGAAGCTGCGGATGTCCCGCGAAACTCCGTGATGCCGAAAGGCGTTGAGCACATGTCGCCGCGCTGCAAGCCTTTGCCGGTTGCCTTATCCGTGAAACTCCGTGATGCCGAAAGGCGTTGAGCACTCCTCCAGGGTGAGCAGCGACTGGTCGTAGTCCACCCGCGAAACTCCGTGATGCCGAAAGGCGTTGAGCACTCCGGCTGAATCTGCTGAGCGTAGAGCAATTCCCTTCCGCGAAACTCCGCGATGCCGAAAGGCGTTGAGCACTGCGGGATGTTCGGCGTCTGGACTTGATCGCCGTTTACCGCGAAACTCCGTGATGCCGAAAGGCGTTGAGCACTGGCGCGGCTTTTGGCGTGGCCTCTGGTTCGGCTTCTGCCGCGAAACTCCGTGATGCCGAAAGGCGTTGAGCACACCGTATAGACGATCCAGTAGGTGTGATCGCCTATCCGCGAAACTCCGTGATGCCGAAAGGCGTTGAGCACGCCGCCTGAGCACGAAAGGCCGCGAGGAGCGGGGTCCGCGAAACTCCTTGATGCTGAAAGGCGTTGAGCACAGCAAGCCGACGATCCGAAGCGAACGCCAACTCTGGATGCCGCGAAACTCCGTGATGCCGAAAGGCGTTGAGCACCGGAACTGAGCGTACCGCCCGTCGATTCGCTTGACGCCGCGAAACTCCCTGATGCCGAAAGGCGTTGAGCACACGGCAATTCGCTTATAGAGTGCGATCTCCCCGGATGCCGCGGAACTCCGTGATGCCGAAAGGCGTTGAGCACAACTCCTCCGGCGTGGTCGAGTCGGGCAGCTTCAGGCCACGAAACTCCGTGATGCCGAAAGGCGTTGAGCACATGATGCAACAGGGCGTCACTCTCGACTTCCAAGGCCCGCGAAACTCCGTGATGCCGAAAGGCGTTGAGCACATCGACAAGGGCGGCATGCAATCGGCCTCCTCGATCCGCGAAACTCCGTGATGCCGAAAGGCGTTGAGCACCACAGCGACGGGCCGAACTGCTCTCCGTGTATCGACCGCGAAATTCCGTGATGCCGAAAGGCGTTGAGCACTACTGAATCGCCCGCAGCCAGGTCTGGTCGTTCTGGCCGCGAAACTCCGTGATGCCGAAAGGCGTTGAGCACAAAGCCTGGGTAGAGTCCATGCCCACACTTGCTGAGCCGCGAAACTCCGTGATGCCGAAAGGCGTTGAGCACAACTATGCTAAGCCTAGCTATGGTTCCGCGCTCCCCCCGCGAAACTCCGTGATGCCGAAAGGCGTTGAGCACCTGCACAACACGAAGACGAACCGCTGGCATCCGATTTCCGCAAAGACTCCGTGATGCCGAAAGGCGTTGAGCACAAGTAGGTCGTGTAATACCCGTACTTATTGCCCGTCCGCAAAACTCCGTGATGCCGCAAGGCGTTGAGCACTTCTCGCCCGCAGCGCGCCAGTGGTAGCCCTGCGTCCGCAAAACTCCGTGATGCCGAAAGGCGTTGAGCACTGGAACGGCCAGCCGGTCACGGTGACGATCATCCCCCGCAAAACTCCGTGATGCCGAAAGGCGTTGAGCACCGGACAAATCCGTTGCGGCCTGCGCGTCGTCTTTCTCCGCAAAATTCCGTGATGCCGAAAGGCGTTGAGCACACAAGCTTAGTAATCGAGGGGACATGCGATCTCCAACCGCGAAACTCCGTGATGCCGAAAGGCGTTGAGCACACATTGACGCCGATCGCGGGCGGGGCCTGCGACACACCGCGAAACTCCGTGATGTCGAAAAGCGTTGAGCACTCCACGCTCTTGGTCATGGCTCCCAGCGTGACCGCGACAGAGGAGCAAGTCATGCGAATCAAGGCCCTGTCCCTCGGTTGCGTGGCGGTGAGCGGCGCCGTCGCCGTGGCTCTGCTGGCTGGTTGCGGTCCCAGACCGGCAGACCAGACCACTTCCGAGAAGTCGGCTCCCGCACGGGCCGCTCCCGGCGTGCAATCCGGCATCGTCAAGCTCGGCGACGCGGACATTCAATACTTCAGCCAGGGTGAAGGGGAAGCGGTCGTTCTGCTGCCCGGTGGGAGCCTCGACGTTGGTTACCTGGAGGGGCTGGCGGACGCCGTGGCCAAGGCTGGCTACCGTGTGGTCCGCATCAATTTCCGGGGAGCTGGGAAGAGTACCGGCCCGGAGGAAGGAGTGACTCTTCACACGCTGGCTGGCGACGTAGCGGGCGTGATCGAGGCTTTGAAGCTGGGACCCGCTAATGTCGGGGGGCACGCCTTCGGCAACCGCGTTGCGCGCATGCTGGCCGCCGACCGCCCCGAGCTGGTGCGCAGTGTCATCCTTTTCGCCGCCGGCGGAAAGGTGGCTGCTGCTCCGGCCGCCGACCGGGCGCTCAAGATTATCTTTACTCCGGCCTCAGCGGAGCCCGAGGTTCTAGTGGCCATGAAATACATGGTGGGCGACCCGGCAGACGTTCAGAAGGTGTGGCAGATCATCAAGCCCTGCCGTGCTCCCCGCGCGGCTGGGATAGAGGCCAAGGCGGCGGAAGCCACGCCGCTCAAGGATTGGTGGGCGCCGCCCGGCAAGGCCAAGTATTTGGTCGTGCAGGGCGCTGACGATCAGGCCGCTCCCCCGGAGAACGGCGTCCTGCTGAAAAAAGAGCTAGGAGACCGAGTGACGCTCGTGGAGATTCCGAAGGCAGGCCACCTGGTTCTGGTGGAACGGCCCGACAAGGTTGCCGATGAAGTCGTTTCGTTCTTGCGTCCGCGCTAGCGGTTCACATCCCGACCGTCGAGACGATAACCTCTCTGCCTGCTCACGCGGGGCTGTTGGCTTAACGGCCGGAGAGCTGGAACCGTAACATCTCTACCCGCCGCCGCGGTTCGGAGTAGCGTGTAGGTCGGCGGCCTGCCCCCACAGGCGGGGAACCAGCCGACCAGTCCGCCGCACGTAGCAATCATGGTCCTGGCCGAACCTTTCCCCGAGGAGTTGCTCCTCCGCGGCCGCCTGGCGCTTACTGGACGAGGTAATAGTCGTAGCTAATGCGCATTTTTTCATTCCATGCCATCCCCCAATGGCCCCGTTACATCGATGGCCGACGTGCCGCGTGTTCCTTCTTGAGCATCCATAGTCGTGGCACCCTCGCGACCGCTCATGCTGCCTTTTTCAGGCGCGCCGCAAATTCCCTCGGGTCGGCGATGCCGTTTAGGTCCAGCGTCGTGCGCACGGCGGCCAGATGGTAATCCAGCACACGATCCTGTCCGGCAAAGGCGGGGAGGATGATCGTTGCCTCGGGCCGCGCCTCAAGCTCGTAGACACGTGCCTGGCCGTCCAGGTCCACGGTTCGGCAGCGGAAGCCCAGCGACAGGAGCGCCTTGTCCAGCTGACCATAGGTCACGTCCGTTCTTGTCACGATGCTCCATCGTAAGTAAACATGAGCAGGTCGTAGCCGTAGTCGCGCTCAAGCTGCTGGGCGGTGTGCCCCGCTTCGAGAATGAAACCTTCGACGTAATGAACGCTCAGGTCGGCAAGCACGTGTTGCCGGGTGCGTTGCTTGCCCAGTGCCGAAGGTGGGACTCGAACCCACACCCCCTTGCGGGGACCGGATTTTGAGACCGGCGCGTCTGCCAATTCCGCCACTTCGGCGCGCATGCTCTAGAAGGACATTGTAACTTCCTGAAAGTTCACCGGAAAGCTATTTCGCAGGTCAGGATCTCAGCCTGGCCGGGTCCCAGTTAGGAACATCGGTCCAGCCGCTCGCCCGCTTGCAATTGCACTGCCGCCCGGTATATTGGGGCGAAGTTCGCTCCCGCAACCCGGAGATTGCAACCATGTGGCATCCCATGTCTATCTCGAAAGCTGCGTCCCTGGGCGGCAGCGCCCGGCGAAAACATTCTCGAAGATCCGCTTGTCGCCCCACGATCGAAGCGCTCGAGGAGCGCTGTCTCTTATCGGGCGATGTGGTCCTGGAATGGAACGCGCTGGCGATTGAGGCGGCCAAAATCGATCACGGACTGAACGCGCCCCAACTGCAGTTCGGTCCGACTCGCGTGGGACGGGTCATGGCGATCGTCCAGGGGGCGATCTTTGATGCCGTCAATGCCATTGACCAGTCCTACACTCCCTACCTGGTGACCGACGTGCACGCCTCGCGAGGCGCGTCCATCGAAGCAGCGGCGGCCCAGGCGGGTCATGATACGCTGGCGGCACTGTACCCCTATTTGAAGTCCATGTTCGACCAGGCGCTGGCGGCGGACCTGGCCGGCATAGCACCGGGGCGAGCGCGGCAGGGGACCGCGGTGGGGCAGGCCGTGGCAGCCGAGATCCTGGCGGCGCGGGCCAGCGACGGCTCGCAAATCGATGCCGCCGGCCAGCCCGTGAACTACACCTATGGACAATTGCCGGGCCAGTGGCGTTCGGATCCGCTCCATCCCGGTGTCGCGCCTCTGACCCCCGATTGGGGCCACGTCACGCCATTCGCGGTGCAGAGCGCCGCGCAATTCGAGCCGCCGCCGCCGCCGTCCATTACCAGCCCGGCTTATGCCGCCGCTTATGAAGAGGTCAAGGCCCTGGGAGGAGACGGCGTGCATACCCCCACCATTCGGACTGACCTGGAGACGCTTATCGGCCTGTTCTGGGGCTACGACGTGTCGCCGGGACTATGCGCGCCGGTGCGCTTCTATAACCAGATCGCCGAAGTCATCGCTAAGCAGGAAGGGAACACGGTCGTCCAGAATGCCCGTTTCTTCGCGCTGGTCAACCTGGCCATGGCGGACGCCGGCATCACCGCCTGGAACGCCAAATACACATTCAACTACTGGCGACCGGTGGCCGCCATCCGCGAGAACGATCCCGGTACCGGCCCCAGCCGCCTGGGCAGCGGCAATCCGCTGCTCACTGGCCAGGGGGACCCAAACTGGCAGCCGCTCGGCGCGCCGGCCGATAACGGCAGCGGCACCAACTTCACGCCGCCGTTTCCGGCCTACGTCTCCGGGCACGCCACCATCGGCGGCGCCCTCTTCAAAATGATGGCGGATTTCTACGGCACCGATTCCATACATTTCACCGTTATCTCGGATGAATTCAACACCATCACGGTCGATCAAAACGGTCACGTGCGGCCGCTGGAGCCCAGGTCCTATGACAGCTTCAGCCAGGCCTCCGGCGAGAACGCCCAAAGCCGGATTTATCTTGGCATTCACTGGCACTTCGACGCCGTGGAGGGCATCCGCTCGGGAGATGGCATTGCCGACTACATTTTCAATCATGATCTGCGCCCGGCCAACGGAGGGGGTGGCGCCGCTATCCCGTCCAAGGATCCGGAAAGCCAGATTGAGCTGGCCATCGATAAGGAAGGCGGGGCGAACAGCTTGAATTTCGCCGCCGGCAAGTTTGCCACGGCGATCGCCGGCGTGATCTACGGCGCCGGGGCGACGACGGGCAGCTCTTTGGGGCAGAACCTCACGCAGGTGCCTGCCAGCGTCATGGCCTGGGCAGAGCAAGCGCTCGATAATCTGGCCCAGTTTTTACCCGCGCCGGCAAGTGCTGCCGCGGTCGCGCAGTTGCAGCACCTCATGCACACTCCCGCCACCACGGTCAGCGATCTCTTCTTCGCCGCCTGGGATCTGGTGGATGCGCTAGGCGAACTGCCCTGAACCTATTCAAATCATGCGCCATTCCTGGTCGGCCGCCGGCAGTTCTTCTTGTCGTCCATCGGGCGTCAAGGTCGGCGTCAGCTCCAATCCCCAGAGGCGGTAGCCGCCCCGGAAAGCACACAGGTTGCTCCCCAGACGCGACCACGGGGGCGGCTCGGCGACCTTCTTGGCATTGCCTCCGCCGAGCATGATATAGTCCGCCTGGAAAGCAGCCTTCAGGAAGGTCACCACCTCCGCCAACACCGCGCGCCATTGTCTGAGACCCAGCCGGCGCAGGCCCGCGCGACCGAGACAGTCATGCAGAGTGCGCTTGCGCGTGTAGCGAAGGCTGCCTAACTCGAGGGGGATGATGGAACGTTGCGTGACCAGGGCGGAGCCAAGCCCGGTTCCCAGGCCGAGAAACAGCATGCGCCCGCCCGCGTAACTGCCGAGCGCTTGCATGGCGGCATCGTTGCTTACCTTGACCGGCACGCCAAAGGCGGCTGCGAAATCGAACCCGACCCATCCTGGGGCCAGGCTCTCATTATCCGAGCGCGGCCCTTCGGGGCCGACGGGGCCCGGGTAGCCGAGCGCGACGGCCTCGAATTCCCAGCCCGCCGCCAATTCCTTCACGGCTTCCACCATGCGCAGCGGCGTCATGCTCTCTCCGGAATCGGCCTGACGCTTCTCCGTTTGGCCGGTCGCCAGGATCTTGACCTGGGAACCGCCTAAATCAATCACCAGGATCTTGGTCGGGTGTTTGCCCGCTACTTGTTTTCGGCCGGCGTTTGGCTCGCGATAATTCTGAATCATCGTGGCTGTGCTTTGCAAAAATTGGTTCTGCCAGGTTGCTCTATTTTACAGGCACGCGCTTACCGGTTGAAACTATAAAACTGATACGATCGTCGGCCGCGCCTGTTCCACAACCTCACCATTAAAGCAGACCTGGGCAAATCCTTTGACCCCGGCGGACCTTCGATCTAAACTTGTTCCGGCGCCATACGCCCAATGGAGATAGTTCATCATGACCGAGGCCGAAGCGCTTCAGGAAGCCAGGCGACGTTGGGGAGAGCACGGCTACGTCCGCGGCGAGACCGGCGCCGTCTCCGGCCGCTTCTCGGTCGGTTTTTGTGACGGCGTGCTCTTCTTCGTCAAGGGTTATGGCGCCACCTGGGAAGAAGCGTTTGCCAACGCGGACAGGAACGCCAGGAAACCGGCTTGATCCAGTCATGAGAAATCTGACCCCGCTTGAATTCCTCCTACCAAGCGATCCTGCGTTGGATTTCTCCCAATTTTGCTCTTGCTAGTAGATGCAGATCCGGTATACTCACAAACGTACAGTATCCCAGGCTAGCCGGTTTCCAGGCGGGCAAGGACATTGGGCTTGTCTGCCATAAAAAATAGAAAGCCAAAGTGAGCAGTGTTAGCCGGCCAACAACAACCGTGAATCGGTTAAGACCTTCTAACCCTTCTTCCCAGCGAGGAGCGAACATGGCGGACCAGACAACCGACCGGGAGCTGAAAAACGCGTTGTCCCAGATCGAGAAGCAGTTCGGCAAGGGCGCCATCATGCAACTGGGCGAGCATGCGGTGTCCGATGTGCCGGCCATACCTACCGGGGCCCTGAGCCTCGACATCGCCCTGGGGGGACGCGGTTTGCCGCGCGGCCGCATCATCGAAATCTTCGGACCCGAGGCGAGCGGCAAGACCACGGTCGCCCTGCACGTTGTGGCCAATGCCCAGAAGCAAGGCGGCGTGGCGGCGTTCATCGACGCCGAACACGCCCTCGACCCGGCGTGGGCCAAACGCGTCGGTGTGGATCTCGAAGGCTTGCTGGTCAGCCAGCCGTCGAGCGCCGAAGAGGCGCTGAAGATCGCCGAGATGCTCATCAAGTCCAACGCCGTGGATATCATTGTCATCGACTCGGTGGCGGCACTGGTGCCGCGCTCCGAAGTGGAAGGCGAGATCGGCGATACGCACGTCGGCCTGCAAGCGCGGCTCATGAGCCAGGCGATGCGCATGCTCAACCCGACGATTTCGCGGACCAAGACCTGCATGATCTTCATCAACCAGATCCGCCAGAAGATCGGCGTCATGTTCGGCAATCCCGAGACGACCTCGGGCGGGCTGGCGCTCAAGTTCTATAGCTCGGTCCGCCTCGACATCCGCAAGATCACCAGCGTGAAGGACGGCGAGGAGACGATTGGCTCGCGCGTCAAGGTGCGCGTCGTCAAGAACAAGGTCGCGCCGCCCTTCAAGCAAGCGGAATTCGATCTCATGCACGATCACGGCATCAGCCGCGAAGGGGATCTCCTCGACCTGGCGATCGAGGACAAGGTCATCGACAAGAGCGGCGCCTGGATCAACTACGGCGAACTCCGTCTCGGCCAGGGACGCGAAAACGCCAAGCAATACCTGCGCGACAATCCGGCCCTGGTGGAAGAGATCACCCGGAAAGTGCTGGAAAAACGAGGCTTGCTGGCGGCACAGCCGCCTGCTGCGGAGACCAATGGGGAAGTCCCCCCGCCCGCCAAACCTGAGGCCGTGAAGAAGGAAAAGGAATCGACCAAGCGTCAGACCGCGGCCGCGGAGTGAGCGGCTGCTCCAAATCAGCTGGACCTCGAATAGAAACCCCGGCAGGCGGCGACAAGGTAAAACGGTCGCCGCCGCCCGGGGTTGCTTTTTGCGCTCCGCGAAGGATTGCAACTGGAAAGCTCCAGCGATTCAAGGTACAACAATGAAAACGCTGGCGCTTCGATAATTCTTTGCTTTCAGGCCCCGTGCCGGGAACAATCATGGTTCGCAGCCTATTAATAGCCGTCGTTGCAGTCCTGGCGTGTCTGTCGGCACTCGCGCATGAGGGCGAGGACAAGAATTCCTTCGTCGATATTGCCCAGGTCTACGAGAAGGCTCTGCAGGAGGTTATCAAGCAAGCGGACCCGTCCATTGTCTGCATCCTGGTTTCGCGCAGCGACGCCTACAAAAAAATCTTCCACGACGAGCCGCCGGCAGACAATCCGGGCAAGCTAGGCGCGTTCGATACGAGCAAAGCCGAACCGCTTCCGGCGCCCAAACGCCGCGGTTGGCGGCCGATGCGCGACGCCCCTAACCCGCAGGACGAGCTGGAAAAGCTGTACGATCTGAGTCGCAAAGACAATGTGCCCGAGTCGTTTGGCAGCGGCGTGGTTATCGCGCCACCGCCGGCCGGCACGCACGGATCGGACGGCAAGGAGCTGCTGATCCTGACGAATTATCACGTCGTGCACGAGGCCACCAAGATTTTTGTCTGCCTGGTGGAATCCGGGGAAAGCGCAAAGAGAAACCGCCGCAATGGCAGCTACGCCAATATCTACGCGGCCGATCCGCGCAGCGACCTCGCCGTGTTGCGGCTCATCGATCCTGGGGTCGGGCCCCGTCAGCCAGTCAAGTTCGGCGATGCCGACCAGCTTCAAAAGGGCAGCTTCCTCGTCTCGCTCGCGTTTCCATATGGCGTGGCCGATCCCAGTGCATCGAAAGGAATCGTCAGCAACCTGCATGACGTTGCGATCGGCGCTCCATGGGAGGACCGGGAGGGTGCGCGGCCGCTTTACAAGTACAAAAGCCTGATCAAAGTGGACACCAGGTTGAATGCCGGCTGCAGCGGCGGCGCGCTCCTGAATCTTAAGGCAGAAATGGTCGGCCTGACGACCGCGCGCGCCCTCCTGAGCGGAAGCGAAACTGCGGCTGGCTATGCCATACCTATCGACAAACGCATGAAACGCATCATCGACAAGCTGAGGGCCGGCGAGGAAGTGGAGTATGGTTTTCTGGGCGTCCAGTCTAGTAGCAGAGAGCCAGTGCTGGATTCGCGCGTGGTTCAGATTCGCGCCCGATCTCCGGCAGCCAAGGCTGGCATGAGAGCCGGCGACATGATGATTTCCGTGTCCGGTGAACGCGTATATGATGCTAACGATATTTTTTTCACGGTGGCAACCGCCCTGGCGGATTCCACTGTGCGCATCGAAGTCCGTCGCTCGGAGCGCGGCGGACGACAGCCGGAATCTTTCGACGTCACGCTGGCCAAGTCATATGTCCCAGGAAAGATCATTGCCTCAAACCGGCCGGCGCCGATTCGCGGCCTGCGCGTGGACTACACGAGCACTCTGGAGAGAGGCCCAGCCGCTCCAGTGGGAAGATTTGGCGGCGACCCCGGCATTCAGCCCGGCGTGCTCGTTACCGAGTTACAGCCCGGCAGCCCGGCCTCTCTGCAGTTGCATCTCAATGACATCATCACGCATGTGCGCACGCAAAACGGCCTCATGCCGGTCAATACGCCCAAAGAGTTCTACCAAATGACGGCAAGCATTCCGGCTGCCGAGCCTCTTGAGCTCACCTTGCTAAACTCCGAATCCGTGGTCCTTCGCTGATATGCGTTACGCCATCTGCAATGAGACTTTCGCAGGCTGGGAGCACGGCCGGGTGTGCCGGTTGGCGGCGGCGTTGGGATACCAGGGTCTTGAGCTTGCCCCCTTTACGCTCGGCAAGCGCATCACCGACGTCAGCGCCGAACAGCGTCAGCAACTGCGCTGCCAGGCCGAAGACTGCGGCTTGAAGTTGCTGGGTCTGCACTGGCTCCTGGCCAGGACCGAGGGCCTGCACCTTACCGCCGCTGACGAGAGCAGTCGCCGCCGCACTGCGGAGTATCTCATCGAGCTGGCCCGCTGTTGCCGCGACCTCGGCGGCGACATCCTCGTGTTTGGCTCCCCCGCCCAGCGTTCTCTTCCTCCCGGCGTGACGAAGGCTCAGGGCACGGACTTCGCAATCGCGACCTTCCGCCTGGTCCTGCCCGCGCTTGCCGATCTTGGCGTGCGCCTTTGCCTGGAGCCGCTTACGAAGCAAGAAACTGATTTCGTCAACTCCTGCGCCGAGGCAGTGGAGTTGATCGATCGGATCGATCATCCGAATTGTGTCCTGCATCTCGATGTGAAGGCCATGGCCAGCGAAGGAGTGCCGATTTCGGATCTGATACGCCGGTATGCGCGCTACACCGGACATTTTCACGCCAACGACTCCAACAAGCGTGGCCCGGGTTTCGGTGCAGTAGACTTCGTGCCGATTTTCCAGGCGCTGACGGAGAGTGCTTATACTGGGTGGATTTCGGTTGAAGTCTTCGACTATTCACCGGATCCCGAAACGATAGCCCGGAAAAGCATTCAGTATATGAGGGAATGTGAGCGGGAAGCTGGAGGAAGCGAGCACTGAATACCGAGCACCAAGTATGATACCCAGTACTCAGTACCCAGTACTTCGACTGTATGGCTTATTCCTGTTGATTAACCCTTTTTGGCGGCAGCAGGTTACGTTTCTTCCAATGATAGAAACGCGCCTGCTCAAGGCGCTGGAGGCGGCGGGTCATGGTGCGGCGAAGACGAGCTGAGCGGTCGCATCCCAGAGCCTTATGCAAGAGCCAGGCAATGGCCCAACGAATCTGCGGAACCG